>Ga0207657_10000002_pt1 | contig 444378 bp, 376 predicted proteins | sample KBSC33metaG_FD_184316 | JGI IMG/M metagenome (GOLD analysis project Ga0207657, IMG submission 184316) | Corn rhizosphere microbial communities from Kellogg Biological Station, Michigan, USA - KBS C3-3 metaG (SPAdes) (version 2) | ecosystem: Host-associated > Plants > Roots > Rhizosphere >...
GTGGACAGTACAAGGTTTTCTCGCTCAAGCCGCGCAAGGCGGCGTCGGACCTGCCGCGGATAGTCGACCTGATGGCCCCGGTCGGTCAGCAGTTGGATAACCCGGGAAGTGGGCATCCACGAGTCCGATTCCCTGTCCGTGGGCAAGATTCGAAGAATCGCTTCATCAAGGCTGGAAGTCATCAGTCTGTGCGTCGTTCAACGGTGTGTGAGTCAGCTTTCTGGCATGTCGTGATTCTACGAGACGACTAGGACACTTTTTGTCCCTTGTGTCCCGCATCATTGTCTCCAGCCACTGGAGAGACCTATGACTTCGACCACAAAAATCACCATCGCCGTTTCCGCCCGGGCGCTGTTCGACTTTGAGACGGAAAATCAGCTGTTTCAGGAAGACGACCCATCGGCGTATTGTGCGCTTCAGGCCACGCGCCTGGACGTCCCAGCGAGCCCGGGCGTGGCCTTCCCGCTGGTGCGAAAGCTCCTCGCCTTCAATAGTGGCGGGAACAACGACGTCGAGGTTGCCATCCTGTCGCGCAACGACCCGGTTACGGGGCTGCGGGTGTTCACATCGGCCCGCCATCATGGGCTGGCAATCAGCCGGGCCATTTTCACCAGTGGTGCAAAGCCACACCGCTATCTTGCGCCGCTTGCGGCAAACCTGTTCCTTTCTGCTCATGCGCCGGACGTCAGAGAAGCGATGTCGGCAGGATTTCCCGCAGCCCGGGTCTACCCGGTTTCAGGTTTGGCTACCGCCCAGAACGACGGGGAACTGCGCATCGCGTTCGACGGAGACTCGGTCCTTTTCAGTGACGAGGCCGAGCGCGTCTTCAAAGAGCGGCAGTTGCTGGAGTTCAACGCGCACGAGGTGCGTCACGCGCGTTCGCCGTTGCCTGCCGGTCCGCTGAAGCCATTCCTTGCTGCTCTGTGCGCACTTCGAGGCCAGCGCCGGTCGGCGGTACAGGTGCGCGTGGCGCTGGTCACAGCCCGCAGTGCGCCGGCGCATGAACGGGCGATTCGCACGCTGATGGCGTGGGGCGTCGCGGTCGACGAGGCCATGTTTCTCGGCGGCAAGGAAAAGACCGCCTTTCTCGCGGAATTCAGGCCCGACATCTTCTTCGACGACCACGTGCGCAACTGCGAAGCCGCCTCGCAACTGGTAGCGACCGGGCACGTGCCGTATGGCATCAACAATGAATGCCGGCCAGTTCTTCATTGAGCGAGTGCCTGCGATGAACCGGGAATTCGAAAGCGCTCTGATGGCGAGCTATCCGGCAATCTACCGCTCCTTGAAGCCGCGCTTTTCCGGCGGTTGCCTGTTCGAGTGCGACGATGGCTGGTATCGCATCATCGACGAGTTGTCGCGCAAGCTTGAGGCGGAATCGTGGAAGTCGCATCTGGTCGCGATTGAAGTGCGGGAGAAGCTGGGCAGTCTGCGTTTTCGCGTGCGCGGTGAAATAACAGGCTCCGTGGATAACTGGCTTACCGAAGCTGCAAGGTTGAGCCAGCGCACCTGCGAGCGGTGCGGTCAGCCAGCGACGCTGCGCGGGCATGACGATGGCCGGGTAAGGACGCTCTGCCCAACCTGCGCCACGGCGATGGGCTACGTCGTCGAATGACGTCGCCGCGACAAAACTTTCTGCCAACGACACGGATGAAATGCCATGCCGCAACTCATCGAACATATTGATGCAATCGCCCGAAAACTTCAGCGGGACGTGCTCTATCTCGAATTCATGAAAGCGCAACGTCCTCGCCGCGCGGACTACCGGGGTCTGGATAGCCGCTTGCGCATCGTGCAATGGCTCGATAGCGAAGGTATCAGGTGGCGCGAGTGCGGGCAGGTCGCGTCCGAGACAGTCGTGCGTTCGTATGCCGGGGAGATTTTCATCGACGTGCCGTTCGACGAAACAGACAGCCAGTACCGAAAGGTTCAGGCATTTCTCGAGCATCCAGACGGCGCGATGCGCTTCGACGACGTCCGGTTCTATGTCGTCACGCTGCAGGTTGCCATGAAGAACGTGCATCACGATGAGCCCGGCTTCTGGGACCGCTGGGCCGACGACTTCTAATCAGCAAGACTACAGGGCGGAGGTATTGTGAGCACAATCTATATTCGTGACGGTTCGTCGAGAATTGTTGGTCGCATCCAGACCGGCAGCCAGGGGAAACAATTCGCCTACGTGGGCGGCAGAATGGTTGGAATCTACAACCCTCAACTTGACAAGACATTCGATTCCAGACTGCATGTGTTCGGAAACGGCAATCAGTTGATGGCTTTGGTCCGTTGCGACAAAAACGATTAACGTCGTTGAGCCAAGACGCTCTTGTGCGCTAAAGTCCGAATCAGACCACCGTACTGCCATGCGACTACCTACCCGAGAAAGCTGGGCGCGAGAACGCCCCGACACCCTCGCATTCTGCCTGGGGTACCTGCCCAGAACACCGCCGAGGTTCTACAAATACACCTGGCAGATATGGACACCAGACTGCGAACTTGAGGGCTGCGAGTTCCTGCGTTATGCGCCGCGCATGTCAACCGCTGAATTTATTGCGCGCTACGAGGAGATGTCGAACGCCGGGCTGCCAGGATGGATATATCGCCACGACCGCCCGCGAGAAGGTCCCGGGGCGCCTTTCGATAGAAACCACCCGAAATGGAAAACCGTGGAATTCGCTCCGTCATGGGACGACGACCCGGACCTCGTCTGGAACGGACACAAGTGAAATCCGAGCGTAGACGCCCCGGCTCGGCAACGGACGCCGAACTTGGCCTCAATTCGTTCGAAAGAGAATCGATGTATTCCCCGTCGGAGGATGAACGGTGTCATCTGCGCAGCACTTCACTGGTCCGCGCCTGTATGTGTTCTCAGGAGCAGGGTTGTCCGCCGAGAGCGGCATTCCAACATTCCGTACCGGCGGCGGTATCTGGAGTCAGGAGAGCATTGACGAGGTTTGCAACTTTCTAACCTGGCGCCGTAACCGGGAGGCGGTCTTCCGCTTTTACAACCAGAGAATCGCCGAGAAGCGGGACGCGCGACCGAACGATGCGCATCGGATTCTCGCTGCCTGGCAAGCCATGTGGGGGGCTGAGCGGGTTCGACTCATTACGCAGAACATCGACGATTTGCTCGAGCAGGCAGGTGCACTGCATGTCACTCACCTTCATGGGGACATGCATTCAATGTTTTGCACCGCGTGCGACCTCCGTTTCCCTAAAAGCGGCGAGGAATATCGCCTCGACACCGCTTGTCCCCGATGCGGGACGGCTGAAACGGTCAAACCAGGTGTGGTGTTCTTCCAGGAAGCGGCACCGGAATACGTGAAGCTGCATCGCATGCAACATGAGATGACTGGCGACGACGTATTCATCGCGATTGGGACCGCGTTTCAGGTCGTTTCGCCGGAAGCGATGCTGCCACGCGAGCGATGGCGCCGGCACGAGAGGAGCTTTTTGGTGGACCCCGAACCGCATCGAGCGGAGTTTTTCGGATGCGTGGAACAAGAATCTGCGACGGTGGGTTTGCGCAACCTCGAAAGTCGAGTTCATGCGTTGATGACCACGTGATGATACGCATTGCCTTCAAGACCTGCCTTACTCGAGACTACTCATGCATGTCACTCTTGGACTGAAACTCGACAGCCGACTGGGGCCCTCCAATCAGGACACCCTGGACCAGCCTGTCGTCGGCCCCCTGGGCCTGCTCGGGCTTCTTGAAACCTGGCTTGGGCTGAGCCGCCCGGAGGTAAGCACGGCGCAGCGCGTCACGAGCTATCTCGGGAATTTGCGCAAGCAAGCGGTGCCGAGCCGGTTCTACAGTCGTTCGCTTCAGGCGGATAGCGTCGGCACTAGCGCCAAACTTCTTTCTTGGCGCGACGATTGGCGCCTCGGAGGTTGGGACGGCACAGCACCCGCAGGTAGTCCGCGAAGGTTGGTGGAGATGGCAGAGGTCGAGGAGATTGCTAATGGCAACATTCCACCCGGACAAGCGGAGCGCCTCGCTGCGGTCCTTGCAGCGCTCGAAACCGGGCGGACGCCAATCGAATCCGTGCGGCTTGTCGACCCGCTGGACAGCTTCCCGCGCGCCTGGCGCGAAGTTCTCGCCCGCCTGCCTGAAGTCAGGGCTTGGGAGCCGGAGCCTCAAGGTGAAGGATTGCTTCGTGAACTTCAGAAAAGTGCACTCGAGGCAGTTACGAGGGGGGAGCTTCGTCCCCTCGTCAACCCGATTGCCGACGGCAGTATCGTGCTTGTTCAGTCATCGACCCGAGAGGCTGCTGAGCATTGGCTCAGTGCATATTGCCGCCAAACGCCAGCAGACCGGCTTCTCGTGTGCGAGTCAGACGGTGATTCGGTCGACGCAACGATGATGGCGACGGGTGGCGCCAGCAGTGGCTTTCGCCGCGTCAGCAGCCTGCGTCCTGCCCTGCAGGCCCTTGGCCTGGCACTTGAAATGTGCTGGGACCCGGTTGATGTAGGACGCCTCGTCGAGTTTCTTTCTCATCCCATTGGTCCTTTCCCGCGGAAGGCACGCGTTCGGCTCGCGAAGGCTGTCGCGGAGCAACCGGGTATCGGAGGCGGTGCATGGGAATCTGCGAAGCAGGAAATCCACGGCACCGAAAACGGCGAAGCCATACTTGAGGACATCGCTTTCTGGCTTGAGGGCGAGCGCTGGAATCGCGATGCCGGCGCACCCGTCGATGCGCTTCTGGCACGGGTCGAGAAGCTCGCCGATGCGCTGCGCAAAAGGCTCGCGGACGATGGTCTGTTGAACACGACGCTCAGCGCTGCGATAGAGCAGTGCTCGGCAGTTCGGGACGGTCTGCTTGAACTGAAAAGCCAGGGCGCGCCCGCCATCGCACCGCGCATGGTTGAACAGCTTCTTGAGCACGCAACGCCAATGAGTGCCGGAAACCCTTTTGCGCCGGCGCAGGTAGGCTGCCTTCGGGCCGAGTCGGACGCCGCGGCCTGCATCGATTCTGCCGACGAGGTCATCTGGTGGATGCCATCGACGCCGCAGTTGCCGCTACCGCTTGAATGGACGAAGTCGGAAGTCGCGATACTCCGGGACCTCGGCGTGGAGGTGCGCGACCCGCAGAGCGAACTGGAGCTATTGTCCCGGCAGTGGCTGCGCCCACTGCTCGTCGCGAGGCGCCGGTTTATGATGGTTTTGCCGCCGCCTGGCGCGGAGGAGCATCCTGTTCGGCAACTGCTGCTGAAACTTTGGCCAGACCTGAAGGAGCAGCTCGTCAACCTTGACGCGCAGGTTTCGAACGGGTTTGTGGGGACGCTCGCGGAGAACGTCACGCGCACGGCGTTGCCGCCAGCGCCTCAGTCGCTCGAACTCGGTGAGCCGATTACAGTACCGACGACGGACCAGTCATACACGTCCATGTCGGAGCTATTCAACGCACCCGCACTCTACGCGTTCAAGCGCATTGCACGCATGCGTCCGGCCTCGATACTTGAGGCACGGGACGGCAACAATCTCCTGGGCACGCTCGCGCATCGTGTTTTCGAGAAGCTGTTTCAGCAGGCGCACAGCCTGAACTGGGCCGACGAGCAGGCAGTGGCATGGTTCCGGGACAATGTTGATTCCCTCCTTCGGACCGAGGGCGCCATCTTGCTGATGCACGGTGCCGGGGTCAGCCTGCAACGATTCAGGAGCGTATGCGAGCACGCAATCCGTTCGATGATGTGCCATCTGCGCGCCGCGAAGGCTACCCGTGTCCATACCGAGTTGCCTGTCGCGGGTAAGCTTGGCGACGTGTCGCTTATCGGCAAAATCGACCTTCTGGTCGAACTGGCTGGCGGCCAAGCTGTAGCACTCGATATGAAATGGCGCGGCGACAAGCGTTACGCGGACGCACTGCACGACGGGCAGCATCTCCAGCTGGCACTCTATTCGTCGCTGTACCAGCAGCAAGCCGGCGTCGCGCCGGCGGCGCTGGGCTATTTCATTCTGGAGACTGGCGCGATGTACGTCAGTGCCCCCGGCGTTATTCCGACCGCACAGGTTCGGACGCCACCTCCGGTTGCAACCGCAGGTCTCATTGAGCAGGCCAGGGGAAGTTGGTCCTGGCGCGCCAATCAATGGGCTGAAGGCCACATCGATGTCGTTCCCGTTGGCGGCGGGGAAGATTTCAACGGACCTGAAGGCACACTGCCGGTGAATGGGCCGAATGCGTGGGATAAGGACTATATGGTACTGCTCGGGGGCTGGGAGCAATGAACAACATCGAATTCATCAGCGCAGGTGCGGGCAGTGGCAAGACCTACAAGCTCACGGAGACGCTCGCCGAGGCACTCGAGTCAGGCGAAGCACGGCCGCACGCCGTCCTCGCGACGACATTCACGGTCAAAGCGGCAACAGAGCTGCGCGAGCGCGCGCGTGCATGGCTCTTGAACAAAGGCGCAATCGGGCTCGCTACTGCTATCGGCCAGGCAAAGCTCGGCACAGTCAATAGCGTATGCGGCCAGTTGCTGAAGCGCTTCTGCTTCGAGATAGGCCTATCTCCGGACCAGACCGTCTTGAGTGAGGGTCAGGCCAAGCGCCTGCTGGCGACGTCACTTGCAGAGACGCTCGACGAAGCCGGGCGGGAAAGGCTGGTAACGCTCACCACCAGGTTTGGCATCGACCATGCGGAATGGTCGGCGCAGATTGAGGATGTGGTGAACGCCGCTCGGAATAACGACATTTCGGCGGACGAGTTGCGAAAAATGGGGCATCGGAATGCCGACCTGATGCTGGCGAACTGGCCCGCTGCCTCGGTAGGCAGCGACCCGACCGGAGAACTCGTTGGCGCCCTGACGAAGGCACTGACGGACGTATCGTTGCATATTGCAACGGCTGAGGCCGCAGGCGCGAATGTCGCGCAGAACCTCCGGAATGGTTACAAGGAACTGGAGCGCCTCGAGCGGTGCTTTCGGGAGGGGCGCTGGAGCTGGCCAGACTGGATTGCGGCTTGCACGCTGAACGCCGGTGCCGTGGTGCGCGCGGCTATCACCCCAGTTTCGGAAGCCGCACAGGCGCACGAATCGCATCCTGGATTCCATGCGGATGTGCGCTCCTATCTTGAACTGGTGTTCGAACTGGCGGCCATAACGCTCGACACCTATGCCGAAGCCAAGCGTGCGATGGGTGCAGTTGACTTTGGTGACCAGGAAGTTCTGTTGCTTGAAGTCATCCGCAAGAACGAGGATGTCCGCCAAGCGTTGGCCGATGAGCTCGACCTTGTGATGGTCGACGAATTCCAGGACACCAGCCCGCTGCAGCTCGCGCTTTTCGTGGAACTCGCCAAACTGGCCAAGCGCTCTGTCTGGGTTGGAGACCCGAAGCAGGCCATTTACGGATTCCGGGGCGCCGATGCCCGGCTCATTGCAGGCATTCTGGCGGCTGTTGAGGGTTGGGGCGGGAAGCTGGGCGCTCCGCTGACTACCTCCCGACGCTCGACGCCGTCGCTGGTCTCTCTCACAAATGCGGTATTTGGCTCCGCGTTCCTTCCGGAACTGCGGCCGGAACAGGTGCACCTGCAACCATCGAGGGATGACATTGCAGGGCAACCGGCGTTATTCCACTGGAACTTCGAAAGCAAAAACAACGAGTCCGACTACCTCGCGTTGGGGCAGGCGGTCAGCGAACTGCTTCAATCGGAGTTGAAGGTCGTCGACCGGCACACCCAACAGGAACGTCCTGTTCGACCGGGTGATATAGCGGTCCTTTGCCGCAAGAACGACCAGGTTGAACTTGCGGTAACTTCACTGACGCAATGGGGAGTACCGTCCGCGAGCCCGAGAGCCGGACTTCTTGGTACGCCCGAAGCTATTTTTGTTCTTGCGTGCCTTCGACGCTTGCTCGACGCAGGGGACACGGTCGCGTCCGCGCTTATTTTGTCCCTCGCTGATGGCATTCCTGCGCAGGAGTGGCTCGGGGACCGGCTCAAGTACCTCTCCCGGGAAGATGCAAGCCCTTCGCGGTGGAAAGCTGAGGGGGACGACGCGCATCCGCTACTTGCCCGTCTGGAGAAGTTGCGACCAAGCCTCGCGGCGCTTACCCCGCGGGAGGCGCTGCGACTCGCCAAAGCCGAGTCACACGTTGCCCGTGTTGCAAGCCAATGGTCGAATTCTTCCCATCAAGCGAGGACTCGAATCGCCAACGTGGAAGCCTTGATGGACCTCGGCGCCGCTTATGAGGACGAGTGCATCGCCGCCAGACGACCGGCCACCGTTAGTGGGCTGCTGCTTTGGCTTGGCACACTTGCTGACGACCGTGCCGCGACCGCCGACGACGCCGTCAGCGTCATGACACACCATGGAGCAAAGGGGCTTGAGTGGCCGGTCGTCATTCTGACGTCCCTCGGAACGGCAGCGAGAAGTGCGCTGTGGGGCGTTCGTGCGCGTACCGACGGCGAGTTCAATCCCGAGCGCCCACTGGAAAATCGCTTCGTGCACTTCTGGCCGAGGTCATGGGGCAAGCGGACGCGGCCGCAGTCGGCCGTCAATGCTGAGCAAAGCGCTATCGGCCAGAGAATGGCGGCAGATGCGCTCGCCGAGAACAAGCGGTTGCTGTATGTCAGCATGACGCGTGCACGCGACGTGAACGTTGTTGTGACTTGCCAGCGGAGTCGGAGCATCAACAGAGACTGGGTGGATGAAGTCGAGGGAGGTGACCTGCTGTTCGGTGAGACAGGTCCAGTTGTGCTGCCAGACGGGCGAACCATTCTTCGACATGCTGCAGCTTGGACGGCCACAGATGTTCTTGTTCCACCCGCACAGGATGAGTCGACATGTAGCTGGTACTTGGCCGCGCCAATATGCGAGGCTCCGCCCCTCTGGTATCGACCGAGCGACGCAGAAGGCGGTCTCTATCAAGTCGAAAAGGACGAACCGGTCGGCGTGCGCATCGCAATCACTGCCAGCGTCGAAATGGACGCCCTCGGAAACGCAATGCACCTCTGTATCGCACGAGCCGGTGTAACAGGAAGTGTGCAAGACGCTGATGTCGAGCGAATCATCAGCGCCTGGGGAGTGGCGCACGCGGTTGACAAGACCGCGGTCATCGCCCAGCTGCGAGCGTTCTTCGCGTGGCTGCAACGGCGCTGGCCGGAGAGCAGGATTCGCGTGGAGGTGCCTGTCGAAGCCAACCGCCCCGACGGAACGCGACTCAGAGGCCGTATCGATATGCTGCTAGACACGCCTGACGGATGGGTCCTCATAGACCACAAGTCGAATCCGGGCAGCACAAGTCATGACGACAGGCTCGCCAAGGAGTACGGTCCGCAGCTCTCCGCTTATGCCGAAGCTATCGAACAATGTACGGGTAAGGCGGTGAAGGAGCAGTGGCTATACATGCCCGTCGCTGGCCGCTCGCTGAGGCTCACTGCTGCCCACGTCCAGTACCTCGAGCGTGTGAGTGCAATCTGCAACATGCACGATACTGGCTGGCTGGCTGGTGGACGACAACGACCTGTCGCAAGAGGCTGAGAATGCCGTGGCGCTGCTCGCTAAAGAGAGCGGTAACCCCGTTTCATCGGTCATAGCCGACGTATATGAAGCTGCGCCAGGCGTAGACGCTGAGAATAGGGCCGACCACGAGGCGTGCTACGGCCACCTCGACCAATACGGCGAGCCCCTGCCGCCGCTTGGCGACCTGAACAAGGGGCGCGGTGACGATGACGACGGGGATGACAGCTGCGTAGCGTAAATGGCAACGTGCACCCGGGCCGAGTTGGGCCCGGGTTGTCTCTTCGCAATCTCCTACCGTCGTGACATGCCGCTAGCGTATCTGTTGCGAATGCCTCTTGCGAGGCAGTGGGGTGGTGATTTTGCGCTTGCGAGCGGCCCGGTGAAGTCCGACGTGAGAATCACGCGAGAACGCTTACAATGCGTCACCGTTCTGCGGACTTTTCCGGGTTGCTTTCGCGTTCTTTGCAGCAGGGGTTATTGATGGACGACGCGATTTTCTGGCTGTTTATCGATGACCTTCGAGGCGCACCGAGTGAGAAATGGATAGTCGCACGCTCTTCGACCGAAGCAATTGCGCTGGTAAAGGAGCGAGGGTGCCCGGCCAGAATCTCGTTCGACCACGACCTAGGAGGAGACGATACCGCGATGGTCGTTGCCAAATGGTTGATTGATACCGACCTTGACTACTCGGGGCGATTCATCCCTCATCATTTCAGATTTTCTGTCCACAGTGCAAATCCGGTGGGTGCGGCTAATATTCGGGGATTGCTCAACGCATACTTATTATCTAGGGCGAAGAGCAAAAGCGTCGGAGGACGCTAGATGACTATTTAACTGGGACTATGAGTGGTAAGGACGTTTTGGTCTACGGGTGTGCGCACGCTTAAGGCTGACGCGACCTTGTTATATGTAACGACAGACAACGCGAGGTGACCAATGAGATTTGTGGCTGGGCCGTTAAATAGAGTCCTGCTGGACGACATACTTCATGAAGCCACTGAGTCGGCAATTCAGGTGCGCGCCGCGGTTGCCTATGCCGATGACAGCAAGATGGACCTGTTCGATGTGTGTAAGAAGGCTGGCAAGCCACTGACATTTTATGGGCGCTACGACTACAGTGTTCCGGTGCATACGGAAGTTCTTCGTTGGTTTTTGGTGCAGAAATCGCCGGATTTCATTTGCAAACTTGTTCCTGACATCCTGCACTCGAAAGTCATATGGTGGGAGGGCGTTGGTGTCTATATCGGCTCTGCGAATCTAACCGGCAGGGCGTGGCATTCCAATATCGAAGCCGGCGTATACGTCGAACAGAGTGATTTGGACGCGTACATGATGGAGCCCGAACTATTTAATTTTTTTGCCGCGCTGGATTCTGCTGCAACAGAGCTAAATGAGCCGCTCTACCAGCACATTTGTGAGCTACGCAACGATTACTCCAAGGCACTCGCTGCTATCTCTGTGGCCCGCAAGTCATTCGATTCTAAGCGCAAGATTGGCCCCAATCCGGGACTGACCTACGTTTCGACGTCGACGACGATGGACAAGCGCCGTGCTGATTTTCTGCGCGAGTGGAATGCGACCTTGAAGACAATGCACGACATAGCCGACCGTGTTAGCGCTACGCAACATTGCCCGTCTTGGGTTCCGCCCGGTACTCCAAAGGGCTTACATGCAGACCAGTTTCTACACGCCTTCTACTATCAAAAGGTCAAACAAGGAAACTCATATCCCTATAACCAGCTCTTCACCGAAAATCGCTCCCAGAGGGAGGCCGCACTCGCGAAGGAGCTAAAATGGTGGAAGTCGGGTGCTTATGAGCATGAAGCGGAACTAGCCGCGCTGGAGCGAGCTCCACGTGTGCAGTCGCATCTGTCCAAGGAAGAAATTCTCAATCTGGACAGGGAGGCCTTCGCTGAAGTCGGTTCGTCTATCTATGCGATGCGTGACTACGCCTTCAGGCAGCCCCCCATCAGTATCGGCTTGGGTCCGGAAGTAAAGGACTATGAGTTGAAAGCTGAAGCGTTTGCCCGGACGCAGTATGACAGGCGGTCGCAAGAAGATAAATCAATCCTCGAGACAATCTATTTTGTCCTCTACGGCCACGGAGGAGATGCGGATATTGCGTCACGTATTTGGGAGGCTGCCCACGACCCAAAGTGGAAGATTGCCGGTGTGGGATTGAGTACACTCGGTGAGATAGTTGGGTGGGGACTACCCGACAGATTCCCACCGCGGAACGGCCGGACGAGTAAGGCTTTACGCGCCTTGGGAAACGACGTCAACGTGTGGGATGCGATGTAGCCCGCCCTGTGGGGCTCTGTCGCGGGGGATAGGTCGGGTTCCGCCATCATAGAATCTCGACAATCCCTCGGCATATCGAACGCTGGTTTACACCATCCATGACCAATCTCGACCTCTCCTTTGACCCGGACTTCCAGACGCGCCCAGCGCTGCGGTGGTGGCCGTGGGTCGGTAGCCAGTATGCAAGTTCGCCGGTTCGCACCCTTGTCCTCGGGGAAAGCATCTACGAATGGACGAAGACGCCTCGGGAACAAGAAATCTTCCGGGCACGGTATTCGAAGCCCGATGCGCTTCGCGTGACGCACTTCAATCATGCCCTGAAGTTCAAGCGAAACTCCCGGTACGTGCGCAATATCGAGCGGGCTGTGCTGTCTGCCGCGAAACCGACGAATGAACACAAGCTCGCGTTCTGGTCGTCGGTGGTGTATCACAACCTCGTTCTCGACCCACTGCGGTCGCTGAAGCACCGCCCGTCGCAGCGCCAGTTTCGCGCCGGGTGGCAACAGGTGCTCGATTTGCTTGACCCGCTGGCCGTCAAGCAAATACTGGTCTACGGTGTCGGGTCCGTCGATGCACTGAAAGATGTTGCAGCCGAGCGGCAGTTCCCATGCCGAATCGACAAGGTTCCGCAGAGTATCAATAGATGTTACCCGCGCGCCGGGTTGCTTACGACCCCTGCGGGGGAAATCAAACTGCTGTTTGTCCTGCATCCAAGCCGTCCTTTCAGTTGGAAGCCTTGGAGCGCCGTTATCCAGGAGCGGCTGTCCATGTTTGTGGCCGTTTGACGTACGCATTGGCTTTGAGGGCGGTGCTTGCTTTTGCAAGACGACCACTCCCGTTGTGAAAGCGCCGCTGCGGGTCATTCACGTTCGTAGACGCCATGTGGGTCAAGCGTGTCTGCACTCGTCGTTTTTGCGTTCTTGTGACGCATTTACTCAGGACACCATAGTATGGCCGTTTATCCTGAAGAGCCCGGAACCAACGAAGGCCTCGTGGGATTTCAACGCGTTTCCCTCTCCGGTGGTCAGAGCGAGAGCTGGCTGCAGGAAAGGCTGTTCCAGCATTCATCTCTGATTCCGATGGTCGAAATGTTCGGCCAGGGCGAGGCGTTCGTTCCCCTATGCCGCGAGTATCCGCTCCGGTATGGTGCATCCAACGTTTTCCTTGACCTGCTCGGTGTGTCACCGACTGGCCGCCTTGTTCTGATTGAGTGCAAGCTCTGGCGAAATCCTGGGGCACGTCGGGAAGTCATCGCGCAGCTCTTCGAGTACGCGTCGCTCATGACAGCCCTGACGTACTCGGACCTCGAAGCGAAACTCAAACATGCACGGAGCCTGACGGGAGAAAACCCGATATTCAAGGCGGTCAGTGCGGCCTTTCCGGAAATTGAGGAAGGGAGTTTCGTCGACTCCGTGAACGAGTCGCTTCGACGCGGCGATTTTTTGCTTGCTATCGCTGGTGACGGTATTCGAAGCGACCTGCATGTCCTGCGGCATCTGCTGGCGAACCAGGGTGGTTTGCTTGCGAGGCTGGCCCTCCTCGAAGTCAGGCTCTTCAGGGATTCCCGCGGGCGTACGCTTTTCGTGCCCAATGTTCCGGTACAGGCCGAAGTGGTGCGGCGCGAAGTATACGTTGGCGCCGGCACGGCAAGTTCCCCTCAGGCGACAACCCCATCGAGTGCAGACATCACTGCTATTGCAAAAGAAAGCGTCGAATCTGTATCCGCGGGAGAGAGTACCTCGAAGGCATATAACCGGGAGTTCTGGTCGCGATTCATTTCGGACATTCGCTTCGACCACCCCGACCAGTCGCCGCCACGTCACGGGGGTAACAACTGGGTGAGAATGGACCTGCCGGGCCCGGTCGGCGGACTTGTGGCCTACCGGACGGTCGACAACGTGGCGGGCTTCACGATGAAGTTCAAGGGGCCCGAGGGACGAAATGTCCTGCAGATGCTGCTTGAGGACCAAGTCGCCCTGGAGAGCGAAATAGAGCAGGCCGTCCGGTTTGAGATTTGAGATTCGACAGGCGACAATTACCAAGTTGTGGGCATGATGGTCGTCAACCACAAGCCTCGCGAAGGTCTCGACGTGGAGTCCGAGCAACTGGCCTGGCTCCTAAAGACAGCCAATCTGCTCGTCAATGCGCTTCGCCCCAAGCTGGCCAACAGCGTGGCGTGATGTTGTGGCGAGCTGTTTGACTGCCTGCTGGCGTGGGACCGACCTCTCCGGTGCGTCGATATTGTTACGCCAGAGGCTGTTCTAGTCTGAATAGACTGCTTTTTCAAAACCTCGGTCGCGAACTAACCGGGGGGCAAGTCAGGGATACCGCCCAGAGACCATTGAGCAAGGAGCAGTCGGGTGCGCTTTTCGCGCAGTCGCTGCTCAGACGCTGGCCGATTGCCTACGAGAATCCGTAGTCTGAAGCTGCGCGTCGGCCCGCACCTGGTCTAACGCCACTGCGAGCGCCCCATAGGGCATAATCTTTCGACCGAACGGGGGGATATATGGCCACAAGAAGAAGACCGACGCCGGTAGCGACATACGATGTTGACCTTTTCCAGCAGTTCGTCAGCGACCCAGACCTCAGCCTCGCAATCGAGGCGCTCAAGCGGGCCAATGACATCTTCGACATCATCGAACCGCAGGAGACGCAGCATTCGCAGATGTTGCAATGGCTGCTGAATCCGCGTGAGGGCCACGGTCAGGGCGACGCCCTGTTCAAGGACTTCCTGACGGCGGCGTGGGCTAACTGTTACGCAGAGGATGGTCCGAACACGGAATATTTTTCGCACTGGACGCCGGCGCGCATTAGCATGACGGGCTTCCATTCGATTCTGCTGCTCCGCGAATACCGCATCACCGACGGAAACCATCTTGACTTCTTCATTGTGGACCCGGTGAACCGGTTCGTCATTGTCGTCGAGAACAAATACAAGGCCCAGCACGGGAACGAGCAGCTCAGGCGGTATCGCCGGTCTGTGCAGCAGCTCGTCACGAGCCACCCGGGTTTCAAGAATTTCAGTGTCGCCCTCATCGCGCTAGACCGCGGGCGCTCGAGGCAGTTGAGGCTGAACGAGATGAAGAAATACTGGGTTTACCTCGATTACACTTGGCTGGAGGCTGGCGCGAGCCGCGCTGAGTCGCAGATGCGCCGCGGAAACCAGACCGCGAGCCTGCTGATTTCGTACTGTCAACGCCAGTCGGACTATGAGTCACAGGCAGAGAAGGACGTCGACACGATTCTTGCCCGGTTGACGCGACACTACCGGTCGTTGCTGCCCCCGCTTGCCGAGGCCCGTGCGACGAAGCTGAGCAAGAGCCAGGGGGTCACGCTCGGTGACCCTTCAAGCGATATCTGGCTATTCACTCAGCATTATCCGGAGCTGGTCACCCGCCTCACGCATCTCAAGAACCTCGCCTTCCTTCGGTCGGATTTGGCTGAAGCGCTTCCATCGGTAAAGTTCGAATATGAGGAAGGCGACGCCTGGATTCAGATGTTCGACAAGGCGTGGAACTCGTACATGCACCCCGACGAGAATGACGTCCTCTGGTGGCCGTTCTACCTGCGAGTGCGATACATCCCGCCCGAGCTCATGATGGACGACGAACGGGAACTTGCCGCCGATGAGAACCTGTACAGGGTGACCGTCGTCTATCGAGAGTCATCCCTCAATCCCGACAAGGCGGAGCGTGTGCGGGCTGCAATGCGTGAGAAATTCCCCGAACTGTCGAGCGGTCGCCAGAATGCGCACGTCCGCCGGGTGGCGAAAGACGCGGTCACGGAGAACAACCTCGTCCCTGAGGTGCTTCGCAAATATCGAATGCTCAGTTCGGCGCTTCAAGGTGTGTGAGCTGCTGCCGCGGCGCGGATGAGTATTTGGCGGGTGAAATCAGGCACCAGCTACGGCTGAAAGTACAGATTTGATACCGTGTGTAGGCAAGGCGGCACCATGGCAGGTTGCGTACAACTCCTATGAGCGTGCTCAAGGTCAAGGCGTTTCGCCATCCGAGACTTCGCAGCGAGAGAACGAAGAGGCCTTGCGAAGCTCGTTGGCTCTACGGAACATCAGGTATGGCGCATGAGCCGGCTTCAGATTCCGAATCGCCCATTCGGTCGATACTCCCAATTGAGTCCTGGCAGCGCACGGCAATGCATCAGACACGAGTAAGCTACCCAACTCGGCAGCATTCCATTCTGGCGTATCGGCAAATCCGACAGTAACTTGAGCGGCTGACCATCTTGCCAGTCGACATTCGGCTCACTGACGCTGAACATCCCGGCGGGGGCGTTCGCCAAGGACATGCCACCCCGGAGCAATTCCTACGTTTATCAAGGCGCGGTTAACGGCGGGACACTCTACGTCTCGATTACGCCAACTAAGACGGCGAACACTTACCAGTTGTTTGCGCTGGGCGCCGGTTATACGTTCCCTGCCGGACTTACAACGATACCGGTTGCCTTGAGCATCGGCGACAACGACGGACAGACGAACGTGACGCCAAACTTCGTGCCGCGCGTGCCCACCTCGCCGTAAGGTTATCGCCCGCAAAATACCATTGCGCGGCTAGCAGGCAGCAGCGCTTTCCAAAGTGGCATGACGATGATGCTAACTCTGCTCAAGGTCTCAGAGTAATGCATAACTCGAACGCTGATTGGCTCGGCGCGCCGGTTGCGCCGACGCGCCTTTACAGCGCCCACCCAAATCTTACAATTCGATTTCGATTATCGGCGGCGACAGAGAAGAGACTGACGAAACCGACTTCGGGGGAACGCATCACAGGACTCAATGCTTTTCGGTGAATCGCTATTTCATTGCCGGGGACAGGTCACGCCGACCCCAATGGTCGCCAACGTGCCGGCAATCGCCGCAACGAGCAGGCGCTCGTCGTTCGCGCGCTACACGATGTTGCTCGGGCTACTAATGGAAAGCCATTGTGCTCAGGATGCTTAGTTACACGGCGAGTTTCTCGGACAGAAAAGACCCGGTCAGAATGTGCATCATGGCCGGGTCATAGGTGAGCAACCTCTAGTTGCATGCAGCGTTAGCAGCTTCATGTGCAGCCGCAATACATGCCGCGACAGCAATTTGGCCTCCAGGGACAGATACACAAGCGGCCACGGCTGCTGCCTCGGCAACTCTTGCGACAGCGCATCCCAGGCCGAACCCAAATAGTTCGAGGTTCTGGTCTACCCCTATAGCTTGCAAAGAAGCTTTAAGACCAGCTGCGTATTGCTCCGGTATGTCATCCCGTGTGTAATTCGTGGGTTCACCAGCTTCTGTCAACAAGCCAGTTTTTACCAAAACTTGGCGAATTGCTTCTTGCTGGGTGCCCGGCAACGCAACGACGTCTTTCGGCATAGTGAATTGAGACATTCTCAGCCTCCTTAGCAGATGATAGTTACGGTGGGCTAGGTGAATCTCGATGCGCATCTCGAGCATTGTCCGCGCCGGCGACATCCCAAACGCTGTGCCGCCCTCTTAGGTCCCCTTGCGCAATGCCTGTAGTGTGGGTCGTCCGTTGGGCGTCCGCCATAGTTAATTTTGACTATGGTGCTTCGCCTGTCCTCTGCCTACTTTTGATTTCTGTGGGGAGCCGGTCACGATGCATCTCTTTTGTTCACATCACTCACGGTCGCCCTCCATCGAAGCCTTGCTGCCAATCGGAGTCCATCATGCGCAAATTCGTTCTTGCATTCTCAGCAGCGTGGCTGTTGATGGGGTTGGCTGTGTCACCTAGCACGCAAGCCACGACCACGGTCCTCAATTTCGATACGCTGCCGGACGGCACAGCAATCCCGACCAACACGGCTATCACGAACCAGTACCAAGCGGTCGGTGTTCAAGCGACAGGAGTATATGTTAGTGACGCGGCGTCGCTCGGTTATGTGGCAACTTCACGACCAAACATCGCGGTATCGCCCCAAGGGCTGATGACCTTTTCATTGGATTCGGCCATCATTGGCAATGTGCAAACCGTGTCGGCTTATACCTTAGGACTTCGCGGGACAAGCATTTACGCATACGACGCTTCAGGCGTACAAGTGGGACAGGCCGTACTGGCGACCGATTCTAATCAGACGCTACTCTCGGTCACATCTTCGGGCGGCCCGATTACGACAGTCCATATTAGTGGCATTGGCAGTACCTACGCCATCGACAATCTGACGTTTACCAGCGACGTGCCGTTTGCGAAATATTCAGCGTCTGTGTATCTCGCGCCAAAGCTCGCCACATTCTCTGCCACAGAGACCTTCACCCTCGGCTCCGGCAGCACTGGTGTCAATCCACCTCGGCAACCCGTCACGCTCACCCTCGGCTCGCTCACACTGAGCATCCCGGCTGGCTCATTTGTCCAAGACATGCCACCACGGACCACCTCGTACGTCTACAACGGTACCGTCAACGGCGGAACTCTCTACGTGTCGATTAGCCCCACCAAGACTGCGAACACCTACCAGCTGTTTGCGCTAGGCGTCGGATATAGTGTGCCGAACGGGCTGACAACGATGCCCGTCGCTCTGGCTGTCGGCGACAACGACGGCCACACAACAGTGGCGCCAAAATATGCTTCAAGGGTGCCGATGTCGCCGTAACGTTCATTTGAGGCCGAGGCATAGGACGAGGCCGTGTATGTGAGCCAACAGGCAAAAAACGGAGACGCTCGTGAATCAGCCGAACACCTTGTTCCTGCCCGGCGGCCCGGGGCTCTCCGCGGTTGTCGAACCAAACTATATGGTCACCGCCTCGATGTCTACTGGTGGGAGGCCGCACTTCGAGGTGCAGTTCGCCAGGCGCTACCAGGCGGCTGCTCGATAAGACCGTGCTGCTCGCCAAGCGATTGACGGACCGCGGCACGGTCAACTTGCTGGCTCACTCGTTTGGTGCTCGTATTGCGCTGGACGTTGCCCGACGAATATCTACCGCATCGAGGCGGTTACGCTGCTGGCGCCGAAGTTTGATGTTGCGGAGGGGCTCGCTCGGTTGGCTGCACACCTAGCACTCGCCCTGCCAGACCCGACGCGACTGGAGGTGCGGCCCATCACGCAAGACAGGCGGATGCCAGCTTTTCAGACCTGTGGGCACTCATTGACGCCGCCTGCGAGGTGCCGGATTACTCTTGAACACCTACCGGAGCCCCAACTTCGACGAGCGCCGTCGCCGGCTTATTGATGTGGCTGCGCCAAGACCATGGGGCAACCTCAATACATATTTGGATTCCTAAAATGTGCGTCACGGGTGCGACGATAGCGGCAATATCGATTGTGCCGTGGCTGCGATGGCTGCCGAACAGGTCTAATGCTGGTATTAGAACCACTGCCGGGGGGCGGCTGCCCCGGCAATCGCTTGGACTCAGTTCCGGCCTCTGTCAATCTCCCGCCTGTGGCACGAATCGCCGCCTCCCAGCTTAGTGAATTGCTACGGTTTGCTTAGCCGAACGCAATTCAGCGCCGCCGCACTTCCAAAAACGTAATATTGTTGTCAGGGTCGCGATATTGCTGGACGGAGTCAATAACTGATTCCGGAATGCCGGCGAGTAACGTGAGCATGTCCTTCTCATCACGATAAGTCAGCCACCAGTCCATCGCAGCTTCCATGTACCCAACACATTCAATGGCCGGCAAAAAATTTGCCGTCAATAGGATGCCCCCGGGTGCGAGCCTGTTGAACAGGTTCAACGTAAGCCGCCGCGCGGCTTCGGTGGGCAGATAGTCGTAAAGTCCTGCCGCGTATGCGAGGTCCAGCGCCTCGTAGTTTGTAGCACCGACCACAATTTCCTTGATATTACGCCGTTCAGTCGACACGCCTAATGGCGCAAAGCATCGCTGAACTTCGGCGAGACTGGTTGCGTCCTGGTCCAGCGCCACGAATTGCCGAGGCCTAATTTGCGAAATCAGTCGGCTGACATCCAGTTCCCGCAGGTGACCGCATGCGAGCGCGAGGATACAGGCGTCGATGTCGTGTTCGTGCAGCACTTTGTCGACGAGGTGCGCCAACATATGTCGTCGGTATCGCACGGCCCGTGGCGCCGATGCACCTATTGTGTAGGCATACAGGGACTTCGGCAAATCGGATAGGACTGGACGTGCGTAACCGTAAATGTGGTCAATCAGCGCTGCGTCCCCTGGATAACCAAACGGACGCGAAGCAGCATGATTCGTGAATGGGCAAAGACGGGTCGTCTTCAGCGCAGGGTGCTCTCGAACCTCAGCAACATACCCTTTCCACTCATCGCCAGACATCTCGTTGCGCGAATGGGCTAAACCCGAAATGAGGGAGTGCATCGCAGGATTTGTTTTACCTGCCGTGAAATACTCGTGTGCCTCATCCAGGTAGCATTCTGGCTTCATGTTGACCTCCTTCGCGCGATTTGCGTCATCGGCCCGTGGCTATCGCCAATACCGGACGCTTGAACCCAGTGTGGGTCGGGCGAGGCTCTGAGTACATAGTAAAAATTGATTACGAACTGTGGCACGCTCAAAAATCAGCCGAAGAGAAACCAGGACCGTAGCAAAAGGACGTGCTGATGGAACCTCACGCCGTAGACGGTCGTCGCGGTGGGCACCATTGTTCAGCGCATTTCGGACACTTCATGCCCTGGAGTTCGACCTATTTGTGTTCCCCCAACTTCGAGTTCACCCGCTGGCACGCAATGTGTGCCATTAGAGTTACGCTCGTCGTGCATGTTATGAGAAGTCGTCACGATAACCTAGTTAATTTTAACTATGGCATCAAGAATGATTCCAACATAAATTTTCAAATGAACAACACGAAGTCAAGAATTTCGCCCCATTTCCCCGAACGCAAAGGAGACTGCCTTTGATGAACCAGGGCTTCGAATGATTCAGCTGAAATATGAAAAACATGCCACGACTGGCGTTCTCGATTCCGCACTGCTCACACGATTCTTGAACATAGCGTCAATTGCCGCGCAACAAGAATCTAGAGTCTATCGTTTTACGGACGCTTCGCAAGAGGCTTCGATACTCGACATCGCTGTAACACTTCGCGGGGTGGCCCGCGAATCATTAGTGGGAGAATCCAAATGAATCATAATCTCAATCTCCAGCGCAGGCGCCTAACCTTAGCGATTGCAGCACTGGCGGCCCCGGGTGCAATGCTCTCGCTCTCAAGCTGCGGAGGCGGAACCGACGCTGTTTCCGGCGATGCAAGCACGGCCCCCGTTCCTTCCGCGAACACCTCCCCCGGAACAGAAACAGCATTTACACAAGACCCGGCTGGTCGGATTCTGTTTCTCGACCACGATGACGGCCATAGCCTGCACTACTACGGCACACAAGACTCCAACGGAAACATCACCGATATTACGGGAGCGACATATAACAGTCCGAACAACGCGGCAATATCCTTCATGATGAACACGGTCTCAGGTGGCATTCAACTTAACTTTGATAATGGCGATACACTGGCACTAACGCCCACCGCGACAGGCAACGATTACGCTTTCTCGCTTTTTTCCTCCGAGAGCAAAGAGACGTTTTTTAGCACGCTATCGGAAGCCAAGTCGGCCCTCGCGTCAGCGTCGGCCGCGACTCCTGCGTCTGGCTCCGCCTTGACCGCAGCTTCAAAAGCGCTCATGGTCAGTCCCGCAATGAGAGCCGGGCGACTTTCCATTAAAACCCTCGAATCGACGCAAGTGCCGCAAAGCGCCTCCGCGCTAGCAGTCACGGCTGCCTCTAAAGCGGTGGCGGAGGTATTTCAGAAAGTCGTCGTCGAGGTGATGGATGGTTGCGGTCAAGTCAAGACTGGCGCCGTGCGAGCCAAGCTCGCAGTAACGGTGGAAGTGGCCAAAGAGAGCGTCTCGGGAAAACTACTTCTGCCGCCCCCGGTTGATGTTCCTCTTTACTATATCGCGAGCGACGGAGGATTTGTCGCTAATGTACCGATTTCTGTTTTTGGATTGACCAATCTTGAGGTAGTTGCAGCAGACGTAGTGGCTCATATTGAGTCTCAAATCAAAGGTTTTTTATCCGACCCAGAGAGCGTGATTAATGCCGTCTTGACGATTTGCGAATTTTTAGAACTTCCCAGCTTGGCATTAGGCCTCGCGATTATCGCCGCGACAAAGCGTGTACAGTTCGCAATCAACGCTGTGAAGGCAGGCACGAAGTTGCTTGAAGATGGCAAGGAGGTTTTTGCAGCCGTCACGGACCTCGTGCATCTTCTTCAAGGCACGCAAGATGCGAACAAGTTCTTCCCGATTGACGTGAGCGCAACCTACGTCTCACAGGGGCAAGGCTCGGCAAGCAAGACCATCACGGTGAATCAACCGGGAGCCGAAGTTGCCGCCATTTCCCTTAGTTTTCCAACTGCCACTTCCTCCGCGCAAGTCCGCATCCAGAGCCTCACTCTGACCCCACCGAATCCGGTGGCGAATCAAGGCTACGTTGCCAACTTTTCGGTCAATTGCCTATCAGTGGCCGGATATAACGCTATCGCCAGCGTGTCCGGCACCGACGGCTACACTGACAGTGCGACAATTCCCATCGCGGCAGATTCTGTGTATCAACTCAACGTTCCAGGAGCTGCAACGGCGGGTATACAGGACACCGTCACCGTCATCATCACTGATTCGACGGGTACAACGGTCGACTCCAGGACCGCGCATCTTCAGTTTGGTTAGGCCTTCGCATTATATTGAATGGCGCCTCTCAAACAGGTATAGAGGCGCCTCCTCGCGAAGCCGGAGTGTGGCTATCTAATAGTCAAGACCGCGCCAACCGCAGCCGCGCCGCAAGCTCCGCATTATTTCGTTTGCCTACTCTCTCGTGAATTGCGCGCAGGTGGTTGTTCACGGTTGCGGGGGATATCTTCAGCGTTTTAGCGGCCTCCTTGTGCGTGAGGCCGGCCGCGACGAGTTCGGTGATTTCAAGCTCTCGATGCGTCGTCCAGTTCTTCGCGTTCTCGCACTGTCAGAAATATCAAGCGCTTTGTGAGTAAGTGAGGACGACAATGCCGCGGCCAGCAAAGGGCTGATGGGGATGCGCAAGCAGGTGTCGGAAGAGCGTGGGCGGGACCACATGTTCAGATGCGCCGGGCCATTCCGATTGCAGCACAAATGCTCATACGACACGGCCTACAACAATAGGGACCCTAACCGCACTAGTTCCGACTGCCGCGTGCAGGACATCTTGCGCATCAGTGATGCAATCTGATTGCGCACGGTAGCTTCGGCAAGGCCAGCGGCATTTGCAATCTCGCGTGGTGTATGTCCCGCAATCAGGCCGGCAAGCACGCGAGCCTCCGCCGGCGTCAGCACAAAGAACGCGGCGAGTTCTCCTAGTTCTGGAACCGCGAACGCGCTGTTCTTATGCATACGGACAAACAACGCGTGTTCCGTCGACAATCGGTAGATGGGCGGTGCTGGGATGATGTCAAAGCGGATGCCATGGCCCCACGAGGCCGGTGCAGCAAACGATGTTGCCTTGTTTTCAATGAGGCTTGCAGTCAGCGCCGACCGTAGTCCAGCAATGACATCGTGGCGGCAATGCGTGAGCACGCGGTCAGTTGCGCCGAGCATGTTTGCTTCCCGGAGCATCTCGTAGGCCGCATCGGAGCAACGCTGAATCCGCCCGTTGGGACTGGCCACGCAAGTGGCTTCGCCCAAGCCACGAAATGTCGTGTCGAGCGTTTCGAGCTGCAGTTTGACTCGTCGCTCGCGCTCGGCGATGGCATGAGCGAGCGTGCGCAAATAGGTTGCCACGTGGCCACGCGTCAGGTCGTCAATCGCATGTTCCTTCGCGGTCTGTCGCTGAAAACTGATGGCTGCACGTCGCTCGGGGCCGCCAAGAATCACAAAGGCCATTATCTGGCGCATACGATGGCGGGGCATATAATCCGCGTAAAAGGGATGTCGCGCCGCACCATCCATACGTTGCAGTTCAAAAGTATCCCACCATTTGCCCGCCGGACTGTTCAACGCCGCCTCCGCGATGGCGTCGTGCTGATAAGCGCGCTCGCAATATTCTTTCTCTGCCGCCTGGTCAAAACCCTGGTGATGCATCAGCAACAAGTCCTTCTGACCGCCGAACATGATGAGCGAAGCCGCATCCGAGCCGACGACCGCGCGCGACGCCGTGAGAATGTCATCCCACGGCGGCGTCAGGTCCTGGATATGGTGGACCGCGTCCATCGCAGTCTTGTACGCTGCTAGGCTTCCCATCTCCCACCTCGCAACAGCCATTCTTCGTCTTGCGCGCGCAGCACACAGACATCATTTACCCTGCCGCGACGGTTACATCATTCTAGCGCGGTGCGAAGCAGGCCAATCAATTTCTGTTGGGGTGGGTTTATACGGTAATGGAAGAAAATTCGTTGGACGGTTTCTCCTTGTTGAGTTCAAAAACGTTACACAAATGAAACGTTTTTGAACTATGACCTTAAGCAGTGCCTTTCCGGTCGCTCTTGATATTGGCAAATAATTTACGACTTTTTGACGAACGCGAATAGTCAAATTCAACTATGAAGCACGCCTTCAACCTGGACTTCAATCCATTTAACGCATCCATTGTGCAACAGAGTTCTCCTACCGCAACAAGGGAAAAATGGGTGCTACTCCTGTAACTCAGGGCACGCGAACACCGGTTGAACCGCGATTGCACAACTGCTGCCGCACGCCGACTGTCAGCGGTCCCCGGTACGCTATCCGCGCCCCCCGAAGTCATCCACCGTTAGGACGATGCGCTCACCGGCCCGCGCACGCGCCTTCCGCTCTGCCACGGCAACGATGCGTGCGCGCCCATCCACGAACGCCTTCAGCATGCGCGTTTCGCTCGCGCCGGGCGACACCCAGAAATGCTGTTCGAGAGCCTCGCGCATGACCACACATTCGATGTCGCGGCCACTCAACGAGAGCACGAAAACCAATGTCTGTCCGTCTGGCGAGACACCGGGTTCAATTCCAACGGGTTCCACAATTCACGCTCATTCTGATGTTCTGCCTGGGGTTCCACTCGAATCTTACGGGCGATATGGCAAGAATCTCAACCAGAGGAGTACACGAAAGCCGTCGGTTGCGCGCCACGGGGACATCGCGTCCCAAACGCTGCGGTCCCGTTGGCGAAACTCGATGCCACTTCTGCGTGTAAACCAGGAGAACTTCTGCCTGGAAACGAGCCGGCTGGCTATCTTGTAAGCCTGATGACATTCGAACTGTCAGCATCAGGCGAAGCGCCGAAGCTGTAGGTACTGCGGCCGCTGCGCTTCGCGGCGTACATCGCCGCATCCGCCACGTCGAGCAGTTCCTCAACAGTTCGTACCCGGTCAGGGAAGGTAGCGATACCGATACTGACGCCAATCGGGAAGCGTCCGCCATATTCGTGCTCGCCGACAAGGCGGACGCGTGAAATGAGGCGCTCGGCCAGTTCCCGGAGCCGGCCGTCGTCACCGCAGTCCGTAACCAGCAGCACGAACTCGTCTCCCCCGACCCGCGCAAGCACGTCATTCTGTCGTGTCACTTCGCCCAATGACTCAGCTATCCGGCGCAGCAGCGCGTCACCCGTGCTGTGGCCGAGTGCGTCGTTGACGCTCTTGAATCCGTCGACGTCGAGGAAAAGCAATGCGACGCGTCGCCGTGGCTCCGCAGCGGGTCGGACATTCAGGGCATCGATGGCTGAAAGCAGGCGTCTGCGGTTCGGCAAGCTGGTGAGCGCATCGTGCGTGGCATCGCGGTCAAGGGAGGCGGACCACGCGTGGACCTTCGCGAAGGCGCGTCGTTGAACGAACACCGTATAGACCATCAGCAGGCAGACCAGGACCGCAACCGCGGCAAGGGCTGCGGTGCCGAACACCAGTCGCTCATGCGCGTCCTGCACCGCATCTTTCCGCTTTTGCCGCCAGTCATTCAGGAGCGTACCGAGGTCCAGACGCAGCGCATCCATATATGCCTTGCCCTCGTCGGTGCGCACAAGCGCGACGGCGGCGTCCCGGTTGCCGCTGTGGGCGAGTTCGATGGTCCTGGCAAGCTCGGTGACCTTGTTGGTTTTTTCGTGCTCGATACGACGGACACGCTCGGTCGACGCGGCATCGTCGGCCACCACCTCATGCAAGCGCAGCACGGTATCGTCCAGGTCGCGGACGGCCTGCCGGTAAGGTTCCAGATAGCTTTCATCGCCCGTCAACAGATATCCGCGCTGGCCAGTTTCCGCATTCTCGAGGCAGTGCAGCACGCGGTTCGCCGCGCCCAGCACAGCGAAGGCTTCCTCGTCACGCAGTTCATCCGCGACAGTAATGCGGGCCTCGTAAAGAAAGAGGGCTGCCGAGGCAAGCAGGCCAATGGTCATCACGACGTAAAGCGCGAGGAAGCGATTACGGTCAGCTTTCGCTGAGCGGGACAGACGCGAAGGCACTGGTTCTCCGGAACGGTGGGACGCAACTGCGTCAATGATAGCGGACCATTCTTACTATCATTGCACGCCATCGTCCGGTTGCCACTGTGGTTAGCGCTATCTCTTTTAATTCATGGCGCCAGCGTCCCCATGCGGCTCTTCCTGCACGCCGCCTCCCTCCGGTTCGACGTGCTGCGACATCTGCCTCCGCAGGCAAGCGCTGCAGTCGCGATGTCACAGTTTGGGCACGCCTTCCTGCTGCTTGTGCAGCGCAGCCTGTTTCCGTGCGCGCTCCTGTGGCGTCGTCACGTTGAGTTCGCCTGCATCGAGCGAATTTCCTGCGCCTCGGAAAGACAGCGACACTCCCTCAGGTCTTTGCCAGGTTGCCTCAATGACCTGAAAGCTGGCGCCCATCTTGTTTTGTACGGTAACGGTCCGCTTTTCCACGGGCGGGCCGAACTTGCCCTCCAGCAACGCGTAGTCATGTGCCTGAGTTTCAATCCCCAAAGTCACCAGATAGATGCCGTTCACAACACCATGGATAAGGCTGATGCGCAGCCCGTTGTACATCTCGGGGCGCTTGGCCAGTGGAAACTCGATATAGAGCATTTCCGTGCCGGCCGGGGCCTGGCCCATCTGGCTGTCGTCCGTGTGTTGGAAGCACGGTTGCGGGGTGTCGGCTGCGGACGCGTACATTTTTGGCATGCCTGGGGCTGTTTGCGGCCATTCAGGACACTCCGGCATCGCGGTAAAGGGCTTGAAAAGTCTGACACCGTAGACGGACGTTTCGGCGGTTGCTGCACCCGCCGCAGCGGGTGGCACTAGGGGCGCGCTCATCGCGAGCGCGGCGAGAAGACCACTGAGAATGGATGGTCGAAAACGAATGGTGTGCATGTACTACCCCGTGTGCGTGGCAATACCGCCCGGTTGGCCTCGGACAGACTGGTCTGGATTTTGTGTGCGCAGCATTCTCATCGAACGTGCCGCGTCAGTATGTGGAACAACAAACCGGCGGAGCAAGCGAGGGGCAACCCGCATCGCGCAGCCAATCGCTTCGATACTGGCCAAATTCATCATGCCCCTTTCGAGAAAAGTGGCCGCGCGAACCTTCGATGCACTTCCGGTGAAGCGACAGCGCCTCACCGGTATCGCTGGGGCTCGCCGCTCTGAGCGCCGACGGCCTACTACGGGCGAGTCGTCTCAGGCATCTTGCCCTTCCGGACCTCGGGCCCACCGAACATCTGCACCACTGACAATCCAGTGTGCGCACCTGAGCGAATGCCCGCCGACGTGGGTCTCCGGACTCTCTCCGGCGGAACCCGAATAGCGCGATACCGCATACTGCTTCAGTTTGACTTCGTGCTACGTTCGTTTCATCCGTTACGGGGATACGGGGACGAACATGAAAAAAACGATGGCGGTCATCCTGCTGCTGATGTGTGGCAGCACCTTAGCCCATGCGCAGTGGTCCGGCCAGGAGCCGGTCGACACCTACGTCAGTCCCTCAGCGCTACCGCCCATTCCGCAAGGGGCCATTGACGTGACGACGGGTCAATACTTCCCGCCGGCCGCCGGCGGCGTCACTAATCCGCAGACCGGTACCTTCTACCAATCGGTGGGTGGCGGATATATCAACACGCAAACCGGAGAGTTCGCACCGGCGCAGTAAGCGCTCAGCCGCCCGCGATGACGATGCCCACCGCCTTCAGACTCACGGTGCACACGCGTAGCTCCCGCCGGGAGATGCTGCAGCGGCGCTCGCCGCAGGCTCCGACCGCGCGGGTGAGGTCGTCGATGGGCCAGTTCTCGCTGAACATCTCCCAGCGGACGAGGCGAAGGCCTTTCTCTTGATACGGCAACACGGCGTCAAGCGTCAGGCCAACTAGAAGCAAGATGAGTTTCGGGGGGAACGGAATGGATGCGATAAGGCGCGCGTTAGCCGGCCAGGAACGGCTATGGAAAGTATGGTGGCTTTGGGGAGCGTTGCCCAACGTTTTTCTCAAGAGCTGCGCGGATGCGGCCGACCGGGCCATCCAGAATGCCCCCGCGGGCGAAGACCACGCGTTGCTCGCATTGCTAGCGCTACCCCTCGGCTACGTGTGCGTCTGGAGCTTTGCCGCATGGCGATGTGCCCCGAACGTCAGTCACCCGTTCTGGAAATGGACGGCGCGCGTCATGATTGTCCTGGCGCCGTTGCTGGGATTGATATTTTATGCGGCCGAGCAACAACAGAAGCGCGAACAGCCCGCTGCCGCTCAAACTCAATCTACGCTAGATGAGACGCAGTACGCACCGGCGGGCAAACTTCAGCCTCCAAGTAAACAACCTGATTCAATCGCGAACGTATCGGCCAGCCAGTCGTCAAGCGTGGTAGCCCGTGGCGGCGGTGATGTGCCGGAGGGCACCACGTTATATCTGGACAAACACTGGCACCTGGCGACTCCGCCAGAGCCACCCGTACCTGATTCGATGTACCTTACTTATGAGGGACGCAGCGAAATTGCGCTCTTCGGTGCAACAGCCTCATCGCTGGCTCCGGACGTGTTTGGCACCGAATTCGTGCGGCAACTGGGAGGATATAAGCTCACCAGTGTGCCGAAGTTGCTGGTTCTGGAAGGCCAGAATTTATGGGTCGTCGGGCTCGATTCTACCGATACCCTATGGCACGGGTCGGGCATGCTGTATGTGTTTCGAGACCGCAGAGGAAACAACTGGCATGTGTTCGCGGCAGGCTATCCAGCTGATGCGGACTTTGTCGTGCACGCCAACACATTGGCAGCCGCATGCGTGAGGGCAGCATTCTCGTAAAGGAACATTCTCTCGAATCATCACCGCGGCAAGCCGCGCCCCGCTCTCCTAGCGAGGTCGCTCATTCGGATTCAGTGGGCCGGCGAAAGAACGCGGCCAGTTCCGCGAGTGTGCAACGAGTCAGATTGTTGGCATCGAAGCCGGCGCTGCACGTACGTTTCCAACCTTCCTTCCCTGGACGCAGCGCTGCCACTGCCCCGAGAAGCAGGACGTCAATCCTCGACTCGATTCTGGTGACACCGACGACAACTCAATATCCTAAGGTAGGTTTATGTGGTTGGCGACACGTCTAGACGGCGGGTCGCCTGACGCACGGCAGGTCTGCGATAGCATCGAAATTGTCGATGAAGACGGCCTCGGTTCGTTTCAGCAATTGGCCCTTCGCATTCACGCGCTGCCCGCGGAGCATCAGCTCAGTCACCTCCCTGACGCCCCTCATCTTCTTGTCGGGCTCCAGTAGCGCGATTTCGTCCAGATGCACGCGCGCGACATAGCCGGTTCGTTCGTAAGTTTGCTCGAACACATCCCCGGCCTTGAGACCCGTTTCCTCGGCCAGGACATTCCACAGGGCTGCATCCACTTGCTCCTTTAGCACCGCAGCCGCACGGTGCGTGCTTTCAGCGACCGCCGCGAGGAGTTGGTCCACCTCGTGCAACTCGGGCGCATACGCTTGCAGCGGCTCTGCATTTTCGCTGGACGAGAGCGCCTGCCATCCTTCGTCGACCAAGCTCTCCAGCGTCCAAGCCAAGCCATCCAGCTCTCGCTGTTGACGCGCGTCCGTTAGAAGGGCGCGACAGACATCCGCCACGACAGCACTTCGAAAGATGGGCGCGGCGTCTGGCCGAATTGCTTCCGTCATCGCTGTGTCTCCTTGGTCTCGCGAACATCGTATACGAGCGAAGGCAGCCGCTGTTTCGCGCCCGGCTCGCCATTTTTTCGCAGTCGGTGGCCCACTAGGAAAGCCTTTGGAGGCTCATAGCCCTCATCAAACTCTACATGCTCGAGGCGGACCCGTTCACCCGTGGACAGGGTACGCACCTCGCCCAAGCGAATATTGTGTGTCGCGCTCAGGTAGGCCTCTGCTTCATTCGCCAGTTCGCTTTCGAGGCGGACTACCGCTGTCGCGAGTTCTTGCTGCCGTTGTCGCAGTTGCTCGCGCAATGCCGAGAGCCGTGCGAGCGCCGATTCGAGTCTGGCCGACAGCCGGTAAAACTTCGCGCGCTCCTCCTGGTGCCCAATCTTCTCCAGTAGGTCGACTCGCTGTTTGATGTCGGCCAGTAGCTCGTCAATCGCCCAGCCTTCGTCCCGAAGCTTGCGCACGGCAAGTACGCGTGGACGCAGATTTTCAAGCAGCGTGGGCGGCAGGGTACCCATCTAAACACTCCAGAGTTTGGCCGGACAGCCGCGCCGTGACGCTCCATTGTGCGACCTGGCGCTTGTTGTCGAAGCATCAACGCGATAATCGCACAACGCGCTTACCCCGCGGGGCGCGCTCAGCCGGTTTCGGCAGACCGTCGTAACACTGCAGCCAGTTCCTCCGCCGTGCACCGGGTCAGGCTATCCGGTTCAAAGCCAGCCCTGCACGCCCGATTCCAGCCGCCGGTGGAGAACACAGTTTCAGGAAGCCCGCCCGCCAGCACGTCGCAGCGGGTGAGTACCTCTAGCCACGCCGTGCCTCTGATGTACTTCACATCGCGCGCTTCGCCCGGCTCGGGCGGGTCATCCTCGTTCCAGACCTCGACGAATTGCTCTGCGTCAGCCTGGCAGAGAAATACATCAACAGAGGCCACGGGTCGCGCAGCGCCAAGACCTGACGTTGCACGCATAACGGCGGGTGCACCGTGAGCGTCGGCGATGACCCACGCTTCACATCCCTCGAATGCGGTCATATACGGATGGCTTGGCCCACGCTCAATGACCCAGAACCCATTGGGCCCGCGCGTGTTCAAATGGGCTGTCACCACGACTTGGCTACAACCCAGGTCCATCAACTCATCGGGTGCCGGCGGCACCGCCAGGAAAAAGTGCGTGCCGCCATGCGCCAACCGGGTAGCGGTCTCCATCGACCACGGACGGTCAGCCGGTCCAAACCGGCGGACATAGGCCAGCACATAAGGCAGGAGCTTTTTTGTGTCGGCGCCGACGCTGCTGCCCTGAGCCAGACGGAAAAACTCCCGCTCGTCTTCCGATTGTGGCTCGTTTCCAAGGAGGTCCGATACTTCCTCAAGCGGAACAAAACGCCAAGTCAGCACATTCCGCTCGTGCAGTTCCAGCATCGCTTCGGCCCAGTCCAGGTCGCCCTTAATCTGTTCGCGCCGAAAAGGGATGCAGTCGGTCGGCCGGTCGAACCGCGAGACTGATTCGTCTGGCTCAATGCCATCCAACGCCGCTCGCCAATCTTTCCCGGATTCCCAGACCAATACAGCTTCCTGGAACGCACCATTCGAGCTGTTCTTGTCGGGATTACCGGTATACAGGCTCACACGCCGCGGGCTGCCAAGCAGCATGCGGCTCAACTGGCTCGCGGAGACAAAAGGTTTGTCAACCTCCATGACGAGGTCGATGTCTCCACACGTCAGCGCCCCCCGCGCATACGAGCCGACGACCCAGAGGCGTGTTGCCGTGGTCAGCCCGGGCGCGTCCAGGCCAGGAATGGCGGGCCTATCTAGCTCGACCACCGAGCGGGCATCCAATCGCGCGCATATGCGCTCAAGCAACTTCGTTGCCTGTTCGCGTGGCATCCGTACTTCTTGCGAAGGGTATTTCATGCGAGACCTCGTTTCGCCGGAACCCGACGGCCAACGGCCCTAATGCAGAGCCCTTGACGGGATGCTCGCGGGTTCGAAAGAGGCTGTCTACCGGGAAAAGCACCGGCGGGTGGCCGCGCTGCCTGGTCTCGGCGTTTTCAAGGTCGTGCAGACCATCAATGCGCCCATGCGCTGCCTAGCACAAGTGCTCGAGAACGACCGCGGTCCACTATCGCAGCGGAATCTCTTCGATAAATCGCCCGGCTTAACGAAGCAATACCGCCAGCAGCTTCGTGTCGAGACCACCGTCCCGATGCGTCTTTAGCGTTCGGGAATGGCCCAGACACCCGGCAATGCTGCGGCCGAAACTTCGAGGTCGATGTCGAGCGGATAGTGCCTGAGCAGGCGCATCGCCATCGTTTGAACGAGACCTCGGACGGTTACCTCATCGGCAGAAGCGAGCATCATCAAGAACTCTCGCGTGTCGATAACGGCTTTCGTGCGCTCACGTGGGGTCGTCATCATCAGCACCGTCAAGTAAACGTTCGGTGACGTCGGTGTATGACGTGACTTCGTTCAGTTCGCACCATCTCTTCCAGACGTACTCGGCATTCAATGACGAACCGTTCTTGCCGACCAACTCATAGATGCGTCCACTCCGGGTTGTACCCTGCATAGTCGCCGGGTCGAACCGCACTATCGCGGAACTGACACGCCCCGACGAATCCAACATGTCCACACCGACAAAGTGCCGGCTCCCATCCAGCGTCTCGAATATGGCCCATCGAGATAGCGGAATCCTCGGCAGTTCGGTGGAGGAACGTACTTTCCAGATGGGCATTGCGGCCTCCTGCTGGTGGGAGATTCATATCGTTCCGGACATGCCGCCGTGTCGAATTACGGACAACATCCATGAAGCCGATTACGCTCTGGCGAGCGCGCATACATCTCCGGTTAGAACGACTTGCATCCCTGCGTTGCCGGCATCCATGCGCGTGCCGCCCGTACTACCCAGGCGGTATGTAGCAAAAAAACCGTACGCGCAGACGCAGGTCTTGGTGCCAAACGCTAGATGCCGTGGCAGTAACGCGACGTCCCAAGATTGCGTGGTTCTGGCGAGCGGACGAGTCTTGCCGACACCAAGATTGCGTTCAACGAATCGGAACAAATGTATCGATGCGTTCAGTCTAGTGCACCGATTGAAGAACGCAAGGACTCAGCTATTCGCGCTTTTGCGGGCGGCCACCCATATCAACTGCGGCAGCGAGGTCTGCGAAGTCGATGTAGCTGTGTAGGCTGCAACTTCCCAGCACGACCGCGCACTGGAGAAAGAGCGAGAGTGGAATCGTCCCTGTCGAGAACTGGGACGCGAGCAGCTGCTCGGTTGTGGCAACTCCGATATCCCCGAGAAGGGCGACGAGCCGGTCCGGCGTAACCCATGGCCGTTGCCCCAATTCCGCCATAATCACTGCCTGCGCTCGCTCCTCCCACGTCCCGCGGAGAGCCAACGGTCCGAGCCAAAGGCGTGGAGCAAGGGCTTCCGTTACATGAATGATTTGTAGCAGAAGAGTGAGCTTTACCGTACCGCGAGCGAGGCGCGAGATAAGTGCGCGTTCTGTTTCGCGGACCCCTATGGCAGTAAGCTCTTCGGCCAATCCGGCATAGGTCAGTCCTTTTCGCTCAAGCGCGACCCGGATGACGCGGGAGGCTAGTCCTCCCCATACCGCATCTTCCTCGCTCACAAGAGTCCTTGTCATCTTTGTGGAATCGACTATTTTTATAGATACAAATGTATCGGTATTGAACTCGGTTCACCTTTGGAACAGTGTTTCCGATAACAGCGCGCCAGGAAGGCGCGCGCTGCGCGCACCTGTCGACTTAGATTATCTAGATGGGAAGCGGCAACGTCTACAGTCCGCGCACGAGCTGCGACAGCTTAAATGCCGGGCTGCCCGCGAAATTCTCGCGTCGTTGGCCTCGGATGAATGCGGCATCGACACTTTGCCGGCAAGAAAAAGAAGAGAGATGCAGGCCGGTAGGGAATCCGGTGCGGCGCCGAGGGTCAATGTCGCTGGGCACGACAGACTTGCGAAAGATAGGGTGCTTCGGCTACTATCGCACCCAGCCATAATCTCGAGCTATCGAAAATCCACCTCGGATAGTTAATAGTATATCGAGAAATGCAAAGCCCTGCAACTCAGACCAATGTCAAGCAATTTTGAGCGCATTGACGCCTTGATAGGAACCCGGTAGCGGAATACAGACCCCAAAAATAAAACGGCGTTCAAGGTTGGCCCCTTGAACGCCGTCTCACACGTGGTGCACCCCGAAAGGCACGTCTACGCTAACACACGCGCGTCAGATTGCCAGACAGAGTGCGCCTTGTCAAGTCACGCCCATAGCCGGGCGTTGAGAGGCAATTATGACGACACCCTGTTTGTTGCCGCGTACTCTTGCGCGCGACTTTTCCATCCGCTGCAAGAGCAGCGGCACCGCAGTCCCGCGACCCGAAGCATTGGGGCCGCACTCTACCTTCACTGTCGACCGAAATCCGGCGCAGCGACTCTCTCTACGGTTGCGTGCGTGCTTCGGGTGGGTCGCGGTTCGTTCTTGCGAGTGCCAGCGAATGCCTGGCGCCATCGCACGATTCTCGCCAGCCGGTCAGGTGCCGTCATGCAACTGACCTTCGATGACACGAGCGTCCTGAATAGCGCTCGACTCGCGGACATCCCAGACCAGTCTAATCCGTGCGCGCGGTTTGCCACGGACGTGACTACGCTAGACGACGGTTACGACGCAATGGAGTGCATTCCCTCGGAGCGGCTGGGAGAGCGCGGTATCGGCGTAACCGATTTTCAGATTCCTACGTTCGAGCATGCGCGACTCGCAGTCGAACTTTTTGCCTCGGCTACCGAAAGCGCGACAGAGCGTAACTTGAACTCTGAAGAATTCAGACGCAAGACGGTTTCCGCAGCCATGTACATAAACCATTCGGCCGACCGGCATGGCCATGCATTGGAGGGTGCGCCAATTACCATCGACAACGCTGGGCCGCGCGGTCATGTCGTCGTTATTCCAGCCGGGATGAGCCAGCAGGCGCTTCGAAAAGCTATCCAACGCATGTTTGGTACGCGATGCGAACAAATTGAAATTACGGTCCCGCAAGGTGGGATGATTCGATATACACGGCTGCCATCTCTGACCGTGCCGTTCCCGGAAAACGGCGCGCCGCGCTCCTTTGGAAAGCTCTTCCTCCGCTACTTCGACGACGCCATGAACATGACCCATTCAGCGCGTCTTCGCGGCCCTTTTCATCGCGGGGAAGAGGAGGTCGGGCCGGCGTTGCAGGCCTATGCCATTGCAGCAAATATCGGCGTGCTGATTGTGGAGCAAATCAATACGCGCAACGCAAGCACGAAGCTGGCCAAAAGCTTGTGGGCAATCTTGGGGCGTTTCACCGCAGACACCGGTATTCCGATTGTTTGCCTTGCAACACCCGGGGCGGCTGCGGCGCTCTCCGAGCAGAGCACCGCTGCTGCGCTCCTCGCGGGGAACACCTGGTACAACATTGCGTCCGCAGAACCGCACTCCGCCCAGTGGTCCCTGACATGCGAGTACCTCTACACGACGTATCTGACGGGCTGTATGGGTTTTGGCGAACCGGAATGGTTCGCTGAAACGATGTGGTGGCTGACTTGCGGACTCAGTGAGCTTGCGGTCAAGGTGTGCATTCATATCGTGAGTGTTAGCCGGAAAGAGGATTTCAGTCCACCTGGCAAGGACGAATTTCTGAAGTTGGCAAAGAATGCCCTTGCTCTTGAATGGCCACATCTGCGTGCAATCAGGAAACTGCGCGAAGGAGGCTCATTCACTTCAGCCAGCATTCGTCGTCACGGTGACTGGCTTCCTGTCGAACCGATGATGCAGTCGGTACCTGGACTGGACGAAACGAATCCAGCATTCCGAATCACCGATGTGTCGACGCCGGGGGCCAGCCATGCTTAGCACCTATGTCTCCGCTACCGCCGGTGAGACAGCGACGAGTCTACTCGAGGCTGCTGCTTTTGCGACAGGCTCCGCAGCGGCTCGCCATCTTTCGGCGCGTTGCTATCGTCGTTGCGCCCCACTAGTCGGGACCCTGCCGTCGCGGGCGAAGGCGTTCTGTGACGCAACGGAACAAGCATACGGCACGCCCGAAGAAGTCGTGTCAAAGTTTTCGCTCGCCCCCTTGTATTCCCGGGGCATGAATCCGCTAATGCAACGGAAGCTGGTCGCCCAGTTGGTGGATGGCTCGCATTCCCGAACTTGCTGTCCTCGGCTGCGGCCCTTCATCCAATGCGGAAATCGCCACGGCCTGCAGTGTCCCGAATGCGCGATGCTGGCCACCAAGATGCATGGGCGCCGGATTTCGTATTGCATGCACTGCATTGATTTCGTTAGTCGCTGTCCGACTCATGGCTGCAAGCTGGTCAGTGACGACGATTGCAGTTCCCTCGAAGAGATGCTCGCGTCCAACGCCAGCGTCAATGCGGCGCGCAATGCAACTCGCTACGCACAGTTGGCTCATGCCATGGCGCAGGGTTGTTCATCGGAGTACACCCGGGAAAGTGTACGTCGGCGACTACGCGAGAAACAGTACCTCTCCGAATCCGGAAGGTGTCGACTGGATGCGCTTCGAAGCGCATTCGCCGGCGCGTTTTCGGATGGCTTCGAAGACATTCGTCTCAACGAATTGTTGGCGAATACGGATGTTGCGGCGACCAGCGCTTATCTGTTGAACCGCGAGGCCAGAGCTATCCATCCGGTGTTTTTGATACTCCTTGAGTGGCTGTCCGTGGAGTTGGATACGCTGCCTATCAGGTTGCATGCAACAAGCCCGAATATAAGCAACGCAGAACCTGCTATGGATGTACGTGACGCAAAACGAACTGCGTGGTTGCGACATCAAATGCAGTGCGCGGGCATGGGGCGCAATGAGATTCGGCGTCGGCAGCCAGCTCTTTGGGTCTGGTTATATCGATATGACCGTGATTGGCTCGTCAGCCATCAGGTCGCCCCTCGGCAACCCTGCGGTCGAAAGACCCACGCAATTCCGTCGGAGTCGTTCGCACGCGCAATCGTTTCAGCTGAGCGCTCCGTTCACCGTCGCGCGATTGGCCGCGAGCCGCTTCCGTCGGCGTACCAGATGCGTCTCGCCTATGGAATGAATCAATACCTGTTCGACCGTGCAACGGAAGCGTTCGATGGCGCGGGAAAAGCTGCGCAGTTGCCCGCACGTCGTGAGGTCTTCATCGCTCGTCGACTAGCAAAAGCCATTTCGGTGCTTGCGACGAAGGGAATGGCCACTGATACGGCGTCGCTCGCGCGCGAAGCCAGATTGCGGATTTCGACCGTCGTCCGCTATCAATGCGAGGAGTCCGCCAGATATGCAAGCGAATGAAACCCTCGCGTCCATGGTGATGACCTCCATTGCCGACGGTGAGCATTTTCCCCTCTACTTCGCGCGACTTCGCAGTTTCGCTTGCGTTGACTTGACGCCAAGTGGGCTGTTGTTCCCAAGCGGCATGCGGAAGCTTATCGACCAGTTTGGAAACCTGGTTGGACCGCTCGATAAGGTTCTCGGTGGCAACATGCTTTTGCCGTTATTCAATCGCGCACTGGCCCCCGACGACCAAGACACTCTCAAAGCCCACTGTCTTGACGCGCCGAGACTGGGCTTACCGGCCGTAGTCGGGCTTAATGGGCCGCGTTCTGGCTGGGCGCGCGCGGCCATTGCTTGCTGTCCGATGTGCATCAAGGATGATATCGCGCCGTGCGGCAATCCTTATTGGAGACGGGACCACCTGGTGCCTGGCGTTCTCTTCTGTAGTCGCCATCACCTGCCGTTGCACGTCCGGTGTGAGACGTGTAGCGACTTCAGGACCTATCCGAATTGGACAACTCACCCGGGCAGGCATTGTGGCTGTGGACTCAGGCCTCAGCGCCGAGCGACCACGTTGACCGACGCTCAAACGGCATCGGAAATTGAGATGGCGAACGCCGCGTCGCGACTGCTTCAACCTGACTACATGCCGCAACTCAACCACGTGGGTTTTGCGACCCTCGTTGGAAAATGCGCCCGCCGGCTGGGACTGACGGAGGACCGTGGCGTTAACTGGCGTCGCACCGAAGAATATTTTAAAGAGACCCCGCACGCGCGACTAATCTCTCGGACATCGCTTCTGGTCGGACGCGGTTACGTCGGGACAATTCTGCGTGGGAAGGGCGTATACCGGAACCCGATGCAAAACGTCGCATTGCTGATTGCGCTCTACGGAACGTGGGATGCAGTTGAAGGTGCCTGCTCGACTATGAATTATGAGGAGCATCAGGCTGCACCATCTACGAAAACTACGAGCGCGAGTGCTCGAAGCAATTACTCGAGATTCAGGACATACCGCGCCCGATGGATGGACAAACACCACGACCGGTGGTTCGAGCACTATGCACGGATGTATCGGGACGTTCGAAGGAAGCATCCCGACGATACCTTTTCGCGACTGATGCGTCGTCTGCCTGCTACCGCGGCTCAATTTCTCACTCGCACAAAGCTGATTGCAGCCGGCGAAGACGTACCTCCGTTGCGCGCCGGCGCTTACGACTCTGCGTTGGACCGGTCATATGCCGAGCACATACGTGCGACGGCAAAGCGACTCTTCGAACAGGGTTTCTCTAGGCGAGTTACACGGCATGCCTTGATACGCGGACATCGCATGGACATCGCGTGGTATCAAATCCGTGACCGACTGCCGCTCGCAAAACTGGCACTCGCGGAGAGTGAGGAGGATGTGCCAGCGTATAGACGCCGCCGCCTGCTGATGCTCTCCAATTCCGCGACCATCTTGACGATGCCGCGACTGACCAAAGAACAAATCGACGAAATGGATGACATGACCGTCCGAAAATTTCTCGGACAAGGAGCCGCACGATGAATGTCTTCGTACCCGGTGTAGACCATGCTTCCACGCGCAGCTCGGTATATGGCTGTCGCCCTAGCACAAGCCTTGAATTGTTGCGTACCTGGCCGCCGGTAGCTCCGCGACGTCATTCCATGAGAGAAGGGAGCACTCTGGATGAGTTCAAGCTGGCGAATCTCACGCGGCCATTCGTTACGCCGAGGGACATCCACTTACCACCTATCGACAAGTACGGCTGGCCGCACGGAGTTGCATACGAAGCACTGCTAAAGGCCCGCAGGCAATCGATGAGTACGCGTTCGACATTTCGCGGGATGAAATTCCGCCGACGCTACGAGGCGCTATCGGGAAACGAGCAGCGCATCCTGTTCTCCCTTGCATTCCATCCTTACGTCATTGATGTGCGAGACCAGTATGGAATCTACGACGTCGCGGCCCTACACCGCGCGCAAAGCAAGGGTGAACTCCTGCTGCGCACAGACCTGATGACCATTGATGTCATCGTTACCTACGTGATACCAGGGAGCCTCGATTTGCATTACCACGGAATCTCCATCAAGCCAGCGGATTACGTGCCGGACCAGAATGACCTCGACCGGGAGCGTCGCGAGCAGAACGCCCTTGCACCTCGTGGCTGGACGTGGGAGTTGATGCGCGGAGATGCCGTCAGCCAGCGCGAATTCGCGAATAACTTCTGCATGTATCGAACCGTGCGCGACCAGGATGTGGTGTTGAACTACGACGACGCCCATTGGTTTGCGAAGAAGCTACTTCGGAGCAGCGCGCGGGGCACTATGGGCTCCGTGCTCGGGCGCATCTCAAGACGCCTCGGCATTAGCGACGATGCCGCGCATCAGCTGTTTGCCGTCGCCGTTTCGTATGGCTTCTTGACGGTCGACCATTCAAAGGACCTACGGGTGGACTTACCACTGCACCTGCTCCGTTAGACCCCGTCAATCACGGAGCCCCATAAGTCGCCGAGACTACGGTCTCACTGGCCATGTGGCCTCGCGCGCCCTCCGATTCTAGAAACACGTTAATGGAATCGATTTGCATACCTAATTGATAGAGGTAACAATGCAACCCAATTTTTCCGATTTCATCAAGCCGCCTGTACCGAGCCCTGAGCTGCTTGCACAACTGCTCGAATTTCAGTCGGTTACCTGGCCCCACCAGCTCGGTCGGTTCACCCCTTTCAAGCGCGAGCGCGATGGTGATAACGTAATCTACCGGTCCGTTGCCTGGAACCCATACGACAAATCCCTGCACGTACTGCGAGTCACTTCTGGGACCCCCAAGGATGTCGGCTCATGGGAGACGTGGCATGAGAACGCGAAAGACAAGCCGCTCGACGACATTTATCTGGTAGACGACACTATCATGCCCGTCGAGATGAAAGTGACGCGCGACAGACTGAGACCGAGCGCCGTGAAGGGGATGGATAAGCGCATGCGGATTGTGCAGGCGTTCGCGTATCTGGACCCTGTCGGAAAAGGCAATCCTTCGGATTTCATTTTCAACGACCTGGTGGTCGCGAGCGACAGTGCTCGCTCAGCGGCACTGAATCGCGTAGTCGCTGCACTTGGTCAACCGCATGGATTCCAGACCGCTGTCAGAAAGTTGTTCCACAAATTTGTGCATAACGGCGGCCACCCGAACGCGCTCGCGAAACATACGTTCCGGCAGGGGCATCCTAAAATGTCGCGGGTGGGAATAAACAGGAAAAAGCCGGGACCAAAATCAGCGAGTGAAGCCCGCGTTGCATCGAGGAACAAGGCGCTTGGTACAGACAGTCGTGCACGACGTCATCCCGTCAGGCCGAGCGACGAAATCAAGTTTATTCGCACGTTGGAACAACGTTGGGTGCGGCTACGTTGCACCATACGTGAGGCCTATGATGGCATGGTTCTCGTGGACTATCCGAAATGGCCGAAGCGCCTCATTCCTAGTCTTCGGTCGTTCCGTTATCACGCGACGAAGCGGCTCATCCCCAACCTTGACCTCAAGCGCCTGCGGAACGGAAAACGGCTATCAGCGCAGTACAACGACGCCCGCGCCGGTCAGGCCAGCCACCTCACACAAGGACTCATCGAGATTCTCGATGTCGACGGCTTCGTGGCGAAGATTGGCGTAGCTGCTCGAGTTGGCGGCCGGATTGAAAGTGTCCACATGACGGTGATGTTCGCCGTCTCACGCCCGTCCGGGGCAATTCTCGGTTACGAGCTTGCCGTCAGGGGGGAAAATGCGGAGGCTTTTCGCCGGTGCATCGCATCCGTCTTTCTGCCTAAGGCCGAGCGTGCGCTGGAACTCGGGCTAACGTCGACCAAAGGGCTACTTCACGGCAACGTTGATGCGATTTTCGTAGACAACGGAGCTGGCGCTTCAGAACAAGTCATCGTAGCTGCTTGCGACGAAATGGGTCTCATGAGGATGCTGCCACCGCCTGGTCGCGGGGACCTCAAGGGCGTTGGAGAAGGCGTCAACAGTTTGATGATTCGGATGATGCTCGGCGAAGACAGCGCATACACCCGAGCGACCGACCACCTATCCAAAGAGATACGGCGACAGAGGGCAAAGAATGCGCCTATCCCCTTGGAGCAGTTTGAACGCCTGCTGCTCAAGGCAATCCAGCACTACAACCTGTTCACGAACAAAAAGCGCTTGAGGTCGTACGAGATGCGAGAGGCCCGCATTGGCGTGACCCCGGCGGCCATCTTCAAATACACCCAGGAGCAACGCCGCGGCGACGCCCGTCGCCAGCTCACACCCCGGGAGGTATTTGAGCGGTTTGTCCCGTGGCAGCCCCGGATATGTCAGCGAGGTCTGGTCAACTTCATGTCGATGCGGTACAGCTCCGATGAACTCGTTGAGCATTTCAATGAGCATGTGCGGCAGCTTGGAAAGCGCGAACCTTTACCCGTGCGAGTGAAACGCCTGGACGGACATCCACTCATCCTGCTCTGGCAAAAGTCTGATGGTGCGACGTCTGTGCTGAACCTTGTCGAAGAGGATGCCCGCAGCATTGGCTCGTTAACCTGGAAAGGACTGGAGTTTCTCAACGCTGACGATTCATGGCGCGAGGAAAAGCTCAAGCCTGGCCGCCGAGCGAGTCGCAACCGGGTTACGGCCAGGGTTCACGCGAGTGCCGTCAGAGCGGAGGGCGTTCGCGCCGGAAACGAAATGGGTGGGCTCGAAGGCGTCACCGGGAGAAGCGCAAGGGCGAACGCCGAAGCGAAGCAAAACGCCCGCCGGGGCGCTGCCCAGGCAACGGCTTACGGCATTGTGGATGCTGGGGTTGAAGTTCATAGGACGGAGCGCATGCAGCTTACAGCGCCCTCTTCAGTCGCCGAGTCGTCCTACTTACGTCGGCTTGCGCAGCGTCTTTCCGCGCGGAAGTCGAATCCGGATGCACCTGAGCAGCGCTGAAGCGCGTTGGTCAATTTCGGTCGGGCGGCTCAGCTCCGACTCGAACTTCGTAGACTTGGAGCCTGCATCGATTCGATGCGGCTCCGCACCAAGAGAATCAAATGGACGAAGTTAAAGAGGTTTTCTTTGCACCATCAATCGAGTGGTTCAAAGCGATGGCAAGACAGTTGCGTATGCATATCGGATGGGACGTCAAACAGTATTACGCGTCACTGAACCTGCTTGCACGGATTTACGGCTTCACTAGTTGGCTCGACTTTCTTGAATATCACGGTGGCGACCATGCATACCTGACCTTTTGGGATTCGGAGCTTGACGAAAGGACTTACGGAGAGCGTCGGTACATGCAGGCTACTGCCTTGACGAACACCTTGCAAATTGTGGAAATGGATGCGGTCAAAATCCTGGACGAAGTCCAGGTGTCCAGCCGGTCCGTGGCCGCGTCAAATTTGACTGAGCGCGATGAAATTCGGGAATTTAGTCTCCCGCTACAGAGCATACTAAACGAAGTTCCCGAGACCGAATACATACTGGATGCGCCGCCTGCGAAACCCGTTGTAACCTACAAGAAGCGCCGTCGGATGGTCGCCGATGTTGTACGGTCGATGCTTTATTAGCGAACCGCTTCCTGTCACCGACGTCTCGTGATAGGGCCAAAGTCCATCAGCGCTCTGACAGAGTGACGACAGCAGGTCGCTCAAAACAATGGCAAACGAGAGCACGAAGGAATACGGTGAGGTGCGGGTGGACCATGCTTGAGAAGTGCGAACCGCACCGTCATATCAGCCACAAAGCCCGGCCTCCGACAATATCCGTCATTGGGCGGGCTGTGCCGAGTTCCCAATGTCATACAACTTGGCAAGCGATGGTACTCAGGACTCGCGTTTCGCCGACGCCTGTTGCTGGATGCGCTCTCGCACCTCGTCCAGCATAGGGCGAATCGTCAGCGCGACCGTGTTGAACTGGTCGCCGCGCAGAAGGCCCTGCTGCGTTTCAAACATCTGCACGTCAAACCCGTCGATAATCGCTTCGGCCGGCAATCGCTCCATCGCGATGAACAGCTGCTGTCTTTCGCCGATATGGTCCGCGGCGATATTGAACATTCGTCCGAGGTTCGGGTCATCCTGGCCGGACTGCTGCAATGTGTCGATGATGACGGGAAGCAGCGGAAGGTCGCCCTTCTCGAAGTTGCATGCTATCAGCGCGAGATGCACCGCGAGAATGGCGCGGCGTCCTGAGCTACCACCTGCCTTCGGACGCTTCCCAATGCCGGTGTCTTCGATGCGTTCGGATGTGGGAATGTTGAGCAGGTCGGACAAGCGTCGCAGCTCGGCGCTGTAGAACTTGCTCACATCAGCTTTGCGATGCTTGTCGTCATAACGCTTCACCGCATCTTCAGCTGCTGCCTGCTCTTTTCTCAGCGCGGCGACTTCGGTACCGAGGGTCGATTCGACTTTTGAGAACGCTTCGTCGAGAGTGCGCTTGCTATGAGCGCTCAGCACCTCATCCAGTCGGGTGCGCGAGCGGCCCGCAGACAATGCCTGCTCGTACTTCTCGACGTGGCGTTCGATATTGCGAAGCGTCTGACGTAACTCCGACTCCTTCAACCTGCACGCATCGAGGTTGTCGCTCAATTGCGCGACGAGCTCGTTCATTTCATCGATGTCCTGTCCAAGGGACAACCGCGCATGGAACGAAGTGGTGTGCAGAACACCGCAGGTCGGGCACTCAATCTTGGTGTCGTCGGGTATTGCGCTGAGGTACTCGAAGTCTCCGCCGAGGTCATGCTGCGCGGCAGTTGCCAGCTTCAGCTTGGACTCGAGGCTTTGGCGCTCACCCGTGACCACGATGAGGCGCTCGCGTGCCTTCATCTGTTCGGCCTGCGCTGCCTGCGCGGCCTTTGCCAGCTCGACAAGCTCAGCCCGAAATGCACTTATATCGAGCGAGGGAGTCGCCTTGGGAAGCGATTCGCGAACCCGCAGGAATGCCTCCTTCTGCGCGGCGAGGTCAGCTTCCTTCGTGCGGAAGCGTCGGTCAATCTCGTCCTTTTTCTGCTTGGCAATCAGATAGGCGCTCGGACGCGACCCGGTCACCGTTGCAAACACAGGCTCCTTCCAGCGAGAAAACTGGCCAAGATTGTCGTAAGTTGTCCAGTCAGCGCCCCAGCTACCATCCTGGTCAACGTAGAACGGTAACGACATGTAGTCCAGTCCGGCCTGGCCGTACGCAGCGCCACCTGGCCGCGGCAGTCTCAGATGGAAGCCGAAAAGCTTCGCCGTTCGTTCGACCCATTCGCTGTTTCTGTCGGTCGCGAACAGCAGGCGCCTCTGGGACGAGAACAGTCCCATCGCACGCCCCTTGCGCAGGGCGAAGTACGTTTCATCTGCGAAGGAGAACTCGAGCAAGCCGACTGTAGCCGGGTCCCAGTTGCCGGAGACCAACGACTGCGGTTCGCATCCGAGGCTCCAATAAAGGCTCTTACAGATGCGGGACTTGCCGGTGTGGTTAGGTCCCAGCAGTAGGGTCTTTTGCCCGAAGCTCAGCTCGCGCCCGCGCTTGTCTCTCTCGGATGCTAGCCAGAGCTTCTTGAAGGTCACGAGCCGGGTCACTTTTTAACCTCTTGTTGCGCACCAGGCGCAGCAGTGAATATAAGGATGTCGGTTGCATTTTTGATAATCAGAAGCGCGAGACAATGGAGGTATCCCAAGGTATAGCTGCCGCATAGTTCTGGGCTGGCTTTTTCCGCATCGTAGACTATCGCTTCCATCTGTTCGCCGAGCAGCCGGAAGCGTTTTTGCGCCTGCTTGAACGCGTCGCGCGCTTTCGCTAACGCCATGCATACAGCACGGAGTTCGATGTTCGTCCGGTCCGTCAGGTCGGCGCAAACGCGAACCAGCTCGAACTTCACATCTTCCAGAATTTCGTAGTCGTGCACTTCGGCATCGAGTCGCGCGAAGCAATCTTTCAGAACGTCATGGCTGCTGTCCTGCTTGAAGTTCTCCACCTGCACGAGGATGTCTGCGACCTGGTTGCGTGAAACACCGCGCTTCTTGAGCTGGGTGAACGTTTTCGCGTAGCTGTTCTTGCTTCCGACCTGGGCAAACTCGTTGGCTACCATCCTGGCGCCGAGCACCGGTCGCTTCATCTGGAACGGGAGCTTCTTCTTTTCAGCGAGCTCATCCAGCGTTCCGGCGACGAATCGATGAGGTTCGTCGAGCGGCAGCCCAGTCCGTATCAGTCGGAAGTCGTCGAGCACGATGGAATCCTCGTCGACGTCGAGTTCCTTCGCGAGCGCCGCCCGAAGAGTTGCCAGCTCGCTGTCGCACAGGTCCAGGAGATTGGCATCATGCGTCATGCGAGGCGTTTCATTCTCCTCAAGAGGGAGTTTGAAACCTACGTTCGACGCGAACCACAGGACGGTTGGATGCGGATGGAAACTGTGTCGACGCATGACTAGCTTGGCCATGGTGGACATCGTCTTTTCGCCGGATTTCTTCGTGCCGGTAGCGAGCAGGTCGCGCAAAGTCCAGATGCCAGACTGCTCGTTCTTTTTGACCTGATGGAATTCGGCTCGTGACGGCTGCTCGGGCGAATCAACGATGGCTACATCTTCCTTGAACTCAAGGATGATGAGGTAATCGTCCATTACACCGAGGCGCTCGATGGCCAGGAGCGCCGCGTACCAGTGCTGGTACGTGAAGCCCAAACTGGCGTTCACGCCGGTCTTCTCGTCGCTTGCCAGGTCTCTCATGAGGGAAACGAGGTCTGGCTGCGAACCTAAGCGCCCAGAACTTGCACCCGTTTGCCTCAACGCTCGGCCATGCCCCGACGCGCGAGTTTGCCGTCTCACACGTATATCCCCTTGCAGATACTTGATTATGAGCCTTCTTGAGGGCTGCTCCCCCGTTTTCTGGAGACTAGCACACGGCGATTATCATGTCCCGTGTTCAGCACAATTTTGTGACCCAAGTGGTGAAGCGTCTGCACCGTCGTCAAAAATCACCGTTCCAGAAGCCATCGGGTTCAATTTCGGGTTGGAAGTCGGGTGTTCCGAGCGGAATAACTTCGTCTGATTCGGGAGAGCTATAAAAAAGCTGTCGCTCATGGGTGTAGGAAACCGACCGGGTTTTGTAGACGTTCACTTTCCCGTCCGTGAGGGAAACCGGAAGGGCTTGAGGTTCACCAAAATCGTCGACCAGGGTATTCGGGAACAAGACGATGTTGGTTCCGCCGCGTCGTTGTGTCGATTGGAACATGATGCCGTCGAACGGCGGCGTCGCGAGGTGCGAGAGGAACTCGGCCATCGTTTGAGTGATGAGATAGTCCGACTCGCGTCCGGGCGTGACCGGTTGAGCAATCTGCTCATGCAATATGCGTAGAAACTGACGTCGAGCACGCTGTTTGCTGAAGTCTGGCTGGAAAAAACTGAGATTCTGGCTGGAACGAGCATTTTCGAGCCGGGCAAAGTCGAGGATTCGGAGCTTCCTGTTTGTCGCCATTTCAGTCAGCACAATGTCGTTTCCGATGGCCGGGCGCATTTCCGCCAGGCAGGTATCCCGCTCTAGCGAGCCGTAAAATACAGATACCCCTTCGGCATTCATTCGCCCCGCGCGTGCGGCGGCCGGCGGAGGTGGACCAATGTGCTTTAAGGGGTCGTTTAGCATCTCCCTGAGCAACGCAGTGCTCGTCACGACTCGGGCCCGAAAGAGACGTTTGTTTGCGGCCAATCGGCGCACGACCGGCGCGCGGCGCCTACCGGGGACGTACATGTGCTCGACGCCTTCGAACAGCTCGGCGAAAAATTGGCGAGCCTTTTCGCTAAAGAACCTCCTGCGGTGTTTCACTTCCACAAGCGTCTCCTGCCACCTTTCGTGGTACTCGATGGGCAGATGATGGACACGCTCGTAACTCTGCATGTCGTCCCAGAATGGTTCTCCGCCGTCCCTCGGGTCATAGTCGTCCGTCTCAACGACGGCTTCCACAATTTCGTTTTCGAACTCGAAATACTGACCAAGAAACTCCTGGACCCAACCAGCAATCGAGTCTCCGAGCTGACGATAGTAGATTCTATCGTTATCGTCGATTTCGGGAACCGACTGGCCCAATTGAAGATTTTCACGCATGATGGGCGCAAGGATTTCGCCCAGTCTTGCAACGCTGATGCCCTCGCGCTCTTCTTCGCAGACTCTGCACTCGTTTAAGGCTCCCTCACGATGGACCATCTCGCGAAGGTAAGCATCTTCGAAGCATGCGTAACAGATGTGGTCAGGCAAGGTAGTTCCTCAGCGATTCGCAGTGATACAACGGTATGTGGTCAACGTGGCATGATACGAGCAGCCAGCGGACCGTGCCCGTAACGAGTCGCTCGCTGACTGTTTTCCGCCGAGTTCGAGTATGCAGATGACTTACGCAGAAGCAATTCGTCCTGTTCGCAACCAGCTGAGGAAATATGCTTACCCCAGCGTTCTAGGCGAACTCTCCCGCTTCATCGGAACCGAATCCACAGCAAAGGATGGGAAGATGCATGCGCCGTGGCTCGCCGAGCGCCTCGCCGTTTGGGTGCTGCGCGACGATGCACGAATGTATGGTCGCATGGCAATCTCGAAGCAAGATTTGCGACGTTGCATCGACAGTTCCTGGGACGTGATGAACCACGCGTTCCCTGGGTTTGGCCCTACGCGTTCATTTCATCTCACGCTTCGCTCTTTGATAATGCCGCAGATTCCGCACCAGCGTGAGCAGGAACTTGGCCCCTTCGCTAGGCAGATTGACCTTGTCAATCAGCTTCAACCAACCTCGCATCTTTATCGCTTGTTTGAGGACACCTTGGGTATGCCGCCGATGGACTTCCTCGGGATGGCCACCCTGTTTCGTCAGCACTCTCTCGAGAACATCTCTAGGGTCGTCGCTGCGGACTATCGCGTGGGCCTGTGGAAAATATTTGGCAAGGAGCCTGTCGAACGGTTCTATCGAACTATGCTTGTCCCGCGAGAAGTAACCGCGCAACAGATGCGTGAAGTCAGTCCGGACGAGTGGTTTCAGCCGAACCTTCTCTATCGTTCGCCCTTCACGGCGTTCAATAAGATGTGGTTTTTCTGGGGACGATGCGGCCTCGACCGCAACTTGGGGTACGCGTTAAGTGACATCGTAGGCCGAAGCGAAAGCAACGGAGTTCGCCAGGCCTTCGAGAAGTTGTTCGAGGCGTATGTCGGTCGCACCTTGGCCCTGACGGGTGTCGAGGTCCTGGGCGAAAACGAGGTTCGCGCACGTTTCGTTGTCGAAGGTCAATGTTGCGACTTCGCAGTTTTGGACGGAGCCGATGTTGTGTTGCTGGAGGTCAAGAATAAAGCGCTCACCCACACGCTTCCGGCTAATGGAACCGCCCGCGACTATGCTTCGAAGCTCAGTGCGACCGTCAGAAAGGCAGATGGGCAGCTCCGAAACGTCGAGGCCTTCGTGCGAAAAGCTCGCCCCGGAGCAACTGTGCACAAAGTTGTCATCACCTACGGTGACCTCTTTGCAGCTGAGACGGACCAACTGTTTACGACGAGCGCGGACCAATTCGCATCGGATAATCCCGTGTACATCCTCAGCGTCGACCACCTTGACCGTCTCATTGAAGCCGTGCGTAGGGGGCAGTGCCGGTTCGCATCCTTCTTCGAAGACTACTCGCGGAGGCGACGCGAGCCCGAAAGGCGCCTTTTGTTGCTTTCGGAGCTCCTGAACGAGAAGCCGTATCTGGGCCCCGAACTGCCAGCGCACCTCTTTGAAATCTACGAGCCGTTTTACGAGAAATTGGCGGAGCGGGCCCAACCGAGGCAACAGGTCGTCGCCCATTGACGGGCAGGTGGGGGCGTCGGGTGGCTGAAAGGTCTGGAGGGTGGGCCGCTCAGGCCGACAACGAGGACGCGAACGTCCGCTCAGTGGGGCGTCGCTCCTGTGCAATCTGTGAAATCTGCAAGGCAATCGCAAAAAAGGGCGCCGAAAATAGCTCCGGCGCCCCTTTGACAACAGTTTCAGTTACGCCTTGTCAGGAAAGGCTTAGCGGCACAAAAGGCCCTCGTAACCAAACCTAAATCGAGCGCCCGTAACCGGAATTAATGCACCTTAGCAAAATGCCCAATCGCCCCCGCGCCCTTCACTCCACCGTCACCGACTTCGCCAAATTCCTAGGCTTATCAATATCCGTCCCTCTTGCCAACGCCGCGTGATAAGCCAGCAATTGCATCGGCACCGTATGCAGTATCGGCGACAGCGGCCCGTAGTACTCGTTGAGTCGAATCACCTCGATCCCTTCGCTCGGCACCAACCCGCAGTCCACATCCGCGAACACAAAAAGCCTGCCATTACGCGCACTGACTTCATGCATGTTCGACCGAAGCTTCTCGAGCAGCGCATCATTCGGCGCCACCGCAATAACCGGCATTTCATTACTGACCAACGCCAGCGGCCCGTGCTTCAACTCCCCGGCGGGATAAGCCTCCGCGTGGATATACGAAATCTCCTTCATCTTCAGCGCGCCTTCGAGCGCGATCGGATAATGCATCCCGCGTCCGAGAAACAGCATGTTGTCGCGTCGCGCGAGCAGCTCCGACCAGCCCATGATCTGCGGCTCCAGCGCGAGCACCTTCGACATCGCATCGGGCAGGTGCCGCAGCGCACGCAGATGCGCCTTCTCCTCGTCATCGCTCAACCGGCCACGCACCTGCGCAAGCGCCAGCGTGAGCAGGAACAACGCGACGAGCTGCGTCGTGAACGCCTTCGTCGACGCCACGCCGATCTCGATCCCCGCACGCGTGACGAACTGCAGCGCGCATTCGCGCATCAGCGCACTCGTCGCGACGTTGCAGATCGCGAGCGTATGCATCATCCCGCGCTGCTTCGCGACATGCACGGCGCCGAGCACATCGGCCGTCTCGCCGCTTTGCGACACCGCGACGACCAGCGTGCGCGGATTCGGCACGCTGTCGCGATAACGAAACTCGCTCGCAATCTCGACACTCGCCGGCAGCTTCGCGATGCTCTCGATCCAGTACTTCGCGGTCAGCGCCGCGTGATAACTGCCGCCGCACGCAAGCAGCAACACCGAATCGACATCGTTGAACACGCGCCACGCGCCGTCGCCGAACAGCTCCGGCATGATCGACGCGACGTCGAGCAGCGTATCGGCCACCGCCTGCGGCTGCTCGAAGATCTCCTTCTGCATGTAGTAGCGATACGACCCGAGATCGGCCGCGCCGCTGTGCGCCGCCACCCGCTGCACCGCGCGCTCGGCGCGCTGGCCGGCCGCATCGACGATCCAGTAGCGATGCAGCTGGATATCGGCGACGTCCCCGTTCTCCAGATACGCGATGCGATCGGTGATGCCCGACAACGCGATCGCATCCGACGCCAGGAAATTCTCGCCTTCGCCGACACCGACGACGAGCGGCATCCCGTCGCGCGCGCCGACGATACGGTGCGGCTCGTCGCGGCACATCACCGCGATCGCGTAGCTGCCGCGCAGTCGTGCCACCGCGCGGCGCACCGCGTCGAACAGGTCGCCGTCGTACAGGTGATCGATCAGGTGCGCGATCGCCTCGCTGTCGGTCTGGCTCGCGAACACGTAGCCGTGCGCCTGCAGCTCCGTGCGCAGTTGATCGCAGTTCTCGATGATCCCGTTGTGCGACAGCGCGATGCGCGCGTTGTCGTCGCTCGGCGAGAAGTGCGGATGCGCGTTGAGCGTGACGGGCGCGCCGTGCGTCGCCCAGCGCGTATGCGCGATGCCGGTGTAGCCCGACAGCGCTTGCGCGGCGATCTCGCGCTGCAGGTTGGCGACGCGGTCGACGCTGCGCGCGCGTGCCAGCGCACGGTCCCGATAGACCACGACGCCGCACGAATCATAGCCGCGGTATTCGAGCCGCTTCAGCCCGTCGACGAGGTTCGGCAGGATGTCCCGCTGGGCAACCGCCCCGACAATTCCACACATATCGCGCTCCGTAAATGTCCTGTCTGGACCCGTGACAGCGATGGTAGAGTCGAGCGTATGGAATTAAATTTCAAAATATATCGATAAATGAAACGAGACGGCGATCAGCTATCATGTTGAAATTAAATTTCACATCCTGACCGGAAGGAGCCGCCGATGGCCGGCATCACGCTCGACGATCTCGACCTGCGCATTCTCGCGATCCTGCAGGACGACGCATCGGTGTCGAACCTGCAACTGGCCGAGCGTGCGCTGTCGTCGCCGCCGACCTGCATGCGCCGCGTGCGGCGGCTGACGGAGGCGGGCGTGATCCGCCGCCAGGTCGCGGTGCTCGATCCGGTCGCGATCGGCACGGCGGTCACGGCGTTGATCGAGATCAGCCTCGACCGGCAGACGGCCGAAGACTACGACGCGTTCGAAGCCTACGTGTGTGCGGAGCCGGCGGTCACGCAGTGCTACCGCGTGTCGCCGGGGCCCGATTTCGTGGTGATTGCCGATCTCGCCGACGTCGCCGAATACGACGCGTTCGCGCGGCGGCTGTTCACCGGCGCATCGAACGTGCGCAACGTGCGGACGTTCTTCTCGACGCATCGCGCGAAGTTCGAAGCGAACGCGCGGGTCGCGCATGCGATGCGCAAGCGCGCATAGCGTGAGGTGAACGCGTCATTCGTCTTGCGTCACACCGTTGAGCCCGCATCGGTCAGTTGCAGCGGCTTCCCGTATCCGAAGCAATGCGCGGGCTCCGGAAACACGCGGTGCCGCACGTCATGCGCGTACTGGCGGATCGCGTCGCGCATCACCGCATTCGCATTCGCGTAACGCTTCACGAAGCGCGGCGTGTACGCATCGAACGCGCCGATCATGTCCTCGGTCACGAGCACTTGCCCGTCGCACGCGGGCGATGCGCCGATGCCGATCGTCGGGATCGTCAGCGTTCCGGTCAGGTGGCGCGCGAGCGCCTCGGCAGTGCCTTCGATCACGACGCTGAACGCGCCGGCCCGTTCGGCCGCACATGCGGCGTCGAACACCTGCGCGGCCGAAAGCGGGTCCATCCCCTGTGCGCGAAAGCCGCCCGTCGCGTTGGCTTGCTGCGGCATGAGGCCGACATGCGCCATCACCGGAATGCCGCGCTCGGTCAGGAAGCGGATCGTATCAGTCATCTCGCAGCCGCCTTCGAGCTTCACGGCCTGCGCGCCGGTTTCGGCGAGCAGCCGCGCGGCGGAGCGGTAGGCCTGCGCGGGCGATTCCTGGAACGTGGAGAACGGCAGGTCGACGACGACGCACGCCTGCGCGGCGCCGCGCACGACGGCCGCGCCGTGTGCAATCATCATGTCGAGCGTGACGCGCAGCGTATCGCGCATCCCGTACAGCACCATGCCGACAGAGTCGCCGACGATGATCACGTCGGCCACGTCGTCGACGAGTTTTGCCATTGGCGCGGAATACGCGGTCAGCGACACGAGGCTGCCGAGCCCTTTGGTCGAGCGGAGCGCGGTGACGGTCTTTCGGGTGGTGCGGGTATGAGCGCTCATGAACGGAAGCCGTGTGAAAGAAGAGCCGCCACGGTAGCATCGCGCTCGTTCGTGCAATGACCTTCGGAGGACGTCTTATGTTGCTGGCGGGACAACCCGGCGACCCATACGCAGTGCCGCCGATGGCGCGCCTGCCGAGGCCGCTATACGTGCGTGCCTTCGGGATTCCCGGCAACGTGAGCGTCGATGCGCACAGTCATCCCTGGGCCCAGCTAATGTATGCGACGAGCGGCGTGCTCGAGGTGTCGACGCCGTCGGGCCGGCAACTGCTGCCGCCGCATTATGCGATGTGGATTCCGCCGCACGTGCCGCATGCGGTATCGACGCGCGATTGCGTCGCGTTCCACAGCCTGTATCTCGATGCGGCGATCGCACGGAGCGACGTGAACGACGATTGCACGATCCTCTGCATGACGCCGCTGCTGCGCGAGCTGGTGATCGCGACTCGCGAATTGCCGGTGAATTACGACGAGACGGGGCCGGACGGTGCGCTCGTGTGCGTGATCGCGGACCGGATCGCCCGCATGCAGCCCGCGCCGCTCACGGTGCCGCTGCCGCGCGATCCGCGCCTGCTGAAAATCGCGCGCGCATTGCATGCGGCGCCGGGCGATACGCGCAGTCTCGACGAATGGGGCCATCAGGTCGGCGCGACGCGGCGCACGCTGTCGCGGCTGTTCCGGCAGGACACGGGGCTGTCGTTCACCGAATGGCGGCAGGCCGTGCGGCTGCTCGCGTCGCTGCCGCTGCTCGACGCGGGCGAGCCGATCGGCACGGTGGCCGCGCGACTGGGTTACGACTCGACATCGTCGTTCATCGCGCTGTTCCAGGCGAAATTCCGCGTGACGCCCGGCGCGTATGCGAAGCGTGAAGCGCGTCGGCCCGTGTTGAGCGCGTGACGCGCGGCATGCGTCAGAACGCGAGCGTCTGCTGCACCGGATGACGCTCGCCGTGCGCGAAGCCGGCGCCTTCGAGCGACAACAACGCGCGTTTCCGTTCAATCCCGCCCGCATAGCCGGTCAGGCTGCCCGACGCGCCGATCACGCGATGGCACGGCACCATGATCGACACCGGGTTGCGGCCGACTGCGCCGCCGACGGCACGCGCGGCACTCATTGGCAGCCCGACGCGTTCGGTGATGTCGCCGTACGACACGAGCTCGCCAAACGGAATCGCGAGCAGTTCCTTCCACACGCTGCGCTGAAACGCGGTGCCGCGCAGATGAATCGGCACCGAGAAGGTTTCGCGCGTGCCGGTGAAATATTCGGCGACTTCTTCGGCGACCTTGCGCGCGAGCGACGGCACATTGCGCGTGTCCGCATCCGGCGTGATCGCCAGCGACGGATAGTATTTCTGGCCGACGAAGAACAGGCCCGTCAGCGCATCGTCCTCGATACGAATGGCGATGTCGCCCAGCGGGCTCGGAATCAGATGAGCGAGAGTCATCGCGAAGCTTCTCCATGAAGGCGCCACACATGCAGTGCGGCATACGCGCGCCACGGCGCCCAACGCGCCGCATCGGGCGCGGATGACGCGGATGACGCGGATGACGCGATGCGCGGGCGTTCGGCGGCGACGCGCGGCGCGAGCCACGCGTCGTCGGCGGGGAACGCGTTCGGCCAGGCCATCGCACGCATCGCGACGTACTGCACCGCGCGTTCGTCGAAGCCGGACAGCGCGCGCAACGCGGCGAGCGTCGCATCGAGCGGCGCCATCGGTTCGAGCGCGAGCGTGCCGTCTGCAACGACGCGGGCCAGTGACACGATCGCCCGCGCGGCCTCGCGCGTCACGCCGATTGCTTCGAGCGCCGCCGGCGGCGCGGCCGCCAGTATCGCAGCTGAAGGCAACGCATGCGTGAGGCTGGGCGCGGCGTCGGCGACCGACGTACCGAAGCGTTCGGCAACCCGCGTCAGCACCGGGCCTGCGTGCGTCGCGGCCAGATGCTCGCCCGCGAGCGCACGGATCGCGATCTCGAGCCCGTCGAACGCGCCGGGTACACGCAGACCGGGCGAGCCGTGCGCGAGTGCGCCGAGATGCGCGTCGATCACGTCGGGGCGGCTGTCGAGATCGAACAGCCGCCGCACGCGCGCGAGCACGGCCGGCACGACGGGCGTCAGCGCGGGCGACACGGTGACTGCGAGCGCGAACCGCTGCGGCATGTGCGTGACGGACAGCCAGCCCGTCACATGACCGCTGCCGTTCGGCAGTGCGACGACGCGCGCATAGCCCTGTGCGTCGATCCGCTCGACGCCGTCGATCTGCCGCTGCGCGAGAAAGCGCATCAGATCGGGCCACGCGAACGGCGGCCGGTACGGCAGCGGGAACGTCATGTCGCCGCCGCCCGCTGCGCCGGCGCCCTTGCGCAGGCGCAGCGGATTGAGGCCGTAGCGTTGCCGGAACAAGTCGTTCAAGCGCCGCACGCTGCCAAACCCGGCGGTCGACGCGACGACGGCCACCGGCAGCGCGGTATCGGTCAGGAGGCGCTTGGCCATCAGCAGCCGGTGCGTCTGCGCGAACTCGACCGGCGAGACACCGAACTGCGCGGCGAAGATCCGGCGCAGGTGGCGCTCGGTCACGCCGACGCGCTGCGCGAGCGCGTTGACCGAGCGCTCGTCCAGGAAACCGTCCTCGATCAGCGTGGCGGCCGCGTCGGCGAGATTGCCGGACAGGTCGAGCAGCCCGTGGCCGGGCGCGAGCTCGGGCCGGCAGCGCATGCACGGCCGAAAGCCGGCTTTCTCCGCGGCGGCGGCGCTCGCGTAATAGCTGCAGTTGCGCGCCTTCGGCGGTTTCACCGGACAAAGGGGGCGGCAATACACACCGGTCGTCGCCACGCCGACGAAGAACCAGCCGTCGAAGCGGCGGTTCCGCGAAAGCAGGGCTGCGTAGCAGGTGTCGGGATCGAGGCGCATGCGACGACTGTAAACCATCGCCGCCGCCGATTCTGGTCGAAATCGGACCTGTGTATCGGCGCGCGAGTTCGCGTCATGCCCCCCGTTTTGCCCGCAGAAAAATTCCAGAAAACGGTTAATGCCAATCTGCGAAACAGTCGTCTCTTTTTGCGCGGCCAATTTCGAGATGACTCATCGAAATCCCCGACTGACACGGCCCCCGGCCACGCCCTATTCTTTGAAAAACGTTTTCCACGACTCGACGGGTAATCGGCCGTGCCACGAAAGGGCGGGCCGCCGCCCGTCCCGGCGCCCGTCGCCGGTCACGGACAGGCAACGACTTGCGGCGCGACGGGCGCGGCCGCGCATCGGAGACACTCATGCAATCTGCCGTCGTCGGCGCGGTGCGCGCCGCCGCCAGCCGCTACCGCTGGACCGTCTGTGCGCTGCTGTTCTTCGCGACCGTCATCAACTACATGGATCGCCAGATCCTCGGCCTGCTCGCGCCGATGCTCCAGCACGACATCGGCTGGAGCCAGGTGCAGTACGGTCGCATCGTGATGGCGTTTTCCGCGTTCTACGCGATCGGCCTGCTTTGCTTCGGTCGCATCGTCGACTGGCTCGGCACGCGCATCTCGTATGCGGTCGCGATGCTGGTGTGGAGCATCGCGGCGATGATGCACGCGATGGTCGGCTCGGTGATGGGCTTCGCGGCGGTGCGTGCGTTGCTCGGGATCGGCGAGGGCGGCAACTTCCCGGCCGCGATCAAGACCACGGCCGAATGGTTTCCGCGCCGCGAACGCGCGCTCGCAACCGGGATCTTCAACTCGGGCGCGAACATCGGCGCGGTGTTCGCGCCTGCGATCATCCCGGCGATCGCGGTGGCCTACGGGTGGCGGGCGGCGTTCGTGATCGTCGGCGCAATCGGCATCGTGTGGCTCGCGGTGTGGCTGGTGCTCTATCGCACGGCCGACACGCGCGCGCTCGCCGACGCCTACGACGAGCCGCGCGACGAAGCCGAAGCGCTCGACGCGGCGAACGTGAACGCCGGCGCGCCGCGCTGGGGCGAACTGATCCGCAAGCGCGAGACGTGGGCGTTCCTGATCGGCAAGTTCCTGACCGACCCGGTGTGGTGGTTCTATCTGTTCTGGCTGCCGAAGTGGCTCAACGAGTCGCGCGGGATGGACATGCAGCATATCGGCCTGCCGCTCGTGTGCATCTATGCGCTGACGACGGTCGGCAGCATCGGCGGCGGCTGGCTGTCGTCGGCGTTGCTGCGCGCGGGCTGGAGCGTCAACGGCGCGCGCAAGACGGCGATGCTGATCTGCGCATGCTGCGTGCTGCCGATCGCGTTCGTATCTCAGGTGCAGAACTTGTGGATCGCGGTGCTGATCGTCGGTCTCGCCGCGGCCGCGCACCAGGGCTGGTCGGCGAACCTGTTCACGACGGCGTCCGACCTGTTCCCGCGCCGTGCGGTCGCGTCGGTGGTCGGCATCGGCGGGATGGCCGGCTCGATCGGCGGCGTGCTGTTCTCGGAAGTGATCGGCCAGGTGCTGCAACGCACGGGCCACTACTGGGTGCTGTTCGCGATCGGCGCGCTGGCCTATCTGCTCGCGCTGGCGGTCATGCACGTGCTCACGCCGAAGATGAAGCCCGCGAAGCTCGACGCATGATGACGTGTTGGCGTGCCTGCAAACGAACGCGCCGCCCGGAGGCGGCGCGTTTTCATGTGCGGGGCGAGGAAGCGCCGGGTATCGCAGAAGGCGCGTGCGTCAGCCGACCGCGGCCGTCGATGCGCGCATGATCAGCCGCGGCTCGAACGTCGAATAGCTTGCGTCGGTACGCCCGGCGAGCGCGTCGATCAGCTTCTGCATCGCGAGCTCGCCCATGTTCTCGCTCTGGATGTCGATGGTGGTCAGCGCGGGCGCCGCGTATTCGCCGTACGGCACGTTGTCGACGCCGGCGACCGACACGTCCTGCGGCAGCCGGAACCCGAGCGACGCGGCTTCCTTCATGAAGCCGAGCGCGATCAGGTCGTTGTAGCAGATCACGGCCTGCGGACGCTGCGGCCCGAGCATCACGCGCGAGCACGCGCGCTCGCCGGCCTCGGCGGTCGGCGCATGCGCGTCGTGCACGTCGAGCGTGAGGCCTGCCTCGGCGAGACAGTCGCGCGCGCCCTGGATGCGTTCGTCGTTCACGCGCGCCGGCCCGAAGCCCAGGTACGCGATGTGCGTATGGCCGAGATTGAGCAGGTGACGCGCGAGCATGTAGGTGGCGAGCCGGTTGTCGATGCCGACGCTCGGAATCGGCAGGCCGGGGCTGCGCCGCAGCAGCACGAGCGGCTTGTGCAGGTCGAGCATCCAGCCGGCTTCCTCGTCGGGCATCCGCGTGCTGACGATCAGCCCGTCGACGCGCTGCGCGAGCGCCTCGATCAGCGAGCGTTCGCGCGCCTGATTCTCTTCGGTATCGACGAGCAGCAGCGTGTAGTCATGCTGGAGCGCGACGCGGTTCGCGCCTTTGACGACGTTCGTGAAGTACGGATTGCTGATGTCGAGGATCACGACGCCGATGGTGCGCGTGCGTCCGGTGATCATCGAGCGCGCGAGCGGGTTCGACCGATAGCCGAGCCGCTCGATCGCTTCCTTGAGCCGCGCCTCGACAGCCGGCGAAAAGCGCTGCGTGCCGTTCACGTACTTGGATACCGTCGCGACCGACACGCCGGCTTCCGCCGCCACGTCGCGGATCGTCGGGGAAACTTTTTTCATGAGGAGGGTAACGTTTTCGTTCCGTTGCCCCGGATTGTGGCAGAAAAAGCCGGCACTCGACCACCGGCCGATATCGGGAAAATGCGGATGGCCGCGGGCAGGTTCAAGCATTGACGGTCGGCTTTTGTCCCGCGTATAGTTGGAAAACGTTTTCCGCTTTCGGCTGATTCCACCGACTTCGGGCAACTTCCCGGACACCCTTCAGGACAGATTCAAGGAGACACGATGAACGCCTCATCCACCGGCGCACGCAAGCCGTTCGGGCGCCTGCTGCTGACCGGCGCGGCCGGCAACCTCGGCCGCCAGGTGCGCGGCGCGCTGGCGACCTGGGCCGACGTCGTGCGCGTGAGCGACATCGCCGCGCTGGACGACGCGGCCCCGCACGAAGAAGCCCGTGTCGTCGACCTGGCCGACCGGCCGGCGGTGATGGACCTTGTCGACGGCGTCGACGCGATCGTCCATCTCGGCGGCATTTCGGTCGACGCACCGTTCGACGATCTCGTCGATGCGAACATCACCGGCACGTACAACCTGTACGAAGCCGCGCGCAAGCACGGCGTGAAGCGGATCGTGTTCGCGAGCTCGAACCATGCGATCGGTTTCCATCCGGTCACGGAGGTGCTCGATGCCGATTCGCCGCTGCGCCCGGACAGTCTCTATGGCGTGACGAAGTGCTTCGGTGAGTCGCTGTCGCGCTACTACTTCGACCGCTTCGGGATCGAGACGGTGTGCCTGCGGATCGGCTCGTCGTTCGAGGCGCCGAAGAACCCGCGCATGCTCGTGACGTTCCTCAGCTATCGCGACTTCATCGAGCTCGTGCGCTGCTCGCTGCTGACGAACCGCGTCGGGCACGCGATCGTGTACGGCGTCTCCGACAACCCGGTGAAGTGGTGGGACAACACGAAGGCCGGCTTCCTCGGCTTCCGGCCGCAGGACAGCTCCGAGCAGTTCGAGGGGATGTTCCCGCTCACCGCGCCAACCGCCGACTACGACGATCCCGCGCAGCGCTACCAGGGCGGCGGCTTCGTCGTCGGCGAGCCGATGGAGCGCAACGCGAAGTAAGCGCGGCGCACGGCGGGCTCAGCGCAGGATGTCCGTCGCGTTGTGCCGTTCATCCACGCCGTCGATCAGGATCAACGGGCCGCTCGCGTGCCGCGCGCGCAGCGGCTGGATCTGCTGATACGCATCCGATTCGTACCAGGCGCGGGCGGTGTCGAGATCGGGAAACGCGATCGCGATCAGGTCGCCGCGCCACTCGCCTTCGCGCACGTCGGGCCGCGCGCCGTGAATGACGAAATGGCCGTCGAACGGCGCGAGCGTGCCGTCGATGCGCTCGAGGTAGTCGACGATGTCGTCGCACATTTGAACGTCGTGCAGGTGGGCGATGGCGTAGGCGGTCATGGCGGGCTCCGTGGTGTCGATGCGATGCGTCGATCGATGCGGCCATGATCGGTGCGCGGGCGGCGCGCGTCGATTACCCGCGACGTAAGCAAATCCATCCGGCCGGGCGCGATGCCGGCCGGGCGCGTCACGCGCGCTTGCGCATCGGCCGCGGGCGCGGCACCGCCTCGGGTGCCGGCGCCGACTCCGCCGCTTCCTTGCACAACTTGTCGAGCATGCGTTGCGCGGCGCCCGCGCAATCCTCGCCCGCCGGCTTGTTCGCGATCTCGTCGATCAGCGTTTCCAGGCTGCGCCGGTTCTGCGCGAGCCGCTGTTCGAGCAGCGCGATTTCGTCAACCTTGTGCCGCAGCGCGTGCAGCAGTTCGTCGTGCGGCCACGCGCCGAGATCGGGCGGCAGCAGCGCGCGGATCTCGTCGAGCGCGAAACCCGCGCGCTGCGCGCGGTCGATGATCGCGAGCCGCGTCAGCGCTTCCGACCCGTATTCCCGATAGCCGTTCGCCTGCCGACGTGCCGGTTCGAGCAGGCCGCTCGCTTCGTAGAAGCGGATGCGCGACGCCGCGATGCCGCTGGCGCGCGCCAGCTCGCCGATTTTCATGGTTATGCTCCAGGGGGCTTGACCTTGAAGCTGACTTTAAAGTTATGGTGGGGCATCGTCAATCGAGGATGTCCATATGCACCTGTTTGCGCCCCTCACCCTGCCCAATGGCGCGGTGATTCCCAATCGCCTCGCCAAGGCCGCGATGGAGGAAAACATGGCCGATGCGGATCACGCGCCGTCCGACGCGTTGCTGCGCCTGTACCAGGCGTGGGCCGACGGCGGGGCTGGCCTGATCCTGACCGGCAACGTGATGGTGGACGGCCGCGCGATGACGGGGCCGAACGGCGTCGTGCTCGACAGCGACGCGCATCTCGACCGCTTCCGGCGGTGGGCGCAGGTCGCGCGCTCCGGCGGCGCGCACGTGTGGATGCAGATCAATCATCCGGGGCGCCAGATGCAGGCGGCGCTCGGCCAGACGACGGTCGCGCCGTCGGCCGTGCCGCTCGCGCTCGGTGCGCTGTCGAAGCAGTTCCCGGTGCCGAAGGAGATGACGGAAGCCGATATCGTCGACGTGCAGCAGCGCTTCGTGCGGGCCGCGCGGCTCGCCGAGCAAGGCGGGTTCACCGGCGTGCAGATCCACGCGGCGCACGGTTACCTGCTGAACCAGTTCCTGTCGCCGCTGACCAACCGCCGGCAGGACGCGTGGGGCGGCCCCATCGAGCACCGCGCGCGGCTGCTGCTCGATATCGTGCGGGCTGTGCGCGCGACGGTGTCGCCGGCGTTCGTCGTGTCGGTCAAGCTGAATTCGGCCGACTTCCAGCGCGGCGGCTTCAGCGCGGACGATGCGAAGCGTGTCGTCGAACTGCTGAATCCGCTCGGCGTCGATCTCGTCGAGCTGTCGGGCGGCAGCTACGAAGTCCCGGCGATGCAGGGCGAGGCGCGCGACGGCCGCACGTTGGCCCGCGAAGCGTATTTCCTCGAATTCGCGCGGGACATCACCGCCGTCGCGGCGATGCCGCTGATGGTGACGGGCGGGATCCGGCGTCGCGCGGTGGCCGAGCAGGTGGTCGCCAGCGGCGTGGCGATGGTCGGCATCGCGACCGCGCTGTCGATCGATCCGAACCTGCCGCGCGACTGGCGGGCCGGCAAGGACAGCGCGCCGGCGCTGCAGCCGATCCGGTGGAAGAACAAGGCGCTGGGCGCGCTGGCGAACATGGCCGTCGTGAAGTTCCAGCTCGCGCGGTTGAGCGCCGGGCGGCGCACGCATCCGGGCGTATCGCCGCTGCGCGCGCTGGTGTCGCAGCAGATGGCCGCGCAGTGCCAGACGCGGCGCTACCGCAAGTGGATGGCGGGGCGGGCGGCGCGTTAGGCGCGGCCGCGATGCGGCGTGTGGCCTGATGCCGGCTCAGACCGGGTACGCATCGTCGACCTTCAGGTTCGCGAGCCGGAACAGCGTGCGCAGCGTCTGCGGATGAATGTCGCGGCGCGCGGCGAGCGACGTCAGCATGAAGTCGAGCACCTTCGCGTAACGCAGCAGCACGAGGCAGCGCGCGAGGTCCGCATTGCCGCCGCGCATGCCTTCGGCGAAGTGGACCATCTGGGTCGACAGCGAGCGTGCCATCTCGAGTTCCATCTGCTGTTTTTCGGTCCATTCGAGCTGCGGCTGTTCGAGCAGTTTCGCGAGAAAGAGCTGGAACGACGTATCGGATGAGTTGGGCAGCGCATCCATGGGGAGCCTCGTTGCTTGCGTGGATCGTTCGGGCGTATCCGGTGGACGGATCCCGATCCGGTTCATGTCCGCGCCGACTGGTGACGCGGCTGTCGCTGCAATGCGAATGCAGGTTTCGTACCAGCGGCGCGATCCGGTTGTCGAGCAACGTCGACGCGGAGCGCGGCCGCGGTCATCGCGTCCCGCCGGGGCTGGCTTGCGTGGAAAATCGACGAAGGGATCCATACGCCGCGCGTGGTCGCTATCGATCGCGCGTCATGGCCCGGACGGATGAAATGCTTCAGCGATGTAACGTAACGCCGGGTTCAAACCGGTTACGTGTTTCGGTCGACGGATCGCCGGAAGGTCGCGACGCCTGTGTGTCGGCAGTGCCCCGTGGCCTCGGGCGGCTGCGCGCCGCGCGCCGCGACCACGTCCGCCGCACGGTCGATTGCCGCGACGCCTGCGCCGGATGTTTCATATCCGAGACGTTTTCGCGCGAGGCGATCCGGATGCGTATGCGTATGCAACGGACGCCGCCGGCGCGATCCAACTGGCCCTGCGAATAACAGGCCAACTGTCCATGGGCAGCGGCGCCGTGTTTGCGAACAATCTTCGCATCATCCCCGCGAGGTTCGACATGAGCGTCCACGCCTTCTTCTCGGCCAACCTGCTGCTCGCCTACACGGCTTATTTCATCGGCACGGCCAGCCCCGGCCCGAGCAATCTCGCGATCATGTCGGTTGCCGCGAACCATGGCCGCAAGGCGGCGCTGGCGTTCGCGCTGGGCGTCATCTCGGGATCGATGTTCTGGGCGACGGTGGCCGCGCTGGGCGTATCGGCGGCGCTGCTCGCATGGTCAAAGTTGCTGGTCGCGATCAAGCTGTTCGGCGGCGCGTATCTGCTGTGGCTCGCGTTCAAGTCGGGCCGCACCGCGTGGTCGGCCAGATCGGCCGATACGCTGAACGCGGCGCCCGAGCAGAAGCTGTCGCGCCTCTACGTGCGCGGCGCGATGCTGCACCTGACGAATCCGAAAGCGATCCTGGTGTGGGTCTCGATCGTCGCGCTGTCGTCGAACGGCGCGGGCGCGTCGCACGGCGCTGTCGTGCCGGGCTGCATCGCGATCGGATGCGTGGTGTTCGGCGGCTACGCGCTGGTGTTCTCGGCCGACAGCGCACGCCGGCTGTACGTGCGCGGCCGGCGCGCGATGGAAGCGTGTCTCGCGGTGGTGTTCGGCGTGGCGGGCGTCCGGTTGCTGGCGTCGAACGTATAGGGCGGCGCGTCGCGAAACGGCGGCGCGCGCAGCGCCGCGTCGGCGTTCCCGGTCCGCGCGTGGCGCGCACGCGCAAAAAAAAGCCGCTGCACCGGCGCGGGCAGCGGCTTGTTCCGGGCACCATGCTTCAGAAAATGAAGCCCGTGTTGATGAACTTCGAGTAGTGATCCGACACGATCGAATCCAGCAGCTGCTTGCTGCCCTCGGTCTGCTTGGCCGCGACCATCGAGCGGATCGAGAACGCGCGCAGCGCATCGGTCACCGACAGCGTACCTTCCGCCGAGTCCTTGCGGCCCGCGAACGGGAACACGTCCGGCCCGCGCTGGCACTGGCAGTTGATGTTCACGCGGCAGACCTGGTTCACGAGCGGATCGACGAGCGCGCCAATCTGCGCCGGATCGGAACCGAAGATGCTGACCTGCTGACCATGGTCCGACGTCGTCACGTAGTCGAGCGCGGTTTCCACGTCGTCGAATGGCGCGACCGGAATGATCGGCCCGAACTGTTCCTCGCGATACAGCTTCATGCCTTCGGACACCGGATACACGACGGCCGGATAGAACAGCGTCTTGCTGAACTCGCCGCCCGAGTGGTTGACGACCTGCGCGCCCTTCGCCTTCGCGTCGTCGATCGCGTCGGTCATGTACGCGGTGCGATGCATGCCCGGCAGCGGCGTGATGCTGACGCCTTTCTCCCACGGCATGCCGATCTTCAGTTGTTCGAGCGCGGCGGTGAAGCGTTTCAGGAACTCGTCGACGATCGAGCGATGCACGAGCAGCATCTTCAGCGCGGTACAGCGCTGGCCGTTGAACGACAGCGCGCCGAGCAGACACTCCTTCACGGTGAGGTCGAGATCGGCGTCGGGCAGCACGATCGCCGCGTTCTTCGCGTCGAGGCCGAGGATCGCGCGCAGCCGATGCGACTTCGGATGCTGCTTCTTCAGGTGATCGGCGACCTTGCTCGATCCGATCAGCGCGAGCACGTTGATCTTGCCCGACGCGAGCATGTGCGGCACGACCACCGCGCCCGGCGCGTAGATCGTGTTGATCACGCCTTTCGGGAACGCATCGCGGAACGCCTCGAGCAGCGGCTCGAACAGCAGCGTGCCGTACTGAGGCGGCTTGAACACCACGGTGTTGCCCATCAGCAGCGCGGGGATCAGCGTCGCGAAGGTTTCATTCAGCGGATAGTTGTACGGCCCCATGCACAGCACGACGCCGAGCGGCGTGCGGCGGATCTGGCCGATCGTGCCTTCCGCGATCACGAAGCGCGAGTTCGCGTTGTCGAGCTCCTTCAGCGCGTCGATCGTCTGCGTCATGTACGTGACGGTGCGGTCGAACTCCTTCTGCGAATCGGCGAGGCTCTTGCCGATCTCCCACATGATCAGGTTCACGACCAGCTCGCGCTGCGCGACCATCCGCTTGATGAAGTCCTGCATGCACGCGATGCGCTGCTCGACCTTCATCGTCGGCCACTCGCCGCGGCCCGAGTCGTACGCGCGCACCGCGGCGTCGAGTGCTGCGTCGCTTTCCGTCTCGCCCATCACCGGATAGCTGCCGATCTCCATCTGCGCGACGCTGCCGTCCGGCTGGCGCACGCACACGGGCGACAGCACGGTCTTGGTCGTGCCGTCCCACGGGCGCAACTCGCCGTCGACCAGCGACACGCGCTGGTGGATCGGAGCGGCGAGCCGGAACTCGGCGGGGATGTCTTGATAGGCGGGAAACAGCTGCTGCAGGGAGGCGGAATCGGGCATGACGGTCTCGTTTGACAGGTGTCCGGAAAGGACGGGCGATGCGGAATCCTGAGCTGAATGATCCTCGATCCTTGAATCGGCATGATGACGCGCGCACGTCTCGACGTCACGCTACGTCACGCGATGGTGTGGCCGAAACCCGGATTGGAACCAGTTCCATTTAAAAGGAACGCCGAGCCGATTGCAACATTTACCGAACGCGATCGTTCGGCGCGTAAGGATTCTGTAGGACTGTTTCCAAATGCCGGAAATAAGCCGATCGGTGCGTGCGCAAACGTTTCACGGCGGCCGGTTTGGGCGGATAATGGCCACGCGCGGCGCAGAAAAAATTGCCCCGGGACCTGAGAGAAAACATAAGCAGTGAAGAAATGAGAGAAGGTGCCGCCGCGCTGCCGAAGCGAGGTCGGCTGCCCGGAGCGCCGGGTCGGGGTTGCCCGCCCGGCGCGCACCGGACTTGTCGCGGTACGCCGCGATCACTCGACGTCTTCGTCATCCTCCGCATCGAGATCGTCTTCCCTCCCGTCCCGCCCCGGCGCCGCATACGCGCTCGCCTGTTCCAGCAACCACGCACGAAACGACTCCAGCGGCTTGCTGTGACTGAGCTCCGTCGGATACACGAGGTAGTACGCCGAATCGCCGACCGTCGCCGCGTCGCACGGCACGACGAGGCCGAGCTGCTGCAGTTGTTCCTCGACGAAGAACTTCGGCACGAGCGCGATCCCGAGCCCGGCCGCGGCCGCGCTGATCAGCATCGTATGGAGTTCGTAGCGCACGCCCTGCATCGTGCGGATGTCCTCGACGCCGTGCGTCTCGAACCATTGCGCCCATGCGCCGGGGCGCGTCGTCGAGTGCAGCAGCGGATACGCGAGCAGATCCTCCACGCGTTCGACCGGCCCGTCGAGCAACGCGGGCGAGCAGATCGGCACGACTTCCTCGCCGAACAGATAGTCGGACGACGTGCCGGGCCAGGTCGGCTTGCCGTAGTGGATCGCGGCTTCGAAGTGCGTGTCCTCGAACGAGAACAGGTCGGTGCGGCTGCCCATGTTCACGCGTACGTCCGGCGTGCGGTCGTAGAAGCTCTTGATGCGCGGGATCAGCCAGTGCGACGCGAAGGTGGGCAGCACGGCCAGCTCCAGGTAGCCGCCGCCGCTACCGTGCGCGATGATCGACAGCGTGTCGCGATCGAGCGCTTCCAGCGCGCGGCGCACCTGCGTGCCGTACAGCTTGCCGGCGCGCGTCAGCACGACGCGCTGCTTCACGCGTGCGAACAGCCGCACGCCGAGGCTCGCCTCTAGCGTCGCGATCTGCCGCGATACCGCGCTTTCGGTCAGGAACAGCTCCTTCGCCGCGTGCGTGAAGCTCTCGTGGCGCGCCGCGGCTTCGAAAGCCACGAGCGCACCCATGTTGGGGATCTTGAATTTGCGCATGAATTTGTCTGACGAAGGAGCCCGCCCGAAGCGGGCCGGCGAACGCGTGCGGGAACCGTCAATAATTCCAAAAACTCATCACGTGTCAATTTAATCTCGCTTTACGCCCTGCTGCAACCCTTTGAATAATGCATCCCACGCAAGGTCAGGCGCCCGCGGGGGTGGCCGGCCAACCGAAATGCCGGCACGTTTGCCGGCGATCCCCGACACGAGAATCCTGATGCGCAATCCGAATATCGACAGCCTGCTGACGAAGCTGCTGGGACAGGCAAAGACCGACGCCCTGTTCGCGACCCTGAACATGCCGGCCATTCTCGAGGAATGGGAAACCGATGTCGTCACGCGCGCGGAAATCGCGCAGGCGATGAACATGGCGCTGTTCGAAGGGCTGCTCGAACGTTCGGCGAACGGCCGCGCGTACACCGCCGAAGCCATCGAAAACGGCGGTTCGGTCTACTTCGACCACGGCGCGCTGCGTACGGTGCGCTGGCCGCACACGGGTGCGCTGCCGCCGGGCGAAGCCGCGTTCACGCGGATCCTGCGTCCGCTTGGCTTCCGCCTGAACGGCCGTTATCCGCTCGACAAGCTCGGCATGACCGGCCGCGCGTACGCGCATGAAGACGCGCCGGACGAGATCGCGCAGTTCTTCGTCAGCGAACTGCATCCGGAACGTTTCTCGAAGGAATTCCAGCAGGCCGTGACGAACGTCGTGAGTTCGTCGCGCGATCCGCTGTCGCCGGCGGCCGTCGCGCTGCTGTGGGAGATCGAGCGCGAAGGCTGGCTGCCGCTCGATGCCGCGCATGCATTGCTGCCGGAGATCGTCGGCGCGTTCGCGCGCCAGCACGACGTGCCGAACGAACTCGACTACGAAACGCTGTTGCTCGAATCTGCCGAGATGGCATGGATCGCGACCGAAGGCAACGCATTCAACCATGCGACCGATCGCGTGACCGACGTGTTCAAGCTGTCCGACGACGAGAAGGCGAAGGGGCGGCCGATGAAGCCGGAAGTCGAGCGCTCGCGTTCGGGCCGCGTGTTCCAGACCGCGTATCGCGCGGACATCGTCGAGCGCGAGTTCCGCACGCGCGACGGCGGCACGGTGAAGCGCAACGTGCCGGGCTCGTTCTATGAATTCATCACGCGTCGTCGCACGTTCGACCAGGCGGCGCGGCGCTGGGTGACGGACCTGCGTTTCGATGCGGGCAACGCGCAGGGTATCTTCAAGATGACGGCGAACGCGGCGAAGTAAGCGCGACGCACGCAAGACAAAAGGGCCGGCGGCTGATGACAGCCGCCGGCCCTTTTGCGTTGCATGAGCGCGTCGAGCGTCAGAACAGATGCGTGACCAGGTAGAACAGCACCAGCACGCCGAGCGGTACGCCCAACAGCCATGCGATCAGATACTTGCCCATGTCGTGGTCCTCCGCGTTGCCGCGACGCGGGACGCGTCGCGGCGGTGTGAGGAGACTGACGCGTTACAGCTCGCGATCGAACTCCTTCATTTGCTTCTCGGCTTCGTCGCGCGCGATCCCGTAACGCTCCTGGATCTTGCCGACCACATAGTCGCGATTACCTTCGGCGACGGCCAGGTCGTCGTCGGTCAGCTTGCCCCACTTGGCTTTCAGCTTGCCCGACAACTGCTTCCACTGACCCTTGATCTTGTCTTCGTTCATGGTGTGCTCCTGTCGTAAAGGGAGAAAAGTGCGGCGCCAGGCCGCGTGATACCTCAGGCCTTCGCCTTCAGGCCGGATGCGTCGACGTGCTTCACGCCCTTCACCGAGCGTGTCACGGCGATCGCTTTCTTTACCGCGATCTTCGAATGCAGCACGCCCGTCAGCGTGACGACGCCGTCCACCGTCTTCACGTCGATGTCCGTGCTCTTCACGCCTTTGGTGGTCGCGAGTTCGCTCTTCACCTTGGTCGTGATCCATGTATCGGTCACGGGCTGGTCCGATTCGGCCTTCATGGATTTCTCGGTCGACGACGCCTGTGCGTACGCGGTAGTGAGCGGTGCGCCAGCGAGCAGGAAAGCCGCGCTGACGGCGAGCAGCGTCGAAAGGTGCGAGGTCTTGTTCATTGATGTTCTCCTTCGAGTGGCGTGAGTGAATGGATGGAATGCAATGCGAATGCGGATCGCGCCGCGCGTTATCGCGTCATCGCGTCATCGCGTCATCGCGTCATCGCGTCATCGCGCGATCGGCGTGTCGTAGCCCGGCTCGCGCGGCGGCATGTCCGGGCGCGGTACGTCGGGTGGTTGGGGCACGGGCGGGTCGGTGCCGGGCGACGGTTCGGGCGGATGGTCCGGAGCCGGTTCGGGCCGCGTCGGATCAGGTGTCTGATGCAGCTTCATCGGGTCGTCCTCCTCTGCGGTAGTTCAGCGCGTGAGCGCCGATGCAGTACCAGCGTACCGGCACGAACGCACGCACACATCGCGCAAATTCACCGGGTTGCCTAGTGCGTTTGCACGGGGACGGAACGGCCGGGCGGGAACGGGAAATGCGCCGATGGACGCGCGAGGCGCGACGGCATGCGCGGGTGCCGCCATGCGCGCCGCTTGGCGGGATAGCGCACGCTGGCGGCGTGGCACGCGAATGTACTATTGCGCATGGTGCATCCAGCGTGCCGAGCGCATCGACGGCACGCGACCATCGCGACACGCGCCGGGCCGGCGCACGTCGGCGCCTGATGGCGCGGATGCAGCCCAACCGGCAACCATGCACACGACGTGGACGACCCTTCAATGGACGATCGAGTAAACGAACAGACGCTCAAGTCGCATACCGACCGGCGTCAGCTGTACCAGATCATCGCGGGGCTCACCGAAGGCGTGATCCTCATCGAACCCGACCAGCGCATCGTGTGGGCGAACGAGGCCGCGCTCGCGATGCACGGCGTCACCGAGCTCGATGCACTCGGCGCGGACGTGACCGAGTATCGCGAGCGCTTCCGGCTGCGCTACCGGAACAACAATCCGGTGGGCGACGGCCACTATCCGATGGATCGCGTGATCGCGGGCGAGGAGTTCAGCGACGTGACGGTCGAAGTCGAATCGGCCGCCGACGAGAACGTGAGCTGGGTCCACCGGATCCGCAGCCTCGTGCTGACGAACGCCGCGGGAGAGCCCGACTGTCTCGCGCTCGTGCTGCACGACGCGACCGAATGGGCGAGCGCCGAGGAGCGCTTCGAGCTCACGTTCAACGCGAACCCCGCGCCGGCCGTGATCTGCCGGCTCGACGACCTGCGCTACGTGAAAGTCAATCAAGGCTTCCTCGACATGACGGGCCACGCACGCGACGACGTGCTCGGCCGCTCCGTCTACGAAGTCGATGTGCTCGATCAGGCCGAGCATCGCGAACTGGCGATCGAGCGGCTCGGCGAGGGCGCGACGATTCCGCAGATGGAGGCCATGCTCAAGCGCGCGGACGGCGGCACGAAGGCGGTCGTCGTCGCCGGGCAGCCGATCGACATGAACGGCGAGGCATGCATGCTGTTCACGTTCATGGATCTCGAGCCGCGCAAGCAGGCCGAGCTCGCGCTGCGGCAGAGCGAGGAGTGCTTCGCGAAGGCGTTCCGGATGGCGCCGGTCGCGACCGCGATCGTCACGGCCGACCGCTTCGAACTGCTCGACGTGAACGATGCATTCGTCGCGATGGCCGGCCATGCGCGGGACGATCTGCTCGGCAAGTCCGCGGACGAGATCGGGCTGTGGGCCGAGCGCGGTGCGCGCCAGCAGATCGACAGCGCGCTTGCACGCGACGGCAACGTGCGCAACGCGGACGTGCAGATCCGCACGGGCGATGGCGACGTGCGCGATTGCGTGGTGTCGGCCGAACCGGTTGCGATTCACGGGCAGGATTGCCTGCTGATCGCGTTGCTCGACATCAGCGATCGCAAGCGTACCGAGATGGAGCTCGTTTACGCGATCGAGACCGCGATGCAGGATGCGTCGTGGTTCAGCCGCACGCTGATCGAGAAACTGGCGAACGTGCGGCGCGAGAATGCGCCGGACGCGGGCGCGCAGCTGTCGGATCTCACCGCGCGCGAGCGCGACGTGTTCGATCTGCTGTGTCACGGCCTCGCCGACAAGGAGATCGCCGGCCGCCTCGGGCTCGCGCCGAACACCGTCCGCAATCATGTCGCGACGATCTACGCGAAGCTCGACGTGCATAGTCGCGGCGAGGCGATCGTGTGGGCGCGCGAGCGCGGGATCGTCGGCGCGGCAGACGCGAACGGTGCCCGCGGCGACAAGGGCGCCGACAAGGGCGGTGCGAACGTCAAGGGCTGACGCCGGGCGCGGGCCGCTTCCCCCATCGGTGCGAATGCACCATGCAGGCTGGTGCATCCGCATCTGCCGCGCGCGGCGCGCGGCTGCGATCCTGTCCACTCGGCGGTGCGACGCGGGCTGCGGCACCGTCGGCTCTCTCCCCAATTCGTTGCAGGAGACGACCATGGACAGGAATCGCATCGAAGGCAAGCTCAAACAACTGAAAGGTTCGGTCAAGGAAGCACTCGGCAAGGTGACGGGCGACCGCGAGACGGAGGCGGAAGGCGTGGCGGAACAGCAGGCCGGCAAGATCCAGGAGAAGGCGGGCGAAGCGGCCGACGAAGTGCGCCGTCATACGGGCAGCGACCGGCACTGAGCGCCGTTGACCCATCGCGCGCTGTGCCCACGCCGCGTGACGTCGCGATGATTCTCCATCGGCATTACCCGTCCCAGCCTTAATTCGAAAGCATTTAGGCGCATCCCGCCCGATCTTTCTCCTTCCCGGCCCGCCATCGCGCGGGCCGGCGCCGTCCGTGCATACGAAACTTGATGACAATTCCTCACAACATAGTTCCGATATTTCGTTTGCTGCACGCGTATTGGCTACCCACAATCGGTTCACCTCTTTCGCGCTGACAGGTTCTTCGGAGACGGAACCGCGGTGATCGACCGGCAGGCGACGCGCGTTTCGCGCAGCCTCCGGCGACAACAGAATTCACCGGCACGCGGGAGGTCGCCGCCGCGCGATGATCGTGCGGCGCATCCGACCCATAGAAGAAGGATTGGCCGATGACGTTCCGCATTCGTTCGCTTTCCGGCATTGCATTGACCGCCGCGGTCCTCGCGTTCCAGACGGGCGCGGCCCACGCGCAGGAGACGGTCGTCAAGGTCGGCGTGGCCGTGCCGCTGACCGGCGGCGGCGCCGCGTACGGCAAGGACATCGAGAACGGCGTGCGCATGGCCGTCGACGAGGCGAACGCCGCGCATACGACGATCGGCGGCAAGCCGGTGAAGTTCGTCGTCGCGTCGCAGGACGACCAGAGCGATCCGCGCGTCGGCGTGCAGGCCGCGCAGCAGCTGACCGACGCGCAAGTGGCCGTCGTGATCGGCCACTTCAATTCGGGCACGACGCTGCCCGCGTCGAAGATCTACGCGAAGGCCGGCATTCCGATGATCACGCCGTCGGCGACCAATCCCGACATCACGCGTGCCGGCCTCGGCACCGTGTACCGCGTGATCGCCACCGACGCGCAGAACGCCGGCAACGCCGGCGCCTATGCGGCGAGCGTGACCAAGGCGAAGCGCATCGCGATCATCGACGACCGTACCGCGTTCGGCCAGGGCGAAGCCGACGAGTTCGAGAAGGCCGCGAAGGCGAACGGCGGCACGCTCGTCGCGCGCGAATTCACGAACGACAAGGCCGTCGACTTCAGCGCGCAGCTCACGAAGATCAAGAGCACGAACGCCGACCTGGTGTTCTTCGGCGGCCTCGACGCGCAGTCCGCGATGCTGGTCAAGCGCATGCGCCAGCTCGGCATCCGCGCGCAGTTCCTGGCGGGCGGCGGCGTGATGAACGCGAACTTCATCAAGCTCGCCGGCAACGCGGCCGAAGGCGCGTCCGTGTGGGAGTACGGTCAGCCGCTGTCGCGTCTCGCGAAGGGCAAGCAGTTCGAAACGAAATTCAAGCAGAAGTACGGCGTCGACATGCTCGCGTATGCGCCGTTCGCGTACGACGCGACGTGGATCGCGATCAACGCGATGCAGAAGGCGAACTCGACGAAGCCGGCCGACTTCAACGGCGCGCTGAAGGGCACGCGCTACGATGGCATTACCGGCACGATCGCGTTCACGAACACGGGCGACCTGAAGAACCCGAGCTCGACGCTGTATGAAGTGAAGAACGCCGCGTGGCAGCCCGTCACCACGCAAACGGCGGACTGAATACCCGAACGCGCGCGGACTTTCGCGGCGACGCCGGACGTGCTGAAATACCCAAGGCGATCGAATGCGATCGCCGCGCATGTCGGGGCGATACGCCGGGCGGTCCGCACGCACGGCGCCGCGCGCGACGCGGCACGAACAACTTTCGGGCGCGGCCGGCTGGCCGCGCCTCTCACGTGCAACTGGAGTCAGTCGTGAGTTCTCAAGTCGTCATCGTCGGCGGTGGTGTGATCGGCAGCTCGATCGCCTATTTCCTGCGCGCTACCGATCCGACGGTGTCCGTGACCGTCATCGAACGCGATCCCACTTATGCGAAATCGTCGTCGGCGCTGTCGGCCGCATCGATTCGCCAGCAGTTCTCGACGCCGCTGTCGATCGAGATGTCGCTGTTCGGGATCGACTTCCTGCGCACGATCGGCGAGCGGCTCGAGGTCGATGGCACGCGGCCGTCGATCGATCTGCACGAAGGCGGTTACCTGTTTCTCGCGACACCGGCAGGCGATGCGACGCTGCGCGAAAACCATGCGCTGCAGACGAAGCTCGGCGCCGATATCCGCTTGATGGATCGCGATGCGCTGCGCGCGAAGTTTCCGTGGCTGAACGTCGACGATCTCGTGTCGGGCGCTTATGGCGCAAGCGGTGAAGGGTGGTTCGACGGCTATGGGCTCGTGCAGGCGCTGCGCAAGAAGGCGCAGGCACTGGGCGCGCGCTACGTGCCGGCCGACGTGACCGGCGTCGTTCGCGACGGTCGCAAGGTCACGCATGTGATGACGAGCGACGGCGAGCGCTACGCGTGCGACACGCTCGTCAACGCGGCGGGGGCGTGGACGCGCACGCTGTCGTCGATGATGGGCATCGACATTCCCGTGTATGCGCGGCGTCGCAGCATCTTCAACGTGTCGTCGCCGGCGCAGCTCACCGGTTGTCCGCTGCTGATCGATCCGACCGGCGTGTATTTCCGGCCGGAGGGGCGCACGTATATCTGCGGGACGTCCCCGAGCCCGGATCGCGATCCCGACGATCTGCCGCTCGACGAAGTCGATCACGACCTGTTCGACGAGGTGATCTGGCCGACGCTCGCGAATCGCGTGCCGGCGTTCGAAGCGCTGCGCGTGGAGAACTGCTGGTCCGGGTACTACGAGTACAACGTGTTCGATCACAACGCGATCATCGGGTATCACCCCGAGCTGGATAACGTCGTGTTCGCGAACGGCTATAGCGGGCACGGGCTGCAGCAGGGGCCCGCGACCGGGCGTGGGGTGAGTGAACTGATTCTGGGCGGGCGGTATGAATCGCTCGACCTGTCGTCGCTCGGCTGGGAGCGCGTGCTCGAAAACCGGCCGATCGTCGAGAAGAACGTCGTGTAGCGCGGCGTGACCGCCCGGTGTGGGGTGGGCGGGATTCTCCTTGTGTCTCAATCTGATTGGCCCGGCTTTGCCGGGCTTTTTTTGTTCTTTGGGGGTTATGGGTGGAGCGGGCAGCGGTCGGCATTCGGCCATGAAGCGCCGTTCGCCTGCATGCACATTCGGACACTCGAGCGACCGCTCCAGTCGGCAAACGGCCGTTCCGATGAGAATGATTCAGATTCCGTCATCTGCCAAAGCGCTCCTGACCTGCACTCAGGGTGTCAGAACGCGGTGAATTCTCGACCCGACGGATTGGCGCTGCGGCGACATGCTACGATCAACGCGATCCGACTTTCATCCCGACGCGCAATGACGACAATGTATGAATTGCTCGGTGTGTGCGAGAACGCGACCAACGAGGAAATCAAGCGAGGCTACCGAAAGGCGGCGATGAAAGCGCATCCCGACCGCAACGTCGGGTGCGAAGCGGACGCGCATGCGCGATTTCAGGAGATCAAGGAGGCATACGCGATTCTTTCGGATCCGGAGCTGCGCCGCGTCTATGACACCGCTTACGCAGAGGAAATGCTCCGTCACGCACGGCTTCGCGAAGAAGAGGAGCGCTTGAACGCGGAGCGTGAAGCGGAATATGCGCAGTTCGTGGCATGGGCGATGCGCTTCGCCGAGCAAGGGCACAACCGCGACGTCGTGTTCGGTGTTCTGCTCGGCCGTGATTGCGATGTTCAACTCGCCGAGCGCATTGCCCGCAGCGTGGTCGAGTTGCATGCGTCGCGCCAGCCGGGCGTATCGCCGGACGGGGAGCGTGATGAGCAGATGCCGCAATGCGACGAGAGGGCGACACAGGCGACATCGGCGCACGCGTCAAAGAGCGACGCGCGAAGGAGTGGCGAACACGCGCATACGGACTTTTTCAGCGCTCTCTGGCACGGCGTGTTCGGGCTGCGCCGGTGAGCCTTGGTGTGTGACCAGTTCTGCGAACGCAGAACTCGACCGCGATCGGTGCCAACTTCGGGGGAGGTTTTTTGATCGACTGCTTCATGAATTGACGGCTAATTGGGCAGTAATCGGCCACGAACGGTCATTCGTCAGCGCGGCGTAATATGTCAACAATTGGCGTCGGGCCCGTAGAATTATTTAGCGCTCGATTGGCCGGAACAACGGATTGATGGACACCATGGCAACAATACATTCGACAACCGGCTGTAGGCGCTTCGATCATCCAGAATGCGAGATTCGCGTGTCAAGTCCCGCGATCCCCGACGTAGACATTGCCTGGCTCCTTGGGTTTATCGAGAGTTACATAGCTTCCGGCACTCGCCTGCACATCGGTGAAACCATCCAGATTGGATGGATGCTTGTGCGCATCGAGGAAGGCCCGACAGGGGCGTTGCGATTAACCGAGCCGGATATGAAAAGCTTCCCTGTTCACTTTATCGATTCCGTAGATCGTACCCTAGTCCATTTGCGAAACCAAAACGACGTGGTTAGAAGCCTCGCCCTGGCAACCGATCCGCATTTCCCATCGCTAAGGCAAAGTGCCGTCGTCCATGTCAACTACAAGCACGCAACGTCCGTCTCGATGAAGCGGGAGGTGGCCGAAGGGCTAAGTTCCGGCTGGGTTATCACGGACACGCAGGATTCGGCCGGCTTGCGCGACCCGGCGCGGTTCTTGACGACGTCGCTATATCAGTTGGGAGCGGACAGGCCCGAACTGATCAAATTTTTTGCGTTGCCGCCGATGCTAGAAGTCACGATCGACAATGGTCGAACGCGCGTCTGCGGTCCGAACGGAGCGGTTTCTCTAGTTCCCGGGTCATATTTGAGCGAATTGAATCGCCGCATGAATCAAGGCGACAACTGACACGGCACATTCCTGGCTGTGCATCGAGCAGGATGTGGCCAGTTCTGACATCCGACATCGCTGGGTAGATGGTCGACAATCGCAGTCGGACTCCTTCAATTTGCGTGTCCCTGATGGGATGAATTCCAGCAACGAGAGAGGGTGAATGCCGATGAAAGACACGGTCGCACTTATCGTAGACCCTGATTTCGGCGCTCGTATTCAAGAAGTGATCGCAAAAGTCCGACACACTTGGGTCGTTGCTACTCCTGCGAACGTTGCCGTTGCCGAAAGAATCTGGAGAGCATCGCCGAACTCGCCAGGGCTCAACATGGAAGGCGGCGTTACCACGTTCATTCAATACGGGGTGGATCGGGAAAGCTGGTGCGACGCAATTCTGGATTCTGTCGACGATCACCACAATTCTCACTCTGGCGATCCTGGTTATTCGATCCTGGAGGTCTATGGGATACCGCTTACCAACCGACTGCAGTCTGTGCTGGCCGAACTCGGATTCTCGGCATTTACGTCGATGGACTATGGTTTTTGTGCGCGCAAGCTCCAACCTGCTTGAGAGAGACGGACACCCCTAACGGCCGCTTTGGGAAACCACGGCTGGCCGTTGTGGGTCGATCGGCGCCGGTCGCGCGTTGCAGGGCGGCGGCCGGCCGCGTTCGGCCACTTTCGGTCGTTCAACCGCGCGCTCAGGCGGACGTTCGGATGTCCGTTGCACCCTGGATAACGGTTGTTCCCTCGGTCGCGTCGCTAGTTGATGGGCTTCAAAGCCAGCTATCGGGCAAGCTCTGCTGGTCGACCAAGCCGGAGGTGCTCGTGATTACCCATCACGAGCGTCAAGCGATCGGGCAACCCGAAAGCCAAGATCATCGATTGCGAACGTCGGATGGCTACGACGTCGATTCGTCGCAAGGCAGCCTCGTTCGGCATCCGCCCATCCGCCGCCACGAAACACGCGATACGAACCATAGACTTCCGGGTCGTATAGATCGGCGCACCACTCCCAAACGTTTCCTAGCGTGTCGAAAAGCCCCCAGTCATTTGCTTGCTTTTGACCCACCTCATGCGTGTGGCCCCCTGAGTTTTCTCTATACCAGGCTATATCGCCGAGTTTGCCGTATCTCGGACCATTTGTTCCGGCGCGGCAAGCGTACTCCCATTCAGCTTCGGTGGGCAGGCGATAGCCGTTACTTTCCGGGACAAGAGAAGCCCCCGTTCCATCGCCATGAAATTCATAACAGTCGAGAAGGCCGGCTGCCTTTGAAAGCATGTTGCAGAACCGGGTGGCATCAATCCAGGATACGTTGACTACTGGACATTGCGCGGCGACATACGGCGATGGCCATTGTCCGGTTACCGCAGCATATTGCGCCTGCGTGATGGGATAGCGGCCGATCAAAAATGCGGCAGCTCGACAGACCATCTACGGCCAATTCTGTCGTCTCTCAATGCAATCGTTCCTGCGGGAACGCGTATCGTTTGTATATCGAGTGTTTCAGACGGATGTTCCATTTTCCTCATGACAATAGAAACTGCTTACAGCGGCAAAGGCCTCCAACGCAGTATCTAACACGGCTTACCTCGCATTCATGGAAGCAGCATGAGTGGGGAGCGAAGTGCGCCAAAACGAAGGATGCGTTGGATCAAATGCGCGCGCGTTCGATAGCCCGGCGAAGCTGACGTCGCGCGAGCGACTGTTGTATGTTGCGGATTCAACCCGTCATTGTCGTCGAGCTGGGGCGACGGGCCGAAGTGGGTGGGAAAGCCCCGTTCGTCTCCCCACAGCGAGCGGACCCTGAACGTCTGCAACTTAGCAGAAAGAAGCCGTTCCGCCGGCGCTCGTTGTCGTCAACTCGGCACGCGGAATACAACGGCCGAGGCCTAGGCCTTTGCAAGAAGAAGTCAGCGCAGAATGCGACGGTTTGACGATCGACTCGTGTGCCGCGGGTGCATCCATTCGAACGCCTGTTACTCGACCGGCGGAACCGCGCCTTCTGACAAGGTTTTGATAAGCCTCTTGCGACGCCGTTCGAGATCCGCGATCTGACGATCGATAGCTTCAAGGCGTTGCCGCTGGATATCGGTGATCTGGTCGCACGAACGCGCGCCTTCGATCAGAAGCATGCAGTCCGGGAAGCCGAGAATGTCTTCAATGGTGAAACCCGTCGCGATCATGCGCCGGATCTGCCTGACCTGCGTGACCGCCCGGTCGGGGAACATCCGGTATCCATTGTCCGCGCGCACCGACGCGAGCAAACCGTGTTTGTCGTAGTGACGGATCGATCGCACGCTTACGCCGGTGCGTTGCGAAACTTCTCCGATAGTCAGCAGTTCCTTTGAGGGCATCTTGTCCATGAAAAACAGGCTAGCACAAAGCGCTTGACTCTGACATTAGTGTCAGGGTTCAGGCTGGGCGGACGATTCACCTCGAGGCCTTCTTCATGCTCACCCGAATGCTCAGATACCTGCTGGCCGCCGCAGTTACCGCGGCAACGCTATTTGCGGCGATACCTGCTACGGTCGCTGCTCCGACAAGCTATATGGTTACATCGAAGGATGGTGTAAGGCTTTCGGTTCAGGAAAGCGGCAACCCCAACGGCCCGCCGGTCATTTTCATTCACGGTCTGCTTGGCAGTCGCCTGAACTGGGAAGCGCAAGTGCAAAGCCCCGAATTGCGCAAATACCGGATCATCACCTACGATCTGCGCGGCCACGGCCTGTCGAATAAGCCATCTGGCGCCTCGCCGTATCACGATGGACGCCGTTGGGCCGACGACCTCGAAGCAGTCATCGACGGCTCGCATGCGAGAAAACCCGTCGTGGTCGGTTGGTCGCTTGGCGGTGTGGTGATATCGAACTACCTCGCAACGTATGGCGATGACAACATCGCCGGTGCCGTATACGTCGATGGTGTCGTCGAACTCGCGCCGGGTCAGATCGTTGACCATCCCGAGGTCTATCGGGACATGAATTCGCCGGACCTGAAAACACATCTCGACGGTGAGCGTACCTTCATTGGGTTGTGCTTCAACCGTCGTCCGGATGCGGACACTTTCAGCCGATTGCTCGCCAACGCCGCGCTGGCGTCGTGGGACATGCAGAAGGAAATTCCGACGATGACGGTGTTTGCCGCCGAGGCGCTCAGCAAGACACGCGTGCCATTGCTGTTCATATACGGCGGCCGCGATGCGCTGGTCGACACGCCCACGACGCTGGCCCGCGCGAAGGCGTTGAATCCTCGCATCCAGAGCAAAGTGTACGTCGATGCGGGTCACGCACCGTTCATCGAGGAACCCGACCGCTTCAATCACGATCTGGCGGAGTTCGTCAGGTCGGCGTCCGGGAAATGAAGCACTGATGCTTTGACCCGCACGCACCTCACGCCAGCAAGCACGCGATCAGATCATGCGTCGTGCGCACCTCGTACTTCCGCAGCAAGCTCGCACGATGGATGTCGACCGTGCGCGGGCTGATGTTCAGCTCCTTGCCGATTTCCTTGCTCGTCAGGCCGTGAACCAGGAATGCCGCGACGTCGCGCTCGCGATCGGTGAGCGTGCTCGTGACGTCGGGATGCTTCGCGCTCTCCGACAGATCGGTGAAGGTCCACACGGCCAGCTCGAACGGCCGCTTCGGGTTGTATCCGAAACCGCACACGGTGACCCAGAAATGGCTGCCGTCGACACGGCGCATGATGCGATCGTCGCTGAACCCGGCATGTTTCGCGAGCAGCGGCGCGAGGCGCCGGCCGGTCGTCGCGAAGTCCTTCTGCTGCGGATACAGCTTCGCGAACGACTGGTCGATGATGTCGTCACGGGTCGCCCTGAACAGTTGCAGCGCCTTCTCGTTGCACTCGACCATGATCCGCTCCCTGGCCACGATCGCCGCGACGGGCAGATGTCGGAAGAGATCTTCGTAATCGAGACGGGGCGTCGTGTCGGTCATGTTCGTCATCGTGTCGACGGGCCCGAACCGCGTTCGGACCAAGGCTATCGGGCAGGTTCGCTCCTGCCGGATTGTAGCGCTTGCCGATCACTCATCCGACTTGAAAGACACAGCACTCGTGTCCTTCGCCCGCGCACTGGACCTCGGCCGAGTGCGCGCGCATGGCCGGTGTGTTGGTATGGGGGGCGATTCAATCGTTCCAGACTTCGCCGAATACCCGCAGCCAGTTTTCGCCCATCACCTTCTTGATGCGCGATTCGCTCCAGCCGGCACGCTGCATCGCGGCCGTGAGGTTCGGGAATTCACCGATTGTTCGGATACCTTGCGGATTGACGACCTTGCCGAAGTCCGTCAGACGACGATAGCGGCCCTTGTCGTGGGTGATCCAGTCGAAGAACTCGGTGCTGTAGCCCTGCGTGAAGTCCGTGCCGATACCGACCTTGTCCTCGCCGATCACGTCGATCACGTATTCGATCGCTTCGAGATAATCGTCGATCGTCGCGTCGGCGCCGCGCCGCAGGAACGGCATGAACATCGTGACGCCCACGAAGCCGTTGGCTTCGGCGATCTCGCGCAGTTGATCGTCCGTCTTGTTGCGCGGATGCTCTTTCAGTCCGGACGGACAGCAGTGCGAGTAGGTGACCGGCTTCGTCGAACAGGCGATCGCGTCGGACGACGTCTTCGCGCCGACGTGCGAGAGATCCACCATGATGCCGACCCGGTTCATCTCCTGAATCACTTCGCGGCCATAGCCGGACAATCCGCCGTCCGGTTCGTAGGAGCCGGTGCCGACCAGGTTCTGCGTGTTGTAGCAGAGCTGCACCACGTTCACGCCGAGTTCCTTGAACACTTCGATGTAGCCGAGGTTGTCCTCGAACGCATACGAGTTCTGGAAGCCGAAGATGATGCCCGTCTTGTTCTCCTGCTTCGCGCGCAGGATGTCGTCCGTCGTGCGCACCAGCGTGAGGATTTCACTGTATTCGCGGATGTGCTGCTTCATCTCCGCGATGTTGTCGATCGTCTTCTGGAAGTCGTCCCACACGGAGACCGTGCAGTTGACGGCCGTGACGCCGCCCTTGCGCATGTCCTCGAACACCGAGCGCTCGAACTTGGAAATGTTCAGGCCGTCGATGATGATGCTGGATTCATGAAGGCTCGTCATCGTGTCGCTCCGTGCGTTGATGTTGTGCGGGACGGCCGCTCAAACGGCGCGTTCGACGCCGCGCTTCGCGGACTGGCCGGCTCTTCCGGTTGCAGGGCCGGCTGCCTCGAGTGCCGTCTTCGACGTTTCCGGCAGCGACAGACCGCCGATCATCGCGAAGATCGACACGGCGATCAGGTAGTACGCAGGCGACAGGTTGGTTCCGGTCGCGGAGATCAGCCACGTGGCGACGAGCGGGGCGGTGCCGCCGAAGATCGTGTAGGCGAGGTTGTAGGTGATCGCGGACGCCGTATAGCGGGTTTTCGTCGCGAACACTTCCGACATCAGCGGTGCCGTCACCACGCCCGAGAATACCGCGCCGATCGCGAGCAGCGCGACGCCGAGCAGCGAGTGCGACAACACGCCCGAGCCGCCCAGCGAGAAGGCCGGATACACCGACACGATGATGAAGATGCCGGTCGTCGCGATCGTCGCGCGGCGCCCGACGAGGTCGGAGAAGAGGCCGGCGACCGGGCACAATGCAGCGGCGAAGAGTAGAGCCAGCACCGTGACGAGGAGCGACGTGCCGCGCGACAGGTGCCCGGCCACTTGCAGGTAAGTCGCGAAATACGTGGTGAACGTGTAGAAGGACAGCGCCGTCACGGACACGAATGCACCGAGCTTCAGGATGTTCCGCGACTGCGAATGCAGCGTTTCCATCAGCGGGGCATGCGCAATGTCGTGCTTGCCTTCGAGCGCCTGGAACGCGGGCGTTTCATTCAGGTTGACGCGCAGGTAGACGCCGATGAGGCCGACCGGTGCCGCGATCAGGAACGGCACGCGCCAGCCCCACTCGATCATCGCCTGCGACGACAGCGACGACTCGAGCAGATAGGCGACCACCGCCGCGCAAGCGAACGACGAGAAGGTCGATACCGGCACGAAGCTGCCGAAGAATGCGCGGCGGCGGCGCGGCGCATGTTCCATCACGTAAGCGCATGCGCCGGCGTATTCGCCGCCGGCGGAAAAGCCCTGCACGCAGCGGATGATCGTGAGCAGCAACGGTGCCCAGTAGCCGATGCTCGCGTAGGTCGGCAGCAGGCCGATCAACGTCGTCGAGCCGGCCATCATCAGGATCGTCAGCGCGAGCGTGCGCTTGCGGCCGATCCGGTCGCCGATGACGCCGAAGATGAGCCCGCCGAGCGGTCGGAACGCGAAGGCCACCGCGAAGACGGCGAATGTCTTCAGGAGTCCGATCGTCGGGTCGCCGCTCGGGAAGAATTCGCGCGTCAGGATGGTGGCGAGAAAGCCGTATGCGGCGAAATCGAACCATTCGACGAAATTGCCGATCGACGCTGCAGCGATCACGCGTCGTAACGTTCTGGTGTCGACGTCCTGGGTGGTCATGGTCGTGTCCTCTTCGTGTGGGGCGCTTTGGGTCGCGTCGAAACCCATGGTAGGGAGGACAATTACCTAGGTCTATACGTGTCAATTACCTAGGTAATCGGGGGCGGGGTGGGGGCGCGCCTGATGGTGTTCCCATGCTTTTATTCGCGCGGATGTAATTGTGCGAGATTGAGGGCGGAAAGGTGTGCGTCTATATCCATGGCACGTCGCCGACACCGGATCACGATCAAGATGATCTTCTTCTGCCTCCAAATTTATTGGCCCGGCTGTGCCGGGCCTTTGTCGTCTCGTGTTCAGCGTCAGCTCGAACCTCAATCGGCGGGCTTTGAGTCGGCTACAGGACTGGGTCGGTCGCCATTTATATTGCTGAGTAAGATGTTGAGGCGATCGATTTCAGATTTTAAAGATTCGTTTTCTTGTTTTAACTTATTGAATTTCGTGGATTCGGTGCTTGTATATCTGGGAATGTTTAGTAATAAATCGAGCTCGTCTTTGTATGGCATAACCGGTTGATATAGGCGATAAAATGCACGGCCGATTGCTCCTCTGAATAGATTTAAGGAGGGTGCGCGATCGCCGGAAGACAATACGTGACTTGTCGCGATCCCGGGGTACGGGTCGATGTAAATTATCTGGCTCAATCCCAGTTGATATGCTTTCTTCGCGCAAAGCTCGCAGGGACTGGCCGTCGTGAATAATATCCCATCACGAAGTGGCGCTCCGCCGAATTTGGATATTTGCAGAAATGCGTTTTCTTCTGCATGAAGGGAGCGCGTATGAACTTGATTTTTTTCGTCTTCCACTTCGTTTTGTAGATCTTTAAAGCAAAACGCGAGACTGCGTCCACTTAATTTCGGGTCTCCACACGCACACGCGAATTTACGCTCCAGTGCAGAGCGAAATCGAGCATCGTTGCGCTCATAATTGCTGTACGCAGCAGCATCGATCCCTTGAATGAGGTCATCAGCGCTGCGAAGAAGGCAGGGTACTTGTCCCTGTGCCGTATTGTTCCATCCGACGGATTTTACCGAGTACGTTGCGTCGGTAACGACTGCACCCACCTGTCGAGAAATGCAGCCCGAGTTTTGCTTTACGCTGTAGGCGATTTGCATGCAACTCTCGATCGAAGTGGGCATTACAAGTCCCGGATGAATCATCAAGGAAACATACCATGCCAATTGACAGCGTAACTCGCTGTGACCGTGTTGATCGGTTTTGGGGTTGTTTATATGTATGTCCGCGATTTCAATGCATTTTTGAATGTTCTGTGATGTGTATCGATGGTGGCCGTCGAGTTTTTTGGGGTATTCTTTTTCGTCAAGATTTTTGATTTGCGAACTCGAAAACTTTCGACTGTCTCGGAGATATGCGAGTCTATTTTCGTTTGATGTATTGATCGAAACGAGGTGGAAGTCGGCGTATCGCTCTCGAAGAAAAATGGCCTCGTAAGGATTGCGTATTGCATCGACAACAATGTAACATGGCTCATTTCGTCTTTCGCAAATATGGCGAATTGATTTTATAATTTTATTGATTGTTTGCGGTAGGGCAAATATTTTTTGTGGGTCGAAGTCGCTGCTATTTGCCTTTCCCGAGCATCGGATGTTGTCGCCGGCTGTTTGATAAACGCGAGTGTACGAATCTTTTCCGAGTGCTTGTAATTGCTCCCGCAACCTGTCCGAGAAATTCGGGAGATATTCCATATATACATGGAAGGCAGATTCCTTTCTCTTGTTGAGTTCTTCAAGTGTGTTTTCGGTGGTTGCGAGATACGCGGCGACAACTGAATGCGCTTCTTCGTAGCTGGAGCGAAATGCTGATAGTTGCTGTAATACATCTCCTTGATTGATGTCGATTATACTGCTTGTAAGCGATACAAATTGTTCGAAATCCAATTCAAGTATGTATTGGGTTATAATTGATCTAATTTGAATCCATTTGAATGGTTTCCATTGGATGTCAATAAACTTTTTTATTATTTTGTATTTTCTTCTTTCGTTTCCGGTGTAGTGGGATTCGCCGGCTTCAGGCAATTTTAGCGAGCACGTCGTGAGAATGCCGGCGGCTGTCGAACAGCCGGATCCGGTGCGACCGGTGAGGCCAACAACGACAAAATTTCCGGCTTCGTCAAAAATCCGATCTAGGGCGGTGGACAGTCTTTCTTTGGTATTCATTGGTCTCGTGATTTTTGTGTATCTGCATGGAGATGGTTCTGTGTTGCGAAACTATTTTGACATTCGACGAGGCAACGTGCAATCCTAGGTTGGCGAGGGCGGGAGGCTGAGCGATATCAATCGAGCCCCTGAAGGATTCTCCGATGACTTATATGTAATAACCAAATCTCACGACTGATGGCATCCTGTTGTTGCGACCTTAATGATTATCCGCGGTCGCGTTTCGAATTTGTTGCCGATACGCGCGAATCGCCTTTGCGATCCGTCAGCCTCGACGGGTGCTTGGGGTTCCATCGTCTGGTTCTTACGATGGATGTTGCTGTGCGCGGAACAGTTAGTTATGTTGACCATTATGATGGCGCGTGCCGTGATGCAATCATGCGCTTACAGATGCGCCGCCTAGGGGCCAGCCGACGTTCCGCCCCTGTTTTCCCAATTAATGACCAAACCGCAAGACCTAGTGCATAGATATCGTTTGCGGCAGCGTTAATGACTATCGACAATCGTGGCTCGATTCCCCGCCCGTGCGCCAGAAGCGCCCTGGGCGGGCGGCACCTGTCGGCTATCCCGGCCGTCCGTGCGATCCAGCTCACGACGACATGTACGCGTTTACGCCCTCATTCCAGAATCCCGCCGGTTCGCCGATCCGCGAGCTGTTCAAGTACCTCTCCGAGCCGGGGATGATTTCGTTCGCGGGCGGCTATCCGGCCAGCGACCTGTTCGACGTCGACGGCCTGAACACGGCCGCCGAACGCGCGTACGCCCAGCCGGTGCGCTGCCTGCAATACGGCCCGACCGACGGCCTTGCCGAACTGAAGCAGCAACTGATTGCGTTGATGGCGCGCCGCAACGTCGCGTGCACGCCGGCCGAACTGCTCGTCACGACCGGCTCGCAGCAGGGCCTCGACCTGCTGCTGCGCGTGATGGTCGCGCCGGGCGACGTCGTGCTGACCGAACAGCCGGCTTATCCGGCGACGCTGTCGGCGATGCGCCTGCAGCAGGCGCGCATCGTCACGATCCCGGTCGACGCTGAAGGCGTCGACGTCGACCGCCTCGCGTCGCAACTCGCGTCCGGCGCGATCGCGCAGCCGAAACTGCTCTACACCGTCCCGACCTTCGCGAACCCAACCGGCGCGACGCTCACGCGCGAACGCCGGCTGAAGCTGCTGCGTCTCGCGGTGCAGTACCGTTTCCTGATCGTCGAGGACGATCCGTACGGCGACCTGCGTTTCGCGGGCGAACCGGTGCCGTCGATGCTCGCGCTCGCGAACGAAGTGGAAGGCGCGCGCGACTGGACCGTGCATTTCGCGAGCCTGTCGAAAATCGTCGCGCCGGGGCTGCGCGTGGGCTGGACGATCGCACCGGCCGAGATCGCGCGCCGCTGCGTGATCGCGAAGCAGACGGTCGACCTGTGCAGCACGCCATGGACGCAAGCCACCGCTGCCGAGTATCTCGCCGACGGCGCGCTCGAACGCCATCTGCCGCGCATCACGGCGGCCTACCAGCTCAAATGCGACGCGATGTGCGATGCGCTGCGCGACGGTTTCGGCGATGCGATCACGTTCCATCGTCCCGAAGGCGGGATGTTCGTGTGGGCGCGGATCGGTGCGGTGTCGTCGGACGTGCTGCTGCAACAGGCGATCGCGAACAAGGTCGTGTTCGTGCCGGGCAAGGCGTTCTTCGCGGACAACGTCGACGCCGCATCGCTGCGGCTGTCGTTCGCCGCGCCCGACGTCGATGCGATCCGGGAAGGCGTGGCGCGCCTGGTGCGCGCATATGGTGCGGCGCTGGCCGCATGAGGAGACACCCATGAACATCGTCATCAACGACATCGGATGGCTCGATGAAGCGCCGCGCATGGCCGCTATTCGTCCCGTCGCGCACAAGTCGTCGCAGATCGGCGCGGGGCCGCAATACGTCGCGGACGTGCTCGGCCGCTTCGGCGCGGACTCGACCGACACGAGCGACGCCGCACCCGTCATCCTCGGCTATAACTGAACCGCGCGGCGACGGGTTTGCAACGCACATCGTGGGCGCGTCGCGCGCTTCGCCACCGAAGAAACGGTTAAGCTAGCGCGACCGAATCCCGCAAGATCGCCGCGCCATCATGTCCGATCCCGCTTCCGAATCGCTCCCGCAAACCTACGACCGTCTCTGGTCGTGCCTCGAGTCCGGCGGCGGCACGCAGCGCTCGCCGTTCACGATGGTGCAGGCCACGACGCTCGGCCTCGACGGCGCGCCGAAGGTGCGCACGATCGTGTTGCGACAAGTGAGCCGCGCCGATCGTCTGCTGGCGTTCCATACGGATGCGCGGTCGGAGAAGGTTGCGGAGCTGCGCCGCGATCCTCGCATCGCCGTCGTCGCGAACGATCTCGACGCGCTCGTGCAGATTCGCGCGGAAGGCGTCGCGTCGATCTGCGACGACGAAGCGCAACGGCGCGCGATCTGGCAATCGAGCCGCCCGCATACGCTGCTGCTGTATCGCGCACCGTTGCGGCCGGGCACGCCGATCGAGTCGCCCGAAGAAGCGCACGTCACGCCAAGCCCGGGCGACGCCACCACCGACGACGGCTATCGGAACTTCTGCCTCGTCCACGTCACGGTGACGCGCCTCGACTGGCTCGAACTCGCTCGGGCCGGCCATCGGCGCGCGATCTTCGACCTGAACGACGACGGCTACGAAGGCCGCTGGATCGCCCCCTGACGTCGACGTTCGCACGCCTGCTACAAACGCGTACAAATCAGACACATCCCGGATACATCAGACCTTTCAAATGGGTGACCGCCGCGTGAACGCCGCGTGCCCGAATGAAAGCGAAGGCGCGCCCGGGCGCGCGGCATGTTCACTTTCAACCTCACGAAAGGAGATGCCGAGCGATGTCTTCCACACCGTTTTCCCCGATGCGTCGGCACCTGCTGGCCACGTCCGTGGCCGCGGGTGTATCCGCGATGCTGCCCACCGCGCTGCATGCGGCAACCGGCGACACCGGCATACGCCCGTTCACCGCCCATATCCCCGATGACGCACTGGTCGACCTGCGCCGCCGCATCACCGCGACACGCTGGCCGGGCCGCGAGACCGTCGCCGACGAATCGCAGGGCGTGCGGCTCGCACGCATGCAGGCGCTGCTGCGCTACTGGGGCACCGACTACGACTGGCGCAAGGGCGAGGCGCGCCTGAACGGCTTCCCGATGTTCATCACGGAAATCGACGGGCTCGACATTCACTTCATCCACGTGCGGTCGCGGCACGCGAATGCGATGCCGATGATCATGACGCACGGTTGGCCGGGTTCGGTTTTCGAGCTGGTGAAGGCGATCGGCCCGCTGACCGACCCGACCGCGCACGGTGCGAGCGCCGACGATGCATTCCACGTCGTCGTGCCGTCGCTGCCGGGCTTCGGTTTCTCCGGCCGCCCGACGAAGACGGGCTGGGGCTCCGACCGCATCGCGCGCGCATGGGGCGAGCTGATGGCGCGCCTCGGCTATACGCGCTTCGTGTCGCAGGGCGGCGACTGCGGCTCGGTGATCTCGCACCGGATGGCGATGCAACGCGTGCAGGGCCTGGCCGGGATTCACGTGAACATGCCGGCGACGGTGCCTCCGGACATCGCGACGCTGCTCCAGGTCGACGCGCCGGCTCCCGCATCGCTGTCGCTGAAGGAGAAGGCCGCGTACGAGAAGCTCGCGACGTTCTATCGCGACAACTGCGGCTACTCGGCGATGATGGTCACGCGTCCGCAGACGGTCGGCTACGCGCTCGCCGATTCGCCGTCGGGGCAGGCTGCGTGGATGTACGACAAGATCTCGCAGTGGACATACAGCGGCGGTGTACCCGAACGTTCGATTCCGCGCGACGAGATCCTCGACGACATTTCGTTGTACTGGCTGACCAACACGGCGACGTCCTCCGCGCAGATCTACTGGGAGGATCACTCGAACAACTTCAACGCGGTGGACATCTCGCTGCCGGCCGCGATCACGGTGTTCCCCGGCGAGATCTACCAGGCGCCGCGCAGCTGGGCCGAGCGCAGCTATCACAACCTGATCTACTTCAACGAAGTCGACAAGGGCGGCCATTTCGCGGCATGGGAAGAGCCGGAGCTGTTCGCACGCGAAGTGCGTGCCGGGTTCCGGCCGTTGCGTCGCGCGTAAGCACGGCTCGACGGGTGCGCGCGGGCCGGTTGCGATGCCGGCCCGCGTTCGTCTCCGCATCGGGGCAAGCGGGCGCGTGTGTTGCGCGGGCCCCGAAACGCACTGCCTCGCGGGCGTTTTTTGAATCGCTCTGTGTCGTATCCGAACACAGATACGTTGGGATACAAAGCGTCCGAATGGTTCGGATATAAATCCGGTGAAGCGATTCACACGGCGGCGCGAAGCAATGCGCGGCCGGCGTGAACGGCGATACCGGAGCGCCTGCACCTGCCGCGGGCCCCTTCCTTAGCGATCGACAATGGAGAACCAGTCATGCCTGATACCGTGAATAGCCGCCGCCGCCTGATCCTGGGTACGACAATCGCAAGCCTGAGCCTCGCCGATCTCGGCTTCGGCTCGCTGGCGCATGCGCAGTCGGCGCCCGATGTACCGACGAACCGCGCGGCCGGCGCGGCATCGCTCGGCACCATCCACCAGATCGACGCGGGCGTGCTGAACGTCGGGTATGCGGATCTCGGGCCGAAGAACGGCCCCGTCGTGTTCCTGCTGCACGGCTGGCCGTACGACATCTACAGCTACGCGGACGTCGCGCCGCTGCTCACGGCGGCCGGCTATCGCGTGATCGTGCCGTACCTGCGCGGCTACGGATCGACGACGTTCCGCTCGGCCGACACGCTGCGCAACGGCCAGCAGGCGGTGACGGCCGTCGACATCGTCGCGCTGATGGATGCGCTGAAGATCGATCGTGCGATATTCGGCGGCTACGACTGGGGCGCACGCACGGCCGACGTCATCGCGGCGCTGTGGCCGCAGCGCGTGAAGGCGCTGGTGTCGGTGAGCGGCTACCTGATCGGCAGCCAGCAGGCGAACGCCAAGCCGCTGCCGCCGCAGGCCGAACTCCAGTGGTGGTATCAGTTCTACTTCTCGACCGAACGCGGTGCGCTCGGCTACGCAGAGAACCTCGACGCGTTCAACAAGCTGATCTGGCGGCTCGCGTCGCCGAAGTGGCAGTTCTCCGACGAGACCTTCGCGCGCAGCGCCGCGGCTTTCCAGAATCCCGATCACGTGGCCGTCGTGATCCACAACTATCGCTGGCGCCTCGGTCTCGCGAAGGGCGAGGCGAAATACGACGACATCGAGCGGCGGCTCGCGGCCGGCCCGGTCATCACCGTGCCGACGATCACGATGGAAGGCGATGCGAACGGCGCGCCGCATCCGGCCCCGGCCGCGTATGCGAAGAAGTTCACGGGCAAGTACCAGCACCGCACGATCACCGGCGGCATCGGCCACAACCTGCCGCAGGAAGCGCCGCAGGCGTTCGCAGAGGCGATCCTGCAAGTGGAGCATCTGTGATGCGGGCGCATATCGGAGTGGTGCGTCACGGCGCGCGCCGTGCGGTCGTTGCGGGCGTGTTGCTGGCCGGTGCGTTGTCGGCGAGCGGCCCGGCCGCGTTCGCGGAGCAGCCGAAGCCGGCCGCGTCGCCGATCTACGGCGTGACGATCCCGCCCGGCTACCGGAAGTGGGAAATGGTCGCGCCGGCCGAGGAAGCGGCGCCGCTCGACGAATTGCGCGTGGTGCTCGGCAATCCCGTCGCGATGCGTGCGCTCGAAAAGTCGACGCTGCCGTTTCCGGACGGCACGATCCTCGTGAAGCTCGCGTACAAGCGCAAGCAGTCGGACGAGTTCCCGCCGGCGACGGTGCCCGGCCAGGCGACCACCGTGCAGGTGATGGTGAAGGATTCGCGTCGCTATGCGTCGACGGGCGGCTGGGGCTTCGGGCGCTTCATCAACGGCGTGCCGGCCGATATCGGTCAGCACCAGACGTGCTTTGCGTGTCACCAGGCGCGCGTGAAGAATCACGACTTCGTGTTCACGCGGTTGGCGCCGTGATGTGATTTGACGGGATCGGCTTGACGGAAGGGCGTGCCGCGCGAGGCACGCCTTTTTTTGTCGTGCGCGGATGACGGGAGATGGATCGGCATGCGGGTTTGTATCGCACTGTGTCTGCGGCCCCTCCTGAAAAACTGGCATGCAGGAAGCACCGGTTTCGGAAACATGCCGGATACGTGGGCGGGTTCTACTGTCGACATGCAGGAAACATTCGATGCCAGCCATCTGGATCGGATGCCGAATGTTCGATACACCCACTTCCTTTTAGGAGAACACTCATGAAAGTCGCTCGAATCCTCGCCGTTGCCGTCCTCGCTTCGATCCCCGCATTGTCGTTCGCCGATACCGGCCACGGCCTCACGCGTGCCGATGTGCGCGCCGATCTCGTCCGGCTCGAGAAGGCCGGCTACAGCCCGGCCAGCGGCGAAGCCAACTACCCGGACGATATCGCCGCCGCGGAGAACGCCGTCGCCGCGCAGCAGGTCGCGCGCTCGGACCAGAACGGTCCGTCGAAGTCGCAGGGCGACAACGTCGCCGCCGCGTCGGTGCCGGCCGCCCGCTACGCCGCAGCCGGCGACGCACGCACGGATGCCGCCAACGGCCTGTACGCGCATTCGTGATCCGCTGCCGCGCCTGCCGAGCGCCGGCGCGGCCGCAACGTAAACATTTCAGATGTACAACACGACAGGAAGGAGCATGACGATGGTCGGTTTGACGAAACGGGTGCTGGTGTCCGCGGCGGTGCTGGGCGGTCTGTTCGGTGCGGTCGCGGCGCAGGCTGCGCCGAAGGAGGACCTGAAGGGCACGAACGTCGTGCTGGTGCACGGCGCGTTCGCCGACGGGTCGAGCTGGAATCGCGTGATTCCGCTGCTCGAGGCGCGCGGCCTGCATGTCGTCGCGGTGCAGAATCCGCTCAGCTCGCTCGCCGACGATGCCGCCGCGACGAAGCGCGCGATCGACGAGCAGAAGGGGCCCGTCGTGCTGGTCGGCCATTCGTGGGCCGGCGTCGTGATCAGCGATGCGGGCAACGACGACAAGGTGAAGTCGCTCGTCTACGTCGCCGCGTTCGCGCCGGACAACGGCCAGTCGATCGCCGACGTCACGCAGGGGCTGCCGGCGCCGGCGTGGGCCGGCGAGCTGCGCAAGGACACGGGCGGTTTCGCGACGCTGTCGGACAAGGCGATCGCGCAGGATTTCGCGCCGGACCTGTCGCCCGCGCAGCAGCGCGTCGTCGCGGCGACGCAAGGGCCGTGGTACGGTGGCTGTATTTCGCAGAAGGTCACGCAGGCCGCGTGGCATGAGAAGCCGTCGACGTTCGTCGTCGCGACGCAGGACCGGATGATCGATCCGAAGCTGCAGGAGACGATGGCGAAGCGGATCGGTGCGACGGTCGCGCGTGTGAACGGCAGCCACGTCGCGATGTTGAGCCAGCCGAAGGCCGTGGCCGACGCGATCATCGCGGCCGCGGAGCGCGCGAAGCACGATACGCAGTAAGCGATGCGGCGCCGCGATGCGAACGGCGCGCGGCGCCTCCTTCCGGCCATCCGCCTCGAAGGAAGTCCCGTTGGGGACATGGCGGAGTTTCTCGGAGCACATTCTGATGACGCAGCAACTCTGGCAACTATCGGCGACTGAAATCGCGAAGCGGGTGCGGCAACGTGAAGTGTCCGCGCGGGAAGTGGCGGATGCGACGCTGGCCCGTCTCGACGCGGTGAACCCGGCGATCAACGCGGTGGTCGAGCATCGCCCGGACGACGTGCGGCGCCAAGCCGACGAAGTCGATCGCGCAATCGCGCGCGGCGACGATCCGGGGCCGCTCGCCGGCGTGCCCGTGACCGTGAAGATCAACGTCGACGTCGCGGAGTTCGCGACGACCAACGGCACGCGCCTGCAGGAAAACCTGATCGCGAGCGCCGACAGTCCGTCGGTCTCGAACCTGAGGAAGGCCGGCGCGGTGCTGCTCGGTCGCACCAATTCGCCGACGTTCGCGCTGCGCTGGTTCACGTCGAATCTCGTGCACGGCCATACGTACAATCCACGCAATCGGTCGCTGACGCCGGGCGGATCGAGCGGCGGCGCGGCGGCTGCCGTGGCCGCCGGGATCGGCCCGCTCGCGATCGGCACCGACATCGGCGGCTCGGTGCGTTACCCGGCCTATGCGTGCGGCGTGCACGGGATCCGGCCGTCGCTCGGACGCGTGCCGGCGTTCAATGCGTCGTCGCCCGAGCGTGCGATCGGCGCGCAGTTGATGTCGACGACGGGGCCGATCGCGCGCACGATCGACGATCTCGCGCTGGCGCTGCAAGCGTTTGCCGCGCCGGACTCGCGCGACCCGTGGTATGTGCCGGTGCCGTTCGAAGGCCGTGCGGTACCGAAGCGTGCGGCGTTGTGCGTGCGGCCGGGCGGCCTGCAGGTCGTGCCCGAAGTCGAGGCCGCGTTGCGCGATGCCGCGCGCCGGCTCGTCGATGCAGGGTGGACAGTCGACGAAATCGACGATACGCCACCGATGCGCGAGGCCGCGTTGTTGCAGGAGCAGCTCTGGCTTGGCGACGGATTCGACGCGTTGACGAATGCGGTCGAAAGCGACGGCGATCCGGGCGCGGCCGCGGTGATCGCGGCCGTGCGCGGCAAGGTGCGCGATCTGCCGGCCGACGTGATCAGCCGCGCGCTCGTGCGGCGTACGACCCTCACGCGGCAATGGCGACTGTTTCTCGATGAGTACGCGGTGCTGCTGCTGCCGGTGTCGTCGGAGTTGCCGTTCCCTGACGATCTCGACAGGCAAGGACCGGAAGGGTTCGAGCGCGTATGGGAAGCGCAGCTCACGCTGCGTGCGCTGCCGGCGATGGGGCTACCCGGGCTGGCGGTGACGACGGGAATCGTCAATGACGTGCCGGTCGGTGTGCAGGTGGTCGCCGCGCATCATCGCGAGGATTTGTGCCTGCTCGCCGGGCGCGACATCGAGGCGCGCGGCGCGCCGGTGACGGTGGTCGATCCGATCGTTTGAGGCGCCAACGGGCGTGGTGCGTCGGTGATGCACCGCGTCCGTCGGGATCGTTATTCAGGAAGCCATGCCTGTGTCCCTATCCCGGAGCGGGGATGCGGCGAAAGCAGTTTCCATTCATCGTGTTCGCGGGCTCCGTCCATGACGACACCGCTCAACGCCCCGTCAACATTCGGCCGCCGAGCCCCATCAGCAGCAGTCCGGCCGTCGTGTCGAGCACGGCCTTGCGCTTGATCAGCAGCCGGCGCACGAGCGGATGCGACGCGAGCAGCGCCATCGTGCAATACCAAGCGCCCGAAATCCCGATCGACAGCGCGACGACCGTGAGATCGAACCATGCCGGTGCATGGGCCGGCACCATCAGCGCGAAGACACTCCCGTAGAACGCGACGGCTTTCGGGTTCGTCATGCTCACCACATAGCCTTTCTTCGCCGCGTGCCAGCCGGAGGACGAAGCCGGCGCGGCAACGGACAACGGCTTGCGCGCGGTCAGCACCATTTTCAGGCCGAGCCAGATCAGGTAGGTCGCGCCCGCCAGCCGCAGCGCGGTGTGCACCCATGCGACGTGGGTCACGAGCAGGCTCAGCCCGCCGATCGCGATCGCGGCCCAGGTGCCCGATGCGGCAGCGAGGCCGAGCCCGGTCATCACGCCGGCGCGGCGCTGCGCGACCGCGCTCGACGTGACGATCACGAAGTTCGGGCCGGGGCTGGCCACGCTCAGCAGCAGGACGCCGGCGAGCGGCAGCAGGGTGTTGATGGTGGTCGACATGGATTGGCGGCCCGCGACGCGGAATGGGCCTTCATCTTACCCCGGTCGACCTAACGTACCCGCGAGCGATCCAGAAAAAAACGCGTGACGACCGACGTCGCCACGCGTTGCATCGTTTCGGAAACACCGCGCATGCCGGCGAACCGGCACGCCGCGGCACATCGTCGGATCGTCAGAAATCGAACCCCGGCCCGCCCGCACCCGGGCCGCCCGGCACCGCGGCGGGCGCCCCATCCTTCGGCGCCTCGAACACCGTCGCATCGGTCGTCAGCAGCAGCCCGGCCACCGACGCCGCATTCTGCAGCGCGGTGCGCGTGACCTTGGTCGGATCGAGCACGCCCGATTCGACGAGGTCGCCGTATTCGCCGGTCTGCGCGTTGTAGCCGAAGTTGCCCGAGCCTTCCGCCACCTTCGCGACGACAACGCTCGCTTCCTCGCCCGCGTTCGTGACGATCTGGCGCAGCGGTTCCTCGAGCGCGCGCAGCACGATCTTGATGCCCGCGTCCTGGTCGGCATTCGCACCCTTGAGCTCGCGGATTGCCTGCCGCACGCGGATCAGCGCGACGCCGCCGCCCGGCACGATGCCTTCCTCGACCGCCGCGCGCGTCGCGTGCAGCGCGTCGTCGACGCGGTCCTTCTTCTCCTTCACCTCGATCTCGGTCGCGCCGCCGACCTTGATCACCGCGACGCCGCCCGCCAGCTTGGCCACGCGCTCCTGCAGTTTTTCACGGTCGTAATCGGAGGTCGCCTCGTCGATCTGCACGCGAATCTGCTTCACACGCGCCTCGATGTTCTTCGCGTCGCCCGCGCCGTCGATCACGGTCGTGCTTTCCTTGCCGACCTCGATGCGCTTCGCCTGGCCGAGTTCGGCGAGCGTCGCCTTCTCGAGCGTGAGTCCCGTTTCCTCCGCGACGACTTGCCCGCCGGTGAGGATCGCGATGTCCTCGAGCAGCGCCTTGCGGCGATCGCCGAAGCCCGGCGCCTTGACCGCGACCGTCTTCAGGATGCCGCGAATGTTGTTCACCACCAGCGTCGCGAGCGCTTCGCCCTCGACGTCTTCCGCGATGATCAGCAGCGGCCGGCCGGATTTGGCGACCTGTTCGAGCACCGGCAGCAGATCGCGGATGTTCGAAATCTTCTTGTCGTGCAGCAGGATGTACGGGTTCTCGATCTCGGCGATCTGCTTGTCGGGATTGTTGATGAAATACGGCGACAGGTAGCCGCGATCGAATTGCAACCCTTCGACGACGTCGAGCTCGTCGGCGAGCGACTTGCCGTCCTCGACGGTGATCACGCCTTCCTTGCCGACGCGGTCGATTGCTTCGGCGATGCGCTGGCCGATCGATTCCTCGCCGTTCGCGGAGATCGTCGCGACCTGCGCGATTTCCTTGCTCGTGGTGGTCGGCTTGCTGATCGTCTTCAGCGCGTCGACGGCCGATGCCACGGCCTTGTCGATCCCGCGCTTCAGATCGAGCGGATTGAGTCCGGCCGCGACGTACTTCTGGCCTTCGCGCACGATCGCCTGCGCGAGCACCGTGGCCGTCGTCGTGCCGTCGCCGGCGGCATCGCTGGTGCGCGATGCGACTTCCTTCACGAGCTGCGCGCCGATGTTCTGCAGCTTGTCCGCGAGTTCGATTTCCTTCGCGACCGACACGCCGTCCTTCGTGACGACAGGCGCGCCGAAGCTGCGCTCGAGCACGACGTTGCGGCCCTTCGGCCCGAGCGTGACTTTCACCGCGTTCGCGAGAATGTTGACACCTTCGGTGAGCTTCGTACGCGCGACATCGCTGAAAATGATTTCCTTTGCTGCCATGATTGCGCTCCGTTATTGATTGACGACCGCGACGATGTCTTCCTCGCGCAGCACGAGGAATTCGTTGCCATCCACCTTGACGGCCTGGCCTGCGTACTTGCCGAACAGCACGCGCTCGCCGACCTGCAGGTCGGGCACGAGGCGCTGGCCGTCGGCGTCCTTGCGGCCGGGGCCGACGGCGATCACTTCGCCCTGGTCGGGCTTTTCCGCGGCGCTGTCGGGGATCACGATGCCCGAGGCGGTGGTGGTTTCCTGGTCGAGTCGCTTCACGATGACCCGGTCGTGCAAGGGGCGTAGGCTCATCTGTCCGTCCTTTTCTGTTGCGTCGAGATTGATTGGCACTCTTTATCGGAGAGTGCTGACGAGTATATGAACGCGTGGCGGCGCGATCCAATAACGGATTCGGAAAAGCATTTGCGTGGATGCGCAATGCGGACGACGACCGTACGCGTTTTCCCCGCCTGACGCACAATCGATCGCGTCATGCATGCGCTGCGTGCGCGAGCGCACACCCCACCGTCTTCGATTCTTTCGTCAGAGGCACGAATCATGTCATCCCGCACCTATCTCGTTACCGGCGCGTCGCGCGGCATCGGCTTCGCGACCAGCACGCTGCTTGCCCGGCGCGGCCATCGCGTCATCGGTCTCGCGCGGCATGCGCAAGGCATCGACTTTCCCGGCGAACTGATCGCGTGCGATCTCGCCGATATCGAACGGACGGCCACGACGCTCGCCCGCATCGGCGCGTCCGACGAGATCGACGGCATCGTGAACAATGCGGGCATCGCGTTGCCGCAGCCGCTTGGCAAGGTCGATTTCGCATCGCTGCAGGCGGTGTTCGACCTCAACGTGCGCGCGGCGATCCAGGTCACGCAGCATTTCGCCGACGCGATGAAGGCACGCGGATATGGCCGCATCGTCAACGTATGCAGCCGTGCGATCTTCGGCAGCCTCGATCGCACCGCGTATTCGGCCGCGAAAAGCGCGCTCGTCGGTTGCACGCGGACGTGGGCGCTTGAACTCGCCGAGCACGGCGTGACGGTCAACGCGGTCGCGCCGGGCCCGATCGAGACGGAACTGTTTCGCCAGACGCGGCCGGTCGGCAGCGAAGCCGAACGCAAGGTGCTGGCAACGATTCCCGCACGTCGTCTCGGCACGCCGCACGATGTGGCTGCGGCGATCGCGTTCCTGCTGTCCGACGATGCAGCCTTCGTCACGGGGCAGGTGCTCGCGGTGGATGGCGGCGGCAGCCTCGGCGGACGCAGCTGACGCAACACAACCGTCGCGGCGCGCGTCGTAAAACACGGGCCGCGCCGCATATTCTCCTGCCCCGATAGCATGTGACGAATCCGACTTTGGGCGCCGCGCGGGCGACGCTAAGATCGCCGATCCCGTAGATCGTGCGATCAACAACAATGAAAAAGTCCGCTTCGCCCTTGCTTGCCTTCCGTTTCCGTGTGGTCTGCGCCGCGATCGCCGGTGCGATGTTGCTTGCGTCGTGCGGCGGCGTCGACAGCGATCCGCCGCCGCAGGCCAATGCGACGCCCGTGGCCAAGCGCCCGAACATCCTGTACATCATGGCCGACGATCTCGGCTATTCCGACATCCATGCATTCGGCGGCGAGATCAACACGCCGAACCTTGACGCGCTCGTCGCGTCGGGCCGCATCCTGTCGAACCATCACACCGGCACCGTGTGCGCGATCACGCGCGCGATGCTGATTTCCGGCACCGATCACCACCTCGTCGGCGAAGGCACGATGGGCGTGCCGACCGACGAGCGGCGCGGCCTGCCGGGCTACGAGGGCTACCTGAACGATCGCGCGCTGTCGTTCGCGCAACTACTGAAGGACGCCGGCTATCACACGTACATCGCGGGCAAGTGGCACATCGGCTCGGGGATCGTCGGCAGCGCGACGGGCAGCGGACAGACGCCGGACCAATGGGGCTTCGAACGCAGCTACGTGCTGCTCGGCGGCGCCGCGACGAACCACTTCGCGCACGAGCCGGCCGGCTCGTCGAACTACACGGAGGACGGCCGCTACGTGCAGCCCGGCCAGCCCGGACAACCGGGCGGCGCGGGCGGCAGTCCGGCCGTGTTCTACTCGACGGATTTCTATACGCAGAAGCTGATCTCGTACATCGATTCGAACAAGCGGGACGGCAAGCCGTTCTTCGCATACGCGGCCTACACGTCGCCGCACTGGCCGCTGCAGGTGCCGGAGCCGTGGCTGCACAAGTACGCGGGCGTGTACGACGCGGGCTACGACGCGATCCGTAACGCGCGCATCGCACGGCAGAAGGCGCTCGGTCTGATCCCGGCCGACTTCAGGCCGTTCGACGGCCTGCCGGAAACGACGTCGGCGTCGCCGGCAACGGCGAACAACGGCACCGCGAACGCGAAGTACATCAGCGCCGTGCATTCGGCCGCCGACGGCTATACCGACTACGGCACCGGCAAGGTCGACAAGCTGTGGGCGAGCCTGAGCCCGGCCGAGCGCCGTGCACAGGCGCGCTATATGGAGATCTACGCAGGGATGGTCGAGAACCTCGACTACAACATCGGCCTGCTGATCCAGCACCTGAAGGACATCGGCGAATACGACAACACGTTCATCATGTTCCAGTCGGACAACGGCGCGGAAGGCTGGCCGATCGACTCGGGCACTGACCCGACGGCGACCGACACCGCGAACGGGCAGGAGCCGATCTACTCGACCCTCGGCACCGACAACGGCAAGCAGAACGCGCAGCGGCTGCAATACGGGCTGCGCTGGGCCGAAGTGAGCGCGACGCCGTTCCGGCTCACGAAGGGCTATTCGGGCGAAGGCGGCGTGTCGACGCCGACGATCGTGCGCCTGGCGGGGCAGACGCAGCAGTTGCCGACGCTGCGCGCATTCACGCACGTGACCGACAACACGGCGACGTTCCTCGCGCTCGCGGGCGTCACGCCGCCGTCGCAGCCGGCGCCGCCGCTCGTGAACACGCTGACCGGCATCGACCAGAACAAGGGCAAGGTCGTCTACAACAACCGCTACGTGTATCCGGTGACGGGCCAGTCGCTGCTGCCGGTGCTGACCGGCTCGGCGACGGGTGAAGTGCATACGGCGCCGTTCGGCGACGAAGCATACGGCCGCGCGTACCTGCGCAGCGCCGACGGTCGCTGGAAGGCGTTGTGGACCGAGCCGCCGCTCGGCCCGCTCGATGGTCACTGGCAGCTGTACGACCTCGCGGCGGATCGCGGCGAGACGACCGACGTGTCCGCGCAGAACCCGTCGGTGATCGGCACGCTGGTCGACCAGTGGAAGACCTACATGAGCAACGTCGGCGGCGTCGAGCCGTTGCGTCCGCGCGGCTACTACTGAGGACGACACGATGCGGTTGCGCTTCTGGACGCTCGGCGCGGCGCTCGCGGCCACGCTGTTCGCGGCTGCGTTCGCGGCCGGCTATGCGAGCCCGTCGGCGTCGCCCGCCGGCGCCTTCGACGACGCGAATCGCGGCCGCCCGCTCGCGCCGCTCGGCTCGGAGCGGCAGTGTGAACGCTACTCGGGCCTGCCCGCGACGTGGCGTGACGAGCCGAAGGCCGGGATGGTGCACCTGAGCGGCGGCGCGTTCGTGTTCGGCAGCACGCGTGGTTATGCGGACGAGCGTCCGGTCGGCGACGGCAGGACGCGCGTCGGCGGCTTCTGGATCGACCAGACCGACGTGACGATCGCGCAGTTCGCCGCCTTCGTGAAGGCGACCGGTTACGTGACTGAGGCCGAGCAGCAGGGCGGCGCGGCGGTGTTTCACGTGCCGACGCGCGACGAGCTGAATGCACGTGACCTTGCGTGGTGGAGCTGGGTGAAGGGCGCGTCGTGGCGGCAGCCGCGCGGCCCGGGCAGCAGCGTCGACGGGCACGGCAACCTGCCCGTCACACTCGTCACGCAGCGCGATGCGCTCGCGTATGCGCACTGGCTCGGCCGCGACCTTCCGACCGAAGCCGAATGGGAATACGCGGGCAAGGCCGGTCGCGACGACGCGTCGCTCGACGCGGCGCCGCGCGACGCGCAGGGCAAGCCGGCCGCGAACTACTGGCAGGGTGCGTTCCCGGTGCTCGATACGGCCGAGGACGGCCATGCAGGCCTGGCGCCGGTCGGCTGCTACGCGGCGAACGGCTTTCACCTGTACGACATGATCGGCAACGCGTGGGAATGGACGAAGGACGCGTACACGGGCCCGCATCAGTCGCACACGAACGGCGACACGGCGGCCGTGGCGCCACCGACGCGCCGGCACGACACGCCGATGGTAATCAAGGGCGGCTCGTTCCTGTGCTCGCGCGATTACTGCGTGCGTTATCGCGCGTCGTCGCGCGAACAGCAGGAAGCCGATCTCGGCGCGTCGCATATCGGATTCCGTACGATTCTGAGGGATGCATCGTGAAACGCGTCGTGCATTGTGTCGCCGTGTGGCTGGCCGTTGCATGTGGCCTCGTTCATCCGGGTTGGGCCGTTGCTGCCGAAACCATCACGCGCACGGTGCGCGTCGGCGTGACGCGCGGCGTGCATGCGGAGATCCTCGACGCGGTGAAACGCGTTGCCGCCACGCGCGGGCTTGGTGTCGACGTCGTCGAATTCGACGACGCGTCGCGCATCGATGTCGCGCTTGCGAACGGCAAGATCGACGCGGCGAGCTTCGAGGATGCACAGCGCCTCGCCGCCACCCGCACGGCGAAAGGCTACGCACTGAGCGCCGTCGCACCGACCGTCACGCTGCCGATGGCGCTCTATTCGCGCAAGCTGAGGAGTCTGAACGAACTGCAGCCCGGCGCGACGGTCGCGATCCCGGCCGATCCGCGCGGGATGGCGCGCGCGCTCGTGCTGCTGCAGAACGACACGCTGGTGACGCTGCGCGCGAAGGCCGGCCTGCATGCGTCGCTGCGCGACGTGACCGGCAACCGGCTCGCGCTGAAATTCGTTGCGCTGCGTCGCGACCGGCTCCACGCGGCGCTCGACACGGCAGCGTTCGCCGCGATCGACAGCGACGACGCCACGCGCATGGGACTGCAACCGGCGCGCGACAGCATCAACCTCGAGGACGCGCGCTCGCCGTATGCGAACGTGCTGACCGTGCGCGATGCAGATCGCACGAAGCCGTGGGTCGCGCAACTCGTCGCCGCGTATCACTCGGACGACGTCGCGCATTTCATTCTGACGCGCTACCAGGACTCGGTGCGGCGGCCGTGGTAGACGACTACCGTCTCGCATGCAATGCGTGCGGCCGCTGCTGCAACAGCGCGACGCTGTCGTTGCGCGAACTGTTCCGGCATCGGCGTCGCTTCGTCGGCGCACTGACGGTGCCGACCGCCTTGCCGGCCACCCACACGAATGCATCATGCATCGACGCGTGGCACGACGCCGTCACGCTCACCGCATGAGGAAAGCGGCACGCGGTGCGTGCCTTACACTTGACGCTCTTTCAATGGTCTCCGACGGAGCGCGCATGTACGCATCGACCTTCATTTTCCGCGCCGGGCAATACGACGACGAATTCCATCGGCTCGACCGGCAGATCGCCGACATGGCGCGCGCGACACCCGGCTATCTCGGCGAGGAAACCTGGGAGAACGCGGAAGCCGGGCTGATCCAGAACGTCTACTACTGGGAATCCGAGGCGGCGCTGCAGCAGCTGATCCAGCACCCCGCGCATCGGCAAGCGAAGGCGAAGCAGGCGCGCTGGCTGGACGGTTATCGCGTGGTGATCTCGCAGGTGCTGCGCGAGTACGGCGACGGCAAGCTCGCGCAACCGCATGCGGGGCAGCCCGCATGAGCTGAATGTCGAATCGGCGCGTCGGGCGTTCTGCGCGAACCGCCGCGCCTCCACGGACCGCGTCAAAGCGCCTCGACCAGCAACCGGTTGCTCTTTTCGCAGTACTCGTGACACGCGGCACGCGCGGCGATCGACGCGCCGTGCACGAACTTCGGCGCGTCGGCACGGCGCGACATCGACACGACGATCGACGGCGGTGACGGCTGCAGCGGCAGCTCGACGACTTCGCCGCTCGCGATCAGCGCATCGACGAACAGCACCGGAATCGCGGCGACGCCGAAGCCGTCGCGCACGAGCTGCACGATCACCGAGATCGACGGCGAGCCGGTGATGCGCGTCTCCGACAGCGGCACGCCATGCGCGTGCGCGAGCGTGCGCACGATGTCCTCGAGCGCACGATGCGGCGCGGTACCGCGCCCGTAGGTCAGGATCGGCTGGCGCAGCACCTGGCGCGCGAGGCCGGTGCGCGTGGTCGGCAGCAACCCAGCGCGCGCGATCCAGCGCACCGGATAGTTCGCGAGCGCGTCGCAGACGACCGACGCCTCGTCGCTGCCCTCCACGCGAATGATCAGGTCGAGCTCGCCGGCCATCAGCCGGCGCTGCAGCACGACGCTGACGTCGACGGTCAGGTCGACCTCCAGTTGCGGATAGTCGGCGGCGAGGCGGCGCAGGTAGTGCGGCAGCCAGCTGTGCACGACTGTCTCGATCACGCCGAGCCGCAGCTTGCCGCGCAGCGCGCTTTCGCCGGCCGCGGCGGCCTGCAGCTCGTGCGTCGCCTCGACGACGGCCTTCGCATAGCCGAGCAGGTACTCGCCGTTCGGCGTGAGCCGGAACTCGCGGCTGTCGCGATCGACGAGCACGGTCTGCAATTCATCCTCGAGCGCCTTCAGGCGCTGCGAGATCGCGGCCGGCGTCGCGTGCAGCGCGGTGGCCGTCGTGCGGAAGTTGCGCAGCTTCGCGAGCGTGACGAAGGTTTCGAGAAAACGCGTGTTCATGGCGATCGGCGGGACGGTGGACGCGCAGCTTGCCGGTGAAGAAAAATGAACGGGACCGGGGAAAACCCCGAGACACGTTAAGAAATTCTATACACCGGGCGCAAAAAAACTCGTTGGCGGCCAATTTTTTTCTTTTCTATTCTTCGCCGTAACCGCTGACGCAATTGCGTGAGCCCGACGACATCCCGATCCGCCGACCACCATCATGACGCCTTCCGAATTCCGCCAGTCCGTACGCAGCGGCGCGTTCCGCCAGCCGACCGCCGGCCAGTGCGGCCCGTTCGCGCAAGCGAATCTCGCGATCCTGCCGAACGCGTACGCGCACGATTTCCTGCGCTTCTGCCAGGCGAACCCGAAGGCGTGCCCGCTGCTGGGCGTCGGCGAGCCGGGCGCGTTCCGGCTGGACGTGCTCGGCGAGGATCTCGACATCCGCACCGACGTGCCGAGCTACAACGTCTACCGCGACGGCCGCCTGACCGAGCGGGTCGAATCGCTCGAGGCGCTGTGGCGCGACGATTTCGTCGTATTCGCGATCGGCTGCTCGTTCTCGTTCGAGGACATGCTCGCGCGTGAAGGCATCGCGCTGCGCCATATCGAAGAGGGTCGTAACGTGCCGATGTACCGCACGTCGATCCCGAACCGCCGGGCGGGGATCTTCGGCGGCCAGCTGGTCGTGTCGATGCGCCCGCTGCGCGGCGCCGACGCGATCCGCGCGGTGCAGATCACGAGCCGGTTCCCGGGCGTGCACGGTGCGCCGGTCCATATCGGCCATCCGCGTGAGTTGGGCATCGCCGATCTCGGCGCGCCGGATTTCGGCGACGCGGTGACGGTGCGCGACGGCGAGCTGCCGGTGTTCTGGGCGTGCGGCGTGACGCCGCAAACCGCGCTGATGGAAGCGAAATTGCCGCTCGCGATCGCGCATACGCCCGGCTACATGCTGATGACCGACATCACGAACGCGTCGCTCGCGGTGTTCTGACCCGGTCGGCGCCCGCGGCCCGCATGGCCGCTGGTCCGGCCCCGACGCGGCGGCATGCGGCAGCCGCAGACGATCGGCGCGGCCGCAGGGCGGCGCGCAGCTGCGGCCCGACTAGCGCGACGCATGTACGACCACATACGACACGCACCACACGCACGGCATTGACCGCACATTTCGACAGGAGCTTCACCATGGAAAGCAAGATCCTCGCGGCGCCCGCCGCCGACCCCGCGGGCCCCGCGCGCAACGGCCTGTTCGGATGGTATGCGGACGCGCAGCCGCGCGAGCGCCGCGCGTTCTGGAGCTGCAAGGTCGGCTACATGCTCGACGGGATGGACACGCAGATGCTGTCGTTCGTGATCCCGACGCTCGTCGCGACCTGGGGCATCTCGCTCGCGGACGCCGGCTTCATCGGCACGATGACGCTGCTCGCGTCGGCGCTCGGCGGCTGGCTCGCGGGCATCCTGTCCGACCGGATCGGCCGCGTGCGCACGCTGCAGCTGACCGTGCTGTGGTTCGCGGTGTTCACCGCATTGTGCGGACTCGCGCAGAACTATCACCAGCTGCTCGCGGCGCGCGCGCTGATGGGCTTCGGCTTCGGCGGCGAATGGACGGCCGGCGCGGTGCTGATCGGCGAGGTGATCCGCGCGCGCGATCGCGGCAAGGCGGTCGGCCTCGTGCAGTCGGGCTGGGCGATCGGCTGGGGGCTGTCGGCGCTGCTGTATGCGCTGCTGTTCTCGGTGCTGCCGGCCGAACAGGCATGGCGCGCGCTGTTCCTCATCGGCCTCGCGCCGGCGCTGCTGGTGGTCGTGATCCGCCGCTACGTGAAGGAACCGGACGTCTACGAGAAGGAAAAGGCCGCGCAGGCACAGGTGGCCGGCACGCCGCGCCTCACGGAAATCTTCGCGCCGAAGCTGTTGTCGACGACGCTGCGCGCGGCGCTGCTGACGACCGGCGCACAGGGTGGCTACTACGCGATCACGACCTGGCTGCCGACGTTCCTGAAGACGGAGCGTCACCTGACCGTGATGGGCACGGGCGGCTATCTCGCGACGATCATCATCGGCTCGTGGGTCGGCTACCTGACGAGCGCCTACCTGACCGACCGTCTCGGCCGCAAGCCGAACTTCATCCTGTTCGCGCTCGGCTCGATGGTGATCGCGTTCGCCTACACGTCGCCGGTGCTGAACCTCACGAACGCGTCGATGCTGTGGCTCGGCTTCCCGCTGGGGTTCTTCGCGTCGGGCATCTTCTCCGGGATGGGCGCGTTCCTCACCGAGCTGTTCCCGACGCGGGTGCGCGGCTCGGGGCAGGGCTTCTGCTATAACGTGGGCCGCGCGGTCGGCGCGCTGTTCCCGTTCCTGATCGGCGCGCTGTCGAAGCACTACGGGCTCGGCGCGAGCATCGGCATCTTCGCGGTCGCCGCCTACGGCGTGATGATCGTCGCCGCGCTGACGCTGCCCGAAACCCGCGGCCGAGAACTCGACGCCGCGTAAGCGGGCGCCGGCCCGCCGCCTTACCTCTTCCCTTTGATCGAAGCCCTCACGCGGCGCGCGACGCGCGCCGTGCGGCGGCGCTCGTCCTTCGCTTCAACGACGCATCGAGTTCATCGCCATGACTGACCGACACACTTTTCCCGTTTCCTCCGACGCCGCGCGCTGGCAATTCTGGATCGACCGCGGCGGCACCTTCACCGACATCGTCGCGCGCCGGCCCGACGGCGCGCTCGTCACGCACAAGCTGCTGTCGGAGAATCCCGAGCAGTATCGCGATGCGGCCGTGGCCGGCATCCGCCACCTGCTCGGCCTGGCCGACGGCGAGCCGATCACGCCCGAACGCGTCGATATGGTGAAGATGGGCACGACGGTCGCGACCAACGCGCTGCTCGAACGCAAGGGCGAACGCACCGCGCTCGCGACGACGCACGGCTTTCGCGACGTGCTGCGCATCGCGTACCAGAACCGGCCGCGCCTGTTCGATCTCGACATCGTGCTGCCCGATGCGCTGTACGAGACCGTCGTCGAGGTCGACGAGCGGATCGGCGCGCACGGCGACGTCGTCGTGCCGCTCGACGTGCAACGCGCGGAAGCCGAGCTGCGCCGCGTGTTCGACTCGGGCGTGCAGGCGCTGGCCATCGTGCTGATCCACGGCTATCGCTATACCGGGCACGAGCGCGCGCTGGCCGAACTCGCACGCCGGATCGGTTTCACGCAGGTGTCCGTGTCGCACGAGGTGTCGCCGCTGATGAAGATGGTGTCGCGCGGCGACACGACCGTGGTCGACGCGTACCTGTCGCCGATCCTGCGCCGCTACGTCGAGCAGGTCGCGCACGAGATGCCCGGCGTGAACCTGCAGTTCATGCAGAGCAGTGGCGGCCTGACGCGCGCCGATGCGTTCCAGGGCAAGGACGCGATCCTGTCCGGGCCGGCCGGCGGCATCGTCGGGATGGTGCGCGCCGCGCGCGCGGCCGGCTTCGACCGCGTGATCGGCTTCGACATGGGCGGCACGTCGACCGACGTGTCGCACTACAACGGCGAATTCGAGCGCGTGTTCGAGACGCAGGTGGCCGGCGTGCGGATGCGCGCGCCGATGATGAGCATCCACACGGTCGCGGCCGGCGGCGGCTCGGTGCTCGGCTTCGACGGCGCGCGGCTGCGCGTCGGGCCCGAATCGGCCGGCGCGAACCCGGGGCCGGCCGCGTACCGGCGCGGCGGCCCGCTGACCGTGACCGACTGCAACGTGATGCTCGGCAAGATCCAGCCCGATCATTTCCCGCGCGTGTTCGGCCCGCACGCGGACGAACCGCTCGACCGCGACGGCGTCGCCGCGAAATTCGCGGCGCTCGCCGACGAGATCCATGCCGCGACCGGGCGGCGCGAGACGCCCGAGGCGCTGGCCGAAGGATTCCTGGAGATCGCGATCGGCAGCATGGCGAACGCGATCAAGAAGATCTCGGTGCAGCGCGGCCACGACGTGTCGCGCTACGTGCTGACGACGTTCGGCGGCGCGGGCGGCCAGCACGCGTGCGGCGTGGCCGACGCGCTCGGCATGACGCAGGTGTTCGCGCATCCGCTCGCGGGCGTGCTGTCCGCCTACGGGATGGGCCTCGCCGACCAGACCGCGATGCGCGAGCGCGCGGTGGAGGCGGTGCTGTCCGACGCGTCGCTGCCGGCGCTGAACGCGACGCTCGACCGGCTGACCGACGACGCGGTCGGCGCGCTGCTCGAACAGGGCGTGCCACCGGAACGCATCGCGACCGAGCGGCGTGTGCACCTGCGCTACCAGGGCACCGATTCCGCGCTCGACGTGCCGGCCGGCAGCGTCGCCGCGATGCAACAGGCATTCGAAGCCGCGTACCGGCAGCGTTACGCGTTCCTGATGCCCGGCACGCCGCTGGTCGCCGAACTGGCCTCGGTCGAGGCGATCGGCCGCTCCGATGCGCCCGTCGAGATCGCACCGCTCGCGCCGCGCGACGAGGGCGCGGCGCCGCAGGCCCACAGCGCCGTGCGGTTCCATTCCGGCGGCCAATGGCACGACGCGGCGCTGTACGTGCGCGACACGCTGCTCGCCGGCGACACGATCGACGGCCCGGCGATCGTCGCGGAGCAGAACGGCACGACCGTCGTCGAACCCGGCTGGCGCGCGCGGATGACCGCGCAGGGCAACCTCGTGCTGACGCGCACGACACCGCTGCCGACGCGCCGCTCGCTCGGCACCGACGCCGATCCGGTGCGGCTCGAGATCTTCAACAACCTGTTCATGTCGATCGCGGAGCAGATGGGGCTGCGGCTGCAGAACACCGCGTACTCGGTGAACATCAAGGAGCGGCTCGACTTCTCGTGCGCGATCTTCGACGGCGACGGCAACCTGATCGCGAACGCGCCGCACATGCCCGTGCATCTGGGATCGATGGGCGAGAGCATCCGCACGGTGATCGAGCGCAACCGCGGCCGCATGCGCGATGGCGACGTGTTCATGCTGAACGACCCGTATCACGGCGGCACGCACCTGCCCGACGTCACCGTCATCACGCCGGTGTTCGCGGACGGCTCGGACACCCCGCTGTTCTACGTCGGCTCGCGCGGTCATCATGCGGACATCGGCGGCACGACGCCGGGCTCGATGCCGCCCGATTCGACGCACATCGACGAAGAGGGCGTGCTGATCGACAACTGGCAGCTCGTGTCGGCCGGCGTGCTGCGCGATGCGGACACGCGCGCGCTGCTCGCGTCGGGCCGCTACCCGGCGCGCAACGTCGAGCAGAACATGGCCGACCTGCGCGCACAGGTCGCCGCGAACCAGAAGGGTGTCGATGAGTTGCGGCGGATGGTCGCCCAGTTCGGCCGCGACGTCGTGCTCGCGTTCATGGGGCACGTGCAGGACAACGCGGAAGAAGCGGTGCGGCGCGTGATCGGCGCGCTGCAGGACGGCGCTTATCGCTATCCGCTCGACAACGGCGCGGAGATTCGCGTCGCGATCCGCGTGGACCGCGCGGCACGGCGCGCCGAGATCGATTTCACCGGTACCTCCGCGCAGCTCGACAACAACTTCAACGCGCCGAAGGCCGTCTGCATGGCCGCCGTGCTGTACGTGTTCCGTACGCTGGTCGGCGACGACATCCCGTTGAACGCCGGCTGCCTGAAGCCGCTCACCGTGATCGTGCCGGCGCGTTCGATGCTGAATCCCGAGTATCCGGCGGCGGTCGTGTCGGGCAACGTCGAGACGTCGTCGGCGGTCACCAACGCGCTGTACGGCGCGCTCGGCTGCGTCGCGTCGAGCCAGGGGACGATGAATAACTTCACATTCGGTAACGCTCGATACCAGTACTACGAGACGATCGCGGGCGGCAGCGGCGCGGGTAACGGCTTCGCGGGCGTCGGCGCGGTGCAGACGCACATGACGAACTCGCGGCTGACCGACCCGGAAGTGCTCGAATGGCGCTACCCGGTGCGGGTCGACTCGCATCGGCTGCGCGCGGGCTCGGGCGGCGGCGGGCGTTGGCGCGGCGGCGACGGCGCGGTCCGGCGGATCCGCTTCCTCGAGCCGATGACCGCGTCGATCCTGTCGAACAACCGGATCCATGCGCCGTTCGGCGCGGCGGGCGGCGAGGCCGGTGCGCTCGGCCGCAACACGATCGAGCGGGCCGACGGCACGGTCGAGACGCTCGCGCATATCGGCCGCGCGCAGATGGCGCCGGGCGACGTGTTCGTCGTCGAAACGCCGGGCGGCGGCGGTTACGGCGCGGCGGGCTGAGGGGCGCCGCGCAACGCATGCGAAAACCGTGCGGCGGCGGGCCCGCCGCACGGTTTTCGCGCGTGGCGGCGGGGCCGTCGTACCGGTTCCATTCAGGGCGGTGCAAGGCCGGTGCGCGCCGGCGATATATTCACTTTCATCGATCGGCGCGATATTGCCAAGCGTATGGGAATAAAGACGCGCATTCCCGTCGTAAACGGAAATGGAAATTTCCCCCTCCACCGCTCGACTCGATGCGATCCGACCCCTGCGAAACGACTTGAGACCGAGCGGGTCCGGGGCGACCGGGATTCCCCGCAAACGGCCGTCCGGCGGGGCACTCCGCTGATCCGGCCGCCCCGCTTCGGGACCCTGCGTCCGCCGGCAGACCTCCCGCCAATCACGAAAAAGCCGCCGTGCCAATCGAGTCCCGATTCCTTGACACCCTTTGCCGAGTGTGAGTGCCATTCTTGATCGTCATTTGATAAGATGGCTTACACATTCGTTTGGAAAACCTGCGCGCGACATGCGCAACCGCCGGGTCGCATTGGTTGGAAACAAATACGGAACGAGGGCCGCTGTCACGGCCATCACGACTGCCCCGCCGGATCCGCGCGCTGCGCGTCCGGGAATCGGGGTCAGCCAACTCGCCTCCGTCTACACTGTGCGTTTTTTTCTGGATCGGGGCGTGTCCATGGATGACGAAAACGATAGCGCGGTGCTTGAAGCGCACGTCGGTACGCGCAGCCCCTGCTGGCGTCTCGGCAGCGACAGCAACGCGCTCGAGCTGGCGGCCGTCCGCGGCTTGACCAACGTCGCGGTGGCGCTGACCGGCGAGCAGGCCGCGCGAATCCGCGCGCTCACCGGCGTCACGTCGCACCTCGTGCTCGACCTCGCGCTGTTCGGCGACACGGTCAGTCTCCATCTGGTTGGCCGCAAGGTCGATACGTCCAACTGGGCCGGCACGGCGTCCGCGTATTCCGATACCGCGTCGGTCGCGAACGACCTCTCGCACGGGCTCGCGTTCGCCGAGCAGGTCGTGTCCGAAGTGAATTCGCTCGTCGTGATCCTCGACCGCAACGGCATGGTGCAGCGCTTCAATCGCCTGTGCGAGGAAGTGACGGGCAAGCGCGAGGTCGACGTGATCGGCCGCAGCGCGTTCGAGCTGTTCATGAGCCCCGAGCAGGGCGCGCAGTCGCGCAGCAACATCACCGGCTTTTTCGCGAGCAACCGTTCCTTCGCGGTCGAGCGCTACATCAACACGGTCAACGGGCCGCGCCTGTTCCAGTTCCGCAACAAGTTCGTGCAGAGCGGCAGCGGCGCCGACGAGCAGTACCTGATCTGCTCGGGCATCGACGTCACCGAGGAGCGCAACGCGCAGCAGCGGCTCACCGAACTCGCGAACACCGACATGCTGACCGGCCTGCCGAACCGCCACGCGATCAGCGAGCGCATCGGCGCGGCGCTGGCCGCGGACCGCGCCGACATGCGCGGCCAGGTCGGCATCCTGTTCCTCGATCTCGACAACTTCAAGCGCGTCAACGATCACTACGGGCACATCACCGGCGACCGCCTGCTGCAGGACGTGTCCAAGATCATCAGCGGCTGCCTGCCGTCCGGTGCGACGCTCGCGCGGCTCGGCGGCGACGAATTCCTGGTGCTGTTCGAGCACGGCACGCGGCCGCTGCTCGAAGCGACCGCGCAGATCATCCTCGAACGGCTGCGCACGCCGATCCACCTCGGGCTGATGGAGATCTACACGAGCTGCTCGATCGGCATCGCGATGTATCCGCAGCACGGCGATTCGCTCGAAACGCTGATCCGCAGCGCCGACACCGCGATGTACGTCGCGAAGGAAGAAGGCAAGCATACGTACCGCGTGTTCTCGCTCGAGATGAACCAGAAGGTCGCGAAATACATGTGGCTCGACACGAACCTGCGCAAGGCGCTCGAGGAGGAGCAGTTCGTGCTGCACTACCAGCCGGTCGTCGACCTCGCGAGCGGCGACGTGCGCAGCGTCGAGGCGCTGATCCGCTGGCAGTCGCCCGATCGCGGGCTCGTCGCGCCGATCGAGTTCATCCACTTCGCCGAGGAGTCGGGGCTGATCGCGCCGCTCGGACGCTGGGTGATGCGCACCGCGGCTGCGCAGGCCGCCGCATGGAAGGCGAAGGGGCTCGACGTGCGGATCGCGGTGAACGTGTCCGCGCGGCAACTGCAGGACATGAACATCGTCCATCAGTTCGCATCGATTCTCGCCAGCGCGGGGCTGAAGCCGAGCCTCGTCGACATCGAGCTCACCGAAAGCAGCTTCATCGAGGATGAGGAAACGGCGCACGAGCTGATGAAGGAATTCCGCCAGCTCGGCGCGAAGATTCACCTCGACGATTTCGGCACCGGCTATTCGTCGCTGTCGCAACTGTCGCGGCTGCCGCTCGATTCGATCAAGCTCGATCGCAGCTTCATCACGGGCATCGATCGCAATCCGCGCTCGCAGGCGCTGGTGCGCTCGGTCGTGTCGCTCGCGAAGGCGCTGAGTTTCGCGGTAGTCGCCGAAGGCGTCGAGACGCCCGGGGAGGCGGAATTCCTGAAGCAGGTCGACGTCGACCACGCGCAGGGTTTCTACTTCGCGCGGCCGATGCCGGCCCAGGCGTTCGAGGGCTGGCTCGCGGAAACGAGAAAGCTCAGGCTGATCGCCTGAGCCTGCCCGCATGACGGAGCGCGCCGCCCGCGACGCGACGGCGCGCTCCATTCACGTCACACCGTGCGCAGCTTCGACACGCGCCGGTTCTGCAGCATCACCAGACGTTCCATGTACGCGAGATCCTTCGGCTCGATCGTGAACGCCGCGTGAACCCATTCCTCGGTGATGTCCATCAGCTCGGAACGCGTGATCTGGAACACGCGCTCGCGGGCGCGCAGCATCGCGCGGATGCCGTTCAGCTTCGGCTTCGTCACGTCGATGAAGGTGCGCGTCGCGAGATACGCGTCGCCCGCGTCGAACGTCTGGTCGACCAGCCCGCGATCCTCGTACCACTCGGCCGCATGCGCCTCGCCGGACGAGATCAGCGATTCCGCGAGCCCGCGGTCGGCCTTGCGCGCGACCAGCGAATAGCCGCCCATGCCCGGGAACAGGTTGAACGCGATCTCGGGGAAGCCGAGCTTCGCGCCCTTCTGCGCAAGCATGTAGTGGTGCGCGAGGGCGGCTTCGAAGCCGCCGCCCAGCGCGCTGCCCTCGACCATCGCGATCGAGATCGCACCGGTGCCGAAGCCCGTGTAGATCTCGTACACGCCATCGATGCACGAGCGGGCATAGGCCATCAACTGATCGCGGCGACCGCTGCGGATCGCGTCGACGAAGAAGCTCAGGTCGCCGCCGACGTTGAACAGCTCGGGCACGAGCGAACCCGTCACCCAGAAGTCGAACGGCAGGCCGGAGTCGCGTGCGACGCGCGCGAGATGGATGATGTCGGTGACGAGTTGCTGGTTGAAGCACGGCCGCGGCTCCGATCGCAGCATCATCCACATGATGTTGCGGCCTTCTTCGTAGAACGCGGTGAGTTGCGTGAGTTCACCTGCTTCGTAAAACGGACGGCACGCCGGATGAGATTGGAGTTGCATGGTATGTCCTCGTGAGATGTGGTTTTGCAAAGAGCACCGCGGCCGGCGCCGTGGACAACTGCCCCCGCACGGCGCCGGCCGCGAGGCACCGCCATTGTTGCGCGCACACAAAAGCCGAAATGCGGGGAAAAACGCACGACGGGGACGAGGAGGGGTATCGCGGTCGGTGTGAGGCGTGTGGACAATGCGAGCGGCGGGATCGATGCGATCGATGCCGATCGCTTGGCGGGAGGACGTGGGGGAGTGGAGGCACGGAAGTGTGACGATGCGGCGACAATCGGCGCGCATGCCGTTCCGGAGACGTGTGGCGTGTCGGTCGTTTGCGCGATGAAAACGACGCCGCGCCGTCGATCACATCTCATGGAATGTGCGGACTGGTGTCGCGACTGTGCGTCGGTTAGTGTTGGAGGATGACGCCGCCGCTGTCGCTAGGCGCTAACCCGATGCGTGATCGACGCGGACGCGGAGAAGCCTGCGCAAGACGATGGAGTCACGCCTGCGACGTGACAACGTCGACTGCATGATCACCAACTCGAATTACGCGGGCACCACGCTGAAGATCGCGCTGACCTGCGCGAACGAACAGGCGCGCGGCAAGTGCGTCGGCGATTGTCGCTGACGCGCCGATGTCACGACACACACATACGGCCGTTCTCGTGCCCCAAACTTGAATGCGTCACAACGTGACATAAAATAAAAGCAGGCCTTCGTGCCATTCAGTCTCTACGCCGCAAACGAACCCGGCCGCGCGATACGCGCAGCCTGCCGGGCGGACCTTCTATCGAGAAGAACGGAGGATGGCCACAGACCTCGCCGCGATCGGCGGTTGCTATCGCCGCACGATCTCGCGACGATGACGAGGGAAACACGACGATGATGGTTACGTTCCGATCCGCCGCTGCACCGGACATCGTGATGTTGCGCGATCTGGCCGAGTACCTGCTGGGCCTCGTCGGCAAGGGGCTCGACGTCCGCGGGGTGATTTCCACTGACGAATTGCCGGGCGCGATCGCGCGGCTCGACCAGGCGATCAGGGATGACATGGCGCGGGAAAGCGCGCACGAGCGCTCAACGCAGGCGCTGCGCACCGAACTGTCGCCGCATGCGGGCGGGCTCGCGCAACGCGCGTGGCCGCTGCTGGACATGATGCGTGCGGCCCACCAACAGGGCCGTCACGTGATGTGGGGTGTGTAGGCGCGCGACGCACGCCGGCTGCCCGGGAACCGGACCTCCGCTGCAAGGCCGACGGCCTGGCGTCGCAAGACGCCATACCGTCGGCCGATTTTTTTGCGCGAGGTGCTTTCCGCTTACGAATGGTGGTGCGTATGCGAGCGTGCCGAGCGCCGCGACGGGCGGTGCAAGAGCCGGTCGCGTATGCGCTCGCGGCTGCGCTGTTCCGCGAAGAACAGCACCGCGAACATCAGGACCGCGAGCAGCAGGATGGTCGCGACGATACCGTTTTCCATGTCGCCTCCGGCAGGTTGGGAGCGAGGGATGCCATCGGCTGACGTCAGCCGGCCGGCATGGGCATCAAGAGGCCGGCAAGCTTCGTATCGATGAAGCGATTGGCCGGTGCAATCGCGACCCGGCGCGCGTCCGCGTCATTGCGGAACACGTGGTGCGTGGGATCGAGCAGATGCGCGTCGTTCCGGACGCGGGCATCGCGCCGGCACATGACGGCGAGCGGTGGGTACTTCACGCCGAGGGCGAAGCCTTCGCCGGCCACCGGCTCGACCCGCATGTCCGCGCGGCTCTCATCTTGATGGTAGGTCATGGAAAGCGGCGACTCCATCCCGATTCCCTTCACGGGCGCCCGCCGTTCCGACCCCGCGCCGCAAACCCGCCCGTGCCGGCACGTCCGCGACATACGAACGAGTGCCGGGACGCGTTCACGTCAGCATCGGCATCGCTTCGATCAGTGCAATCCCGAGCAGCGCGCCGATCGCGGCGCCGACGAGTTTCGGATGCCACCGTTCGAGATGCAGCGCGGTGAGCAGCGCTCCGATCAGGATCACGCCCAGCAGCGCGAAAGCGATCACGAGATAACCGATTTCGAAATCGTTGTTGATCAGCATGATGTCTCCTTCCCCATGTCGGCGTGTCGAACGCACCGGATCGTCATTCGTTTCGGCGACGTCGCACGCACGCTTTCACTGCCTGAATTATATGTCACAAAGTGATATAAAAAGCGGTCACACTCGGCGCAGGTCGTGAAAGCGCGACCACGCCCTGCATCCCGCTTGCGGCACTTCCCGGCCCGCATGTTGCGTCGCGGCGCGCGCGGCCGCGCCGCGGCTTGACGCTCGCGGGCACGTCACCCACACTGAATTGAACGACAGGGCGCGGCGCGCGGATGCGTGCCCGTCGCGTCCCGACATGAACACGAACGCGCGGAGAGCTTCGACGTGGTGCGTTTTCCGTTCCGATCGACCGGCCGCCTGCCGGCCGCCGCCGCCGCGTTCGCGGTGGCCGTCGCCGCCGTCGCGCTCGCGCGTCCCGCGTTGGCCGATTCGGGTGATGAAGCGCCCGTCACGCTCGTCAGCGATGTCCACGTATTCGTGATCCAGCGCGACGGCTCGCTCGACGAGGAAGACGATTCGACACTGCGCGCGAACGATGCGAACGGGATCGACGCGATCGCGCAGCGCTACGTCTGGTTCGACAAGAACCTGGAGAAGGTCGACCTGGTCGCGGCCGAAACGATCGATCGCGGCGGCGTCGCGCATCCGGTCGGGCCCGACGGCATCCGCGACGTCCAGGAGCCGCGTTCGGCCGGTGCGCCGACCTTCCAGGACGGCCTGCTGCGCACCGTCGTGTTTCCCGGCGTCGAGGCCGGGTCGAGCACGCGCATCGCGTTCCGCAAGGCGCGTACGAAGCCCGTCAACGCCGGTTACTTCGGCTACTACGTCGAACCGTCGCGCGAGCCGGTGGAGAACCAGCGGCTGATCTTCGACGTGCCGGCGGACATGCCGCTGCATGCGGACGCGCGCGGCTACGTCGCGCTGCCACCGGTCACGGCGAACGGCCGCACGCGCTACGAGTTCGCATACCGGCACGGCCCGTACGACCGCATCGAGAGCGGCTCGGTCGGCTACCCGACCTACGGCGACCGGCTCGTGGTGTCGACGCTGCCCGACTATGCGGCGTTCGCCGCGCGCTACCGCAACGCGGCCGTCGACGCTGGCGCGAACGATCCGGCCGTCGTGCAACTGGCGCGCGCGCTCACCGCCGACGTCGCCGATCCGCACGACAAGGCGCGCCGCCTGTACGACTGGGTGCAGGCGAACGTGCGTTACGTCGCGATTTTTCTCGGCGAGACGGCCGCCGCGCCGCATCGCGTGACGGACATCCTGCGCAACCGCTACGGCGACTGCAAGGACCACGTCGCGCTGTTCGGCGCGTTGCTCGCGGCGGTCGGCATCCGCAGCGAACCGGTGCTGATCAACCTCGGCTCCGTATACGCGCTGCCCTCCGTGCCCGGCTACGGCGCGGGCGCGATCAATCACGCGATCACGTGGCTGCCCGGCCTCGGCCTCTACGCGGACACCACGACGAGCGGCATCGCGTTTGGCTATCTGCCGCCGATCGTGATGGACCGGCCGGCGCTGCTCGTCGACACCGGCGTGCTGTCGCGCACGCCGGCCACGCAGCCGAAGCGCCGCACCGCGCGCGTGGAGATCGATGCGGCGCAGCCGGGCGCCGCGCGGTTTCACGCGCTCGTCGAGGACGACGGCTGGACCGCGGAGCTCGAACGCACGCTGTTTCGCCGCGCGCCGCCCGAGCGCGTGCGGCAGCTCGCGAACGAACGGCTGCGGCAAAGCGGCTTGCGGGGCCGCGCACGGATCTCGACCGGCGATCGCCGCGCGACGGACGGGGCGTTCGACGTGACGTACGACGGCACGCTCGATCACGTCGTGTGGCCGGACGGCACTACCGCCGTGCCCGCGCTGTCGAGCATCACGGGCGGCATCGCGACGCAGGTCGAGGGGTGGCTGGCCGAACCGGTGCGCACGCAGCCGTGGGTGTGTCTCGGCGGCACGTTCGTCGAGACCGGCGAGATCGCGCTGCCGGCCGGCGTCGCGGTGACGGACCTGCCGACCGATACGGCCGTGCACGACGGCTTCGTCGACTTCACGTCGCATTACGTGTTCGATGTGGCCGCGCACGTCGTGCAGGTTACGCGCCGGCTGACGGCGACATTCGGCCGGCAGGTCTGCACGCCCGACGAATTCACGGCGCTGCGCGTATCGCTCGAACGTATCGAGCGCGACACGCAGGCGCAGATCGTCGTGCGGGCAAGGCAACGTTGAACGCCGGGCGCGGCGCTTGCGGCGCTCGGCACGATCGGACGCGCGGCCGCACTCGGCCGACGCGCGGGAGACGGACATGACGAAGCGGGAAGACGAGATCGCCGACCTGTCGAAGGAACTGCTGGGCCGGATCGTGCAGGGCGCGATGATGAGCGGCGCGCCGGTGGATGCGCAACAGTGCGCGGCGCTGGCCGTGCGCTGCGCGACGGCGCTGGTCGATCGGCTGGAAGCACGCAGCGGCTGAGCGGAATCGACGCAGGCGAAGACGGCGCGAGCGAAGCCGGGGCGACTCGACAGGCGTTCGCCCGCGCCCGCGTTGCGCTTGCACGTGACGCGTTACACGTCGGCGTGCGTGTCGCCTTCCGCGCGCACCGCCCCCGGCGGCCGCCCGACCACGCGCTTGAACGCCCGGCTGAACGCGGCGAGCGACCCGTAGCCGAGCCGGTACGCCACGGCCTCGATCGTCTCGCGGTCGCGTGCGATCCATTGCGCGGCGAGCCGCATCCGCAGCTCGGTCAGGTAGCGCACGGGTGTCATCCCCGTGGCCGCGAGAAAGCGCTCCGCGAACACCGAGCGTGACACGCCCGCTTCGGCGGCCAGTTCCGACACGCTCCAGTTGCGCCCCGGATCGCGATGCAGCGCGACGATCGCGCGGCCGAGCTTCGGTTCGCGCAGCGCCTGCACCCAGCCCGTCGCGTCACCGCATCCGCACTCGACCCAGCCGCGCACGATGAACGCGGCGACCACGTCCGCGAGCCGCGCGAGGATGCCCGCGAAGCCCGCGCGTTCGGCGCACGATTCGCGCTCCATCGCGTCGAGCATCGGGCGGATTTCCGGGTAGCGCGCGAGCAGCGTGCCGACGTGCATGAACTCCGGCATCGTCCCGACGAGCGGCTGCATGCCGCCGAGATCGAGCTCCATGCACGCGCTGAAGATCAGCGCGTCGCCGGCGGCCGGCTCCGCCGGGGCGCACGACGTCGCGGCCACCGACGCGACCGTGTCGCAGATCTTCGCGACCTCGAACCCGCCGATCTCCCGGCACGGCGCATCCGGATCGGACACCAGCGCATGCGTGCCGCCGTGCGGCAGCAGGATCGCGTCGCCGGCCTCGAGCCGCATCATCGTGCCGGCCGCGTCGCGCAGCAGCACGGGCCCGCGCCCGACGAAATGGAACTGCGCGCGGCCCGGCGCATGGCCGAAGCTCAGCCCGAACGGCCGCGGCACCTGGATCCGGCGGTACTGCACGCCGCTCAGGCGCATGCCGAGCAGCAACTCGCTGACGAGGTCGTGCACGTCGGGCACGGGGGGAAGCAGAGGCTCTGCCATTTCGAGATTCGGACGATCGATCAACAAGAACGGATTGTATGTCATAGACCGTCCTGCCGTGGTTCCCTACGATAGGCCGTCATCAGTATTTTCCCTATCTCACTCGGAACGACGCATGAATCCCGGAATCTCTTCTGCCGCCGCCCCGGCGGCTCCCCGCGCCCCGGCCTGGGGTGCCGTCTTCGCGATGACGCTCGGCGTGTTCGGCCTCGTCACCGCCGAATTCCTGCCCGCGAGCCTGCTCACGCCGATGGCCGACAGCCTCGGCGTGACCGAAGGCGTGGCCGGCCAGGCCGTCACGGCCACCGCGACGGTCGCGCTCGTCACGAGCCTGCTGATCTCCGCGCTGACGCGCACGATCGACCGCCGGCGCGTGCTGCTCGCGTTCTCCGTGCTGCTCGTCGCCTCGAATCTCGCGGTTGCGTTCGCGCCCAATCTGACGACGCTGCTGATCGGCCGCGTCGTGCTCGGCGTCGCGCTCGGCGGCTTCTGGACGATGGCGACGGCCACCGCGATGCGGCTCGTGCCGACCGCGATGGTGCCGCGTGCGCTGTCGATCATCTTCAGCGGCGTGGCGGTCGCAACGATCGCGTCGGCGCCGATGGGCAGCTACTTCGGGCACCTGATCGGCTGGCGCAACGTGTTCCTGATCGCGGCCGGGCTCGGCGGCGTCGCGTTCGTGTCGCAGGTGATGACGCTGCCATCGATGCCGCCGAGCGGCACGACACGGCTGCGCACGCTCGTCGACGTGCTGCGCCGGCCGACCGTCGGCCTCGGGATGTTCGCGACGATCCTCGTGTTCACCGGGCATTTCGCGTTCTTCACGTATCTGCGGCCGTTCCTCGAGCAGGTGGCCGGCGTCGGCGTGAACGGGCTGTCGGCGATCCTGCTCGGCTACGGGATCGCGAACTTCGTCGGCACGTCGCTCGCGGGCCGCGTGCTCGAACACCGGCTGCGGCCGATGCTGATCGGGATGCCGGCGCTGATGGTCGTGCTCGGCATCGCGCTCGTCGCGCTCGGCCGCGCGCCGATGATCGACGCGGTGCTCGTCGCGTTGTGGGGGATGGCGTTCGGCGGCGTGCCGGTCGCCTGGTCGACGTGGGTCACGCGCACCGTGCCCGATGAAGCCGAGAGCGCGGGCGGCCTGATCGTCGCGGCGATCCAGCTCGCGATCGCGACGGGCGCGGCGGCCGGCGGCGTCGTGTTCGACGCGAACGGCGCGGGCGGCGTGTTCCTGGGCGCGGCCGCGGTGCTGGCCGTCGCGGTCGCGACGATCGTGACTGGCGTGCCGAAGCGGGTTGGCGTCGCGCGGGCGCTGGCCGAGTGACGGATCGCAGCGGGCCGGCGCGCGCGATCGCGCATCGGCCCGCTGTTAGTTATGATGCGCGCCGCCGCAATGGCGGCGCGACACCTGAAGCGTGGGGCGGCGATCGCATCGGATGTGAACGTCCGATGTCCGCCGCGGGCAGCGCCTAGCCGCCTTGCTTCACCACCGCCGCAAGCGCCTTCATCGCCTCCAGGTAAGGGTAAGGCCCGTGACTGATGCGCGCGACGCCGTATTCCGCGAGTTCGGCGAGCGTCGGCGTTTCGGCCACGCGCATGATGTTCACGGGCAGCGGCGACGCGGCCGTCAGCGCGCGAATCAGCGCCGGCGAGCGCAGGCCCGGCACGAACAGGCCGTCGGCGCCCGCCGCCGCGTACGCGCGTGCGCGGGTCAGCACGTCGTCCAGAAGCCGTTCGTCGTGCGTGTCGGCAGCGGCCTTGAAGAACACGTCGGTGCGCGCGTTGATGAAGTAGCCGATGTCCGCGCGATCGGCCGCCTGCCGGGCTGCCGCAAGACGCGCGGCCGCGTCGTCGACGGTACGCAGTTCGCCCGTCGCCGGAAAGCTGTCTTCCAGATTGCAGCCGATCGCGCCGGCCTCGATGCTGCGCGCGATCGTGTCGGCCACGTCCTCCAGCCGCTCGCCGTACCCGCTTTCGAGATCGACGGTGACGGGCAGGTCGGTCGCTTGCGCGATCCGCGCGAGCACTTCCATCACGAGCGCTTTCGGCATCTGCTCGCCGTCGGCGAACCCGTTGGCGACCGCGACCGACCAGCTGCCCGTCGCCAGCGCGACGCCACCCGCCTCGGCCACCGTGCGTGCGCTGCCCGCGTCCCACACGTTGAACAGCGCGAGCGGCTCGCCCGCGCGATGAAGCGAACGGAAATACGCGGCTTTTTCCTTGTTATTGCGACTCATGCTCGTCCCTCCGGTTGAAATGCCGATCGGTGATCGTATCGAACGATACGTCGATGGTGTCGAGCGCCGCGAGGAAATCGCGCGCGTCGAATAGTTCGCCCAGGCTGCGTACGCCGCCCGACGTCAGTGTACGGCCGCTCAGCAGGCGGACCGTCGCCTCGACGATGATCGGCGCGCTGACCGCATAGATGTCGCGTCCCGACGCGCTCGCGCGATGCGTGATGCCGTGCTGCACGACGACGGCGTCCATCACGAATTGCTGCGCCGAGCGGCCGAGCGCGTCGACCGGTTGCGGCGGCGGCGTGCCGGCATCGCGGAGATCGCGCAGCGCGAGCGTCGCCAGCCAGGACTCGATCGTATCGATGCGCAGATGACGCGCGAGCGTCATCACTTCCGAGAACGGCAGCAATGTCACGTCGACGTCGCCGAGCGGCGACGGAAACGGCCAGCGGCGCTCGCGGGCCGTCGACGGCACCGCGGTCGCCTTGCCGTCCTTCTGCATCAGCCGGATCGCGTGATTGCGCTCGCCGGTCACGCGCGTGCCGCGCGTCGGATGCCAGCTGTCGAGGCCGGTCGCGACGTCGACGCGCTCGATCGGCCGCTGCGGGTCGACCACGGCCGTCACGAGCAGGTCGGCCAGACCGCCGTAGAACGCGGCGGCCGGCACCAGCGTCACGCCGGCGGCGCGTGCGCGGGCGTCGCGCTGGTCGGTCAGCGTCTGGATGGACGGCTGCTCGGCCGTCAGATCGAGATACGGGATACCGGCGCGCAACGCCGCGTCGGCGAGCGGCAGCGCGGTATCGAGGTAGGGGCCCGCGCAGTTGATCACCGCGTGCGCGCCGCGCAAGGCGGCGTCGAGCGCGGCCGGATCGTCGACCGACGCGACGCGCCACGGCGCCACGTCGGTGCCGCCTTGCGCGAGCCGCGCGGCATCGCGCCCGATGCGCATCACGCCGAGGCCGCGCCGTTCCAGTTCGGCGACGACAAACCGCCCGGTGTGACCCGTGGCGCCATACACTGCAACCGTCATTCGACCGTCCATGATTCACTCAGATACAGACCGGTTTGTTTTATAGTACAGACCTGTAGTGCCGTCAACTCCGCGGTGCTATCATCGGATGCACTTTTGCGGGACAGGCGGCCCTCGGCGGCCGGGCTTGTATGAAACAGGAAACACACACGAAGGGGAGCGCGCCCGATACGCGCGAGCGCATTCTGCAAACGGCGAGCGCGCTGTTCTATCGGGAAGGGACGCGGGCGGTCGGCGTGGATTTGATCGTCGCGCAGGCGGGCGTCGCGAAGACGAGCCTGTATCGGCACTTCGCGACGAAGGACGAACTGATCGAGGCGTTTCTGCTGCGCGAGGATGCGGATTTCTGGGCGCACTGGGACGCGGTGGCCGCGCGGTACCGGCGCACGCCGCGCGAGGAGCTGGACGCGCAGCTGCAGTGGATCGGCGAGCGCATCGAGCGGCCCGGTTATCGCGGCTGTCCGCAGATCAACATCGCCGCGGAGTATGCGGACGCCAATCATCCGGCCCGCAAGGTCGCCGTCGCGCACAAGCAGGAATTGCGGCGCCGGCTGACGGAACTGGCGAGCGCGATAGGGATCGACGAACCGCAGACTTACGCGCTGCGGCTCGCGACCGTCATCGACGGCGCGCTCAGCAGCGGGCACGCGCTGCACGCGCACGGCCCCGTGCGCTTCCTGCAGGAGTTCGCGCAACTGCTGATGCCGGCGAAGGGCAGGAAATGAAGCGCCGGCGGTGCCCTGCCGCGCGCGGCTTCAGCCGCGCGTAGCCGGGTCTTCCGACAGCAGGCGCAACTGATCGCGCAACACATCGACTTCTCCGGCCGCGAACGGCTGTTCGATCTCGGCGTGCGCCTGCTGCCACAGCGGAAACGCGTCGGTCAGCAGACGATGGCCGGCCGGCGTGAGTTCGAGCAGGCGGCTGCGCTTGTCGTCCGGATCCTGCACGATCGTGACCAGCCCGCGCCGCTCGAGCGGTTTCAACGCGGCGGTCAGCGTGGTGCGATCCATCGCGAGCAGCGACGCGACCGATTTCATCGCGGCCGGTTTCGGCCGGTTCAGCGACATCAATAGCGAAAACTGGCCGTTGGTGAGATCCAGCGGACGCAGCACATCGTCGAAAATGCGCGCGAGATTGCGCGCCGCGCGCTGCATGTGCAGGCACAGGCAGCAATCGCGCACCATCAGCGTCGTTTCGAAAGGAAGCTTTTCATTGCGTGCCATGTTGCAATTGTGTTGATATCAACCTATCTTGTCAAGGGCGAGGACCGGCAGCCCGCCGTTCCCGCCATCGGACGGAGGAAGCATGAGTGCGCAACAGCAGTTGTATCTCGCGGTTTTCCTCGGCAGCAAGGAGAGCCCGGCCATGAAGGCGTGGATGGCGCTACCGGAGGAGGAGCGGCGCACGCGGGAGAAGGAAGGGATCGCCGCGTGGCATGCGTGGGTCGACCGCCATCGCGACGCGATCGTCGAGCTGGGCGGGCCGCTCGGCAAGACCAAGTCGATCGGCAAGAGCGGCATCACGGACACCGCCAATGCGCTGAGCGGCTTTACCGTCGTGCGCGCCGCATCGCACGATGCTGCTGCCGCGCTGTTCGAAGGCCATCCGCATTTCACGCTGTTTCCCGGCGACACGATCGAGGTGATGCCGGTGCTCGCGGTGCCCGGTATGTAAGCGATGAACGCATGAACCATGCGCCGCAGCCTGCATGGAGACCAATTCCCGACAACCTGGATGGAGACACTGCAATGAAGCTTTACGGATTTGCCGGCACCCGCACGCAACGCGCGCTGTGGGGGCTGAAGGAACTGGACGCGGATTTCGAATTCGTGTCGGTCAACCTGCTCGCGGGCGAGCACAAGCGGCCCGAATTCCTGCACCTCAATCCGGCCGGAAAGGTGCCCGTGCTGGTGGACGGCGACCTCGTGATTCCCGAGTCGGCCGCGATCGTGCTGTATCTCGCGGACAAGTATCCGGAGAAGCAATTGCTGCCGGTCGATCTTGCGCGGCGTGCCGAGGCCTATCGGTGGATCATGTTCGCGGTGACGGAACTCGAGCAGCCGCTGTGGCGCATCACGCGGCATACGTTCATCTATCCGCCCGAGAAGCGCTCGCCGGCCGATATCGAACTGGCGCGCGAGGATTTCAACGCGATGGCCGTGATCCTCGACAAGCATCTCGAAGGGCGTGAATTCATCGTCGGCGATACGCTGACGGTGGCCGATTGCGTGACGGCGTATCTGATCGACTGGGCGAACGAATGCAACCTGATCGAACCGTTCCCGCAACTGCGCGCGTATCTGGAACGGTTGTATGCGCGGCCGAAGGCGCCGCAGCGGATTGCGGAGGCGCGCAAGGCGGCGTGAGCGGGTGGTTGATCCGGCTTGACTGCGGGTCAACCACGAACATTGTTGCGAACTGTTGCCATTCGCTGGACGAGAACGTGGCCATCGTTTATCCCTCAGCTTCCACAAAAAAATCCGTGGCTGAGAGAAAAACATGGCTCGACAACGAAGTGCGAACGGTGCGCTCGCGCAATGGATAACCGGCCGTCAGTCGTATTTCCTGGAGGTGCCGGGGGCGCCTCGGGCGCAGGATCTGTCGATTATGTCGTTCGCGCTCGACGAGCGGCTCGGCGAGCCCTATCGAATCGACCTGACGCTGACCAGCCCGGCTCCGCTCGCGCGTCCGGACTATCTCAATCGCCCGGCGATCTTCACGATCGAGCCGGCAGGAGCGGCCGGCGCCGCCGATGCGCGGCGTACCTTCGCCGGCTGTATCACCGCATTCGGCCAGATCCGCAAGACCCACGATTTCGTGTCGTATCGCATCGTTGTCGAGCCATTCGTCGCTCGCCTGTGTCTCGTCGAAACATCACGCATCTACCAGCAGCAGTCCGTGCCCGAGATCATCGAATCGATCCTGAGGCGGCACGAATTCCGCTCCCATCAGTTCTCGTTCAAGCTGAGGCGCGCCTATCCGCGTCTCGCGTTCCGCATGCAGTACCGGATGTCCGACTGGGACTACATCAGGTTGCTGATGGAACAGACGGCCTTGTTCTGCTTTTTCCGTGCCGGGCAGCATGGCGACGAACTGCATTTCGGCGACGACGTCGATGCCTACACATATCGTCCGGATGTCGTGATTCCGTATCGCGAGGCAAGCGGACTCGAAACCGGTCACGAAGCCGTGCTGTCGCTCGAGTCGCTGAGCGAAACAATTCCGCAGTCGGTGAAGGTTGCCGATTACAACCCGGACAAGGCCTACGACCGCTTCAATGCCGAAGTGAATATCGTTCGCGACGATCCGACGACATGGGGCCGGCATTACGTCTTCGGCACGCATCATCTGGACGGCAACGAAGCCCGGCACGAAGCGCAGTTGCGTCACGAAGCCGCGGTTGCGTGGCAGGTCGTGTATTCCGGCACGAGTTCGGTGGTGGATTTCGCCCCGGGGCTCGTCGCGAAGCTCGACGAGAAGCCGGCCGATGCGCCGCACGGGATCGTCATCATTGCCGTGCGTCACGAAGGCGGTCGGGATGCGTCGTACATCAACACGTTCGACGCGATTCCCAGTGGCCGGCCGTTCCGCCTGAAGCTCGACGAACGGCGCTGGCCGGCAATCGCCGGCACGCTGTCGGCGCGCGTTACGGCGCCGGATACTTCGCCCTATGCGCATCTGACGAGCGCTGGCCTCTACACCGTACGATTCGATTTCGACTTCGACGACTGGGCGGCAGGTGGTGAATCCGTGCCACTCAGGCTGGCCAAACCATTCGCCGGTGACAACCAGACAGGCTTCCATTTCCCGCTGCTCGCCGATACGGAGGTGGCGGTTGCATTCGTGGGTGGCGATCCGAATCGGCCTTATATCGCGCACGCACATCATCACAGTCAGGCGACCGACCTGGTGACGAGCCGGGACGAATTCAATACGCGCAACGTGATCCGCACGCGGGCCAACAACAAGCTTCGTTTCGAGGATCGGAAAGGACGCGAAGGCATCAAGCTGTCGACGGACTACGGCGGCAAGACTCAGGTCAATCTCGGTTATCTCGTCGACAGCCGGAAGGCGACGCGCGGTGAAGGGTTCGAGGTCAGGACCGACGAGCGCGGGGTACTGCGTGCGGGCAAGGGGCTGTTCCTGACGGCCGATGTCCAGTCGAACGCAGGCGGACAGGCTTTCGACATGACGGCGGCCCGCCAGCAGCTCGATGCGGCCAAGTCCCGCATGCGCAGCCTGACCGAAGCGGTCGAGAAGGCTCGAGCAACGGTGGCCGCATGCGACGCACAGCAGGCATTGCTCGAGTCGCAGATCAAGGATCTCGAAGCGGCTGTGTTGCTCGCGTCTGCGCCACACGGCGTGGCGATCACCAGTGGCGAGCACATGCAACTGGCGGCAGGGGGACATCTGTTCACGACGACGGGCGGCAATGCGGATGCGGCGATCGGCGGCAATTTCACGGTCGCGGCCGGCAATGCGGTATCGATGTATGCGAATGCGCAGGGGATGAAGCTATACGCGGGCGCCGGCAAGGTCGACGTGCAGGCGCAGGCAGACGCGCTCGAACTCACGGCGCTGAAGGGCGTGACGATCGCGAGCACGTCGGATGCGGTGACGCTGAATGCGCAGAAGGCACTGACGCTGATGTGCGGTGGCGCCTATATCAAGCTCGAAGGCGGAATCGTCGAGATCGGCAGTGCGGGCGAGATTCGGGTGAAAGGGCCATTGAGCGTCGGGCCATCCGCGACCCTGAGGCAGGCGTTGCCGCTGATGCCTGAGCAGGAACAAACCGGCATGCAACTCTGGCATGCGTACCCGAATGGCGAGCCGGTCAGGAACGCACCGTATCGCGTGACGTTTCCGGATGGTTCCTGGCGCGAGGGCCGGCTCGATGCCAACGGCAGGGGCACGGTCGCGAATGTGCCGCGTGGCGGCGGCGCGGTGGAGTATCTCGAAGAAGACCACGATATTCAGGACAAGGCGCGCAAGTGGGTCGACCCGAAAGGAACGGCGCTATTTGCGGCGGCCGGGCGCGATGCCGGCCAGGCGGTGCCTAGTCTCGTCGGGGCCGTGATGGCGGCGACGGTGCCGGAAAGTGACGCAGTCAAGCAAGGACTGGATGCGGCTGCCTCCATCGGGGCGGCAACATCCGGCGTCGCGAAAGGCGACGGCGCCGCGCTTGCTCGAGCCGCACTCGAACCGGTCGGGCAGCCGGTTGCGAATGCCGCTGCCAATCGTGCGACAGCCTCGGTATCGGATGTCACGCCTGCGCTCGTCAAAACCACCGTGTCGCGTTGATTCACGCTCCGCGTTTTTTCCCGTTCTAGACAGATAACAACCATGACCGGAACCGCCGCACCTTCTACCCCACAGCGCCAGATTCCTAAGGCACTTCTTCAGAATGCCGAAGCACGGCGCGTCATCGTCGGTCCGGTTCCCGCGCCCGGGACGTCTCCAACGCTGATCTCGGCCGACGCCGAATCGGTCGGCAATCACGGCCTCGAAATCTTCGTGCAGTGTCTGTACATGGTGCCGTTCGTCGGCAATGCGATGTCGCTGTACGACGTCGGCGTCGATATCTACCGGATCTGCAGCGAGCCGGGCGGCATCTCGAAGGTGCTCAATTGGGGGATCCTCGCGATCGATGCGATCGGCGTCGTGCCGGCGGCGGGCAACGCGACGCGGCCGGCGCGCGCGATCGTCAAGGAGGTGTTGCTCGCGTTCGCGAAGGGCGCGGGCGCGGCGGTGCTGGTCGACCTGTTCTGGGCGACGGCCGGTGGCGACGTGCTTGCGTTCATGGCCGAACTCGACGTGTCCCTCGCGAAGTGGAAGACCGACATCGTCGCAGGCGTGCGCGAAGCCTCGCGCACGGTGCGCCGCTTCGTGCTCGATCCCGTTTCCGTGGCCGAGCAGATGGGACGGATCAAGAAGAACACGGGCTTCCTGTCGTGGGTGCCGTCGACGGAGGAGATCGCGCTCGTCGGCATTGATCAGTTGCTCAAGGTGTCGGGGCAGCGCGACGCGATCGTCGCGTGGCTGGACGCGTTCGATCGCGACACGGGGCCGATGCTCGACCGGGCGTTCGGCAGCGTGGAGGAAGCCGGCAGTCTGCTGTTCATGGCCGGGCAGATCACCGCGGAGATCAAGGCCCGCAAGGCACGCAGGATCCCGTCGCATGTGGCGCAGGCCGCGCCGGGCACGATGCGCGAGCCGCACAGGAAGCCAGGCGAGCACCGTGATTCGACGCAGAAAGGCGCGGCGCCGAGCCCGCTGCCGGCGAAGAACGGATGCGGGTGCCCGAAAACGACGACTCCGAAGCCCGTCAATTACGCGATGGGCGACGAGAACCTCGAGCAGACCGACTTCGTGCTGGACGGCGTCGTGCCGATCATGTGGACGCGACGCTACCGGTCGAGCCTCGCGGCCTACGACGGGAGCCCGCTGGGCGCGCGCTGGAGTAGCGCGTATCACCTGTCGCTGGAGGAACGGGATGGAAGGTTGACGTTCTTCGATCCCGATAGCCGGGCGGTGCCGTTGCCGCCAGTCGGTATGGGGGAATCGGTGGAGGTGCCGGCCGAACAGTTCACGGTGACGCGGCTGGATGGGCGCCGCATTCGACTGAGCTATCCCGACGGCAGTCGAGAGGATTACGAACTGCATGGCTTCATTGCATCGGCTCGCTACCGCCTCATCTCCCGCACGAACCGCGACGGCCTCGGCCTGAGCTTCACCTACAACGCAGCCGGTGAACTCACGACGATCAGCGATGGCGTGGCCAACGCGATTCGCATCGACTACGTCGACGGCCGCGTGTCGGCGATCTACCGCGCGGGCGTCCCTGGCCTCGCGAACGAAGCACTCGCGCACTACACGTACAGCGCCGAAGGCGACCTGATCGGCCACGTCGACATGCTCGGCTTCCGGCGCACGTATGCGTACGAGCAGCACCTGCTCACGCGCTATACGGACTTCAACGGCAATCCCGCGAATCTGACGTGGGACTGGCCGGGGCGACGCGAAGGCGTGCCGGCGCCGGCCGATGCGCGCTGTGTGCGCACCTGGTACGGCAGCGAAGGGCAGCACGTCCAGGACGACACGCGCTTCGAGTACCACCGTGAACACTGGTACACCAAGGTCACCGATGCGGACGGTCATGCCACCACCCACCGCTACGACTTCCACAACCGGATCGTGCTGGTCGAACACCCGGATGGTTCGACCGAGTCCTATGAATGGGACGAACTGAACCGTCTCATCGGCACCAAGAACGCGCTGGGTCACACGCAAACTTTCGCTTACGACGCGCAGGGGCGCCTCACTGCCGAAACCGATGCGCTCGGCAATACGACGCGCACTGAATACGATGCTGCTGGTCTGCCCGTCACGGTAACGACCGCGGACGGCCGCGTCACCCAAACCGAATACGATCCGCTCGGCCGCCCGGTCTCGGTGACGGATGCGTCAGGTCGTACGACCCGCTACGCATGGGGCGTCCAAAGTGAGCTGCTGTCGTTGACCGACCCGAAGGGCGGCGTGAAGCGCTTTCGTTACGACCACGGAGGACGGCTGGCGGAGGCGACCGACTGCTCCGGCCACACGACGTACTACGGATACGACGAGCGCGGTCATCTGTCGCGGATCACCGATGCAGCGGGGCACATTACGCTGTACAGCTGCGATGCGCGCGGACAGGTCACTGGCGTCACGCATCCGGATGGCACCGAAGAGCGCTTCACGTGGGACGGCGAAGGCAACCTGCGCACGTACCGCGACGGCGCGCGCCAGATCACCGAATACATGTTCAACGCGCGCAGGCAGCCGATCTGGCGCAAGGACGCCGCAGGCCGGGAACTGGCGTACGGATACGACCGACAATGGCGGCTGGACACGCTGACCAACGAGAACCGCGACCAGATGCGGTTCAGCTACGACCAGTTGGGGCGCCTCGCCGAGCAGACGGACTTCGATGGCGGCACGACCCGCTACCGGTGGGACGACACGGGGCAACTGATCGGCTCGCAGACCGGTGATATCGACACGAGCTACGCGCGCGATCCGCTCGGCCGCCTGACGCGGCGGGAGCTGAAGGGCGCCAGCGGTCGCGCTCAGGTGATCGAGCGTTTCTATTACGACGCTCGTGGTCGGCTGACAACCGCGCAGGGTTACGGCAGTCGCGTGACCCTGCACTATGACGACGCCGACAACCTGATCGCGGAAGAACAGACGATCTACCCGGATACCGACAGTGCCTATACGACCGTGACCCGGCATGAATATGACGTGCTCGGCAACCGGATCCGCACGCAACTGCCGAATACGCGGACGATCGACTGGCTGCGCTACGGCTCGGGTCATCTGCATGGCGTACTGCTGGACGGCCAGCCCCTGGTGGATTTCGAGCGTGACGCGTTGCATCGCGAGACCCACCGTCAATATCGGCATTTCGAGCAGCGGCGCGAATACGATCCGCTGGGCCGGCTGAAACGGATGATCGTGCGTCACGACGTACAAAGGACGTTACCGAAAGACTGGATCGTCGGGCGCGAGTTGCGCTACGACGCGGCGGGCCAGTTGACGCGCATCGACGACCGCACGCGCGGCGTCACGGATTACACATACGATCCGACCGGGCGTTTGCTGAAGGCGACGACGCTGGATTTGAAGGAGGTGTTTGCGTTCGATCCGGCGGGCAATCCGGTGGATCCGGAGAATATCCCGCCGCGCCCGAGCGAGGAAACGATCGAGTCTGTCACGGCGCGGATGCAGCGGCAGATGGCGCAGGATCGCGCGTGGTGGGACGCCCATCCGGGCGAACGATTGCCGGACGAGCAACTCGCGAAGCGCTTGGGGATCGCTGAGGAGTTCAATGCGCTGACCAGTTGGTACGACGCGCTGCCGAAGTGCGTCGGCAATGTGCTGAAGGAACTGAACCGCACACGCTACGATCACGATGCGCAGGGCAACCTGGTGCGCAAGACTGAACCGGGTGGGGTGACGTGGCTGTACGAGTACGATGCGGCGAACCGGCTCAAACGGGCCGATCGTTACCCGAAGCCGCCGGTGGCGGATGAGGTTGACCGGATCGAGCGGACGCAAAGCGGCGTGACGTCGATACCGGGTACGGTGCGCCCGGAGTTACGCGTGAGCTTCACCTATGACGCGTTCGGCCGTCGCCGGTTGAAGGAAGTGGCGAGCAAGAGCGGTAGCGTCGATCGAACGGTGTTCACGTGGGACGGCGACGTGCTGTTGATGGAGGAGCGATTCCACGTCCCGCCGCCGCAGTTGGGCGAGCGCGATCCGCTCGCACATCGCGCGCCGCAGGTGGTACGTGAGGATCCGGATGATGCGTACTCGGTGCCGGTGGCGCAGCGGGTCCATACGCTCGGCGAGCGGCGGCAGTGGCAGGGCGCGTCGCTGTACCTGCACGAGCCGGGCACGTTCGTGCCGCTGGCACGGCTGGACGAGACACTGGTGGAGGCGGCGTTCGTTGAAACGGGCACGGACGGTCGGTTCGTGCAGGTGCCAGCGAAGACGCGGCATGCGACGCTGTTCTACCAGAACGATCATCTGGGGACGCCGCAGGAACTGCTGGATGACACGGGGAGGGTGGTGTGGCTGGGTCGGTATCGGGCGTGGGGCGGTGAGAAGACGGTGTGGCGGGAGACGCCGGAGCCGAATGAAGTGGCGAACGCGATCCGGTTTCAGGGGCAGTATCACGATGCAGAGACGGGGCTGCATTACAACCGGTATCGGTACTACGATCCGGGGAGTGGGCGGTTTGTTAGCAAGGATCCGATCGGGCTGGCGGGTGGAATCAACGCATGGCAATACGCGCCTAACCCGGTTGGGTGGATTGATCCGTTGGGGCTTTCTGCGGCATCCGATCTACCTCGGGTGAAAGGACGAAGTGCGCCACGTGTAGGATCGGTGCTGAATGATGCGGGCTTTGCCAAAACGAAGGACAATGGCTTGAACGAGACTTGGAAGCATGCGGATGGATCGGAGGTTCGGGTTCATAAATACGGAAACAAGTGCCTTTGTCCTTATAGGTCGGGAAATAACGCGCATGTTCACAAGGAAGATCCCGCTGGGAATCAACTTAATGATCGTGGACTTGTATCACTAGATCCAAATGAAACGCACATTGGTATCCGTAACCCTGCTGATCTGCCAGCTGTTCGAGGGAGGCCGCACGGATCATGAGCTACGAATATAGATTGGTGTTTGACGACGCTGTTTCAGCGCAGCTTGTCATCGATTCACTGAAGTCGAGTGACGCCTGTGTCAAAGCGCAAGCTCAGGAAGTTTGCCTGAAGGACCGGGGCCTACAGACGTTGGCTGAGTATGATGCTAGGTTGACAAAAGAGAGTGATCGAGCACTATGGCTTGAAGTTAATTTTAGATCGTCTAATTTGTACAATTTAGTGCAAGGAGCATTGAGCAGCATGGTTGTTAGATGCTTCGAAGATGGGGATTGGGACGATGAAGTAACGCTGCAGGAGGCGTTTCGCATCAAGCAGTAACTAACTACAAGGGCCGCGTTAGCGGCCCTCCTTGTAGTTAGCGAGGTTAGCGGCGATCCGGGCCAATGGTGATCTGCACGACGCGGCAGGCCAGTTGACGCGCATCGACGACTGCACGGGGGGCGGCACGGATTTACACATATGATCCGCCCGAGTATTTGCTGAAACCGACGGCGCTGGGCGTGAAAGAAGTATTCGCAAACCGCGCTTGGATCAAATCGTGAAAAATAGATGAAACTAACTCTTAAGGATTATGGTGGGCACGTTGTAGGTGAAATCATTGTGACCTCCGCACTTGGAAAGGGCATGCGTGGCGAATTCTCGCCTACTCCACGTTTTGCTACCTATGAATCATTGTTTACAGAATTCGAGCAGGCGGCGAATGATCAGATTTTGGTGGAAATAGACCGGCTGGAAGTTGAGATTTACAAACTTGGATTCTATGTGGTCGGTCCGCATCCTCAAGACCTAAGGTATGAAATAGAAGACTTGCAAATAATGAAGGAGGGTATCAGTTTTCAGTTTTCAAGTGGGGTCGAAATATAATTGACATTCTTATCGTGGTTCGTTTTCTACGACCCGAACGGCAGGCGATTCGGCGAGACGAAAATGGGTTGCTAAAATGAGCGGTTTAATAATTGAGTTGCAGCGCTGGTATATGTTCCAGTGTGATGAGGTTTGGGAGCACTCATATGGTGTGGAGATTGTCAATGTCGACAACCTCCCTGTGAGCCTGAGGTACATTCAGGACAGTGCCCAGCATGAGACGATCCAACCAAATGAAAGCATGTCTTCATGATTACCGAGCCCCACTTGGGTCAACTCGCGAAAAATGGGTGAAGCGATGACTGTCGAACTAGACCGAGTGTTGGACAATGCATTGCGCGACGCCTTGGAAAAAAACGGTGAGCTTGGTTTAATGCGAGCCATTATTGTGAAGTATCGTGATCAAGGATTTGGCTCTGATTCCGTTTATGCACTTCTAGACGCAATGAGGAATGGGGCGGCAGAGGAATGCGAGAATAAAATTCTCGAGCTGATGGATATTGTTTCGGGTTTCTGTCGCCCCGATATGCGAGTTTGGTAGACGTGTTGCACGGTATGGGTGCTACGCTGCCGAACAGCAGGCGATTCATATCGAAGGATTCGATCCGACCGATCGTCTTAAGAATGTCTACGACACCTCGCCGGACCCGCCGAGCGCTCGACAAAGCATCGACAAGTCATGCAGCGTGAGATGTGCGGAAGGCGCTCGTTGCCGAACGTGTTCCCCGTCCGGATGCGTGTCGCGCACCACCCAAGCCGCCTGAAGCCCCGCATTCAACGCGCCGACGACATCGAGGTGGTAATCATCCCCGACATGAAGCAGTTCCCCCGCGGGCACGCCGACCGTCGCGGCGGCCGCATGAAAGATCTCCGGCTCGGGTTTCGCGAAGCCGAACGCACGCGCGCTGAGCGTGTCGCGGAAGAACTCGCCGCCGCCCGTCAGCCGAAGGTCCGCATTGCCGTTCGTCACCGCGATCAGCGGAAAGCGCGCGCTCAGCCACGCGAGCGCCGGCAATGCATCGTCGAAGAACTCGACCTGGTTCCGCGCGGAATAGAACACGTCGTATGCGCGCTCGGTCAGCGTGACGTCTTCGTTCGCGCGTTCCAGCGCAAGCCGGATCGAGCCGATGCGCAACGCACGATAGTCGCCGACGAGATCCGGCCGCAAGCGTTCGTATTCGTCGCGCAACTGGTTCAGTGCCTGCGACGTGGGCAGCACGTGCGCGGTTTCGGGCGCGTGCGCGAGCAGCCACGCATGCAGCGACGCCTCGGCCCGTTCGACGGAGGGTCCGAACGGCCACAGCGTGTCGTCGAGATCGAACGAGATGGCGGAAACGTTGTTCAGGTGCATGGCGACGGAAGATACCACGCAGTCGCCGCTCACCACGGCCACGGGATGGCGCGCCCCGCGCCGCGCTCGACAGCGTGCCGATACAGGAAACGCGCGACGGTCAGGTCCTGTAGTGCGAGCCCCGTCATGTCGAACACGGTGATCTCGCTCGCTGCGCGATCGACCGACACAGCCCCGGAAAGCACGTCGCCGATTTCAGTGCGCGGCAAATCCGGCGCCCACTGACACTCGCCGATGCTGCGCGCCTGCTCGTGATCGTCCACGAAAATCCGCGCACGCTCCAATACGCGGTCGGGAAGTTCGCGCTTGCCGGCGGTATCCGCGCCCACGCAAGTCAGGTGCGTGCCGGGCTGCACCGCATCCGCATCGAACAGCGGGCCGCCGCCCGGTGTCGCCGTGATGACCACGTCGCTGTCGGCCACCGCCTCGTTGCGGTCTCGCGCGACGCGGATGTCGCAGCGTTCGCGAAATGCCGATTCGAACGCCGGATCGACTTTGCCGCTGACGTTCACGTACTGCACCGAGCACCGTTGCGGCAGCAGCCTGATCGCATAGTCGAGCTGGACGCGCGCCTGCACGCCGGTGCCGAACACGCAGATGCGCGTGCTGTCGCGGCGGGCGAGCGCCTGCAGCCCGAGGCCGCCTGCCGCCCCGGTCCGGGCCGTGGTGATCGCGTTGCCGTCCATGATGCAGAGCGGGCGGCCGGTGGCCGGATCGAACAGCGCGATCGTCGCCTGATGCGGTTCGCCGCCGCGGCCGCGATTGCCGGGCCAGAACCCGGCCGCCTTGAAACCGAGCAGATCCTGGCTCGCGACGTCGCCCGACTTGATTCCGAATACCCCGCCGGTATGCAGCTTCTCGCGGACGACCGGGAACACGCGTCCGGCGCGCCGACTATGCAGCACGAAGGCCTCGCGCACGGCCGCCGTCACTTGTTCGGCTTGAAGGGCCGGTTCGACCACGTCGCGGTCGAGAAGAAGGAGTCGAGCGTCTGTCGGCATGGTGGGCGAGCCTGTGGGGCGATGCGAATCGCAATGTTTATAGTTTGTACAGATATAGATAAACTGTCAATTCGGTCCGAGGGAGGAGTCGGGCATTGGATCGCCGCACCGGCTACCGTGCTCTCGGCCCTCACCACCCGTAGAAGCGCGGCCACGTCTCGACCGTGCCGTCGCTGCTCAGCGCGTGGTATTCCGGATGTTGCGCACCGGTCGCGCATGCGTGATTGGGCAGGATCCGCAAACGCGTGCCGATAGGAAACCGCTGCGCGACGCGCGTGTCGGGCGTATCGATGCGCGACACGATGCCGTGCTCCTGATTGGCCGAACTCATCACGTACTCGCCGAGCACGTCGCCGTCTTCGGTACACACCTGTCCGTAGCCGAAATCCCGCGCCTGCCGCTGGGTGCCGCGATCGCGGCTCATCGCCATCCAGCCCGCGTCGACGATGGCCCAGCCTTTTTCTTCCTGGTGTCCGATGACGGTGGTCAGCACCGACAGCGCGATGTCGGCCAGCGCGCACACGCCGATGTTGTGCATCACGAGGTCGAACAGCACGTAGACGCCTGCACGGACTTCCGTCACTCCGTCGAGGTTCGTCGCGGACAGCGCGGTCGGCGTCGAACCGATGCTCACCACCGGGCAGGGCAGGCCGGCCGCCCTGAGGCGCTCGGCGGCGTGCACGGTGCGGCCGCGCTCCTGTTCGGCGATCGCGACCAGCGCGTCGTGTGTGTCGTATTCATAACTGGAACCGGCGTGAGCAAGCACGCCGCCGAGCGCCATGCCGCCGTCGACCAGCGCGCGGCCGACGTCGATCAGCAGACCGTCGTCGGGCCGAATCCCCGAACGGTGGCCGTCGACGTCGACTTCGATCCACACGTCGAAGCGCTCGCCGTGCTCGCGCCCGAATTCGGCGATCGAGTTCGCGGTTTGCAGGCTGTCGGCGACGATCTTCAGGTCGCAGCCCTGGCGGCGCAGCGCCAGTGCCTGACCCAGCTTGGCCGGAATCATCCCGACTGCATAGACGATGTCGCGCACGCCGGCCGCGAAGAACTGTTCGGCTTCCTTCAGCGTCGACACCGTGATGCCCTGCGCGCCGGCCGCGATCTGCGCGTCGACGACCTGCTGGCATTTGGTGGTCTTCACGTGCGGCCGGAACTTGACGCCCAGCGCGTCGAGATGCGCCTGCATGCGCGCGATGTTGTTGCGCATGCGATCGACGTCGATCAATGCGGCGGGGGTGTTCAGGGGTGGGATGCCCATGGTGCGTTGCCTCGGTGGGGTTGCCGACAGCGAATACTGTAGGGCGGTTGGCAAGCCGCATGTTTAACGCACGCCAAATCGATCATTAAGCCGCATTTAATCGTGGAAAGCCGCTCAGGCCTTGCCGCGCCATGGCGGCGGATCGAGAAATTGCTTCGCGGCGTCGAGAAAAACCCGTTGCCGCGCGGAGCGGCCGGTGCGCGACGGCAGCAGCGCGGTCACCGGCGCGGGCGGCAGATGCCAGTCGGGCAGCAGCCGCACCAGCTTGCCGTTCGCGAGCAGCGGCGCGACGTCCCATTCCGAGCGCTCGACGATGCCGAGCCCGGCCAGTGCCCAGTCGGTGATGACGGTGCCGTCGTTCGACGAAAGCGCGCCCGTGACGCGGATCACCGCGGTTCGCCTGGCTTCACCCTTGTTGTCGCCGGGCTGCGAGAAGTGCCAGCGCGGGACGTCCTCGTCGTTCTCGCGCAGGCACAGGCAGTCGTAGCGGGCGAGGTCGGACGGATGGTTCAGTTCGCCGATGCGACGCGCGTAACCGGGGCTCGCGCACAGGAAGCGCTCGTTGGGTGCGAGCGGATAGCCGATCCACGACGACGACTTCAGGGTGCCGACATGCACGACCACGTCGGCGCCCGACGCGCTGCCCAGCGGGCTCTCCGACAGATGCAGCGAGATCTCGAGCTTCGGATGCGCGCGCTGCACGTCGCGCACGATCCGCGCGACGTACTTGCGTCCGAAGCCGAACGGCGCGACGACGCGCAGCGTGCCCTGCACGTCGCCGTGATCGCCCGAGATGTTGACCGGCAGTGCCTCGACGCGCTCGAGAATCTCGACGGCTTCCTGATACAGCCGCTGGCCTTCGTCGGTCAATGCGATGCCTTTCGGCTGTCGCACGGCAAGGCGTACGTCGAGCCGCGCCTCCATCCGCTGCAGGCGGATCGTGACGGCGGGCGGGGTGAGGTCGAGCAATCGAGCGGCGGATGCCAATGAGCGCGACGCGCCGATCGCGCGGACGAGTCGAAGGTCTTCGAGATCGAGCATTGCATATCTCTTAATGCTGGCGTTGCGGAGCATTAAACAACACATCGCGCGAAGACGATAGCGCTACCCGGCATCAACCGACATGCGGCTTCGTGCGCATCATGCGTCAAGCCCGAAAATCAACGAACGATGCGCGCCCACGCCGGCGGCGACGCCCGATGCCGACGCGAACGTCGCATTCGTCATCAGGCTCGACGCATCGCCCGCCGCGAACACGCCGGGAATGCTCGTCTGCTTCCACGTATCGACGCGGATCGCCACGCCGAGCGGCCCTTCGTCGAATGCACAGCCGAGCTGTTGCGCGAGATCGCTCGCCATCTCCGTACGCGCGCCGATGAACAGCGCATCGATCGGCACGACCTGCCCGTCGGCGAGCCGTAACGCGTCGATACGCGGTGCGTCGCCGAGGATCTCGACGACCGGCGACCGCTCGATGCGCACGCCACGCGCGTCCAGCAACGCGGCTTCCTCTTCGTTCGGTTCGACTATGCGTTGCGTGAACCACGTCGTCGGCCCCCAGTCCGGAATCAGGATCGCCTGATGCACCGAAAGCGGATGCGTGGCCAGCACGCCGAGTTGCCGATCCGACACCTCGTACCCATGGCAATACGGACAATGCAGCACGCTGACGCCCCAGCGTTCCGCGAGCCCCGGCAGCGCGGGCAATACGTCGCGGATGCCGGTCGCGAGGATCAGCCGGTCGGCGCTGGCGCGGCTGCCGTCCGCGAGCGTCACGTGAAAGCGGCCGCTCGCGTCGCGCTCGGCGGTGCGCGTTTCGCCAGCGATCCGCTGCACGGTCGGATAGGCGGCGAGTTGCGCGGCGGCGTCGGCGACGATCCGCGCCGGCGGCTTGCCGTCCTGCCCGAAAAAGCCGTGCGCATGCTCCGCGAAACGATTACGCGGCTGCCCGGCATCGATCACGAGCACGCGGCGTCGCGCGCGCGCCAGTTGCATCGCGGCCGACAGCCCGGCAAAGCTGCCGCCGATCACGATCACTTCATGATGGTTCTGCATGTGTTCACCCCTTTCCGGAATCCGTGCCAACGAAGAACGCGCTTCGATGGCGCGTCAACTCATGAAACGCGAGAAGTTGCATGATAGGTCGATGGTATCATTCATGCAACTTAAGGAGTTTCGAGAGTGGGAGCCCTCCGGCGATGAGAACCGATAGCCGTTTGTCGCGCATGCTGCATGCGCTGATCCATATGGACCAGGCCGACGGCCCGCTGACGTCGGAGGCGATCGCGGCGATGCTGTGCACGAATCCGGTCGTCGTGCGGCGCCTGCTCGGCGGCTTGCGCGACAGCGGCTACGTGCAGTCGGAAAAAGGCCACGGCGGAGGCTGGGCGCTGGCCGTCGCGCTCGACGACATCACGCTGCTCGACGTCTATCGCGCGGTGGGCGAGCCGCCGGTGTTTTCGGATCTGGTGTCCGAGGATGCGCCCGAATGCCTGGTCGAACAGGCGGTCAATGCGCATCTGTCGGCCACGCTGAAAGAGGCCGAGGCGGTACTGCTCGCGCGCTTCGGCGAGGTCACGCTCGGCATGCTGTCACGCGATTTCGAAGCGAAGGCGGCGCGCCGTCGCAAGCCGCGCTGACGCGCTGCAACATCGCGGCCGGCCGTAGATAGCCGGTAGTCCGACGTAATCCGGCGCGGCGCGAAACCGCCGCACCGCCGTGTTCTGTCCCCCGACTTCTGCCCGATTTGCCCGCCACAGGGCAAAATACGGGTTTTCCGCACCCGAGAGGGCGCGTCCGAATCACGCGCCGGGCGGCGGCAGTGCGCAATCGCACGCCGTCGCCGGGCGCCCAGGCAAGCTGCTCGCCGCGTCGCGAGCCCACAGGAGTCCAGATCCCATGCCCGAAACCAACCTGTCCTTCTTCGGCCGGCTGTCGCTGGCCGTCGGCACGTTCTTCTCCGTGCTCGGCAACCGCGAGTTCGCGGCCGGCGTGCTGCGCCTGCGCGACGGCGCGCCGGCACCGGTCGCCCCGGCGCCGGTCGCGCCGACCCCCGCCGCGGCGCCGGCACCCGCGCCCGTGAAGGCGCCGGCGCCCGAGCTGCGCGAAGCGAGCCCGCAAGCCGCGCTGCAACTGCTCGGCCTGCTGCAGCGCGATGCGCGCTTCATCGACTTCGTCGAGGAAGACATCGCCGGCTACGCGGACGCCGACATCGGCGCCGCCGCCCGCCTCGTGCACGACGGCTGCCGTGCCGCGCTGCGCGAACACTTCACGATCGTGCCGGTGCGCGATGAAGCCGAGGGCAGCCGCGTGACGCTGCCGGCCGGCTTCGATGCGACGGCCGTGCGCGTGACGGGGAACGTGGTCGGCGCGGCGCCGTTCACGGGCACGGTCAGCCATCGCGGCTGGCGCGTGGCCGACGTGCGCCTGCCGAAGCTGACGGGCAGCCACGACGCATCGGTGGTCGCACCGGCGGAGGTGGAACTGTGAGCGATCCGCGCTATTCGATCGGTATCGACCTCGGTACGACCCACTGCGCGCTGTCGTACGTCGACAGCGCCGCGAGCGACGGCGAACAAATCACGCAGCAGGTGCTGCCGATCGCGCAGCTGACCGCGCCCGGTGCGCTGGAGTCGCGCGACCTGATGCCGTCGTTCCTCTATCTTCCGCATGAAAGCGAGCTGACGCAGGGCGACCTGACGCTGCCGTGGACGGACTCGCGCGACTTCGCGGTCGGCGAGATGGCGCGCACCCGCGGCGCGGGCACGCCGATTCGCCTCGTGTCGAGCGCGAAGAGCTGGCTGTGCCATCCGGGCGTCGACCGCCGCGCGGCGATCCTGCCGAGCGACGCGCCGCCCGAAGTGGCGCGCGTGTCGCCGCTGGAAAGCTCGATCCGCTACCTGACGCACCTGCGCGAAGCGTGGGACCACGCGCATCCCGACGCACCGTTCGCCGACCAGGACGTGACGGTCACGATCCCCGCGTCGTTCGACCCGGCCGCGCGCGAACTGACGGCGGAAGCCGCGCGTGCCGCCGGCTACTCGCGGATGACGCTGCTCGAGGAGCCGCAAGCGGCGCTCTACAGCTGGATCCAGAAGAGCGAAGGCGGCTGGCGCAAGCAGGTGCAGGTCGGCGACCTGATCCTGTGCGTCGATGTCGGCGGCGGCACGACCGACCTGTCGCTGATCGCGGTGGTCGAGCGCGACGGCAACCTGGAGCTGCATCGCGTGGCGGTCGGCGAGCACATTCTGCTCGGCGGCGACAACATGGACCTCGCGCTCGCGCACGTGGTCGCGCGCAAGCTCGCGCAGCAGGGCACGCAGGCCGATCCGTGGCAACTGCGCGCGCTGACCTACGCGTGCCGCGCCGCGAAGGAAACGCTGCTGTCCGACCCGACGACCGACGCGGTGCCGCTCGTCGTGCCGAGCCGCGGCTCGAAGCTGATCGGCGGGTCGATCCGCACGGAACTGACGCGCACGGAACTCACGCAGACGATCCTCGAAGGCTTCTTCCCGCAGGTCGACGCGGCCGCGCGTCCTGTGAGCCGCGCGCGCGTCGGCCTCACGCAGCTTGGCCTGCCGTATGCGCAGGACGCGGGCATCACGCGCCATCTCGCGGCGTTCCTCGGCCGCCAGGTCGCGGCGCTCGACGCGCTCGAAGGCGTGCAGCGCACGCTGCCGCAAGGCGCGACGTTCCTGCATCCGACCGCCGTGCTGTTCAACGGCGGCGTGTTCAAGTCGGCGCTGCTCACGCAGCGCGTGCTCGATACGCTCAACGGCTGGCTCGCCGCCGAGGGTGCGCCGGCCGCGCGCCTGCTCGAAGGCGCGGACCTCGATCTCGCGGTCGCGCGCGGCGCCGCGTATTACGGCTTCGTGAAGCGCGGCCGTGGCGTGCGCATTCGCGGCGGCACGGCGCGTGCGTATTACGTCGCGATCGAATCGGCGATGCCCGCGGTGCCGGGGCTCGAACCGCCGGTGCAGGCGCTGTGCGTCGCGCCGTTCGGGATGGAGGAAGGCTCGGATGCGGCGCTGCCGCCGCAGGAGTTCGGGCTCGTCGTCGGCGAACCGGTGCAGTTCCGCTTCTTCGGGTCGTCGGTGCGCCGTCAGGACGAGGTCGGCACGCTGCTCGACTACTGGTCGCCGGAAGAGCTGCAGGAGCTCGAGGAAATCCAGGCCACGCTGCCCGCCGAAGGGCGCACGGTCGGCGAGATCGTGCCGGTGAAGCTGCATGCGCGCGTGACCGAAGCCGGCACGCTCGAGCTCGAGGCGATCCCGAGCGGGACGGACGAGCGCTGGAAGGTCGAGTTCGACGTGCGCGGCGCCGCCTGAGCGCGATGAAGCGCTATACCGTCGGCATCGACCTCGGCACGAGCAACACGGTCGTCGCATACGTCGAGGCCGGCTCCGACGCGATCCGCGTGTTCGACGTCGATCAGCTGGTCGGCCCCGGCGCGGTGGCCGCGCAGCCGCTGCTGCCGTCGGTGCGCTATCACCCGGCGGCGGGCGAGCTGCCGCCGGACGCGCTGCGTCTGCCCTGGGCGGCTGCTCCGAAGGCCGGCGCGGCCGCGGCCGACGTGCCGCCGGCCGTGATCGGCCGTTATGCGCGCACGCTCGGCGCACAGGTGCCGGGCCGGCTCGTCACCAGCGCGAAGAGCTGGCTGTCGCACGCATCGGTCGACCGGCTCGCGGCGATCCTGCCGTGGGGCGCGGCCGACGGCGTCGACAAGGTGTCGCCGGTCGACGCGAGCGCGAGCTATCTCGCGCACGTGCGTGCCGCGTGGGATGCCCGCTTTCCCGATGCGCCGCTCGCGAAGCAGGACGTCATCCTGACGGTGCCGGCCTCGTTCGACGACGGCGCACGCGCGTTGACGGTCGAGGCTGCCAAGCGCGCGAAACTGCCGGCGCTGCGCTTGCTCGAAGAACCGCAGGCCGCGTTCTACGACTGGTTGTACGGCCAGCGCGCGACGTTGCGCGACACGTTCGCCGCCCAGCGCCGCGTGCTGATCTGCGACGTCGGCGGCGGCACGACCGATCTCACGCTCGTCGATGTCGCGCCCGGCGACGAGGGCGAACCGACCTTCACGCGCGTCGGCGTCGGCAATCATCTGATGCTCGGCGGCGACAACATGGACCTCGCGCTCGCGCGCCTGGTCGAGCCGCGGCTGACCGAGCCCGGCACGCGGCTGTCCGCCGCGAGCCTGTCGCAACTCGTCGAACGCTGTCGCGCCGCGAAGGAGCGGCTGCTCGGCGACGACGCGCCGGCGTCCGTCACCGTGACGCTGCTCGGCGCGGGCAACAAGCTGGTCGGCGGCGCGCGCTCGGCGGAGCTGACGCGGCAGGAAGTCGAGCAGGTCGTCGTCGACGGTTTCTTTCCGCAGGTCGAGGCGGGCGAGCTGCCGCGCCGTGCGCGGGCCGCGATCGTCGAATTCGGCTTGCCGTATGCGAGCGATCCGGGCGTCACGCGCCACGTCGCCGCGTTCCTGAACCGCCATGCGGAAGGCCCGCTGCCCGACACGCTGCTGCTCAACGGCGGCGTGTTCCGCGCGGGCGCACTCGCCGGCCGCCTCGCGCAGACGCTCGGCGCATGGCGCGGCGCACCGCTCGACGTGCTGCACAACGCACACCCGGACGTGGCCGTCGCGCGCGGCGCGGTGGCGTATGGCCTGGCGCGGGCCGGGCATGCGCCGCGCATCGGCGGCGGCTCCGCGCGCAGCTATTTCCTCGTGCTCGACGACGGTGAGGGTGACGGCGACGCCGCGCCGCGCGGCGTCTGCCTGCTGCCGCGCGGTGCCGAGGAAGGCCGCGAGATCCGGCTCGAGGAGCGCACGTTCGCGCTGCAGCTCGGGCAGCCGGTGCGTTTCCACCTCGTGTCGACGGTGGCCGAGACCGCGTACCGGCCCGGCGATCTCGTCGAGCTGCGCGGCGGCGATTTCGTGCGGCTGCCGCCGATCGCGACGGTCGTCGACCGGCAGGCCGGCGGCGACGCACGCGAAACGCCGGTGAAACTCACCGCGTCGCTGACCGAGGTCGGCACGCTCGAAATGCACTGCATCGCGATTGACGATGCAGCGCAGCGCTGGCGGCTCGAATTCCAGTTGCGCGGCGATGCGCCCGCGCAGGGCGACGGCGCCGCGCCGGCGCGGCATCCGCGTGTCGACCACGCGATCGAGCTGATCGACCGCTCGTTCGGCAGCAAGGCCGCCGGCGTCACGCCGAAGGACACGCGACGGTTGCGCGCGCAACTTGAACAGGTGCTCGGTCCGCGCGACGAGTGGGACGTCGCGCTCGCGCGTGAACTGTTCGACGCGTTGCTCGCACGGGCGCGTCGTCGGCGCCGCTCGGCCGATCACGAACGCGCATGGCTGAACCTGGCCGGCTATTGCCTGCGCCCCGGCTTCGGCCATCCGCTCGATGCATGGCGCATCGAGCAGCTGTGGCCGCTGTTCGACGACGGGATTCAATACGTGAACGACGCGCAGGTGTGGTCGGAGTGGTGGACGCTGTGGCGGCGCGTGGCCGGCGGCCTCGACGACGATGCGCAGACGCAGGTGCGCGACGCGATCGCCTTCCTCGAACCGTCCGACGACAAGCGCCGCAAGCTGCCGTTCGACCCGGCCAAGGTCGGCCCGGCCGACATGACGCGCTTGTCGGCGTCGCTCGAACGATTGCCGGTCGAGCGCAAGGTGGAACTGGCCGAGCGATTGATCGTGCAATTGCAGAAGCCGGCCGAGCGCACGCTGTGCGCGTGGGCGCTCGGGCGGATCGGTGCGCGCCGGCCGTTCTACGGCAGCGCGCACAGTGTCGTGCCGGCCGGGATCGCGAACCGCTGGCTCGACGCGCTGTTCGCGCTGGACTGGAAGCAGGTCGAGCCCGCGGCCTTCGCGGCCGCGCAAATCGCGCGGATGACGGGCGACCGCGAACGCGATCTGCCGGACGACACGCGCGAAGCGGTGATCAAGCGTCTGTCGGCCGCGAATGCGTCGGCGGCGTGGATCGACATGGTGCGCGAAGCGATCGCATTCGACGAAGCCGACACGGCGCGCGTGTTCGGCGAGACGCTGCCGGCCGGGTTGAAGCTGCTGGCCGGTTGATGCAACGGCGTGGTGGTGTTTCGATCCGATTCGCAGACCGAAGCATCATCCGGCCATGTCCCGCCGTGCGTCGCGGCCGGTTTCTGTCTGTCAGGCGTGCGACACGGGTTCGCGTTGCCGTTCCACCGATTCGATTTCCTTCACGTCACGGGTTGCCGCGCGCCGCGCGAGGTGAATGCCCGCGAGCATGCAGCGCACCGAGCCGCCGGCCAGCTCGATCGTCGGCACGTCGAGCGGCAGCAGCCGCGCGGAGCGCTCGATCGTCGCGCGTTGCTCGCCGGTGAGACAGTCGAACGCACGCCGCGACAACGCGAGCACGCGCCCGTCCCTGCCCGACAGTTCCAGCGTATTGCCCGCGAAGTTCGCGATCTGCGCGTGATCGAGCGCGATCACCGTGCGACCCGTTTCGGTCAGACGTTGCGCGATCTCGTCGCGGCGCCGCCGATCCGCGATCAGGTCAAAACCGACCATCGCGAATTCGGTGGCGACGCTCATCATCACGTTCGTGTGATAGATCGGCTTTCCACTCGCGTCGGCCGTGTCGAAGCAGATCGGCTCGAAGTTGAAATTCGTGCAGAAGCGCTCGAGCGCGACCGGATCGGCGCGGCGCGAACGCGCGGTGTACGCGATCCGCGCGACGTGATCGAGCACCATCGCGCCCGTGCCTTCCAGGAATACGTCGTCGTATTCGAGCCCTGAGTAGTCGATCACGTCCTGCACGCGGTACTCGGCCTTCAGCATCTCGATCACGTCCGCACGCCTTTCGCGGCGGCGGTTCGCGCTGTACATCGGATACAGCGCGACGTGCCCGCCCGGATGCGTCGAGAACCAGTTGTTCGGGAACACGGAGTCGGGCGTGTCGCGCTCGCCGTGGTCGTCGAACACATGCACGCGTACGCCCGCATCGGCGAGCGTTTGCGCGGCGGCCGTGACCTCGTCGCGCGCGGCGGCCGACACCGACGGCGGGCTGCTCGCGCCGTTGCCGGCCGTGCGCTGAAAGGCGTTGTCGGCCGCGGTCTGCGGGTTCGGCACGAAGTGGTGCGGCCGGATCATTACGACGGCGGACGGCGCCTGGATCGATACGAGATTCATGAAAGGCGGAAGCGAAGGGCGGGAGAGCGGGCGGCGCACTGGCCGCCCGCGGAGGTCGATCAGCGCGCGAACGCGGCGACGGCTTCGGTCACGAACGCCGCGTGACCCGGTGCGATCGCGGCCGGATCGTCGATCAGCGCGAACAGGTTCTTCGGATCGACGGCCGGCGGAATCAGCGCGATCTCGACGCCCGCGTTGTGCTGCTGCGCGAGCGCGTACAGGTAGCGCAGCGCCGAGTAGTCCTCCAGCGCGAAGCCGACCGAGTCGAACACCGTGACTTCGTCCGCGCGTTCGCGGCCGCTCGTCTCGCCCTGCAGCACGCGCCACAGTTCGGTCACCGGGAAGTCGGCCGGCATCTGCTGGATCTCGCCTTCGACGCGGGACTGCGGCTCGAATTCGACGAACACGCGGCCCGCCTGCAGCACGCCGGCTTCGAGCTCGGTCTTGCCCGGGCAATCGCCGCCCACCGCGTTCAGGTGCATGCCGGGCTCGATCATGTCGGCCGTGACGATCGTTGCATAGGCCTTGTCGGCGGTGACGGTCGTCACGATGTCGGCGCCGCGCACGGCATCGGCGGTCGACGCGGCGCGCACGATGCGCAGGGCCGGATACGCGGCGAGGTTCTGAACGAGCTTGTCGGTCGCGAGCGGATCGACGTCGAACACGCGGATCTCCTCGATACCGAGCAGCGTGTGGAACGCGATCGCCTGGAATTCGCTCTGCGCGCCATTGCCGATCAGCGCCATCGTGCGCGAGTCGGGACGGGCGAGGGCCTGCGCGGCCAGCACCGACGTCGCGGCCGTGCGCAGCGCGGTGGTCAGCGTCAGTTCGGCGAGCAGCAGCGGGTAGCCGGTGTCGACTTCGGCGAGCGCGCCGAACGCCATCACCGTATGCATGCCGCGCGCGGCGTTCACGGGATGGCCGTTCACGTACTTGAACGCGAACAGCGACGCGTTCGCGACGGGCATCAGCTCGATCACGCCGTCGCGCGAGTGGCACGCGACGCGCGGCGACTTGTCGAAGTCGGCCCAGTGCAGGTAGTCGGCGCGCAGCGTGTCGACGAGTTCACGCAGGAACGGCGTGACGCCGGTTTTGGCGATCAGCCGGGCGGTGGCGGGAACGTCGAGGAAGCGAGTCATCGGTCTGTCTCCATTGTGTTGCCGGTACGCGTGTCCGGCGTTCTGGTCGACCGGGCGGGCGTGTCGGCCCAGGCCCCGGCTCCATCAAAAGCGGCGTGGCAGCGTGGGCTGCCGGTCGATGAAGTCATTATTTCCGGGAGTCGAGCCAACAAAAAGACGGCAAAAGTGGCAGATTCCTCGATAGACTTGACAAATTGCTATGCCGATTCGGCAATTTGTTCGATTCATGTGGGTCGGAATGCGTGCTCTCCGGCACGTTGGCAGTCCGCTCACGTCTCACGTTCAACAGGAAGGTTGGTTCATGATTACGCTCGACGACGTCGACCGGCAGCTCATCGCGCTGCTGCGCGACAACGCGCGGCTGCCCGTCGTCGCGCTCGCGAAGGAACTGCGCGTCGCGCGCGCGACCGTGCAGAACCGGCTGACGCGGCTCGAGAAGAACGGCGTGATCGTCGGCTATACGGTGCGGCTCAAGCCGGCGGCCGAGCGGCACCGGATTCGCGCGCTAATGTCGATCGCGGTGCAGGGCAATCGCGGCGCGGAAGTGGTGAAGGTGCTGCGCGGGCATCCGAACGTCGCGTCGATTCACAGTACCAACGGGCGCTGGGATCTCGTCGCCGAGCTGCATGCCGATTCGCTCGAGCATTTCGATCGCGTGCTCGGCGCGATCCGGTTGATCGACGGGATCGCGAGCACGGAGACCAGCATTTTGTTGTCGACGCATAAGGCTTGACAGCGACGGGGATGTGGGTCAAAACCGATGCGCCTTTGTTGTGTCGTTCCATTCGACGCGCTTGCCGTCGAACTGCCGTTCACGTATCGAGAGCATTGCAGAATATCGTTATGCCGGCCGCCGTTTACGCTATATTGTTAATTTGGACAACTATGTAAAAGATCATCGAATCCAACAGGAAAAACGACCGGAAATGAAAACAAAACCCGTATTGACGAGTGAAGACGTGAAGAAGATCGCCGCTGCATCGGAGGCTTTCGCGCTGGCCCGTCACTGGCCCGTGACGATCGCGATTCTCGACGACGGCGGCCACTTGCTGCACCTGCAGCGGCTCGATGGCGCAACGCCGAGTTCGGTCGAGATGGCGATCGCGAAAGGGCGTACGGCCGTGCTCGGGCGGCGCGAGAGCAAGATCTACGAAGACATCGTGATGCAGGGTCGCGTCTCATTCCTCAGCGCGCCGATGGCCGGTTTTCTCGAGGGTGGCGTGCCGATTGTCGTTGAGGGCGAGACCGTCGGGGCTGTCAGCGTATCGGGTGTGAAGTCGGCCGAGGACGCGGAAGTCGCCCGCGCGGGGATCGCCGCGCTCGCGTAACGCGAGTCGGACAGCGTGTCGCGGAAATCCGGCGCTTTCGAACTCGGCGAATACTCGCGAGCGCGCTCGGTTGTATCGAGCCGACACCAAGCGGCCCGGACAATGCCGGGCAAGATCGTAGCGGCGCTCATGAGGTGGACAGCTCGGGCAGACGGTCGAACAGGTCGCGCTCGACTGCGCGCAGGTCGATCTGCCGGAATGCATCGCAGCCGGCCGTGCCGGCCCGCAGGATGTCGGCCTGGATCTTGCCGCGTTCGTACGCAAGCGCATACGGCACGTGCTGGAATGTCACCATGCTGTAGCGCGGCACGAAGCGGGCGGGATGGCGTTCGGCGAGCCACGCCGACAGCTCGCGTTCGAGTGCATAGCCGGGCGTCGCGACCCGCGCGCGCATCTCGACATAGTTATCGAGCGCCATCGCCTGGATCGCCAGCGCATTTGGTCGACGTTCGGCCTCGAACGCGTCGAGCGCGGCCCGCCGATCGTGCGGGTGTTCATCGAGTTGGCGCGCGAGCGCAACGGCGTCCTCCAGCGCACAGTTCATCCCCTGGCCGTGGAACGGCACCATCGCGTGCGCCGCATCGCCGAGCAGGACGGTATGCCCGTGCGCGTGCCAGCGCTGCAACCGAAGCGTGGCGAGCATGCCGACCGGATGCGCATCGAAATCGGCTTCGAGTGCCGGCACATGGGTGGACAGGTCGGGAAACGCCTGCTCGAACAGCCGCCGTGCGGCACGGCCGTCGGGCAGCTGCGCGAAGCTCGGTGTGCCGGTGTCGTCGTCCGCGTCGACCGGCAGGAACAGCGTCGTGGTGAAACTCCCTTCGACATTCGGCAGTGCGATGCACATGTAGCCGCCGCGCGGCCACAGATGCAGCGCGTTCGGCTCGATGCGAAATCCGCCGCCAGGTGCCGCTGGAATCTCCAGCTCCTTGTAGCCGTGCGGCTGCCGTTCGCAATCGATGCCGAGATCGACCGTGCGCGACAGCACGGTGCGCACCCGAGAATCCGCGCCGTCCGCGCCGATCAGCAGATCGAAGGCGGCGCGCTGTCCGTTCGTCAGGACAAGTTCGCGCGCGTTGCAATCGACGTCCTCGACGGCCACGCCGTGGTGCACGCGCGCGCCGGCACGCTCTGCCGCGTCGAGCAGGAGCCGGTTCAGCCGGCCCCGCTGGATCGACCAGATCACGTCGCCGGGGTTGCGGCCGTAAGGGTGCAGGTGCGGATATTCGCCGGTCGCATGCACCATGCGGCCGCTCATCGCGACCGTGTGGCGCATTGTTTCGACGTCGAGCTGTGCGGCGCGCAGTGCGTGGATGCCGCGCTCCGCGAGTGCGAGATTGATCGAGCGGCCGCCTGCGTCGCCGTGGCGGCGCGGGTCGGCGTGCCGCTCGAACACATCGACGCGCCAGCCGCGCGCGGCGAGCAGACACGCGGCAAGCGTGCCGGCCAGCCCTGCGCCGGCGATCGCGAGGCGGCCGCGCGACGCGGGCCGGCCGGGAGAGGGAGTGACGGTAACGTGCATGTCGGTAACCGGGGAAAAGAGGGCGAGTCAGAGCGCCGTGCGCATCTGCCACAGCTCGGGAAACAGCACGACGTCGAGCGTCCTGCGCAGGTAGCTGGCACCGTCGCTGCCGCCCGTGCCGCGGCGCGAGCCGATTGTGCGTTCGACGGTGCCGATATGGCGGAAGCGCCATTGGCGCATGCCTTCCTCGAGATCGATCAGGCGTTCGCCGAGGTCATACAGTGCCCAGTGCGCATCCGTGTCGCGGTACACCGCGCACCAGGCGGCTTCCACCGACGCGTCGTAGCGGACCGACCCGGTCGGATCGGCATCGAGCCGCGCGCGGCAGATCGCGAAACCCGCGCGCGCCAGCGCGCCGACCGCCTCGTCGTATAGCGACGGCGCGTGTAGCCGCGCGAGCAGCGCGTCGTGCGCGGCCGGATGCGCATCGTGATCGCCGATCACCGCCGGGTTCTTGTTGCCGAGCAGGAACTCGATCTCGCGGAACTGGAACGACTGATGGCCGGACGCGGAACCGAGCGCGGGGCGCATCGCGAGAAATTCGACGGGCGTGAGCGTCGCGAGCACGTTCCAGCTGTGTACGAGATGATCCATGGTCCGCTGCGCGCGGGCGACCGTCTTCGACGCCTGCGGCAGCTGCGATGCGCGAAGTTGCTTGCACGCGCGCGTCAGCTCGTGCAGCAGCAGCTTCATCCAGAGTTCCGCTGTCTGGTGCTGGATGATGAACAGCATCTCGTCATGCGTGCCGGATAGCGGCGACTGGCTGTCGAGCAGGCTGTCGAGCTGCAGATAGCTGCTGTAGCGCAAGCCCGGCCGCGGCTTCGCGGCCGCCGCGTCAGGCGGGCCCATGAAAGGACATTGCTGCATGATCGGCTCCTCGGGCAGGAGAGACGTCGCGGAGGCCGCGTTCAGTACCGGCCCCCGGCGACGGCCGGAAGGATCGTGATGGTGTCGCCGTCCGCGACGGCGGCCGACAGCCCGCCCCTGAAGCGGATGTCGTCGTCGTTCACGTAGACGTTGACAAAGCGGTGCAGCCGATTGTCTTCGACGAGCCGCTGTTGCAGACCCGGATACGTCGACTCGAGCGAGTCGATCACGGCGCGCAGCGTGTCGCCCTGCGCTTCGACGACCTTCCGGTCGTTGGTCAGCGTTCGCATGATGGTCGGAATGCAGATCATGATAGCCATTTGTAATCCTTAATGTTCTGTTGGATGCGTAGTTCAGTGAAGCCGGGTGGTGCCTATGCGCGGATCCTCAGTGGCGTTTCGGTTGCGATGCCGTCCACGATCCGGTAGCAGCGGAGCGCGGGTTGGAAGCGCGGGTCGGTCGCGATGATCAGGTGGTACGCATCGGGATACGCGGCCGCGTAATCGATGTCGGTGCGGCTCGGTCGCGCGGCCGACGCCGTATGCGAGTGGTAGATCACGACCGGCGTTTCGTCGCGCGCGTCGAGGTCGCGCCAGACGCGCAGCTGCTCGGCGGCGTCGAACTGAAAGAAGGTCGGCGACTGCGCTGCGTTGTGCATCGGAATCACGCGCGATGGCGGCGAGCCGTCGGCCGTGCCCGCGACGATGCCGCAGCATTCGAGCGGATGTGCTGCGCGCGCGTGGCGGACGATCATGTCGACGACGACGGTCGGCAGGGTCAGCATCGGCGGCGCCTCAGTATTGCGGCAGGGACGGATCGACCGTGCGGATCCACGAAAGGATGCCGCCGTCGAGGTTGCTGACGTCCGTAAAGCCCGCTTGGCACATCGCCTGCACGACATCGCGCGAGCGCGTGCCGCCCTTGCAGTACACGACGGTGCGGCGCGTGCGCTCGAGCTTCGCGAGCCCGTCGGCCAGCAACTGCTGCTTCGGCATCAGCCGTGCGCCGGGAATGCGTACGAGTTCCCATTCGTTCGGCTCGCGCACGTCGACGAGCTCGAACGGCAGACCCGCGTCGAGCAGTTGCTTGAGTGCGGTTGCATCGATCGTGGGTACACGCACGGGTTCGGTGTGCGTCGCGAGGCCACAGAAATGCGGGTAGTCGTCGAGCGCGACGATCGGCTGCCGCTGCGGCGCGCGCCGCAGCGGCAGGAAGCGGTAGCGCATGTCGAGCGCATCGTACACGGCGAGCCGGCCGAGCAGCGATTCGCCGATGCCCGTGATCAGCTTCACGGTCTCGGTTGCCATGATCGACGCGATCGACGCGCACAGCACGCCGAGTACGCCACCTTCGGCGCACGACGGCGCGAGATGAGGTGGCGGCGGCGCCGGATAGAGGTCGCGATAGTTGACGCCGGCGCCGTCGGGCGCGTCCTCCCAGAACACCGACGCCTGGCCTTCGAAGCGGTAGATCGAGCCCCACACGTAGGGCTTGCCGGCCAGCACGCAAGCATCGTTGACGAGGTAGCGCGTCGCGAAGTTGTCGGTGCCGTCGACGATCAGGTCGTACTGCGAGAACAGCTCGATCGCGTTGTCGTTGTCGAGCCGCTCGTCGTGCACCCGCACGTCGACGTGCGGATTGAGCGCGACGATCGCGTTGCGCGCGCTTGCCGTCTTCGGCATGCCGACCGTCGACATCCGATGGATTACCTGCCGCTGCAGGTTCGACACGTCGACGCGGTCGAAATCGATCACGCCCACCGTGCCGACGCCCGCGGCGGCGAGATAGAGCAGCGCGGGCGAACCGAGCCCGCCCGCGCCGACCACGAGCACGCGGGCGGACTTCAGGCGCTGCTGGCCGGTCAGGCCGAGTTCCGGCAGCAGGATGTGCCGGCTGTAGCGAGTCAGCTCGTCGCCGGACAGCGGTGCGAACGTCGTAACGAGAGGCGGTAGTTTCATGGCGGATCGTCGGTAGGCGGTGGAGCGGAATGACGGGGAGCGGGGCGCGTTCAGGCAGTGTCGCGCCCGGCCGGTTCGGCGAGCACGTGCGCGAGGGCCGCTTTCAGCGCGTCCATCTCGTCGCGCGTGCCGATCGTGATGCGCATCCAGTTCGGCATGTCGGGCCAACTGCGACCCACGTGCAAGCCGCGTGCGGCGAGCGCCGCGATCACGGGCGGGCCGGCGCGGCCGAGATCGACCATCACGCAGTTCGCGCGCGACGGCAGGCACGCGAGGCCGCGCACGGCGAACCAGCGGATCAGATCGTCGCGACCGGCCGCCGTGTACGCCTTGCGCTCGCCGAGCCGGTCGCGCAGCGCGAGGCTCGCGAGGGCCGCGGCGGCGGCAGGCACGGACACATCGTGCGGCGGCATGGTGTGGATGTGTCCGATGGTGTCGGGTTGAGCGACTGCATAACCGAGCCGCAGGCCGGCCATCCCGTAGATCTTCGAGAACGTGCGCGCGACGATCAGCCTCGGGTCCGTGCGTACCGCGTCGAGCATCGACGGTTCGTCGCTGTACTCGATATAGGCCTCGTCGACCAGCACGGTCGTGTCGGGCCAGCGGTCGCTCAGCAGGCGTCGCAGAGCATCGCGCGGTGTCACGGTGCCGGTCGGGTTGTTCGGGTTGGCGACATAGATCAGCCCGCGCGGCGCGGCTTCGCACATCGCTGCGACGTCGTGCGCGCCGTCCGCGCAAAGCGGCACGCGGCGGACGGGCCGGTTCGCGAGCCGGGCGGCCTGTTCGCAGACGGGGTAGCCGGGGCTGGCGAGCACGAGTGGTGCATCGGGCGCGGTGAACGCGAGCGTCGCGTAATGCAGCGCGCGATTCGAGCCCGGATACAGCGACACCCAGCCGGCAGGCACGTCGTGCGCGGCGGCGATCGCTTCGCGCAGCCGTTCGACGAGCGGGAACTGGTAACGGCCCGCCTCGGCGAGCACGTGCGCAGCGGCGGCTTCGGCCTCGTCGAACGGGCCGAACGGCGATTCGTTGAGGTTCAGGAATATCTCGCGCCGGCCGGCGGCGTGGGCGGGTGTGGCATGCAGGTCAGTCATGGCTGGCACATTCGGCGCATCGGACGAGGGCTCGGCAGGATCGGTTGCCGAGGACGGACTTCGGCGTGCACCCGAAGAAACGCGTGAACGCGGCGCTGAGATTGCTCGGATGCTGGTAGCCGACGCGATAGGCCGTCTCGGCCACCTGGTGGCCGGCTTCGAGCAGCTCCTGCGCGCGGTGCATCCGCAGTTCGAGCAGATGCTGTGCCGGGCTCGTGCCGTAGGCCTGGCGGAAGCACTCCTTCAGCTTGTATTCGCTGATGCCGAGCGAGGCCGACAGGTACGCGTTGTTGAGCGGCTTGTCGAGGTGCGTGCGCATGAACGCCTCGATGTGCGCGAGCTTGTCGAGGTCGCGCGCGCCGAGGCGGCCGGTCCGCACGGGCGCCGGTGCGATCGTGCTCAATTGGTCGGCGAGCAGGCTCAGCGCGTGGATGCGCAGGCTCAGGCCGTCCTGCTGCAGCAGGTCGGGATTCCGGAAGAAGCGCAGGTGCGGGCTTGTACCGTTCGCCATGAACGCAACTTGCCGGAATCCTTCGAAATGGCCGAGCATCGGGCCGAGCAACTCTCGGGATCGGTCCGCGCCGACGAAGGTCGACAGCGTGCTTTCCGACACGACGAGCCGCAGCTGCCGCACGAGCCGGTTTGCGGCGAAGCGGCGTTCGCCGCCGCCGCTTCGGAACACCGACACCGTTGTGTGGCCGGACGAGAACGGCAGGCGCTCGCCGCGCCGGTCACAGAACTCGGAGTCGCCTTCAAGGCCGATCGTGACGACGAGCTGGCGTTCGTCGCCGTCGTGGCTGCAGACCTCGGTCAGCGCACGCTCCGACAGCACACTCGAGCGCACGACCGAGAAGCCGGGCTCGCAATTCAGGCGTTCGACCGCGTAGCTGCCGCATTCGGCGTCCCCGAGTGCGACGGTCCAGGTCTGGTTTGGGGCGACGTCCATTGCGGACGCGCTGGGTATGGTCAGTGCGTGCATTCGAACAACTCCTCTCAGGTTCTCCACGGCAGACCGGACGTTTCGGTAAATCTCGAGCGCCTCGATGTCCGCAAGACTAGCTACAAAGTTTTGGCGATGGAACGGCTTCACCCGGCTCGCATATGAAATTCGCCGATATCCATATGAAATGAGAATGATTCTCATTCATCCGTAAAATATCATTGTGGATGTCGACCATCAACTGATGGCGCTGTCGTCCGCCGGCAGCGCCGGCGCGTACCCCGGCGGGGCGCGGCGGCCGCTGGACGGGCGGGAAACGGTGTGTTTCCCCCTGACCGGGGCCAGATCAACATCCATGCCTATGACCGACGTTGAACGAAATGCCGCGCGGCTTGCGGCGCTGCCTCTGGGCGATGTACGGCTGGCGCTGTCGGCGTCGCCGCCCGGCTTCGCGCCGGCGTTGAGCGCGCTGCAACGGCGGATGGCGGCGCTCGGCGCGCAGTGCGTGCCGCTGCGGCGCGTTTGCGCCTTCCCTGACGTGGCGGCCCCCGGCTGCGGCGCGATTCACGCGCGTCTTGCCGATGCGTCGGGCGCGCGCGTCGACGTGTCGCTGCGCGGCTGGCCGGCGTCCGGCGCGCCCGTGTCCGATGCGCTGCTGCAGGCCGCGACCGGCATCACTGGCTGGCATGCGCGTGCAGAGCACGCGTGGCGGTCGCTCGGCGTCGACTACGTGTCGACGCTCGGCGCGTCGCTCGCGTCCGCGTCCGCGTTGGCTGCGCTGGCTGCCCAGCGCGGACGCGACGGAGCGCCGCCTGCCGCGCTGTCGCTGTGTCTTGCCGATGCCGCGCTGTTCGCGATGGGCCAGTACCTCGCGATGGATCACGCAGGGCAGCCTGTGCAACCGCCGCGCGACACGAACGATCGTCCACCGCCGTTCGAGAGCGGCGACGGCGAGCGCTTCGAATTCGAAGCACTCGACCCGGACGCGTGGGGGCGCTTCTGGCAGCGTGCGGGGGCCGCCGCGGACGACATCGCGGCCGGATGGCGCCCGTTCATGCTGCGCTACACGCAGGCGTGTGCGCCGCTGCCGGCCGGCCTGTTTCGCGTGGTGGCCCGGCTCGACTATGCGTCGCTGTGCGCGATTGCGCGCGATACGGGCACCTATGTGAGCGCGGTGCGCGATGCGGCCGCGCTGCGCGACGATCCACGCGACGCGCGCTGGCGCGCGGGCGGCCCGTGGCAATTCGATCCGGCGGCGGAGCCGGCCGGTACGCCGCCGTTCGCGCGCGGCGAGGTGCCGGCGGTGCCCGGCCGGCCGCTCGCCGGCATGACCGTGCTTGAATCCTGCCGGTTGATCCAGGGGCCGCTCGCCGGTCACGTGCTGCGCCTGCTCGGCGCGCGCGTAATCAAGATCGAGCCGCCCGGCGGCGATCCGATGCGCGGGATGCCGCCGCTGGCGGGCGGCGTGTCCGCGCATTTCGACGCGATCAACCGCGGCAAGGAATGCATCGAACTCGATCTGCACACGCGCGCCGGGCGCGACCGCGTGTTCGACCTCGCGCGCGACGCTGACGTGTTCCTGCACAACTGGGCGCCCGGCCGCGCCGCGCGGCTCGAACTGACGGCGGCCGATTTCGCGCGGGTCGCGCCCGCGCTCGTCTATGCATCGGCATCCGGCGCCGGGCACGAGCCGGCGCACGACGATCCGGTCGGTACCGACTTCATGGTGCAGGCGCACAGCGGCCTGGCGGCGCTGATCGGGGGCCCGCACGGACGCGGCGGCGCGCTGCTGACGCTGGTCGACGTGCTGGGCGGCGTCGCGGCGGCCGAGGGCGTGGCCGCCGCGCTCTACGCGCGCGCCGTCGACGGCCGCGCGCGCGGGTTCGATTCCGCGATGACGGGTGCTGCAGCGCTGCTCGTTGCGCACGCGCACGAAGCGGCGGTTGCGCCACGTGCCGATGCCGCGCCACTCGCCGCGGCGCTGGGCCTGCCGGCCGCATACGCGACGCGCGACGGCCGCCTGATGATCGATGTGCCACCCGGGGAACGCGGCGCGGGGTGGCTCGTGAGGCTGTGCGGCGCCGTGCACGGCGTGGTGCCGGACGATGCGGCCGAGCGTCTCGCCGCCGCGCTCGCAGTGCACGACACCGCGCACTGGCAGCGCGAATTTGCCGCGCACGACGTGCCGGCCGTCGCTATCGCGGCCGATGTGGCCGACGTCGCGGCCCATCCGCTCCTGGCGGGCAGCTTGCGGCGTGAAGCCGACCGTCTGGCCGTCACCTGTCCCTGGACCTTCACTCATACTGAGACGCTTCGATGACATTCGACTCCACGCTTTCCGCCGCTCGGTCGCGCGGCGCCGTTCCGGAATCCCGCGTCCTGCGCGACCACGTTCCCGTCGCGCTGCGGCGCGCTTGGGCCGACGCCGGCATTTACGCAGGGCACGACCTGTTCGGTGCGTTCGCGGGTTACGCCGATGCGCACCCGCTCGCGCTCGCGGTGTCCGACGGCGGCATCGCGCTTACCTATGCGCAACTGCGCGTGCGCAGCCTCGGGCTCGCGACCGCGCTGCACGAATGTGGCGTGCGGGCGGGCGACGTCGTGGCGGTCAACCTGCCGAACGGCTGGCGTGCCTGCGCGGCCGACCTGGCCGCCGCTGCGCTGGGCGCGATCGTGCTGCCTTACCCGATCGGCCGCAAGCGGCACGAGAGCCGTGCGCTGCTTGCGAAGTCGGCCGCGAAGGTGCTGATCTGCCAGCGGCGGGTCGGCGACATCGACTATGCGGCACTGGTCGACGGGCTGCGCGACGAACTGCCCGCGCTCGAACGCGTGTTCGTGCACGGCGCGCGCTATTTCGACTGGCCTGACCTCGATCGCTGCTGGGACCGTGAGCCGCATCCGTACCGTGCGGGCGTGCTCGACCCGGACGGCCCGGTGCGGTTGATCGCGTCGTCGGGCTCGGAGGCCGAGCCGAAGCTCGTGCTGTATTCGCACAATGGCTTGATTGGCGGGCAGGCGTCGTACCTGAAGAGCCTCGGCGCCGATGTTTCGTTGATACGCGCGATGTTCTGCGTGTCGCTTGCGTCGCCGTTCGGCTCGCTCGGCACGTCGTGCACGCTCGCGGCGCTCGGCGGTGCACTCGTCAATCTCGAGCGGTTCGAGCCGACCGCTGCCCTGCTCGCGATCGCCTCGCTGCGCGTCACGCATCTGTTCGCGGGGCCGAACATGGTCGACATGCTGCTCGAAAGCCCACTGCTCGTGGACGGCGGGGACGATGCGCCCGACCTGTCGTCGCTGAAGGCGATCGTCAGCGGCGGTTCGGCGCTGAGCGCGGAAACCGCGCGGCGCGTGCGTGACATGATCGGCTGCGCGCTGATCCAGTCGTACGGCTCGGCGGACGGCGTCGCGTGTCACACCGCGCTCGACGACGATTTCGATACGGTCGTCACGACGGTCGGGCGGCCCGATCCGGCGGTCGTCACGGTGCGGATCGTCGACGATGCGGGTCGGGATGCCGACCCGGGCGACGAAGGCGAGATTTGGGCGCGCGGGCCGATGACGCCGATGGGCTACTACGGCGCACCGGAACTGAACGAACGCAATCGCGCGGCGGACGGCTGGGTGCGGCTCGGCGATCGCGGCCGGATGGATGCGGCCGGCTATCTGCAGATCGTCGGCCGCCGTGCGGATACCGTGTTGCGCAACGGCGTGAAGATCAATCTCGTCGAGATCGAGATGCTGCTGCACGGGCATCCCGACGTGGCGGACGTGGCCGTCGTGCAGGCGGCGGGCGATGCGGCTGTCGTGCGGCTCTGCGCGTGTGTCGTGCCGCGCGTGGGCCGTCAGGCGCCGACGCTTGACGCGATCAACCGCTTCCTGCTCGACGACTGCGGTGTGGAGAGCAGCAAGCGCATTGACGTGGTGGTGCCGTGCCCGCAGCTGCGGCTCGCGCCGTCGGGCAAGGTCGATCGCGCGACGCTCGCGCGCGAAGTCGCGACCGCGCAGGCTGCGCTTGCGACCTGCCTGCCGGGCGCGCAACCCGCGCTGTCCGCGGCGCCGATCCTCGATCTGCTGATGGGCGTCGAGCGTGCCGGTGTGCTGCGTGCGGCGATCGAGCTGCGCGTGTTCGACCGGCTGGCGGCTGGCCCGCGAGGTGCGGCCGAACTGGCCGGCGAACTGCAGGCCAGCGCGCGCGGGATGCGGATTCTGCTCGATGCGCTGGCCGGGCTCGAGCTCGTCGACCACGACGCCGCGCGTGCATGCTATGCACTGAACCCGACGTCGCAGCGCTTTCTCGTGACCGCGTCGCCGCACTACATCGGCGGGCTGTCGAGCGTCTATACGGCCGATCTGATGTGGGACACGTTCCGGCATTTCAAGGACGCCGTCGTGGCGGGCGGCAGCGTGCTGCCGTCGAGCCTCGAGGCCGCAGATCACCCGTACTGGCGGGAGTTTGCGGTCGGCATTGCGAACACGAGCCGCCGCACCGCGCAGCGCGTCGCGGATCTGCTCGCGCCGTGGGCCGCCGCGCGCCGGTCGGTTGCCGTACTCGATCTCGGCTGCGGCAACGGTATCTACGGCTTCACGTTCGCGCAGGCGCAGCCGAAGGCGACCGTCTGCGGCGTCGACTGGCCGTCGATCCGCGACGTGTGTGCGCGCACCGCGCACGAATTCGGTGTCGAGGCGCGCGCGCAGTTCGTCGGCGGTGATCTGTTCGACGTCGAGATTCCGGGGCAGTACGACCTCGTTATCCTGAGCCAGATCCTCCATCACTTCGACGAGGACGCATGCCGCCGGCTGCTCGCGCACGCATGCCGCCGCCTCGCGCCCGGAGGGCGGATCGCGGTTTGCGATTTCATGATCTCGGACGCGCCGCCCGCGAGCGAACCCGTGCCGCGCCTGTTCGCCGCCCAGATGCTCGGGCTCACGCAGGCGGGCGACTGCTATCCGGTCGCCGCAGTCAGGGCGCTGCTCGCCGAACAGGGGCTCGTCGATGTTACGGCCACGCCGTTGAAGGGTGTGCCCGTGCACTGCGTGACGGGCGACCGCACGGCAGGTTGACCAACACATCGCAGACGCGTCATCACGGTGCAGCACGAGCCGCATCGATCAGGTATCCAAATGAAGGGGAATCGGATGCAAACTCAATTGTGGCGGCTCGCGGGAGTCGTCTACGCCGAAATCGCGACGAGCGTCGCGATCGGGCTGGCGGTCACCGCGTGCTACGCGGCCCAGGCGCTGTGCATTGCGCGCGGGATCGCGGCCGTGCTGTCGGGCGCGTCGCCGTCGGACGTGTTCGGTTGGGTGCTTGGCTTCGCGGCGTTCGCGCTCGCACGGATCGCGCTGATGTGGGCCGGCGAAGTCGCGGCGCTGCGCACCGCAAGCCGCACCAAGGCACGGTTGCGCGCGCGGCTGCTGCCGCAGGCGCTGGCGCTCGGCCCGGACGGCGGCGCGGGTCGCACCGCTGAACTGCAGCACACCATCATCGGCGGCGTCGAGGCGCTCCAGATGTATTACGGTCGCTACATTCCCGCCGTCTGCGTTGCACTCGTCGGCTGCACCGGCGTGATCGGCGCTGTCGCGTGGCTCGATCCGCTGTCCGCGAGTGTGCTCGCCGCCTGCGTGCTGGCGGTGCCTGTCGTCGATCGCGTGTGGCTGCGGCTGTGCCGGCCAAAGGCATCGGAGCTGATGGCGTCGATGGGGCGCTTCGGCGCGACGATGCTCGACAGCCTGCAGGGCATTGCCACGCTGAAGGCGTTCGACGCGGCCGGCACGCGCCGCGCGGCGCTGGTCGCCGCGGCGGCCGACCTGCGCAGCGAGGCGATGGGGATTCTTTACGCCACGCTGATGCGCAACGGCGTGACGGGCCTGTTCGGGCTTGGCTGCATCGCGCTGGTGGCGGCGCTCAATGCGTCGCGTGCGGCGTCGGGGGCGCTGCCTGCGACGACCGCGCTGATCACGCTGTTCCTGGCGCGCGAGGCGTTCCGGCCGGTCGACCGGCTCGACAAGACGTTCCATGTCGCGTGGGGAGCCGCGAGCGCGGCCGCACCGGTCGCCGCGCTGCTCGATGCCGAACCGCCCGTGCGCGAGCCGGCGTCGCCGCGCGCGCCGGGCGCGCGCTCGGACATTGCCTTCGACGACGTGACGTTTGCGTGGCCGGGCACTGACCGGCTCGCGCTCGAGCGCGTGTCGTTCGCGGTCGGCGAGCGCGAATTCGTTGGTGTCGTCGGGCCGTCGGGCGCCGGCAAGTCGACGCTTGGGGCGCTGCTGACGCGGATGGCCGACCCGCAGCGCGGCGCCGTGAGGATCGGCGGCGTCGACCTGCGCGACCTGCCGCTGGCGGCGATGCGCGCGCAGGTCAGCGCGGTGTTCCAGGACATCGTGCTGTTCCACGGCAGTATCGAGGACAACCTACGGTTCGCGCGCCCCGACGCGGACGCGCAGGCGATTCGCGACGCGGCGCGGATCGCGCACATCCATGAGTTCATCGAAAGTTTGCCGCACGGCTATGCGACCGCTGTCGGCGAGCGCGGCGCGCAGTTGTCGGGTGGCCAGCGGCAGCGGCTCGCGATTGCGCGCGCGTGGCTGAAGGGCGCGCCGGTCCTGCTGCTCGACGAGGCGACCTCGAACGTCGATCCGTCGAGTGAACGGGCGATCCAGGCGTCGATCGAGGCGTTCGCCGGGCAGCGCGCGCTCGTCGTGATCGCACATCGCCTCGCGACGGTGCGGCATGCGGACCGGATCGTCGTCGTCGACGGCGGTCGGATCGTCGAGGAAGGTAACCACGACACGTTGACGGCGCGTGGCGGACTGTATGCGCGCCTGCTGGCCGCGCAGGATGCGCAGGCCGGCGCATCGCAGGAGGAAGCGGCATGAGCGCGAACTCGACAACGCTCCACGACCGCGCGACGACGCGCCGCGCGCGTAGCAGCTGGGCGGGCCTGATGCGGCTCGCGAGCGGACAGGAACGGTTGATGGCGCTGACGATCGTCGCGACGGTGCTCGCGCAGGGCGGGATGGTCGCGACGCTTGCGACCTGCGCGTGGCTGATCGGACACGCGGTCACGGGCGCGGGCGCCGCGCAGTGGCAGCCCGGCCTGTGGGTGCTCGCCGCGGCGGCGGCAGCGGGCGCGGGCGGCCGCTGGTGGCAGGCGCACGTGTCGCACGAATTTGCGTTTGCGCTGATCGAGACGATGCAGATCGGCATCTACGACGGGCTCGAACGCGCAGCGCCCGGTTATGTGGCCGGGCGCCGCACGGGCGAGCTCGCGGCGACGGCGACGCGCGACGCGCAGGCGATGGAGCATTTCTTCGCGCACACGCTCGCCGACGCGATCGCGGCGGGCGTCGTTCCGCTGCTGGCGCTGGCGGCGCTCGCGTTCGTGCAGCCGTGGCTGATGCTCGCGCTGCTGCCGTTCCTGCCGCTGCTCGCATCGGTGCCGTTCTGGCTCGGCGATCGCGCGCACCGTCAGGGCCGCAAGCTCGCGGAAGCGGCGGCGCGGCTCGACGCGGAGGTGATCGAAGGAATTCAGGGCCGCAAGGAAATCGCGCTGTTCGGCCAGGCGCGCGCGTGGCTCGACCGCGTTGCGTCGCGTGTGGCCGAGATGGAGGACGAGCAGCACCGTTACGGTGCGCGCGCGCGGCTCGAGCAGGGCGCGATCGAACTGCTGCAGGCGGGAGCGCTGCTCGCCGCGCTCGTGACCGGCGCCGTGCTCGTCGAGGGCGGGCGGCTCGGCGGCGCGTGGCTGCCGTGTGCAGTCGTGCTGGTCGGCGCAGCGCTAATTCCGCTCGCCGAAGCCACGCAGGCCGCGCGCCAGCTCGGCGAGCTGAAGGCCGGCGCCGAGCGCATTCTCGAGATCCAACGGCAGCCCGCGCAGATCGTCGACCAAGGCACCGCGGAACCGGCCGATGCGACGGTACGCTTCGAACAGGTTGGTTTCGCGTACGACGGCGAGCGCGCGCCGGCGCTACGCGGCGTCGATTTCGACGTGAAGCAGGCCGAGACGGTCGCGCTCGTCGGCGCGTCTGGCGCGGGCAAGAGCACGTGCGTGAGCCTGCTGCTGCGCTTCCGGGACGTGCAGGCGGGGCGCGTGACGCTCGGCTGCGTCGACGTGCGCGACATCCCGGTCGCGCGGCTGCGGCAGTGCGTGTCGGTCGTGCCACAGGACGTGTACCTGTTCGACGACTCCGTCGCGAACAACATCCGCCTCGGGCGGCCGGACGCGAGCGGCGCGGACGTCGAGCAGGCCGCACGCGATGCGCAGGCCCACGACTTCATCGTCGCACTGCCGGACGGCTATGACACGCGCTGCGGAGAACGCGGCGCCCGGCTGTCTGGCGGCCAGCGGCAGCGGATCGCGATCGCGCGCGCGCTGCTGCGCGACAGTCCCGTGCTCGTGCTCGACGAAGCGTCGTCGAGCCTCGACACGGAGAGCGAGCGCGCGTTCCACGACGCGCTCGCGCGGCTGCACCGGCGTCGCACGGTGCTGATGATCGCGCACCGGCCATCGACGATCCGCCAGGCCGACCGCATCGTCGTACTCGACGAAGGCCGCGTCGTCGAGCAGGGTACGCATGCCGAACTCGTTGCGCGCGACGGACGCTATGCGCGCCTGATCGCACGCGATGCGGGTTGCGCGTGAATCGCCTCTCCCATTTCAACCACTACCACCACGCTTCACGGGGTTCGCGGCGAGGCCGTTGCCGGCCGGTCGAAAACGGAGCATCAGCAGGAGAATGTTTCATGAGTTGTCGTTGCAGTCGTGCTGCCCGGACCCGCCGGGTGACTTCGTGTATCGCTTCACCGGATCGATTCCCCGTTCAATCCTTCAGTTCACTGAACGTTTCGCTCATCAGCTTCGCGGGCGCCGCCGGCGCCGAGGTGCGTCGCGCGGTCAGGCCGATTGCGCCGCTGTCGCTTGCGCTAGCGGCCGCTTGTGCGGCACCGCTGTCCGCACGCGCGGGGAGCGGCGCGACCGCCGTTCCAGCCGCTATCGAGTCGCCGGCTTACGCTTCCACCTCGTCCGATTCGGCCACCGCCACACAGCTCGAAGCGGTGACGATCACCGCGCGCCGCCACAGCGAATCGCAGCAGAAAGTGCCGGTCAGCGTGACGGTGGCGAGCGGCGCGGATCTCGCGGTCGACGCCACGCCGTCGGCCGGCAACGCGGGCCTGGCGCGTTCGGTGCCGAACCTCGCGTTCGCGGATATCGGCGCGACCTATGCAAACGTGTTCAGCATTCGCGGCGTTGGCTCGTTCATGCCGCTCGCGGCCGACGACGAATCGGTCGTGATGTACGTGAACGACGTGCCGCGCGCGACCACGGGCGCGCCGCCGACCTTCATGGACATTGACCGCGTCGAGGTGCTGCGCGGCCCGCAGGGTACGCTGTTCGGCCGCAACACGCAGGGTGGCGCGATCAACGTGATCACGAAGCAGCCGACCTTCAAGCACGAATTCTCGGCCACGGCAGAAGGCGGCACGCACGGCCGCTGGCTCGGCGAGATGATCGGCAACGGCCCGGTGTCGGACGATGTCGCCGCGCGCGTCGCGGTGCGGATGTCGAACCTGAACGGCAGCGTGCCGAACCTCGCGACGGGCAGCACCGACGGGCGCGTGAAGATCGGCGCCGCGCGCGGCACGGTGCTGTGGGTGCCCGACGACCGCACGTCGGTCACGGTGTCGGGCTTCGTCGACCAGACCGAGACCACCGCGCCGCGCTTCGTGCTGCTGCAGAACGCCGATTTCCCGCAGGTCGAGCTGGATCCGTCGACGGCCAGCCGCTGGCGCGATGCGGGCGGCAGCGTGCGGGTCGAGCGCGCGTTCGACCGCGTCAAGTTCACGTCGCTGACGAGCTATCAGGATTCGCGCAACGTCCAGCAGTTCGACCTGACCGACGGGCTTATCTATTCGGCGCTGTCGAGGCGACCGGCGAGCGTGTTCAACGTGCCGGGTGCGGACTACACCGAGATGCATTTCGGCGAATCGACGTTCCAGCAGGAGGCGCGGCTGAATTCGCACGACGACAGCCTCGTGATGTGGACCGCCGGGCTCAATTATTTCCATTCGCGCTTCACGAACGACACGTCGGCGATTGCGTCGCCGGCCGCGTTCAATTTCGTGACGACGCAGAACGGCCAGCAACACAACCGCATCAATACCGACAGCGTGTCGCTGTTCGGCGAGGCGAGCTGGCCGCTCACGGCACGGCTGAAGGCGATCACGGGCGTGCGCGCGACCTATGAGCGCAAGGACGCGCGCTATGCGTTCGACGGCAACGGCAATCCGAAAGTCGTGAGCCGGTTTCGCGAGGACGACAGCCTGAGCGACACGTTCGTCACCGGGCGCGCGGGCCTGACGTTCGACTGGACCGATACGCTGATGACCTATGCGACCGTGTCGCGCGGCGAAGCGTCGGCCGGTTTTCCAGCCGTGACCGTGAACGGGCCCCAAGGCCGGCGCGAGTCGTCTTTTCCCGCGTCGACGAGCTGGACCTACGAACTCGGCTTCAAGTCGCTGTGGCTCGATCGGCGACTCAGCGTCGACGGGTCGGTGTTCTACAACGACGTGAAGAACGGCCACCTTGTCGCGTTCTTCCCGTCGAGCGGGCTGTTCATGCCTGCGTCGCTCGACTATCGGACCTATGGCGCGGAATTCGAACTCGGCGCGAAGGTGTCGCGCTACGTACGGTTGACGGCTGGGCTCGGCTATACGCAGGGCGAACTGCGCTCGGTGCCCGACGGCGACGTTACGGGTGCGCGGTCGGGCAACCGGCTGTCGAACGTGCCGCGCACGACGGCCAACCTCGGCGTGCACGGCGAATTGCCCGGCGGCGCCGTCGGGTTGCCGGGGCGCTTCAGTGCGGACGTGGCGTGGCAGTTCGTCGGCTCGCGCGCGGTCGACGTGCGCAACAGCTTCAATCTCGCTGCATACAGCGTGGCCAACCTGCGGGTCGGCTGGACCTACCGGAACTGGACGCTGTACGGGTTCGCGGAGAACGTGTTCGACCGCCGCTACGTCGTCGCGGGGCAGAGCTGGGCGCCGGGTGTCGGTTCGGTGCGTGTCGGCCAGCCGCGCGTCGTCGGCATCGGCATGACGACGCGGCTTTGACGGAAGCCCCATGAGCGAACCACTTCTTCTCGCCGGCGATCAACCGCCAGCCGTTGCGCCGACGCCCGGCATCGCGCGCGTACTCACGGTCGTCGCGATCCTCTACGCCGCGATCGGCAGCGTGTTCGGCTTCGTGCAGGGCGGCCTCGGGCCGATCCTGCGCGCGCAGGGCGTGACGCTGGCGTCGCTGCAATGGGTCTATGCGCTGTACCTGCCGTTCGGCGTCGCGTTCCTGTGGGCGCCGTGGCTCGACGCGCGGCGGATGCGCTGGCTCGGGCACCGCACCGGCTGGATCGTCGCGACGCAACTGGTCGCCGTCGCGGCGACGCTCGGCATCGCCGCGCTACCGGGTGCCCCGTCGGTCGCATCGCTGTTTGCGCTCGGGCTCGTCGCGACGGCAGCCGTTGCGACGATGGACCTGTCGCTCGACGCATTGACGGTCGAGCAGACGCCACCGTCGGGCCGCACGCTCGTCGCGGCCGCGAAGATGGGGGGGATGGCGGTCGGCCTGCTGCTGGGCGGCGGCGTGCTCGTGTGGGCGTATCCGTCGGCCGGCTGGCGGCTCACGTTCGTGCTGCTGGCCGCGATCCTCGCCGTATCGCTGTTGCCGGTCGGGCTGCTGGTCGCGGCCGATCGCGCGGCGCCGCGCATCGCGAACCGGTCGCTGCCCGGGTGGCGCGATGCACTGCGCGACGCGCCGATGCGCGCGCGGCTGCTCGCGACGATCGCGCTGACCGTGATGCTGATGCTGCTGTTCAACTTCAACCGGTTGTTGCTGGTCGATCTCGGCATGCCGCTGCAACGGATCGGTGCGCTGCTCGGCATACTCGTGCCGGCCGCGAACCTCGCGGCGGCGGTCGCGGCCGGCTGGGCCGCGCGCCGCTGGCGGCCGGCGGCGATCTGCGCGACTGGGGCCGCGGCGTGCGCCGCGAGCGTCGCCGTGCTCGCGGTTGCCGCGGCGCGCGGCGATGCGGCGCTGGCCACGACGGGCGCGGTGCTGGTTGGCGCGGCCAGCGCATGGACCTTCATCAGCATGGGCGGCGCGATCCTCGGCTGGGCTGCCGGGCGCCAGCCTGCGACTGTATATGCGCTGTTCTATAGCAGCGGGCGGCTCGTCGGCACGTTCGGTCTGCTCGGCATACCGAGGCTGATCGCGACAGTAGGCTGGCCCGCGTTTTATGCGGGCGCCGGCGTCGTGTTCGTGCTGGCAGCGGGGGTGTTTGTTGCGTTGCTGCCGCGCGGGAGTGCGGTGCCGGCGGAGCCGCGGCGCGGTACGGTGTGAAGGCCGGCGCAGGCGGGTGCGGCGCCGGCTCGCCGAACTGGCCTTATGTTTCGTCCGCGGCGGTCCCCGCCGGCCGCGGAAACGTCAGCACCACCGCAAACCCGCCCGCGTCGGGAAACGCGAACCCGACGCGCCCGCCGTGCGCCTTCATCACCTCCTGCACGATCGCGAGCCCGAGCCCCGACCCCGTGCGGCGTTCGGTGCCGTCCGGCGCGATTCGCACGAACGGCTGCAACGCCGCGTCCCAATGCTCGCGCGGAATCCCGCGCCCGTTGTCGGTGACGGTCAGCGTCACCGCATCGTCGCTGTTGCCCGCGGTGGCGACCGACACGACGATATCGTCCGCATGCCCATGCAGCAGCGCATTGTGCAGCACGTTCGACAACGCCTCCTGCAGACTGATTGCATCGCCGTCGATCCACGCATGCGGCGCATCGCTCGCGAACGCGACGGCCACGTCGCGCTCGTCCGCGAGCGGAATCGTGCGGCCGAGCACGTCCTTCGCGAGCGCGACGAGCTCGACGGGTTGCAGCGGCACGACCTCGGTACGATGGATCACCATCGCATGATTGAGCAACTGCCCGGTGAGCCGCCCGACATCCGCGCTGGTCGCACGCAACGCATCGAGCCGCGCCGCATGACGCGCTGGATCGGCCTCGCCGTCGAGCAGTTCGATCTGCGCGTCGAGCCGCGCGAGCGGCGTGCGCATCTGGTGCGCGGCGTCGGCGATGAAGCGCTGCATCGCGTTGATCCGCTCGGCAAGGCGGTGCATCAGCCCGTTGATCGACCCGATGATCGCGTCGATCTCGCTCGGCGTATCGACGGCCACCGGCCGCAAATCGGCGGGGTCGCGCGCGGCGATGATCGTGCCGATCTGCGCGAGCGGGCGCAGCCCGCGCCGGATCGCGAGGCCGCTCGCGCCGATCGCGAGCACGCTCATCAGCAGGATCAACGTCCACACCTTGATGCTCATGTCGTTCGTCAATTGCTGCCGCGCGTTGGTGGTTTGCGCAACCGTCACGAGCGCCCACCCCGGCGTGCTTTCCTCGGGCATGTAGCGCGCGATCGTCGCGGTGCGGATCTGGTGCCCCTGGTAGACGGCGTTCGCGAACGCGGGGCCCTGCTTCGCGGCGGCGAGCGTCGCGGGGCTCGCGAGATCGTTGTAGCCGGCCACCACGACGCCGCGCGAATCGACGACCTTGTAGTAGACGAGGTCGTAGCGCGACAGCGTCGACAGCGCGGCGACCGGCGGATTCAGCGCAAGCACACCGCCTTGCACGTACAGGTTCTCCGCGACCTGGATCGATGCGCCCGCAAGCAACTGGTCGTATGCGCGCTCGGCCGCGACGCCCGCGTAGTAGCGCGCGATCACCGCGAGGGCGAGCGCGCCGGTCGCGACGACGAGTGCGATGAACAGCAGCGTGCGCCCGAACAGCGTCTTGGGGAACCAGTCAATGCGCGGCAATCTGATACCCCATCCCGCGCGCGGTGCGGATTTCGACCGAGCTGCCCTGCAGCTTTCTGCGCACGCGCGTCACGTATTGCTCGACCGCGTTCGCGCTCGGCTCGTTGCCGAAGCTGAACAGCTGGTTCAGCAGTTCGTCCTTCGAGAAGATCCGCTGCGGACGGCTCGCGAGGATCTCGAGCAGCGCGAACTCCTGGCGCGACAGCGACAGCGGCTGACCGTCGAGTTCCGCGAGGCGGCTGCTGCGGTCGATCACGAGGCCGCCGAGCGTCAGCACGTCGTTCGCATGGCCGCTGTTGCGGCGCAGCAGCGCCTGCACGCGCGCTTCGAGCTCGCGGTAGTCGAACGGCTTCACGAGATAGTCGTCGGCGCCGAAGCCGAGGCCGCTTACGCGGTCGTCGATCGCCGAGCGCGCGGTGACGAGCAGCACCGGCGTCGTGCTGCCCGACGCGCGCAGGTTGCGCAGCACCGTGAAGCCGTCGAGCCCGGGCAGGTTCGCATCGAGCACGACGAGGTCGAAGCGCTCGACGCGCAGCAGGCTGTTCGCGGTCGAACCGTCGGTCTCGAGATCGACGGCATGGCCGAGCCGCGTGAGACGGCTGCGGATCGCCGCGCCGATTTCGGCATCGTCCTCCACGACGAGAATGCGCATGGTGCCGTTTGCAGGTAGAAGGTTAGGGGTTTTCCCGGGGCCGGGATGTCAGCATTTTCTCAGACTCGCTCGATAACCTGTGTACAGCCGGAACAAGCGATGACGGCATTAATACCAGAGGAGACGGCAACATGCAGCATGTCACGGGCACGACGAAGGCGCGGCGCAATGCTCGGCAGAATGCACGGCGATGCGTGACGCCGGCTGCCGCGTGGCCGCTCGCCGTGCGCCGCACGCAGGCGTGCGCATGACGACGTCGCCGCGCCGCCGCGCATTGCTCGCCGCCGGCCTCGGTGCGTTGGCCGCACCGTCGCTGGTGCGCTCGAGGCCGCGCACGGTGCGAATCTCGAAAGGCTACGGCGTGCTGTACCTGCCGCTGCTCGTGATGGAGAAGCAGCGCCTGTTCGAGCGGCACGCGGCGCGGCGCGGCCTGCGCGCCATCGCGCTCGACTGGGTGCTGCTCGACGGCGGCAATTCCGTCAACGACGCGATGATGGCCGGCACGCTCGACTTCGCGGGCGCCGGCGCGCCGGGCTTCATCGAGCTGTGGGCGCGGGCGCGCGGGATTCCGAATGTCGAGGTGATCGGCATCAGCGGCTTGTCGACGACCTCGCTGTCGCTCAATGCGAATCGTCCGGGCCTTGCGTCGCTGCGCGACTTCATGCCGTCCGACCGGATTGCGGTGCCGGGCATCCGCACGTCGCTGTCGGCGGTCGTGCTGCAGATGGTCGCGAGCCGGCAGCTGGGTGCCAGGCATTTCGCGCAACTCGATTCGATCACCGTGAACCTGCCGCATCCGCAAGCGATGCAGGCGCTGATCCGCCGCGAGAACGGCGTGACGGCGCACTTCACGTCGCCGCCGTTCTCGACGCTCGAATTGCGGCAGCCGGGCATTCATCGCGTGGTGAATTCGGTCGACGTGCTCGGCCCGATGACGCTCGACGTCGTGTTCGCGCCGAAGCGGCTCGTCGATGCGGAGCCTGCGCTGGCCGCGGCGTTTCTCGGCGCGCTCGACGAAGCGAATCGCTTGATCGTGCAGGATCCGCGCGCGGCGGCCGCGCTGTATGCAGCATCGTCGGGTGTCGGCGTGTCGCACGACGACGTGATACGGATGCTCGCCGCGCCGGACACGCGGTTCTCGGTATGGCCGAACCAGCTGATGGACTACGTCGAGTTCCTGTACCTCGCCGGCACGATCAAGGCCAAGCCGCGCGCATGGCACGAGATGTTCGCGCCGATGCTCGACGACTACCACGCACGCTGAGCGCCGCCGATCCACGATTTCATCGACCTGCAAAGCGCACGCGCGTTCGTCGCGCGGCGCCGATTCAACCGACAAGCAACCGATTCACGGAGGAGCCCTTAATGAATGCCACCGAAACCCTGGACCCCGCGTCCGCCGACGAGCAGCGCGTCATGTCGAAGATGGCGCGGCGCCTGCTGCCCATCCTCGTCGTGATGTTCCTGATCGCGTTCATCGACCGGCAGAACGTCGGCTTCGCGAAGCTGCAGATGGTGCACAGCCTCGGGATGACGGAAGCTGCGTTCGGGCTCGCGTCGTCGCTGTTCTTCATCGGCTACCTGCTGTTCGAGGTGCCGAGCACGCTCGCGCTGCATCGCTACGGCGCTCGCGTGTGGCTCGCGCGGATCATGCTGACGTGGGGCCTCATCACCGTGCTGATGGGCTTCACGACGTCGATGCCGGCGTTCTGCTCGCTGCGCTTCCTGCTCGGCATCGCCGAGGCCGGCTTCTATCCGGGCGTGATCTACTACCTGACGCTGTGGTTCCCACAGAGCTACCGCGCGAAGGTGCTCGGCATCTTCACGCTCGGCAGCGCGCTCGCGAACATGCTTGGGTCGCTCGTCGGCGGCGTGCTGCTGAGCCTGAACGGCGTGTGGGGCCTCGCGGGCTGGCAGTGGGTGTTCGTGGCGACGGGCATTCCGGCCGTGATCGTCGCGATCGTCGTGTTCCGCGTGTTGCCGGCCTCGTTCCGCGAGGCGGCGTTCCTCGACGAACGCGAGAAGCAGATCGTCGCGGCCGCGCTGGAGCGCGAGAAGCCGGCGCAGGCCGAGCACGGCCAGCCGTGGAAGGCGCTGCTCGATCCGCGCGTGATGCTGTTCGCGGCGACTTACATGCTGATGTCGACGTCGCTGTACGGCGTCACGTACTGGTTGCCGACGCTCGTGAAATCGTTCGGCGTGTCGAGCAGCACGAACGGTTTCCTGAGCATGCTGCCGTGGGCGCTCGCGGTGGTGCTGCTGGTGTGGCTGCCGTCGAAGCTGCGCCGCGCGAAGAGCATCCTGCGCACGATCGCGATCGTCGCGGCGCTCGGCGCGCTCGGCTTTCTGCTGAGCCTCGTGCTGCCGTCGACGCCGCTGCGCTTCGTCGCGCTCGTGCTCGGCGGCGCGTGCATCCCGCTGCTGTATCCGTGCTTCTGGTCGATGCCGCCGCGCTACTTCACCGGCGCGCGCGCGGCGGCGAGTGTCGCGGCGATCAACTCGATCGGCAACCTCGGCGGCTTCTTCAGCCAGAACCTGATGCCGTTCGCGGGCAAGGTGACGGGCACCGCGTTCGGGCCGATGATCGTGCCGATCGTGTGTCTCGCGCTGCTCGGGATCGGCGCGCTGGTCGCGTGGACGCGCTCGGAGCGGGGGATGGTGGCGGTGCGGGCGTGATGTGCTACCGTGCATGCGGTTTGAATGCACGGAGATAGCAATGAAGACTGCGGCGATGTGCGCGCTTCGAGTCGATCAGACATTACTCGAGGAAGCGCAAACCGTGTTGGCGGAAAACGAGACGCTGTCTGCGTTCGTCGAATCGACGCTGCGCGCTGTGATTGCACGCCGGCGCTCGCAGCGTGAGTTTGTCGCGCGCGGCGTGTGGTCGGCGGAGGAGGCGCGGCGTACCGGTGAATACGTCGACGCCGCAGAAGTCCAGATCGAACTTGGGACGATGCTGAAAGCCGCGCGTGCAGCGAAGATAACGGGTTAGACGGTTGGCGTCGATCGACGCGCACGGGTCGATCCCGTCACGATCATTGCCGGTCGGCGTCAGCGCGACGCCCCCCGTCCATCATGCGCGATCGCCACATGCGCGGACGCCACCGGAATATCCACTTCCACCGTCGTCCCAACGCCCAGCGTCGTGTCGATCCGCAGCGTGCCGCCGACGAGATACGCGCGCTCGCGCAGGCCGACCAGCCCGAACGATCCCGATTTGCGCGGCGCACCGGGATCGAAGCCCGCACCGTCGTCGCGAATCGTCAGAGCAATCGTCTCGTTCCGGTACACGAGTTCCACGGTCGCGCTCGACGCGGCCGCGTGCCGCCCGACGTTCGCGAGCGCTTCCTGCGCGATGCGGAACACGGCCGTCGCATACGGTTCGTCGAGCTGCAGCTCGCTCGGCTCGACGCGCAGCGTGCACGCCATGCCGTGACGGTGCCGGAAATCCTCCACGAGCCATTGCATCGCGGCCGCGAACCCGAGGTCGTCGAGCATCAGCGGGCGCAGGTCGGATGCAATGCGTCGCGTGGCCGTTACCGCGCCGCGCGCGAGCGCATGCATCGCCGCGATCTTGCGCGCCAGCGGCGCATCGTCCTGCGGCACGTGATCGAGCAGCCATTCGAGATCGTTCTTCAGCGTCGCGAGCGTCTGCGCGAGTTCGTCGTGCAGTTCGCGCGCGATGCGGCGTTGCTCGGCCTCGCGCGCGCTCGCGCTGATCGCCGCGATCTCGCGCAGCTCCTCGCGTGACGCCTGCAGCGCCCGCTCCGCGCGCACACGCTCCTCGACTTCGCGCCGCAAGTCGCGGTTCGACGCGCTCAACTGCGCGGTGCGGGCCGCGACGCGCTGCTCGAGCCGTTCGTTCGCGTCGTTGAGCTGCGCGCTCTTCTGCACAACGAGCAGGTGCTGATAGCGCGCGCCGGCGAGCGCACGCACCGTCTGCGCATGCAGCCGGCCGTTCTCGAACAGCAGCGCGAACAGCACGACGCCCGACGCGACGAGGCCGTAGGTCCGCCCCGCGTAGAAGCCCAGGTCGAAGCGCCCGTGGTTCAGCATCGACGACAACGCGATGTCGAACAGCCACGCGACGAGCACGATCATCACCCACAGGTCGAGCACGGAATGGCGCCGCCGCTGCCGCCACATCAGCACGAGCGCTGCCAGGTTCAACGCCCAGACGACCGCGATCGCGGTCGTCATCGTCGCGGCCATCCGGTTGCCCTGCATGATGCGCGGCAGCAGGTCGTGGCCGGCGGTCGCGAGCAGCGCGAGCGCGCCGGTCGCGGCGGCCGTCAGGACGATGCAGAGCAGCACCGGAAGCCTCGCGCGGCGCCGCTCGAGCGACGGCGGGCGGGCGCGCGGCGTCGCGCGCAGCAGCACGTACGCGGCGACCGCCAGCGGAAAGCCGCCGTGCCAGAACAGATAAAGCCACGCGGTGGTCTGCTCGCCCGCGCCGAGCAGGCCCGTCGGCGTGAACAGCCCCGGAAAGGTCAGCATGTGCGTGCCGGCCATGAACCCCGTGAACAGGTAGCCGGCGGCGAGCACGAGCAGCGATTTCTCGCGCAGGATCGCGAACTGGCCGAGCAGCAGGCCGGCCGTCACCATGTCGTTGACGACGATCGCCGACTGGTACACGGGAATGAAGCCCCACACGCGAGCCAGCGGCACGCCCGCGAACGGTGCGAGCGCGACGAAGATCACGGCCGACACGATCACCATCGCGATCGCGAGCCGCCGCTCCTGTCGGCCCGGCGGCAGCGACGACATGAACAGGTGCGACGGATCCGGCGCGTCGTCGTCGTCGTCGGTGGCCGCGGCGCGCGAGCGGAATGCGGGCATCATGCGTCGTCGACGCCGAGGTCGAGATCGTGGCGCACGGCGTAGCGCACCAGCGCGGCTTCGTGCGGCAGCTCCATCTTCTCGAGGATGCGCGTCTTGTAGGTGCTGACCGTCTTCGCGCTCAGCGTGAGTTCCGCCGCGATCCGCGTGACCGTCTGGCCCGCGACGATGCGGCGCATCACGTCGAGTTCGCGCGCGGACAACCGTTCGTGCGGCAGCATTTCGACCGGCGCGCGCAGCGTGCGCGCGAGGCTTTCGGCCGCCTGCGGGCTCACGTAGACGCCGCCCGCCGCGACCTTCGTGACGGCCTGGACCAGCTCGGCAGTCGCGCTGTCCTTGGTCAGGTAGCCGGTCGCGCCGGCCTTGAACGCGCGCGCGGCGTACTGCGCCTCCGCATGCATCGTGAGCACCAGCATGCGCAGCGCCGGCGCGCGCGTCTTGACGAGCCGGATCAGCTCGATGCCGGTCGGCCCGGGCATCGACAGGTCGAGCAGCAGCACGTCGGCATCGCCACGCTCGGCCAGCGCGAGCGCGGCCGTGCCGTCGCTCGCCTCGCCGACGATTTCGAAACCGCCGGCCGTTTCCAGGATGTGACGCAGTCCGTCCCGCATGACTGCGTGATCGTCAGCCAGAATTATCCTGATCACTAGCGTTCCTCTTCGGGATGCCGCCGCGGGCCGTTCCGCCGGTTGCCGCCGCGGCCGTTCTTCTGACCAATATATTCCGCCGAAGTCGGAAAAGGTGCGCCTTCGGGAAAATTTTGAGACATCGAAGTGGGCAATGTGTCCCGCAACGAAATAATCAGCGAGAAATGGTACAGGCGATAGGGCCAGATGGGGCGGGTATTCCCGAGGCGTCGTTGCCGTCCGGCGGTCAGTGTGGGTCGCGGACGGCCCTGATTCAGAGATAAACTGGTGCCCGATTGCACTGTCGCGACCCGAGGAGCCTCCACGATGATCGATCTCGCCGACATCCTGCCGTCCGCGCTGCCCGACGCCGTCGCGTGGGCCGACGCGCAGGCGGCCCACGGGCTCGCGCAGGGCGTGCCGCTCACGCCCGCGCAGGCCGACGACGCGCGTATCGTGGGCGTCGCGCAACCGGAGCGGATCCGCATCGTGGTCGGCGACCGGCTGCCGTTTCCCGACACGCCAGCGCTCGCCGCGATCGCGCGCGACACCGGGCTGCTGCGGCCGGGGACGATCGGCCTCACGCTCGGCCATGCGGTGTTCGTACTGCGCGGCCACGATACGCGGCGCCTGCTCACGCATGAGTTCCGCCATGTGCATCAGTACGAGGAAGCAGGGTCGATCGGCGCGTTTCTTGCGCGCTATCTGCACGAGATCGCGACCGTCGGCTACCACGATGCGCCGCTCGAGGCCGATGCGCGGCAGCACGAGTTCGACTGATGCCACCGGCCCGCACGAACCCACACACCCTCCGATGAACCTTCCCCACGCCATGGCCGGCCCGGTGCGGACACGCCGCGCCGCCACGCCGCGCGACCCGCGATGAGCGACACGATCCACGCATGGCTGGGCGCGATCGGCGCGCATCCGCTACTCGTGCTGGCGATCGTGTTCGCGACCGCCTGCGCCGAGGCGATCGCGCTCATCGGTACGGTCGTGCCGGCCGGCGCGGTGATGTTCGCGGCCGGCACGCTGATCGGCGCGGGCGCGCTCGACGGCGTGACGACGATCGGCGTCGCGGCCGCCGGCGCGATCGTCGGCGACGGCATCAGCTATGAGATCGGCCGCCGCTATGGCGGCGCGATTCGCAACGGCTGGGTGCGGCTGGGCTACGCGGACGCCTATGCGCGCGGCGAGCAGTTCGTGCTGCGCCACGGGATGAAGAGCATCGTGCTCGCGCGCTTCCTGGCACCGGTGCGCGCGGTCGTGCCGGTCGTGGTCGGCTGCGCGACGCTGCCGCGCCGGTCGTTCTATCCGGTCAACGTCGTGTCGGCGCTGATCTGGGCACCCGTGCACGTCGCGCCGGGCATCGTGTTCGGCGCGTCGGCGGCGCTGGCCGCGGCGATCAGCGTGCGGGTCGCCGCGATCCTGCTGGTGGTCGCCGGGCTGGTCGCGGTCGTGTGGGTCGGCGTGCGCGTCGCGCTGCGGCGCGGCTGGCCGTTGCTGTGCCAGGCGACCGGCGCGGCCGTGCATGCATCCGCGCGCCACTGGCCGCGCTTCGGCGCGTGGCTGCACGACGCGATCGGCAAGGTGCGCCGCCTGCCGGGCGCGGTGCCCGTGTTCGCGCTGCTGTTCCTCGGCTGCGTGTGGCTGTTCGCCGGCATCGTGCAGGACGTCGTCGCGAACGATCCGCTGACGCACGCGGACATCGCGCTGTATGCGTTCCTGCAGAACCTGCGCACGCCGCCCGTGGACGCCACGATGCGCGCGCTCGCGGTGCTGCACGGACACGATACGGGGCTGATCGTCGCGGCCGCGTTTCTCGTCTGGCTGATGATCCATCGCTGCTGGGTGACGTCCGCCTGGTGGCTCGCGACGCTCGGCATCGCGGTCGTGCTCGTGCCGGCGTTCGGCGCCGGCGTGCCCGGCATGTCGCCCGCGAGCCTGCCGCCCGGCGCGCTGCACGTGGCGCTGCCCGACGCCGACGCGGCGTTCGCGATGCTCGCGAGCAGCGGCATCGGCTGGGTGCTGACGCGCGAGCGGCCCGCGTCGTGGCGGATCCCGGTCGTGACGGCGGTCGTGCTGTGGATCGTGCTCGGCGGCTTCGCGCGGCTCTATGTCGGCGATACGTGGCTGTCGGGCCTGCTCGGCGGCTGGTGCCTCGGGCTCGCATGGTTCGCGGTGCTGGCGGGCGCCCATGCGTACTGGCGCGTGCACGAGCACGTGCAGCCGCGCGGCGCGCTCGTCGCGGTGCTCGTCGTGCTCGCCACCGCCGGCGTGTGGACCGTGCCCGCGCAGTGGCAGCTCGATCGCGCGGCGCGTCCGCATGTCGGCGACGTCGTCGCGATGACCGTCGACCAGTGGATGCGCGGCGGCTGGCAGCGCGTGCCGACGCGGCGCACCGAGATCGGCGGCGATCGCGAGGAATATCTGCCGCTGCAATGGTGCGCGACGTCGGACACGCTCGACCGCCATCTTTCGCTGGCCGGCTGGCAGCGCGCGACGCCGTGGTCGCCCGCGACCGCGCTGCGCTGGCTGTCGCCGCAGGCGCCGGCCGATACGCTGCCCGTGCTGCCGCGCTACACGCACGGCGAGAGCACGCGCCGGGTGTTCGTGCGTGTCGACGCGGCCCATCCGGACAGCCGCCTCGTGCTGCGGCTATGGCGTTATCCGTACGTGCTGCAGGATGCGCTCGGCATGCGGCCGCTGTGGTACGGCGCGCTGTATCGCGAGACGCTGCATCGGCCCGCGCGGGTGATGGCGGTCGTGCGCACGACGCCGCTCGACGATGCGGCGACGATCGCGCAGGCGCTGAAGGTCGAGCCGACGATCGAGCGGCCGCCGGCGGGGACGAGCGCGGCGCCGCCCGCGATGGCGCTCGTGTGGATGGTGCAGCCGTGACGCGCGCGCAATGCGTCAGGCGTGCGCCGGTTGCGCGGGGACGACGGACAGGCGCAAGCCGACCGTCTTGAGCACCGCGAGCAGGGTTTTCAGCGTCGGGTTGCCGTTGGGCGACAGCGTGCGATACAGCGATTCGCGGCTGATCCCGGCTTCGGCCGCGACCGCGCCGAGCCCGCCGTACGCTTCCGCGACCGTGCGCAGCGCGAGCAGCGCGGCCGCGCGGTTGTCGGGATCGTCGAGCGACTCCATCGCGACGCGCAGATAGGCCACCGCCAGCTCGCGGTCGGCACCGAGTTCGGCGACTTCCGCGTCGTGGTGCGAGACCGCGCCTTTGAGCTTGTTCACATTTGCCTCCGTTTCCAGTTCAACCAGTGTTCGTGCGCACGCCTGATGTCGTCGGACTGGCTGCGCTTGTCGCCGCCGGACAACAGCAGAATCAGCGCGCTGCCGTACCGGCCGAAGTACACGCGATAGCCGGCACCGACGTGGATGCGCAGTTCGATCACGCCTTCGCCGACAGGCTCGCAATCGCCGAAATTGCCGGTCTCAACGCGGCGCAGGCGTTCGCGAATCCGTGCCTGTATGACCTTGTCGCGGACGGTGTTCAGCCATTCGGTGAAAGGCTCGCGACCGTCGTCGCGCTGATAGCGAAGCAGTTCGAACTTGGAGAGCATTGTAACTTATAAGCTACATGATGGATAGGGGTATCGACGGGATGGCGTGAAGTGACGCATACGCGGGCCGACTGCCGAATCGAGACGAAGCACGATGCAAGGGCGCTGCGCAGGAGTGCCCGCAGAGCCTTCGCGACGTGGGGTTTCGGGTGATGAGGCTGGCTTCCCGAACGAGGGTCATTCTTTCATTCGGGGCATGCGATGACGATTCGGCCGAACGGCCGATCTCATCGGCGCGTGAGGACACGCACCGTGCGGAGGAGGGACAGCTCGTCGAGCTGCGCGGTCACCGATTCGTGGAAGGAGGTCGGCTTGCTCCGCGCGTCGTGCACGTCCTTGTGTTCGCCGGTCGCGTATCCGGCGAACGTGAACACGCGGCCGACGGCCGACGGGTAGCGCGCGACCAGAGCGCGAGCACCTTGTCCGTGTGCTTCGCTCGTCGTCACGATCACGTCGGCGTGCTTGATATCGTTCGCGTTCGGTTGCATCGAACGACGCGCGGACACGGCATTGCGCCGAAGCCGCGCCCCGCTGCCTCGAGCGCCGGCATCGCCGGCCTCACTACGCCGTCGCCGTCACCCGCTGCGCGGCAAACCCCGCCAGCGTCCGCAACGCGTCCCGCGCCGAGCGCAGATAGAACGCCTGCAGATGAAACACATGCCAGCGCGCGGCGTGAATCTCCAGCCGGCACGGCACGCCGCACGCGAGCGCATGCGCCGCCAGCCGCTGCGCATCCGACAGCAGCACTTCCTGGTCGCCGGCCTGCACCAGGATCGGCGGCAGGCCGCGCAAGTCGGTGTCGAGCGGGCCGCGCGGCGCCACCGAGCCGCTACCGTGATACCAGCGCAACCCCTGTTCGAGCCAGCCGCGCCGAATCATCGGATCGTCGTGGCGGCGCGACGCGAGCGTGTCGCCGCCCAGCGCCGGGTCGGTCACGGGCGAGATCAGCAGCAGTGCGGCGGCAGCGGGTTCGCCACGCTCGCGCAGCGCGATGGCGAGCGCCAGCGCGAGCGCGCCGCCGGCCGAATCGCCGGCAATCGCGATCCGGTGCGGCCCGTGGCCCAGCGCGCGCAACGCATCGTATGCGGCCAGCGCGTCGTCGAGTGCCGCCGGGCTCGGATGCTCGGGCGCGAGCCGGTAGTCGGGCACCCACACCGGCAGCCCGGCTTCGGTCGCGAGCCGCGTCGTCACGCCGTGATGCGTGTGCGGGCCGCCGAGACAGAACGCGCCGCCGTGCAGGTAGAGGATCGCGCCGCCCGCGTCGCCGCGCTTCGGCGCGATCACTTCGACCGGCACGCCGGCGGCCGACGTCCGGTAACGCAGCGTGCCGCCCGCGCCCGGCATCAGCGGCGCCAGCAACGCGACGATGCGGCGCTGCATGCGCGCGCCGAACGGCGGCCCGATCAGCGGCCGGAACGCGACGCGCAGAAAGCCGCGCAGCGAGGCGGCGGCGAGCGCTTCCGCGCGACCGGCGGGCGGCGCGACGACGGCGCCATGCGTCGGCGTCGGCGTGGCCGTGCCGGGCAGCGGCTGCGTGAAGCGATACGCGGACAGCCCCGTGAAGCGCGTGAGCCATCGATAGGTCAGCGTGAAGCCGGGCCAGTTCGTGCTGTTGTGGCCCGATGCATCGACATACCAGCTCTTGCAGCCGCTCCACACCGAACCCTCGAGCCGCTGCTGCACGTGCACGTTGAAGCGTCGGTAGCGGCGCGGGTCGACGTCGATCGCCGTCGCGCCGTTGCGCCGCATCGCGCGCACGCAGCGCATCACGTGCGCGATCTGGCTCTCGAGCATGTAGACGATCGAGTTGTGGCCGAGGTTGGTGTTCGGGCCGTACAGCATGAAGAAGTTCGGGAAGCCCGGCACGGTGAGCCCGAGATACGCCTGCGCGCCGCGCCGCCATGCATCGTTCAGGTCGCGCCCGTCGCGGCCGGTGATGCGCATCGGCGACAGGAACGCGGTCGCCGCGAAACCGGTGCCGTAGACGATCGCGTCGACCGGATGATGCACGCCGTCGTCGGTTTCGATGCCGGTCTCGGTCACGCGTCGGATGCGCTGCGTGACGAGCTCGACGTTGTCGCGGTCGAGCGCGGCGAGGTAGTCGCTCGACAGCAGGATCCGCTTGCAGCCGATCGGATAGTCGGGCGTGAGCCGCGCGCGCAGCGCCGGGTCGCGCACGTCGCGCGCGAGCAGCTTGCGGAACGGCCGGCCGACCGCGACATTCATCAGCCCGTGCAGCCGCGTGAAGGCGATCGCACGCGACTCGTAGCGCACGTAGATCGACGCGCGATGCAGCTTCATCGCCCACGGCAGCCGGCGAAACAGCGCCTGCTCCCACGGGCGATACGCGCGATCCGGACGCGGCATCACGTAGGCCGGCGAGCGCTGGAACACGACGAGGCGCTCGACGTCGGCGGCGATCGCGGGCACGAACTGGATCGCCGATGCGCCGGTGCCGACCACCGCCACGCGCTTGCCGGCGAGCGGATAGTCGCGATCCCAGTGCGCGGAGTGGAACGCGCGACCGCGGAACGTGTCGATGCCGGGCAGGTCGGGCATCGCGGGGCGGCTCAACTGGCCGGTGCCGCTGACGAGCACGGCGGCGCTGAGCGTCGTGCCGTCGGCGAGCGTGACGTGCCACAGCGCACGGGCCTCGTCATACTGCGCGCGCTCGACCTCGGCGCCGAAACGCAGATGGCGTGCGAGACCGTACTTGCGCGCGCAATGCTGCAGGTACGCATGGATTTCCGGTTGCGGCGCGAATACGCGCGACCAGTTCGGATTGGGTTCGAACGAGAACGAGTACAGATGCGAGGGGACGTCGCACGCGGCGCCCGGGTAGCGGTTGTCGCGCCACACGCCGCCGACGTCGCGCGAGCGTTCGACGATCACGAAGTCGTGAATGCCGGCGCGTTGCAGCGCGATGGCCATGCCGATGCCGGCGAAGCCGGCGCCGATGATGATCGCCGACAGCGGCGCGGCCGGCTCGGCGGGACGTGACGTTTCAGGCGACGACATGGCGAATCTCCTCGGGCTGGATCGCATCGTGCGACACGCACGCTGCATAAACGGGGTCGCGGTGCGCCGGCGCGGCGGCCGGTTCGCGCGCCGTGTCGGCCGACGAGCATGCCGGCACGCGCCGCATGCCGCGGATCAGGTCGACGGCCTTCTCGGCGATCATGATCGTCGGCGCGTTGGTGTTGCCGCCGATCAGCGTCGGCATGATCGACGCATCGACGATGCGCAGCCCCTGCAGGCCGTGCACACGCAATTGCGGATCGACGACCGCGAGCGCGTCGCGCCCCATGCGGCAGGTGCCGACCGGGTGATACACGGTGTCGGTGCGCCGGCGCAGCACGTCGCGGATCTCGTCGTCGGTCGTGACGTTCGCGGTGAACAGGTCGCGGGTGATCCATTCGGCAAGCGCCGGTGCCGCCATCAGCCGGCGCGTGAGCCGGAAGCCGGCGACCATGTCGTCGAGGTCGCGCGGGTCGTCGAAGAACGCGGGGTCGATGCGCGGCGCGGCGAGCGGATCGGTGCCATGCAGCGTGACCGAGCCGCGGCTGCGCGGTCGCAGCAGGCACACGTGGCACGACAGCCCGTGGCCGACGTGCAGCCGACGTGCGTGATCGTCGACGAGCGCGACGACGAAGTGCAGCTGGATGTCGGGCGCAGCGAGGCCGGCCCGCGTTTTCAGGAAGCCGCCGCCTTCCGCGAAATTCGACGTCAGCATCCCGCGCCGTTCGCGGCGAAAGCGCGCGAACTCGCACAGCATGCGCAGGCCGCCGCGCACGGACACGCCCATCGTGTCGACGCTGCGGGTGCGGTAGCCGAGGATGAAGTCAGGATGATCCTGCAGGTTGCGGCCGACGCCGGGCAGGTCGGCGCGCACCGGAATGCCGAGTCGCTGCAGTCCGACGGCCGGACCGACACCCGACAGCATCAGCAGCTGGGGCGTCTGCAGCGCGCCGGCCGCGAGCACGACTTCGCGCCGCGCGCGCAGCGTGCGCACTTCGCCGTGTTGCCGCACCTCGACACCCGTCGCCCGCGTGCCGTCGAACAGGATGCGCAACACCTGCGCGTGCGTTTCGACCGTCAGGTTGTCGCGCCGGCCGACGTGCGGCAGCAAATACGCGCGCGCCGCGCTCCACCGCTCGCCATGCTTCTGCGTGACCTGATAGATGCCGACACCTTCCTGCTGCGCACCGTTGAAGTCGTCGGTGAGCGGCAGGCCGGCCTGCCGCGCGGCTTCCAGATAGCGCGCATGAAACGGGTTGCCTGTGCGCAGGTCGCTGACCCACAGCGGGCCGTCGCGGCCGTGAAAGGCGTCGTCGAAGCGCTCGTTGTGCTCGCTCAAGCAGAAGTACGGCAGCACGTCGTCGTAGGACCAGCCTTCGTTGCCGAGCGCGGCCCAGCCGTCGTAATCGACGCGATGGCCGCGAATGTAGACCATCGCGTTGATCGCGGACGAACCGCCGAGCGCCTTGCCGCGCGGCTGATAGCCGATGCGCCCGCCGAGTCCGGGCTGCGGCACCGTGTCGAACGCCCAGTTGTTCACGCGGGTCGGCAGCATCGCGACCGAGCCGGTCGGCACGTTGACGACCGCGTTGTCGCCGCGGCCGCCGGCCTCGAGCACGCAGACGGTCACGGCCGGGTCCTCGGTCAGTCGCCCTGCGACGACGCATCCGCCCGAACCGCCGCCGACGACGATGTAGTCGAAAGTCTTGCTCATGGAATCGTCTCCCGATGGTCGATGGATCATGCGATGCGCGTCAGCACGCGCAGGCGATCGAGCCGCGACAGGCGGATCGCGAGCGGCGGGGCGGGGTCGCGGGCGAATGCTTCGCGCTTGCGTTCGAAGCGGGCCGCGAGATCGGGCGGGCGACTCGGTCGCATGGTGTCTCCTCCGGGGCGTGAGTGTCGTTCAGGCGACGACTGATGACGCCGATGCTGCGGGCCGCATGGGAAAACACCAATGCTGCTTCGGGACAATTGTTTTAGTATTTGGGCCAAATCGGCGCTTCGAGGGTTTCTCCGCATGAGCTTCTGGGACTTCACCCGGAGTCCGGCCAGTGCCCGGCTGCTGGTCGATTTCGGCGACGAGCGCGGCGTGTCGCGCACGAAGCTGCTGGCCGGCACGGGCCTCGCGGACGCGCAGCTCGACGATCCGAACGTCGAGGTGACGGCCGCGCAGGAACTGCGGCTGACCGGCAATCTGCTGCGCGCGCTCGGGCGTGCTCCGGGCCTCGGGTTCGAGGTCGGGCAGCGCTATCACTTCTCCGCCTACGGCGTGTGGGGCTACGGGCTGATCGCGAGCGCGACCGCGCGCGACGCGCTGGCGCTCGCGATGCGCTTCCTGCCGCTCACGTATGCGTTCACGGTGATCACGTACCGCGAGGAATCGCACGCATGCGTGCTCAATTTCGGCGCGCCGGAGCTCGATGCCGACCTGAGCCGGTTCCTCGTCGAACGCGACATGACGGCCGCCGTCGTGCTGCTGCAGGAAATCGGCGGCGACGATTTCGCGTTGTCGCGCTTCACGATGCAGGCCGAGAGCGCGGGGAGCGTAGCCACGTCCACACGCGCACCCGCACCGCGCATTGCCGGTGTCGAACCCGTGTTCGGCGCGCGTGCGAACAGTCTCGCGTTCGACCGAGGCTTTCTCGACCGGCCGCTGCCGCATGCGAACCCGCTGACGGTTTCGATGTGCGAGCAGATGTGCGTCCAGCTGGTCGAGGCGCGGCGCGCGCGGGTCGGCACGTCGGAGATGGTGCGGCAATACCTGACGGCGACGCCCGGCAACGTGCCGTTCTCGCTCGACGACATCGCGCGGCTGATGAACACGAGCCCGCGCACGCTGAAGCGCCGGCTGCAGGAGGAAGGCACGACGTTTCGCACGCTGCTCGCGCAGGCGCGCGGCGCGATGGCCGAGACGCTGCTCGGCGATGCGCACCTGTCGCTGACGGAAGTCGCCGAGCGGCTCGGCTTCAGCGACCTGTCGAGTTTCTCGCAGGCGTTCAAGCGCTGGTATGGTGTGCCGCCGGGCACCTACCGCAGCGGCCTGCTGCGCGACGGCGCCTGCAACGGCGCCGCGTAACGCCACGCGCATCCCCCAACCCTTTCGCGAGAGAACCCGCATGATCACGCTTCGCCCGATGACCGAAGACGACTTCCCCCGCTTCTGGCCCACCTACCACGCGATCGTCGCCGCGCAGGAGACCTACGCATTCGATCCGGCGCCGACGCGCGAAGCCGCCCGCGCGCTGTGGCTCGCGGCGCCGCTGTGCACGTGGGTCGCCGAGGAGGACGGCGTGCTGCTCGGCTCGTACTACCTGAAGGCGAATGCGGCCGGGCCCGGCAATCACGTGTGCAACTGCGGCTATATGGTCGCCGACGCGGCGCGCGGCAAGGGCGTCGCGCGCCTGATGTGCGAGCACTCGCAGCAGGTGGCGCGCGAACGCGGCTTCCTTGCGATGCAGTTCAACTCGGTGGTCGCGACGAACGAAGTGGCGGTCGCGTTGTGGCAGAAGCTCGGCTTCGAGATCGTCGGCCGCTTGCCGCGCGCGTATCGTCATGCGCGGCTCGGCTTCGTCGATTGCCTCGTGATGTTCAAGTGGCTCGGCGACGCGGCGGCCGCCGAAGCCTGATTCCACGCTCAGACGGCGAACGCGCCGTCGAACACGACCTGCCCGTCGAACGCGAGCGTGCCGCGCGCGAAGATCAGGTCGAGGTGATGACTGCCGTTCGCGCCGCCGCCGAGGCCGAGATGCAGGCCCGGATGGCGTTCCTCGAACCCGGCGTTGCGGCCGTACAGCCCGCGGATGCCCAGGTTCGTGCCGATGCCGAATTCCTCGATGCGCCGGTGATTGTCGTGCCGGTCGAGATACGACGCGAAGTCGCGCCGGAAGCCTGCGTCGTCGCTGTCGAAATCGACGATCAGGCTGTCTTCGACATGCAGCGTCGCGAGCCGCTCCGCCACACGGTACTTGATCGCGAACGGCACGGTGCCGAGAAACGTGCCGCTGAACACGATCGAGCCGCGCAGGTCGGTGACGTGCGTCGCGATTTCGCCGGGCACGACGTCGAGATTGCCCATCCCGTCCACGCTCGTCCATTTCTGGTCCGGCGCGAGCGAGCCGGTCAGCGTGTTGCCGGCTTCGTCGATGAAGCGGATCTGCGACGCGCGCGCGGCCGCGTCGATCAGCCGGCCGTTGCGCGCGGCGATGTCGTCGAGCGATTCGGCGAACGCCTCGTCGAGATGCGGGCCGTAATCCTTGAACAGCACCGACTTGCTCCAGTGCTCTACGATCGCGGGACGGATCGCGGCGAGGAACGGCGGGCCGCTCGGCGACGGCGTCGGCAGGCACGACGAGTCGTACAGCAGCACGAACAGGTCGGCGTGCGAGAGTGCGGCGGTGATTTCCGCGGGCGGGGTGCTTTCGAGGCAGAGGGTCGTCGCGTCGAGCGAGTCGGGCAGGGCGGAAAACGCGCGCAATGCGGTGTCGCGGTTGCGGGTGTCGTAGCCGACCAGCAGTTGTCCCGTCTCGCCGCGTGCGAGTTTGTCGCGCAGCGCGGGGTGAAAACCCAGCGCGCGATGCAGGTTCAGCATGCGTGTCTCCGGAAGCGGCGGAAGGGCCGCAGCCCTTCCGCGAGAACGGGCTGGCCGCTCAGACCGGCCAGAGCGCGGTGCCGAACGGCACCACGGCATCCTCCACCATCATGTCGACGGCTTCGGGGTGCGTGTCTTCCTGCATCCAGTCAAGCAATTCGATTTGCCGGGTTTCCTGCATGTCAATTCTCCTGTGGTGAACATGAGTGATTCAACATGAAAGCGCGGTAAAAGGGATTACCGCCCTCATCCGGAATTTTTTGAATACCGGGCGAGTGGCGTCGATATTAGTCTGACGATTTACCGAATGCAATGCGTTGCAAGGTTTTTAGCCAAAGCGTGCTAAACACGCGCGTTCGCTGAACCTCCTGCGATCGACGCGCATGAATCGAATTTCGAAGGCCTCGATTTTTTATTGAATATCGGGGCATGATCGATAAATCGATTCGCGTGATTTTTTAAATCTGGAGTCTAATTGCGCCGATCGTTTCGTTTTTTATCATTCGCGAACGACGCGTGCCTCGCCGGACCGTTACCGGTTTCAACCCAGCAGAGCCTTGCCGAGCGGCTTGACGGGCTCGGACCGGAGCACCAGAGAAGTCGTGACCGCGCCGAAGCGGGCAATTGCGTCGACGATGGTCTCGAGCTGGCCGGGCGTCGGCACGAGCACTTTCAGCAGGAAGCAATCCTCGCCGGTCATCCGGTGAATCTCGATCACGTGCGGCATCTCGGCAAACGCACTCAACGCGGGCTTGATGTGTTCGTGCGTCGTTCTCAGCCGGATGATGGCCATCATTCCCAACCCGAGCGCAGCCGGATCGATCCGTGCGGCGTAGCCGGCGATGATGCCGCGTTCCTCGAGGCGCTTGACGCGTTCCGATGTCGCCGGTTGCGACAGGCCGATGCGCCGGCCGATTTCGGACAATGGCATCCGCGCATTCTCCTGCAGCGCTTCGATGATCGAAATGTCGAGGCGATCCAGTTCTCCATCGGGCATGTCGGCATTCCTGTTCCGTTAATTCATCGGGATTCTGTCTCAATATCCGATGACTTGCCATTCCACGCGGAAGTCGTCCGGACCAGACTGGGACCCTCATGTTCATGGAGGCGGGAATGGATCGAAGCATCGTCATCGTGCCGGGAATCGGCAACTCGGGCGCGGATCACTGGCAGACATACTGGGAGACGGCGCTTCCTGGCGCGACGCGCATTGCGCCGGCGTCGTGGGACACGCCCGATTTGAGCGACTGGATCGCGGCGCTCGATGCGGCCGTCGCGGCTGCGCGGACCCCGCCGATCGTCGTGTGCCATTCCCTCGGCTGCCTGTTGTTCGCGCATTGGCGTGCGGCCGCGGCGCGGCCGGTGCACGGAGCCTTTCTCGTGGCGGTACCCGATCCGGACGGCCCGCGTTTTCCGGCCGCCGCGCAGGCATTTGCGCGTGTGCCGGACGGGGATTTCGGCGACCGGCCGGTGGTGGCGATCGCCAGTTCGGACGATCCGTACGATCCGTATGGGCGAGCGATCGGATGGGCGGCGGCACGCGGTGCGAAATCGCTCGTGGTCGGCGCACGCGGCCATTTGAACGCGGCTTCCGGATTGGCGCAGTGGGACGAGGGGCGCGCGCTCTTCACCGCTTTTACCGCTGGATTGGGTGCGTAGCGCACGCCCGGTGTCGGCGCACCGCAGTTCGCGGGCGTCGTACGGCATCGCTGCTGACGGCGCAGGCAGCGCTCATCGGCCGGTCAAGTATCATCGGTCGGGCGGCGCACCGGGTCCGGCAGTCGGGACCGGCGCCCGCCACAACACGGAATCCGCAGCGACGACATCACGGCCGGCGGCCCACGGCGGTCAAGCCGCGTCGGCGTTGCGGAACCCAGGCCCCGGGCATCGGCCCGGACCGGCCTCGAACCACGATGGAGACACCGCGATGCGCGCAGCACCGCAACCGGAGCACGCCGGCCGAGCACGGCCGGATGCGAGCGCCACCGAGCCCGACCGCATGGCCGCATGGCGGCTCGCGATCTGCCTGTCGCTCGGCAGCGCGATCGCGCTCGGCCTCGCACGCTTCTCGTATGCACTGCTGTTGCCGCCGATGAAGGCCGATCTCGGCTGGACCTTCGCGCAGGCCGGCGCGCTGAACACGGCGAATGCGGCCGGCTACCTGATCGGCGCGCTCGTTTTCCCGTTCCTGTCGCGGCGCTGGCGCACGGGCACGCTGCTCACGGCCGGCTGCGCGCTGACCGCGCTGCTGATGGCCGCATGCGGGCTCACGTCCGGCATGAACGTGCTGCTCGTCGAGCGGCTCGCGACGGGCGTCGGCAGCGCGCTGATCTTCATCAGCGGCGGCGTGCTGGCGGCGCGGCTTGCGTCCGCTGCGCCGCGCGATGCGGGGCTCCTGCTCGGGCTCTATTACGGCGGCACGGGGTGGGGCATCGTCGCGTCGTCGCTGCTCGTGCCGGCGACGCTCGTGCCTCGCGCGCATGGCTGGCAACCCGCATGGTTCGCGCTCGCATTCGCGTGCGTGCTGTTCTCCGCCGCAGCCGTGTCGGCGGCACGCCGCATCGAGCGCGCGCACGCGGCACCGGCCGTGCCGCGCGACGGCACCGCGCCGGCCGCCACCGCGCATCCCGCGCGCTTCGCCCTCGCGCTCGCGGGCTACGCACTGTTCGGCGTCGGCTATATCGGCTACATGACGTTCATCGTCGCGCTGCTGCGTGGCGCGGGGATGAGCGGGACGGTCGTGTCCGCGTTCTACGTGACGCTCGGCGTCGCGACCGTCGTGTCGGCGCGGCTGTGGTCGGGGCTGCTCGACCGGATGCGCGGCGGCCAGGCGCTGGCCGTGCTCAACGCGCTGCTCGGCGTCGCGACGCTGATGCCGGCGCTGTTCGTGCATCCGGCGGCCGCGTTCGCGTCGGGCGTGCTGTTCGGCGCGACGTTCCTGTCGGCGGTCGCGGCGACCACCGCGTTCGTGCGTCACAACCTGCCGCCGGAAGGCTGGGCGAAAGGCATCAGCGCGTTCACGACGGTCTTCGCGTTCGGGCAGATCGCCGGCCCCGTCGCGATCGGCTGGGTGTCGGACAGCGCGGGGCTCGCGCGCGGGCTCGTGTATTCGGCGCTGACGCTGTTCGCAGGTGCGGCGCTCGCGGCCGGACAGCGCGCGCTGCGGGCGTCCTAGGGTCGGTTCACGCCGATCAATGACGGGCTTGCGAACGTGTGTTGCCGGCCATCACGCGCCGATCACCGCACGCAGGCCGTGCGCGCCACGCGATGAAACGCGCGGCTGAAGTAGATGAGGCTGTCGCCGTCGTGGCGCACGCGGATCGACGTCGCCTCGATGAACATCACCGAATGCGAGCCGACTTCCTTCATCTCGGCGATCGTCCCCTGCAGGCTCGCGAGCGCGTCGCGCAGCACGGGCACGTCCCGCTCGCCGCGATCCCACACCGGCAGCTCGAAGCGGCGCTCCATCGGCAGCTCGGTGAGCCCCGCGAAATGCCGCGCGAGCAGTTCGTGCTCGGCCGGCAGCACGTTGATGCACACGTGCCGATTGCGCTCGAAGATCGCGTGCATCGCGCTCGACCGGTTCAGGCACACGAGCAGCGTCGGCGGCGCATCGGTGACGGAACAGACGGCGCTCGCTGTGATTCCGCAAAGGGCGTGCGGCCCTGCGGTGGTGATCACGTTGACGGCCGCGCCGAGGTGGGCCATCGCTTGCCGGAAGGCCTTTTGCGCGTCGGTCGGTTCGGCGCGCGCCGGTTGCGGGGTGTCGGTCGTGGCGGACATGGGCGCTCCTGATTGAATGAGTGCGGCGATCGTGCATGGTATCGATGCGGCATCGGATCGTCGACGATGATCCAAGCGTACGTCACGAAAAAGCCGGCGAACATTCGCACGATTGATGCTGAAGCTGGCGTTCCCGCTAACGCGTCTAAAGGTTCTACCTAGGGCGTGAACACGCCCTAAATGCGCGGCGCGGCGCGGCGCGCGAAAAAAACTGCGATCGGGCGTTCGCGCGGCACGTGAAGGGGTATTCAGCGCATTTTCGGCTCGTTATGATGTGCCGCATACCCCCGACGAACGACGCTTGCGTGACATGCGGCGCGTGCGATACCGATACCGATATTTTGCGAGACACCCCGATGACGTCACCCGCTCCGATCGTATACATCGTCGACGACGACAGCGGCATGCGGACGTCGCTCGCGTGGTTGCTCGAATCGGTCGGCATCGCGTCCGAAGGATTCGCGAATGCCGCCGACTTTCTCGCGCGCTTCGACGTGAACCTGCCCGCGTGCCTGGTGCTCGACGTGAGGATGCCGGAGAAAAGCGGTTTCGACGTGCAGGCGGAGCTGAATGCGCGCGGTGCGACGCTGCCGGTGATCTTCGTCAGCGGGCACGGCGACATTCCGATGTCGGTGCGCGCGCTGCAGAACGGCGCGATCGACTTCGTCGAGAAGCCGTACAACTCGCAGCAGATGCTCGAGCGCGTGCAACGCGCGCTGCGGCTCGCGCAGCAGCGGCACGCGGTCGACCGGCATCACCGCGAGCTGCGCCAGCGGCTCGATGCGCTGACCGCGCGGGAGAAGGAAGTATTGCGCGGCGTCGTCGACGGCAAGGGCAGCAAGCAGATCGCGTCGGACCTGTCGATCAGCGTGAAGACCGTCGACGTGCATCGGGCGAGCATCAAGGAGAAGCTCGGCGCGACGTCGATCGCCGCGCTCGTGCGCGACGTGATGGTCGTGTGGGGCGGCGACAACGAAACGCCGCGCTAGCTGCTGGCAGCTAGCTGCGCGAATGCGCGCCGAAGCGCGCCACGCTCAGCGCTTAACGCATGTACAACCCGCCGTTGATGTCCCAGCACGCGCCGTTCGAGAAATGCGCGTCGCCCGACGCGAGCAGCACCGCCGCATCCGCGACGAAACCGGCCGAGCCGAGCTTGCCGCCCGGCAGGCTCGCGAGCACCTGCCGCAGCTTTTCCGGCGCGACGCTCTCGTAGACGATCGGCAAGTCGAGCGGACCCGGCGAGATCGCGTTGACGGTCACACCCTGCGCGGCGAGATCGCGCGCGAATACCTTGGTCAGCGTCAGCGTGCCGCCCTTCGCGGCCGCGTAGTGTGCGCCCGTCGCAGAGCCGCCGTTCTGCCCGGCGAGCGACGCGATGTTGACGATGCGGCCCGCGCCGCGCGTCGCGAAGTACTGGCCGAACACCTGGCAACCGAACAGCACGCTGCGCAGGTTCACGTCGATTACCTGATCGAACTGCTCGGCCGTGATCTCCATCGCGGGCACGACCTTCGACGCGCCGGCATTGTTGACGAGCACGTCGATCGTGCCCCAGCGCGCGACGAGCGCATCGCGCGCGGCTTCGAAGTCGCGCTTCGACGTGACGTCGAGCGGCAGCGCGATCGCGCGTTCGCCGCTCGGGTCGAGTGCGCGCGCGTGCGCTTGAATGGCGTCGGCGGCGATGTCGGCCAGCGCGACGCGATAGCCGGCCGCATGGAAGCGTTCGGCGATGACGGCGCCGAGCCCGCGCGCGGCGCCGGTGACGAGGACGACTCGATCTGACATGGTGCGTGATTCCCTGGTTCGCGGGCGCGTGGCCGAAGCGGCGCCCGCATCGTGGTTCATGCGGCGAGCGCCGCGTCGAAGTGCGCGGCGACGGCGCATACGTGTTCGTCCGCGCCCTTGCGTCCGACGATCTGCAAGCCGGCCTTCAGCCGCGTTCCCGCGAGCGGCAGCGGCAGGCTGAGCGCCGGGTGACCGCTCAGGTTGAACGGCCGGATCAGCGACGACATCGCAATCACCGACACGCCGTCGCGTGCCTGCTGAAGCGTGATCGGCAACGCGGGCAGCGTCGGCAGCACCAGCACGTCCGCATGTTCGAGCGCGGCATCGACCTGCGCGGTGAAGCGTGCGCGCACGGCTTCGGCTTCCTCGAGCGCGGCCGGTGTCGTCGTCGCGGCCGTGCGCAGCCGCGCATCGAGATCGGCGCCGAGCTTGCCGGTCGCGACGAGATGACCGAACGCGCGCGACGTTTCCGCGTTGATGACGGCGAGCCCTGCCGCGAACGCGGCAGGCAGCTCGTCGAGCACGGCTTCGCGTACGCGCAGGCCGGACGCGCGCAGCGCCGTGTCGAGCGCGGCAGCGATGGCCGCGTCGGCATCGACGACCACGTGCGCGATCGTGCAGCCGGCAACGGGCGCCGCCGCGCGCGCGCGGTCGAAGCCCGGTGCGATGGCGGCCATCACGGCCGCGAGCGTATCGACGTCGCGCGCGAACGGCCCGACGCAATCGAGCGTGGTGTCGGCGGGCGCGACGCCGCGCCGCGACACGCGGCCGAACGTCGGCTTGAGCCCGGCCACGCCGCAGCAGGCGGCCGGCCCGCGAATCGAGCCGCCGGTGTCGGTGCCGAGTGCGGCGTCGACGACGCCGAGCCCGACGAGCGATGCCGAGCCGCTCGACGAGCCGCCCGGAATGCGCGTCGGGTCCTGCGGATTGACCGGTGTGCCGGTGAAGTCGTTGATGCCGGTCATGCCGAACGCGAGCTCGTGCATGTTCGCCTTGCCGGCGATCTGCCAGCCGGCGTCGAGCAGCAGGCGGACCACGTCCGCGTGCCGCGCGGCGGGCGGCGCGGCGGCGAGCGCGCGGCTGGCCGCGCGGGTCGGATGGCCGGAGATGTCGATCGTGTCCTTGATCGCGATCGTCGGGCCCGGGCCGCCCAGCGTGAAGGTGTCGATGAAGCCTGTCATGGTGCGATGGCGTGCGAGCGGAGTGAAAGGGTTCAAGGCCGCGACGCGGCGGCGAGCGGCCACAGGCCGTCGAGCACGCGCTCGGTGCGGAAATGGCGGATCAGCCACGCGGTGCCGCCATCGGTCGGCGCGAAATCGACGGTCAGCCGCGCGGCGATCAGCTCGGCGGTGCCGTCCACGTGGCGCGACGCCTGCAGCATGATCCAGCGGCCGCGCGCGGTCGCGAGATCGGCGCCGACGTCGATCGACTCCGACGTCAGGAAGTGCAGGTTCGCCGCGAAATGCGGCTCGGGCGGCAGATAGCGGCGCAGCATCGCGACGATCGCGTCCGTGCCTTCGAGGCGGCCGAACTTGCGCGCGTACTGCGGGCCGATGCCTTCCCACACAGCATCGGCCGTGAACAGCGCGGCGAGCGCCGGGCCGTCGCCGGCATCCTCGGGCACGTCGCACAGCGCCATGTAGCGCGTGATCGTCGCGCGCACCGCACGTTCGGCGTCGAGCATCGCCACGCGCCGCTCAAGCGCTCCGAGCACTTCATGCACATCGCGTGCATCGATCGAGCGGGCCGAATCGGAGCCGGTCATCGCGCGCCTCACGACGCGGGGCGCGCGGCCGGCGGCACGGTCAGCGCGCGGCCGACCCGCGCCTCGATCTTGCCGTAGCGCCACAGGTTGTATTCGCCGACGGGCGTCGTGCGATACAGGTTGCAGACCGCGACCGTCGTGTCGAAGTCGGCGACGTCGGCCATGATGTAGAAGGTCCACGGCGCGCCGTCGGCCTGGCCGACGACGAGGCGGTCGTCATCCATCACGCCGAGCACGCGCACGCCGGGCATCGCCTCGACGGCGGCGAGCATCGCGCCATACGCTTGCCACACTTCGCCGATCTTCTCGCGCGGCAGGTCGAAGAAGTTTTGCGACACGCCGCAGCAGAACAGCACGCGCAGCGGCAGCGGATTCGAATCGGACATGACAGGTTCTCCTGAAGAATGCGTTGGGCGGCGTCGCGACGAAGCGACGCGGATTACAGATAGCCGGGAAACGGCGCGACGCCGGTGAACACCGCGCCCGCGCCGTCGAAGTTGCCTTCGCCGAGAAACGCGTGCTGCGTGACGACCATCGCGTCGCGCAGCAGGCGCTGCAGCGGATGCGTACGATAGATCGCGGCCGTGCCGCCGAGGCGATACGCGCGCTCGACGACGCTCGCGCCTTCGCGGGCGATGTGCGTGGCGGCGAGCCTCAGCAGGCTGACCTGCTCGGGCGTGACGGGGTTTCCCGCGAGGATCGATTGCCAGACCGAGTCGGTCGCGTCGTAGAAGAACGCGCGCGCCGAGCGCAACTGCGCCTCGGCCTTCGCGAGCTCGATGCGGAAATACGCGCGATCGGCGAGGCGCGGCGCGCCGGTGGTCGTCTGGCGGCCGCCCGACATCCGGTTCGCGACGTCGAGCGCCGCGCGGGCCAGCCCGAGGTTGACCACGGCGAGCACCTGCGCCGCATACGCGACGGTCGGATAGCGGTACAGCGGCTCGTCGACGGTCGCCTCGCCGCCGCGCACGAAGGTCCATGCTTCCGGCACGAAGCGATCGTCGACGCGCAGGTCGTGGCTGCCGGTGCCCTGCATGCCGACCACGCTCCAGTTCTCGACGATCTCGACGTCGGCGGCACGGAACACGGCCGTGCGCGGCTTGTTCGGCGCGGCGTCCTGCGCGCCGGGCACCGCGATGCCGACGCCGAGCCAGTCGGCGCCCTTGCAGCCGCTCGCGAACTTCCACGTGCCGTTCACGCGCCAGCCGCCGGGGGCCGCCTGCGCCGGCTGCACCGGGAACAGCCCGCCCGCGAACACCTGGTCGGGGCCGCCCGCGTACAGCTCGGCCTGCGTGGCGAGCGGCAGCGCGGCGAGATAGATGTTGGCCGAGCCGAAGCTCGCGACCCACGCGGCCGACCCGTCGGCGGTCGCGATCCGCTCGATCATGTCGAGGAACGCGCCGGGCGCGAGCGCGTCGCCGCCGAAGCGGCGCGGCGTGCCCGCGCGATAGATGCCGGCTTCCTTGAACAGCGCGATCACGTCGCGCGGCACGTGCGACAGGCGGTCGAATTCGTCGCGGCGCGCGGCGACGGTCTCGATCACGGCGTCGAGCGGCGACACCCGCGCGGCCGCTTCACGGATCGCGTGCGGCGAGGGGGACGCGGCGTCGATGGCGAGGGCGGCGTTGGGCATGGCGGTCTCCTGGGGATGGGGTTCGGTTGCGGGGGCAAGACGATGCATGGGCTAGGGTCTGTTTACATATGGAACGCGCATGCGTTGCCACGAGAACGGCCGCTCGCGAGGCGCGCGACGCCGCGAATACTGACGTATTCGCAAGGAGCGCAACGCGGCGAGCGGCCGTTCTCGTGGCAACCCCAAATTAAAAAATTCATGTCACGGGAATGCCCGAAATCGCCCGTATGGCGGCGTCGCTCGTCGCTTGTTTGGCTCGGCCAAACGGCGCTCCTCACTTCTTGCCATACGCGCGATTTCGGGCATTCGCATGTGCGTTCCATATGTAAACAGACCCTAGTCTAGAAACGTCGAAAACCCGCAGCAATTGGTGCGTAGGGCCGCGTGACTGGTGTCGCTCCGTGCCGGACTAAAGAAATCTTCAGATGCGGGCCGCGCACGCCGGTGCTATGTTGGACATCCGGCCGCGCGACGCCGCGCGCCTTCATCCGAATCCGATCATGAGTTTTCCCGACGAAGACGATTTCCACCGGCTGCTCGACGCGTTGACCACCTGCGTGCTGCTGCACGACGCGAAGACTCGCGCGATCGTGTGGGCGAACCGCGCCGCGTGCATCGCGCTCGGTTTTTCCGTCGAGGAACTGCTGCCGCTGAAGGCGCAGGACATGACGCGTCCCGAACCGAAATACCGCCGCGAGATCGCCGTGAGCGCGTGGGATCGCGCGCTCGTCGACGGCCCGCAGGTGTACGAGTGGTGCTACCGGTCGCGCACCGGTGTCGACATGCTGTCGGAGGCGACCGCCACCTACGTGCCGCTGCGCGGGCGCGATGTCGTGATGGTGCAGTTCCGCGACATCAGCGCGGAAGAGGCGGTCCGCCAGCAACTGCGCCGCTACGAGGCGCGGCTGCGCGAGTTCATGCAGGATCTCGACGAAGGGATCGCGGTCGTGACGCCACAGGGCCGCGTGCAGTTCATCAGCGAGTCGGGCCGGCGCGTGCTCGGGCTCGCGCAGGACGAAGCGCTCGGCGAAGTGCTCGACTACTGCAGCGCGGCCGACCGCGACCGGCTCGTCGCGCAGCTGCGCGATGCGCCGTCGGCGTGCCCGTCCGAACCGCAGCGCTACCGGATCGTGCGGCGCGACGGTTCGACGTGCTGGCTGCGCATCCTGTGCCGGCAGGTCGAGATCGAAGGCGATCTCGACGGGCTGCTTGTGCAGTTTCGCGACGTGAGCGACGAAGTCGCGATCGAGGACGCACGGCGTGCGGAAGCGCGCATGCTCGAATACGCGGGCCGCTACAACGCGATGGGCGAGATGGCGAGCGTGATCGCGCACGAGCTGAGCCAGCCGCTCGCGGCCGTGCGCAACTTCATCGAGGGCGCGGTGCGGCGGCTGAATGCGCGCGGCGCCGTCGACGATGCGATCTGGGGGCTGCGCAGCGCGGACCGGCAGGCCGAACATGCGGCGCTGATCATCAAGAGCGTGCGCGAGTTCATCGTGAAGCGCGAGCCGGCTGTCGCGCTCGCCGACCTGCGCGAAATTCTCGCCGACGTCGCGTATTTCATCGAGCTGCGGGCGAAGGAAGCGGGCGTGACCGTCTCGATCGTGCAGGCCGATGCGCCGCTGCCGATCCGCTGCGAGCGCGTGCTGATCGGGCAGGTGGTGCTCAACCTCGCGTTCAATGCGATCGAGGCGTTCGCCGGCTGCGAGCGTATGCCGCGCACGCTGATGCTCGGCACCGCGAACGTCGGCGGGCACGCGGAACTGCGCGCGATCGACAACGGCCCCGGTGTCGCCGAAGGCGCGCACGACCGGCTGTTCGACGGCTTCTCGTCGTCGAAGGCCGGCGGCAACGGGATCGGGCTGTCGCTGTGCAAGAGCATCGTCACGCGCCACGGCGGCCGCATCGTCGCGAGCCCGGCCGAAGGCGGCGGGCTCGACTGCCGCGTGACGCTGCCGCTCGCCGACGCGCAGGCGTAGCCGCCGCGTTGCTTCACGTGCTTTACATGCGCCACGGCCGGACTGCGACGCGCGGCACACGATCAGCGCCCCAGCGCCCGCGCGGTCTGGCCGCCGATCCCGAAGTCGGTGTTCGGGATGTCCTTGATGATGACGCGGGTCGCCTGCAACGGCGCTTCGAGCACGTTCGCGCCGGCGTCCGACAGCGCGGCGATCAGCGCGCGTTTCTGTTCGTCGGTGCGCCCGGCGATCAGGATCGCGACGATCACCGGCAGCGACGGCGGTGCGCCGTCGGCGGCCGTGCGCCCGCCGAGGCCGATATGGGTCGCGGGCAATTCGGTGAGCAGCACGCGCACCGATTCGATCGGCGCGCCGATCGCGTCGACGGTCGCGCCGGACAGCCGCGCGATCAGCTCGGCCTTTCGTGCGTCGTCGTGGCCGGCCGGCAGGAAAACTTCGAGTGTGGGCATGGTCGTCGGCAAAGGTGAAGGTGACCGGTTCACCGTTGCACTTGCAGCGGCGAACCGGCCACGGCTTACAGCAGGAAGCCGATCGCGCTGAGCGCTTCGGTCGAGTCGATCAGGCGCACGATCTTCTCGGCGATGCGCATCTCGCCTTCGGCATCGACGTGCAGCTTGTGCGTGACGTCGGCCGCGAACAGCGTCGCGACGCCGCGCTTGTACGCGACGACGACCTGCGCGGATTTCAGCTCGACGATGCCGGCGCTGCTGCTTTCCAGCGTGAAGCGCGACACGGTGCGCACCGTGCGCGCCGCGTCGCTTGCCGACGCCGAGTAACCGGACAGCATCCGCTGCACGCGCTTCTCGCGCATGTCCTGGTCGTCGAACACGTAGTTCAGCGTCGCCGCGAAATCGGTCGCGTCGGGATCGATCGGCACCACGTAGTGGCCGGCCGGATCCCACAGGTCGAGCCACGCGCGATAGTCGCGGCGGTCGAGCATCTCGGCTTCGCGCCACACGAATTCGACCGCGCGGGCGAAGGTCTGCTGCGAGAAAAGGGCGTTGCGGTCGTCCATCATGATTGCTCCATCAACTTGCGCCATTGCAGGTAGGCCTCGCGCATGCCGGTCTCGTCGGTCGCATGCGCGGTCTTTTCGCCGTTCGCGGCGGTCGTCTCGCGGTTCAGCCCGCGGTTCACGAGGATCGGCACGTCGGGGCCCGCATGCGCGCCGCGCTGCACGCGCTCCCACGCTTCCGCGTCGTCGGGGCTGCCGAAGCCGAACGGGCCCTGAAAGTGTTCGTGGATGCGCAGCCGCTCGCGGTTCGCTTCGTCGGGGCCGCCGTCCATTGCGAGCGCGACGTGGCGGATCTCGGTTTCGTTCGCGGAAATCGGCCGCAGCACGCGGAAGAACCCCATCGACAGCGCGAGGTTCGGAAACAGGTTCAGGTTGAAGCCGACGCCCAGCAGCGAGCGCACGATGCGGCGCACTTCGTTCGGCGCGTGGCGCTCGGCGAGCGTTGCCGCGAGCGGCGCGAAGCGCTCGGGCAGCGGCGCGCCGTCGTCTTCGTCGAGATCGATCAGCTCGGGCATCAGCACCGCGAGGCTGTGGCCGTTGCCGAGCGCGCGGCAGAACGCGTGCTCGCTCGTCATGAAGCTCGTGATCGCGGCGGCTGTTTCATCGTCGATCGACTTCATCCACGACTTGTGCACGACCGGGAAGTGATAGAGGTCCGTCGTGTTCTCGAGCTGGATCTTCCAGTTGCCCTTGAACTTGAACTTGTGTTCGCCGTTCGCCTTGATCGGGTAGCCGGCGCCCTGCTTCATGAACAGGTCGATCCACGGCTTCGCGCCGCCGAGGAAGTCCTCGAGCGGCTCGATGTCGTCGTTGAAGCTCGCGAAGATCAGCCCTTGATACACGCCGACGCGCAGCTTCACGAGCGGCAGGTCGCCTTTCTCGCACACGCCTTCGTAGCCGTCGCCGTACGGCAGCGCGCGCAGCGTGCCGTCGAGCGCGTACGACCAGCTGTGATACGGGCACGTGAAGCCCTTCGCGTTGCCCTTGTGCGATTCGCACACGGTCGCGCCTCGATGGCGGCAGCGGTTCTGCAGCACGTTGATCTCGCCGGTCTTGTCGCGCACGACGATCACCGGCTGGCGGCCGATCGTCGTCGTGATGAAGTCGCCCGGGTTCGGCAATTCGCTGTCGTGCGCGACCCAGATCCAGGTGCGGTAGAAGATGCGGTCGAGCTCGGCCTCGAACAGCGCGGGGTCGTGATACATCGCGGGCGCGATGCGGTCGGGCTGCGCGAGGCCGTGCAACGCGCGGGTGTCGATCGTCTGGTAGGGAATGTCGCTCATCGTCGTCGTGGGGAAAGAGTCGCGAAGTCGGGCCGCGCTGTGCGCAGCGTCGGGAGACCAGTCTCGGCTTCCGCTACATATCCGTCAAATTGATCTAAAATTGCTGATCAAATAAATACGGCAAATGATGGAGGCCACGATGACATCGGTCGATCATCTCGATCTGAACCTGTTGCGAGTGTTTCAGGCGATCGTCGAGGAGCGCAGCCTGACCAAGGCCGGCGAGCGGCTCGCGCTGTCGCAGCCGGCCGTCAGCTATTCGCTCGGGCGGCTGCGCACGCTGTTCGACGATCCGCTGTTCGTGCGCACGCGCGCGGGGATGCAGCCCACGCCGGTCGCGCTCGAACTCGCGGGGATCGTCGGCAAGGCGCTCGACATGGTGCGGGCCGCGCTGCGCTATGCGGAGCGTTTCGATCCGGCGTCGAGCACGCGTACGTTCCGGCTGTCGCTGTCGGACGCGGGCGAGATGGCGTACCTGCCGGCGATCTGCCAGGCGCTGCGCGAGCGCGCGCCGCGCGTGACGCTGAGCGTGCAGCCGCTGCCCGTGGAGGAGATCGAGGAGGCGCTGCGCGCGAGCCGGCTGGACTTCGCGATCGGCAACCTGCCGGAGCTGATGCCGCGCACGCGCCACCAGGTGCTGTTCGAGGAAACCTACGTGTGCATGACGGGCCGCCGGCGCGGGTTGCCGGCCGGCGCGGCGCTGAGCCTCGAGCAGTTCGTGCGCGCAGCGCATGTCAACGTGAAATCGGTCGAGCACAGCCACCACGCGCTCGACGACGCATTGCGCGCGCAGGGCGTGGGCTGCAACATCGCGCTCGAAGTGCCGCACTTCGTCGCGCTGCCGAGCGTGCTGTCGGTCACCGATCTCTATGCGACGCTGCCGAGGCGGCTCGCGCAGATCCTGAACCGCGGCAACGCGTTCCGGCTGTACGACCTGCCGGTGACGCTGCCGCCCGCGCCGGTCACGATGCACTGGCACGAGCACTTTCACGAGGACGAGGGCATCGCGTGGATGCGCGCGCTGCTCGCCGAGATCGTCGAGCATTTCGACGAGGCGTGAGCGCATCAGCGCGGGCCGTTGCGATGCAGCGGCGCATCAGCGCATCCGAGATCGACGCGCGGGCCGTCGCGATGCACTCGCGCATCGTCGCGTCAGCGCATCGGCGCATCGGAGATCGACGCGGGGGCCGTCGCGATGCACCCGCGGATCGTCGCGTCAGTGCATCGGTGCATCCGAGATCGAGCGCGGGCCGACGCGAGCGCACCCGCGCATCGTCGCCGTCAGCTCATCAGCGAATCAGAGATCGAGGACCAGCACCGCCGAGCGCGCACGCGACACGCAGCAGCAGATCACCGTGTTGCTCGCGCGCTCGGCCTTGCTGAGGCAGTGGTCGCGATGATCGGGCTCGCCGTCGAGCACCGGCACCATGCAGGTGCCGCACACGCCTTCGCCGCATGACGTATCGACCTCGATGCCGATGCGCGCGAGCGCGTCGACGATCGACGTGTCGGGCGCGACGCGCACAGATTGCCCGGAGCGCTGCAGCCGCACTTCGAAGCCTTCCGCCGGCGCGGCATCCGTGGCGGCATCGGCCGCGGCCGGTTCCGCCGCGAAGCGTTCGAGATGAATCGCATCCTCGGAAATCCTCATTGACGCCGCCGCGACGACCGCGTCCATGAACGGGCCGGGGCCGCACGTGTACACATGCGCGTGAGCGTCGATCGCTTCGACGCAGCGGCCAAGCTCGGCCGCCAGTGCGTCGGGCTCGATACCGTAGTGGAACGTCACGTGCGCGGCGAACGGGTCGGCCGACAGTTCGTCGACGAAGGCCGCGTGTTCACGGCTGCGCGCGAAGTAGTGCAACCGGTAGCGCGCGCCGCGCTGCTCGAGTGCATACGCCATCGACAGCAGCGGCGTGATGCCGATCCCGGCCGCGATCAGCACATGTTCGCTCGCGTCGTCCGTCAGACGAAACAGGTTGCGCGGCGCGCCGATCGACAGCTCGGCGCCGACGCACACGTCGTCGTGCAGCGAGCGCGAACCGCCGCGCGAGCGCGCTTCCTTCTTCACCGCGAACAGATAGCTGCCGCGCTCGTCGGGGCGGCCGCACAGCGAATACTGCCGCGTGACGCCGGATGGCGCGGTGACGTCGATATGGGCGCCCGGCTCGTACGCGTCGAACGGCTGGCCGTCGACGCGCGAGACCCGGAAACAGCGGATGTCCTGCGCCGCGTCGATCAGCGCATCGATCCGGACCTGGTGGCGGTTCGCTTGCATGGGTGTTCCGTGGGGTAGGGAAGAAACCGGCGCGGCAGATACCGCGCCGTCATGCAGCCGAGAATAGGGACGCGCACCGCATAAATCAAATCGATAAAAAAGCGATGACGGAATCAGTGGGATGGATAATTGCGCCGCGACCCGATCGTCGCGCGCTCAGCGTGCGGCGACCGCGTTGCCGCCGTCGACGGCCGCATTGGCGGCGCTGGCCGACGCAGCCGCATGACCGCGCTCGCGCTCGAGACTGCGGCGGTACTGCCGGCATCCGGCCGCCAGCAGCAGCGCGGCGAGCGTGGCGGCGACGACGTTGACGATCGACATCGAATGGCCGACCGCCGCCGGCGCGCCGAACACGCGATCGGTGAACAGCGCGACGACGGTCGTGCCGATGCCGAGCGCGATCAGGTTCGACACGAGCAGGAACAGCGCGGATATCTGCGCGCGCATCTGGTTCGGCGCGAGCGTCTGCATCGCGGCGGTCGACGTCGGCATCGGGAACGACGCGAAGAACATCGCGACGACGAGCATCGCGAGCGACGCCGGCAGGCTGTCGAGCTGCGTGAACAGCGTCGCGGGAATCACCATGCACGCGGCGCCGATCGCACCCGCACGCATCGGCGCATCGCTGCGTCCGCGGCGCAGCAGCCAGTCGTTGAGCCAGCCGCCGCAGAACACGCCGGCCGTGTTCGCGACCAGCAGCACGATGCCGAGCGTGTAGCCGGCTTCGACGGCCGTCATCCCGAAGTGGCGGATATAGAACGCGGGCGTCCAGCTCAGCAGGCAGTACAGCGTCATCGCATAGAACGAGAAGCCGAGGTAGTGGCACGAGAAGGTCGCACGATGCGTGCCGACGAAGCGCAGCGAATCGCGCATCGACACGCGCCGCACGGCGCCCGAGCGATCCTGCGCGAGCCCCTTGCGCTGCGGGTCGCGCACGGTCGCGGCGAACAGCAGCGCGACGAGAATCCCCGGCAGCCCGACGATCAGGAACGTGACCTGCCACGCGTGCACCTGCCCGACGAGCGGCAGCGTGAACGCGCTCGCGTGCTTGAGCAGCGCGATCACGTAGCCGCCGATCAGGAACGCGACGCCGCCGCCGATGAACGAGCCGAGCGAATACACGGCGATCGCGCGGCCGAGCTTCTCCTTCGGGAAGTAGTCGGCGAGCATCGAATACGCGCCGGGCGACAGCGCGGCCTCGCCGACGCCGACCCCCATGCGCGCGACGAACATCTGCACGAACTGCTGGCTGAGCCCGCACGCGGCGGTCGCGACGCTCCACAGCGCGATGCCGAGCGCGATGATGCGCGGGCGCGCGTAGCGGTCGGCGAGATACGCGACGGGCAGCCCCATCACCGCATAGAACAGCGAGAACGCGAAGCCGTTGAGCAGGCTGAACTGCGTGTCGGTCAGGTGCAGGTCGCGCTTGATCGGTTCGATCATCAGGACGAGCACCTGGCGGTCGACGAACGAAAAGACGTACGCGAGCATGCAGATGACGACGACATACCATTCGTACGTATAGCGCTTGCCGTCGGCAGCGCGGGCCGTGGGTGCGGACATGCGGATTCTCCAGGAGCGGGCGGTGGAAAGGCGCGGCGCCGGCCTCGCGGGCCGGGCGCCGTCGCGGCGCGAAAGCGTGCGGGTGACACGTGTCGGAGACGCAGCGTAGTCGGCCAAATTCGGCCGCCATAGCCGGAGTGACAGCCGCGCCACACGGACCTTTACCGACCCGGATAAAGAAAACACCGAGGCCGTGCGCGCGGGCCGGCGCGCAGCGCGCGTGCGGCGGGGCGCGCGCGCATCATGCGGCGCATCTATAAGCGTTATAGAGCGGATTGCGTCGACGTCCGAAATTGTCGTTCCTAGACTCGGCCCGGTTTTGATCGGCAGCGTTCGCACGAGATCGCGAACGCGTTTCATATCGAGCGGCGCGACGCCGACGGGCGCCGGAATGACTACGGGACGACGAAGATGAACCATCCGAACGGGCGGGCCGACCGGCTTGCCGTACCGCGTGCCGCGCTGGTTGCCGCGCTCCTCGCGTGCGCGTCGCTGCCGGCGCTCGCGCAATCGAGCGTGACGCTCTACGGCCGCGTCGACACCGCGATCGAATACGCGAACACCGGGCCGAATCATGTGACGCGCATGGGCAGCGGCAACCTGTGGGCGTCGCAGTGGGGGTTGAAGGGCGTCGAGGATCTCGGCGGCGGTTACGCGGCGATATTCAAGCTCGAGGACGGCTTCAACGCGGCGAGCGGCGCGCTGTCGAACAGCAGCGCGCTGTTCGGCCGCGAGGCGTGGGTCGGCATCACCGGGCCGTTCGGCGGCGTGCAGTTCGGCGAGCTCTACACGATCCTGCACACCACGCTCGTCACGTACAGCCTGCCCGGTCTCGGTGCGGGCCTCGCGTGGGGCAACGCGACGAACAACTTCGTCGGGCCCGCGTTCCTGCGCGTGCGCAACTCGATGCGCTACACGTCGCCGCGCTACGCCGGCTTCATGCTCCGCGCGATGGCCGCGCGCGGCGCCAATGGCGCGGCCGGCCAGCCGGCGACGCTCGGCGACACGTACGGCGCGGGCCTCAACTACGCGCGCGGCGGGTTGTCGATCGACGTCGACTACATGCAGCAGAAGTTCAGCCCGGTCGCCGCATCCGCGCTCGGTGCCACGAGCCCGGCCGCGAACGGCAACTACACGCTCGGCGCGATCTCGTACGACTTCAGCGTCGTGAAGATCGCCGCGTTGTACATGCGCCATCGCGGCGGCCCCGACGTCGCGGCCGCGATCGACAGCCAGAGTGCGTATCCGCACAGCGACACGATGGAGCTCAGCGCGACGGTGCCGATCGGCCGCGCGTCGTTGCTGCTGAGCATCGGCCACTACCGGAAGGTCGCGGACAGCGACGGCAACGCCGATTCGTACGGCATCCGCTTCGACTATCCGTTGTCGAAGCGCACGGTGCTTTACACGGGCGCGGCGATGGTGCGCAACGGCGCGCATGCGCGCTTCGTCGTGAACGGCGCGGCGGGCGGCGGCGTCGCGGTCGCGAAACCCGGCGCGACCGCCAGCTCGATCGTCGCAGGCATCCTCACGTCGTTCTGAGCGCCGAGGGTTGCCGCTGGCCGCCTGCGCCGCTACGCGCAGGCGGGCGGGTGCGGTGCGAGCCATGCGTCGAACGGCGGCTGCCGGCCGATATCGAACAACTCCAGCAGCAGCGCACGCAGCCAGCGATGGCCCGGGTCCGCGTCGAAGCGCCGGTGCCAGTACGCGTTGACGGCCCATTCGCCGGCCCCCGCGATCTCGTACAGCGTGCACGGCTGACGCGCGGCGAACGTGATCGCGACGGTCTCCGGCAGGATCAGCGCGTAATCGCCGTGTTCGAGCAGCGCCGGCACCACCATGAAGTCGGGCAGCGCGGCCCGTACGCGCGGCATCAGTCCGTGCCGCTCGAGCAATTGCATCGACTGCGGATGCGATGTCACGGCAACGAAGCGCAGCGTGTCCGGCGCGTCGCCGTCGAGCACGAAATCGTCGGGCAGTGCGACGCGTTGCGCGGTGCGGCGCGGCATCAGCAACACGCAGCGCTCGTGCAGCAGCGCCGCGCGCTGGAAATGACTCGACGCATCCGCGAAATGCCCGAGCGCGAAATCGATGCGGCCCGATTCGAGCGCGACGTTGAGCTGGCATTCGTCGACGTGCAGCGTCTCGATCACCGCGCCCGGTGCGCGCCGGTCGAATGCCGCGAGCAGCGTCGGCAGGAAGGCGCTCGCCGCGAAATCGCTCATGTGCAGCCGGAACACGCGCTGCGTGCTGTCCGGCGTGAACCGCGAGCCTTCGTCGAGCACGTCCTGCAGGATCGCGAGCGCCTTGTCGACCGAGATCGCGAGCCGCTGCGCGCGCGGCGTCGGCTCGACGCCGGTGCCGGTGCGCACGAACAGCGCGTCGCGGAACATCAGCCGCAGGCGGCCGAGCGCGTAGCTGACCGACGGCTGCGTGACGCCGAGCCGCAGCGCCGCGCGGCCGACGTGCCGCTCCTCGTACACGGCGCGAAACGTCTTCAGCAAGTTGAGATCGAGATCCTGCACGCGCAGGCCGTCGGGCGAATCGCCGTCGTGCGGTGAAGCTTCGGCGCGGGCCGGGGCCGGCGGCCGGCTGGTGGCGGAGTGCGTCATGGTGCTTGCCTCGCGGTGACGGAAGGCGCGTGGCCGTAACGCCGCGCATAGGCCTTCGCGAAATGGCCGAAGCCATGAATGCCGTGCGCGATCAGCACGTCGGTCACGCTGCGCGCGTCGCCGCGTTGCAGCGCGGCGTGCACCGCGGCCAGCCGGCGCTCGCGCACGTAGGCGGCCGGCGTGGTGTTCAGGAACGCGCGAAACGCATGCTGCAGCGTGCGCGGCGCGACGCCCGCGACGGCCGCCAGCGCGGCGAGCGCGAGCGGTTCGCCCAGATGCGCGTCGACGTGGTCGCATGCGCGGCGCACGTGCGCCGGCAGCGGCGGCGTGCCGCGCGCGAGCGCAGCGCTGTACGAATGCGGCAGGTGCGTGAGGAGCAGCGACATCAGCCATGCGGTGAGATCGGCGCCGAACGTCGTCGCCGATGTGCCGACGCCCGGCTGCGCGCCGAGCCGGCACAGGTACTCGAACGTCGGCGGCACGAGCGCGGCGCCCGCGCCGTTGCCGCCGGCGGCGAGATCGAAGTGCAGCGGCCGCGTGAGCGTCGCATGCAGCATGTCCTGCAGCTTGCGTTCGAGTGCGCCGCGCTCGAGCCGCAGCACCAGATTGCGGCAATCGGGGCTCGTGCTCAGACGGCTCGCGAGCGCCGGCGACGACACGGTCAGCTCGCCCGGGCACGCTCGCGCGACCCGCTGGCCGGCCCGCAGTTCGCACGCGCCAGACAGCGTCAGCCGGAACAGGAAGTGATCGGCATCGTCACCGAAATCGATGCGCGTTTCGCGGCCGTAGCAGAGCTCGAGCAGCGCGCCGTGATGCAGTGGCACCTCGTACAGCTCCGCATGAAACGGATCGCGGCCGTGCGCGGCCATCCGGTGCGGCCCGAGCCGGTGCGCGACCGCGCGTTCGACTTCGTCGGGCGCATGCAGCGTGCCGAGCCGGTTCGGCGCGTGTCGGGAGAGGGCGATGTCCATGCGGTGGCCTCGTGTCGGATGGGTGGGCGCGGCGTGACGCGCATCGCCGCGATTGCGTTGCGCGAACGGGCGTGCCGTTGCGCGTTTTGAAGCGACGCGCTGCGCGCCGCCGCGTAGTCTCGGCAACACTCACTCACCGGGAGAAAACGATGAAGGTATGTGTACTGGGCGGCGGCCACGGCTGCCATGCGGCCGCGATCGACCTGTTCGAGAAGGGCCACGACGTGACGTGGTGGCGGCGCGACCGTGAACCGCACGCGCGGCTGCGCGAACTCGGCGCGCTGCACGTGACCGACTATCGCGGCGAGCGCGCGGTGCCGCTCGGCGATACACCCGGCGCGATCCGGCTGACCGACGATCTCGCGGCCGCGCTGCGCGGCGCGCGGCTCGTCGTGGTGCCGCTGCCGGCCGTGTCGCACGACGCGCTGGCCGCGCAGGTCGCGCCGCTGCTCGAGGACGGCCAGGTCGTGTTCCTGCCGCCCGGCACGTTCGGCAGCTTCGTGTTCGCGCGCGCGGCGGCCGATGCCGGCAACCGTGCGCGCGTCGCGTTTGCGGAGACGGGCACGCTGCCGTACCTGGTGCGCAAGCACGGCGACAACAAGGTCGTGATCAGCGCATACGCGACCCGCCTGCCGACCGGCGTGTTTCCCGCGAACGCGGCCGGCTGGGCGTTCGACGTGCTGCGCGCCGGTTATCCGTCGGTCGAGCCGGTCGAGGACGCGCTGTCCGGCGCGCTGATGAACGCGGGCCCGGTGATCCATCCGCCGCTGATCCTGATGAACGCCGGGCCGCTCGAACACTTCGACGCGTGGGACATCCACAACGAAGGCACGCAACCGTCGATCCGCCGCGTGACGAACGCGCTCGACGCCGAACGCATCGCCGTGCGCGAGGCGCTCGGCTACCGCGCGCCGCATTTCCCGCTCGCGGACCACTACGCGACCGACGGCGACGAATGGATGTACGGGCGCGGCGCGCACGGCAAGCTGACCGATAGCGGCGACTGGCGCGAGAAGATCGATTTGTGCACGCATCGCTACATGCTCGAGGACACCCGGCTCGGGCTGTCCTTCATCGTGTCGTGCGGGCGCTGGGCCAACGTGCCGACGCCCGTCGCGCAGGGGCTGCTGAGCGTCGCGTCGGCCGTCACCGGCCGCGACCTGTATGCGCAGGGGCGCACGCTGGACGGGTTGGGTCTCGCTGCCCTGTCGCGCGACGCGCTGCGCGCGCTGCTCGATGCGGGGTACGCCGCATGACGGCCGCCCTCGACGTGACGCGCGTGCACGTGCTCGGCGCGGGACGCATGGGGCAGGGGATCGCGCTCGTGTTCGCATTCGCGGGCCTCGACGTGACGTTGATCGACTTCAAGCCGCGCGACGCGCACGGATGGCGCGCATTCGAGGAGCGCACGCGTGGCGAGATCCTGCGGCCGCTGCATGCGCAGGTCGCGCTCGGCCGCATCGATCGCGCGCAGGCCGAGGCCGTCGTCGCGCGCATCGCGCTGGTCGCGCGCGACGGCGCGGCGCACGCGGTGCGCGACGCCGGCATCGTGTTCGAAGCGCTGCCGGAAGTGCTCGACGCGAAGGCCGACGCGTTGCGCTGGCTCGGCGAACATGTCGATGCACGTGCAACCATCGCGTCGACGACGTCGACGTTCGTCGTCACCACGTTGCAGCGCCATGTCGCGCACCCGGAGCGGATGCTGAATGCGCACTGGCTGAACCCGGCGCTGCTGATGCCGCTCGTCGAGATCAGCCGAAGCGACGCGACGGATCAGTCGGTTGTCGATGCGCTCGCCGCGCTGCTCGAACGCGTCGGCAAGAAGCCGGTGATCTGCGGGCCGGCGCCCGGCTACATCGTGCCGCGTATCCAGGCGCTCGCGATGAACGAGGCCGCGCGGATGGTGGAGGAGGGCGTCGCGAGCGCCGCGGACATCGACACGGCGATCCGCACCGGTTTCGGCCCGCGCTTCGCGGTGCTCGGGCTGCTCGAGTTCATCGACTGGGGCGGCTGCGACATCCTGTACTACGCGTCGGCGTACCTCGCCGGCGAGATCGGTCCGCGCTTCGCGCCGGCCGCGAGCGTCGTGCGCAACATGGAGGCCGGTCGCGACGGCGTGCGTACGGGCACCGGGTTCCACGACTATGCGCAGGTCGATGTGCCGGCGTACATGCAGCAACGGCTCGGCGAGTTCGCGCGGCTGCTCGACCACCTCGGGCTCGCGCCCGCGTTCGATGCCGCACGGCGCGATTCCGGCGCTTGAGCGTCGCGCGGCGTGCGGCCGCGCGGTCATGCCGCGTCGCCGCGCGTGCTGGCGGCGGGCGTACCGGCATCGGGCATACCGGCATCGGGCATACCGCGCGTCTCGCGCATCACGCACAGCGTCGCGACGGTCACGAGCCCGAGCGCAATGAGGAACAACGACACGGGCCACGACGCGTGATAGCGCGCGAGCAGCGCGGTCGCGATCAGCGGCGACATCCCGCCGGCGAAGATCGACGCGACTTCATGGCCGAGCGCGACGCCCGAGTAGCGCACCTCGGTGCTGAACAGCTCGCCGACCAGCGCGGGCAGCGTGCCGATCATCGCGCCGTGGCTCACCGCCGTGCCGATCGTCAGCGCGAGCCACACGAGCGGCGTCGCGCGCGTGTCGAGCAGCCAGAAGAACGGAAACGCGCAGGCGACGAGGCTCAGCGCGCCGATCAGGTACACGGGCTTGCGGCCGATCCGGTCGGACAGGCGGCCCCACGCGAGCATCGCGCCCATTTCGACGATCATCGCGATCATCACGCCGGTCAGCATCACGCCGTTCGGGATGCCGACATATTTGCCGTAAACGAGCGAGAACGCGAGGAAGATGTACGCGCCGCCGTTTTCGGCGACGCGCAGCCCCATCGCGAGCAGGATTTCCTTCGGATGGCGGCGGATGCACTCGACGATCGGCAAATGCGTGTGCGCGCCGCGCTTGCCGGCCTGCTCGTAGTCGCGGCTTTCCGGCAGGTGGCGGCGGATATAGATGCCGATCGCGAAGATCGCGATGCTCGCGAGGAACGGCAGCCGCCAGCCCCAGGTGCGAAACGCATCGTCCGGCAGCGCCTGCGCGGCGAGGAATGCGGCCGACGACAGCACGAAGCCGCCGCCCACGCCGAGCTGGCTCCACGCCGCGTAGTAGCCGCGCTGCTCGGGCGGCGCGTTCTCGCTGATCATCAGCACGCCGCCGCCCCATTCGCCGCCGGACGCGACGCCCTGCAGCAGTCGCAGCACGACGAGCGCCGCGGGCGCCCACAACCCGACCTGCGCGTAGGTCGGCAGCAGGCCGATCGCGAACGTCGACGCACCCATGATCAGCAGCGTCCACACGAGCGACGCCTTGCGCCCGTAGCGGTCGCCGACATGGCCGAACACGATCCCGCCGAGCGGCCGCGCGACGAAGCCGAGCGCGAACGCCGCGAACGCGGCGAGGCTGCCCGCGAGCGGCGACGCGCCAGGCGGAAAGAACACGTGGCCGAACACGAGCGCGGCTGCCGTGCCGTAGACGAAAAAGTCATACCATTCCATCGCGTTGCCGGCGACGGATGCGATGACGATCCGGCGCAGTTGCCGGTCGGCGAGCGGCCGGGCGGCGCTCGGGGATTGGACGGTGTCGGTCGGGTACATGGCGGACTCTGAAGGGGGACGAACGCGTGCCGTCTCTGGAGAACGCATGCGGCACTGCGGGCTAGTGTTGTCGGCACCGCCGCTCCGGTCAAATCCACAAAAAAAGTGGAGTGTCATCACTCCCGCTGATGATGGTCGCGCCGCGCGCGGCCGTGCCCGCGCGCCGTCGCCCGTTACCGCTCGATCTGCCGGTTCCAGCGCGTGTCCCACTGCGCGCGGCGCGCGTTGATCGCCGCCCAGTCGACCACCGTCACCTTGCGCACGAGATCGTCGACGTTGCCGAGGCTTTGCTGCATCGCGGCCGGCATCTTCGCGAGGCGGTTGGTCGGGATCTGCTTGCCGGCTTCGGCGGCCTTTGTCTGCGCGGGCGCGGACAGCAGGAACTGCGCGAGCTTCTGCGCCAGCTGCGGATCCGGATTGTTCGCGACGACGCACAGGTCGACGAGCAGCAGCACCGGGCCTTCCTTCGGGTTCGCATACGCGACCGGAATGCCCTTGTCCTGCAGGTCGCCGACGCCGGTCGGCGTCAGCGGGAACAGGCCGGCCTCGCCGGTCTGCACCATCTCGGAGATCTTCGCCGAGTTCGGGATGTACTCGACGACGTTCGGCCCGACCGTGCTCGCCCACTTGCTGAAGCCGGGCTCGACGTTCTGTTCGCTGCCGCCGAGCAACCGGTTGATCGCGAGGAAGCCGTGCAGCCCGAACGTGCTGCTCGACGCGGACTGGAACACGACCTTGCCCTTGTATTTCGGATCGGCGAAATCCATCCACGACGTCGGCGGCGCCCAGCCTTTCTCCGTGAACAGTTTCTTGTTGTACGCGATGCCGGTCATTCCGAGCTGCACGCCCGCGCCGACGTCGTCCTTCATTCGCGCGAACGGATACAGCTCCTTGAGCACCGGCGAATCGTCGAGCTTCTGGCACACGCCGAGGCTGACCGCGCGCGCCATCACGCCGTCGTCGAGGAACGCGACGTGGATCTGCGGCTTGTTGCGGTTCGCGAGCAGCTTCGCGAGCACGTCCGACGACGTGCCGGGCACGACGACGACCTTCACGTTGTTCGCCTTCTCGAACTCGGGCAGCACCTGGCTCGTATAGGCCTTTTCCATCGGCCCGCCGTTCATGCCGACGTAGATCGTCTTCGTTTGCGCGAATGCGGGCGCGGCGGCGCCGGCGATGCAGAGGGCGGCGGCGGCCGCGATCGTTCCGAACAGTTTCACTTGTGGGTCTCCTCTTGACGGAAAGGGGCGATCGGCGCGTGCGGCGCGAAGCGGCCGATCGAGAATGCTTCGAGTGGCGTGGCGGTTTCGCCGGTCGTGACGAGCTCGGCGAGTACTTCGCCGACGCCCGGCGCGAGCAGGAAGCCGCCGCCGGAAAAGCCGAACGCATGCAACAGGTTCGGCGTCGTGCGGCTCGCGCCGATGATCGGGTTGTGGTCGGGCGTGCAGCCTTCGACGCCGCTCCACGTGCGGATCAGCAGCGCATCGCGCAGCGCGGGCAACAGCGCGCACGCGTCGCGCATCACCGCGCGCGTCGTGTCGACCGAAGGCTGGCCGAATTCGCCGTCGCCTCGGCCGCGCCCGCCGCCGATCACGCAGTTGCCGCGCGCGACCTGCCGCGCGTACACCCCGCCGCCGTATACGCCGAGGTTGTGCGTGATGAACGGCGGCAGCGGCTCGGTCACCCACATGTTCGGGTAGATCGGCTCCATCGGCACGGCTTCGCCGAAGCGTTCGGCGATGGTGTTCGCCCATGCGCCGGCCGAATTGATCAGCCACGTCGCCGTGTACGCGCGGCCGGCCGCCTGAACGTGAAAGCGCATGCCGTCGTGCCGGGCGTCGTCGACGGCTGCGTGCTCGAACACGTCGGCGCCCGCCGCGCGGGCCGCACGCGCGAAGGCGGGCGACACGACACGCGGGTTCGCGTGCCCGTCGGTCGCACACAGCGAGCCGCCGAGCGCCGCGCGGCCGAGCCACGGGTAGCGGCGGCGGAACGTGTCGCCGCGCATTACCTGCAGCGGCAGGCCGTGCTCGCCGGCGACCGTTGCATACGCATCGAGGGCATCGAGGTCGGCGTCGCTGCGCGCGAGCCGCAAGTGGCCCGACGCGACGAATTCGCCGTCGATGCCGATCAGCTCGGGCAGGCGGTCCCAGATGCGCCGTGCGCGCAGCGCGAGCGGCAACTGCTCGGCCGGGCGGCCCTGGCAGCGCACGCCGCCGTAGTTCACGCCGCTCGCCTGCGCGCCGCAGTCGCGGCGCTCGAACAGCGCGACGCGCAGCCCGCGCCGGGCGAGCGCCAGCGCGGCCGACGCGCCGACGAGGCCGCCGCCGACGATCGCGACGTCGTAGTGACGAAGTTCACTCATCGCGCGCCTCGTCGGGAATCGCAGCGACATCGTCGCCCGCGAGCGCGGCCGAGATCGGGAACGGCTTCACCGGTGGTTGCGCGCGCAACCGGCCGACGTCAGCGAGCGGGCGCCCGGTTTCGGCGGCCAGCACGAGGGCGGTCGCGTCGCCGCACATGCGGCCCTGGCAGCGGCCCATCCCGGCGCGCGTCAGCGCCTTCAGCCGGTTCATCTCGGTGGCCGCGCCGTCGCGGATGCAGCGCCGCAGCGTGCCCGCGTCGATCTCCTCGCAGCGGCATACGATCGTGTCGTCCGGGCAGCGTGCGGCAAGCTCGGGCGGCGGCGCGAACGCCGCCTCGAGTCCCGCGCGGAATGCGGCGAGCCGGGCGAGCGTGCGGTCCAGCGTGGCCGCATCGGGCTTGCCGGCCGGCGACGATGATGACAATGGCGTCACGATGCCGGCGTCATCGAGGAGCGCGAGCGCCGCGCGTCGCCCGGACGCCTCGGCCGCGTCGGCCCCCGCGATGCCGGCGCCGTCGCCCGCGACGTAGAGGCCGCGCACCGACGTGCGGCCGGCTGCGTCGCGTTCCGGCAGCCATGCGTGGTTCAGCGGATCGAAACGGAACCGGCAGCCGGCGAGATCGGCAAGCTGCGTTTCCGAACGCAACCCGAAGCCGAGGCCGAGCGCATCGCAGACGAGCCGGCGCGGCGGTGCATCGTTACCGGCCGCGCGCCACGCGAGCCCGGTGACGTGCCGCTCGCCGAGCACGCGTTCGAGCGTGACGCCCGTTTCGATCGCGACGCCGTGCGCGCGCAGCCAGCCGATGTAATAGAGCCCCTTCGCGAAGGTCGCCGGCATGCGCAGCAGCGCCGGTGTCGCGGCCGCCTGCCGGCGCAGCGGACTCGTGTCGAGCACCGCCGCGACCTGCGCGCCGGCCTTCGCGTACTGGTAGGCGACGAGATAGAGCAGCGGCCCCGTGCCCGCGAACACGATGCGGCTGCCGATCGCGCAGCCTTGCGACTTGAGTGCGACCTGCGCGCCGCCGAGCGTATAGACGCCGGCAAGCGTCCAGCCCGGCACCGGCAGCATGCGATCGGTCGCGCCGCTCGCGATGATCAGGTGCGAGAACGGCACGGTCGTTTCACGGCCGTCCTGCAGCGTGTCGACGCGGCCCGCGCCGCACGCCCACGCGAGCGTGTTCGGCCGGTAGTCGACCCGCGGCAGCAGCGCGGCCATCGTCCGATGCACGGCGTCCGCCTTCGCGGCGTCAAAGCCGTACAGCGCGCGCTTGCCGCGGGCGAACGCGCCGTCGACTGGCGGCTGCCGATAGATCTGCCCGCCCCAGCGCGCGTTCTCGTCGATTACGACGGGGCGCAGCCCCGCGTCGACCAGCGCCTCGGCCGCGCGCACCCCGGCCGGCCCCGCGCCGACGATCACCGGTCGCAGTGCGTCGCTCACGATGCGTCTCCAGCGATGGCGGGCTGCACTCCGGTGACGATCCGCATGCCTTCTGCGATCGGCGTCGAGCATGCGCGCACGCGTGCGCCGGCCTCGGTTCGCACCCAGCAGTCCTGGCACGCGCCGATCAGGCAGAAGCCCGCGCGCGGCATGCCGCTGAATTCGCTCACGCGCACGCGGCGCTGCGCGACGAGGATCGCGGTGAGCACGGTGTCGCCGGCAAGCGCGTGCGCGGGGCGACCGTCGAGCGTGAACGCGACGGCGGCGCGCTCGCGTTCGGCGACGCGCACGAATTGCGGGCCGTCGTCGGCGATGTCGGTGAAACGGGAAACGGAAGTCATCGTCAGTGTTGGCCGATCAGGATGCGGTTCAGGCCGTACACGCGATCGAGCAGTAGCATCGCGCCGGCGGTGATGAGGATGACGAGCGTCGATACCGACGCCATCATCGGATCGATCGATTCGGTCGCGTACATGTACATGCGCACCGGCAGCGTGACCGTCTGCGGCGACGTGACGAAGATCGACATCGTCAGCTCGTCGAAGCTGTTGATGAACGCGAGCAGCCAGCCGCCGGTGATGCCGGGCACGATCATCGGCAGCGTGATGCGGCGGAACGTCGTCCACGGATCGGCGCCGAGCGAGCACGCGGCCTGCTCGATGCTGCGGTCGAGGCCCGCGACGGACGCGAGCACGAGCCGCATCACGAACGGCGTGATGACGATCATGTGCGCGAGCACCAGCCATGCGAACGACCCGGTCGCGCCGATCAGCGCGAAGAAGCGCAGCAGCGCGATGCCGAGCACGAGACCGGGAATCACGAGCGGCGACAGCAGCAGCCCGTTCAGGAACGCGCGGCCCGGAAACGTCGCGCGGCCGATCGCGAGCCCGGCGGGCAATGCGATCGCGAGCGACAGCGTCGCCGACGCGAACGCGAGCTTCACGCTGTTGGCGAACGCTGTGACGAAGTCGGGATAGTCGAGGATCGCGCGGAACCAGCGCAGCGACAGCTCGTGCGTCGGCAGCGTCAGCGTTTCGTCGGGCGTGAACGCGACGAGCACGACGATCGCGAGCGGCGCGAGCACGAACAGGATCACGAGCGTATGGAACGCCAGGGCGAAGGGGCCGTTCTTGCTCATCGGGAAGCGCCTCCGAGGCTGCGCGCGTAGCGGCGTTCGAGCACGCGGTAGTAGGTGAGCATCACGACGAGGTTCGCGATCAGCAGCAGCACCGCGATCGTCGCGCCGAGCGGCCAGTTCAGCGAGCCGAGGAATTCGTCGTAGACGGCGGTCGCCGCGACCTTCAGGCGGCGCCCGCCGAGCAGGCCCGGAATCGCGAAGGCGCTCGCCGACAGCCCGAACACCATCAGGCTGCCCGACAGCACGCCCGGCATCAGCTGCGGCACCACGATGCGGCGCAGCGTCGTGAACGGCGAGGCGCCGAGCGACAGCGCCGCGTGTTCGGTCTGCGGATCGAGCCGCTGCAGCGCGGTCCACACGGGAATCACCATGAACGGCAGCATCACGTGAACGAGCGCGATCACGATCGCGAACGTCGTGTATTCGAGCTTGTACGGCCCGAGGCCCGCGAGGCCGAGCGCCTGGTTCACGAGCCCGCTCGTGTTCAGCAGCATGCTCCAGCCGAACGCGCGCACGACGACCGACACGAGCAGCGGCGCGAGGATCACGAGCAGGAACAGCGAACGCCACGGGTCGCGCATTTTCGACAGCACGTACGCTTCCGGCGTGCCGATCGCGACGCAGATCGCGGTGGTCAGCGCGGCGATGCCGAAGGTGCGCGCGAAGATCGTGTGGAAGTACGACGAGCCGAGCACCTCCGCGTAGTGGCCGAACTGGAACGCGGCGATCGGGCCGGTGGCCGGGTCGAAGCGGTAGAACGTGAGCGCGAAGGTCATCGCGAGCGGCACGAGCACGAGCGCGGCGAACAGCGCGAACGCGGGCGCGCACATCAGCCACAGCGGCGCATGTGCGCGCCACGTGGCGCGCGGCACGCGGCCGCCGGCGGCGCGCGGCGTCACCGCATCGCCCGTGGCGGCGGGCGGTGCGAGGCCGGCCGTCGCGCCGTCGGCGGGTAGCGGGCGGGTAGGCTGTCCCATTCAGGCCTCCCGGCGCATCACGCGCACCGCGTCGCTATGCCAGTCGATGCCCACCGGCGCGCCTTCCGCGAGCGGCTCCGCGCCTTCGTTCTGGCAGCACACGAGCACTTCGCCGAGCGCGCTGTCGACGCGGTACAGCCACTGGCTGCCGAGGAAGAAGCGGCTCGTGACGGTCGCGGCGAAGCGGCCTGCGCCGGGCGCGCACAGTCGCAGCTTTTCCGGGCGGATGCAGACCGACACGGCGTCGCCGACACGGATGTCGCGCTCGCGCGCCGGCAGGTGCGCGGTGCGGCCCGTTTCGGCGAGATCGTGGCCGAGGTCGATGCGGATCGCGTCGCCGTCGTGCGCGACGATCGTGCCGGGCAGCAGGTTCGCCTTGCCGATGAACTGCGACACGAAATGGTTCTCGGGACGTTCGTACGCGCGGTACGGCGTGTCCGTCTGCGTGATGCGGCCGGCTTCCATCACGACCACGCGATCGCTGATCGACAGCGCTTCCGACTGATCGTGCGTAACCATGATCGTCGTCGTGCCGATCTTGCGCTGGATCGCGCGGAGTTCGAATTGCATGTCCTCGCGCAGCTTCGCGTCGAGATTCGACATCGGCTCGTCGAGCAGCAGCACAGGCGGTTCGATCACGATCGCGCGCGCGATCGCGACGCGCTGCCGCTGGCCGCCGGACAGTTCGCGCGGGAAGCGATGCGCGAGCGCATCGAGTCGCACGAGCGCGAGCGCCGCGCGGATGCGCTCGGCGCGCTCCGCCTTGTCGACACCGCGCATGTCGAGGCCGAAGCCGACGTTCTCGGCGACGCTCATGTGCGGAAACAGCGCATAGCTCTGGAACACGATGCCGAGCCCGCGGCGGTTCGGCTTCATGTGCGTGATGTCCTGTCCGTCGAGCGCGATGCGACCGCGCGTGACGTCGACGAAGCCGGCGATCATCTGCAGCGTCGTGGTCTTGCCGCAGCCCGACGGCCCGAGCAACGACACGAATTCGCCTTGTTCGACCGACAGGTTGACGTCGGCGACGGCGGTCAGCTCGCCGAACGATTTCGTCAGATCCGTAAGCGTGAGAAACGACATGGGGAGCTCCGGGTTCGCACACCGTGGCCGGTGCGCCGATGACGCGGACTCTAGCCAGCCATATTTCGGAGCGTCAATTTGGAATTCTGCTCAACGGGAGGAATTTCGAAAAAATTCCGATGAGCGGAATGGAATGTCGAATCACGCCGGAATCGTTCCGATGAATGAAGGGCGGCCGGCCCGCGAAAAGCACACGTCAATCCCGTGCACACCCGGATGCCCGCGCAATTTCGGCCGGACGACAATGGCGGCTACCGTATTCCGTTCAATGAAATCATCGAGGAGAGCCGGCATGCCAGAACCGCAATCGCCCGGAACGTCGCCGGCCGCACGCGCGCCGCGCCCGGACGAGGACGCCGCCGATCCGGCCGGCGCGCCGGGCACCGGCATGCTGCAGCGCGCGTTCGCGATCCTGCGCGCCCTGGCCGGCATGCAGCAGGACGGCGTGCGCGTCACGCACCTCGCGAAGGCCGTCGGCCTCACGCAGGGCACCGCGCACCGGATCCTGCAATCGCTGATCGCCGAAGGGATGGTCGAGCAGGACGAACAGTCGAAGCTGTACCGGCTGAGCGTCGACTTCTTCGCGCTCGCCGCGCTGGCCGGCAATCCGAGCAGCATGCGCACGCTGTGCCGGCCCGTGCTGCTGCGGCTGTGCGCGAGTCTCGGCGAGACGATCTTCCTGCTCGTGAAGAGCGGCTTCGACGCGGTGTGTCTCGACCTGTGCGAAGGGCCGTTTCCGATCCGCTCGTTTACCGGCGACATCGGCGGGCGCATCGCGCTCGGCGTCGGACAGGGCAGCCTCGCTATTCTCGCGTTCCTGCCGGAGGCCGAGCGCGAGGAAGTGATCCGCTTCAACGTGCCGCGCATCCGCGGCTACGGCGTGCTCGACGAGGTGTACCTGCGCACCGAAATCGAACGCGTGCGGCAACTCGGCTACGCGGGCCGCAACAGCGGCGTGCTCGACGGGATGGCCGGCGTCGCGGTGCCGATCCTCGACCGCACCGGGTATCCGGTCGGCGCGCTGAGCGTCGGCACGCTGGCGTCGCGCCTCGGCGACGACCGGATGCCGATGGTCGTCGAACTGCTCAGGCGCCAGGCCGACGCGATCGGCCCACGCACGAATCCATTCGACGCCGCGTTGCGGCGGCCGATGCATGGGCTGGCCGGGAAAACCGGATAGACGCGTCGCGCGGCGCGGGTTCATCGGCTCGTTGATGCGGGCTCTTCACGTCTGACGAAAGCGCGCATTGCCCGGCGGACCTGCGCGCTTTCGTTTTACCGCCGAACGGCAGCGACACGCGCGACATCGATTTCGACATGCTGTACGACGGATGCGCTGAAATCATCGAAGCGTGCGCTGGCGATGCCGACGGCCGATTACGCCAGCGCCGCTTCACCCACACGAAACTGCGCGACGGCATCGCTGAGCCGCGTGCTCTGATCCTCGAGCGACAGCGCTGCGGCGGCGGCTTCCTCGACCAGCGCGGCGTTGCGCTGCATCGTCTGCTCCATCTGGATGACGGCGGCATTCACCTGCTCGATGCCGGACGTCTGCTCGTCGAATGCGATGCTGGTCTCGCCCATGATCGCGTTGACGCGCTCGACCGCGGTGACGAGTTCGGACATCGCCGAACCGGCGAGCGCGACGAGGCCGCTGCCGTCCTCCACGCGCTGCGTCGAGTTGCCGATGAGCTCGCGGATTTCCTTCGCCGCCGATGCGCAGCGCTGCGCGAGCCCGCGCACCTCGGTCGCGACGACTGCGAAGCCGCGCCCCTGCTCGCCCGCGCGCGCCGCTTCGACCGCGGCGTTCAGCGCGAGGATGTTGGTCTGGAACGCGATGCTCTCGATCACGCCGACGATGCCGGAGATCCGCGCGGAGCTGTGCGAAATCGCGGACATCGTTTCGACGACGCGCTGCATCGCGTCGCCGCCTCGCGCGGCGATGCCGGCCGCGCCTTGCGCGTAGGTGCGTGCATCGCGCGCGTTGTCCGCGTTCTGCCGCACGGTCGCGGTCAGCTGCTCGACGCTCGCCGCCGCCTGTTGCAGCGACACGGCCTGCTGCTCCGTGCGCGCGGACAGGTCGACGTTGCCGCTCGCGATCGTGCGGACGTCGCCGACGATCGTCTCCGTGCTCGTGCGGACCTGCGTCACGGTTTCGACGAGGCCGTGCTGCATCCGCTTCAACGCGTTCAGCAGATACGCCATTTCGTTTTTGCCGGGAATGACGACCGTGCCGGTCAGGTCACCTTTCGAGATCCTGTCGAAGTGGTCGACGGCGAGATGGATCGGCTCGATGATCGCCTTCGCGAGCACGCGCTGCGCGAGGAAGCCGACGATCAGCGCGAACAGCGCGACCGCCGCCATCGCCCACACGATGCGATGGAAGCGCGCGCCGGCCGCGTCGTAGCGTGCCTTCTGGCGCGCGACCTGGAACGATTCGAGCGCGTCGATCGCATCCTGGTACGCGGTGAACAGCGCCGGTTGCGCGGTGCGGTGCGTGTCGAGGAAGTCGAATGCGTTGTCTTGGTCGAGTTGCGACATCGCCTTCAGGAACACCTGATCGAGCAGCGTGCGACGACGCGTTTGCAGCGTGTCGAACAGGGTTTGCTCGTCGGCGTCGCGTGTATGCAGGCGCGTGTAGGCGTCGAGTTCGTCGTTGCTCTGCTTGAGCAGCGTGTGGAGTTGCGCGATTTCCGCCTTCGCGGGCTGGCCGGCGCTGATGATCTGCGCGACGTCGCTCACGCGTTCGCGCAGCACGAGCATGCGCTCCGAGCTGGTTTTCAGGTGCAGCAGCGACGCGGTGTCGTCGCGGTACATCGCTTCGAGCGAGCCGTTGCCGGCATAGAGCGCGGCGATGCACGCGCCGACGACCAGGACGAGCAGCGCCGTATAGCCGGCGATGGTCGCGACGAGTCCGCCGCGGATGGTGAGTTTTCGCATGACGTTCCCTTGCCGGCGGCACGATGGGCGGCCGACGGCGGATGTGGATTCCGGAGCACGAACGACGACGGGCGCCGCGTCGCGATGCGGGGCGCCGGGATTGCGAACGAGTTAACGGCGGCGATCAACGGAAGTTTTTATCCGAACGCGACGCGAACCAGACGGAATGCGACAGAAGGGGGAGCCGGCATGCGTTGGCGCGGCGGGGCAGTGTACTGAATGTCGAGGTGGCAGGGCACGGGTGGGCAGCCGCGTCGGTGGCGATCGCGGCCGCCGCACCCGCGTTGCCGTCAGCCGCCGGTCTGGAATCCCAACGCCGCGGCCTTCGCGCGCAGGTCCGCGAACCGGTCGGCGGCGGGGTTGGCCGCCAGTTGCGACGGATCGATGCCCGACACCGAGCTGGACGGCGATGGCGCGGTGGCTCCCGGACACATTCCGCCGAACGGCCCTTGCGCGACCGTGAACGCCGGCGCATCCGTACGCGCCGCGCCGTTGAGATCGAGCGCGTACGCGAGATTGAAGGTCGCCGGATCGCTGCCGCGCACGCCGAGCGGCTTCAGGCCGAAGCGCCATTGCAGCAGCGCGTGAATCGAGCTCGGGTCGAACGGGTAGCGCGTGACCGTGCCGGCACGCACGCGCGGGCCGAGCAGCGCAAGCGGCACGCGAAAGCCGAGCTTGCCGTCGTTGCCGACTGCGTGCTCGTTGTTGCTGATCGGCCGGATCGGCGGCACCACGTGCTCGAGAAAGCCGCCCCATTCGTCGTAGACGATGATCATCAGCGTGCGGCTCCACGTCGGGCTCGTGCGCAGCGCGTCATACACCTGGTTCAGAAATGCCTGCCCGTTGCGGATGTCCGCGTGCGGGTGGTCGTCGGCGGACGTACCGGCCTGCTCGCCCGAGAAAACAGGTTCGACCATGCAGAACGGCGGCAGCGTGCCCGCTGCGGCATTCGACAGAAACTCCGAGAACGGACGCGAGATGCCGAGATAGCGCGTGCCGTAAAGCGCGGTGAACGGCACGTCGTGGTAGTAGTAGTTGCAACCGACGTTGGCGTCGCTCAGGTTGTCCCAGATCGTGCGCAGCGACGAGTTGTCGACACTGTCGGTGAGGCGGTCGGTGGCACCGCTATGCAGATAGAGGCGATTCGGGATCGTGTCGGTCAGCACGCCGGTGAAGTAGAAGTCGCCGATGGTGTAATTGCTCGCCACCGCGTTGAAGAACGGCAGATCTGCCGCCGTGTAGAAGCCGATCGGCAGCAGGTCGCCCTGCGTCTGGCTCGTGCCTGGGGTAAGGAGAAAACCGTTCATCGCCCCCGAGGCCAGCTGCACGCGTCCGCCCTCGTAGCCGTGGTTCGGGTCGTGGTACGCGCACGCCTGATAGCCGTATGCGGGATCGGCCGACAGTGAAAACGGTGCGTGGGTGGCGCCGAACGCGTCCTTGTATTGGCGGTTCGCGGGCATGCCCTCGGCGCCGGGCACCCAGCCCAGGAAGTGATCGAACGAGCGATTTTCCATCGTGATCAGCACGATGTGATCGATGCCCGAACTCGCCGGGTCGGGCAATTTCGGCCGCGGCAGGCTGTAGCGATCGCCGGCATTCGGCGAAGGCGTGTCGCCGATCGACGGCGCGGGCGCGTTGCCGTCCGGTGAATTGATGTCTCCATCTCCGCCGCCTCCGCATCCCGGCAATGCGACACTGCCGGCCACCGCTGCGACACCGGCCAGAAAACGGCGGCGGTTGTAGCGGCGATATGCATTCGACTCGTCCATGACAACGTCTCCTTCGTTATTGGATGCGGCGCTGGCCAGCCGATCACGCATCGCCGCCGCGAAGCGACGCGCACTCGCCGTGCGGAAAATTGCGAGCGGGCGGAAGGCGCAACCTTCGTGCCTGCGGGCGCGCGTTCGATGCTGGCCGCCGCTGATGCTGTTGCGCGTTCGACGGTCGCGCGGCCCGCGGGCTGGCCCGCTTGCATGTGCGTGTCGCTACTGCGTGTTCGGCGCAGTGCACCATTCGTCGTTTCGTGCGCAACGAGGTCGTAGTCGGACGATTGAACGGCGCCAAAGCACAGCTCGTTGGTTAAAACGAATCGACGATTGATGCATTGCGAGAAGCCGCGCCGTCAGCTTCGTGGCGCTATGTTGCGTGCGAACCCGCAGTTGACAGTCGCTGCCGGATTGCGGAGAGTTTCGACATCGTTGCGCGGGCGCAAGCATGCAGTCTGGTTTCGTGCGTATGCAACGATCAAGACGATGGCGCTCACGCAACTGCCGCGCCGAGCCGAAACCGCTGCACTGTCGATGCCGATGGTTGATGGTCGGCGGACATGCTAGGATTTCCGACAAACAACTTCGGAGACTGCCATGCCGTTCATCTGCGAGAACGTCGAATGCCGTGCCGTGCTGGCTCGAGGGCAAGTCAAGCCCAGCCATGAGGACGCGGGCTGGTGCTTCTATTGCCCGGACTGCAAGGCCAGGAACGAGTTGAAGAATATCGGCGTGGCCGACGGTCCTGTCACGCTGGTTCAGCCGGAGCGATCCGGTCTTCCGCACAAGATCATCGCGACGGCCCGGCCACTCGAAGACGGCAGATACGCGGCGCAGTTGCGCGTTCAGCGCGCGCTCGCGGTGAAAGGAACCTACGCGGCCGAAGAGCAGTGGGAGGAACTTGGCGTGTTCCCCGACCCGCAAGAGGCCGTCGCGCATGCGAGGTCCTTCGCAACGGGTCTGCTTGAACCCACGACGTAATCGTCGATACCGTCAGTTGTGCTGCGGGTGGCGCCACCGCACTCGCTCGGTAATGGATACGTGTCCTCGGAGCGCCGCCCTGTCGTGCGGCTCCGAGCATCTTTACGGTTGCCTGAAACGAAGAAGGGGCGTCGTGCACGCGAGCACGACGCCCCTTTGCATTTCCCGCTCGCATCGGTCAATGATGGATATCGAACGAATTCGGCGAGTCAGCGCGCGGCGCCGGTGATGCGCGCCATGCTGCGCCGGTAGCCGGCCGGCGAGAACGTGGCGTTCAACGCGGCCGTCGACGCGATCACGCCGATGTGCAGCCACCATGCGATCGCGAAGCCGCCGCCCGCGTCGCGCAGCCAGCCGATCAACCACGGGCTCGCGGCGACGATCAGGAAGCCAACGCCTTGCACGAACGCGGCGAGCGCGCCCGCGAGCCGCGCGTCGGGCAGATGGTCGAGCGTGACGATCAGGCTCATCGAGAAGAAGCCGCCGAGCCCGAGGCCGACGCTCGTGACCCACAGCCACGGCGCGAACGCGGGCATCGTCGCGAAGCCGACGAAGCCGGCCGTCTGCAACGCGAGCGTGAGCCACAGCACGGCGCGGCGATCGTGCGAACGTTTCGCGAGCAGCGGCATCGCGAGCGCGCCGATTGCCTGGAACAGCGCCATCCACGCGAGCAGGTTGCCGCTCGCCTGCGGGCTCGTGCCGACGCTGCGATAGAACGCGGGCAACCACGCGACGAGGCTCGCATAGCCGCTGTTGCTGAGGCCGAAGAACAACGCGAGCTGCCACGCACGCGGAATGCGTGCGAACGCGGTGACGGACACCGATGCCGTCGTGGCGTGCACCGCGTCGCGCGGCGCCTTCGCGCGCCACAGCGCGAGCGTGACGAGCGCGGGCACGGCCCACACGGCGAGCGACAGATGCCAGCCGCCATGCGCGGCGAGCCATGGGCTCGCGATCGCGCCGAACGCACCGCCGCCGACCAGCGCGGCCGAATAGAGGCCCATCGCGAGCGGCAGCCGGTCGACGAACCAGCGCTTGGCGAGGCCGGGTGCGAGCGACTGGATCACCGCGACGCCCGCGCCCGCGACGATCGCGGTGGCGACCAGCCCGGTGCTGCCGCCGGTCCACAGGCGCGCGGTGCAACCCGCGGCGATCAGCGCCAGCGCGACGGTCAGCGCGCGCTGCTCGCCGACGCGCCGCGCGAGCCCGACACCGACGCCGGCGACGACGCCCATCAGCACGAACGGCAGCGTGGTCAGCAGCGCGGCCGCGCGGAAGCCGAGGCCGGTGTCGGCGCGCACGAGGTCGAGCACGGGGCCGAACGCGGTCAGGAACGGACGCAGGTTGAGGCCGGCCAGCACCAGCAGTGCGAGCGCGCCATAGGATGCGGAAGCCGCGTGCGTGCGGGGAACGGCTTGCGCGGTGGCGGGGTCGGTCATCGGGATGCTCCGGAAGGGGCCGGTGGCCCTGTGATGCGATGCCGAAAGGGTAAAGGCGCGTTTGCCCCGCGGAAAATTAAATATTCGACTGGGTGTCAGTGCGGATCGTGATGGCACGGCGCGGCGTGACGGGGCCGGCTGGGCGAGGCCGGCACGGTGGCGGCCGTTGCACGGGCGGCGCGGCGGGTTCGGTGGGATGCCGGGCGCACCTTCGACGCGCTGCTACGCGGTCGGCGCGTGCGGCTCGCGGGCGTGTTCGCGGGCCTGTTCACGGGCGGTGACGAGCGTCCGGATCCGCGCGCGATCGGCCGGCGTCGCGGGCGTGAAGACCACGAGGCTCAGATCCGGGCGGCCCGTCACCGAGAACGCCGAGTATTCGAGTGCGATCCGGCCGGCCTGCGGATGACGGATTTCCTTCGTCCCTTCGTCATGCGAATGGATGTCGTGGCTGCGCCACATCGCATCGAACTCCGTGCTCGCCGCGCGCATCTCGTCGACGAATGCCTGCACGGCCTGCGTCGCGCCGCCGCGCGCGATGTCGGCGCGAAACGCGCCCACCGCGAATCGCGCGACGCGTTCCCAGTTCGGCTGCGCGTCGCGCACCGCGGCATCGATGAAGATCAGCCGCAGGATGTTGCGCGCGGGCGGCGGCAGCGTGGCGTAGTCGGTCAGCGTCGCGGCGGCCGCGGCGTTCCACGCGACGACGTCCCACGTCGCCGTGCGCACGATCGCGGGGCTGGCGTCGAGCGAATCGAGCACGTGCTGCAGGCGCGGCGTCACGTCGCGGCTCGCGTGATAGCGCACCTCGGGCGGATGACCGAGGCCGATCAGGAACAGGTGCTCGCGTTCGGCGTCGTTCAGCAGCAGCGCGCGGGCGAGCCGTTCGAGCACGTCGGCCGACGGTGCGCCGCCGCGCCCTTGTTCGAGCCACGTGTACCAGGCGGCGCTCACGTGCGCGCGCTGGGCGACTTCCTCGCGGCGCAGGCCCGGCGTGCGGCGGCGCGCGACGGGCAGCCCGAGCGCGGCCGGATCGAGTTTCTCGCGGCGGTCCCGAAGGTACGCGCCGAGCAGGTTGTCGGATGCGTCAGCCATAGCCTGTTAGTTCGTTTACCGGTAAACCGTCACGTCTTCACCGTGCGCGACGCTCGACAGATAGTAAGCCTCTCATTCATCCGGAGGTGCTGAACATGCGTGTCTTTGTTACGGGAGCGTCGGGGTTCGTCGGCTCCGCGGTCGTCGCCGAGCTCGTGGCTGCCGGGCATTCCGTGCTCGGCCTCGCGCGTTCCGACGCGGCTGCTGCATCGGTCGCCGCCTTGGGCGCGGACGTGCATCGCGGGTCGCTGGAGGATATCGACAGCCTCAGGCGCGGTGCGCAGGGCGTCGATGCGGTGATCCACACGGGATTCAATCACGACTTCTCGCGCTTCGCGGAAAACTGCGAACTCGACCGCCGCGCGATCGAAACGATCGGCGCGGCGCTCGCCGGCTCGACGCGACCGCTGATCGTCACGTCGGGCCTCGCGCTCGTCGCGCCGGGCCGCGCGGCGACCGAGGACGATGCGCACGTGCCGGTATCGGCCGGTTATCCGCGAGCGTCCGAAGCCACCGCGGCCGCGCTGGCCGCGCGCGGCGTGTGCGCGTCGGTCGTGCGCCTGCCGCCGTCCGTGCACGGCGATGGCGATCACGGCTTCGTGCCGCGCCTGATCGCGTTCGCGCGGGAGAAGGGCGCATCGGCGTATCTCGGCGACGGCAGCAACCGCTGGCCCGGCGTGCACCGGCTCGACGCGGCGCGCGTGTACCGGCTCGCGGTCGAACGCGGTGCGCCGGCCGCGCGCTATCACGCGGTCGCCGATACGGGCGTGCCGTTCCGCGAGATCGCGGAAGTGATCGGTCGCCGGCTGAACGTGCCGGTCGTGTCGAAATCGGCCGCGCAAGCCGACGAGCACTTCGGCTGGTTCGCGATGTTCGCGGGAATGGATGCGCCCGCAACGAGTGAGCGCACGCGCGCATGGCTCGACTGGGCGCCGACGCAGGTCGGGTTGCTGGCCGACATCGACCGGCCGCGGTATTTCGAAACCTGACGCGCGCGTGCGGCGTGCCGTCGTTTCCGGTCGGCACGCCCGGCGCGCCCCTGCTCAGACGGTCACGACGATCTTCCCGACCTGCGTGCCGGCTTCCATGTACCGATGGGCTTGCGCGATGTCGTCGAACGCGAACGTGCGGTCGATCGACGGCTTCAGCGCGCCGGCCGCGAGCCCGTCGACGATGAAGCGCTTCGCGCGTTCAAGCCGCTGCGCGTCGCCGGTGATCTCGAACAGCTCGTAGCCGCGCAGCGTCAGATGGCGCGCGAGCAGGTCCATCACCGGCACCGGGATGTCGCGCGTGTCGAGCGCGCCGTACTGGAAGAACGTGCCGTTCGTGCGCAGCGCGCGTAGCAGGTTCGCCGCGGCTGGGCCGCCGACCGGATCGAACGCGATGCGCGCACCGCGGCCGCCCGTCAGTTCCGCGACCTGTTGCGGCAGGTCCGCGGGGCTACCGGCGATCACGTGCGCGGCGCCCGCGTCGAGCTTCCGCGCGGTTGCGCGTGCTGCGGTTCAGCAGCCGGATGCCGAGTTCCTGTTCGAGCTGCTGCACGGCCTTCGTGACGGCCGGCCGATGCAGTTGCAGCGCATCGGCGGCCTGCGTGAAGTTGCCGCGTTCGACGATCTGTACGTAGATCTGCATCGTTTGCAGACGGTCCATGGCGCTTCCGGATGTCGTAGCGATCAGCCATCTTCGCACAGGGTTCCACGCCGGTTCGGCGTGGACGCGCGGCGGGCGACGCGCGCCCGCCGCCCTTCATTCGACCGGATGCAGGTCCTGCAGCAGCGTCGGCACGAGCTCCGACACCGTCGGATGGATGTGCATCGCGCGGCTGATCGTCGTGTACGGCGCGCCGGCGGCCATCACGTCGAGCAGCGCGTGCACGACCTCGTCGCCCGTCACGCCAAGGATCGACGCGCCGAGAATCGCATGGCTGTCCGCATCGACGATCACCTTCATGAAACCCTGGCTCTCGCCTTTTTCGACTGCGCGGCCGACGCGCGTCATCGGCCGCGTGCCGACCAGCAGCCGACGGCCGGTCTGCTTCGCTTCCGCGAGCGTCATGCCGACGCGGCCAAGCGGTGGATCGACGTACATCGCGTACGCGGCGATGCGGTCGGACACCTTGCGCGGATCGCCGTCGAGCAGGTTCGCCGCGACGATCTCGTAGTCGTTGTACGCGGTGTGCGTGAACGCGCCGCGCCCGTTGCAGTCGCCGAGCGCCCAGATGCCGGGCACGTTGGTGCGCAGTTGATCGTCGACCGTGATGTAGCCGCGCGAGTCGGTCGCGACGCCGGCCTGTTCGAGCCCGAGATCGCCGGTGTTCGGCACGCGGCCGACCGCGAGCAGCAGATGCGAGCCCGCGACCTCGCGGCCGCCGCCCGCGCAATCGAGGCCGACCACGACGCCGTCGCCGTCGCGCCGCGCGTTCAGGCAGTTCGCGTCGAGCTGCACGTCGATGCCTTCGTTCTCGAGAATCTCGCGCACGGCCTGCGACACGTCCTCGTCCTCGCGATGGATCAGGCGCGAGCCCTTCTCGACGATCGTGACCTTCGAGCCGAAACGGCGGTACATCTGGCCGAATTCGAGCCCGACGTAGCTGCCGCCGATGATCACGAGATGCTCGGGCAGGAAGTCGACGTCCATCATCGTCGAGTTGGTCAGGTACGGCACCGAGTCGAGGCCCGGCATCTGCGGGATCTGCGCGCGCCCGCCGACGTTGATGAAGATGCGCTTGGCCTCGAGCAGTTCGTCGCCCACGCGCACCGCATCGGGGCGCTCGAAGCGGGCATGGCCCTGAAACACGGTCGTGTTGTCGAGCCCGCGCACCCATTGCTCGACGCCGTGGTTCGAGCGGCCGGAGATCCGGTCCTTGCGCGCCTTCACGGCCTTCATGTCGACGCTGACGGGGCCGACCGACACGCCGTATTCTTCCGCGCGCCGCGCGAGCTGCGCCGCGTACGCGCTCGCGATCAGCGTCTTGGTCGGAATGCAGCCGGTGTTCACGCAGGTGCCGCCGAAGCGGCCGCGCTCGACGACCGCGACTTTCATGCCGGCGCCGGCGAGCCGCGCCGCGAGCGGCGGCCCGGCTTGCCCGGTGCCGATGACGATCGCGTCGAATTGTTGCGTCATGACGTCCTCCTGCGCTGGTTCAACGTGGGAAGGGCGGCGCGCAAGCCGCATGCCGCGCCGGCGCGCGCCTGAACGGCGACGAGCGCCTATGGTAGACCGGTTGGCGCGGGCGTGCGAGTTGCATGGATGCGCGCGAGACGGAACATGCTTCATTCCCGGCCGGGCTGGCGGCTTCCCGCCCCGTGGCAACGCGGCTCCGTGATGTGTCCCTGCATCGACCGCCCGCGGCCGGAAGTGCCCGGCGGCCGGCGCGGTGTCAACGCTTCGCTCGAGCGGATCGCTTGCGGTCCGGCGCCGCGTTGGCTACGTCGACCGGAACGAACGGTGCCTCGAAGTGCTTGACGAGAAAGTCGATGAACGCGCGGGCCCGCGTCGATTCGTTGCGTTGCCCGGGATAGTAGACGAACAGGTCGGCGGACGGCAGGACGACGTCGGGCAGCACGAGACGGAGTCGGCCGCTCTGGATGTATTTGGCGAGATCCCACTCCGAGCGGATCAGGATGCCGTGACCGTCCAGCGCCCAGCGCAGCACGATGTCGCGGTCGTTGCTGGACAGCGAGCCGCTCACCTTCAGCGCTTCGAGGTGATCCTCCTGCATGAAGCGCCACACGCCGAACGCATCGTCGTTCTGCGTGTGGATGATGCAGCGGTGATGCGCGAGATCCTCCTTGCACTGCGGCACGCCGTTGCGCTCGAGATACTTCGGCGACGCGCACAGGAACCGGCGATTGCTCATCAGGCGGCGCGCCCTCAAGCGCTGGTCCGGCAGCTCGCCGAACCGGATGGCCATGTCGAATGCGCCTTCGACGAGGTCGACCGGGCGATCGGTGACCACGAACTGGACATCGACGTTCGGATAGCGCTTCGCGAATTCCGACACCAGCGGTGCGATGGTCGTGCGCCCGAAACCGAGCGTCGCATTGATGCGCAGCCGCCCGTGCGGGTCCGCGGGCGTGCCCGCGATCGCGTCCTCCATCTCGCGCACCTGGTCGAGAATCTGCGTGGCGTACCGCGCGTACATCTCGCCTTCCGGCGTCAGGCTGACGCTGCGGGTGGTCCGGTTGACCAGCCGCTTGCCGAACCGGTCTTCGAGAATGCCGAGCCGCTTGGTTGCCGCGGGCGGTGTGATCCCGAGCGAGCGGGCCGCGCCCGACAGGCTCTTCAGTTTGGCGAGCTGGACGAAGAACTCGAAGTCGGAGGTCGAATCAGTTCTCACTTTGGGTAAAAAATGAAATGAATTGAGGTGAATTATAGGGCGCTCTCCGCGGACTATGCTCCGTCTCGTTGCAGCAACGTGCATGCAATCGAGCTACCCGCAAACGTGCCAGTCCAGGAGACGCCGCCATGAGAATCGTCGAGATTCGCGAACAAACCGTTCCGATCAGTTCCCCGATCCGCAACGCCTACATCGACTTCAGCAAAATGACGCTGAGCCTCGTCGCCGTGATCACCGACGTGATCCGCGACGGCAAGCCGGTCGTCGGCTACGGCTTCAATTCGAACGGCCGCTACGGCCAGGGCAAGCTCATGCGCGAGCGCTTCATCCCGCGCATTCTCGAAGCCGACTCCGGCGCGCTCGTCAACGATGCCGGCGACAACCTCGATCCGCACCGGATCTGGGCGACGATGTTCACCAACGAGAAGCCGGGCGGCCATGGCGAGCGCTCGGTCGCGATCGGCACGATCGACATGGCGGTGTGGGACGCGGTGGCCAAGATCGAAGGCAAGCCGCTGTTCCAGCTGCTGGCGGACCGCTACGGCGACGGCCGGCCCGACCGCAGGATCTTCGTCTATGCGGCGGGCGGCTACTACTATCCGGGCCAGGATCACGAGAAGCTGAAGGACGAGATGCGCAGCTACATCGACCGCGGTTACACGGTCGTGAAGAAGAAGATCGGCGGCGCGTCGCTCGACGAAGATCTGCGACGCATCGACGCGATCCTCGGCGTGCTCGGCGATGGCCAGAAGCTCGCCGTCGACGCCAACGGCCGCTTCGATCTCGACACCGCGATCCGCTATGCGAAGGCGCTGTCGCAATACGACCTGTTCTGGTACGAGGAACCGGGCGATCCGCTCGACTTCGAGCTGCAGGCGACGCTGCGCAACTACTACGACAAGCCGATGGCGACGGGCGAGGACCTGTTCTCGATGCAGGATGCCCGCAACCTGATCCGCTACGGCGGCATGCGCGCCGACCGCGACTGGCTGCAGTTCGACTGTGCGCTGAGCTACGGCCTCGTCGAGTATCTGCGCACGCTCGACATGCTGCGCCAGCACGGCTGGTCGCCGAGCCGCTGCATTCCGCACGGCGGTCACCAGATGTCGCTCAACATCGCGGCCGGCCTCGGCCTCGGCGGCAACGAGTCGTACCCGGACCTGTTCCAGCCGTACGGCGGCTTCCCCGACGGCGTGAAGGTCGACAACGGCTACATCACGATGCCGGACCTGCCGGGCATCGGCTTCGAAGGCAAGGCCGACCTGTACGCGCAAATGCGGAAACTGTCCGCATAAGCGTTGTCGGCAGGGTGCGCCGGCCGCTCGACGGCGCACCGTATCACATTACAAAACAATCAATCGGGCAGGCGGAATCGGCACTGGCGTGCCCGGCGATCGGCTGCATCGCCGGCACGCGTGCGCTTTCCGGAGAAACAGGACGCCATGCACAGGAGACAGTCATGCTGGCATCACGCATTCGCAGAACGCTTTCCAAACTCTACGTCCAGGTTCTGATCGGCATCGTCGCCGGCATCCTCGTCGGGGACTTCTACCCCGATATCGGCGCCCAGCTCAAGCCGCTCGGCGACCTGTTCATCAAGCTGATCCGGATGTTGCTCGCGCCGATCATCTTTGCGTCGGTCGTGGTCGGCATCGCGCGCATGACCGATCTTCACGAAGCCGGCCGGGTGGGCGTCAAGGCCGTGCTTTATTTCGAAGCCGCGTCCACTGTCGCGCTCGTGGTCGGGATGGCGGTCGTCAACCTGGTCCGGCCGGGCAGCGGGATGAATGTCGATCCGGCGAAGATCGACGGTGCCGCAATCGCCAGCTACACGCACGCGGCGCAGCATCACGGCACGCTCGACTTCCTGATGAGCATCGTGCCGGGGAGTGTCGTCGGCGCTTTCGCGAACGGTGAGATACTGCCGATCATTTTCTTCTCGGTCATCTTCGCGGTCGCGCTCGCGAAACTCGGCCCAAGGACCGCGCCGCTCGTGGACATGCTGGACATGTTCCTGCAAGGGATGTTCGGAGTCGTGCGCATCGTGATGCATGTGGCGCCCGCCGGTGCATTCGGCGGGATGGCGTTCACCATCGCCAGATACGGGATCGGCACGCTCGCGCAGTTCGGACAACTGATGCTGTGCCTGTACCTCACGTCGATCCTGTTCGTCGTCGTGGCGCTCGGCCTCGTCATGCGCGTGTGCGGGTTGTCGCTGTGGCAATACCTGCGTTATATCCGCGACGAGATCCTGATCACGCTCGGCACGGCATCGACGGAAGCCGTGCTGCCGCAGATGCTGCTCAAGATGGAGCGAATGGGTTGCTCGCGTCCGGTCGTCGGGATGGTGCTGCCCACCGGCTATACCTTCAATGCCGACGGCACCGCGATCTACCTGACGATGGCGTCGCTGTTCATCGCACAGGCATTCAACATCCATCTGTCGATCTGGGACCAGCTTCTGCTGCTCGGCGTGCTGCTGCTGACGTCGAAGGGCTCGGCGGGCGTCGCGGGTGCGGGTTTCGTCGCGCTGGCCGCAACCTTGTCGACCATGCATCAGGTGCCCGTATCGGGCCTGGTCCTGCTGCTCGGCGTCGATCGCTTCCTGAACGAGGCGCGCGCCGTCACGAACCTGATCGGCAATGGCGTGGCAACGGTCGTGGTGGCGCGTTGGGAAGGGGCGCTGGACCTCCACAAGGCCCGGGCCGTTCTCGATCGTCGCGCCGGCGCAGAGTCGATCGTCGTGGACGCGCGCGACGCGGGACCGCCGGCGCCGCAGCGGCACACGCAGGCGAGCGCGCCGGGCATGCAATCGAATGTGCGCTAGTCGCGGCGTATCAGGAACACGCACATGCGCATGACGAAACCTGCACATGCTCGCAGCGCGCGGGTTTCATTCCTTGCGCCGCCACTGGCTGAACGACACCGGCTTGCGCGCGTCGGCCCGCACCGCGCTGACGAAGTCGGGCTTGCCAGGATCGACCGGAAACGATTCGATGTGGATCTGGCTGGAAAACACCCACCCGTGCGTGCGCGGGTCGTAGTGGAACGTCACGTAGTCGCTCCAGTGCTGTCCGCATGCGACGTCGTTCTGCACCGTGAAATAGCGCCCCTTAACGGCGATCCCGCCCTCGGCGGCCGATTCCGGATCGAACGGGTCGCACTGCAGCGCGTCGTTCGCGCGCAGCACGACGTCGTCGTTGCGCGCGGCGAGCCGATAGGTGTGGTCGGCCAGTTCCTCATAGATCAGGAGCGGGCGCGGCGACGGCTGCTCGCGCGTGTCGGTCGCGCGATGCACGACGACGAGCAGGCTGCGCCGGCCGTTGCCGAGTGCCGGGCCGGGCTGCGCGACGAACGGCTGATAGCCGGCCGGCAATTGCGCGGCGATCGACGGCGGCAGCGGCGGCGCTGCCTGCGCATGGCAGCACCACGCGGCGAACAGCGGAACGAGGAGGGCTCGATGAACCGCCGCGGCCGGCGCGCGCATCGTGCCCCTCACAGATCCCGCCTGGGAAACGCGGTGCCGGGCACCGGATCGAACGCAACGGGCGGCGCGGGCGTGAAGCCGAGCAAGTCATACAGTTGCCTTGCGGCGGCGAATTCGGGCAGCTCGATCACGGCGGGTGGTGCGGGATGGCGGGAACGGCAGCCAGCATAGCAGCGCGCCGGTCCTTCCGGCGGCTCGCGAAGCGTGCCAGAATCAGCGACTTCACCGTCGGGAATCGACACGATACCGACACGCAGGCGCCGGCGCTTCGGTGTCGCTGATCAAGGAGACTTCGATGACTGCATCGGCTGCGGTACTCGCCATTCTGGCCGCGCTGTGGCTTGGCGCGATGATTCCGGGCCCTAGTTTCGTGCTGGTCGCCCGCAATTCGATCGGGCTGTCGCGCCGCGACGGGCTCGCCACCGCGCTCGGCATGGGCGTCGGCGGGATCGCGTTCGGCGGCGTCGCGCTGGCCGGGCTCTACACGCTGCTGCAGACGGTCGAATGGCTGTATGTGGGGCTCAAGGTGGCGGGCGGCGCGTACCTGATCTACATGGCGTCGAAGATCTGGCGCGGCGCCGAGCGGCCGATCGCGATGGACGACCCGCAGGCAGCCATCGCCGGCAGCGCGCGCAAGTCGTTCTGGATCGGCCTCACGACCCAGCTCAGCAACCCGAAGACGGCGATCTGGTATGGCAGCATCTTCGCGGCGCTGTTGCCGCAGCATCCGCCGCTGTGGTGCTACCTGGCGCTGCCGCCGCTCGTGTTCGGCGTCGAGTGCGGCTGGTACACGATCGTCGCGCTGTGCTTCTCGACCCGCCGGCCGCGCGAGCTTTACCTGCGCGCGAAGAAGTGGGTCGATCGCGTCGCGGCCGGCGCGATCACACTGCTTGGGCTGCGGTTGATCCTGAACGCGCCGAAGGTCGGGATCTGACGACGGGCGGTGTCGCGGGGGCGCACCGCCGTTTTCATTCCTGTCGAGCATGCCATCACGGCCGTTCATGCCGGCGGGCGATTGGGCAGCCGTCCAACCGACGCGCGCAAGCGCGCGTCACGCCGCCGGAAACCGCTCGATCAGCGCCGCGAACCGCGCTTCATCCGGAAACGCCGTCACTTCATACCGCACCGGCCGGTGCGCGGTGGCCGTCATCAGGTCGCCGCATGCGTCGCGCAGCGCGGCCATCGGCACGTGGGCCGACTGCCGCGTCGCTTCCCGGTACAGCACGACGATGTCCGTCTCGGGCAGCAGCGTCGGCACGCCGTCGCTCCACACGCTGACGCTGAACAGCTCGCCGTTCTGCCGCCGGTACACGGTGTAGGTCGCGACGAAGATGTCGGTGCCGTCGCGCTTGTGCAGCTCGTCGAGCAGCGCCCGCTGATCCTGGTAGTCGCCGGCGAATTCGTCCACGCGCAGCGCATGCAGCTTCGCCTCCAGTCCTGGCGGAACGAAATTGCGCCACGCGGCGCCGTCCCAGCGCAGCATCAGCGATGGCAGCGGGCGCGGCTGTGCGCGCGCCTGTTCGGCGAGTTCGACCATCGTCGCGATCCCGGCTGCATTGCGGTCGCCGGTGAGCAACAGCACCGTCCGGTTCGGCGCCATCACCACCGGCGCGCCGGAGATCGGTTGGCGGTGCAACAGGTCGGTCAGCAGCAAGCGCGCCGCGTCGTAGTAGTCGCCGAACTGCGACAGGAACACGCCGTCGCGCAGCGCGGCCCACGGCGCCGACGACATGCCGCGCAGGTTGTCGATCGCGACGTCGCATGCGTCGTCGAAGGTGACGCCCCATTCGGCGAGCCGCGCGGTCGTCAGCCGCGCGACGCTGAATTCGCCGTCGTATGCGATGCCGATTTCGAGGTTCTCGCACAGCGGCCGGAACGCGACCTCCGACGCGCCGGGCTGTCCCGCGAGCTGCAGTGCGACCACGCCGCGCTCGGTCGCGCTGCGGATCACGGGGCGTAGCCGCGGGCGGACGTCCGCGAAGTTCGACGGGATCTCGTGCTGCATCATCGCGTTCGCCTGGCGCTTGAGCGTCGCTTCGCGCTCGGCCGGCTTCGCGCCCGCGTAATCGCGGAACAGGTTGTGCAGGTTGATGATGTTCGACGGGACATCCGCTTGCACGAGACGGCCCTTGTCGTCCTCGTGAAGCCACTCGCGCGTGTCGCCGGTCGCCCGCAGCGCGGCGATCAGGCGTTCGGCGAAGTCCTGCCGGGTCGGCGGTTTGCTGAAACGCTCGCGCAGGCGCGCGACGAAGTCTGAAAGCATCGTGAGCGGTCGGGCGGGCCCGTCTGTTATTGGTTCTGTTGTCATGGGCGGCGGCACCCGTCTCGCCGGGGGCGCCGACTGTGGCCCGCGGATATCGGCCGGATATCCGTCACGCGTCCGGCGGCCCGCGCGCCGGGTGCATCGCGGCGCGGGCCGCAGCGGGCGCGATCGCGCGGCGGGTGTCGCGATGGTACCGCACCTGCGTGGCGAAATAGTAGGCCGGTGAAGATCGGCGGCCGGCGGGCCGGACGCCGCAGTGGCGCGCACGATGGTGGTCGAAGGCGCCAAGGCGGTGTTGCTGGACGTCAATGAGGAATGCCGGCGCGAGGCCCGCGCACGAACTGGGCGGGCGGCCGGGCACGTCGCCACGACCGCGCCGACTGTCCGCCACCCCGGCGATCTGCCCGGGAGCCTTGTGCGGCGGGCGTTCGCGCCGATTGCGCGGCATCCCGGGCCGGCGCGCTTCCCCGATTCTGGCGGTCGACCTGCCGCCGACGTGTAAACTGCTGCCTTTTTGACGGTTTGCAGCATGGTGCAAGCTCCTCCGCGCCCGGCACTGAGTGGCCCGACGCTCGTCCGGCTGCTCGCGCGCCTGACCGATGCCGACGTCGCGGAATCCCGGCAGCCGCTGTCTGACCGCCTGAGCCAGTGGCTCGGCTGGACCGACGCGATCACGCTGTCGTCCGCGCTGAATGCGACCCCGCCCGGCGTCGCGGCCGGCGTGCGCGGTTACGACGCCGAGCGCGACGGCGCGCGCGTGCGCCACGACCTCGCGCAGGCGATCACGGCCGCCCACCGCCCGCGGATGCGGCGGCGCCCCGGCGAGATGCCGCCGCCGCCCGCCGACACGGCCGATTTCGCGGACTTCCGCCAGAGCTATCTGTCCCTGCAGCAGGAGATGGAAACAGCGATCGGCCAGTTGCGCGGCCGCCTGCGGGTCGCGCTCGCCGCGCGCTCGTCGGGGATGGCGCGGCTCGCGGCGCTCGACGCGATCATGGAGCGCGTGCTCGGCGCGCGCGAGCGCAGCCTGCTGTCCGCCGTGCCCGCGCTGCTCGGCACGCGCTTCGAGCGGCTGCGCGATGCGGAACGGCAGGCGCTGGCCGACGCGCAAGCGGCCGCCGAAGCCGGCGCCGACGACGCGCCGTCCGCCGCGGCGATCGTGCCCGGCACGTGGCTCGATACGTTCCGCGACGAGATGAAAAGCATCCTGCTCGCCGAACTCGAAGTCCGGTTTCAAACGGTAGACGGGCTGCTCGCAGCCCTTCGTACCTGCTAATCCTTAGGGTCTGTTTACATATGGAACGCACATGCGAATGCCCGAAATCGCGCGTAGGGCAAGAAGTGAGAAGCGCCGTTTGGCCGCGCCAAACAAGCGACGAGCGACGCCGCCATACGGGCGATTTCGGGCATTCCCCTGGAATGTCTTTTTAATTTCGGGTTGCCACGAGAACGGCCGCTCGCCGCGTTGCGCTCCTTGGCGATACGTCGGTATTCGCGGCGTCACGCGCCTCGCGAGCGGCCGTTCTCGTGGCAACGCATGCGCGTTCCATATGTAAACAGACCCTATGCTATGTCCAGAATTCGTCTTGATCTCGTTGTCTTCATCGCCGGCCTGCTCGCAGTCTGCTGGATCGGCGTCGGCTATGTCGCGTCGAACCCGCTCGCGACCGCCGTCACGCTGCTGATCGGCGCGTGCTACGTCGCCGGTGCGTGGGAACTGCTGCGCTACCGGCAGGCGACCGCCACGCTGTCGCGCGCGGTGGCCGGCCTGACCCAACCGCCGGCGACACTCGACACGTGGCTCGATACGCTGCACCCGGCCCTGCGCGGCGCGGTGCGGGCACGGGTCGAAGGCGCGCGCGTCGCGCTGCCGGGCCCGTCGCTGACGCCGTATCTCGTCGGCCTGCTGGTGCTGCTCGGCATGCTCGGCACGCTGCTCGGGATGGTCGTGACGCTGAAGGGCACCGGCGCCGCGCTCGAGAGCGCGACCGACCTCGACGCGATCCGCGCATCGCTGATCGCACCGGTGAAGGGCCTCGGCTTCGCGTTCGGCACGTCGATCGCGGGTGTCGCGACGTCCGCGATGCTCGGCTTGCTGTCCGCGCTCGTGCGCCGCGAACGCGTCGACGCGGGCCAGCAGCTCGACGCGAAGATCGCGACGACGTTGCGCGTGCATTCGTCCGCGCACCAGCGCGACGAATCGTTCCGGCTGCTGCAGCGCCAGGCCGACGTGATGCCGGCGCTGGTCGACCGGCTGCAGACGATGATGACGACGCTCGAGGCGCGCAGCGTCGCGCTGCACGATCGCCAGATCGAAAGCCAGCAGGCGTTCTTCGATCGCACCGAGCGCGCGTATGCCGGTTTGGCGTCGAACGTCGGCGACGCGCTGAAGGAAAGCGCCGCCGAAAGCGCGCGCGTGGCCGGTGCCGCGCTGCAGCCGGTCGTCGCGGCGACGATGACGGGCCTCGCGCAGGAGATGGCTGCCCTGCGCGACACCGTGACGGGCGCCGTGCAGCGTCAGCTCGACGGGCTGACGGACGGTTTCGAGAAGACCACTGAAAACGTGACGGCCGTATGGAACCGCGCGCTCGACGAGCAGCGCCGCACGGGCGACGCCGTCGCGCAGCAGCTGCAGACGACGCTCGGCCAGTTCACCGACACCTTCGCGCAGCGTTCGACGGACCTGCTCGACGGCGTCGCGACGCGCCTCGAATCGACCGAAAGCTGCCTGGCCGACGCGTGGCGCGACGCGCTCGCGCGTCAGGAGCAGGTCGGCGAGACGCTGGCCGGCCAGCATGCGCAGGCATTGGGCGACGCCGCCGCGACGTTCGAGCGGCATTCGGGCGCGGTACTCGCCGCGATGCGCGAGTCGCATACCGGGTTGCAGACGCAACTGGCCGCGCGCGACGAGGAACGGCTGTCGGCATGGAATGCTTCGCTCACCGCGATGGCGACGAAGCTCGGCGACGAATGGCAGCGCGCGGGCGCGCACAGTGCGGGCCGTCAGCAGGAGATCTGCGACGCGCTTGCGCAAACGACGCGCGATCTCGCCACACAGGCGGCGACGTTCGAACAACGCTCGAACGCGCTGCTGTCGACGATCCGCGATTCGCACACGGGACTGCAAACGCAACTGGCCGCGCGCGACGAAGAACGTCTGGCGACGTGGAATGCTTCGCTCACGGAGATGGCCACGAAGCTCGGCGACGAATGGCAGCGCGCGGGCGCGCACAGCGCGGGCCGTCAGCAGGAGATCTGCGACGCACTCGCTCAAACGACGCGCGATCTCGCCACACAGGCGGCGACGTTCGAACAACGCTCGAACGCGCTGCTGTCGACGATCCGCGAATCGCACTCGGGCCTGCAAACGCAACTGGCCGCGCGCGACGAAGAACGTCTGGCGACGTGGAATGCTTCGCTCACGGAGATGGCGACGAAGCTCGGCGACGAATGGCAGCGCGCGGGCGTGCACAGCGCGGGCCGTCAGCAGGAAATCTGCGACGCGCTTGCGCAAACGACGCGCGATCTCGCCACGCAAGCGGCGACGTTCGAACAACGCTCGAACGATCTGCTGTCGACGATCCGCGATTCGCACTCGGGCCTGCAAACGCAACTGGCCGCGCGCGACGAAGCACGCCTGTCGGCCTGGAACGACTCGCTCGCCGCGATGGCCGCCGCGCTGCGCGACGAATGGGCGCGCACGAGCGAACAGGCCGCGACGCGCCAGCAGGACATCTGCGACACGCTGACCCGCACGGCGAACGACATCACCGCGCAGGCGCAGGTGCACGCGAGCGACACGATCAACGAGATCTCGCGCCTCGTGCAGGCCGCGTCGGAAGCGCCGAAAGCCGCGGCCGACGTTGTCGCCGAGCTGCGCCAGCGCCTGTCCGACAGCATGGTGCGCGACACCGCGATGCTCGAGGAGCGCAGCCGCCTGCTCGCGACGCTCGAAACGCTGCTCGGCGCGGTCAATCACGCGTCCACCGAACAGCGCACCGCGATCGACGCGCTCGTCAGCACGTCGGCCGACCTGCTCGATCGCGTCGGCGCACGCTTCAACGACACCGTCGATGCCGAAACGCGCAAGCTCGATGCGGTGGCCGCGCAGGTCACGGCGGGCGCGGTCGAGGTCGCGAGCCTCGGCGATGCGTTCGGCGCGGCCGTGCAGATCTTCGGCGAATCGAACGACAAGCTGCTGAACCACCTGCAGCGCATCGAGGCCGCGCTCGAGAAGTCGCTCGCGCGCAGCGACGAACAGCTCGAGTACTACGTCGCGCAGGCGCGCGAGGTGATCGACCTGAGCATGATGTCGCAGAAGCAGATCGTCGAAGATCTCCAGCAGATCGCCGGTCGGCGCGCATCGGTCGGAGTGTGACGCATGCATGACGAAATCGACGACGGCGCGTCTGCCGCGCCGGTGTGGCCCGCGTTCGCCGACCTGATGTCGGTGCTGCTCGGTGCGTTCGTGCTGATTCTCGTCGGCGTGATCGGCATGCAGTTGCAGCTCACGTCGAAGCTCGAGGAGGCCGTGCGTGCGCGCCAGCAGGAGGCGCAGCAGCGCAAGTCGCTCGAACAGGCGCTCGCCGGGCCGCTCGCGGCCGGCCGCGTGACGCTCGTGAACGGCCGCATCGGCATCAGCGGCGCCGTGCTGTTCGCACTGAACTCCGACCAGCTGCAGCCCGACGGCCGCGATCTGCTGAAGACGCTGGCCGGGCCGCTGGCCGCCTACCTGACGACGCGCGACGAGATCCTGATGATCAGCGGCTTCGCCGACGACCAGCAGGTGCGTGCCGGCAACCGCCAGTTCGCGGACAACTGGGAGCTGTCGGCCAAGCGCGCGCTAACGGTCACGCGGGCGCTGATCGACGCCGGCGTGCCGGCGCGGTCGGTGTTCGCGGCCGCGTTCGGTTCCGAGCAGCCGGTCAGCTCGAATGCGGACGACGAAGGCCGCGCGAAGAACCGTCGCGTGGAGATCGCACCGGTGCCGCGCAAGTCCGCATCGAACGGAGGGAGGCCGAAGTGACGGACGACGCGACGCACGTGCGCGCGACGCTCGACGCGTGGCGTGAGCAGGGCGCCGACCGGCTCGATCCGGTGCGCTTCCATCGGCTCGACGCGCTCGAGAAGCGCGCGGCCGCGTTCGACGGCGACGCGCGCGCGTTGCTCGATGCGCGGCTCGCGACGCTGCTGGAAGGGTTTGCGGAAATCCTCGCGCGCGCCGGTGAAGCGGCAGCCGCGAGCGAGACGGCGCAAGCAAGCGCGCAGGCGCCTGCACGCGGCGCGCTCGGCGGGCTCGTCGAGCAGCTCGCGCGCGATGCGCAGGCCGACCGGCGCGGTGTCGATCCCGAGCTGATCGACTACTTCCGCACGATGTGGTCGAAGGTCCGGACCGAACAGCAGTATCGCCAGTCGCTCGACCAAGTGCCGCGCAACGCGGGGCCGCTCAATTCGAACAGCCTCGTGCATCGGTCGCTCGCGACCATGCGCGAGCTGTCGCCGGAATATCTGCAGCAATTCATGTCGTATATCGACGCGCTCGCGTGGCTCGAGGATCTGGCCGGCGGCGGCGCGCAGCCGGACAAGGAAGCGCCGCGCGCGAAGGCGGCGAAGCCGGCGAGGAAGACCACGCGCACCAAGGCGCGATAACGCACGCGGTCGGCCGCGCCGATCGTTGTCTAGCGGCGCGGCGTCTGCGCGTCGATCGCCGCGCGCAGCGCATGCAACGCGTCGACGAGCGCCGACGCGAACGGCGGATGCGCGGCGATGCCCGCCGCATCGAGCTGGCTGCCGAGGATCGGCAACGCGATCGATGCGCGCTCGACGATGCACGCCGACATCACCGACAGCGTTTCCCGCAGCGCCGCGTCCGCATGCGTCGCGCGCGGCGACGCGTTCAATACCGCGACCGGCTTGTCCACGACGGCTTCGCATCCCACGACCCAGTCCAGCGCGTTCTTCATCACGCCCGTCACGCCGTGTGCGTATTCCGGGCTCGCGATCAGCACGCCGTCCGCGGCGTTCAGCCGCTCGATCAGGTCGCGCACCGCGGCCGGCTCCGGATGTTCGTCATCGGGATTGAACAGCGGGAATTCACCGAGACGATCGAAGCGCGTGATGCGCATCCCGCGCGGCGCGACGCGTGCTGCCGCATCCAGCAGCGCCGCGTTGTACGACTGCGCACGCAGGCTGCCGCACAGCGCGACGATATCGATGCGGCGTTCGGAATCGGTTCGGGGTTCGGTAGCCATCGGAGCGCGTGTCGGTAGGTGGCGTGCGCGGTGGCGTCGCGCGGATCCGCCGGATTATCGCATCGCGGCGTGAGCGACGTGAGTGGTGTGAGCGACGCGATGCGCGTTGGCGGCGCCGTGCGGATGGGCGAGTTCGCGTCCCTCCTCCGGAAGTCTCACGTCATGGCACCTTGCGCCAGCGACGTCCGTCATCCCGGTTGCCCGCGCCAGGTCATCGAGCGTCCACCCGTTGCCGAGCAACAGCCGTCGCGTATGCAGCGCGCCGTGCACGTCGTCCGCGACGGCTTCGCCGAGATGGCGCAGCGCGCGGCCTTCGACGTCGACGAAGCCGTGCCGGTAGTCGTGCGCGAGCGCGGTCCACAGCCGCGCCGCGCCGACCGACTGCCGGGCGCCGCTGATCAGGCACAGGCCCGCGTCGAGTCCCCAGCGATACAGCGTCGTCGCTATGCCCTTGCGCTGCGCGGAACCGCGCAGCCGCGTATGCGGGGCGCGCAGGTAGCGGTCCGCGCGGCGCGGGAGTTCGGGCAACCGGTTGAAGATCGTGTAGCCGGCGAGCTGTCGGGCCGACGGATCCTCGACGTAAAGGAAGTATTCGCCGTCCGCCTCGCGGTGGCGGACGAGCAGGCCCGAGTCGCCGAGCGCGACGGCTGGCAGGCCGTGCAGGCGATGGCCCGGCTGGTGCAGACGCGCGTGGAGCGCGTCCAGTTCATCGTCGATGTCGTGCTGGGAATGCTGTACGTCGATACGCATGGCAAAAGGCGCCCGTCCCGGGCGCATCGAGAAAGGGGTTCATCGCAATGGGGAAGGGACAGGAAAGCGGCCCCCGGGCTCGACGCGCGAGCCGGGGCCGCGAATCAGCTGGGGATGTGCTGGAAACCGGCGGCGATCGCGGCGAGGCCCGCGATGCAGAGTGCGAACAGGATCAGGACTTTGTGGATCACGCCTCTCTCCTCATGAACGCGCGGCGCCGAAGGACGGCGCCGCGGAGACGGTGACGGCGGGCACGGCCCGCGCGGCCGTCGTGCGCGACGACGGTCGGAGGTCCGGCGACAGGCGCGCGCGGACGGTCAGCACCATACGCGACGGATACGGGGCGGGCAATCTGGCGGTGGGAGAAAAGCGACGAAACGCGGGGAATCGGCGTGTTTCGCGACAATTGGCCGCAAGCGAGCGGCGTGTGATGGCAATGGGTCTGCGTGAACAGCGCTCGGCGTGCGACATCGCGAGTGTGTTTGTATTGCACGTTCGCGACACGACACGCTAGCCGCTGCCGCGATCGCACGCGTTCCGCCGGGCTGCCATGCTCGAGGCGCTCATCGAACCGATGAGCGCGACACACCCTCACACCGCCTGCCGGCCCCCAAACGCCCGCCTGATCCGCGCGAACAGCCCGTGCCGCGCGATCCACTCCGCATACGCGCGATAGTCGGGATCCCGCATCAAATGCCGTTCTTCCGTCTTCGCCCGCGTGTAGTAGATCAGGTTGACCGCGACGAGCCCGGCGCAGTGCATGAGCCCGAGCTGCCAGCCGAGCGGCTCGACGAACGGCACCGACACCATCCAGTACGACAGGTTCTTCGCGATGTACGCCGGATGCTTCGTGAAGCGGTACGGGCCCGACGTGATGATCCCGCGGTTCGTTAGGTTCGAGAAACGCAGCCCGAACGAGATCGTCGACAGCGCGTAGGTCATCAGCAGCAGGATGATCACCGCGCCCCAGATCACGCGCAGCGTCGGCGCGGACAACAGCCAGTTGTCCCAGAACAGCGAGCCTTCGTAGCGGATGTAATTGTTCGAGATCAGCGACCAGAACGGCTGGTAGCACATCAGCGCGGCGACCCAGCCGAGCGTGGTGGGCTCGACGGTGCGCACGTGGCTGTCGAGGATGCGGAACGTGCACAGGTAGCCGACGGTGCCGAACATCAGGTCCATCGTGAACGACAGGTCGTACAGGAACACGAAGGTCGCGAGCGTCATCGGCGCGTGCAGCGCGTTCGCGAGCGACGCGCTCAGGTGATCGGCGTCCTTCGACAGGTAGACGGTCATCAGCGGCAGGAAGAACGCCTTCACGCCCCAGCCGGCGAGCATCTCGCGCACGGGCTGCCAGCTCGCGGGCTGCTCGCGGCGGAACAGGAAGCGGCCCCACAGCAGGTACGCGTCGTCGGTCTCGCGCTGGTGGCGATCCATCCACGCGAAGTAGAACGGCGCGGCGACGATCACGTACGGCGCGAGCGAGCGCAGCAGCGACCAGAACGGCAGGTAGAACGCGCCGTGATATTCGGGCAGCAGCCAGTAGAGCAGGCCGATGCCGGCGTAGATCGACGTCAGCGCGCCGAGACGCGTCGCGACGCGGGCGAGCCCGAGCGTGCGCACGGCCTGCCGCGACAGTCCCGCGCTCGGGCGCAGGTAGACGCGCGAGATGAAGATTTCGTGCAGCGCGATCGTGCCGATGATCGCGAGGCTGGCGATGACCGCGCGCGTGGCCGCATCGAGGATCGGCTGGTCGCGGGTGATCCACAGCGCGAACAGGCCGGCCGCGATGCCGAGCAGGCCGGCGCGCAATGGCGTGGCGGAACGGGGCGGGCGGTCCTGGACGGCGGCGATGCCGTCGATGGTGGAATTCATGATCGAATCCTCGTCGGGATGAGGGCCGGCGCCCCCGCTTGGCGGGTGACGCCGGCCGTCGGCCGGGCATTGGACTGGTACGCGCCCGGCCATTGGCCTGTGGTTTTGATAGGTGAAGCGTTACTTCTTCGGGGTGGCGCCGAGCAGGCCGCCGAGCAGGTTCGTCACCGGCGCGAGCAGGTTGTTCGTGCCGCCCGCGGCACCGGTCGAGCTGCCGGTCAGGCCGGTCGTGACGACGCTGCTGCCGGACGGCGTCGTCACCGTGCCGGCCGCGCCGCTCGGGCTGGCCGTGCCGAGCGCGCCCAACGCGCCGGCCGGCGACGTGAGCGAACCCGTCAGCGTGCCGACGGGGCCGCTCGTCAGCGCACCGCCGAGGGTGCCCGTCAGGCCGCCGCCCGGCGTCGTGACCGTGCCGGTCAGGCTGGCGCCGAGCGGGGTCAGCGAGTTGACGAGGCCGGTGACCGGCGCAAGCAGACCGCCGACACCCGAGCCGCTGGTGCCGCCGGCGCCACTCGTTCCGCTCGTTCCACTCGAGCCGAGGCCGCCGAGCGCACCCGTCACCGTGCCGAGCAGGCCGGTGATCGGTGCGAGCGGGCCGCCGCTGGTACCACTCGTGCCGCTCGTTCCGCTGGTGCCGCCCGACCCGCTCGAGCTGCCGCCGCCGCCGAGGCCACCCGTCAGCGTACCGAGCAGACCGGTGATCGGTGCGAGCGGGTTGGTGCCGCTGCTGGAGCTGCCGCTTGACAGCAGGCCGCCGGCCGACGCCACCGTGTTGCCGAGCTGGGACACGCTGCCGCCGGCGCTCGTGCCGACCGGGTTGCCGGTCGCGCTGCCGACCTGCGAGCCGGCGAGGCCGAGGCCGCTGCCGAGCGTGCTCAGCAGGCCGCTGAGCGGGGCGCCGAGGAGGGTTGCGTTGCCGAGCGTCTGCGTGGCGCCCGGCGTCGTGGCGCCGCCGGTCAGCGTGTTCGTGATCGGGTTGATCACGCTGCCGAGCTGCGTCTCGAGTTGCTGGACCGGCGCGCTGTTCAGCGCCGTGTTCAGCGCCGATGCGGTCGAGTTGACCGCGGTGCCGACCGTGTTGACCAGATCGCCGACCAGGGTCGTGGCCGGCGCGAGCGGCGACAGCGGTCCGCTGCCGAGGCTCGTCACCGCGTTGCCGAGGTTGTTGACCGCGCCGCCGGCGCCGGTCAGCAGGCCGGTGGTCGACGTGAGCGTCGGGCCGAGCGGGTTCGGCGACACGCCGATCGACCCGAGGCCGGCCGCGACGCCGCTGCCGAGCGACTGCACGCCGTTGCCGAGGCTCGTGACGGCGTTGCCGATGCTGGTGGCCGTCGTCGGGCTCGTGCCGGGGACCTGCACGCCGCCGATCTGGCTACCGCCGTTCGCGACCGTCGTGCCCAATGCCGTGACGAGCGTGCCGGTTTGCTGGAGGACGTTGCCGAGCGGGGTGACGTTGCTGGAGGTGCCCGAAGTACCCGACGTGCCCGAAGTGCCCGAAGTGCCCGAAGTGCCCGAAGTGCCCGAAGTGCCCGAAGTGCCCGAAGTGCCCGACGTGCCCGAAGTGCCCGACGTGCCCGACGTGCCCGACGTGCCCGAAGTGCCCGAAGTGCCCGAAGTGCCCGAAGTGCCCGAAGTGCCCGACGTACCCGAAGTGCCCGAAGTACCCGAAGTACCCGAAGTACCCGAAGTACCCGAAGTACCCGAAGTGCCCGAAGTGCCCGACGTGCCCGACGTACCTGAAGTACCCGACGTACCGGAGGTGCCCGACGTGCCGGAAGTACCTGACGTACCGGAGGTGCCCGAGGTACCGGACGTACCCGACGTACCGGAAGTGCCCGAGGTGCCCGACGTACCCGACGTACCGGAAGTGCCCGAGGTACCAGAGGTACCCGACGTGCCGGATGTACCCGAGGTGCCGGAAGTGCCCGAAGTCCCCGAACTACCGCCTCCCGACGTTCCCGACGACCCCCCACCCGAAGTGCCGGAACTACCGCCGCCGGACGTCCCCGTCGAGGTGTTCCCGGATGCTCCCGAAGTCCCCGAAGTCCCCGAAGTCCCCGAAATGCCGGACGTTCCCGACGTGCTCGGCTTGACCGACGGCGTGACCGGCCCGTCGACCGAGCCGCAGCCGTAGAGTGTGACGAGCGACAGGACGGCTAGCGATACCGTCGTTTTCTTGAAGTAATGGTGCATGGTGCCCTCGACATTGGAAGTTGTGCCGAGGGCCATTACTGCAAATTCCGCGCCATGGGATCTTTCGCGCGACGCACCGGCGCTTTGTTGCGGAAATCCGGAATATCGGCGCGATTTAAACGGAGGAATGGCGGTTTCGCGAGACGGGCATACCAAGTGCGCCAATCCGCCCGCTGTGATGTTCCCGTAAGGCGCCGTAACGCGCGGCGCGATGTTACGTAGCGTTCGTCCCGACGCGACGCAACGCGGGGTGGCCGCGACCGGAACGCCGCCTCTTTGACGAAACGCCCGCGCGCCGCGAACATGACGCGAACCCGCCCGGCCGCGGCCGGCGCCGAAGCGGCAGCGACTTCACACAGGAACCGACATGAGCGAACAGGACAGGGAACAGGGCAAGGCGCGCCGCGCCGAAGTCATGGGCGACGCATTCGTCGAGCGCGCGATGCGCGACCTCGACGGATTTTCGCGTCCGCTGCAGAACTGGCTGAACGAGCACGCATGGGGCAGCACCTGGCAGCGCGGCGGCATCGACCTGAAGACGCGCAGCCTCTGCACGTGCGCGATGCTGGCGGCGCTGGGGCGCAGCGCGGAGCTGAAGGGCCACGTGCGGGGCGCGCTCAACAACGGCGCGAGCCTCGTCGAGATCCGCGAGGTGCTGCTGCACAGCGCGCTGTACGCGGGCGCGCCGGCCGCGGTCGAAGCGTTCCGCAGCGCACGCGAGGTGATCGCGGAACTCGGCCTGTCGCTGCCCGACGACGAAGCGTGACCGACGCGCGGTGCCCGCCCCCGCAGCGCCGGCGCGCCGTAATCCTCCGCGCGAACGCGCCGTCTACCCGATGACGTTCAATGCTCGACGTGCGCACCCTGCGCCGGCACGTCGATCGGCGCGGCGGCAACCTTGAGTAGCCAGTCCGCGGTCGCGTCCGGAATCGTGACGGGCAGCATGTGTCCGCCTTCGACGACCGTCAGCCGCACGCGCGCCGACTTGCTCGCCAGCGCCTCGCCGTGCACGCGCCAGTTCAGGATCGGATCGGCGCGGCCGTACAGCACGTCGACCGGCAGCGTGAGGTCCGCGTAACGTCGCTCCATCGCGGGCAGATCGACGGGCGCCGACAGCAGGTCCGTCGCCGTCGCGTAGAACACGTGTGGCCGCAGCCCGAGCAAACCGCCGCCCTTTACCGGGAAGTCGCGCGGCACGGCTTCCGGCGCGAACACCTGGTCGACGGCCTTGCGGCCGGTCAGGATCGTCAGCGGCACAGCGAAGGTCCACGACACGAAGCGGCGCACCAGCGGCGACGGCAGCATCAGCGGCTTGAACGGCGCCGGCGGTTCGGTCTGGTCGTGCGACAGCGGCGCGATCAGCGCGAGCCGGCTCACGCGCTCCGGATGGTTGAGGCCGACCGCGAGCGCGATCGCGCCGCCGAGCGAGTGGCCGACGAGCACCGTCCGGTCGAGCTTCAGCGCGTCGAGGAACGCGGCGATCGTGCGGGCCTGCGCGAACACGTTCGCCTGCGAGCTGGCGCCGCGCAGCGAGCGGCCGGCGCCGGGCCGGTCGACGAGGATCACGCGATGGTGCTGCGCGAGCCGCGTGAGCGGCAGGTACGCGAAGTTGCGCCACTGCCCGGCGAGCCCGTGCACGAACACCAGGGGCGGCCCGCTGCCGTACTCGACGTAATGGATGCGGTCGCCGCCGACGTCGACGAAGCGCCCTTCGGGCGGAAACGCGCGCGTCACGCGGCGCGCGATGAAGCCGGAAAACAGCGCGAGCACGGCGAGCACCACGACGACGCCGAGCAGCACGTTCTGGATCAGATGAAGCGTATGGCTCATGTCGGCCTCAACGGGTTTCGAGTACGGGTTCGGCAACCGGCGCGGCGGCCGGGCCGGCTGTCGCGCGGCGTTCGAACTTCATCGCCGAATCGGCGAGTCCGCTGAACTTCAGCGATGCGAGATCGAGCACGTAGTTCTGATGGAATTTCCAGGGCTTGCGGTGCCCCTGCCGCGGCAGGATGCCGGCCGCGCGCTGGATGTAGCCCGAGCTCAGGTTCACCGCCGGCACGTCGCCGAGGTCGCCGGCACCGAGCCGCGGCACGCAGGTGTCGTAGCCGTTCGCACGCATGTGGTTGAGCAGCCGGCATACGTAGCGCGCGATCAGCTCGGCCTTCAGCGTCCACGATGCGTTCGTGTAACCGAACGACGACGCGAGGTTCGGCACGTCGCTGTACATCATTCCTTTATAGGACACGGTCTGCGGCAAGTCGACCGCGCGGCCGTCCACCGTGACGCGCGCGCCGCCGAGCATCTTCACCTTCAGCCCGGTCGCGGTGACGATCACGTCCGCGTCGAGCTGCTGGCCGCTCTTCAGCTGCAGGCCGGTCGGCGTGAAGCGCTCGATCTCGTCCGTGACGATCGACGCGCGGCCCGCGCGGATCGCCTTGAACAGGTCGCCGTTCGGCACGAGGCACACGCGCTGGTCCCACGGCATGTAGCGCGGCGTCAGATGCTTCGCGACGTCGAAGTCGGGGCCGAGCTGCTTGCCGGCCGCGCGGATGATGAAGCGCTTCGTCCGCTCGGGCTTGCGGCGCGACACGTTGTACAGGTACATCGTCAGCAGCACGTTCTTCACGCGCACGAGCCGGTGCGCGAGCCGCGACGGCAGCACACGGCGCAACGCGTTCGCGATTTTGTCGCGCGCGGGCAGCGAAACGATGTAGGTCGGCGAGCGCTGCAGCATCGTCACGTGTTTCGCGTCGGTCGCCATCGACGGCACCAGCGTGACGGCCGTCGCGCCGCTGCCGATCACGACGACGCGCCGGTTCGCGTACGACAGGTCCTGCGGCCATTGCTGCGGGTGCACGATGCGGCCTTCGAACGATTCCATGCCGGCCCAGTCGGGCAGGTAGCCGCCGTCGTAGTCGTAATAGCCGCTGCACATGTAGAGGAAGCGGCACGTGTAGACGAGCGTGTCGATCGTGCCGTCCCGCGTGCGCTCGATGCGCACCGTCCAGCGCGCGCGGTTCGAATCCCAGTCGGCCGCGACCACCTTCTGGCCGTAGCGAATCGTCTTGTCGATGCCGTACGCGCGCGCCGTGTCGCGGATGTAGTCGAGAATCGTCTGCCCGTCAGAGATCGCCTTGTCGCTGTGCCACGGGCGGAAGCTGTACCCGAGCGTGAACATGTCGGAATCCGAACGAACGCCGGGATAGCGGAACAGGTCCCAGGTGCCGCCGATCGCATCGCGCGCCTCGACGATCGAGACGCTCGCGTACGGGCAGCGCTTTCTCAGGTGATACGCGGCGCCGATGCCGGACAGGCCGGCGCCGACGATCAGCACGTCGAGGTCGCGGCTGTCGCCGCAGGCGGACGGCGCGTCGCGCCGGTCGGTCGTCGTCGAGCTCATGTGAGGTCCCTGGTCGGTGGAGTCGGGCGTGCGGCCGGCGCGTGCATGCGTTCTGCCGCGGCCGCTGCCTTCGGGCACAGATTGCGTGCGCGGGCGCGGCGCACGTGGCGCAACACCAGCTGCTGGTAGCCGGCGCCGAGCAGCCGCGCGATCCGGTCGAGGCGCCGCGCATCGGCGCCGACCAGCACGCGGCGCGCATTGCGCTCGACGCCGGCGAGGATCTGCCGCGCGGCGTCGTCGGCCGTCGTCGCGTTGATCAGGCGGTTCGCCTGGCGGCGGTGGGTCGCTTCGTCCTGGCCCGTGAGCGCGTGGATGCTGGTGTCGACGCGGCTCGCGTCGACGATGCCGGTCGCGACGCCGCCCGGATGCACGCAGGTCGCGCTGACCGGCGCGCCGTCCAGTTCGAGCTCCATCCGCAGCGCCTCGGTGAAGCCGCGCACCGCGAACTTGGTCGCGTTGTACGCGCTCTGCGTCGGCATCGCGACGAGCCCGAACAGGCTCGACGTGTTGATTACGTGCCCATCGCCCGACGCGCGCAGATGCGGCAGGAACGCTTGCGTGCCGTGCACGACGCCCCAGAAGTTGATGCCGACGATCCATTCGAGATCGGCGATGCGCGCGGTCTCGGCGCTCGCGGCCAGCGACACGCCAGCGTTGTTGAAGACCAGGTTGACCTTGCCGTGTTCGGCGCGCACGAAATCGGCCCACGCGAACACGGCGTCGCGGTCGGCGACGTCGAGCCGCCGCATGCTCGTGCGAACGCCGTGCTTGCCGCACGCGGCCGCCGTGCCGGCGAGCCCGACATCGTTGACGTCGGCGAGCGCGACCTCGCAGCCGCGCCGCGCGAGCTCGACCGCGAGGCTTCGGCCCATGCCGGAGGCGGCGCCCGTAATCGCGGCGACCTTGCCGGAAAAACCCTTCATTCGTCTTCCTCCCGTTCCGCTTGCACTGCGCCGGCGGCGTGCTTATTGTGGTGATATTCGTCACCACTTTAGTTTTCGGGTGTCATGATGTCAAATAGCGAAATGGAGAAAGCACTCGAAACGGAAAAACGGGGGCGCGCGTACGGCGGTGTCGCGCCCGAGGTGCGCGCCGCCGAGCGGCGCGACGCGCTGATCCGCGCGGCGACGCGCGTGTTCGGCACGGTCGGCTTTCATAAGGCGACCGTGCGGTCGATCTGCCAGCAAGCGAAGCTGAACGACCGCTATTTCTATGCGGCATTCGACAGCACGGAGGATTTGCTGCGCTGCACCTATCTGCATCACGCGCAGCAACTGCACGACGCGGTCGAGCGCGCGGTGGCCGAGCGCGGCGGCGATCTGCGCGAGCGCGTCGACGCGGGGCTTGCCGCGTTCTTCGGCTTCCTGCGTGACCCGTGCGCGGCGCGCGTGCTGCTGCTCGAGGTGATGGGCGTGAGCGCGGACACCGACATGACCTACCAGCGGATGCTGATCGACTTCGGCAAGCTGATCATGGCGATCGGCGCGGCGCGCGAGGCCGTGACGCCCGCCGAGCGCACCGAGCAGCGGCTCGTCGGGCTCGCGCTGGTCGGCGCGATGACGAACGTCGGCGCCGCATGGCTGCTCACCGACTATCGCGATCCGGAGGCGCAGATGGTCGCGAGTTGCAGGAAAGTGCTGTTGGGCACGTTGAGGGAAGAGGGGTAAATTCTCGCGCGCAATCCGTATTCGTAATTAACGGGTGGGGATCGATATTAACAAGGCGCAGAATTTCACCGAATTGTCATTGGCTATATTAATTTTTTGATTTTCCGGCCTGTTGAATATTGGTGATCGAATTTAAATGAAACAAGCCGGCGTCACGCCAATGAAAATTGACGTTGCGCCGGCCCCGCGCGCGAAAGGTGTCGCGCTCGTGCACCGCGAGATTACAAGCCCGTGTATGCGCCCCGGGTCCAGCCATCACCATCCCAGCACCATTCGGTGGTCGAGCCCCCGCTGGTCGCATACACGCGGATATGCACGGCGCTCCCGCTCAGCCAGCACGTCGCCGACACGTTGTCGCCGGCCTGGTTGAACGCACCGGTGTACCAGTTGGAGCCATCGTAGCAGCGCTCGGTGATCTTGTTGCCGTTGGCCGTGTAGACGCGAATCGACGGCGTGGTTCCCCAGGAAATTGCGGCGGTTTGCATGTTCAAACTCCTTGATTGGAATAAGGCGGAGAATTGAAGCGTTTCGGTAAAACGCGATTCCGCGCATTACCGGGAATAAGGTTAGATGAAAATCTCGAAAATCAATATGAGATTTTTTGTGAATAAATGGCGCGATTAATTCGGCGCGAGAAAATCCGTTGCCGGCGGCGCGGTTGCCGCGATCCGCGCCTTCATCGCGTCGATGAACGCGCGCACCTTTTGCGACGGCAACCGCGTCGACGGATACACCGCATGAATCCCCGCCCGCGCCGAGCGCCAGGCGGGCAGCAGCCGGACGAGCCGGCCGGCCGCGATGTCCTCCGCGGTCGAGAAATCCGTCAGGAACCCGAAGCCGCCGCCCGCGAGCGCGATCGCGCGGCAGGCCGTCGCGGTGTTCGACACGACCGGCGCGGTGCAGCGCACCGACGCATGGCCGCCGCTCGTATCGTCGAGTTCGAGCGTATGCGGGCGTGACGGTGTCGACAGCATCACGAACGGCAGCGCGGCGAGCGCATCCGGATCGCGCGGCAGGCCATGCCGTGCGACGAACGCGGGGCTCGCCACCACCCATTTCTCGTATTGACCCAGCTGCACCGCGCGATGGTTCGAATCCGCGAGGCGGCCGAGGCGGATCGCGACGTCGAGGTTGTCCGCGACCAGATCGACGACGCGGTCGTTCGCGATCAGTTCGACATCGAGCCCCGGATGCGCATCGCGCAGCGCGACGATGGCCGGCGCGACGACCAGCGCGCCGTAGTCGATCGGCACGCTCACGCGCAGCGTGCCGCGCAATGGACCCGCGTCGGACGACACCGCGTCGAGCGCGCTTTCGGTCGCGCGCACGATGTCGCGGCACGCGTCGTAGAACGCGCGCCCCGCATCGGTCACGCTCAGCCGCCGCGTGGTGCGGACCAGCAGGTTCGCGCCGACTTCGGATTCGAGGCGCTGCATGTGCGTGCTGACGACCGTCTTCGCGAGGCCGAGCCGCTCGGCCGCGGCCGTCAGCGAGCCGGCATCGACCACCGCGACGAAGATCGCCAGCCGGTTCAGGTTCACGTCGCGCAGATCGGCCATCGTTGATTGTCCTATGGGAAAGGATAATGTTTCAGCGATTATCCGCCTTCTGCATGTGAACGGCGAGCGCTACGCTGGGGGCTGTTCGTCGCCGATTCCCGGCGGCGCGAGATCCAGGAGCCTTTCCATGCCAGCCGCCAGCAAGCCCGCCCGTCCAGTTCGTGTCTATTCGTTCCCGCTGTCCGGGCATGCGCACCGCGTCCGGCTGTTCCTGTCGCTGCTCGGGTTGCCGTCCGACATCGTCGACGTCGACCTCGCGGCCGGCGCCCAGCGCGAACCCGCGTTCCTCGCAGTCAATCCGCTCGGCCAGGTGCCGGTGATCGACGACGACGGCACCGTGCTCGCCGATTCGAACGCGATCCTCGTCTATCTCGCGAAGCGCTACGGCGACGCGCACTGGCTGCCCGACGATGCGGCAGGCGCGGCGACCGTCCAGCGCTGGCTGTCGTACGCGGCCGGGCCGATCGCATCGGGGCCGGCGGCCGCGCGGCTCGTCACCGTGTTCAACGCGCCGCTCGATCACGACGCGGCCAAGCGCACCGCCGCGAAGATACTCGCCGTGATCGACGGCGAACTCGCCGGCAAGCCGTTCGCCGCGGGCGCGCAGCCGACGATCGCCGACATCGCCGCCTACACGTACATCGCGCACGCGCCGGAAGGCGGCGTGTCGCTCGAACCGTATCCGCACGTGCGGGCGTGGCTCGCGCGCGTCGAGGCGCTGCCGGGCTTCGTCGGCATGCCGACGACCCGTGCCGGCTTGCTCGCCGCCTGACGCGAAGCGCCACGACACGTCTTTACCGGGAGAAACGCGATGACTGCACCGACCGCCGCCGTACCGGGCTGGGAACTCGACGTTGCGCCTTTTCATGCGGGCGAGCTCGCCGTGCAGCAGCGCGCAGGCGTGACGGCCGCCGCGGGCGCGGCCGGCCGGCGCGGGATCCGGCGCTTCATGCCGGACCAGCACCGCACGTTTTTTGCGCAGCTGCCGTTCTTCGTGCTCGGCGGCGTCGACGCGCACGCCCAGCCGTGGGCGACGCTGCGGGTCGGGATGCCCGGCTTCGTGACGGCGCCGGACGCGCGCACGCTGCACATCGACGGCGATGCGCTGCCCGGCGATCCGCTGGCCGGGGCGTGGCAGCCGGGTGCGCCGCTCGGCGGGCTCGGCATCGAGTTCGACACGCGCCGGCGCAATCGCGTGAACGGCGTCGTGCGTGCGGTCGACGGCGGTGCGCTGACGATCTCGGTCGAGCAGAGCTTCGGCAACTGCGCGAAGTACATCCAGGGCCGCAAAGCCACGTTCGTGGCGCGGGAAGGCGATGCGTCCGGCGCGGCCGACGTGTCGGACCGCTTGAGCGACGCGGATCGCGCGCTGCTCGCGCAGGCCGATACGTTCTTCGTCGCGAGTGCGAACACGTCGGCCGATGCGGGCGCCGCGCGCGGCGCGGACGTGTCGCATCGCGGCGGCATGCCGGGCTTCGTGCGCGTCGACGACGCGTGCACGCTGACGACGCCGGATTTCAGCGGCAACCGCTTCTTCAACACGCTCGGCAACCTGCAGCACGATCCGCGCGCGGGGCTGCTGTTCATCGATTTCGACAGCGGCGACGTGCTGTATGTCGCCGCGCGGGCGGAGATCGTGTGGGACGGCCCGCTCGTCGCGTCGTTCGAAGGTGCGCAGCGGGTCGTGCGGTTTCATGTGCGCGAAGTGCGGCGCACGCGGGGTGCGTTGCCGTTCCGGTGGTCGGCGCTCGAGCGCGCGCCGCAGTTTGCGGCGATGGCCGAGAGCTCGCCGAACGCGGGTGCGCAGGCGGCTTCGGAGCCCGCATCCGCATCGCCATCCGGTTGGCGTCCGCTGCGCATCGCGAAGATCGTCGACGAAGCGCGCGCGATCCGCTCGTTTCATTTCGAACCGGCGGACGGCGGCGCGCTGCCGGCCCATGAAGCCGGCCAGCATCTGACGCTGCGCATCGCGCTGCCGGACAGCGACGCGCCCGCGATCCGCAGCTACACGCTCTCCGATGCACCCGGCGCACCGCGGTACCGGATCACCGTGAAGCGCGAAGGACGCGTGTCGGCATGGCTGCACGACCACGCGCATGCCGGGATGACGCTCGATGCGCAGATGCCGCGCGGCCGCTTCACGTTCGACATCGCGAGCCCGCGTCCGGCCGTGCTGGTGTCGGCCGGCATCGGCATCACACCGATGTTCGCGATGCTGCGGCGCGCGCTGGCGGACGACACGCCGTCGCGCCGCATCGTGTTCGTGCACGGTGCGCGCGATACGGCCGACCGGCCGTTCGCGGCGGAACTGACGCGCATCGCCGACACCGACGCACGCGTGTCGCTGCACTGGTTCGACAGCCGGCCGCAGCGCGACGGCGCGGCGCGGCCGGGTCGCATCGACGTCGCGCAACTGAAGCGCATCCTGCCGTTCGACGACTACGATTTCTACCTGTGCGGGCCGTCCGCGTTCATGCGCGATCTGTACGACGGATTGCGTGCGCTGAACGTGCCGGACGAGCGTATCCGCTTCGAGGCGTTCGGGCCGTCGAGTGTCGTGCGCAGTGCGACCCGCGGCGCGGCAGCGCCGTCGGTGGCAAGCGTGCCCGTCGTGTTCCGCCGTTCCGCGCGCGACGCCGCGTGGACGGCCGCCGACGGCACGCTGCTCGAATTCGCGGAAGGTCAGGGCGTGGCGGTGCCGTCCGAATGCCGGTCGGGGTCGTGCGGCACGTGTGCGACGCGCGTGCTGTCCGGGGCGGTCGATTACGTGCAGTCGCACGATGCGCCGGTGGAGCCCGGTTGCGCGCTGCTGTGCGTCGCGCAGCCTGCCGAAGGGGCCACGGAGCCGCTCGTGCTCGACCGCTAATGTGCGTGCGGCATGCGGTCGCACAGCGCGTGCTGCGCAAAAAACGCCCGCAACTGCTTCTTTTTCAGGAGGCCTGTCGGATCGACGATAGCGTCAACCGATAGAGGAAAGGAGCAACATCATGAAACTGTTCAGCATGATCCGCCTGGTTCTGTGGAGTTTCTTCGGCGTACGCAACAGCAAGGCGCACGCTTCCGATCTCGCGAACGTCAACTTCACGCTGCTGCCGTTCGTCGCGATCGTGCTCGCGGTGCTGGTCGGCGCGGTGATCTACGGCGTCGTCCATCTGGTCGTCGATCCGACGGTGACGATGCAGGGGTTCTGAGCGCTCGCCGAATCACGCGGGCTGTGCTGCCCGCGCTCCCCTCCCGCTTCCCGCCTTCCGTTTCGGCCGAATCTCCGGCCGCCAGCCCCGCCCGGGGTAAAATGCGCGCCACGCCGCGATGTCGCGTGCGACGGGCATTCCGCCGTTCCGACGAACGGCGCACGCAAATGCCCGGCGCCCGCACCGGGGCGTTCGAAGCGTCCCCTGCATGACGACACCGCGCGACGCAGCCGGCCGCCCGACCCGCAGCCGATCCACGGATCGGCGGCCTCGTTGGAGCCCGGCGCGTCACCGGCATCCGATGTCCCATCCTGGGCATTCCCGATCGATCGGCACGCAAGCGGCCGGATCGTCAGATTCGTCCGGTGAATGTCGTGCCGACGGTCGTGTCCGGCGGCTCGCCGGGTCATGCGCGAGGCCGCGCTTCGCGGCGGCATAACGTGTTTCGACAGGGTCGAGTGGCGAGTTTTCCATCCAGAACAATGACGGTGAATAGAACAACAGCGTCGCCCGCACGGCGGCGGCGCGCGAAGGTCGGCGTGGGCGTCGGTCTCGGCATCACGCTTTTCGCGGCGCAGGCCGCCGCGGCACAGGGCGACGCGCCGGCTCCCGACGCCGATGCGGCCGCCAGCGCGACGCTGCCGGCGATCGCGGTCAGCGGCGAGCGCGGCGGCGCGTTTCGCGCGCGCGAAGCGTCGGTCGCGGGGCTCGACGACGCGCCGCTGCGCGACACGCCGGCCTCCGTCAGCGTCGTCACGCGCGCGCAGCTCGACGACCAGCAGGCCAAGCGCCTGAGCGACGTGGTGCGCAACGATGCGTCGGTCGTCAACGACTACGCGCCCGTCGGCTACTTCGAAGGCTTTGCGATTCGCGGCTTCCCGGTGGATCTCGCGAGCGCGATCCGGATCGACGGGCTGACGGTGTCCGGCGAGCAGAACGTGCCGCTCGAGAACAAGGAGCGCGTCGAAATCCTGAAGGGACTGGCCGGCATCGACAGCGGCGTGGTCGCGCCGGGCGGCGTGATCAACTTCGTGACGAAGCGCCCGGCGAACGTCGCGAGCGTGACGACCGGCGTCGACAGCCGCGGCTCGACGTCGGCGGCCGTCGATCTCGGCCGTCGCTTCGGCCCCGGCCGCCAGTTCGGATTCCGGATCAATGCCGCGAAGGAGAACATGCACTCGTACATCGACGGCACGAACGGACGGCGCACGTTCGGCTCGATCGCCGCCGACTGGGACATCAGCCCGCGCGCGAGCCTGCAGTTCAACGCCGAATTCCAGCAGTGGATCCAGCGTTCCGCACCCGGCTACCAGCTGCTCGGCGGCACCGTCGTACCGTCCGTCAACACGACGTCGAAGGCGCTCGGCACGCAGCCGTGGGCGAAGCCGGTGACGACCGACGCGCTGAACCTGAACGCGCGCTTCGACTACCGGTTCAACGACGACTGGAACGCCTACATCGCCGCGGGCCGCAGCCGCACGATGATCGACGACAACAGCGCGTTCGCGTACGGCTGCTATTACGCGCCGAGCTGCGCGGCCGGCCCGACGTCGCCGTTCTTCTTCGGCGCGAACGGCGACTACGACGTGTACGACTTCCGCAGCCCCGGCGAATACCGCCGCAACGACGACCTGCGCGCGGTGACGACGGGCAAGTTCGCGACGGGCCCGCTGCGCCACGAGCTGACGCTCGGCGTGAGCGTGCAGCGCCGCGTCGTGCACATGGCGAACGCCGTGTACGACTACGTCGGCAGCGAGAACATCTACGGGCCCGACGTCGCATTCACGCCGTCGCCGAACACGGCCGGGCCGTCGTATCCGCAGCTCGATTCCTGGCAGTACGGCGTGTTCGGGCTCGACCGCATCAGCATCGGCGAGCATTGGCAGGTGCTCGCCGGCGGCAAGGAAGTGCTGCTGCGCCAGCGCAGCTGGAGCAGCCTCGACGGCGACGCGACGCACACCGACCGCTCGGTGTTCCTGCCGCAGGTCGCGCTCGTCTACAAGCCGGTGAACGTGCTGTCGCTGTATGCGTCGTACAGCAAGGCGCTGTCGCTCGGCGACCAGGCGCCGGTGCGCGCGACCAACGCGTATGCGTTCCTGCCGCCGGTCGAATCGCACCAGTTCGAGCTCGGCGCGAAATACGACTGGCTCGACCGGCTCAGCCTGACGGCCGCCGTGTTCTCGATCAGCAAGCCGTTCCAGTTCGCCGACCCCGATGCCTCCGGCACGAGCTATACGTTCGTGCAGCGCGGCACGCAGCGCCATCAGGGGATTGAGCTCGGCGCGGCCGGGCGGCTAACCGAGCGGCTGTCGCTGACGGCCAGCGTCGCGGCGATTCGCGCGCGTGCGTACGATTCGGGTTCGCCGGCGTACGAAGGGCACCAGATCATCAACGTGCCGGCGCTACGCGCGTCGCTGTACGCGGATTACGCGGTGCCGGGCGTCGCGGGCCTGAACATGCTGGGCGGCGTCGAGTACAGCGGGGGCCGCAACGCGAACGAAGAGGGCACCGCGCGCGTGCCGTCGTGGTTCGTGTTCAATCTCGGCGCGCGCTATACGACGAAGATCGGCGGCCATCGAGCGGTGCTGCGCGTGTCGGTGGACAACCTGTTCAACAAGTTCTACTGGCGCGACGCGGGCGAGCAGCAGGGCGACGCGTACCTGTTCCCGGGCGCGCCGCGCACCGCGCGCGTGTCGCTGACCTATGATTTCTGATCGACCGGATCCGGCCCCGTGACACGCGGCCCCGGCAGCTAACCAGGAGAACACGGACGATGTCCCCACTCGAAATCGCCGGCGTGATCGTCAGCGCGCTCGCGATCTGGCTGACCGCGAAGCGGCGCATGCTGTGCTGGCCGGTCGGGCTCGCGTCGGTCGCGCTGTACGGCTGGATCTTCTTCGATGCGAAGCTGTATTCCGACATGCTGCTGCAGGGCGCGTTCGCGGTGCTGCAGGTGTACGGCTGGCGCCGCTGGATCGCGCAGCGTACGCTGGAGGCGAGCGGCGGCGCGGCGCCGGCAGGCGACGTCGCACCCGTCGCCGGCGTGCGGCCGCGGCAGATGCTGCCCGACCTGCTCGCGGCCGTCGTCGGCAGCGCGCTGCTCGGCGGGATGATGGCGCGCTGGACCGACGCCGCGCTGCCGTTCGTCGATGCGTCGCTGACCGCGTTCAGCCTCGTCGCGCAATACTGGACCGCACGGCGCTACATCGCGTCGTGGGGGCTGTGGATCGTCGTGAACGTCGTGTACGTCGGGATGTTCGTGTTCAAGGAACTGTATCTGACGGCCGGACTCTATGCGCTGTTCATCGCGCTCGCCGTCGTCGGCTGGCGCGACTGGAGCAGGACGGCCGACGCGCTGCGCGCGAGTGCGAACCCGGCAAGCTGATTCACGGGCCGATTCAACTACGGAGCTACGTCGTTCATGTCATTTCCCCTCGAGCCGGACGGGCCGCTATCGCCGGACGTCGCACCGCCGCAGTTCGGTGTCGACGGCGAGCAGGCCGAACGCGACTGGCCGCTGATGACGCACGACGAGGTGGCGGCGCTGCTCTCGCGCATCGACGGCGCCGGCGAACCGGCGCGGCTGACCTGGCACAGTCCGCGTCAGTTCGCGGCGGCAACGCTGGTGCGGATGACGGACGGGCGCGCACTGTTCGTCAAGCGTCATCACGTGAGCCTGCGCGACGTCGCGGGGCTCGAGGAGGAGCATCGTTTCATCGCGCATCTGCGCGCGCGCGGGATGCCGGTGGCGGACGTGCTGGCCGATCGCAACGGCGCGACGGCTTTTGCTTCCGGCGACTGGACGTATGAGGTGCATGTGGTCGCGCCCGGTGTCGATGCGTATCGCGGCGTGATGTCGTGGCAGCCGTTCACGCATCCTTCGCACGCTTACGCGGCCGGCCGCGCGCTCGCCGAGCTGCATCGCGCGTCGGCCGGTTACGACGCGCCGACGCGACCCGTGCGCACGCTGCTGTCGAGTTTCCGCGTGCTGTCGTCCGACGATCTCGCGGGCGCGCTCGAACGCTGGGTCGACGCGCAGCCGCTGCTGGTGCGCGCGATCGGCACGCGCGACTGGCGCGGCGATGTCGCAGATGCGATCGGCCCGTATCACGCGCGCCTCGTGCCGCTGCTGCCCGCGCTGCCGCCGCTGTGGACGCACGGCGACTGGCATGCGTCGAACCTGTTGTGGACCGGCGCCGGCCCCGGCGCGCAGGTGCGCACCGTGCTCGACTTCGGCCTGTCCGACCGCACCTGCGCGGTGATGGACGTCGCGCTTGCGATCGAGCGCAACACGGTCGACTGGATGGCGCCGCCCGACGCGCGGCGCATCGAATACGCGCACATCGATGCGCTGCTCGACGGCTACGAATCGCTCGAACCGCTGAGCGACGACGCGTATGCGGCGCTGGTCGCGATGCTGCCGATCGTGCATACGGAGTTCGCGCTGTCGGAGGTCGCGTATTTCGGGTGCATCATCGACGCGCCGGCGATCGTCGATGTCGCGTACGACGGTTATCTGATCGGGCACGCGCGCTGGTTTGGTGAGCGAGACGGGCGGGAGTTGCTTGACTGGCTGGTGCGACGTCGGCGTGCGAAGCGGGGGAGCGTGTAACGCGCGAGCCGGACTTCTCCAGGGCACGCGTCTCGACTGTCCGAGCTTCATCTTTCTGCCGTGCGGCGGTCACGCCGCACCTTCACTGAACCTGCCTGATCTCCGGTGCGGGACGCTGCCCGCGATCGCCGGGCAGCGCACGCGCCTGACCGGCATCAACGGGTCGCGAGGCTGTCGTGATGGTCGGGCTGCGGCGTCTTCTCGCCGGCATGCATTGAAATCACGTGAAGTTCCTTGTTGCGCGAGATCATCTCGGTGGTCGGCGGGTACTGCGTCTTGCTCGTCGGCACCACACCGTCGTGTTGCGCCTGCTTCAGTTCGTTGATGACTTCCGTGCGGGTCTTGCCTTGTGCTTGCGTTTGCGCGAATGCGGCTTGCGTGGTGATGCCGAGCGACAGCGTGGCGGTGACGAACAGTGCCGTGAGTTTTGTCGTTTGCATGGAGCTCTCCTTGACGAGGCCGCCGGGTGGCGATCCATGCATTCAGTATGCGAAAGCAGCCGGGCGTGACCGTGATCGGAAGATGAAAAGTGCGTCAGATTGCGTGATGGCGCACGTGACGCAATCGTCATGTCCGGGTCATGCATGCGGCGGGATCAAAGCGGAAGATGCAGTCAATCAGCGTTGGACATGTCGGGTGCATTGCCGCCGATATGCGATCCGGCCGCTGGCATGCGCATCGTTCGCCGCGAGAGTCTCGACAGCGGACGGGCCCGTCACGACTCTTCCATTCGTTCGCCAAATGAATTGCCTGTCTGTCCGCTCGTCGCGCCGCGTCATGCTGCTGGTGGCGCTTCTCGTCTCGCTTTTCGCAGGCTGCGCGTCCGTGCGCCCAGACACCAGACCGGTCGCATCGACCAGCGCGCCAAAAGCAAAGCCCGCCGCTGGCGAGTTGATGCCAGGCGAGCAGGTCGACTATGCGGGACATCGCTGCGGCAATCCGAACCTGTACGTGAAGACGCATCCGTGCCTGTTTCCGCAGCGCAACGTCGCGCGCTGAATACCGCGGCCGCGTGAAAGACCGTGCAAAAAAGTTCTTCGTGGATTTCCGGAGACGTCGCTTGCCGATCCTTCGCGGTCAGCCAGGCATTTATGCGCGGATGGCTCAAACATGTGCCATACCCGCCATTAGGCAATATTTGCACTGCCCTTTCCCGCTCTTCCCACCAACGCTACCGCCGATTTGGTGTTACCCCGCGCGATGTATCGCAACACTTCAGCCAGTCAAGTGCTTGATCGGAGTTCCGATAATCAGCAACTCGAAGAGCGCCTCTAGTTGTCGCTCCAACTGATCCGGTTTGGCTTGCGCCAATGCGGCCATCTCGACGACCTGTCGCATGACTTGGAAGCCGGCAATGACGGCTAGAAACATCGCGGCCCGCTGCGAGGTTTCTTCGCCGGGCAGCAGCTCAGATAACGGTCGGGCAAAGTGCGTTTCAAACTTCCTGCGCAGAATGGCTGTGGCCTGCTCATTGTTGGCCGATCGCAGCATGATGAGAAACCCGTCCATCGACGTGATGTCCGGTGCCGTCTTCGCCACAAGCGCGGCAGCAACATCGCGGCATAGCGTCGATACGTCAGACGCGTTCGTCATCACTTCCCGCGTGAGGATGCCCGGAGCCGAAAGAACCAGGTCGACTACCTCCTCGAACAGTTGTTCCTTGGACCCGAAATAACGATTCACGAGCATCGCGGTGACTCCCGCGTTCTCAGCGATCTCGCGTACACCGACATCGTAGCCCGATTGCGTAAATGCCTGTCGCGCGGATGCGAGGATCGCCTCGCGGGTAGCCGCGCCTTTTTTGCCCAGCGTCTTCATTAATTAAACACCTGTAGATTTTTTGAGCATGGAAGTATACGATTGTATAAATTTAATGTGATCAGGGAAACACTCATGGATCTGAATCTGAGGGGAAAGCGCGTGCTGGTGACGGGATCGACGGCCGGACTAGGTGAGGCGATTGCCAAGTTGCTGGCTGCGGAGGGTGCAACAGTGGTTGTGCATGGCCGCAGCAGTGATCGTGCAGAGGCGGTCGCGGCAGCGATCACAGTGGCAGGCGGCCATGCCGAAGTCGCGCTGGGCGATCTGGCAACCGATGCAGGCGCCAATGCCGTGGTTGCCAAGGCGACCGAAGGTGGAACCATCGACATACTGGTCAATAACGCTGGCTATTATCACCATTTGAACTGGCGCACTGCCTTACCCGACAAGTGGATGGAGACCTATGAGGTCAACGTCCTGTCCGCCGTGCGCATGATCCAGCGGCTGGTGCCAGCCATGCGCGAGCGCGGGTGGGGCCGCGTGATTCAGATCGGCGGCGGACTCGCCGGTCAGCCGGTCTCGATGCAGCCTGACTACAACGCCTCGCTTGCCGCCAGGCACAACCTAGCTGTTTCGCTGGCGCGCGACCTCAAGGACTCCGGCGTGACCTCGAATGTTGTGGCACCCGGCGTGATTCTCGTGCCGGCCGTCAGGGAACTGCTCGAGAACATCGCTCCGCAGCACGGATGGGGTCGGACGTGGGAGGAGATTGAGCGCGGCTGCGTTCGCGACATGGTGCCCAACGACGTCGGCCGCCTTGGCCGTCCTCAAGAGATCGCGGCGGCGGTTGCTTATCTCGCAAGCCCATATGCCGACTATGTGAGCGGCGCAACGATCCGCGTCGATGGTGGCACGATCCGCTCTGCGTTCTGATCGGACATGCAAAGAGGGCGATCATGGCTGGCAATCCGAGAACTCCTGCGAGGCGAAGGAGCGCTAACGGTCGGAATCCATCGTTTAAATGTCCGAGGCAGCAACCAGGTGTATGACGGCAATTGGCCGAACGCCGACGTTCCTCCCCAGCGTTCCCCCCGTAATCCGCGATGAACCAAAAAAAGGCCCGGCACTTCACGTGTCCGGGCCTAACGCGTGTTCGTGCCGTGCGGCAACGAATCGCTTGCGTGGGTGTAACGGGCGTTGCCCGTCACGTTGTCGATCGTATCGAAGCGACCCATCGCGAAGCTGATCGGAACATGAAATTTTTGTCATGCAGGGGCGAATGCGTCGCGGTGCGATTCGCGTGATTCGCCTTCGACCGGTGACGCAACCGTCGTCGCACGATCGAAAGCGGGCGTGTCGGCGCGCCCGCTTCGGGTCACAGCTGCGCGAGCGCCTGGTCGAGGTCGGCAAGCAGGTCGTCGATATGCTCGATGCCGATCGACAGCCGCACGGTTTCCTCCTTCACGCCGGCCTTCGCCAGTTCGGCGGGCGATAGCTGGCGGTGCGTCGTCGAGGCCGGATGCGTGGCGAGCGACTTCGTGTCGCCTATGTTGACGAGCCGCGTGAACAGCTTCAGCGCGTCCTGGAACTTCGCGCCGCCGTCACGGCCGCCCTTCACGCCGAAGGTCAGGATGCCGGGCGCGCGGCCCGACAGGTAGCGTGCGACGAGCGGATGGTCGGGGTGATCGGGCAGTCCCGCGTAGTTCACCCATTCGACGTTTTCATGGCGCGCGAGATGCTGCGCGATCTTCAGCGCGTTGTCGCTGATGCGCTCGACGCGCAGCGCGAGCGTCTCGATGCCCTGCAGGATCTGGAACGCGTTGAACGGCGAAATCGCTGCGCCCATGTTGCGCAGCGGCACGACGCGCGCGCGGCCGATATAGGCAGCCGGCCCGAACGCTTCCGTATAGACGACGCCGTGATAGCTGACGTCGGGCTCGTTGAGCCGCTTGAAGCGGTCCGCGTGCTGCGTCCACGGGAACTTGCCCGAATCGACGATCGCGCCGCCAAGGCTCGTCCCGTGGCCGCCGAGATACTTCGTCAGCGAGTGCACGACGATGTCCGCGCCGTGTTCGAACGGGCGCAGCAGGTACGGCGACGGCACGGTGTTGTCGACGATCAGCGGGATCCCGTGGCGATGCGCGATGTCGGCGAGCGCGGCGATGTCGGTCACGTTGCCGAGCGGGTTGCCGACCGATTCCGCGAAGATCGCCTTCGTGCGCGCGTCGATCAGCGGCTCGAACGATGCGGGGTCGCGCGGATCGGCGAAGCGCGTCGTGATCCCGTATTGCGGCAGCGTATGCGCGAACAGGTTGTAGGTGCCGCCGTACAGGGAACTGGCGGACACGATGTTGTCGCCGGCTTCCGCGATCGTCTGGATCGCGTACGTGACGGCCGCCTGGCCCGACGCGAGCGCGAGTGCGCCGATGCCGCCCTCGAGCGCGGCAATCCGCTGCTCGAGCACGTCCGTCGTCGGGTTCATGATGCGCGTGTAGATGTTGCCCTGGACCTTCAGGTCGAACAGGTCGGCGCCGTGCTGCGTGTCGTCGAATGCGTACGCAACGGTCTGGTAGATCGGCACCGCCACAGCGCGCGTGGTCGGGTCGGGGCGATAGCCGCCGTGCACGGCGATGGTTTCGAGGCGCCAGTTCGATGCGGCCTGATCGGTCATGGGTGCTCCATCTGTTGTTGTGGTGGTCGAGCGATTATAGGAGCACGTGCGCGGCTACCCTTAGAACGATTGGTTTGTTGCTTATGGGGCGACGCGCATGGAATGCCCTTTCTGAAGGGCTGGGAAGGGGCTCGATCTCGATCGTCGGCGCTTGAGCGAACCGACACCGGTGCGTCAGCGGGAGTTGTCGATCGAACCGGCCGTGCGATACAGCCGCGGCCACTGATCCTGGAACAACCCATTGCAGGCGCCGTGCATCGCGACGTCGTTCAGCACGAAGCGCCGGCCGTCGAATACCCACGACGCGCTCGATCCGCAATCGCCGGCACTGCGCACGCGGTCGAGGCTCGACAGCATCGCGCGCGAAGGATCGTAGCTTGCTTCGGTCAACTGATTCGTGAACGACGCCGCATCGAGCCCCGCGCTCGCGTGCTCGCCGAAATCCAGCGGCGTCGGCGCGTACGGCGCGCTGCGATGCACGCGATACCAGAGGTCCGTATGGTTGTATGCGCTGCTCGTCTGGCACGGGATCGACACGATCGCGTCGGTGGCCGAGATCGCGATGGCCGACGCCGTCTTGCGGCGATCGAGCGCCGACATTTCGTCGCCGGCATCGGCCACGCAACGCTTCACGTTGCCGCTGAATTTGTCGAACACCGCATCGACCAGTGGACGTTGTTCGGCGGGCGTGAGGTCGGCTACACGCGGTGCGGGGACGGGTGCGGGCGGCAACGCCGGCGCGGCAGGCACGGACGACGCGGGCCGCGTGCCTTTGCGCAGCAGCGCGGTGACCGTGCCGATGCGGCCCTGCGTATCGTCGATCAGCAGCAGCGCGGCATTGAGCCCCGACAGCGAGACGCGCGGTGTCTGCTTGGCCGCAGGGTCGCCGAAACTGACCATTTGCGCGTTGCGTGACCTGGTCAACCATGCGTCGACGGTCGTCGGGTCGTTGGTGCGGATGTGGAACGGATAGACATCGGCATCTTCGCTGCCCGTCCTGGCGACCGCGTGCCACTCGGCCGGCACCGCGTCGAACGGCTGACCGTCCGCGCGCGCGGTGCGCAGGTCGAGCGGCGCCGATGCGAAAATTTCCAGCGACGCCTGCGCATCGGCCCCGGCATCGCGCGTGAGTCGCACGATCATGCTGGTGTGGGTGTCGTCGATGTCGTCGTTGCCGCCTTCGGCGACACAGCGGTTCGCGTTGTCGCACACGACGGACCAGTTCTTGAAGTCGCGCGCGACCGAATGTTGCGCGGGATCGCGCGCGGTGGCGGAGAGCGACGCGGTGAGCAGGGTGATGGCGACAGCAAGCGGGAGATGACGAAACATGACGGTTCGTATCGGCGGTGACGGGGCGAAGGGCGGATGTCCGGTTGCACGCGCATCGCGGGTGCGCGATGCGGATCGGGCGCGGCCGGACAGCATCAAGTATACCGCCGCTACGATGACGATTCATGTGACGGTTGTCGAATACCGGCATGTGAAAACGGCGCGACGCCCACCGGCATCGCGCCATTCGCTGTTCATCGGCCGTCGACCACGTCACGCAGGAACGCGTCGAGCATCGCCACGTCGCCCCACGGCCGCTTGTACTCGCGATCGTGTTCGGCATCCGCGAGCATCGTCTCGACGAGCGCGTGGATCGCCGGCCGGCGCGGCCCGTATTCGCTTTCGTTCGCGCTCATCTTCAGCGCGAGTAACGCGTCGAGCTCGGCGCACACCGCCGGCTCGTGCACGGTGCCGGCGACGAGATCCGCGAAGCGCATCGGCGGCATCCCGAGCCCCATGTCGATCCAGCGCACCGCGAGAAGCGGCCGCAGCACGTACAGGTACTTCTTGTAGCGCACCGTGTCGCCTTGCAGGTAGCCGCGAAAGTTCTTCTTCGCCATCGCGAGGTAGTGGTGACGCCCACGCACCGGCGAGAAGAACGCCGACGCCAGCGACCTGAGCCGTGGCGCCCAGCGCGCATCTTCGCGATACACGACGGGCGAGTCGAGCCATTCGAGCAGCGTCGGGTTCGAGCGGCGCAGCAGCTGCAGCGCCTTGCGCAGCTCCCAGCCGCTGACGTCGAGCTCGTCGTCGAGCGGCCGCTCGATCACGTCGCGTTGCGGTTCGACGCTCAGGTACCAGTCGCGCCGGTGCGCATACACGAAGCGCACGTCGTAATCGCTGTCCGGCGACGCGAACCCCCAGCCGCGGCTGCCCGATTCGCACGCGAACAGCACGCTCACGTCGTGGCGGTGCTCGACTTCCTCAAGTTCCGCCATCACACGCGCCCGTACGGCCGGATCGACCGGGTGCGCGCTTCGCACGGGTGTCAATTTTTCCGTTTTCATTGTTGTCGTTTCCTTTTCGTTGTGCGCGGCCGCCGGCCCTCGGCCGCGCACCGCGCTATCCTTTCACGCACACCACCTGCCGCAGCGTATGCACCACTTCGACGAGGCTGCGCTGGGCCGCCATCACCGCATCGATGTCCTTGTAGGCCATCGGAATTTCGTCGACGACACCCGCGTCTTTCCGGCATTCGACGCCGCGCGTCGCGTTCACCTGATCGTCGACCGTGAAGCGGCGCTTTGCTTCGGTACGGCTCATCGTCCGGCCCGCGCCGTGGCTGCACGAGCAGAAGCTTTCCGGATTGCCGAGCCCGCGCACGATGAAGCTCTTCGCACCCATCGAGCCCGGGATGATCCCGAGCTGCCCCTTCTGCGCGGACACCGCACCCTTGCGCGTCACGAGCACGTCCTCGCCGAAGTGGCGTTCGCGCTGCACGTAGTTGTGGTGGCAGTTCACCGCGTGCTCGTCGACCGAGAACGGCTTCGCGATCACGCTGCGCGCCGCGCCGATCACCGCATCCATCATGGCCTGCCGGTTGCGCCGCGCGTAGTCCTGCGCCCAGCCGACCGCTTCGACGTAATCGTCGAAGTGCCGGCTGCCCTCGGTGAAATACGCGAGGTTGCGATCCGGCAGGTTCGCGATGTGCTGCCGCATGTCGGCCTGCGCGAGTTCGATGAACAGGCTGCCGATCGCATTGCCGACGCCACGCGAGCCGCTGTGCAGCATGAACCACACGTGGTCCGCTTCGTCGATGCACACCTCGATGAAGTGGTTGCCCGTGCCGAGCGTGCCCAGATGCGCGTAGTGGTTCGTCTTCTCCAGCTTCGGATACTTGTCGACGATGCGCTTGAAACCCGGCAGCAGCGACTTCCACGACTCGGTCACGGCGGCCGGCGTGCGCTCGCCCCATGCGCCCGGATCGCGGCGGCCCGGCGCGCGGCCGTGCGGCACCGCACGTTCGATCGCGCCGCGCAGCGCGCCGAGCGAGTCCGGCAGGTCCGCGGCGGTGAGCGTCGTGCGTGCGGCCATCATCCCGCAGCCGATGTCGACGCCGACCGCGGCCGGAATGATCGCGCCCTTCGTCGGGATCACGCTGCCGATCGTCGAGCCCTTGCCGAGGTGGACGTCCGGCATCACCGCGACGTGGCTGAAGATGAACGGCATCTGCGCGGTGTTGCGCAGCTGCGCGCGCGCTTCGTCCTCGACAGCGACACCTTGCGTCCACATCTTCACCGGCTTGCCGTTCGCCAGTTCCATCACCTGAAAATCGTCGTTACTCATTTGCATCACCATTCATTCGTTCATTCGTCCGGCGCGGCACGCATGCGCCGCGCCGGTTCATCCATCACGCACCCTTGATGCTGACGAGTCCGTTCAGCACCTGGTCGAGGCCGCCGAACACCGAGATGCGGTCGATCCGTTCCGCGACGCGCTCGAGCGTTTCCAGCTCCTTGAGCCGCAGCGCGGTCGGGTTCTCTTCCATCACCTTCGCGGTGTTCAGCAGCGAACGCGTCGCCGCCGTTTCCTCGCGGCGGCGAATCACGTTCGCCTGCGCGGCCTTTTCGGCTTCGACCACCTGCGCGAGGATCGTCTTCATGTCGCCCGGCAGCACGATATCCTTCACGCCGACGCTGCGCACGTCCACGCCCGATTGCGCGAGCCGTGTGCGCACTTGCGCGATCACGACGTCGTCGATCGCCTGCTTGTCCTCCAGCAGCTCGTCGAGCGAGCGCGTGCCGACGGCCGCACGCAGCGCGAACTGCAGCTCGCGATACAGGTGCTCGACCGGCTTTTGCAGCTGGCCGAACGCATGCAGCACGTCCGCATAGCACCACGTCGCCGACAGGTTCAGCCGCAGCGCGACCTTGTCGCGTGTCAGGATTTCCTGTCCGCCGACTTCGAGCGCCTGCAAACGCAGGTCGACGAGTTCGACCGCGACGTCGCGGTTGAAGCGCCAGTACGCTGCAACGCCCGGTTCGAGCAGCCGCTCGATCTTGCCGTCGATCTTCAGCACACCGACGTGATACGCCGGCACCTGCGCCAGCAGCACGCCCGTCAGGCCCGCCACGCCGCGCGCACGCAGCGCCGGTTGCGCGATGCGCTTCACGAGCGCGGCCGGCAGCATGCTGTCCTGCGCGAGATCGACGCGCTCCAGCCGGTGCGCGATCGGGCCGCGCCAGTACAGCCGACGCGTGCCGGGCGGCAAGATTTCGACGAGCACGTCGTCTTCGTAACGCAGGCCAGCTTCGTCGTCGCCCAGATCCATTGCGACGAAGTAGTGCGCGAGCACGTCCGGTGCGTCGTGACGCAGGTAGTCGGCCAGCGCGGCATCGGCGAGCGGCGCGTCGAGACGCGCGGTCTGCACCGACAGACGCTTGAACGGATCGAAGGCCTTGAACACACCCGGTTCGAGCACCTTCACGAAATCGCCCTCATTCATCAGCAGCGCGCGTTCGTTCTTTTTCACCACATGACGCTTCCACATATTCTTGTCCTTTTCTTCAATGGCCGCCGGGCGACACGCATCGCACGGATCGGGGTGCGACGCGATCGGGCGGGCGGCGCGGAGGTCCGGCGCGGTCGCACGGCGACGCATCCTGCATCGCGTCGTCGTGCGCATTCGCGCGGGCCGTCCGGCCGCCCGGCCGATCGCGCGGAACCGCAACCGGTCCGACGCGCGGCGGGCCTGTCGGCCCGCACCGGCGGGTACTGCTTCTATCAACAGACTGTCTTTGCGGACAGTGTTCGAGCGGGATTCGAACCCGCTACACACCGGCTTGCGCCGGCTGCTCTACCCGAATGAGCTACCGAACGGAGGGCGCCCCGGGATTCGAACCCGGGCGAAGTTCCAATACGCGCCCGTTTGCCTTCGTCTGCCCATGGCGGCATGCGCGACCGCGACGAACGAGGTTCGGCGGCAGCGCACCAGCAGGGCTTTGTGAACCCTGGCTCGTGGGCCAGCGGGACATCCGGCACCTTCTATTTAGCGAGGAGCGTGCCAGCGGGTGGGATGGGTGACGAAAAATTCCATCAAGCCTTTGAAATAAAAGAATAATTTGTGATTTTTCGTCGGCGCCTACGGAATCCGCCGGCGTCCACCTTCTCACCCAATTCCGATACAATCGGATCGCTTCTTATCCCCTGAGATAAACATGCGCAAGACCGTCGCCATCGGCTTTCTCGGCACCGTGCTCGATCAGGGCGGCCGCGCGCCGCGCCGTTACCGCAAGTGGCGGCCGACCGTGTCGCTCTGCATGCAGCCGGACTTCGCGATCGACCGGCTCGAGCTGCTGCATCCGCCGGGCCACACGCGCCTCGCCAATCAGGTGCGCGACGATCTCGCGCATCTGTCGCCGGATACCGAGGTGCGGCTCACGCCGGTCACGATCCGCGATCCGTGGGATTTCGAGGAGGTCTACGCGACGCTGCACGACTTCGCGCGCGCCTATCCGTTCGATCTGGACCGCGAGGACTACCTGGTCCACATCACGACGGGCACGCACGTCGCGCAGATCTGCTGGTTCCTGCTCGCGGAAGCGCGCTACCTGCCCGCGCGCCTCGTACAGACGGGGCCGCCGAAGCAGACCGACGAAGGGTCGAGCGGCCCCGGCACGGTGTCGGTGATCGATCTCGACTTGTCGCGCTACAACCGGATCGCGCAGCGCTTCACGCGCGAGCGCGACGAAACGGTGTCGTTCCTGAAGGCCGGCATCGCGACACGCAACGCGCGTTTCAACGCGCTGATCGAGCAACTGGAGCGCGTGGCCGTGCGCTCACGCGCGCCGATGCTGCTCGTCGGGCCGACGGGCGCCGGCAAGTCGTTTCTCGCGAAGCGCGTGTACGAACTGAAGCGCGGCCGCCATCGGCTCGCGGGGCCGTTCATCGAGATCAATTGCGCGACGCTGCGCGGTGATGCGGCGATGTCGACGCTGTTCGGTCACGTGAAGGGAGCGTTCACGGGCGCGCAGTCCGCGCGTGCGGGCTTGCTGCGCGCGGCGGACGGCGGCCTGCTGTTTCTCGACGAGATCGGCGAACTCGGGCTCGACGAGCAAGCGATGCTGCTGAAGGCGATCGAGGAGAAGCGCTTCCTGCCGGTCGGCGCGGACGTCGAGGCGACCAGCGATTTCGAGCTGATCGCCGGCACGCATCGCGACCTGCGGCAGATGGTGGCGGCCGGCACGTTCCGCGAGGATCTGTATGCGCGGATCAATCTGTGGACGTATGAATTGCCGGGACTGGCCGAGCGTCGCGAGGACATCGAGCCGAACCTCGAATTCGAGCTCGATCGATTCGGCCGCGAGCAGGGCGAGCAGGTGCGGTTCAACGTGGAAGCGAAGCGACGCTATCTCGCGTTTGCGGCGTCGCCGCGCGCGGCATGGGCCGGCAACTTCCGCGAGTTGTCCGCATCGATCACGCGGATGGCGACGCTCGCCGATGCAGGGCGGATTACCGAGGCGATTGCCGAACAGGAGGTCGAGCGGCTGACGCGCACGTGGTCGTCACCGGGCGGCGCGGGCGCGTCGGATGGCTACGTCGACGCCGTGTTCGGAACGCGTGCGGCGGAACTCGACCTGTTCGACCGCGCGCAGCTCGAACGCGTGCTCGACGTGTGCCGCGTGTCGGCAAGCCTGTCGGAGGCTGGGCGCACGCTGTTCGCGGTATCGCGGCAGAACAAGAAGCAGCCGAACGATGCGGACCGGCTGCGCAAGTATCTCGCGCGGTTCGGGCTGGATTGGGACGGTGTGCGGCAGGTGCTGGACGCGAGGTAGTCGAACCGCCGCGATATTCACCGCTCACACGCGGCAGATCGCGATGATCTCCGCACTGACTGCATCATCGAACGGCGCGCCGTGCCAGTCGCCGCACCAGTCGGCCGACGAGAAACCGGCGGCCGCGACCCGCGCCTGCAGTTCGCTTTGCGCGATGAAGCGCAGCCGGCTCGCGCTCTTCACCTGCGTATCGTCACGGTGAAAGCGGTAGACCGTGTCGAACGACACGATTGGCCCGTCGACGGCGGTCACCGCGTGGTGCAGCTCGACGATGCCGAATTCCGGCGAATCGATCCGGGATACGGACGCCTGTGGTGTCCACGCCCGCCACGGCTCGACACGCGGGTTGCGGGTTTCGAACAGGAAGCGGCCACCGTTGGCCAGCACGCGCCGCACGCCGCGCAGCGTCGCGTCGATCTCCGCGTCGGTCAGCAGGCACTGGAACGCGTGCCCGGTCATCACGACGGCGTCGAATGGCGCGCCGGGCGGCAGGCCGTCGAGGCCGCACGCGAACCAGTGCACGGCGTCGGCGCCCGGCTGGCGTCGCGCATGGTCGATCATCGCGGACGCGGGATCGATCGCGACGACGTCGTGTCCGGCCGACGCAAGCCGCCGCGCGAACGTGCCGGTGCCGCAGCCGAGATCGAGGATCCGTTGCCGCGCGGCGCCGATGCGCGATGCGTAGAACGTGAAGTCGCGATCACCGGCGTTGAACCGGTCGTAGACCGCGACGAGGCGCGGGTCGGTATAGACGCGTTCGCCGGCAGGCGCGGCGCCGGACGTCATGCGAAACGCGCGGGTCAGCGCTGCTGCACCGCGACGCGCAGCCCGAGCGCGATGAAGATCGAGCCGATGATTTTCCCCTGCCAGCGCGTGAGCCATGCGAGCCGCTTCACGACGCGCCCGAGCGGGCGGATCGAGCACGCGATCAGCGTCGTATAGAGCGAGCTCAGCACGACGAAGATCAGCCCGAGCACCGCGAACTGCACGAACGTCGAGCCGCGTTCCGGATGCACGAACTGCGGCATGAACGCGAGGAAGAACAGCGCGGTCTTCGGGTTCAGCACTTCGGCGGGAATCGCCTGCAGGTACGCCTTCAGCGGCGTGACGGCCGCCACCTTCGGCAGCGACGGATCGGACGACGGCCGGTCGAGCAGCGCACGCACGCCGAGGTAGATCAGGTACGCGGCGCCGACCAGCTTCACGACGTTGAACGCGAGCGCCGACGTCATCAGCAGCGCCGACAGCCCGACGGCCGCGAACAGCGTATGCACGAAATCGCCGCTCGCGACGCCGAGACCGGTCAGGATGCCGGTCTTGCGGCCGCCCTGCACGGTGCGGCTCAGCACGAGCAGCACGGCGGGGCCGGGGATCAGGAACAGGCCCAGAACGACGGCCGTGAAGGTGGTCAGCGTGGTCAGGTCGAACATGGCGGCTCCAGCAAGGTGGGCGCAGCGGCGGGGGAGGATCGACGCATTGTATTCGGTTCGGCGCGCGGCTGCCCGCCCCCCCATCACCCACCCAACTCCCCCGCCAGATAGTCCACGAACGCGCGGATCCGCGTTGACATCTGATGCCGTTGCGCATACACCGCATAAATATCCGCGGCCGGCGTCTCGTAGTCCGGCAGCACGACGACGAGGCGCCCGTCGGCCAGGTAGTCGCGGATATCCCATTCCGCGCGCATCAGGATCCCGTGTCCATCGAGCGCCCACTTCACCGCGATCTCGCCGTCGTTCGTCGTCAGGTTGCCGTTGATCCGCACGGCCTCCGTGTTGCGCGACGCGCCGCGTCCGCCCGTCAGCCGCCAGATCCCGTAGCCTTCATCGCCTTGCCGGATGCCGATGCAGTTGTGCCGCGTCAGCTCGTGCGGCGTGCCCGGCGTCCCGTGCCGAGCGAGATACGCGGGCGCCGCGCACAGCAGCCGGCGGTTCGGCGCGAGCCGCCGCGCGACGACACGCGTGTCGGGCGGCTCGCCGAAGCGAATGCACACGTCGAACGCATCGTCCGTCAGCGGTGGCGGCATCACCGACAGCTGTAGCTGCACCGACACTTCCGGATAGCGCGCGACGAAGCGCGAGATCGCCGGGCCGACGTGGCTGCGCCCGAAGCCGAGCGTCGCATTTACGCGCAGCAGCCCCTTCGGCCGCTGTTTAGCGCTGCCGAGCAATTCACCCAGTTCGTCCATCTGATCGAGGATCCGGCGTGCGTAGTCGAGATACACGTCGCCCTCGGGCGTGAGCATCATGCGCCGTGTCGTGCGGTTGACGAGCGTCACACCGGCGCGGCGCTCCATCTGTGTGAGCCGCTTGCTGACGGCCGCCGCGGTCAGCCCGAGTTCGCGCGCGGCGGCGCTCAGGCTGCCCGACGCGGCCAGCGTCGAGAAGAAGCCGAGATCGGCCGGCTGGACGGTATCCGCCATGACGGGATTCATGAATCAAAGTTAAAGATGCTTTGAGTCTAGCACCGGTTCCCGTACTGCCGGTTCGGTAAAGTGCATTCACGCTTACGATCAATCGAGGATGTCAGCATGAAGACCTACCGTATCGCGACCATTCCCGGCGACGGCATCGGCAAGGAAGTGGTGCCGGCCGGCAAGCAGCTGCTGGAAGCGCTGGCCCGCGGCAGCGACCGCTTTGCGTTCGAGTTCGAGGATTTCGACTGGGGCGCTGATTACTACCGCCAGCACGGCGCGATGATGCCGGCCGACGGCCTCGACGCGCTGCGCGGCAAGGACGCGATCCTGTTCGGTTCGGCCGGCGACCCCGACGTGCCCGACCACGTGACGCTGTGGGGCCTGCGCCTGAAGATTTGCCAGGGCTTCGACCAGTACGCGAACGTGCGCCCGACGCGCATCCTGCCCGGCATCAACGCGCCGCTGAAGCGCTGCGGGCCGGACGACCTGAACTGGGTGATCGTGCGCGAGAACTCGGAGGGCGAATACGCGGGCGTCGGCGGTCGCGTGCACCAGGGGCATCCGATCGAGGCCGCGACCGACGTGTCGATCCTCACGCGCGCCGGCGTCGAACGCATCATGCGCTTCGCGTTCCGGCTCGCGCAGTCGCGTCCGCGCAAGCTGCTGACCGTCATCACGAAGAGCAACGCGCAGCGTCACGCGATGGTGATGTGGGACGAGATCGCGAAGCAGGTCGCGCAGGAATTTCCCGACGTCACGTGGGACAAGGAGCTCGTCGACGCCGCGACCGCGCGCATGGTGAACCGCCCGGCGTCGCTCGACACGATCGTCGCGACGAACCTGCACGCGGACATCCTCAGCGATCTCGCCGCCGCGCTCGCCGGCAGCCTTGGCATCGCGCCGACCGGCAACATCGATCCCGAGCGCCGCTATCCGTCGATGTTCGAGCCGATCCACGGCTCCGCGTTCGACATCATGGGCAAGGGCCTCGCGAATCCGGTCGGCACGTTCTGGTCAGTCGTGATGCTGCTCGAGCATCTCGGCGAGACCGAAGCCGCCGCGCGCGTAATGCAGGCGATCGAGGCCGTCACGGCGGACGCGTCGCTGCATACGCGCGACCTCGGCGGCAGCGCGACGACCGTGCAGGTGACGGCCGCCGTCTGCGAGCGCGTCGCGACCGCGGCGGTTACCGCCTGACGGTAAAGAGGACGGTAACGGCCGCGCGCGTGCGCAGCCGTTCGTCGTCGATTCACCGCCCTGACTTTTCTGCCCGCGACTCGCGCATTCGACGCGAGCCGGGCGCCGGTGCGCACGCGTCGTCGTGACACCGGCCGGCACCCACCGGGCACGCGCGCACTGCGCACGGCTCGACCTCGAAGGAGGAGACACATGCAAGCGGATCTTGAAACCCATGTCGCGCGCAAACTGATGTGGCGCATCATTCCGTTCGTGATGCTGCTTTACTTCGTCAGCTTTCTGGATCGCGTCAATGTCGGCTTCGCGGCGATGACGATGAACAAGGCGATCGGCCTGTCGCCGACCGCGTTCGGATTCGGCGGCGGCCTGTTCTTCATCGGCTACTTTCTGTTCGAAGTGCCAAGCAATCTGATTCTCCACCGCGTCGGCGCACGCATCTGGATCGCGCGCGTGATGATCACGTGGGGCATCGTGTCCGCGGTGTCCGCATTCGCGGCCGGGCCGACGAGCTTCTACGTGCTGCGCTTCCTGCTCGGCATGGCGGAAGCCGGTTTCTTCCCCGGCATCATCCTGTACCTGAGCCTGTGGTTTCCCGCGAAGCAGCGCGCGGTGGCTGCCGCGTGGTTCATGGCGGCCGCGCCGATCTCCACCGCGATCGGCTCGCCGCTGTCGGGCGCGATCATGCAGATGCCGCCGATGTTCGGGCTCGCCGACTGGCAGATGCTGTACATCATCGAAGCGCTGCCGGCGGTGTTGCTCGGCTTCGTCGTGCTGAAGTGCCTGACCGAATCGCCGTCGAAGGCCGCGTGGCTGCGGCCGGACGAGCGCGACTGGCTGATCGCGAAGCTGAAGACGGAAGCCGACGCGCGCCACACGCATGCCGGGCATACGGCCGGCGCGTGGCAGGCGCTGCGCGACCCGCGCGTGCTGGCGCTCGCGCTGATCTACTTCGGCACGTCGGCAGGGCTGTACACGCTCGGCCTGTGGGCGCCGCTGATGGTCAAGCAGTTCGGCTTCACCGCGCTGCAGACGGGCTTGCTGACGGGCATCCCGAGCATCGCCGCGGTCGTCGCGATGATCGTCTGGGCGCGGCATTCGGATCGCACCGGCGAGCGCACGTGGCACGTCGTGATTCCGTGCGTGCTGGCCTGCATCGGCTTCGTGTTCGCGGGGCAGGCGAGCACCGCGCTCCTGACCGTGCTCGCGCTGGTCGTCGTCAACATCGGGATCAGCGCCGCGAAGGCGCCGCTGTGGGCGATGCCGAGCGCGTTCCTGTCAGGCGCCGGCGCGGCCGCGGGGATCGCGATGATCAACTCGATCGGCAACCTCGGCGGCTTCGTCGGGCCATTCGCGATCGGCTGGCTCAAGCACGTGACGGGCGGGTATGCGGCCGGGCTGTACGTGGTGGCGGGCACGCTCGCGGTGTCGGCGGTCGTTACGTTGATGCTGAGTCGGAAGGAGGCGCGTGGGCGGGTCGTGTCGGGCGTGCAGCATCATCATTGAAGGCGCGCCGCGTCGGCGCATTCGTGCAGCGTTTTGCGCACGGCGGCGCCGGCGTGACGCGTCAGCTGAGTCGATCTTTGCCGCAGCGTTGGCGGGTGCCTGGTGCCGCGACGCTGCGCGCAATCTCCAGCGCACACGCATCGGCCGACGCTGTCGACGTATCGACGAAGCAATCGCTGAACGCGCGCGCCGCATACCCTTCCCGATACATCTCGGCGATCCGTTGCCGCTCCCAGTCCGTCAGCGCGCGCGTGCCGCGATTCGACGATGCGATCGCTTCGGGCGGTGCGAGCGTGACGACGAACAGCCGCGCATCACGCGCATCGCAGGCCGCGCGCAGCCGTTCGAATTCCGCTTCGCCGATCGGATAGGCGATTACCAGATGACGTTCGCTCGCGTGCGTGATCTGCGTGACCAGACGCTCCAGCGCGATCGCCCACTGCACGTCGAACGGGGCGTCGTCGGGCGCGTCGTGATCGTCGCCGTCGATGAAGCGCGCATCGGGCAGCGCGCGCGAGAGTGCGCTGCCAATCGTCGTCTTGCCGCTGTTGATCGGGCCGTTCAGGTGAATGACGGTGAGAGGGCGCATGAGAAAACACAGAGTCGGACGACTCGCAGCTTGCCATGACTGGCGCGGCGGCGCAGCGCCGCCGTGCAGCGTCATTGATCCGTTGATACGTCTTGCACGATCGTCAAGCGAGGACATCGGAACGCTTTCGGCGATTTCCTTCGCACATGCGTGAGCCGACGCTCGTGACGTTTGGTGGTGGACTGTTCTTACCCATCTCGCCTCTCGGCTGTCGACTTTACCTGCGCGTTAAATAGGGCAATAAAAACTCGCGCTTGTATTGTCAGACGAAATTCGTTATCTACTAGAAAGGTTGTGGAGCTAACCGGAAGCATTGCCGGTGTCTGCGGACATTGATGATGTACGCGGTTGCTTGCACAACCCGCATGGATCAGAACATATCTGACCTGTCAATTTCAAAACTGCCTTGATGCTGACGCTAGAAGGGAGCGTCGTGTACAAGGTCACACGATATCGGGGTTGTGAGATGAAAAGAAGGGATTTTCTTGGCGTCTCCGTTGCTGCATTGGCAAGCACTCCTATTCGAAGCTTGGCGCAAGGGCACGGCCCCGCAGATCCGGATAAGTTCGACTTTGATGCTTCGAGATCCCGCCCGTCGGTTCAAGAGGCTTTGACAACTCTCGTACGAAAAATCGGAGATTTCGTCGATCACAAGGATTTCGTGATTTATTTCACGGGCTCGCAACCGCTGGAAGTCAACGGCACGCGCGCCAGTATCAAGGCAATGAATCCGGACGGAACTCCGGCAGCAATTCATCGCCCCTCGTTTGGTGGGCTATCGCCCAGGCCTCCGCGCTAATTTTTCTGATATTTGAGGAGGTATGAGGAAGGTCAAATTGATCTTCCTTGTACTGCAAAATGGGAAGATTATGAAAAATAAGTGGATCGGAAGGCTGATGAAATATTTTTTCGTTTCTATTTCCGTTTCTTTGGCATTGATGGTAATTCTATTTGTGATGGTGGTTTACGTCAGAAATTGGGATGGCGGAGATGGGGCATGTTCCGACATGAGTAGATCGGAAATAACCGGATACATGGAAAAATATGCGAAGCAAAAAGGCGCGTCGGATGTTGTATTTGATGAAAATTTCGAATATATGAAGGATCTTCATCAATGGAAGGTTCCTTATAGATCCGATGGACATCGATATGTTGCGAAAATGACGTGCTTGGGCGTTATTCTCGATAACGTCGGCCCGTATGATTAGCAATTATGGATTTGATCTCGCCGTCAATCGATAGATCGTATCGATGGAACCCCGTTGACCGTGGCGGATTTACCGTCGGCCGTGAAACGACACCGGCGAGCGGAGTGGAACAGGGGCGGTTGTGGCGATATCAAGTTGCTCGACATTGCCAACCAACAGGGCTTGAGAAAGCAGATGGGTGTAGCGAGGGTGATGCGACCGAGCGGCGACTTACGCCAACCGCCCGGCTCAAGGTAAATCGCGTTACTTCTCGTCGTCGCCCTTGATCTGCGGCAACGCCGACGATTCACCCGGCGTCAGCAGCCCGACTTGCGAATACACGCGCAGCTTGTCGCGCGTATCGGTGATGTCGAGGTTGCGCATCGTCAGCTGACCGATCCGGTCGCGCGGCGAGAACGTCGATGCAACCTTCTCCATCGACAGGCGTTCCGGCTGGTACGTGAGATTCGGCGACTTCGTGCTCAGGATCGAGTAGTCGTTGCCGCGGCGCAGTTCGATCTTCACCTCGCCGGTGATCGCGCGTGCAACCCAGCGCTGCGCTGTTTCGCGCAGCATGATCGCCTGCGGGTCGAACCAGCGGCCCTGATACAGCAGGCGGCCGAGACGGCGGCCGTTCTCGCGGTACTGCTCGATCGTGTCTTCGTTGTGGATGCCGGTGACGAGGCGCTCGTACGCGATGTACAGCAGCGCGAGGCCCGGGGCTTCGTAGATGCCGCGGCTCTTCGCCTCGATGATGCGGTTCTCGATCTGGTCGCTCATGCCGAGGCCGTGGCGGCCGCCGATGCGGTTCGCTTCGAGCAGCAGTTCGACCGGGTCCTTGAATTCGACGCCGTTCAGCGCGACCGGCTGGCCCGCTTCGAAGCGCACCGTCACTTCCTCTGCGGCGATCTTCACGTCGTCACGCCAGAACGCGACGCCCATGATCGGATTCACGATCTTGATGCCGCTTTCGAGGCTTTCGAGATCCTTCGCTTCGTGCGTCGCGCCGAGCAGGTTGGAGTCGGTCGAATACGCCTTCTCGGCCGACATCTTGTACGCGAAGCCGGCCTGGTTCATGAATTCGGACATTTCGGCGCGGCCGCCGAGCTCGTCGATGAACGTCTGGTCGAGCCACGGCTTGTAGATCTTCAGATCCGGGTTCACGAGCAGGCCGTAGCGGTAGAAGCGCTCGATGTCGTTGCCCTTGTACGTGCTGCCGTCACCCCAGATGTTGACGCCGTCTTCCTTCATCGCGGCGACGAGCATCGTACCCGTCACGGCGCGGCCGATCGGCGTCGTGTTGAAGTACGTGACGCCGGCCGTCGTGATGTGGAACGCGCCGCTTTGCAGCGCCGCGATGCCTTCGGCGACGAGCTGCGCGCGGCAGTCGATCAGGCGGGCGCCGGCTGCGCCGTATTCGATCGCGCGCTTCGGGATCGCGTCGTAATCGTCTTCGTCGGGCTGGCCGAGGTTCGCCGTGTATGCGTACGGGACGGCGCCCTTCAGTTTCATCCAGTGCAGCGCGGCGCTGGTGTCCAGGCCGCCGGAGAAGGCGATACCGACCTTCTGGCCGGTCGGGAGGCTTTCGAGAATCGTGCTCATAGGAATTACCGTGGATTGAAGCCGGTGGGATCGTATTTCGCGGAATATGCGAGTATCGGCTGTCCGGGAAGTTGGGGCAAGACCTGATTTTCGCGCCAATGCGTCGGCGGCCCTGTCGCGGCGGGCCTGGCGGCCGGTTAACCGCTCGGAGAATCCGCCGCGAAGCGGCGCCGAAAGGCGGTCGAAACCGGTGGGCACGCGCCGTCACGTAAGCGCTGTTTCCAGGGCCGGATCGGCCTGAAAGTGCGGCCGATGTCGTCAAGACGCGGTCTCGCCCGGATGAAAGAAATATGAAAGATTTCCGGCGTCCACCGTAATCCGTTGACTTCAGACCTTCACGCCTTCAGATATTCCACGCCTGCGCGGTATCGAGCAGTTTCTCGCGCAACTGATCCACTTCGGCGGCCAGCTTGGCCGTGATCGACACGTAGCCCGACAATTCCGGCGGCGGCGCGTCGTGCGGCGCATCGGCCGGCCGGCGGCGCGGAGCGAGCCGGCTCGGCGTGCCGAACTTCAGCGCGCGGCTCGCGCCGACGAGCGTGTCGCGGATGCGCCGGTTCACGGACTTCATCGCGGTTCGCATGTATTCGCGGGCGGCGAGGTCGTCGCGGGCCGGCACGGCGCTCGACAGGATCTCCAGGTAGCCGATGCACAGGCGCAGGCTGCGCTGGATCGCCTCGAGGTGCGTGACCGAGATCTCGCACTCCTTCGACACCGACGGCATCAGCGAACGCAGCTGCACGAGCAGCGCGCTCAGCGCGGCCATTTCCTTCAGGTGCGCGTCGTCGCTCACGGGGCGGTCGCCGGCGAGCCGTGCGTGCACGGCCGCGCACGCGCGCAGCGCGTCGGCGAGCTTGTAGCGCCACGAGTAGGTCGCATAGAGCGGCAGCGCGAAGGAGAATGCCAGCGCGATCGCGATGCCGACCAGCACGTTCACCGCGCGCCACAGGCCGTCGACGATCTCGTTGTCGCCGTGTCCGGCGACGATCACCATCGTGATCGCCGACAGCAGCGCGATGTAGCCGGCCTTGCCGATCGCGTGATACGCGCAGAGCCCGCACGCGATCGACATCAGCAGGTAGATCGCGAACGGCATGTGCAGGACCGAATACAGCACGATCAGCCCCAGCCCCGCGAGTGCGCCGATCGACGTGCCGAGCGCGCGCTCGGCCGCCTTCTTGCGGATGTTGCCGTGATGCTGCAGCCCGCCGACGACGATCAGCACGGTGATCGTCGACCATTCGCCGTGCGGCACCCGCAGGCCGGTGGACAGGCCGATCGACACGAGGATCGCGAGCGCGACGCGCGCCGCATGGATCAGCTTCGCGTGCCGGTAGCGGCGGTACGGGTCCAGCAGAGGACGGAGCGCGTGGCGCAGGAGGGGCGGCAGTCGGGCAGGGAGCTGGGCAGTCATGACGGAGCGGGGGTGGCCGGCGCGATGGCCGCAATACGCGCGGGCGGCCTGCGCGGGCCGGCGCCGCGCCGCACGCGCAGCTGACGTAACGCTAGCCGAACGCGCGCGGGCTGTCCACGGCGAGGCGGCGGAGCGTCGGGGGAATGGGCGACCGCCGCGTCACGCGTCGGCCGTGCTCGCCTCGGCGTCGGACACGCGATTGCGGCCGCCGGACTTCGCACGGTACAGCGCTTCGTCTGCCTGCCGCAGCAGCGCCGCGGCATTCACGCGCCCGCCGGTGGCGGTCGCGGTGCCGATGCTCGTCGTCACGTGCCCGTACGGGCTGCGGCCGTGCCCGATGTCCAGCGCGGCGATCGCGCGGCGAATCGCTTCGGCGACGGTCGCCGCGCCCCGCGCATCGGTGTCGGGCAGCGTGACGACGAATTCCTCGCCGCCGTAGCGCGCGACGTGGTCGCTGTCGCGACGCAGGCAGCGCGACGCGGATTGCGCGACGCGGCGCAGCACGTCGTCGCCGGCGAGGTGGCCGTAGTAGTCGTTGAACGCCTTGAAATGATCGACGTCGACGAACAGCACCGACAGCGGGCGGCCGCTGCGCGACGCGCGCTGCGCTTCCTTCGCGAGCACCGCGTCGAAGGTGCCGCGGTTGTCGAGGCCGGTCAGCGAATCGGTGTGCGCGAGCCGGTACAGCTTCGACTCGGCGATCTGCCGGCGCCTGAGTTCGCGCGACAGCGCGAGCGAGCCCCACGCGATGAACGCGGTAAACAGGCCCATCAGCACGGCGGTCCAGATCGCGCGATGGCGCCACGATGCGTAGATGTCGATTTCGGCGGGCGCGACGTCGACGAGCAGCGGCAGATTCGCGAGATGCTTGTAAACATAGATGCGGCGCACGCCGTCGATCGCGCCGACACCCGTGAGCGCGCCTTCGCTGCGGCGCTGCGACTCGATGAAGAGCGGGGAGTCGTGCAGATCGAGGCCGACCACGCGCGCGTCGTACGGCAGGCGGGACACGAGCGCGCCGTTGTCCTCGATGACCGCGGCGCTGCCGTGCTTGCCGACGGCGAGCCCGTCGAGCAGCGCGCGGAAGTAGTCGATGTTCAGCGTGCCGACGACGATGCCGCCGAACGTGCCGTCGGCCTTGACGATCCGGCGGCTGAGCGCGATCGTCAGTGCGCCGCCGCGCAGCCTGGACGCATAGGGCCGGCTGATGTAGAGGCCCGGCGCAAGCCGGTCGCGATGCACGGTGAAATAGTCGCGATCGGCGAAATTGCCTTGCCGCGGCGGCGACGTGGCCGAATCGATCACGATATTGCCGTGCGGGTCCATCACGAAAATGGCGCCGAGATACGCGCCGGTCGCGGCGCGGTCGAACAGCAGCCGGTGACGCTGGCGCGGCGGCAATGCCATTAGTTCCGGATCGGAGAGACCGTCGACGACGTTTTGCAGTGACAGATCATACAGTTCGATATTGCGGGAAATATCGCGCTCGATCAGCAGCATCAGGTTGCGCGCATTTTCGACCGCATGGCCGTACGCGTCGTGGCGTGCCTCGATTAAAAGCGACGTCGAGAATCCCCAACTGAGCAGCAACAGCACGATGCCCGCGACGAGTACGCCGCGGGGCGACAGAATGCGGGCCACGGCCGACACGGTATGGCGGCGCAGCGTAGCGGGCAGCGGGTATGAATTCATCCTCGGGGCGGCAGGCGGCGGATATTTGTGTGTCGAAGGGTCCGCGCGCTGAATATTTCGAATTAACCCGTATTATCTCGCGAAATCTTGAAGCTGGCCGCGCGACGCAAAACATGCTGCGCAAATTACCGGGTTTCCGGCGGTTACGCATCATTCCTGCAGGCCTCGCGGACGATTTTGATTTGAATCAATCGTCGGTCCCCGGCATTTTGTCTGATTATTACCGCGTATGTCGAATGATTTGTCGCTTTAATACGTAATCGGCATGGAAGACGAAGCCGATTACGCATGGCGCGGATTGGAATGACGGATAACCGGTCGGCGACTAGGCGTTTCGCCGCCTGCGCGGCCGCGGGTGGCACGTTGCCGCCGGTGGCACACCAACCCATTGATTCCGTGGGCGTTCGGACCTGAGCGATCCCGATGACGAATCAGGTAGAATCCGCGCTTCGCCGCAGGCGCCCGGCGCGCAACGCGTATCGGGGCCGCATCGAATGCATCGCAGGCGGCGCGCCCCGATCCCGCTTGCGCCGGTTCCGGATGCCGGCCCGCTCAACGTTCGTCTCGTTTATGTCCGCACTTCCGAATTCCGACCCATCCGGTTCGCCCGCGAACCCACCCAAGCTTCATCGCGCGCTGAAGGCGCGCCATCTGACGATGATCGCCATCGGCGGCTCGATCGGCACGGGCCTGTTCGTCGCGTCCGGCGCGTCGATTTCGCAGGCCGGCCCCGGCGGCGCGATGGTCGCGTACATGCTGATCGGCCTGATGGTCTACTTCCTGATGACGAGCCTCGGCGAAATGGCCGCGTTCATGCCGGTGTCGGGCTCGTTCGCGACCTATGGCGCGAAATACGTCGACGAAGGCTTCGGCTTCGCGCTCGGCTGGAACTACTGGTACAACTGGGCCGTGACGATCGCGGTCGAACTCGTCGCCGCGCAGCTCGTGATGCACTACTGGTTCCCGGACGTGCCGGGTGTCTGGTGGAGCGCCGCGTTCCTCGCCGTGATGTTCCTGCTCAACGCGCTGACCGTTCGCGGCTTCGGCGAAGCCGAATACTGGTTCGCGCTGATCAAGGTCGTCACGGTGGTCGCGTTCATCGGCGTCGGCCTGCTGATGATCTTCGGCATTCTGAAGGGCGCGCCGGGCAACGGCTGGGGCAACCTGACGATCGGCGACGCGCCGTTCGCGGGCGGCCTGCCGGCGCTGATGGGTGTCGCGATGATCGCGGGCTTCTCGTTCCAGGGCACCGAGCTGATCGGCGTCGCGGCCGGCGAATCGGAGAACCCCCGCACGACGATCCCGCGCGCGGTGCGCCAGGTGTTCTGGCGGATCCTGCTGTTCTACGTGCTCGCGATCTTCGTGATCGGCGTGCTGATTCCGTACACCGACCCGAGCCTGCTGAAGAGCGACGTGACCGACATCGGCGTGAGCCCGTTCACGCTCGTATTCCGCCACGCGGGCCTCGCGTTCGCGGCCGGCGTGATGAACGCGGTGATCCTGACGGCCGTGCTGTCGGCCGGCAATTCGGGCATGTACGCGTCGACGCGGATGCTCTACAACCTCGCGACGGAAGGCCGTGCGCCGAAGCTGTTCGCGAAGCTGTCGCCGGGCGGCGTGCCGCGCAATGCGCTGTACGCGACGACGGCCGTCGGCGCGCTGTGTTTCTTCACGTCGCTGTACGGCGACAAGACGGTGTACCTGTGGTTGCTGAACACGTCGGGCATGACCGGTTTCATCGCGTGGCTCGGCATCGCGATCAGCCACTACCGGTTCCGCAAGGGCTACGTGAAGCAGGGCTACGCGGTCGATCAGCTGCCGTACCAGTCGAAGTGGTTCCCGTTCGGCCCGCTGTTCGCGTTCGTGCTGTGTCTCGTGATCGCGCTGGGACAGGACTATCAGGCGTTCCTCGCGAACCGGATCGACTGGGCGGGCGTGGCCGCGACCTACGTCGGCATCCCGCTGTTCCTCGTCGTCTGGCTCGGCTACCGGTTCCTGAACAAGAGCCGCTTCGTGCGCTACGAAGATATGGAAATCGCGCCGTGGGTGGCCGCGAACCGCGGCGCACAGACGCAGCGCGTGGCGAACCGCGAAACCGCGGGCTGATGCCGGTGCGGCAGGGCCGCGCGAGATGCGATGAAACGGGAAGCCGCGTGCTTCCCGTTTTTTTTGTCGGCTTTCCCCTGCACGCGGTCAAAGCCGGTTATATTTCCCGACCCTACCGGGCCACGGCCCGGCCGGCGCGACGAGCGCGGCGCGGATCGGGCATCCGGCGCGCGCCTGTTGCGGCGGCCGGCGGCGCCCGGCGTTTCAATCGTTCCGCCGCGGCCGGCACGGCCCGCGGAGCGGCAACCCAGAGGAATTCATGAGCGCATCACCCGCCGAGCGGAAGGCCGGACCCGTTTCCATCGTGCGAATCGAAGCCGCGATCAATGCGTGGCGCGAAGTGTATCCGCCGGCGCCGGACGGCGAGGACGGCTACGCGCTCGACGCCGGCAGCAACTGCCTGGCCGAGCTGTACGGCGCGATGATCTGCTATCGGCTGCCGGACGTGCCGCTCGATTCGCTGAGCGACGCGCAGCGCGATGCGCTGTACGCCACCGAGGCGTGACGCGCGGCCGGGACGATGCCGCGACGCGGCGTCGATGAACGAACGGGAAGCCTGGCGGCTTCCCGTTTTGCTTTGCGCGGTGCGCGACGCGCATGCGGGCGCGACGCTGCTCGCGCCGGGATCGGCGCGCCGTGAGGTATCGTCATGGCATCGGGATCAGGCGATCACGGGGCGACCGGCGTGGCGACCAGCGTGGGCGACCAGCGCGGGACGCATCCGCGCGGGGCCGAATGAACGTCCGTGGCCTGTCCGGGAGGGTTCGAACATGGAGTTGAGACACCTCCGCTACTTCGTCGCCGTTGCCGAGGAGCGGAATTTCACGCGTGCGGCCGAGCGCCTGCACATCGCGCAGCCGCCGCTCAGCCGGCAGATCCAGCAGCTCGAGGAGGCGCTCGGCGTGCCGCTGTTCGAGCGCAACGCGCGGCCGCTGAAGCTGACCGACGCGGGACGGTTCTTCTATTCGCACGCGGTGCAGCTGCTCGCGCAGACGACCGAGCTCGAATCGATGACGAAGCGGGTCGGCAAGATCGAGCGCAGCATGTCGGTCGGTTTCGTCGGCTCGACGCTGTACGGGATGCTGCCGAAGATCATCCGGCGCTTTCGCAGCGAGTATCCGGCCGTCGAGCTGAGCCTGCACGAGATGTCGACGATGGACCAGATCAAGGCGCTGAAGGAAGGGCGCATCGACGTCGGGTTCGGACGCATCCGTCACGAGGATCCGAGCGTGCGGCGCGTCGTGCTGCGCGAGGAACGGATGATCGTCGCGCTGCCGGTCGGTCACGTGCTCGACGGCGCGAAGCCCGTGCTGTCGCTGCACGATCTCGTGAACGACACGCTGATCATCTTTCCGAAGGCGCCGCGGCCGAGCTATGCGGACCAGGTGCTCGCGGCATTCCACGATCGCGCGCTGCAGCCGCGGCGCATCTACGAGACGCGCGAGCTGCAGATCGCGCTCGGGCTCGTCGCGATGGGCGAGGGCGTGTCGGTCGTGCCGCACAGCGTGTACGGGCTGAAGCGCGACGACATCAGCTACAAGCCGCTCGACGATCCGAACCTCGTGTCGCCGATCATCATGAGCATGCGGATGCTCGACGAATCGGAGGACATCCGCGCGATGCAGGCGCTGATCTACCGGCTCTACGACGAGGCGCAGATGGAGTATCTGCCGCCGCAACCCGAATGAGCGTGCGGGCGGTGGAGGCTTGCTTGACGCCGCGCGCGGCGCCGGGCCACCATCGTCGGCATTCGCTGCGGTACGCCCGCGTGCGGCCCGCCTTCATGCAGACGACGACATACACATGACTGACATCGTGACCGAGGAGACCTGGGTCGAGACGCCGCAAGGGCGTCTCTTCGCGAAGCGCTGGCGCGGTGCGCCGGCGGTGGAAACGGCCGCGCCTGAGGCGGTGGTACCCAGGCCGGCCGCACCTGAGCCGGCCGCACCTGAGCCGGCCGCGCCTAAGCCGGCCGCACCTAAGCCGGCCGCGCCGATCGTGCTGCTGCACGATTCGCTCGGCTGCGTCGAACTATGGCGCGACTTCCCCGCCCGGCTCGCGCGCGCCACCGGCCGTGACGTGATCGCGTACGACCGGCTCGGCTTCGGCCGATCCGATCGTCATCCGGGGCAGCTCGCCGCCACGTTCGTGCGCGACGAGGCCGGTCACGGATTCCATGCGCTGCTCGAATGGTTCGGCATCGATACGTTCGTCGCGTTCGGGCACAGCGTCGGCGGCGGGATGGCGGTCGGGTGCGCGGCCGCGTATCCGGCGCGTTGCCGCGCGCTGGTGACGGTCGCCGCGCAGGCATTCGTCGAGGATCGTACGCGCGACGGCATTCGCGACGCGGCGCAGCAGTTCGACGCGCCCGGCCAGCTCGACCGGCTCGCGCGCTATCACGGCGAGAAGGCCGAATGGGTGCTGCGTGCGTGGGTCGACACGTGGCTGTCGCCGGCGTTTCGCGGCTGGAGTCTCGACGACGAACTGCCGCGCGTACGCTGCGCGACGCTCGCGATTCACGGCGAGCAGGACGAATACGGCTCCGACGTGCATCCGAAGCGGATCGCCGCGCGCGTCGCGGGGCCGTCGACGTTCCTGCTGCTCGACGGATGCGGGCACATCCCGCATCGCGAGCGGCCCGACGACGTACTCGCGGCGGTGGCGACGTTGCTGCGCGACGCGCCCGCCTGAACCTGCCAACCAGATGCGACCGGCGGGCCGGACCCGCCGGCGCTCAGAACGCCAGCTGGATCGCGAGATCGATCGCGAGCAGCGCGATCGAGCAGCCGATGCCGAGGACCACGTTCGGCAGGCGGTGCTCGAAATCGCGATGGTCGCGGCGCATCGCGGCGCCGAGCAGGAAGATCGCCTCGACGACGATCTGCAGCCCGACGAACAGCAGCATCAGCAGATACTCGTAACCCATCTGCTTGAACGCGGCGAATTGCATCCCGTGATCGCGGATCCACTGGCCGACGCGCAGCAGTTCGTAGACGAACAGCAAGGCGGGAAACAGGTAGCTGATGAAATACGTCGGCGCGGTGGCGTGCCGTAGCTCGAGGTGGAAGTGCTGATGTGTCGTAGCCATCACGAAGCCCTCCTTGCAATGCATGATTGCGGATGCGACGGCGGCGCGGCGACGTGCGGACTAAGGGATTGCCCGATGTATCGTGCGCGGCCGTACGACACCAGCATACTGCCGCGCGGGAAATTTGGCATCCCGTCTGATCATTCGTTGTAAAAACCCCTGCGCGGCGCGCGGCGCAATCGGCGCGGCATCCGACTGCCGATGCCGCTCACGGCTTCGCTTGCGCGCCTTCGACGAACAGTTTCGCGACTGACTGGAATTCCCGTTTCAGCGACAACCCCGGCACCGTCAGCCAGCGCAGCATCGCCGCGAGATACAGGTGGTGGAACCACGTGGCGAGCTGGTCGGCCGCCAGCGCCGGGTTCAGCTCGCCGGCCTGCTGGCCGGCCGCGATCAGCTGCTGCCACACGAGCGCGATGTCGCTGCCGTGCTCCGTCGCACCTTCCGCTGGGACCGCCCCGATGCTCAGGAATCGATGCCGCAGGTATGCGAGCAGATACACCGGGTGCTGTTCGCACCACGCGGCCGACGCATCGAGCACGCAGGCGATTCGCGACGCGAAGCTTTTCCGTCTTGCGACGTCGCGCTCGAGATGTGCAAGGTCGCGCGCGAGTTCGCCTTCGAGCCAGTGCGCGAGCACGGCCTCCTTCGTCGGGAAGTGGTTGTAGAGCGTTCGTTTCGCGACGTCGGCCTGCGCGGCGATCTGCTCCATCGTGACGGCTTCGTAGCCGTGCGCATCGAACAGGCGCGCGCCGGTTGAGGCAAGGTGCGCGAGCATCTGGATGCGCTTGCGCGCGCGGCGGCCCGGATCGTCGGTCGTCATCGGCATGGCTCGGGGTTGACGGAAAGTGTACGAATTGCATTAGTATACGACGTGCACTTTTTTGAATCCACTCGTTCTCGCCGTGCGCGAGGAGTCACGCATGAAGCTCGTCATTGCCACCTACGGCACCGAAGGTGACACGCGCCCGCTCGCGGCGCTGGGTTGCGCGCTGACGGCGGCCGGCCATGAGGTCCGGTTGCTGGCCGACGCCGCGACGCTTGGTTCGGCCGCCGCGCTCGGCGTGCCGTGCGCGCCGTTGTCCGGCGATATCCGCGCGGCGCTCGCGCCGGAGGGCGCGTTGTCCGATGCGGTGCGCGGGCGCGGCGGCTTCAACGACACGTCGAAGGCGCTCGCGGCGATCGCGAATGCGAACACGGAAGCGTGGATGCGCGAAGTCGCGCACGCGTCGGCCGGTTGCGATGCGATCCTCGTGTCGGGGCTGGCGTCGTTCGTCGGGCTGTCGGTCGCCGAGTATCGCGGCGTGCCGGCAATCGGCGCGGGAATGATCCCGATCACGCCGACCGCGGCTTTCGCGTCGCCGTTCCTGCCGCCCGGCAAGGCGCCGCGCTGGCTGAATCGCGCCAGCCACCGGTTCGTGAACGCGCTGCTGTGGCAGGCGTTCAGGAAGGCGACCAATGCGGCGCGCGCCAGCGTGTGCGGATTGCCGCCGCGCCGGCGCGTGTGGACCGATCATCCGATGCTGTACGGCGTGTCGCCCGTGCTGCTCGCCGAGCCGGCAGACTGGCCGCCGAATGTGCTGGCGTGCGGTCAGTGGCGTATCGACGCGCCGGCGTGGACGCCGCCGCCCGCTCTCGCCGCCTTTCTGGAAGCGGGCGATCCGCCCGTGTATATCGGCTTCGGCAGCATGGCCGGGTTCGACCGCGCCGCGATGGTCGACGCACTCGTGCGGGCGCTCGACGGCCGGCGTGCGCTGTTCCAGCCGGGCTGGAGCGGCATCGACGCGTCGATGCTGCCCGCGCACGTGTGCGTGATCGGCGAGACGCCGCACGACTGGTTGCTTCCGCAAGTATCGATGGCGATCCACCACGGCGGGTCGGGCACCACGCATTCGGCCGCGCGGGCCGGCATTGCGTCGGTCGTCGTGCCGTTCGCGGGCGATCAGTTCTTCTGGGCGAACCGGCTGCAGCGGCTCGGTGTGGCCGATGCGCCGGTGGCCGGGCGCCGCGTGCGCGCCGCCGCGTTCGCACGTGCGATCGCGTTCGCGGCGCGTGCCGATACGCAAGCGCGGGCCGCTGAACTCGGTGCACGGCTCGGGCGGGAGGACGGATTGCGTGTCGCGGTCGATGCGATCGAGCGCTGGGCGCGCCGCGGCGCGCAATGAATGCGCGAGCCGCGCGTCAGAAATGCCCGGTGAACCGGTAGCGGCTGCCCGGGTGCCATAGATTCGCGACCGACGCGACCATTCCCTGCGACCACGTGCGCCGGTGCAGCAGCAGGCAGGGCTCGCGTTCGTCCATCGCCAGGTGGCGGCGCGTCGGCGCATCGGGCATCGCGGCCTCGATCCGGTATTCGACGCGCTGGAGCGGCGCGACACGCGTCAGGTACTGGTTCGGCGTCGTCGTCGTGAAGTCCTGCAACGCGTATTCGGGCGCGCAGGCCGGATTGACCCAGCGTTCCTCGAGCTGCACGGGTGTGTCGTTCTCGAAGTGCAGCACGCGCGAATGGAAGATCGGGTTGCCCGTGTCGAGCCGCAGTTCGTCGGCGAGCTGCGCGTCGGCGACGGCTGCCCCCACCTCGAGCACCTGCGCCCGATACGCATGGCCGCGCGCGGCGACTTCATCCGAGATGCTGCGGATCGCGACCAGCGTCGATTCGTATTTCGGCGATGCGACGTACGTGCCGGAGCCGCGCGTACGCGTGAGCACCTGCTCGGCCGTCAGCTCGCGCAGCGCGCGGTTGACCGTCATCCGCGCGACGTTGAATTCGCGCGCGAGCTCGTTCTCCGACGGCACCTGGTCGCCTTCCGCCCACTCGCCCGCGTGGATGCGCGCGAGGATGAAGTCCTTGATTTCCTGATAGATCGGTGTGGTCATGGGGTTGCTGTTCAAGTGACGGCGGCCGCGTGCCGTCGCAGTCCGGCCTTCGTGCGGCGGCCGGGCGGAGTGTACCGGGTTCGATGCGGGATCCGCCCGGCTATCGACGCATGATCCCCATTATTTCGGCACATATCCACACGGGAAATCGCGCACAGGCGTGGTTTCCGGCGAGCGTCGCGCACGAGGCGCGAGTGCACGGCAAACGGAAAAGTATAGACAAATGCGCGCGCGGCCGAGAAGCACTGACTCGTCGCATGAAAGGTCCGTTACAGCCGGACGTAAGCATAATCGATTGAAATATAAGGGAATCTCATGCTCAGGCGGCGCTTTTTAGGCGACTAGAGATAAACACGGATTGCTGGGGGTGCCCCACAAAAGGCAAAGTTGTATGTACAACTTAGGGTGCCGTCTAGATGACGGCTCCCGGGTTGGAAGGGTTCGCGGCGGCGACGCCCGACGGGCCCGTGCCCAGTTCGCCTATGACAGGAACGCCATGAAGAAACTCGTCCTCAGTATTGCCCTCACGTGTAGCGCGGTAGGTGCCGCGCCACGCCGCCGGTCTTTCTGGAATTGCTGACATGATTTTCCAGGGATTTGGCCCGCTGCTGTGGGCCGGCACGGTGGAAACCGTGAAGCTGGCGGTGCTGTCGCTCGCCGCGTCGCTCGTGCTGGGGCTGGTCGGTGCGAGCGCGAAACTGTCGACGAACCGCGTGCTCAAGTGGCTCGGCACGTTCTATACGACGCTGATTCGCGCGGTGCCCGATCTCGTGCTGATGCTGCTGCTGTTCTACGGGATCCAGATCCTGCTGAACATGGCGACCGACGCGCTCGGCTGGGATCAGATCGACATCGATCCGTTCGTCGCCGGCGTCATCACGCTCGGCTTCATCTACGGCGCGTACTTCACCGAGACGTTCCGCGGCGCGTTCCTCGCGGTGCCGCGCGGCCAGCTCGAAGCGGGCTTCGCGTACGGGATGGGCGGCTGGCGCGTGTTCCACCGGATCCTGTTCCCGCAGATGATGCGCTTCGCGCTGCCGGGCATCGGCAACAACTGGCAGGTGCTGGTGAAGGCCACCGCGCTGGTGTCGATCATCGGCCTCGCCGATGTCGTGAAGGCGTCGCAGGACGCCGGCAAGAGCACGCTTGATTTCTTCTTCTTCACGCTCGCGGCGGGCGCGATCTACCTCGCGATCACGACGGTGTCGAACGTCGTGCTGCATCACCTCGAGAAGCGTTATTCCGTCGGCGTCCGGAGGCTCGCACTGTGATCGAACTCATCGGCCAGTACTGGCAAAACTATCTCTACACCGACGGCTATCGCTTCAGCGGCCTCGCGATCACGCTGTGGCTGCTGGTCGTCTCGATCGCGTTCGGCTTCGCGCTGGCCGTGCCGCTCGCGATCGCGCGCGCGTCGTCGAACCGCTGGATTTCCGGTCCGGTGTGGCTCTACACGTACGTGTTCCGCGGCACGCCGCTCTACGTGCAGCTGCTGATGTGCTACACCGGCATCTACAGCCTGCAGGTCGTGCACGACCACGTGCTGCTCGACACGTTCTTCCGCAACGCGATGAACTGCACGCTGCTCGCATTCGTGCTGAACGAATGCGCGTATGCGACCGAGATCTTCGCGGGCGCGATCAAGGCCACGTCGGCCGGCGAGATCGAGGCCGGGATGGCGTACGGGATGTCGCGCTTCAAGCTCTATACGCGCATCATCCTGCCGTCCGCGCTGCGCCGCTCGCTGCCCAGCTACAGCAACGAAGTGATCCTGATGCTGCACGCGACGACGCTCGCGTTCACCGCGACCGTGCCCGACATCCTGAAGGTCACGCGCGACGTCAACTCCGCGACGTACATGTCGTTCCAGGCCTACGGCATCGCGGCCGTGCTGTACGCCATCGTCGTGTTCACGCTCATCTGGGCGTTCCGCAAGCTCGAGACGCGCTGGCTCGCGTACCTCTCGCCGCGCGGCCATTAATGCAAGGAAGGACCAAGCATGTACAAGCTCACCGTTGATAACCTCCACAAGAAGTTCGGCGACAACGAGGTGTTGAAGGGCGTGTCGATGAAGGCGAAAGCCGGCGACGTGATCAGCATCATCGGCTCGAGCGGCTCCGGCAAGAGCACGTTCCTGCGCTGCATCAACTTCCTCGAGCAGCCGTGCTCGGGGCAGATCACGATCGGCAGCGAGCCGATCGAGACCGCGCGCGACCGCAACGGCTCGCTGCGCGTGGCCGACCAGAAGCAGCTGCAGCGGATGCGCACGAAGCTCGCGATGGTGTTCCAGCACTTCAACCTGTGGTCGCACATGACGGTGCTCGAGAACGTGATCGAGGCGCCGATGGCCGTGCTCGGAATCGGCAAGGGCGAAGCGGTCGAGCGCGCGCGCAAGTATCTGGAGAAGGTCGGTCTCGCGCCGCGCGTCGAGGGCATGTATCCGTCGCACCTGTCGGGCGGCCAGCAGCAGCGTGTCGCGATCGCGCGTGCGCTCGCGATGGAGCCCGAGGTGATGCTGTTCGACGAGCCGACTTCCGCGCTCGATCCGGAACTCGTCGGCGAAGTGTTGAAGGTGATGCAGAAGCTGGCCGAGGAAGGCCGCACGATGGTCGTCGTCACGCACGAGATGGGTTTCGCGCGCAACGTGTCGAATCATGTGATCTTCCTGCATCAGGGGAAGATCGAGGAAGAGGGCGATCCGCAGGAGATTCTCGTCAATCCGAAAAGCGAGCGGCTCGGGCAATTCCTGTCGGGGCGGTTGAAGTAAGTCGCACGATCGCGTGCCGCGGCACGCGGTGGTTTTTCGTATCGTTTCTCATTGCTTGTCGGCGCGATCGGTCATCGCGCCGTTTCTATTCCTGACCCTTCTTCTCGCGCACGTTCGCCCGTTCCGGCGGCGTCGCTTCATTCGAAGTCCAGACTGTTGTGCTGCTGAAAGCATCGAAAGCATGCAGGTGCGCAGCCGCCTTCGAGCGGCCGATGTCAAAGATCGTCAATTGCGGGCAGGTGCGGTCCACGGAGACCGGGTGATCGGCGTTAAGCAGATACCAGCCGGATCACCGGCTGACCTATCCCGGAGAAAGTCCATGAACCGCATCGCGAAGATCCTGACGGCCACCGCACTGGCTTGTGCCGTTCTCGTGCCGGCCCTTGCCGAAGCGCACTCGCACCGCGTGTGCCATTTCAATCACCACCACCATCGCGTGTGCCACTGGGTGCACTAAGCAGGGTTTTCCCGGCGCCGCCCCGGAAGGCGAAGACGAAGGGCTTCCATCCGTCGCACGGCAACGCCTGCTCGTAAGCCGGCCGCGCGAGTCCGTCTCGCGCATTGCCCGCAAGTGGTTTGCCGCGCATCACGCCCCGCCGTTTCGGCGGGGCGTTTTTTATTTGGGCTTCGATTCCGCTGCCCGGATCAGGGGCGCAATGGATTTTCCGCGCGCGCCGATCCGCAAACGTTTCACCTTGATTTGCGTCGGAAAAGAGTACGAATTCGCTAAAGGATGCCCGCGCCGATGACGTTAAAACGGGCACGGGGACGACTGTCGATGGCATGCATGCGACATGCGACGTGCAGTCCGAAATAACCAGCGCAGCAGGGGATCGACTTGAACCGTCAGCAATCATGGACGCGCACGGCCGCGCCCGGCGAGATCATCTACTCGGAGGGCTTCGCCGGCGAGCCCGTCATCTTTCTGATCGCCGACGGCAAGGTCGAGCTGTCGACCCGCTGCGAAGACAAGCGCGTCGTCGTCGCGACACTCGGGCGCGGCGAGTTCTTCGGTGAATCCGCGCTGCTCGCGGCCGAGCCTCGCGCGCATACCGCGAAGGCGCTGTCGTTCTGTCAGCTCACGGTCGTGCCGGCCGCGGTGCTCGACGACGAGATCGAGCACGTGTCCGCGCTGCTTCGTCATGTCGTGCGCACGATGATCCGGCGCGTGAAGCGCAAGGACGATCAACTCGCGACCTATACGCACGCCGACTTCATGCCGGGCGTGCTGTCGTATGCGCATGTGCTGTCGCTGATGGCGGGCGCCGACACGCGCGGCTCCGACGACGCGTGGTCGCGCCGGCCGATGCAGGCGCATGCGGCGGAAACATCGGTGCCGCTCGCGGACGTGATTCGCCGCTGCCGCGCGATCGCCGGCCATTCGCGTCCGCACGTGCTCGCGATGCTGCACCGCATGGAGAAGCTCAATCTCGTCACGATCGAAGCCGCGCAGGCCGACCATGCCGGCAGCGCGGGCGATTACGCGGGTTCGTCGGATGCGCGCCAGGTCGTCACGTTCGATGCCGCGCGCGTGATCGATCGCGCGCAGCAGGTCGCAGATCACGATCTCGACCTGTCGATCAACAGCGAGCTGGAGCTGATCGAGCTGGCCGATCTGGAGGCGCTGATCGGCGTCGACCGGAAGCTGCTGCTCAACAAGCTGTCGCACGGCGAAATCGCCGACGAGGTGTTCGCGTTTCGCAAATCGAAGGTGCTCGGCTACGTCGAGCAGAAAGGCGTCGCGTATTTCTCGCGCCGCAGCCCGCGCGCCGGCGGCGACGTGCGCGCGCTCGAGGACATCGTGTGGATCGATCAGCGCACGCTGTTCGACGTGATCAGCGCATTCGACACGTACGATCTCGCGAAGCTGATCGCGAGCCTCGATGATCGCGCGGTGGCCGACAAGCTGTTCTCGGTGATGACGGAGGCGCGGCGCAACGAAGTGTCGTGGGTGATGCGTCGCGAGTTGAAGCTCGATCCGATCGAGATCGAGGAGATCGGGCAGCGCGTGCTCGATGCCGTGCGTGTCGCCAAGGCGCCGGCGCCGTCCGCGCCTCTGGCTGCATCCGACGCGTAACACTCGACCCGACGGAGACGCATATGGACCTGTTGACCCTGGCCGGCGTGGTACTCGGTGGCGCGGCCATCGTATTCGGCTTCGCGCTGGAAGGCGGCCACTTCTCGATGCTGTTCCAGTTCGAGGCGCTTGTCATCGTGCTCGGCGGCACGCTCGGCGCGGTGATGATCCAGAACACGTGGGCGCGCTTCTTCGATGCGGTGAAGCAGTTGCGGCTCGCGTTCGTGCGCGCGCAGGAAGTCGATCGCAAGCACCTGACCGACCTGCTGGAGTGGGGCGATCGCGCGAAGCTCGACGGCTTGCTCGCGTTCGAATCGATGGACGTGAGCGGCATTCATCCGTTCGCGCGGCGCGGGCTGGAACTGCTCGCGAACGGCGTGTCGACCGCCGTGCTCGAGGACGCGCTGCACCGCGAGCTCGACGCCTACGAGCGCAGCCGGCTCGCGGCGGCGCGCGTGTGGCATCAGGCCGGCGGCTATGCGCCGACGTTCGGCATTCTCGGCTCGGTGCTCGGGCTGGTGCAGGTGACGAGCCACATTCTCGAACCGGCGCAGCTCGGGCCCGGCATCGCGGTCGCGTTCATCGCGACGCTCTACGGCCTCGCGTTCGCGAACCTTGTGTTCCTGCCGCTTTACGGCAAGCTGCGCGCGCAGATCGACAGCGAGCTGCGCTTTCGCAAGCTGTATCTCGACGGCTTGCTCGCGATCTCGCGCAAGGAATCGCCGCATACGATCGAAACGCGGCTGACGGGCGACGTGCGCGGCCGCGCGGCTGAATCGCTCGCATGACGCAGCGGGAGCTTCGACATGACGGCTCGAACTGACGGCATGCGTGCGGCTTCGGCCGCGGCCGACCGCGACGACGATGAAGCGGAAGGTACGCAGTCCGGACGCTGGCTGATTTCGTACGCGGATCTCATCACGACGCTGATGGTGTTGTTTCTCGCGCTGTACGTGCTGCAGCTCGCGAAATACAACGCTCTCGATGCGCGATATCAGACCCTCGCGCGGCACGACGGCGGCGCGGCAAGCGTGACTGCGGCCGCACCTGCGACGCCCGAGCGCGCGCCCGCATGGCTGACGTCGCTCGATGCGCTGAAGACGAACGGCCGCATCTCGCTCGTGCGGGCGCCGCACGGCATCGAGATCGGCATCGATGCGAAGATCCTGTTCAACGTCGGCGATGCGCGCCTGCTGCCCGACGCGACGCCGGTGCTGAGCGAAATTGCGCGGGCGCTGAGCGAGCATGCGACGGGCGACATACTCGTCGAGGGGCATACCGACAGCGCGCCGATCGCGAACGCGAAATACGAATCGAACTGGGAGCTGTCATCCGCGCGGGCGGGCAGCGTCGTGCGCTATCTGGCCGATCGCGGCGTCGCGCCCCACCGGCTCGCGGCGATCGGGCGAGCCGACACGCAGCCGCTCGTCGCCGGCGACGATGCGCCCGCGCGGGCGCGCAACCGCCGCGTGACGATCTTCGTCGCATATTGATCGCGCGACGCTCGACGGACACGCCACGCCCGCCCGTCGACGACATATCGGATCCCGCATGACGGACATGTGAAATCGGCGATGCGATTTCGCGCGTGCCTGCCGATAACCCAAGCTGGCTCAGACCGAGCGGTTATCGAGGGTTTCCCATGCATTTCTGGCGCAAGCTGTCCATTCAGAACAAGCTGATTCTCAGCATGACGAGCTGCCTGCTCGTGTTCGTCGCGATCTCGAGCGGGTTGAGCGTCCGCCTGATCGGTCACGCGGTGCGCGATCGCGTCGTCCGCGAAGAGCTGCCGACGGCCGTCAGCGGCATCCGCGCCGACGTGCAGCGGCAGATGGCCGGACCGATCGCCGCGTCGCGCCTGCTCGCGCGCGATGCGTTCCTGCTGCAATGGGAAGCCGACGGCGAGCCCGACGCCGGCACGCGCAACTGGATCCGGCTTGCGAAGAACGTGAAGGACGCGCAGAAGGCGGCGTCCGTGCAGTGGGTGTCGGTGAAGAGCGGCAACTACTACAACGAAGGCGGCCTGCAGCGCAGGGTCACCGGCGACGATCGGTGGTTGACGAACTTCCTCGCATCCGGCAAGGCCTTCGACGTGAACATGGATCGCGAAGTCACGCTCGGCGGCTACATGATGTTCATCAACAGCCGCGTGGAGTTGGACGGCACGCCGATCGGCGCGGCCAGCATGAGCCTGTCCGTCGATGCGCTCGCGAAGGGCATCGCCGCGTACCGGATCGGCGACACCGGCTTCGCGTCCCTCGTGCGGCCGGACGGCGCGATCATGATGCATCGCGATACGTCGCTGATCGACGGCAAGCACTTCCTCAAGGACGAACCAGGCCTGCCTGGCGACGCGGCGTCGACGCTGCTGGCCGGAAAACCGTATGCACACCTGAGCTACGACGGCGACGGCGGTGCGCGCTTCATCGCGACGTCGTTCATTCCGGAGCTGAATGCGTATGTAGTCGTTGAAGTACCGCAGGCCGAGCTCCTCGGCCCGGTCACGCGCGCGATTCGCAGCTCGGCGCTGGTCGCCGCGGTGGTGGGCCTCGGCGTCGCGCTGGTCGTGATCTGGCTGGTCGGGCGCGCGATCGCCGCGCCGATCCGCCGCGCGGCGACGCTGCTGTCGGAGATCGCGAGCGGCCAGGGCGACCTGACGCGCCGGATGACGGTCGAGAGCGACGACGAGATCGGCCAATTGTCGGACGCGTTCAATCGCTTCGTGTCGTCGTTGTCGACGCTCGTGCACCGGATTCGCGCGGCGTCGGCATCGATCGCGACCGGCTCCGCGCAGATCGCGTCGGGCAACGCGGATCTCAGCGAGCGCACCGAAGGACAGTCGAGCAACCTCGAGCGCACGGCGTCGTCGATGGAGGAAATCACGGCGGTCGTTCGCAACAACACCGAAACCGCGACGACGGCCGCGAAGCTGATCACCGGCGCATCCGATACGGCGTCGCGCGGCGGGCAGGTCGTCGGCGAAGTCGTGTCCACGATGGAGCAGATCAGCGATGCGTCGCAACGGATCTCCGAGATCATCGTGATGATCGACAGCATCTCGTTCCAGACGAACATCCTCGCGCTGAATGCCGCGGTCGAGGCGGCACGGGCCGGCGAACAGGGGCGCGGGTTCGCGGTTGTCGCTGCGGAAGTGCGCAACCTCGCGCAGCGCAGCGCGCAGGCTGCGAAGGAGATCAAGGCGCTGATCGAGCACAGCGCGGGCACGGTGAACACCGGATCGCGGCTCGTGAGCGAGGCCGGCAAGGTGATGCGCGATGTCGTGTCGCAGGTGCAGGGCGTCAGCGCGATGATGAGCGAGATCGCCGAGGCGAGCCTGGAGCAGAGCGCGGGCATCGACCAGATCGGCGACGCGGTGCAGTCGCTCGATCAGATGACGCAGCAGAATGCGGCGCTGGTCGAGGAAAGCGCGGCGGCCGCGGAGAGCCTGAAGCAACAGGCGGCGGAACTGACGCGACTGGTGTCGGCGTTCAAGGTCGATGAATGAAGCCTGCGCGACGTTAGAATGAAGCGTTTCTGAGGGACGGCTGCCACGCGATGACGGCAGCCGTTTTCGCTGTCGGCGCGGGGTTCGGTAACGTCATAAAAAATGAAGCGCATATCAAGACTGAAGATCGGGGCGGGGGTGGTGGTGGTCGCGGCGCTGCTCGCCGCGGTCGGGGCGAAGGTGATCGCATCGCCGGCGCAGTCGTATCTTGCCTATCGGAGCAAGGCCGCGGCGAGCCTGGCGGCGGCGCGCATCGAGGATCGGGCGGGCCTCGACAAGCAGTACACGGCCGACGTGAATGCACGGCTCGCGAAGCTGATCGGCACGGTCCGCGCGAGAGGGTTTGCCGCGAAGGCGGAGGGCACCGTGCAGAGTGTCGGCCCTGTCGACGGAATGCCGCCGGGGCCGGACGGGTTGTCCTTCAAGTCGGAGGACGGCAAGACGAATCTCGTCGTCACGACGGTTGCGCTGCTGAAGGCGTGGGCGAGTACCGCGGATGCGGGCATCAAGCCGACCGACGACGTCGCCGCGATGTTCGACAATGAAACGCTTTACACGAACGTGTTCGGCGACGACGCCGCTGCGTTTCGCTTCGCCGAATTGCCCGTCAAGCGGCAGCCGGCCGATGGCGTCGTGAAGGCGTTGCTGCTGGGCGAAAGCCAGGACGGTGTGCCGTACGGGCCGAACACGCTGGCCGTGTCGGTGCGGCAGGGCCAACGGGTGTACATCCTGTGGAAGAGCGTGACGCTGCGTCCGATCGCGGCGTGCAGCGCGGCGCGCGTGCCCGAGGACGCGCGGCAGGCGTGTTTCGCCAAACAGGTGGCGTCCCAGCGGATTTACCCGCGGCTGCTCGCGCAGGCGCAATCGATGGCCGACGCGGTGGCCCGATAGCGGACGGCAGCGAGGCGTGGGCAACGGCAAGCGGGCTACGCCACGCACGCGTCGCCGTCCGTCGGGACGCCGTCCGACGATGGCCTTCAAGGTGAGCGCAACGCCTGCAACCCCAGCGCGAGCGCGTTGAACGGCATCTCCGCGGCGCCCATCGAAAAGCTTGTCGCGTTCGCGCTCGCCCCCGGCATATGCAACAGCGCGTGGACGATCCGCTCGCTCGCATGGCCGTCGCCATACGGATTGCTCGCCCGCGACATTTCCTCATACGCGCTCTCGCTGTCGAACAGCCGCGACGCCTCCCAGATGATCCGTTCCCGATCCGTGCCGACGAGCCGCGCGGTGCCGGCCTGGATCGCTTCGGGGCGCTCGGTCGTCTCGCGCGTGACGAGCACCGGCTTGCCGAGCGCCGGCCCTTCCTCCTGGATGCCGCCCGAGTCGGTAATGATGAAATGCGCGCGTGACATCAGGAATACGAACGAAAGATATTCCTGCGGATCTATCAGGTAAATGTTCGGCACGTCGCCGAGCAATGCACGCGCCGGCTCGCGCACGTTCGGATTCAAGTGCAGCGGATAGACGAACTGCGCATCGCGATAGCGGTTCGCGAGCGCGCTGAGCGCCTCGCAGAAATGCCGGAACGGTTCGCCGAAGCTCTCGCGACGATGGCCGGTGATCAGCACGACGCGACGCGACGGCTCGAGAAACGGAAAGTGCGAGGCGACGGTGTCGTTGAGCTCGGCATTGTGATCGAGCATCCGTCTGACGTCGTGCAGCGCATCGATCACGGTGTTGCCGGTCATCACGACCGCACCCACCGGAATGCCTTCGCTGAACAGGTTGTCGCGCGCCTGGCCGGTCGGTGCGAAATGCCATGACGACACAGCGTCGGTCACGCGGCGATTCAGTTCCTCGGGCCACGGCGACCAGATGTCGCCGCTGCGCAAACCGGCTTCCACGTGTCCGACCGGCAGATAGCGATAGAACGCGGCGAGACTCACGGCCAGCGTCGTCGTCGTATCGCCGTGCACCAGGACGACGTCCGGATGGAAATCCTCGAAAACGACGCCGATCGCCTGCAGGATGCCGGTCGTCACGTCGGTCAGCGTCTGGCTCTGACGCATCAGATTGAGATCGTAGTCGGGCTTGATGCCGAACAACGTGAGGACCTGATCCAGCATTTCCCGATGCTGGGCGGTGACGCATACCCGGGCGTCGACATCCCTGCGCGCCTTGAGTGCGCGCACGAGCGGCGCCATCTTGATGGCTTCCGGCCGAGTCCCGAACACAAGCAAGATCTTTTTCATCGTTATCCTCGTTGAGCTTCTTCGCACCGTACGACCCGGTACCTGGCGCCAAGCAGGGTTGCAGGCGAACCGTCCCGTGCCCGCACGCGGTCGCGCCGACCGGCGCCGGCCGCGCGACATGCGGCGGCGGTGCGGGCGAGCGCGCCGCTTCTGGCCGCGCGGTCTGCGCCGCGCAATCGTCGGACTACGCCCGTTACCTTGGACCTCGTCGATCACGTCATGAGCGTTCCTCGCTGTATCGATCGCCACGTCTTCCGTCACACGTTTCGCACTGCCACGCGGTGGCGCACCCGGCGGGTGTCCCTGCGTTCGATACAGCAATATTCAAACCAGCCGCCCTCCGGAATGGTCCGGATCGCGGGGCCCGCGCGGTTCGTCAAGGAACGTTTCACAACTGCTACGGACGCCCCATCGGCGGGCGGGCGCGATGCAGATAAACGGGTGGCCGTGCGTGCGGTCGGCCCGCTCGCATCACTCGGCGAACAGCGGTGGGTATCGTGCATCGGTGGGCGGTCGAACGTCATGCATCTTTCGAAGCGCATTGAATCGCTTCGATCTGCGAATTTTGTCTGGGCAATGAACGCAGCGTCATCGCGCATCCGATTCCGGTCGAGCACGCGTGATTTCGTCGCCGTGGGGCAGCGCCGGCGCCGTGCGGGCTGACAGGTTCGAAATGTTGCGTATCTGTAACGCGCGGCCGGAATGACGCGGCCGCATCCCGTGTCGCGCCCATCAGTGGCGCACCGCCGCGGGCGCCGCGCACGCTTGCCAACCACGTTCCATGCCACGGCGATTCGCGCTCGGTTATGTTCGTGAGCCGCGTCGCGCAAGGCGACACGCGCGCGATGAGCAGACGATTCGCCGCCGGATGCGCACGCATCGCGCGTCTGGGCCTCGCATGTCGCGGCGAAGCTGATTCGCAGATGAATCAAAAACCCCCGGCGGCGACCCCGACCGCGCGCGCCGCTCGTTGGCCGGCCCTTGCCGCACGCGGCCCGGCGGCCGATGGCTCGCCGCTTGCTTGTTCTGGCCGGACAGGTGCGTTCCGACGTGTTGCAACGACAGCGGACGGAGCGCCACAGCAGCGAATCCGGAAAGCGGCACACCACGCTCGTCCTGCGCGGAAGAAGGCCGCGCATGCGCGGCGAACGTGCAGCCGCTTCCCATTGACATCCGTGCGATCCACGGCCCGGGCTCCAACGCTCGGCGGCCGCCGTCGCCGGCACGGGGCAGGACATGAAGAACCGTCGGTCGGTGTCGCTCTGCATCGAAGGCATTCTGCTGTTGATCGTGCTGGCCTGCTCGCTGGCCGTGCGCGACACCGCCACGCGGCCGGCGGCCGCAGCGGTGCGCGTCGGCATGTCGGCGGCCGATGCGGCCGAGCGCAGCGTGCGCGATGCCGCGCCGCTCGCGGTGCGCGAGTCGACCGATGCGAATGCGCTGCTCCAAACGGCGCGGGCCGACGACGCGCCAATCACGTTCGATCCCGACACGCTGCTGTTGCCATGCGTCGCGTACCTGTGGCTGTTCACGCTGCTGACGTGCGTCTACGCCGCGCGGCATTACGTGTTCAGTCTCGACCGCCTGTTCAAGCCGCAGCACGCGCCTTATCAGACGATTACCCACGGCGAATGGCCGCGGCTCACGGTGTTCGTCGCCGCGCACAACGAGGAGGCCGTCGTCGTCGATTGCCTGATGGCGTTGCTCGCGACGACTTATCCGCGTGACCGGCTGACGATCATTCCGGTCAACGACCGTTCGACCGACAACACGCGTGCGCTGATCGACGAGGTGCAGGCGCTGGCACCCGATCTGATCACGCCGTTTCACCGCGAGAGTGGCAAGCCGGGCAAGGCCGCCGCGCTGAAGGACGCGCTGCGTTTCATCCGCGGCGACATCATGGTGGTGTTCGACGCCGACTACCTGCCGCGCCCCGGGCTGCTGAAGGAGCTCGTCGCGCCGTTCTTCGATCCGGAAGTCGGCGCGGTGATGGGCCGTGTCGTGCCGCAGAACGCCGACAGCAACCTGCTCGCACGGTTGCTCGATCTCGAGCGCGCGGGCGGCTACCAGGTCAACCAGCAAGCGCGCAACAACCTGAACCTGGTGCCGCAATACGGCGGCACCGTCGGCGGCATCCGCAAGAGCGCGCTCGACGCGGTCGGCGGCTGGTGCGACGACACGCTCGCCGAGGATACCGACATGACCTATCGCCTGTTGTTGAGCGACTGGCGCACGGTCTACCTGAATCACGCCGAATGCTACGAGGAAGTGCCCGAGCGCTGGGCGGTGCGCGCGCGGCAACTGACGCGCTGGGCGAAGGGCCATAACCAGACGCTGCTGCGCTATATCGGCCCGGTGTTGCGCAATCCGCTGCTCTCGCGGCGCTGCCGCCTCGACGGCGCGCTGCTGCTCGGCGTGTTCCTGATGCCCGCGCTGCTCGCGATCGCATGGGCAACCGCGATCACGCTCTATCTGCTCAACGGCGTCAACTCGACGGCGCTCGGCCTGCTCGTGTCGCTGTTCGCGCTGTTCGGCTTCAGCACCTTCGGCAATTTCGGCGTGTTCTTCGAGATCGTCGTCGCCGCCCGGCTCGACGGTCGCGCGACCCGCCTGCGGCTCGTACCGGTCAACGTGGTCGGCTTTTGCGTGACGATCGCGGCGGTGGTCTCCGCGCTGTGGGGGCTCGCGCTCGACGCCGCGTTGCGCCGCGAACTGAAATGGGACAAGACCGAGCGCTTTCGCCGGCAACTGAAACCGGGGCGATGAACGATGACGACCTTCAATGTGATGGTGCCGGTGGCCGGGGTGCTCAGCCTGCCGTTCCTGCCGTTGCTGCATGAACTGATCCGGCGCAGCGACGTGGCGGCGCTGCCGATCGGCGACGGACCGTTCGTCGACCAGGCGCTGCTCGCCGCGCGCTGGCACGATGCGCTGCGCATGCACGCCGACGATGCGCCGCCGGCCGATCCGTCCGCCGCGCCGCCGTGGCACGCGCTGGGGCTGCTGGTGCGGCATGACGAAGAGATTCGCGTGTTGCGTCACGAGCATTGCGACGACGTGCTGTACGCGGATCGCGCGATCACGCTCGACGGCGGCGCGCGGGCCGCGTATGCGTTCGCCGAGCAGCGCATCGACATTCACGCGGGCGCGACGATCGGCATGCTCGCGCACGCGTCGCACATCGACGTCGAAAGCGCGGTGCTGCGCGGCGTCGTGGTCGGCGGGACGATGTACCTGCACGGCGCGGGCGGCTTCGTGTGCCTGTACGGCGAGCCGATCGTGTTCGGCAAGGCGCCGGAGCTGCCGGCCGCCGATACGGCCGGCACGCCGCGCCGCGCGGTCTCGCTGACGCGCCACTTCGCGAAGCTGCCGTATCGCTACGTGCATGGCCGCTACCTGCTGCCCTGCGATGTGCGTCTGCCCGCGCACACGGTCGTGCAGGGCAACCTCGTGGTGGACGGCACGCTGGTGCTCGGCGACGGCTGCGTGCTGCGCGGCAGCGTCAAGGCGCATCGCGTCGAGCTCGAACGCCACGCATTCCTGCACGGCGCCGTGTTCGCGCGGGACGACGTGCTGCTCGCGAGCGGCAGCTGCATCGACGGGGTCGTGTCCGCCGGCGGCCTGCTGCGCCTGACCGGCGGGCGCATCGGCGCCCCCGGCCATCCTGTCAGCGCATGCGCACGCGACGTCTCGGTCATCGGTCATGCCTGCGTGCACGGCGACCTCGTCGCCTGCCGCAGCGGCTGGTTCCACGCATCCCGTTAAGGAGCGCCTTCTCATGTCCGATCGTTCCCGTCGTCGCGGCGCGCGCGCGCCGGTCGCCGCCCTGGCGGTGCTGTACGGCGTCGCCGTCGGCCCGCTGCCGGCGCTCGCGGCGCAGCCGGATGATGCCGGCGCGCCGCCACCCGCGCAGTCGCCCGACGTTGCGGCGCCCGTCGCCGTGCCCGTCTCCTCGCCCGTCATCGTGCCGCGCACGCTCGACGCTCCCGTGTTCGTGCGCGTGACGCCGGAAGGCTTGCCGGATGGCATGTCGCTCGCCGAATTCACACCCGAGGATACGAATCGGCCGCCGTTGCCCGACGCCGTGATCGCGCACGTGCAGGCGCCGAGCGAATCGCATGCCGAGATGTCGCTCGGCGTGTCCAGCGCGCACCTGACGCACGGGTATGGCAACTGGTACGGCGTGCATGTGCGCGGCATCTATCAGGACGGCGGCCGCACGATACTCGGCGAGCTGGCGCAACTGCACCGTTTCGGCGAGAACACGCAGCTCGGCTCGCTGACGTACGTGCAGGACATGGGACCGAACTGGTTCGGCGGCATCGGCTTTGCCGGCACCACGTCCGGGACGATCCTGCCGAGCGCGCGCGTCGATCTGTCGATCAACCGCAAGTTGCTGCCCGACCGGTCGCTGATCGTGTCGCTGGGCGCCGGCTACGCACGCAACCGCAGCGGCCACAAGGATCAGCTGTATCACGCCGGCGTGATCTGGTACGCGCTGCCGAAGTGGATCTTCGAGGCGGGCGCGAACTATACGGTCGATTCGCCGGGTTCGGTGAAAGCGCCCCAGTACTACGGCGCCGTCACCTACGGCGAAGTCGGCAAGAGCGTGATCGTGTTGCGCGGCGGGTTCGGCCGCGAGGCGTACCAGATCACCGGCTCCGGCTCGCAGATCGCGGATTTCCGCAGTCACGAGCTTTCCGCGAAGTGGCGCTACTGGTTCACGCGCAAGTGGGGTACCCAACTCGAATTCGACTACTACCATAACCCCTACTATTCACGGATCGGCGGCGAGCTGAGCGTGTTCTATCGTTGGTAGCGGGGACGGGGGCCATGCAGACGCATCCCGTCCGTCCTCCTGTCGACCGCTCGCTGCGGATCCACCCGCACCCGCAGCGCTGGCTGACGTCGATCGTGCTGCTGACACCGACGCTCTATGCGTTGCTGTGGCTCGGCCTGCCGATGGCGTGGCGCTACTGGCGCGCGGTCCTCGCATGGGGCGCGCACGAGCTCGACCCGGCGCTGCACGTGATCGCCCTCGGCTACCCGCCCGATGCGCCGCGCGTACTGCTGCTGTCGATCGACCTTGCCGCGCGGATGCCGAGCGCAATGCAGCTTGCCGTGACCGCGGCAATTTGCGCGATCGGCTTCGGCGCGTCGTTTTTCCGGCGGGCAAACTGGTTGCCCGTTGCATATCTGTTACGTATCGCGAGCTTCACGCAGCTGCTGATCTGCGCGTATTTCTGGCTGGCGCCGGGTGCGTTTCCGTACGTGCCGATGCTGCATCTGCGCGACATGTTCGTGCTGCACGGCGCGGCGATCGCGGTGATTCCGCTGGTGATGGCGGCGCTTTACTACCCGCTCGACTTCTCGCTGCTGCAAAAGATCGTCGCATCGGTGCTCGTGGTCGGCTATTTCGTGTTCGCGCTGCCGTTCGTGATGCTGCTGCACGCGGTCATCATCCATCACGGCTCGCTGCTGTTTCTGCCGTTCTGCTATTTCCTGCTCGGTGGGCCGCTGCTGATCGGTCTGCTGGTCACGCTCTACACCTACTGCGCGAGCTGGCCCGGCTCGCTGACGAATCCTTAGATGGTTCGCGCGGAGATCGCGCGCAAACGCCGCCGTATCAGCGATGAAACGATTCGGCCGCGTTTTCGGCCGGCCTGTCGGGAGCCCGACGCACGAAGCGAGCGCGACCGGGGCTCTGGCGCCAATGGCACGTTGTTCGCTTCTTCTCCTTCGTCGCATCGATTCGTTTTCCACGGAGAAGACGGCGCGGCACGCCAGGACGGATTCACCGGTCCGGCTGCCGATGGCAGATGCCGTTCGATGCTCGACGAACCGGGCAGCCCCACACATCCACCGGGCAAGGTTGGTTGACCTGACGGCACGCGCAGCGCTGCCGCCGCGCGCCACTCATTCCTGGAGCGAGGAGCACACCATGTTGGCAAAGTCAGGCAAGTTCTTGCGGATTCTGTTTGCGTTGTTCGCGCTCGCGATCGCATTCAGTCCGGGCGTCGTCCGGGCGGCCACCAACCAGCTGCTGCTACTGGTGCCCGACACGCTGACACTGCCGGATCCGCGCGTGTCCGCGTGGCTCGATACCGCGCAGGAAGAAGGGTTGCAGATCACGGTGATGACCGACAGTCAGTTCATGGCCGCCGGCTCGACGCTGTCGCAGTATCCAGGCCTGATCCTGCCGGACCAGATTCATACGACGGCCGCCGACACGCTCGTGACGGCAATCCAGAACTACGCGCTGAATGGCGGCAAGGTGATGCTCGTCTATGATTTCGGCGTGCTGAACTCGGCGGGCTTCTATGTGAGCCCGAAATCGCGCTTCAGCAGCATGGCCGGCGTCGACTACGTGCTGTATGACCAATACGGCGGCAACATGATCGGCCTCGGCACCGTGACCGGCATGAGCAGCTGGCTGCGCACGCTGCAGGTGCCTCCGGGCAAGTCGATGGCCTGGACGACGACCGCGTCGGGCACGACCGCCGGGCCCGCTACGTCGTTCGCGTCGACGAGCAGCTCCGGCACGTCGACGACTTCGGCATCGACGGGGTCCCCGTCCGGCAGCGCGCTGTTCCTGCCCGCAAGCCCGTCGAACCCGGGCGGCCTCGCGAACTACAACCACGGCGCGTGGTTCCAGTATTCGACGCCGCCCACCGGCAGCGGCGTGCTGAGCCAGTCCCTCCCGAAGATCACGGGCGCCGTGACCGGCAAGCTGAAGAAGACCACTTCGTATAGCGCCGGGTCGCTGCTGAGCACCGCGACGGGCACGACGGCCAACACGCTGGCATCCACGCTGGCGACCACCACCGACACGCTCGAAGGGATCTCCGGCTACGTATACGGCTTCCTGACCTATCCGAGCTTCGTCACGCAAGGCACGTACACCGGCACCACGATCCTGACCTCGCCGACGTTCGGGCTGGTATCGGGCTACAACACGTACGGCAACGGCGGCGTGCTGTTCGTCAACCTGCCGCTGGCCTACCTCGACGGCCAGACCGACGGGATGCTGATCCACGGCTACCTGCATTATTTCGGCACGAAGCTGCTGAACCTGCCGTCACTGTCGCCGTTGCCGAACGCGCAGGCTGGGCTCGTGTTCAACTGGCACTTCTGCGCGGGCGACCAGATCCAGCCGGCGCTTTACCTGAAGAGCCTTGGCGTCTGGAACAACGGGCCGTTCTCGCTCGTGGTGACGGCTGGCCCGGACGAGGCAACCTTCGGTGACGGAAACGGCATCAATCTCGCCAACAATCCGACCGCGCAGAATCTCCTCAAGTACTTCCTGCTCAAGGGGCATCATGTCGGCAGCCACGGCGGCTGGATCCACGACTACTGGGGCGCGAATGCGAGTGAAACGAACGCGAGCACGTTCACGCAATACCTGGTGATGAACCACCAGGCCGTGCAGGCCGTGACCGCCCAGCCGGACGTCGAATACGCGGCGCCGGAAGGCAACACGCCGACCTGGTCGGTGAACTGGCTCGAAAGCAACGGTTTCAACGGGTACTACTTCACCGGCCACACCGGCTCGGCGCCGACCCGCGCATATCGCAACGGCGCGATGCTGAACCCGGGCCTGTGGGCTTATCCGGTGATGCCGTTCGGCAAGTACGCGACGTTCGAGGAGTTCCAGCAGTATGCGGTGCCGACGAGTGACGTGAACAACTGGTACGCGTCGCTGATGAACTTCGTCGTCGCGAACCGCACGAGCCGGCTGATCTATGCGCACCCGCTTGGCGCGTCATCCTACACGTCGACGCTGTCCGCGATCTTCTCGCAGGCCAACACGCTGAAGCTGACCGGGCAGTTCAGGTGGTACACGATGACCGACATCACGGTGTTCGACCGCGCACGGCTGAACGTCACGTGGTCGGCCACCGACACGGGCAGCGGCTGGGCATTCTCGGCCAGCCACCCGACGAGCCTCGCGAAAATGACGTGGCTGCTGCCGAAGGCCAGCTTCGGGACGCCGATCATCACGCAAGGCACCGGCACCATCGGCATCACAGACTCGACGTACTGGCTCGTGACCGCGACCAGCGGCACCAGCCTCAAGTTCAGCAGCGTCAAGCTGCACTGAGCCACACCGTCGACCCGTTCGCCGGACGCGACGCGGCCAACGCCGCGCCCGGCGACGATTGCGCAGGACTACCGCGCAGGAGCCCCACATCATGAACTGGCCCGCGCTTTTCCCCGCCGCACGCACGTGCTTGGCGGCCACCGTCAGGCTGTGCCATGCGTGGCGCGTTGCCTGCTGCGTCGCCGCGTGCTGCTCCGTGCTGCACGCGGGCGCCGCCGAACTCCAGCTCAACGGGCTGTATCAACGCCCGGACGGCGCGATCACCGTCCGCCTGAACGGGGCCGGCATCGATCCTTATTTCGCGGCGAAGGCTCTGCTTGCCGCGGCCGATACGCGGATGGACGCCCGTCAATCGGCACTCGCGTGGATTGCATGGCTGTTGCCGCGCCAGCGCCCGGACGGCGGCTTCGACCGCTATTGCGTGAAGGACGGCATGACGAACCGGTGCGCGGAAGCCGACGCGGACGACGCGATGATGGCGACCTGGATCGAGCTGCTCGCGCGCTTCGCCCCGCCCGACGGGATGCCGGCCGCGTGGGAACTCAGCCTGAACCGCGCGGGCGCCCACCTCGACGCGCTGCTCGACAAGCCGAGCGGCGTCTATCAGATCTCCTCGTCGCTGCATGTCGCGCTGCTGATGGACAACGTCGAGGTGCACAGCGCGTTCCAGGCGTTCGCCGCGTATTACATGCGCCGCGGCGACTCCGCGCGTGCGGCGCCGTGGAGCCAGCGCGCCGACCGGCTGTCGTCGGCGATCGTGAAGGTGTTCTGGCGCGGCTCGCAATCCGGCTTTCGCGCGAGCACGCAGAAGATCAGCGACGCGAGCTTCTATCCGGCGAAGGTCGCGCAGATTTTCCCGATCCTGTCGGGCATCCAGGTGCCGGACCAGTCTAACGACAGGATCTATGCGCAGTGGATGCAGAAGTACGGCAAGACCTGGATGCAACTCGCCGGCTCCGATTTTCCGTGGGGGCTGATCGCGCTGGTCGCATACAAGATGAACGACTGGAACACCGTTGCCTGCTGGTATGCCCGCTCGGGCCCGTACCGTCACGGCCCGCACTGGAATGTACTGGAGGAGGCACTGTACCTGGCATTCGAAAACAGGATGACCGACCCGCTCGCGCCCGCCAAATGCGGGTTCACGACGGCGGAGGTCACGGTGACCGGATCGCGCTGATACAACGGCGCACGGTTCGGCCCGCGGTTCATGAACGGACAAAGGGAAGGAGACGTGTCATGTGTGGCATCGTCGGCGCGGTCGCGCAACGGAACATCGTTCCGATTCTGATCGAAGGTTTGCGCCGCCTCGAATATCGAGGCTACGACTCATGCGGCGTGGCGACCGTCGTCGATGGCCACGCGCGCCGCGAGCGCAGCGTGTCGCGCGTCGCGGATCTCGACGCGCACGTGCGCAGCGCCGGGCTGTCCGGCACCACCGGCATCGCGCACACCCGCTGGGCGACGCACGGCGCGCCCGCCACCTGCAACGCACATCCGATCTTCTCGCGCGACGAAATCGCGCTCGTGCACAACGGCATCATCGAGAATCACGAAACGTTGCGCAGGCAACTGTCTGACGAGCACTACGAATTCGACGGACAGACCGACACCGAGGTCGTCGCCCACCTGATCCACAGCAAGTATCGCGGCGACCTGCTCGCCGCCGTGCGCGATGCGACGTCGCAGCTGCACGGCGCGTACGCGATCGCGGTCTTCAGCAAGCACGAGCCGCAGCGGCTGATCGGCGCGCGTGTCGGCTCGCCGCTCGTCGTCGGCCTGAAGGACGACGAATGTTTTCTCGCGTCCGACGCGCTCGCGCTCGCCGGCATCACCGATCGCTTCATCTTTCTCGAGGAAGGCGACATCGTCGAGCTGACGCCGGGCGGCGTGCGAATTCTCGAGCGCGGCGGCACGCCGGTCGATCGCCCGATCCAGACCGTCTCGTCGACGCAGGGCGTGGTCGAGCTCGGGCCGTACCGGCATTTCATGCAGAAGGAAATCTTCGAGCAACCGCAGGCCGTGGCCGCGACCATTCCCGATGCGGGGCTGTTCGATCCGGCGGCATTCGGCCCGGATGCCGCGCGGGCGTTCGAGCAGATCGACAACGTGCTGATTCTCGCGTGCGGCACGAGCTACTATTCCGGCCTGACTGCGCGCCGCTGGCTCGAGACGATCGCGCGCCTGCCCGCGCAGGTCGAGATCGCGAGCGAATACCGTTACAGCGACGCGCTCGCGCTGCCGAATACGCTGGTGATCAGCGTGTCGCAATCGGGCGAGACCGCCGACACGCTTGCCGCGCTCAAGTACACGCAGGCGCTCGGTCATGTCGACACGCTCGCGATCTGCAACGTGCCGACCAGCGCGATGGTGCGTCAGACCAGCCTGCGGTTCCTGACGCGCGCCGGCCCGGAAATCGGCGTCGCGTCGACCAAGGCGTTCACGACGCAGCTCGTCGCGCTGTTCATACTCGCGGTGACGCTCGGCCGGCTGCGCGGCTATGTCGACGATGCGCAGCTCGCCCGCTATGCGACGCAACTGCGACGATTGCCGGACGCGCTCGAGGACGTGCTCGGGCTGGAGCCGCAGATCGAGCGCTGGGCGGTGGAGTTCTCGCGGCACGAGAATGCGCTGTTTCTGGGGCGCGGGCTGCATTACCCGATCGCGCTCGAAGGGGCGCTGAAGCTCAAGGAGATTTCATATATCCACGCGGAAGCGTATCCGGCCGGCGAGCTGAAGCACGGGCCGCTCGCGCTCGTGACGCACGCGATGCCGGTCGCGACGATCGCGCCGAACGACGCGCTGCTCGAGAAGCTCAAGTCGAACATGCAGGAGGTGCGGGCGCGCGGCGGGCAGCTTTACGTGTTCGCCGATGCCGATACGCGGATCGACAACGGCGAAGGCGTGTCGGTGCTGAGGATGCCGGATTACTACGGGCTGCTGTCGCCGATCCTGCACGTCGTGCCGCTGCAGTTGCTCGCCTATCACGCGGCGTGCCTGCGCGGCGCGGATATCGACAAGCCGAGGAATCTCGCGAAATCGGTGACGGTGGAGTGACGGGAAGGGGGCGCGACGGGGCTGCTTCGGTGAGATGCGGAGCGGCCTCGGAATGGCGGCGCGCAAACCGACGCGATTCGTGCGCGGCCGCCCGGTCCGTTACGATTTCGCGTCGTCGGCTGGAGCGTCGTCGTCGATGCGGAACACGATCGGATCGCGCGGATAGTGCTTGATATCCGGCGATAAAGCGTACCTGCCCTCGGTCCGGTAATACGCGAAGGAAATGATCAGGATCGCCAGCGAAAAGGGCAGCGACATGCGCCCCCATGCCCAGAAGGCGAGAAGCCCGAGCGCGCCGATGATCGAAAAAGCGATCATCGCCGGGCGCCGTGCTGTTGCGAGCGGCTGCCAGGTTTCAGGGTGAATCCCCGCGGCGATGAACGTCCTCGGATTGAAACGCAGCCCCTGATGCGCCAGGCCGCACAGCAGCGCGACAACCAGTTCGTGATGATTCTTGAAGCGAACGCAGCGAATGGCACTGTCGGCGTCGTAATCCACGAGACTCGTGCGCAGCGTGAATCGCGTCGCCGGTTCGCGCCTGGCACCGCGTCGCCAGAACTGGAAACTCGCCGGGCGCATGGCCACTCGGGATGCCGTGTCGTATTCGACATCGCAGCGCAGGTCCTGGCTGGGTACGACATCGCGCCATTCGATGTGACGTTCCTGCTGCAGGGCCGCCGCATTCGAGCGCTTGCCGATCCCATATCGGAAGCCGGTTGCATCGACATGAAACCAGCCGCCGGTATTCCTCATGGCCCGAATGACGACGACCACCGCCCACGCGAGGCAGCCCAATATGCCGAGCCACAAAACGAATCCAATGAAGCCGCCTCGCGCGAAAGACGCATCGCCGAAGGGCGCGGTGAGCAGCCCGACGAACATCGTGCCGAAAAACAGCAGGAAGCCGATATTGACCAGATAGGTATTGAACAGGTCGGGAATCCCGTCACACGACGGAATCTGCCGAAGATGCGCCGGTAGCGTAATGACGCGCGGGTTCGCACCGGTGCCCTGTCTTGATGGGTTCGACGTGTCGGCGATGCCGGACGACAGGGTGCCGTCTGAGCGGGTGGTCATGGCGCGTGGCCCTTTTCCGGAGGAGGTGTTCTGGAGATCGACGATTGATCAGATGTTAGTCGATCTCGCGGAATGGCTCGCATCCCGCATCCGGAATTCGCATGAATGCGAAAGGCGAAAAAATCCGGCCCATTGTTCGCGCCTGTGTCGGAAATCGAGTAGACGATGTTGGTCGGATATCGCGGGCTGCTCACGAAGCGGTGCACTCACAACGCCGCCATTCGTGCGAACATTCACCCTCCATCCGACCACCGAACCCGAGACCGTCGTGATCCGATCGAATCCCGAGGACCATCCGCAATCCGGTCATCCACCGTGGATGTCCGTCGCACTGGCCGAGCTGGGCATCCGCCGTTTCCCGCCCGGCAGCATCAATCCGCGTATCGTCGAATACAACAACCACACGAATCTCGTCGGCTACGACGACAAGATTTCGTGGTGCTCGTCGTTCGTCAACTGGTGCATGACGCATGCCGGCATCCGCGGCACGGGGTCGGCGCTCGCGCGTTCGTGGCTCGAGTGGGGGCGGCCGCTGACGCGCCCGGTGTACGGCTGCATTGCGATCCTCACGCGCGACGATCCCGCGAGCTGGAAAGGCCACGTCGGGTTCTATCTGCGTCATGACGACGAGCACGTGCATCTGATCGGCGGCAATCAGCTGGACGAGGTGCGCGAACTCGCGTATCCGCTGAGCGAGGTGATCGGCTACCGGTGGCCCGACGCCGGCTGATCGCGCCGCCGGCACGGCACTCGATGCATGCCCGGGCTACAGAGCCGGCGCCGCAGGGTTGCCGCGGTCAGTCCGTCGCGGCCGCGACCGCTTGCGTGTCCGTCCCGCCCGCCGCATCGTTCCTGCTCCACCCGCCGCCAAGCGACCGATACAACGCGACCGCGGCCAGCGCATGCTCGCGCCTCACCTGATTGAGCGCATCCGAGTCCCGCAGATAGACCTCCTGCGCGGACAGCACGTCCAGAAAATCCGTCGCGCCGCCCTTGTAGAGCTGATTCGCCAGCCCGAGCGCCTTGTCCGACGCCGCGAGCGCGCTATCGAGCCGCCGTGTCGCTTCATCGCTGCTGACGAGGTTTGCGCGCGCATCCTCCACTTCCCGCAGCGCCTGCAGCATCGTCTGCCGCAAGCCGAGTTCCGACTCGCGCATCCGGCTTTCGCTCTGCGTGATGTCGGCCGTGATCCGCCCCGCGTTGAAGATCGGGCTGGTCGCGCTCAGCGCCGCGCTGAACAGGTTGTCGGTCAGCGTCGGCAAGCCGAGGTACGACGCGGCAAGAATCCCGTCCGCCAGGTTCAGCGAGAACTTCGGATACCGCTCGGCCTTCGCGACACCGACCTGCGCCGCGCGCCGTTCGACCTGCGCGTAAGCGGTGAGCACGTCGGGCCGTCGCAGCAGCGCCTGCGACGGCAGCGTGGCGGGCGACCCGGCGGGCGGCGCGGGAATCGCGCCGGCCTGCGCGAGCACGAGCCGGTCGACCGACTCGGGCGTGCGGCCCGAATACACGGCGATCAGGTTGAGCTGATGCGCGATCTGCGCCTGCGTCGGCGGAATCCGCGCTTCGAGCGCATCGAGCTGGTTCTGCGCGCGCGTGACGTCGAGTTCCGTGGACAGCCCGAACGCCTGGCGCTTGCGCGTGAGCTCGAGCGCATGCTGACGGATCGCCGCGTTGTCCTGCAGGATCTTCAGTTCCTGCTGCGCCCAGCGCAGGTCGATGTACGCGGACGCCGCATCGGCCGCAAGCGCGAGCCGCATTGCATCTTCCGCATGCTGTTGTCCGACCAGCCCGGCTTGCGCCGCGAGCAGGTCGAGCCGTTCGCCGCCGAACACGTCCGGCGACCAGCTCAGCGCGAGCCCGATGCCGGCCTGCCGCACGTAGCCGAGCGGCGGCGGCGTGTTCTGGCGCGCGTCGGACGCATGCGCGGTCGCGTCGAGTTCGGGCAGCAGCGCCGCGCGCTTCTGCACGGTCAGCGCCTGCGCCTGCTTCACGCGCTCGGTGGCGGCCTGCAGATCGAGGTTGCCGTCGAGCACGGTCGCGATCAGCCGGTCGAGCACGGGATCGTGGAAGCGCGCCCACCACGCGGCGGCGTCGATGTCCGCGCGCGGCACGTCGGTGTCCCACGCGGCGGGCGCGAGCGATTGAACGGAATCGTGCAGCGCGGGGTGCTGCGCGGGCTGCACCGCGCAGCCGGCGGCGAGCGCGCTGACGGCCAGCGCGACGAGTAGCTTTTTCATGGCGATGACCTCGGCTTCAGTGCGCGTCCGGCGGCGGCGCGTTCAGGGTAATGGGACGGGAAAACGCGACGGCGATCAGCGCGACGATGAAGCACAGCGACAGCGTGTAGTACGCATCCGCGTAGGTGAGCGTCAGCGCTTCGCGATAGATCAGGCGATGCAGGTTCGCGAGGCCGGCCTGGGCGGTATCCAGCGTGTTGCCGGCCACCGAGGTCCAGTACGCGGCCTGGCGATCGAGCAGCGACGCGACCTGCGGCTCGCCGGCGCTCACGTGCTCGTTCAGCCGCAGGTAGTGAAAGTTCAGCCGGTCGTTGAGCATCGTCGCGCTCACCGCGATGCCGATCGCGCCGCCCAGGTTGCGCATCAGGTTGAACAGGCCGCTCGCCGATTTCAGCCGCGACTGCGGCAGCGAGCCCAAGGCCATCGTCACGATCGGCGGCACGCTGAACTGCTGGCCGATGCCGCGCAATGCCTGCGGCAGCAGCAGTTCCCGCCAGCCCCAGTCGTGCGTGATCGGCGTGTACAGGTAGCAGCCGAGGCCGAAGCAGATAAGCCCGAACACGAGCAGCGCGCGCATGCTGAAGTAGCGCGCGGCGAACGCATACGCGCAGAGCGCGACCAGCTGGAACGCGCCGACCGACAGCAGCGCGATGCCGATCTGCAGCGAACTGAACGCACGCACCTGCGACAGGAACAGCGGCGTGAGGAACACCGTCACGAAGATGCCGATGCCCGTCACGAACGACAGCAGGCTGCCGATCCCGAAGTTGCGCACGGCGAGCGCGCGCAGGTCGACGACCGGATCGTCCGCGGTCAGCGCGTGCACGATGAACAGGAAGCCGCAGATGGCGGAGATCCACGCGCAGATCACGATCGCGTCGTCGCTGAACCAGTTCTTGCGCGGCCCTTCCTCCAGCACGTATTCGAGGCAGCCGAGGAAGCCCGACATCAGCGCGATGCCGAGATAGTCGCCGCGCTTGAGGAGGCTCGGGTCGGGTTCGTCGATATGTACGTAGCGCGGTACCAGCACGGCCACGGCGATGCCCGGCACGAGGTTCAGGTAGAACAGCCAGTGCCACGACCATTGATCGGTGATCCAGCCGCCGATCACCGGCCCGATCGCCGGCGCGAGCGACGCGAGCGCACCGATCGTCGTCGACGCGATCAGCCGCTGCCTGCCCGGGAACAGCACGAACGCGGTCGTGAACACGGTCGGGATCATCGCGGCGCCGAGCGCGCCCTGCAGCCCGCGGAACAGGATCATCGAGTTGATGTCCCACGCGAGCCCGCACAGCATGCTCGTGATCGTGAAGCCGACGGCCGACGCGACGAACAGCCAGCGCGTCGACATCACCTTCGACAGCCAGCCCGACATCGGGATCACGATGATCTCGGCGATCAGGTAGGCCGTCTGCACCCACGACAGCTCGTCCTGGCTGGCGGACAGGCCGCCGCCGATGTCGCGCAGCGACGACGCGACGATCTGGATGTCGAGCGTCGCCATGAAGAAGCCGACGCACATCAGCGCGAACGCGAAGACGCGCTGCTTCGTCGGTTGCGACGCGGGGTCGCCGGAAAACGCGGTGGTCATGGTCGGCTCCCGTTCAGTTCGCGTGATCGGTGTGGACCGTCACGGCCGCGGACAGGCCGGGGCGCAGCACGTGCTCGAGGCCTGGCTGCGGATCGAGATGCACGCGCACCGGCACGCGCTGGACGATCTTCGTGAAGTTGCCGGTCGCGTTCTCGGGCGGCAGCACGCTGAAGGTCGCGCCGGTCGCGGGCGCGAGGCTGTCGACGCGGCCGCGCAGGCGCGTGCTCGACGCATCGAGCGTGACGTCGACGCGATCGCCCGCGCGCATCTTGCGCAGCTGGTCTTCCTTGAAGTTCGCGTCGATCCATAGCCCCGACGCGGGCACGACCGTCAGCAGCGGCACGCCGACATTCGCGAGCATCCCGACGCGGCTCGTACGGTTGCCGACGTAGCCGTCGACCGGCGAGCGGATCGTCGTGTACTCGACGTTCAGCGCGGCGACGCGTTGCGCGGCGAGCGCCGTGTTCACGCGGGCCCGCGCATCGGCGAGCTGCGCGCCGAGCACGTCGAGCTGCCGCTTCGACGCGAGCAGCGCGGCGTCGCTGCGGGCGACGGCCGCGTCCGCCTTCGAATAGTCGGCATCCGCGCGCTCGACGATCTGGTTCGACACCGCATCGGATTTGACGAGCTCGCGGTAGCGCACGCGGTCGGACGACGCCCGCGTGAGCTCGGCCGACGACGCATTGCGGTCCGCCGCGTGCTGGCCGATCACCGCGTATTGCAGCTGCTGCTTCGCTTCGAGTTCCGTCACCGCGGAGCGCGCGCTGTCGACTTCCGCATCGGCTTGCGCGAGCTTCGCATCATAGTCGCGCGCATCGAGCTGCACGAGCACGTCGCCGGCCTTCACGCGCTGGTTGTCGGTCACGAGGATCTTGTCGACGAAGCCGTTCACCTTCGGCGCGAGCACGGTGACGTCGCCGCCGACATACGCATCGTCGGTGCTTTCCTGGAAGCGCAGCACGAACAGCCAGTCGAGCGCGGCCGCGGCCACGACGACCACCACGGCGCCCACGGCGATGCGCATCCACGGCACGCGGCGCTGCTGCTTCGCGGGCGGGTCGATTGTGGCTGCTTCGCGGGAAGCAGCGGCTTGGGTCGTTTCCATCGAGTCACCTATGTATATGCACTTATCAAAACGATCGACGACATCGCATCGATCGGGAAAGAGGCTAGCGCTCCGGCAGGTTGTGCGTGATCCGAAACAATTCGTCTCTGAGGCGGGCCGCCTGGGCCGACCCGAACCGCTGCTCGAACGCTTGCTGCGCGGCGAGCCAGTGCACATGCGCGTCGGCGATCCTGGCTTCGCCGTGCTCGGTCAGCGCGAACGTCTGGCGGCGGCAGCGCGGCTCCATCCGGCCCGTCACGAGCGCCGCGCCGATCAGCGGCTTGAGCGCGCGCAGGAGCGCCGTGCGCTCGATCACCAGCACCGCCGACAGCGTCGCCATCGTCAGGCCCGGGCGCTCCCGCAGCAGCGCGAGAATGCTGTACTGCGACGGCGTGACGCCCGCCCGCGACAGATAGCGCTCGTAGAACTGCGAGATTCGCCGCGCGGCCTGCCGGATCGCGAAGCAATCGTCATCGGTGAGGGTGGTCGTGTGCATGTGCACATATTAGGTGGCGAGCCGGCTCGAAGCGAGCGGCGGCGCGGGATCAGATTGGTGTCGTGGCTGTACCAATCGGCGGCCGGACGGCGCGTTTTCGCGCCGGATCACGCGGCGGCGGGAACAATCCGGCCGTCGTGGTCGCAGTACGCGGCCGTGTAGTCGATGAACGCCTTGACCTTCGCGGGCAGCAGCGCGCGGTTCGCGTAAGCGAGCTTGATCTCCACGAATGCGTCGACCAGATCGGCGCCTTCGAGCAGCTGCACGAGGGCGCCCGACGCGAGTTCGGCCTCGACGAGCGTTCTCGGCACGACGCCGATGCCGAAGTCGTGCATCACCATTTCACGGTTGAAGACGGGGCTGTTCGACGAGATGTCGAAGCTCAACGGCACGGTCAGCGTGTCGCCGTCGACGCGGAACGACAGCGCGGGCCGGCGCAGCGACGGCGACAGCGGCACGAACGCATGCTCGGCGAGCGCGGCCGGCGTCTCAGGACGCGGATGCGTACGCAGATACGCGGGCGTCGCGACGATCACCACCGGAATGCGTTCGACCAGGCGCACCACGGTCGTCTCGCTCGTCAGCATGTACGGCACGACGATGCCGATGTCGTAGCCTTCGCCGACGAGGTCGACCGGGCGCTCGGTCAGCGTGACGTCGAGGCGCACCTTCGGATGCGCGGCCTTGAAGCCGGCGATCAGCGGCACGAGCCGGTTCAGCGCGGCCGTCGTGTGCGCGACGAGCCGCAGCAGCCCCTCGGGCTCGCGCGTGTGCGACTGCGCCTGCGCTTCCAGCGAGTCGAGTTCGTCGAGCACGGCCGCGCAGCGCTCGTAGATGCGCTCGGCGGTTTCGGTCAGCGAGACCTGGCGCGTGGTCCGGTGCAGCAGGCGGCTGCCGAAGCGCGCCTCGAGATCCGCGACCGCACGCGACACGACCGGCCGCGCGAGGCCGTGCATGTCGGCGGCGCGCGTGAAGCTGCGCATTTCCACCACCGACCGGAAGATCCGCAGCTTGTCGATGTAGTCCATGTTCGTCTCCTCGCGGCGATGGCGGCGCGCGGTGAAAGCGGCCGGCCCGGCCATGTTACGGCGGAGTGTACATTGACTTTATGCATATGCACATATAAATTGCCGATCATGAACGATATCCAGATCGCCCAGGCCTGCAATTGCCTCGCGCTGCGCCAGGCGGCGCGCTTCGTCACGCAACTCTACGAGCGGCATCTGGCCCCCGTCGGGGTCACGCCCGCGCAGTTCTCGATCATGGCGAACCTGTCGCGCCGGCCCGGCCTCGTGATGAGCGAGCTTGCCGACACGCTGGTGATGGACCGCACCACGCTGTTGCGAGCGCTCAAGCCGCTGCAACGCGACGGATTCGTCGCCGCGGCCGCGTCCGAGCACGACGCACGTGCGCACGCACTCAGCCTGACGAAGCTCGGCGAGCGCACCTACGCGCAGGCGAAAATCGCGTGGCAGGCCGCACAGGACGAGTTCGAGACGCAGTTCGGCCGCGACCGCGCCAAGGCGCTGCGCGACGAGCTGTTCAGCCTGACGGCGCAGCGATAGCCGCAACGCGCGGTAGTATGACAAAAGCGATCCGGGCCCGCCGGACGAGACACGAGGAGCACCCCCCATGCTGCAGTTGAGCGAGCGCGACGACGCGATGTCGCGCGGCGCATTCGGCGACGGCGTCGCGCGCGCGATGCGGATCGTCACGCGCACGGCGGAGGTCATGTCGGCGCCGCACCTGATCGACATCACGTCCGCGCATATCGATGGCTGCCTTTACCACGGCCGGACGAGCCTCGACTTCGTCGAGTATTTCGTCGACACCGGCGCGCGCGTCGCGGTGCCGACCACGCTGAACGTCGGGTCGCTCGACCTGATCCATCCCGAGCTGTATCACGGCGATCGCACGATCGAGCGCGACGCGCGGCGGCTGATGGATGCGCATCTGCAGCTCGGCTGCGAATCGAGCTTCACGTGCGCGCCGTATCAGCTGAAGAATCGTCCGCGCGTGGGCGAGCAGATCGCGTGGGCTGAATCCAACGCGATCGTGTTCGCGAACTCGGTGCTCGGTGCGCGCACCAGCCGTTATGGCGACTTTCTCGATCTGGCCGCCGCGATCACGGGGCGTGCGCCGTATGCGGGCCTGCACGTCGAATCGAATCGTGCGGCGCGGATCGTATTCAACGCGCCGGACTTCGGCAACCGGCCGTCGCGCGACATCTATTTCGCGGCGCTCGGGTTGCTGATCGGCAGGATCGCGGGCGCGATCGTCCCCGCGATCGTCGGGCTGCCTGCGGACACCACCGAAGACGAACTCAAGGCGCTCGGCGCGGCCGCCGCATCGAGCGGGGCCGTCGCGTTGTTCCATGCGGTGGGCGTCACTCCCGAGGCACCCACGCTCGACGCCGCGTTGCACGGGCAGGCGGCGCAGCGAACGGTCGATGTCGCGATGGCCGACCTCGACGAGATCCGCCGCACTTTGAATCATGGCGCGGCCGGAGATGCGCTCGTCGCGGTCGCGCTCGGCACGCCGCATTTTTCGCTGGCCGAATTCCGCACGCTCGACGCGCTGCTCGATCAGTTCGACGGCAAGCCGAAGTGCGATTTCTACGTGAACACGAGCCGCTTCATCCTGTGGGAGCTGGGCGAGCTCGGGCTCACCGGCAAATTCGACGCGCGCGGCATCCAGATCGTCGTCGACACCTGCACGTACATCACGCCGGTGATGAAACAGCTGTCGGGCCTGGTGATGACCAACTCGGGGAAGTGGGCGTCGTATGCGCCCGCGAACATCGGCGTTACGGTCGCGTACGGCAGCATGCGCGAGTGCGTGCGCTCCGCGTTCGAAGGAAAGGTGCGATTCGATGACTGACGCAACGATGAAGCAGCTGACGGGCGACACGCTCGTGCCGGGCAGCGCGTGCGCGAACACGATCGTGCTGGACAAGCCGCTCAGCTTCTGGGGCGGCTATGACTCGGCCGCGGGGCGGATCGTCGATCGCGGGCATCCGCAGGCCGGCGCGAGCCTGGCCGGCCGGATCATGGTGATGCCGCACGCGAAGGGCTCGAGTTCGAGCAGCAGCGTGCTCGCCGAAGCGGTGCGCAACGGCACGGGGCCGGTCGGGATCGTGCTGAAGGAGCGCGATCTGATCATCTCGATCGGTGCGATCGTGGCGGCGGAGCTCTATGCGATCGCGGTGCCGGTAGTGTGCGTGACGGACGACGTGTATGACGCGATTGTCGCGGCGACGGGCGAAGTGCGGATCGATGCACGCGAAGGCGATGGCGGCGCGCGGATCGACGTCGGCAGCTGACCTTCCGGTTTACTCGCGTGCCGGATCGCCCGCCGCTTCCCGATAGGCGCTCGGCGTCTGCCCGGCCCACCGTCGAAACGCCCGCGTGAAATTCGCCGGGTCGGTGAATTGCAGCCGTTCGGCGATCGTCTTCAGATCGAGATCCGAGGCCGCGAGCAACTGCTTCGCATCGCGAAGCCGCGCTTCGTCGAGCAGTTGCCGGTAGCTCGACCCGGCTTCCTCGAGCCGGCGCCGCAACGTGCGCGTCGACACGAGCAGCGCGTCGGCGAGCGCCTCCGGGCTCGAATAGTCGCCGGCCGTGCGCGCCAGTTCCGCGCGCACGCGCTCGACCAGATCGCCTTCCTCCTGGCGTACCTGCGCATACTCGCGCTCGACCTGCACGAGCGCCTGCCGGTGTGCGACTTCGTCGGCAAGCGGCAGCGGCCAGTCGAGCACGTCGCGCGCGATCCACAGCGCATTCGCTGCGCAGCCGAATTCGACCGGGGGCAACTGGTCGCGATAACACGCGAAATAGCCGGGCTCCGGCCACGCGAAGCGCAGCGCGATCGGCGGCGATGCGCGCCCGGACCACTGCGAGATATTTTGCGCGAGCCCGGTCAGCACGAACTCGAACATCACGTGATGCTGCAGCACGGGGCTCGCCTGCACGCCGTGCAGTTCGAGGGTTGCGCCGTGTTCGTCCTCCGCGTAGGTCAGACGATATTGCCGATTGCGCATCCGGAAGTAGCGCTGCGTGACCATCAGCGCGTCGCGGATGTCCCGCGCGGTCAGCGTTGCATAGCCGAGGAAGCCGTGCACGGTCGGCTTCAGCAGCAGCCCGAACGCGAGCCCGATGCCCGGATCGCCGCCGATCTCGATCGCGTTCAGCACGAGCCGGCCCCATTGCGACGGCGCGACGCGGGCGTCCGGTTCGGCCAACACCGCGTCGCGCAGCCCCGTGCCTGCGCGCACCGCGGCCAGATCGACGCCGCGTGCGGCCAGCGCCTGCAGCAGCAGGCGCGTATAGGCGACCGGAATCGTCGGCCGGCGGAGCCCGAGGTGATCCTTGCGTGACGGGGAGGTCATGTCGATTTGGCCGGAAATGACAAGCATTATGGCTGTTTGCCCCCTCACGTTCAAGGCGGCGCGCGCATACGATGACCCCCATCGCTTACCGGCAGACTCATCATGACGACCCCCTTTCCCCACCTGCTCGCCCCGCTCGACCTCGGCTTCACCACGTTGAAGAATCGCGTGCTGATGGGCTCGATGCACACGGGCCTCGAGGACAGCCGCAAGACGCTGCCGCGGCTCGCCGACTATTTCGCCGAACGGGCGCGCGGCGGCGTCGGCCTGATCGTGACCGGCGGCTTCGCGCCGAACGTGGCCGGCTGGACCAAGCCGTTCGGCGGCACGCTGATGACGTCCGCCGGCGCGCGGCGGCATCGCGTGATCACCGACGCCGTGCATGCGGACGACGGCAAGATCGCGCTGCAGATCCTGCATACCGGCCGCTACGGCTACCACCCGTTCGCGGTCGCGCCGTCGAAGATCAAGTCGCCGATTTCGCCGTTCGCGCCGCATGAGCTCAGCGCGCGCGGCGTCGAGCGGCAGATCCGTGCGTTCGTCCGCTGCGCGCAGCTCGCGCGCGAGGCCGGCTACGACGGCGTCGAGATCATGGGCTCCGAGGGTTACCTCATCAACCAGTTCATCTCGATGCATACGAACAAGCGCGGCGACCAGTGGGGCGGTTCGTACGAAAACCGCATCCGCCTGCCGATCGAGATCATCGAGCGCACGCGCGAAGCGGTCGGGCGCGACTTCATCCTGATCTACCGGCTGTCAATGCTCGACCTGATTCCGGACGGTAGCGACTGGCGCGAGACCGTGCAGCTTGCGAAGGCCGTCGAGCGCGCGGGCGCGACCATCATCAACACGGGGATCGGCTGGCACGAGGCGCGCGTGCCGACGATCGCGACGTCGGTGCCGCGCGGCGCGTTCGCATGGGTGACCAGGAAGATGAAGGGCGAGGTCTGCATCCCGCTCGTGACGACCAACCGGATCAACCGGCCCGAAGTGGCCGAGCAGATTCTCGCGGACGGCTGCGCGGACATGGTGTCGATGGCGCGTCCGCTGCTCGCGGATGCCGAGTTCGTCGTCAAGGCCGCGCAGGGCCGCGCCGACGAGATCAACACCTGCATCGGCTGCAACCAGGCGTGTCTCGACCACGCGTTCAAGAACAAGATCGCGTCATGCCTGCTGAACCCGCGCGCGTGCCACGAAACGGAGCTGGTCTACACGCGGGTGCAGCAGCCGAAGCGCATCGCGGTCGTCGGGGCGGGGCCGGCCGGGCTCGCGTGCTCGACCGTGCTCGCGCAGCGCGGCCACCACGTCGACCTGTTCGACGCGGCCGCGGAAATCGGCGGCCAGTTCAACATGGCGAAGCGGATCCCGGGCAAGGAAGAATTCGATGAAGCGCTGCGTTACTTCGGCCGGCAGGTCGAGCTGACCGGCGTGAACCTGCATCTGAACCGCCGCGTCGCCGCGAGCGACCTGATCGCGGGCGGCTATGACGAGATCGTGCTCGCCACCGGCGTGGCGCCGCGCGACCCGAAGATTCCCGGCCAGGACGGCCCGAACGTGCTCAGCTATATCGACGTGCTCGCCGGCAGGCAGCCGGTCGGCCGGCGTGTCGCGGTGATCGGCGCGGGCGGCATCGGCTTCGATGTCGCCGAGTATCTGGTGCAGGACGGCGCGTCGCCGACGCTCGATCTGGAAGAGTGGAAAGCGGAGTGGGGCGTGACCGACCCGGCCGCGACGCGCGGCGGCGTGACGCGCGCGCAGGTCGCGGCGCCCGCGCGCGAAGTGACGCTGCTGCAACGCAAGGCCGCGCCGCTCGGCAAGGGGCTCGGCAAGACGACCGGCTGGATTCACCGCGCGACGCTGAAGATGAAGCAGGTGAAGATGATCGGCGGCGTGAACTACGAATTGATCGATGCGCGCGGGTTGCACGTGTCGTACGGCGAACAGCGCACCGATCACGAACTGATCGAAGCCGACACGATCGTGCTGTGCGCGGGGCAGGAACCGCAGCGCGCGCTGCTGGTGCCGTTGCAGGCGGCCGGACGATCGGTGCATCTGATCGGCGGCGCGGAACTGGCGGCCGAACTCGATGCGAAGCGTGCGATCGATCAGGGTTCGCGGCTTGCCGCGCGGCTGTAACGGGCAATCGTTCCGGGTGTGGGGGCGGCGGGCGTCGCGGGGCGTTGGCGTGCCCGCGCGACGACTCGCGGTTTTCCGCTCCGTGATTCCACAGGGCGGTTGAGCACGTCGAATCGATGTGCCGCGTCACCACGCGACGGGATCCCCGCACACGGTCATCCGCTCCCGGCCCGCGTGTGTCAGGCCGCTTCGGCCCGTTCCTCCTCTTCCGCTTCCAGCATCGCCTTGACGATCAGGTAGACGGCCGGCAGGTCGTCGTCGTCGCGACGCCAGTCGACCGGCTCCTCGACGTCCGCCGCGACCAGCCGGCTGTCGCGCAGGCGGATGAACGCGTCGACGACGGTCGGATCGTTGCGGCTCAGGAAACCGGCGTTCGAGAACGCGAGTTCCTCGACGTTCAGCAGCGCCTGCCAGCTCATCGTGCGGACGGCGGCCGGATGCGTGCGGCGTCGCAAGCCGAGCGCGCGCTGCGCAGGGCCGCCGACGACACGCTGCAGATCGACGACCGCGCGCTGCGCGGCACGCTCGAAGTGGCCGGGATTGAAGCCGGGTTGCTCGGGATCGAATGCGGATGACTGGAACATGGTCGCCTCACAAAAGTCCGTCCGTCATGGGTGACGGAATTCGGGTCAAATGGTGAAAAAGTACTGTAAATATATACAGTGTTCGAGGCGGTTTCAAGTCCTGAATGAATACGCGTGTGCCGCGGCCCGTTTCGGACGCAGGGAAGGCGGTCGCGAGCGATTCACACCGCCGCGGCGATCGCCTCGCGCAGCCATCGATGCGCGGGATCGCGATGCACGCGTTCGTGCCACAGCATCGACATCTCGTAGCCGGGGACTTCGACCGGCGCTTCCACGACGCGTAATGCGGGTATGTTGCGGACCAGCCGCTCGGGCAGCATCGCGACGAGATTGGTGCTGGCGACGGCCGACATCACGAACAGGAAATGCGGAACCGACAGCACGACACGCCGCGTAGCGCCCGCTTTTGCGAGCACTTCGTCCGTCACGCCGAAGAAGCCGCCACCGTCGGGCGACACGATCACGTGTTCCAGCGCGCCGAACTGCGCGAGCGTGGGGCGCCGCTTCAGCTTCGGATGACCGGCGCGGCCGACGAGCACGTATCGCTCGACGAACAGCGGCAGGCGCCGCATGCCGTCCGGCGACCCTTCGCTCGTATGGAAGGCCAGGTCGATGCCGTTGCGCTCCGCGTCCTGCTCGATGCGCGGCGGCACGAGTTCGACGACGGCGAGCCGCGTAGCGGGCGCGGCCGAGCGCAGCGTGTTCAGCGCGGGCAGCACGATCGTCGATTCGCCGTAGTCGGTGGCGGCCACGCGCCACGTGTTCGTCGCGGTCGCCGGATCGAACGGCGTGGCCGTCAGCACCGCCCGTCCGACCGCGTCGAGCGCATCCCGCAACGGCTCGCGCAGCGTTTCGGCGCGGGCGGTCGGCCGCATCCCGCGTGGCCCCGGCAGCAGCAGCGGATCGCCGAACAGGTCGCGCAGTTTCTGCAACTGCACGCTGACCGACGGCTGCGACATGTTCAGTTTTTCAGCCGCCCGCGTGACGTTGTGCTCGGCGAGCAGCACGTCGAGCGTCACCAGCAGGTTCAGGTCCAGTCTTCTGAGATTATTCATGGCTATACCTGGAATATCGGGAATTCATTTCCAATATACCGTTGGCGACGGCATCCTGCAGTCATTCAATCAACGGAGCAGTGAACATGAATGTGCTGATCGTTTATGCCCATCCCGAACCGCGTTCGCTCAACGGCGCGTTGCGGGACTTCGCGGTCGAGCATCTCGAAGCGGCCGGCCATGCCGTGCAGGTGACCGATCTGTACGCGATGAACTGGAAGGCCGCGTTCGACGCGCATGACGTGACCCACCGTGCGCCCGACGCACGTTTCGATCCCGCGCTCGATTCGAAGCGTGCGTTCGAGACGGGCACGCAGCGCGACGACATCGCGCGCGAACAGGACAAGCTGAAGTGGGCCGACGCGGTGATCCTGCAGTTTCCGCTGTGGTGGTTCTCGATGCCGGCGATCATGAAGGGCTGGGTCGAGCGTGTGTATGCGTACGGCTTCGCGTACGGCGTCGGCGAGCATTCGGACCAGCATTGGGGCGACCGTTACGGCGAGGGCTCGCTGGCGGGCAAGCGTGCGATGGTGATCGTCACGACGGGGGGCTGGGAGTCGCACTACAGTGCGCGCGGCATCAACGGGCCGATCGACGACGTGCTGTTTCCAATCCAGCACGGGATTTTGTATTACCCGGGGTTCGACGTGCTGCCGCCGTTCGTGATCTATCGGACGGGACGGATGAACGACGCGCGCTTCGATGAAACGTGCGCGGCGCTCGGCACGCGTCTCGACGAACTGTGGAGCGCACGGCCGATTCCGTTCCGGCGGCAGAATGCGGGGGACTACGACATTCCGGCGCTGACGCTGAAGGCCGGGATCGCGCCGGAGAAGGTGGGGTTTGCGGCGCACCTCGCGCGCGAGCAGTGACGGTGTGCGGTCACGGCCGGTCGAGGCGCCGTTCGATGCGCAGGCGGCCCGGCGGTTCGAAGTAGGTGCCGAAGCGCACGAGCCCCGTGTTCTTCAGGTGGCAGGTCATTTCGAAGCTGACCAGGATGCCGGGATCGCGGTTCTCGACGATCGCGACGTCGATCGAACGGATGCGCGGCTCGTACTTCAGTAGCGTGGCTTCCATCTGCTGCTTGAGCAGATGCGCCGACGCGGGTAGCGCCTTGTAGATGTTCGTGAGGTCGGGCAACCCGTAGTCGGGCAGGTGCTTGAGCGCGCCCGCCCGCGTATTGAGAATGCGGCGCACGTTCTGCTGCACGCTCAGGCATTCGAGCGTCCGGTCGTCGTAGGCGCTGATCGGCTCGCCGCCGATCTGGCCGAGCAGCATGTCGTAGAGGGAGGGGCCGGCGGTCATCGGTGGTTCGGTTGCTCGATGCGGTTATCGGTCGTGGCCGGGGCGTCGACGAAATCGATCGTCAACGCACCTTCAACGCCGGTCGACAGCACGATGTGTCGCGGCGTGACACCCGTTGCCATCCGGGCAAGCAGCTCACGGGACACGACGGGCAGTACACGCTGGTTCAGGAATGCATCGACATCGCGTGCGCCGGATTCCCGTGACACGCAGTGCTGCGCGATCGATTCGATCAGATCGTCGTCGCAAGTGAGCGTGACGGCGTGTTGCCGATGCAGGCGTTCGGCTATCTTGTCCAGTTTGATCCGCACGATCGATGCAAGCGACGCGGCATCGAGCGGCCGATAGACGAGCGTCTGGAAGCGTGCGAGCAGCGCCGGCTGAAAATGCGCGACCAACTGCGGATGAATGGCTTCGCGCAACGCGACCTGCGTGATCGACGCGTTCTCGGCCGTCGCGTCGTCTATCTGCGCACTGCCGAGATTGGACGTCATCACGATCACGCAGTTGCGGAAATCGATCTCGCGCCCTTCACCGTCGCGCATCGTGCCGCGGTCGAACACCTGATAAAAAATATCGAGCACGTCGCGATGCGCCTTCTCCACTTCGTCCAGCAGCACGACGCTGTACGGACGCTGACGCACGGCTTCGGTCAGCACGCCGCCGCGTCCGTAACCGACATAGCCGGGTGGCGAACCCTTGAGCTGCGATACCGTGTGCGCTTCCTGGTACTCCGACAGATTGATCGTCGTCAGCGCCGCGGTACCGCCGAACAGCGCGTCGGCGAGCGCGAGCGCCGTCTCGGTCTTGCCGACGCCGGACGGCCCGGCGAGCAGGAATACGCCGAGCGGCGCGTGCTCGCTTTTCAGGCCGGCCTTGGCGGTGCGCAAGCTCTCAGCCAATGCGCCGATCGCATCGTCCTGTCCGACCACGCGCGTCGCGAGCGTCGACTCGAGCGCGAGCAGGCTCCGCAGTTCGTCCTCGACGAGATTGCCGACCGGTACGCCCGTCCATTCGGCGACGACACGCGCGATCGATTGCGCGTCGACGTCGGGGGAGATCATCGGCGACTTTCCCTGAGCGTTCGCCAGCGCGTCGATCGCCTTGATTACGTGGGCCGAGTCAGGCGCGGGGTCGGCCGCACCACGAAGCGTGCGCACTGCATCGACGAGTTCGCGCTCCCGTGCGTACTGACCGAGCAGCGTGTCGGCGGTGTCGCGCATCGCGTCGTGCTCCGTATCGATCGCGGCACGTCGCTCCGCGATGCCGGCGATGCCCGCACGGGCGTCCGCATCGAGCGCCGCGCGTTCCAGCTCGAGCGCCGCCAGCGCGGCATGCGCCTGTTGAAGTTCCGCCGGCAGTACGTCGAGTGCCATCCGCACGCGCGCGGCTGCCGTATCGATCAGATCCACGGCCTTGTCCGGCAACTGGCGCGCCGGAATGTAGCGGCGCGACAGGCGCACGGCCGCGACGATCGCCTCGTCGCGGATGTGAACCTCGTGATGGGCCGCATAGCGGCTCGCGAGCCCGCGCAGCATCAGGCACGCTGCTTCGTCGTCCGGCTCGTCGACCTTGACGACCTGGAAGCGCCGTTCGAGCGCCGCGTCGCGCTCGAAGTATTGCTTGTACTCGGCCCACGTGGTGGCCGCGATCGTGCGCAACTCCCCGCGTGCGAGCGCCGGCTTGAGCAGGTTCGCGGCATCGGCGCCGCCTGCCGTGTTACCGGCACCGATCAACGTGTGCGCCTCGTCGATGAACAGCAGGATCGGTGTCGTCGAAGCTCGCACCTCGTCGATCACGTTCTTCAGCCGTTGTTCGAATTCGCCCTTTACACCGGCGCCGGCCTGCAGCAAGCCGAGATCGAGCGTCAGGATGCGCGTGCCGCGGATCGTTTCCGGCACGCCGCCGTCGATCACGCGCAAGGCGAGCCCTTCGACAAGCGCGGTCTTGCCGACGCCCGGTTCGCCAACCAGGATCGGATTGTTCTTGCGGCGGCGCGCGAGCACGTCGATCATCTGCCGGATTTCGCGGTCGCGTCCGAAGACGGGGTCGATCTCGCCGCGACGCGCCTTTTCGGTGATGTCGAGGGTGAAGCGCGCGAGTGCGTCGTGCTCGATCGCGCGCGTGGGGGCAGGGTGTGCCGCGGTGGCCGACGTCGGTGTTCCCGTTGCGTGCGGATCGCGGGCCGAGTCCGCTTTGCGTGCCGATACGGGTTCGTCAACCGCGTTTTCGCACGAGCGCCGCCCGAGCCGGGGCAGCACACGACGAATCTGCGCGCTGGAGACGGACAGCAGCGGCCACGCACGCTGGGTGCGCAGCACATGAGGGGCGTCGACGATCGCCTGCAGCAGGTGCCCCGAACGAATCGAGTCGTCGGGATCGTCGGCCGTCGCGTGCGCCCACGCATCCTCCAGCACCGTGGCGAGTTGCCGCGACAGCGCCGGCATGCCGCGCAACGTGCGTGGCATGCGCTCGATCACGTCGATCATCGCATCCCACACGGCGTCGATGTCGAGGTCGTAGTGGCGCAGCAGCGCGGGAATGTCGCCGTCGTCGGCTTCGATCAGCTTCAGCACCCAGTGCTCGACCGCGATTTCGTCCGCGAGCCGGGTCTGGCACAGATTCGCCGCGGCTTCGAGTGCGCGCGTGCAGTGAGGATTGAGGCGGCGAATGAGATGAGAAGCGTCCCGGAGCGGCGGCGTCATGTCGGTATCGGATCAGGAAGGGAGAAGGGCGGGCGCCCCTGAGGAGCGGAATCCCGCCGCGCAAGCGCGACGGATTCCGCCAGGCGGTCAGTCCATCAGGAACGTTCGTTCCAGGTGTCCTTGTGGATGATGTTGCCGTCCTTGTACGACCACGTGATCGTCTCGTAACGCAGTTCCACGTCTTCGAGATGGTTGTGCTTCTCGTAGTCGGGGTTCTTGATGTCGAGCATCTTCGGCTTCACCGCGACGATCTTCACGTTGTCGAGCTTGGTGTTGAAGTATTCCTTTTCCTTGCCCGCGTCGTCGATTCGATACCACTTGATCTCGACCGACTTCAGCGTCTGGCCGCTCGTCACGGCCTTGTACAGGTACGGCGTCGACGCGTCGGTCTCCTTCGTCAGCGTGATCGGCTTGTGCACGCGCGTGCCGGTCAGCTTGCCCGTATTGCCGTCGGTCGGAATGTGCACGCCATGATCGAACGCGACCAGTTCGACGCTACCCTCGCGATCCTGGACGGTTACCGAACCCTTGATGTCCGCGCCACCGTCGTCCTTGAGCCACATGTAGGCCGGAATTGCCATTTGTTCACTCCTTCTTCTTCGTACTGCGAATCGCCGGAACCGGATTCCGGCGCTGATAACCCCGGGGCGACCGCCCCGGGAACCCAAACGCGTGTTACCTCGCGGCGCCGGTCGGGACGGCAGGCACCGGTGTATCGGGCACGAGCGTGATCTCGACCCGACGATTCTTCGCCCGCCCTTCCGGCGTGGCGTTGTCCGCGACCGGCCGCGTATCGCCGTAGCCCTGGATCGCGAACCGTGTCGGCGGGATGCCCGATGCTTCGACGAGCCAGTCGCGCACGGCTGACGCGCGATCGATCGACAGCTTCAGATTGCGATCGGGCCGACCCTGATCGTCCGCGTAGCCAGCGACGAGCACGCGTTTGCCCGAATGGGCTTTGATCAGTTCGAGCGCATCGACCATCGCGCGCGTGGTGCCCGTTCGGAGCGTTGCCTTGCCGCTGTCGAACAGCGACATGCTGTCCAGCGTGACGACGGCGGGCGGCGGCGGGGACGGTTCGTACGACGCGATTGCGTCGTTGATGACGGGCAGCAGCGGTGCGCCGCGATAGGTGCCGAACGACAGCCGGAGCGGCACGCCGACCCGTGCGTACCGGTCGAGCTGATCGCGGTCCGACACAAGGACTCGGAGCGCGTCGCGTTTGGCCGTGTCGTGCGTGGCGGGGATTCGGTTGTAGTGTTGGAGGTGCTCGCCGATGCGGGTCATCAACGCCTCGTTGTTCTTTGCGGCGCCGCAGATGGCGGCGATTGCGGCGCAGGCGACGATCGCGATGACGTGCGCGGCGGCGGTGATGCGCGGCGACCGCCACGTGCGGCGCGGCATCGCGTCGATCAGCGGTTGCGGCAATGGCCACGGCGTCGGCGACGCAGGCAGTGTGGCCGGGGCGATACCTGTCAGGCTGCGGACTTCCCGTTCCCACGGTTTGCCGGGGCCGCTCGCCGGGCCATGGTCGATCCAGCCCACGCCGAACAACGGCCACGGCGATGCGGGCTGGCGTCGATCCGTCAGCGTGTCGAACACGACGCGTCGGGTCCATCCGATCATCGATGCGACGCCGGCGGCGCGTGCCGCGACCGCGGGGCTGCCGTCGGCATGGAGCGCATCCGACTCGGCTGCTTCGATCGCGGTGTCGAAGCGATGCGTGTTGACGATGGGCGATCCGGTCGACATGCCATACCACCGGGCCGCCGATTCGACGGCGGGCAACGTCGCCGCGGCATTTGCGTTCGAGAGCCGCTGATAGAGAGCGACATAGCCCGGCAGCGACGTGCCGAGCATGCGGGACGCATCGGCCACGGCTTGCCGGATCACGCGCAGCGACTGCGACAGCGTGTCGTCGTTCGCATGAAGGCCCGGCGCGACCGCCAGCACGACACAATCCGGCGCATGACCGTCCCGCCACTGGCGGACCGCAACGGCGAGCCGGGGAAGATCCTGAGGGCGGTCGGCTCGCAACCAGATCGCGCCGTCGCCGACATGTACGAAACGCGACATGGCCGTATCGCGATCGAACAACGCGGACAGACCGTCGCCCGTGACGAGCGCGAGCGGCATTCTCGTGCGCATCGTGACGGGCAGGTTGGCGGTCGCCGCGCCCAGTTGCGCAATCACCTGAACGTTTTGTTCGCGGGCGCGCGTCAATCCGCGCGAATGCAACCAGACGATCAGCGCGGAAAGCGCGACGACGAGCGCTACCCATCCCCACATGACGCCGCGCTCGACGGGTACAACCCATCCGACGACGGCCAATGCCAGTGCCGCGGACAGCGTCACGACCGTCCTGAGCGGATAGCCGAGGCCCGACAACGCCGCGCGTGCCGCATTGGAATCGGCGCGGGTTGCCGCCGTGGGGAGCATGGTGCCCGAACTCATGGCCGTTTCGCTTGCTGGATGAGTTGGGCCAGTTCGGCATCGAGGATCCGATCCCACGCGAACCAGACGAGTATCGCGATGACGCATGCCGCGCCCGTGATCATCCATGGCGACACATGCCTGAGCCGGTCGAGCAGTCGTGTGTTGGAGCGATCGGCGACCAACCCCGGGCGGACCGCCGGCCGCAATTGATCGATCTGCGCAACCAGCGCGGCAATCAGTGCCTGACGTTTCGCCTCACCGTCATGGGCGCCCGCGGACGGCCCCGAGCGGGCGGCATACCGGCCACGGAATCCCAGGCCGAGAACGGCCGCATAGCATTCGAGCAGGTCGACGTTCGGCACGGGCTCGCGCATCCGGTAGTCGAGCCGCTCGTAGAGGCGCGTGCCTGTATCGTGCGTGCCGAATCGCTCGACCTGTAGCGGCGTGGATTCCCACTTCGCCTTGGCGGAAGCCGGCAGGTGTCGCAGTGCGGCTTCGTCGATCAGCCCACACTGGGCGACGATCGCGTCGTCCCGTACGTCCGCGGCAATGCCTTGCGCATCGAGCGCGGTCGCGAACTGCGCGACCAGCAGGCGACACTGCTCACGCAGGGTTGCGGCGTTGTCGACCTCGCCGCCGTTTGACAGTTGACTGACGAGCAATGCGGTATCGCGCAACAGCGCACGCATCGAGGCTCGATGTGCATGACCGGATGACGGATCGCGCGCAAGCAGCGCGGTTTCGTGACGCAGGGAGGCGACGGCATTCATCAGCGCAGCACCGCATAAAGTTCGAGCGACGCGTCCGGAATCGACGCGGGCAGATAGATCTGGCAAGCGCGCGCGGCGAGCATCCGCGCATGCGCGGCGTCGTGCGCATCGAGCGCGAAATAGTGGTTGTCCAGCCGGACCGGTATGGCGCCGGGCACCCGCTGCACGGCTTTGAGCGGAATTCCCGCCACGGCGGAATTGACGATGTGCTCGACGTCGTCCGGTGCGCCGATCTTGCAAAGGCGCGGAAACTGTTCGACCAGCTCGAAGGCCGGCAACGCGGCATTGACGGACAGATACCAGTCCGCGGCATCTTCGACGATGCGCTCGTCGCGGAACTGACCGACCCAGGTCGTCAGCGTCGTATGCGAGAGCCCGATCGAGACGACGCGTGACGGAATGATCGCGTCGAGCAGATCGCGGATCAGCGATTCGAGCGCTGCGAATACGTCATGGGCGCTCGCGTGGTCGTAGGGCGGAATGTCGGTCAGCGACACGCGCGTCGAGAACGTGATCAGCGACCCGGTCAGCTGGGCGAGCACCTGGTACAGGCGATCGGTCGGCTGCGCCGGGTGCGACGCGAGGAAGCGCAGTTGCGGCCACGCCTGGTGAATGCAATGCAGGAGCCAGAACAGCTGGACATCGGCGACGCCATACTCGGCCACCTGCTCGATGCGCTCGCTGCGGCGCGCACCGAGGAGCGCGCTTTTGGCGGCGAGGATGTCGGCGATTCGCCGAATACGTTCGATATGCAGCGTGTGACCGGATAGCGCAAGACAAGGCGGCACGTATCGGCGATCGACCTGGAACTGCCCGCTCGTCGTGCGCGTCAGGCGTGCGATCGCGCATGCCGTGTCGTCGGCGTGCGATTCAAAGCCGAACAGCAACCGGACGGCGTGACGCTCGGCGGCAATTTCGGTTTCGGCCGAGCCGTTCAGGTCCGTCACCTTGACGAACTCGCGATACGCGCGACGCGGGCGGGCCAGCGCCGTTTCGTCGAAACGGCAGTTGCTGCCGTTCGCGTCGGGTAGCGCGAGCGCGGCGAGTACGTCGACGGTCTGCGTATCGGCGGGGATTTCGCTGACGAGGTCGCGGGCCGGCGGCAACGCGTCGGAGACGGTCGTGTCGATCGGCGTGCCGTCAGGGAATCGCAGTTGCAGCCGCGCGAGCTTCAGGCGGCCGGAGGACAGCGCCTCCTCGTCGATGTCGACGTTCAGCGTTCCCCATGGCGATACGGCGACAGCCGACGCCAGTTGTTGCAGCGCGAACCCGTTCCAGCGCTCCTGCTGCTGGAAATGCTGCTGCGTAAGAATCAGCCCTTCATGCCAGAGCGGTTTGTCGATCCGCATGGTGTGGTCAATACCGATGTAGGAATTATGAGGCGCCGATTCTATACATCGTTTTCTGATTTCGTATACCCCGTTTTATTCGAATTTGTTGAGAAGTGTCTAGAATAAATTGAGATAAATTCCGTATTTGTTTTGAGATTTATTGGGTGCGGGGTGTTTCTTTGGTGTGAGCGGTGTCAGGTGGGGATTTTATTGAGATATTGTGTTCCACATGTTTTGTGGAAATTGCATAAAAATCAAGTAGTTGTAAGATTGTTGTGAATTTGTTTGATAGTGATTTATGGGCGGGCGTGTGGAATTGGGACGACATGTCTGGAATGCGTCGGAGAATCGGACTAGTCTTATTTGCAAAAGACCTCGTGTCGTTAATTGTCAATTTTCCGTGTTTCGGGTTTACTCGCTGACAAAGAGCGTGATATTTTCTGCCGCCTGAGTCGGATATCGGGCCGCGAATATCCGGATGGGCCGTTCGTCGATGCACGTTGCGGGGTTGGCATGGGCGGTACGGACGGCGATGCACCCCATGACTTGCGGGTGCGTGTCGCGGAGTCTTCAAGCTTCCTGAGATAAGGAGAACGAATTGGATAGCTTTCAGCGAGAGATCCCGAAGAGCCGGGTGTCGATCACGCTCGACCTGCATACGGGTGGAGCGCAGAAGAAGGTCGAGTTGCCCTTGAAGCTGCTGGTCGCCGGCGACTTCAGTGCCGGCCGTGAGCAGGCGCCGCTTGCCGAGCGCAAGAAGGTCAACATCGACAAGAACAACTTCGACGCCGTGCTGGCCGACTATGCGCCGGATCTCAGGATCGCCGCGGACAACACGCTGGCCGGCGACGGTTCGGAGCTGCCCGTCAACCTGTCGTTCCGCTCGATCAAGGATTTCGCGCCCGAGCAGGTCGCGCGCCAGATTCCCGAGCTGCAGGCGCTCCTCGCGATGCGCAACCTGCTGCGCGACCTGAAATCGAACCTGCTCGACAACGGCACGTTCCGTCGCGAGTTCGAGAAGGTGCTGAAGGACGATCGCCTGTCCGCGAAGCTGCGCGGCGAACTCGCGCAGATCGCGACCGCCGCGACGCAGCCGGAAGGGCATGCGTGAAACGCGCTGGGCAAAACGCGCGTTCAGCGCATTCCGCAACATCGTAGCGATTCGATCGCAGACAGGACACGCCATGAAATACACTGAAACGCAGCACGCCGGCGCGAGCGAGACCGTCGTGCTGGACGCCCCGCACGGGGATATCGACAGCGTCTATGCGTCGCTGTGCAGCAAGATCAACCTGAAGCCCGTCAGCGAAGCGCGCCCGCTCGAGGCGTTCCGCGACAACGACATGCTGTCCGAGGCGTCGGCCGACGAGCGCATCGCGCGCGGGATGGGCGCATTCCTCGAACTCGTCGCGAACGCGCGCCAGCCGGTGGACCGCCTCGACAAGTCGCTGCTCGATTTCCATATCGGCCAGATCGACCGGCAGATCAGCCGTCAACTCGACGCCGTGATGCATACGCCGGAATTCCAGGCGCTCGAGGCACGCTGGCGCGGCCTGAAGATGCTCGTAAGCCGCACCGATTTCCGCAAGAACGCACGCATCGAAGTGCTTGACGTGTCGAAGGACGCGCTGCAGCGCGACTTCGAGGATACGCCGGAACTGATCCAGAGCGGCCTGTACCGCCTGACGTACATCGAGGAATACGACACGCCGGGCGGTCAGCCGATCAGCGCGATGATCAGCGACTTCGAGTTCGCGAATTCGCCGATGGACGTCGCACTGCTGCGCAACATCTCGAAGGTGGCGGCCGCCGCGCACATGCCGTTCATCGGCTCGGTCGGGCCGGCGTTCTTCGGCAAGCAGTCGATGGAGGAAGTTGCCGCGATCCAGGATATCGGCAACTACTTCGATCGCGCCGAGTACATCAAGTGGAAGAGCTTCCGCGATACCGACGATGCGCGTTACGTCGGCCTGACGATGCCGCGCGTGCTCGGCCGCTTGCCGTACGGCAAGGACACGGCGCCGGTGCGCGCGTTCAACTACGAGGAGGCCGTCAAGGGCCCCGACCACGACAAGTACCTGTGGATGAATGCGTCGTTCGCGTTCGCGGCGAACATGGTGCGCAGCTTCGTGAGCAACGGCTGGTGCGTGCAGATTCGCGGACCGCAGGCGGGCGGCAAGGTCGAGGACCTGCCGGTTCACCTGTACGACCTCGGCACCGGCCACCAGCCGAAGATCCCGACCGAGGTGCTGATCCCCGAAACGCGCGAATTCGAGTTCGCGAATCTCGGCTTCATTCCGCTGTCGTTCTACAAGAACCACGACTTCGCGTGCTTCTTCTCCGCGAACTCGGCGCAGAAGCCGGCGCTGTACGAGACCCGGGAAGCGACCGCGAACAGCCGCATCAACGCACGGCTGCCGTACATCTTCCTGCTGTCGCGCATCGCGCACTACCTCAAGCTGATCCAGCGGGAGAACATCGGCACGACCAAGGATCGTCGTCTGCTCGAGCTCGAGTTGAACAACTGGATCAAGGGGCTCGTGACCGAGATGAAGGATCCGGGTGACGAACTGCAGGCGTCGCATCCGTTGCGCGAGGCGAAGGTCACGGTCGAGGACATCGAGGACAATCCGGGCTTCTTCCGGATCAAGCTGTTCATCGTCCCGCACTTCCAGGTCGAAGGCATGGACATCGGGCTGTCGCTCGTGTCGCAGATGCCGAAGTCCAAGAACTGATCTGATGTTAGTCGCAGTGGCGCCGGGGTGGACAGGGGCACCCCGGCGTGCCGTGCAGTCGCGCAACCGAGAGATTCCATGTCGATGATTCTGCCTTCGCAGGCTTATGAATTGAAGCTGGCGCCGCATCCGGCGCCGACGTCCGTGCTCCGCTTCACGGGCCGGGACGCCGTGAGCGAGTTGTACCGCTACGACATCGAATTCACGAGCCCGGCGGTCGGTATTCCAATGGATCAGGTGGTCGGTCGCCCGGCAAAATTCATCGTCGCGCCGGTCGATCCGAATATGGACTATCTGCGCAGAATGTTCGGCGAGAACACGGAGCAATTCAGCAAGATGCCGCCGACCTATACGATCCACGGCGTCATCACGGAGTTCGACGAGCTCGACACCTCGGCCGATCAGACACACTATCGGGTCCGGCTGGAGCCCGAGCTCGCTGATTTGAACAGGGGCGTGACGAGCCGGTTGTTCCAGAAGCAGTCGATCGAGGAGATCGTGACCGACACGCTGCGCCATTATGGCTACCGGGCCGGGGTCGATTTCCAGTTCCAGTTGCGCGGTCAGTACAAGCGCCGCGAGTACGTGACCCAGTATCACGAAACGACGTTTTCCTTTATTCAGCGAATCTGCGCCGAGGAAGGGCTCTGGTTTCGCTGGGAGCAGCGGAAGGATTATGCGGTGCTCGTGTTTGGCGACGATCTGGACGCCTATGCGCGCAAGCAGCGCACCGTGTCGCACCGGCGCGACTCGGGGCTCGAGAGTTCGGGCATGGACGCGATCAAGACGCTCGAGAAGCGGACTCGGCGCGTGCCGGAAGCCGTACGGTTGCACGATTACAACCACCGTGAGGCGGGTGTGTCGCTGCTAGTCGAGGAAAATGCCGCACGCGACGACAAGACGACGAGCGGCATCGATTACCAGTGGGGCGAGCACTACGAGACGCCGGAAGAGGGCAAGAGCGTCGCCCGTCGGCGCCACGAGGAATACCTGACCAACCAGATCACCTTCAGAGGTACCGGAAATCCGTTCTGGCTCGAGGCGGGTGAAGTCATGCGGCTGGCGCCGCATCCGGTCGATGCGAAGCACGGGATTTTCGTCACGGCGGTGGAGTCGCAAGGCGGGCGCGACCAATCGTACTGGGTGACCTTCGAGGGGATTCCGTCAGACCGCGTATGGCGCACGCCGGTTGCGTCGATCGAGCAACCGGTCATCGACGGTATCCTGCCGGCCCGGATTACGTCACCTGGCGATTACAAATACGCGTACCTGACCGAGCAGGGCTGGTATGTGATCAAGCTGCCGTTCGATCTCGATGAGTGGAGCCCGGGCGGCACCAGCCGGCCGGTACGGTTCGCGAAACCGTATAGCGGCGACAACTATGGGCATCACTTCCCGCTGATTGACGGTGCGGAGGTGGCGGTTGTCTTCACGCAGGGGAATCCTGACCGACCCGTGATCATCGGGGCCATGCACGACAGCCTGCATCCCGATCTCGTCACCAGTCAGAACCATACCCGGAATCTGATCCGCACCGCCGCGCAGAATGAACTGCGGATGGAGGACAAGGAAGGTGTCGAGCACGTCCATCTGACGACGCCGTTTGAGGCGAGTGAGCTGAACCTCGGTCACATGGTCGACGGAGATCGCAAGGATCGCGGGCGGGGTGTCGAGTTGCGCACCGACGGGCCAGCGGCAGTTCGGGGATCGAAGGGTGTGTTGGTGACTGCGGAGGGACAGCCCGGCGCCGCGGGACAGCAGCTCGACATGCAGGACGCCGACACGACGCTCGAGCAGGCCGAACAAATCCTGAATGCGCTGAACGACTCGGCGAACGCGGCGAAAGCGCTGCAGGCTGACATCGATCAACAGCGCGTACTGATCCATCAAAAGCTCAAGCAGCTTCAGAAACCCGTCATTGTTGCGACAGCTCCCGATGGCGTCGGGATTGTCAGTGGTCAGCAGATGCAGCTTGCCGCCCGTAAGCAAATGTTCGTGACCGCCGGCGACGGGCTCGACATCGGCGTCATGAAGCGTATCGCGGTAGCGGCCGGCGAGGCGATCTCGCTTTTTGCGGCAAAGCTCGGGATTCGAATCTTTGCCACGAAGGGCAAGGTCCAGGTACAGGCACAGTCCGACGCGATGGAACTGATGTCGATGCAGGACATGGCAGTCAGTTCGTCGGATGGCGAAGTAATCATCACCGGCCGCAAAGGTGTCACGCTCGGCGATGGATCGGGCGCTTATATCAAGTTGTCGGGCGGCAAGATCATCCTCGGGAGTCCGGCCGGAGAAATCGAGGCCAAGGGAAATCTGACGATCGACGACCCTGACGGCGGTAGTTTCAAATTTCCGACTTGGGCCGCGGCGCCCGTCAGCGACGTGCAGACTGCAACGAACTTCGGATTTTCGGAATAACGAACAACCATGGCAAACCCACCCGCACCGAAGAAGCCACAATCCCCCACGCCGGCACCGGCCAAGCTGAAGCCGTTACCGTTCGCCTTTCCATTCCTGCGAAAGGGAAGGGGAAAGACCGACGCTTCCGTGCAATTCACAGGCGAGCACGAAATCTATCGCCTGCTTGCCGAACGTGAGCCGTCAGGGGCGTATCTCGTGAGCCGTAAGGGAATGTGGCATGGCGGCATTCACGTTACGGAGGCGTGCGCCGGACAATCGCTCGATCTTGACGCGGGCTTGCGCTGCATCGCCGACGGCACACTGATTGCATTTCGCGCCAACAAGACCTATCCGATCAGCGAAATCGGTGGGGCGGGAAGTGAATCACCGGTTCAGGCACCGTACAGTACCGGCTTCGCACTCGTGCAGCACACGATGGAGTTCCCACAGGGCGCGAAGCTGACGTTTTACAGCCTGTACATGCACCTGATGTCATTGGAGGACTACGCCAATTTCCCGAAGCGGAGCAAGCCGGCGTACTGGCCGCGGCAGTGGCGGGTCACTCAGCATGCGCAGAACAAACCTTCGTCTGGTCGAAACGGTCAGGTTCCGGATTCGTCCCAGCAAGGGTTACGGGTTCGTAAAAGCTACCCACGTGGCGAGATCGTTGGCATCCTGCCGCAGGGGGCAAGCGTTAGCATCGGCAAGCGGGAGAAGAACTGGGGCCAAGTAACCGATCTGCACGGAGCGTCACTGGTTCCACCCGAAGCCGGTGGCTATACCGAGCCGGTCCGCGCCGTTGGTGGCTGGGTTTTTATGGGCCAAGAGAACGGCGGACCAACCGTCGAGGAGGTCATCGAGGATTCGATGTTCGACCGGGTGATCGTCACGATAGAACAGACTGGTCAGTCGGGAGATTCGCGAGGAATCAGAGGCGGGATCCCGCTCAAAGCTGGCGACCCGATCGGCCACCTTGGTCGCTACGATTCGCTGAACGAATGCACGTCCGGCACAAGGATGGCGCACATCGAGGTGTTCTGTGACGACGGTATCGAGTCGTTCCTCGAGCAAGGTCGAGCGTGGGTCAATCAACACGGTCCGCACAAGGAAGACTGGTCGGTATTGGATCTGCCCTCCGAGCCGACGATTCTTCGGGTTGCACCGGGTACGGTGCTATATCAACGCCAGGACAAGAAATTTGTTCCGGGAGTTGACCCGCAGTCAAGAAAGACTGACACAGTTCAGGTGTATTCGCTTGCCGAACTGGCACGCAAATCAGAACGACGAGTCGCCGAACCGAAGCCAAACCCCAATCCAGGCTACCCGGTAAACTGGTGGCACGTCGAGGGTGTGAATGCTCAAGGTCAACAAATCGACGGCTGGGTTTGCGACTTCAACCACCCGAGCGGCCGGGTGACGCGGGAATTTGCGCAGAAGTGGATCGACTTCGAGTGCCTGGCGGACGCCCATGATCCGGCGCATACGATCTTTGCGACAACCCCGAAGTGGGTTGATTATGCGAGCGGCGCCAATGTTGCCGACGTCTCTTCACGTTCGAATCTTAGCCCATTGATGCTCAAGGTGTATGACGCTTTGTTCACGAAAGGCGATGGCAAGAAAGCGGCTGACGAACTATGCACGCTATCGCGAACGGAGCGCGACGGGTATCCGTGGTTGATGCTGGCGGCATCCCGGCTGATCGTCAAGCACCAAAGTGAGTGGGCCAATCCGTCGAAGTGGAAGCAGCTGATCGCCGAACTGGAGAAGCAGACGGGCCTCAAGCCGCAGCACGAGGAAGAGCAGAAGCGGATCGATAAGCTTGCATGGTGGGATGACTTGAAGGCCCATATCCCAGGTTTTCCTGCCCCCGATGTATTTCATGTCAATCCAATTGGCTTAATCGCGAATTTTTCACTCGATCTGGGAATTATCACACTTGAGATGCTTGCGGCAGTTGATCCAGGTGGCAGTCAAAATTATCACAGGCAGATCCTTCCTGCACTCAATAAGTACGCGAAAGGATATCGGGTCACTACGCCAAAGAGGATTGCTCATTTTCTCTCGCAAATCGCCGTCGAGAGTAGTTTTAAGAATATCGAAGAAGGACTTTCATATTCTTCAAAGCGAATGAAGGAGATTTTCGGATGCAATCCTGCTCCCAAAGGCAAGAAGGCGTATAGCGCAGTATCAGGCGATATTGTTTGCAATTTCGGTCGGCTGCGGGAGAAATTGTGGACTGAAACAAGCAAGTACGAAAATAATCCAAGAAATCTTGCCAGCTATGTTTATGCTGATCGATATAAAAATGGAAACGAGGAGTCCGGAGACGGGTATAAATATCGCGGCAGAGGTCTTATACAGACGACATTTAAAAGCAATTACATGATGCTTACGGATGAGCATAATCGCCGCTTCCCGGATGATCAACGTGACTTCGTGGAAAATCCAGATCTCGTTCTTAGCGATTTGGAGTATGGGGTCGAATCTGCTTTTGTTTACTGGGCTGTCACTAAAAATGTTAACGGAATTGCGGATTCTGGGAATGTCCTCGCGGTTTCGAAAGCGGTAAACGGCGGGAAGATCGGGTATTCAGAGCGCTTAACAGCCTACAACAACGTGGCGCCAATTCTTGGGCTACAAAAGGAGGTGGCGTAAAATGTTTATTTCTAGGTTGTTAGTGGCGAGCGTGATGTCGCTCTTTCTCTCGCTTAACGCATATGGAGTCGAATCTCTCTCGGGTTGCCCGCCGGCAAATACTAAGAAAAATGTGTTTGATGCGTCGATGTTGGAAGGGAATTCGAGAATTTCCATCGAAAACGGCACGGCCGAATATCCGCTCGTTCTTGATTTCTATCGCCCCTTAAAGGGTGGATGTAAAAAAATTGAATTCGCTCGATATTCGATTGAAGGGGGGGTGCCGACAGTTGAGTCGATATTTTTTATGGTTCTTCATGGTCGCGTTAATGTGTTCTCCATTGTTTCGTGGGATATAAACAATCGCGGCGATGGCACTTATGGGCGACTCTATCAGGTGTACGCCTATTTCTTTAATGATGATGGAATGTTAGTTGAAAATAGGCGCATCTCTGAAGATAGCTCAATGACCGGAATCGAGGGATATGCCCAAGGCACGGAGTCGAAATTTAGATATAGAACGGCTTCTGATGTTAAGAAATACTGGCGAAGTAGACTGGGCAAATCTGTCAAACAATGACGAGAGGGAAGTATAGATCGATTGATGCGCGCTAGGAGAAGGAGAGAGGGTATTTTTAGACTGCACGCAGCAGGTGCCGCACTACTCGTTTTTTGCACTCCGGGGCTATGGGGCTGCGGAGGCAATAGTTGTCTGATATCAAAGAAAAATAGTAACATCGTCGACGCATCGCAGATTTATGCGAATTCGTTAATATCCATTGAGAATGGCGCGGGAAAATATCATTCGACTCCCGTTTTGCATCAGCCAGGAGATGGATGGCGCTAAAAATTCGAGTTTGCTCGATAATGTTGCAACCAACTTCGCGATCCGTGATCGGACTCCAAAATGATTAATAAGTCAATATTAATGCTCTTGGTAGTACTGTCTGCCTGCGTTCAGGCCCAGGAAAGTGGGTTGGGTGAATCAAGTATTTTAGAGTATGCCGATGGTGGGAACAACGGCTACCCGATCGCTACGCTTTAAACGCCCGGATGACACGATGTTTAGCGCTTTCGATGAGGGATTGAGATTTTACAAGCCCGGCGCCAACAGTCTGTCTCCGGACAGGCAGTACTCGATCGTGAGCTTTTCTGCCGAAGGAGGTGTCGACGATTCCAGCGGTGTGTCTGTGCTTACCGAGTATCTGTGTGCGTTCGTACGTATGAAGGACGGCTGCGTTGTGCATGTGGCGCAGGATGCTGTCTGTGGCGGAGAGTGGCACCCGCCTCACCAGTGGTCCATCAACATTGAACCGATCTTCGATAATCCGCCTAATTCAGCCGACACCTATGCTGTTTACGCATCGAAATATAAAGGTGGATACCAAGTTTCACAGCCACCAATCCTAGCCTATCTGGCGGAAGGTACCACATTTGACAATCTGCTTGCGTACGACCCACCGAATGCAGGTAACAGAAGCGCTTATTCGAAACTACTTGTCCAATTACGAGGGGATGGAGACACCGAAAACGCCGCCAAACTGAAGAGGATCCTGAGTGATGACCGGAGTGGCACATCTATCCACGTGGCGCCAGTTGAGTCGGGCGCCTGGGCCGTCCATGCAGTGATTCCAGGAAGGCCTATGGAAAACCTGATAAATCATCAGTTACCAGATCCTACCTTGTGCAAGGTGATTCGGTATTGGTGAATAAATCTAGCTTGTCGCAGGGGTTTATGACGTTAAGGTATCGTCAGAAGAACGGAAATATTATCGAGAGATGGATTCGTTGTGAAGATGCGAATGCGTGCTCCGCAGGTAATTGAATCGTCGATTTTTAATTTATTATCTAGGTATTCAAGGTGAAAAATCTCGCATATGAAGGTGACACAACGAGCCACGGCGGCACGATTCTGACCGGCTCCGATCGCATCAAGGTGAAGGGTCGGCGGGCCGCCCGTATCGGCGACAAGGTTTCATGCCCAATCCACGGCGACAACGAAATCGTCGAAGGCAGCGGCCGAATGAAGGATGGCACCACGCCGCTGTCGCGCGACGGCGATCACACGCGGTGTGGGGCGGAACTCATTGCCTCGTCCAGCGGAGCCCGGGTTCGGTAAGCGATGCCTGTCGATTTCAATCGCGTGCCGCCACGGGGCGAGGTCCCGCCTCCACCTCAGATCTCTATGATTGTCTGCACGATCCTGCTGGCGCTCGTATTGGGCGCGGGAATTGGTCTGACGATCATGCTTTGGCCTGCGGGTCTTCCGACCAACACGCTATGGTTCTGGTTTTGCATCGCAGGTTATCCCCTTCTTGCTTGGGCTTTTTTGCTCTTCGCCTGGCTAGGCTACGGTTACGTCCGTCGCAATCAGGCGATTGCGACGAACCGCGTCAGCGATGAGGCAGAACACGCACGACATGCATTAGCGAGCAGACCATTGGCGATACTGGGTCATGCGTGGTGTTTTGCCGTGGATGATTCGGAGAACTCGCTCAAGGGCATTCTGAACGGCACCGAACTTTCGACACGGCCAAGTGGTGCAGTCGCGGATAGTGAAGTCCATGCACGTTGGCTCGATATCCCCGATCAGCCTTTTCACCCCGGCAACGAAGTTGCGGAACATGCCCGCCATCATGCTGTATGTACGTGGCTGATTGAACGTCTGCTCGACGCTCTCTTGCCGCAACTCAGCGCTCTTCCGCAGCGAACGAAGCTCCAGGTCGAGCTTCATCATCAATCCAGGTTGAAATCCGAGGCGGTCGAAAAGCGCATACGGGATTCGATTGCTGGACGGGTGCCTTCTCTAAAGATCGACCTGAAGCAAGGTGAGCATGTGTCCTCGCTTTTTAGAGCGGATGCGTGGCTTGATAAGCCGGACGTCAATACGGTTCACCTGCTCATCGCCGTTGAACTTCGCGACGCCATTAGTGCTGTCCTGTCAGGAGGTGTAGCAGAGGCGGGCGTGGCCCTGCTCGTGGGGCAATCGCGACTTGCGTCACAGGTAAATTCCTTCGGGCTGTGGCTGCATCGTCCTGCCAAAGACTCGTTCGATGCTGCCACCCGGACGCTCGGACTCGCTGCCCGTTGGGGGCACGCTTCGCGTGACCGTTTGCGCACGGTGTGGACACACGGCCTGACCGATGACAGCGTAGGTGCGGTTCGGCGAGCCGCATCTTTTTCGGACGAGATGCGCTGGAACGTACTTGAGACGTTAGTGGGCGATTGTTCGGGCGCGGGACCCTGGCTTGCCGTCGCCCTTGCCGCGGAAAGTGCCGGTACGACGGGTGATACGCAAATGGTGCTGTGCGGTGAAGGTCAGGATCTGATCGCCCTCGTTTGCAGAAAACAGACATGAACTACGACAAGAACGACAACAAGACACGACCGGCAGGCCTCTTCATTGGTATTGCTGCCGTCATCGTGTTCCTCGCGCTCGGTATTGCGGTATGGGTGGAGGGCCCTCGTTACGGGTGGTCTCGCGACACCCGGATCATCGTCGAGCTTTCGCTGTGTGTGGCCATGCTGGTGGTGGTCCTGCTGGTCAAGTACTTAGAAGGGGTACTGCTGTGGATCGCGTCGTTGAGAGCTTCCCGTTGGTTTGCCCGATACGACGCCGCCCGGCACGCAGCGTCTGTAGACCACGACGATCAAGACCCACTACCGGAACAAACCGACCGTGCTGCTGCGCTCCGCAATGCTCTACAGGATCGCCACGGCCGGCGCTGGCGCTATCGCGAACGATGGGTGCTGATCGCCGGCGATGAACCGCTCGTGAAGCGTCTGGCGCCGGGTCTGGTCGACACCGGCTTTGCGATCACCGGCGATACGGTCCTGCTGTACGCGAAGCAAACGAGCAGTATGCTCGATGCCGACTGGCTCGCCCAGATTCGCCGCTTGCGCCGTCGTCGTCCGGTCGACGCGATTGTCGCGATAACGCGTAACCGCGGTTCGTCCAATGCGCCGTTCGACACCGACAATCTGTCGCAGCGGCTCGCGCGCCACGCGCGCGCGTTGCGCTGGGCCGCGCCGGTCTATCTGCTCAATGTGACGGATTTCGGCCGTGACACGTCGAGTCCCGATGAGGCGATCGGTTTCACCTGGTCCAACGCGCGCGTCAGCAGGGAAGCAATCGACGCGTCGTTGCAGAACCTCACCGACTACCTGGCCGATTCCGGTGTCGTGCGCGTGACGAAGGATGCAGGCGACCGTTATCCGGCGGAGCTGTCCCAACACATTTCGAACTTTCACAACGTGTTGTCGGGTCTGGTGCTGCATACCTCGCGGTCGCGTACATGGCGGCAGGCAGTCCACGGCCTCCTGTTCGCGCCGCTGTTCACGGAACGGGAACTGGCACCGCAAGTACCCGCGGACGCGAATGATGGCGGGCAACCGGCCGACCCGTCACACCGCACGATCTGGCAAACCATCGCCGAGCACAGCCGAAAGATTCACGGCCGCCGCATTGGCTTTTCGCTGTCGACCACGGCGGCGTGGATGATGACGGCCCTGATTAGCTGCTGGTTGGTTGGCACGCTGCTGTCCGGCTTCGCGAACCGCGCAACGATCGGAACCGCCGCGAATACGGTTGCGAATCTCGCCGGAGCCCTGAACCCGACGCAATCGCTGCAAACGTTGACCGACCTCGACCGGCAAATCGACACGCTCGAAATCCATCAGCGTGACGGTGCGCCTTTGACCGCTCGTTTCGCGTTGAACCGCGACCACGCACTGCTCGACGCCCTTTGGCCTTACTACGCCGATGCCGCGAACCGGATTCTCGTCCGCCCGATCCGCCAGAAGCTCGAAGCGAGGCTGCATCAGCTCGCGTCCCTGTCCGACGCCGAAATCGCCAGCGGCGGCGACGCCCAGGTCCAAGCCGCGTACGATACGCTCAAGACCTACATGATGCTCGCCAAAACCGAGCGGGCGGCAGCCGCATTCCTGATACCGCAGCTCGTCGCCGCTGCCGCGCCTGAACGCCCGGCCGATTCGCCGCTGTCGAAGGGCACGTGGGAAGACCTGCGTCAGCAAGCGATCGCATTCTTCGCGAAACACGTTGGGCGTGGTGCTGCGTCCACTTACACCGCATTGGCGATTGTCCCCGACGGAAGCCTGATCGCATCTACCCGTCAGACGATCATCGGCGTGCGCGGCATCCAGAACTCCGGCGACGCGATCTACCAGCAGATCATCGACGAAGCGACGCCGAAATATCCGCCGCTGTCGCTCGCGACGTTGCTCGGTGACACAGCGTCGCAATCCTCTTCCGGCGGTGCGACGAGCCGCGGCCTGTTCGGCACGACCGCCACCATACCGGGCGTATTCACGCGTGCCGCGTGGGAAGAGCGAATCTCGAAGGCAATCGACGAAGCCGGCGAGCAACGCGATGTGGCGAGCGACTGGGTACTCTCCGACACCAAGGTTGCCCATTCATCTCCGTCGACATTGAAGACCGAACTGCGTCAGCGCTATTTCGACGATTACGCGCGGGCATGGGCGCTATTCCTCAACAGTCTGCGTTGGCAACCCGCACCAACGCTATCAGCCACGGCCGACCAACTCACGCTACTGGGCGACCCGCAACGCTCGCCGCTCGTCGCGTTGATGAATGCGATCGTGTATCAGGCGGGAACGGGAGCCAATGCTCAGTCGCTGTCCGACACGCTGATCAGCAAGGCACAGCAACTGGTCGGCGCGGACGAGAAGGATCCGTCCAAGCAGGCCAAACCGCAGCTCGCACCGCTGGCCGCCGCGTTCGGCCCGATCCTGCGCCTGACCGGCAGCGACCTCGCGTCGGGAATGCCGACGAACGGCAAGGTAGCCACCACGCAAATGGCAGCGACCGGCGACCTGAGCCTGGCCCGCTATCTGGAGCGGATCACGGCGATGCGCCTGAAGACATCGCAGATCGTCTCCAGCCCGGATCCGGACGCGATCGCACGTCTGGCCGCGCAAGCCGTGCTGCAAGGCAAGACGTCCGATATCGCCGACAGCCGCGATTACGCGAGTCGTGTCGCTGCGAGCCTCGGTGAACAGTGGTCCGGGTTTGGCGCATTGTTCCGCGCGCCGTTCGATCAGTCGTGGCAGGTCATCGTGCAGCCGGCCGCATCGAGCCTGAACGAGATGTGGCGCACCGCGATCGTGGCCGACTGGAACAAGACCTTCGGCGGCCGCTATCCGTTCGCGGATTCGGATAACGACGCATCGCTGCCCGAGATGGCGCGCTTCATGCGTCCGGACAGCGGCGTGATCGCGCAGTTCGTGACGTCGCAACTGGCCGGTGTCGTCGAACGGCAGGGGGACCGGTGGGTCGCCGCACAGGGAGCTGATTCCGGCGCATTGACGATCGATCCGGCTTTCCTCACTGGTCTGAACAAGCTCACGCGCACGTCGACGGTCCTGTTTCCGTCGGGCGACGCGCGCGTGCGCTATGAACTACGCGCCGAGCCGACGCCGGGCGTCACCGACATGAGATTCGTGCTGTCCGGCCGCGAACTGCATTACTTCAACCAGAAGCAGGAGTGGACACCGTTCGAATGGCCGGGACAGTCGCTCGAGAACCTGTCGCATATCGAATGGCAAACGGAGCAGGGCGGCTTGCGTACGGCGCTCGATTCGCAGGGGCGTTTCGGCCTCGTTCGATTGCTGGAGCGCGCGAAGGTCACACAGCAGGACAACGCCCGCTATCTGCTGACCTGGACGCCCGACACGAGCCAGGGCATTCCGCTCAAGGTGCAATTGCGCAGCGAAGCCGGCGGCGGTCCGCTCGACGTTCTCCAGTTGCGGAATTTCACGTTGCCGATCCGCGTTTTCGTGACGGGATCTCGGAGCGCAGGGCCTCGGGTGTCGACGATCGGCCCGCCGCCGTTGCCGGCGTCGGCGATCGCGGCCGCGAAGCATGCGGCTGTGCCGTTGCCGCCGGGGCTTCCAGGCGGGAGTCCCTTGCCGGACGACACCATGCGGGCGTCGGCGGAGCAGGCCTCCGGTCAACGCACCGCGCTCGGCCTTGCTCGAGCAAAAGCGCGAACTGCCGAGCCTGGCGCGGCGAAACAGACGAACACGCCCAAGGCCGCGATTTCGCCATTGGCGACCACGTCGGGGCGCTCCGATTCCTTCCCCCGTCCGTTTGGGCACGCCCTCAGGCTGCCGAGCGACGTATTCGTTTTTTGAGACCTGCCATGACGCTTGCCAATTTTGTGAAGACACTCGTCGGTGGTCCCCGCATCGATTCGCTCCGCAAGGCACGGACGGATACCTGGGCCGCATGGGTCGCGCCGATACCGGGCGAGCACGCATGCGGGCGCGACCCCGGCTACGAAGACGCGTTCTTCGAACTGAAGGATGAAGCCGGCAAGCTGTCGGGAATCGATGACGGCATGATCGTCCGCGTGTGCGAACACCTGCTCAAGGAGACCGGCAAGGATTTGCGCGTCGCCGGCTACTACGCGTTCGCACGCCTGCGGCAGGACGGCCCGGCCGGGTTTGCCGACGGGCTCGAACTGGCTGCTGCGCTCGTCGACCGGTTTGGCGAAGCTCTTTTGCCTGCCCGTCACGAAGCGAAGAAGGCCGCGCTCGAAATGCTCGCGACTGCGCGCGTGATCGAGACGCTGGATAGTCGTGGCGACTTTGCGCCGGCCGATCTCGAACGCGCGTTGGCCGCGCTCGATGTGCTCGTCACGCATACGGCGGCGTGGCCCGAGGCGGCTCGCCCGAATTTGCAGTCGCTCGTTTCCCGCTTCGAGAAAAAGGAAGGGCCGGCACGCAGTGTCGATGCCGGTGTCGCGATACCGCCCGTTACGGCCGCGGGAAAGACTTCAGCCGGATCGATCGCGTCTACGCGCGATCTGCTCGATCAGGCGCGGGCGATGTCGGCGTGGCTCAGGGATCAGGAAAACGGCTATTTGCCGTCGGTGCGGCTCGTGCGAAGCATCCGCTGGGACACCGTGCACGACGTGCCGCCGTCGGATGCCGCGTCGCATACGCGTCTGGCGCCGCCACGTGCCGAATTGCGTCAGCAGATGAAGCGCCTCGTTCTGCAGAAGCACTGGCACGAGTTGCTGGAGCGTGTCGAGGGTGCGTTCATGGAAGGCGTGAATCACCTGTGGTTCGACCTGCAGTATTTCCAGCACATTGGGCTCGACCACGTCGGCACACCGTACAGCGCATGGCGTGAATTGCTGCGCACCGACTTTGCGCTGTTTCTCGAACGACTGCCGGGCATCGAACGGCTGGCATTCAGCGACGGCACGCCGTTCGCCGACGACACGACGCTCGAATGGATCGCCCGGCATGCGGTCGTGCGCGATCTGGAAGCGGGCGAGACGGTCGCGCCGCTGCCCGTTTCCGCGGATAGCGCGAGCGATGCGGCGGGCGACTGGCCGGAGATCGAAACCCAGGCTCGCGAACTGGCTGCCCGTGACGGCATCGAAACGGCCTTTGCGTGGCTCGAAGCGCTGCCCGGCATGAAAACCGATCGACATCGCTATTTGCAGCGGCTCGTGATGGCCCGCCTGGCCGATCATGCCGGCCGTCACGATGCGGCGCTCGCACTCCTTGCAGAACTCGACGGAACGTCCCGTTCGCTGACATTGATGCGCTGGGAGCCGGCGCTGACGTTTGAGGTCAAGCAGCAACTGGTCAAAGCACTGAAAGCGATGAGCAGCCGCAAGGACGCCGACAAGCCGGCGTTCGCACGCCGCATCGGCGAGCTGCAGGCGGAACTCACGGTACTCGATCCCGCCCGCGCGTTGACCCTTTCGTAACGGATTCCCATGGACAACAACGATCCCATCCTGCGCTACTACGAAGCGGAAATGCGCTATCTGCGCGAATCCGGCAAGGAATTCGCGAAGGCGCATCCCGATCGCGCGCGCCTGCTCAACCTCGACCGCGTCGGCGATCGCGATCCGTATGTCGAACGCCTGTTCGAAGGGTTTGCGTTTCTGACGGGCCGGCTCCAGCAAAAACTCGACGACGAACTGCCCGAACTGACCGAAGGGCTCGTCAGCTTGTTGTGGCCGCACTATCTGCGGATGATTCCTTCGCTGTCGATCGTCGAGCTGACGCCGTTCGCGGAGAAGCTGCAGAAAACGGTAGTGGTCCCGGCCGGCGTGCCGGTGCGCTCCGCGTCGATCAACGTGCCGGCCGCGGGCGGCGCGCAGGGCGCGGCGCCGCTGACCGTGCGATGTCTGTACCGGACCACGCAGGATGTTGCGCTGCAGCCGGTGTCGCTCACGCATGCCGGGCCGGCCGTGCGACACGACGGGCGATCGGTGATCCGCTTCGGCTTCGCGTTGCAAGCGTCGGCGCTGCGCAAGGAGACGGATCTGTCGCGGCTGCGGCTGCATTTGAACGCCGATTTGCCGACTGCATTCGCGATGCATCTTGCGCTGACGCGTCAGGTCGACGCGATTCACTGGCGCGTTGCGGAAATACGCGATGGCGAATCCGTGCCGCTGCCGGGCGTCACGATCGAGCCGGCGGGATTTTCGACGGAAGAACGGCTGTGGCCCAAAGCCGATGCGGCGTTCTCCGGATATCAGTTGCTACTTGAATACTTTACGTTTCGCGAGAAATTCCTGTTCGTCGATCTGTGCGGACTCGACATCACGAAGCTGCCTGAAAAATCGACCCGCTTCGAACTGGAGATCGTTCTGAAGGATGCCTATCCGTCGGATCAGCGATTCAGCGTGGACAACGTGCGACTGTTCTGTTCGCCGGTGATCAACCTGTTCGAACTGGATGCCGAGCCGATCGAGATCGACCATCACGAAACCGAGTATCGCGTCGTGCCGGCCGGTCATCAGGGCGAGCATGTCGAAACGTATTCGGTCGATGCGATCGCGACGTTCGATCACGATACTGCCGAGCGATACGAATACGTGCCGTTCACGACCTTCCGGCACCGCGGCGGCATGCTGCGGCATGAGGCGCCGGAGCGCTATTTCCACACACGCGTGCGTTCTGGCGTATCGGGGCTGCACGAAATGTGGGTGATTCTCGGCGGGCATGCGTGGGAAACGATGGATACGCTGCCGGAGGAAAGCCTGTCGCTGCGCGTGACGGGCACGAACGGGCTACTGCCGCGCAAGGGGCTGCGGGAGGCAAGTCTAGACGAGCTGGCGGCCAGCACGCCGAACGTCGCGAGCGTGCGCAATCTCGTGTCGCCGACGTTGCCGCTCCATCCGCCGACCGAAGATCGTTTCCAGTGGCGTGTGCTGTCGCATCTCGCCCCCAACTTCCTGTCGATGATGAACGCGGAGGTGCTGCGTGGCGCTTTGGCGCTGTACGACTGGACGAACGACGAACTGAACCGGCGGCGGCTCGCCGGCATCCTGCATGTCTCGCAGGAAATGATCGAGGAGGTGTCGGGCGGCGCGGTCGAGCGCGGCGTGCTAATCGAGGTCACGCTCGATGCGCATGCGTTCTCGGGCGAAGGCGACGTGATGCTGTTCGGCGAGTTGCTGCACCGGTTCTTCGGCACCTACGCGGAGATCAATCTGTTCACGAAGCTGGCGATCGTCAGCCTGCCATCGCGGTCGCGAACGGAGTGGCCACGCAGCAAGGCGGGGCGGGCACCGCTATGAGTGCATCGATCGACCGGATGAGTGCCGAAGCCGCTGAATCGAAGGGCCTGTCGGCAGTGGCGGCCAGGCTGTTCGAGCGGGCGCCGAAGCTGACTTTCATGCAGTTCTGTCGTCTTTTGGAGGCATGTGCGCCAGAACGACCCGGATTCGGCACACGCGACACGCCGGCGTACGAGCCGGTACGATTCCGGCCGCGTCCTCGGTTGGGGTTCCCCGCAGGCGAGATGGCCGCTGTCAAATTCGACGACGAGCATCCCGATGCACCGCCGACCGTACGTACGACCTTCATGGGGCTTTACGGCGTCGATGCCGCGATGCCGTCGCATACGATCGACGAGATCGCGTTGCGCGAAGAGGGGCATGAGGCGGTGGAAGCCTTTCTCGATCCATTCAATCACCGCATCGCGACGTTGCTGTATCGCGCATGGAAGAAGTATCGGTATCCTGAGCGTTTCCGGGCCGGTGGTGTCGACGATTATTCGCAGAGCCTGTTGTGTCTGCTGGGGTTCGGATGGGGCGACAAGCCTTTGCGGGCAGGCCTGCCGGATTCGCGGATGCTCGCGTTGTCGGGGCTGCTGATCCAGCGCACGCGGACGTCCGAAGGGCTGGCCGGCGTGGTGGCGCTCGCCGCGCCGGGGGCGGAGGTTCGCGTCGACGAGTTCTGGGCGGTGACGACGAGTACCGGTCGGCCGAAGCCGTTGACGTCGACGAAGCCGGCTGCGGGCGGGCTGTCGGACGGCAAGCGCAACGGGCTCGGTGGCGGTTACGTGCTCGGCAGGCGTCTCACGTATCGCAGCCGGGCAGTGCGCGTGACGTTGCGGCCAGCCGATGCGCGGCAGGCTCAGGATCTGCTGCCGGGCGCATGGCTGCATCGAGAGGTGATGGCATTCATCCAGCTGTATGTCGGCATCAAGGCCGATGTGTATTTGCGGATGGAGGTGTCGTCACGGTTCGTTCCGCATCCGTCCGTCGGCATCGAGCGTACCGGCCCGGCGCCGCGCCTCGGCTGGACGACGGTGTTGCCGTCTGCCGACGAACGGCTGATCGATATTGCGCTGGGTGCCTACGAGGCATTGCCGGCGCCGCAACCCAACCCGCATCTCGTGCCGCGCACGATCTGATTCCGGAGTCTTCATGTTCTATCGAATGAGTGCGGCTACGGCTGCCGCCGTATTGCTTCTGTCGGGCTGTGGTGCGTGGCAGTCGGTATCGGATGCGTCGTCGAATGCCTATCGCGCAGTGTTTTTCAAGCAGGTGAAGGTGCTTGACGTCGATCTGACTGCACGCGCGGCGCTGAACCCGGACGACGCGGGACGACCGACGTCGGTTGCCGTGCGCGTCTACCAGCTGAAGGATCGCAAGATGTTCGATGCCGCCTCGTACGACGATCTGTTGAAGAACGATCGCACGGTGCTTGCCCAGGATCTGCAAGCGAATATGTCGGCTACCGTGCGCCCCGGGGCTTCGTCGAGCTTGTCTCAGCCGATGCAACGGGAGACGAAGTATGTGGCGGTCGTTGCGTTGTACCGCGTTCCGGGAAGCGCCGAAGATTGGAAAAGAGTCGTCGAGAAAAAGAGACTCGATCCGGACAAGCCGCTACGGATCGGATTGACGTCGAATCGGCTTGAGATGGCAGGCGACATCCCCAAGTAACCGCGGTCACTTCCGCTTCCCGCCCCATGCCGCCCGCCCTTCGGCGGCATGGGCCACTCAGAACTCACCGATCGTCGTCCCGAACGGACGAAGGATGCCGGCACAGCGCCCGCACTTCCATCTCCATATACGGAAACAACGGCAACTGACTCAGCACGTCATGCAGCTGCTGCACGCTCTCGACATCGAAAATGCTGACGTTCGCATACTGCCCCGCGATCCGCCACAGATGTCGCCAGACTCCTTCGTTCATCAACCGCTGGCACATCGCCTTCTCTTCGGCCTTCAGCGTGGCCGCCTTGACCGGATCCATGTCCGCCGGCAGGCGGACGGTCATTTCCACATGAAACAGCATTCGGTACTCCTTGCGTTATCGCTGCGTCGAACCGGACGGCCGCTCAGGCTTGCGCGCGCGCCCGCTCGACTTCGCTCGCCGGCACGTCCTGCTTGTCCTTGAGCAGCGAAAAATCGAAGTCGATCAGCGCGAACTGCCCGTCGACGCCATACGGCTTGCCTTCCGCGCCCTCGGCCTGCTTGATCTTCGGGATCAGCCCTTCGCGGGTCGCGAACGCGAAGTCGTCCCAGATGTGCGGATCGCCTTCGATGTTGATCTGCGTCGTCAGCTTACGATATCCGTCCGCGGAAACGAAGAAGTGGATGTGCGCCGGACGATGGCCGTGGCGGCCGAGCAGGTCGAGCAGCTGCTCGGTCTTGCTGCCCGGCGGGACGCTGTAGCCGACCGGCAGCACGCTGCGGAAGCTGTAGCGGCCATCGGCATCGGTGCGGATCGAGCGGCGCAGATTGAACGCCGGCTGCGATTGATCGAAGTACGAGTAGTTGCCGAGATGGTTCGCGTGCCATACCTCGACGAGCGCGTTCGCGATCGGCGCGCCGTCCTGGCCAAGCACCCGGCCGCGCATGATCAGCGTCTGGCCCGGATCGGTGCCGTCGTCGAGGCGCGCATGGCCGACCGATTCCGGTGCGCCCGCGACATACAGCGGCCCCTCGATCGTGCGCGGCGTGCCGCCCTGGAAGCCGGCCTTCTCCTCGGCCTCGTCCATCCGCACGTCGAGGAAGCGCTCGAGGCCGAGGCCCGCGGCGATCAGCCCGAATTCACGGCCGGCTTCGTTCAGGTAGTTGAGCGCGGTCCAGAACTCGCTCGGCTGCACGTCGAAATCCTCGATCGTGTAGCAGATGTCCTTCACGATCCGGTTGACGATCGCGCGCACGCGCGGGTTGCCGGGCTTTTCCGCGGCGTCGTCGAAGGTCTTCAGCAGGGCGTCGATGGCTTGCTTGTTCATCTGTGTCTCCGGTTTCGGTAGTCGTGTCGTGGGGGATCAGCGGGCGTCGCGTCGCATCCGTTCGATGCGGGCCCAGTCGAAGGTGATGCCGAGGCCGGGCGTCGCCGGCAGGTGCAGCTTGAAATCCTGGTAGCGCAGCGGCTCGACGAGAATCTCCTCGGTGAGCAGCAGCGGGCCGAACAGCTCGGTGCCCCATTTCAGCGAGCCGAACGTGCTGAACAGCTGCGCGGACGCCATCGTGCCGGCCGCGCCCTCGAGCATCGTGCCGCCGTACAGGTCGATGCCGGCCGCCGACGCGATCGATGCGACGCTCGCCGCGCCGAGCAGCCCGCCCGATTGTGCGATCTTCACCGCGAACACGTCGGCCGCGCGGTCCTGCGCGAGCGCGAACGCGTCGACGGGGCCGTGCAGCGCTTCGTCGGCCATGATCGGAATCCGCGCGAGCTGTGTGAGGCGTTTCAACCCCGCGCGATTGGTCGCGGCGATGGGCTGCTCGACCAGGCTCACGCCGGCGTCCGCGAGGCGTGCGCCGGCCCGGATCGCGTCGGTTTCGCTCCATGCCTGGTTCACGTCGACGCGAACGTCGCCGCGCTCGCCGAGCGCGTGCTTGATCGCGATCACGTGCGCGACGTCGTCGTCGACCGCGTTCGACCCGATCTTCAGCTTGAATGCGCGATGGCGGCGCGCGTCGAGCATCGCCTCGGCTTCCGCGATGTCGCGCTGCGTGTCGCCGCTCGCGAGCGTCCATGCGACGTCGACCGCATCCGTCGTGCGGCCGCCGAACAGTTCCGACAGCGGCACGCCGAGGCGGCGCGCCTGCGCGTCGAACAGCGCGGTTTCGATCGCGCACTTCGCGAACCGGTTGCCCTGGAACAGCTTGCGCGCACGCGCCATCGCGGCGCCGGGGCGTGTTGCGTCCATGCCTTGCAGCAGCGGCGCGAAGTAGGTGTCGATGTTGACCTTGATGCTCTCGGGGCTCTCCTCGCCATACGCGAGACCGCCGATCGTGGTCGCCTCGCCGACGCCTTCGATACCGTCCGTGCATCGAACGCGGACCAGCACGAGGGTCTGGCAATTCATCGTGGCGACCGACAGTTTGTGGGGCCGGATCGTCGGCACGTCGACGAGCAGCGTGTCGATGCGCTCGATGGTGGCGGCAGTTGCTATCATGCGATTCCTCCTGTTGGTGCACATGGTAGGAATTCCCGCCCGGCGTCGTCCAACACTCTTTCCGACTACTTCCATACCTTCGAGGCATGAAATGGAATTGCGTCAGCTCCGGTACTTCATCGCCGTCGCGGAGGAAATGAACATCACGCGGGCGGCGGAGCGGCTCCACATGACGCAGCCGCCGCTGAGCCGCCAGCTTCAGGCGGTCGAGGACGAACTCGGGTTGCCGCTGTTCGAGCGCGGTGCGCGGCCGCTGAAACTGACCGACGCGGGTCGCGTGTTCTATGCGCAGGCGAAGCGCGTCGTCGAGCAGGCCGACGAGCTCGGCCCGCTGACGCGGCGGCTCGCGCAGTTGTCGGAGCGGATCGTGATCGGCTTCGTGCCGTCGACGCTCTATGGCGCGCTGCCGGACGTGATTCGCGCGTTTCGCGAGGCGCAGCCGAACGTCGAGCTGTCGCTGATCGAAATGTTCACGCTGGAACAGCTCGGCGCGCTGAAGGGCGGGCGGATCGACGTCGGGTTCGGTCGCCTGCGCTTCGACGACGACCAGCTGGTGCGCGAGGCGCTGATCGAGGAAAAACTGATCGCGGCGCTGCCGGTCGGGCATCCGCTCGCGGATCCGGAACGGCCGCTGACGCTGGCGGACATCGCGAACGAGACGCTGATCGTCTATCCGAGCACGCCGCGGCCGAGCTTCGCGGATCAGCAACTGTCCGCGCTGCGCGACGGCGCGCTGGTGCCGGCAGCCGTTCACGAGGTGCGCGAGCTGCAGACGGCGCTCGGGCTCGTCGCCGCGCAAGTGGGCGTGTCGCTGGTGCCGGAGAGTGTGGAGGGCGTGCGCGTGAAGGGGGTGGTCTACCGACGTCTGCCGGAGCCGGCCGCGACGTCGCCGATCATCATGAGTCGCCGGCTGCACGGCGAAAGCGCCGCTACGGCGACGTTCTGCGCGATTGCGCGGGAGATGATCGCGCCGGCGGCGTAACGGGGTTCGGCTCGAGCACGAATCGCAACTAACGGCCTATTTTGTCGTGCTCGTCCGAAAGGGAATCGGGCTCGCCGCCGTGGCTTCATGCCGTCGACCGCGCGCCGGCCGTCTATTAATGAGATAACTGGCTGGCGAGATAAGAGCGGCTCATGCAGCACGCAATTTAATGTATTAAAGAGATGGCTTAATAATGAGATAAAAAGGAGGTCTGGCCGATGAGAAATATTAATTCTTGCTATTTCTGGTTTTAATTATTGCAATATCGAATACTAAATCATCTGATTTTCTCCCCGTAAACCAAGGTCATGGAGCGACATTTCCCATTCATTGTCGACCTGGAAAACCGGAGGAGAACGAGGTGAGTCAATTTGCGAAAAGCATAAAGTTCAGGATTTTTTCCACCCTTGCGGTGTGCGTCGTGTTGATGGTCGCAATCGGCACGTTCGGCGTATTCGGCTTGTCCAGACTGAATTCGAATCTCCATCGCGCCTATACGGGCAATACGGTGCCGATCGTCGAATTGACGGAAATCAGCGCGCTCGCGTTCAGCATACGGCTGCAAATGCGCCGGATACAGGCCGAGCACGACCCGGTGCGCACGCGCAGCGGGGTCGACGACGTTCGCGTGCAACAAAGCCGTCTCGATACGATCTGGAACCGTTATTACGAGAAATCGATTACGAGCGACAAGGAACGCATCATCGCCGAGCGCATCCGGGGCGTGCTGCCGCAGTTCCGGGCCGGGGTGAACGACGTGGTCACGGCGATGGGCAGCGGGGATCACGACGCGGCCAGTGCGGTGATCGAGCGACTGTCGCCGACCGCGAACCTGCTCAGGCAGGCGCTCCAGGAAGATATCGCCCTGAACGTCGAGCAAGCGAAATCGTTCGTCGACGACAGCGAATCGACCTTCCGCAACATTCTGTGGATCGCGATCGGCCTGATCGGCGTCGGCGTGCTGGTCGCGGCGTGGGCGTCCGCGCATCTGCTGCGGCACATCTCGACGCCGCTCGGAAAGGCCGTGCGCGTGGCCCACGAGATCGCGGGCGGCACGCTGGACAACCGGATCGACATCGACTCGCACGACGAATTCGGCCAGTTGCTCGGCGCGCTGGCGACGATGGACCGGCAGCTCAGCGCGACGGTGCGCGGCATCAAGCGCAGCGCGGAATCGGTTGCGATCGCGTCGCACCAGATCGCGAGCGGCAACGCCGATCTGTCAGCCCGGACGGAGGAGCAGGCCGCGTCGCTCGAGGAAACCGCGTCGAGCATGACGCAACTGACCGAGACGGTGAAGCAGAACGCCGACAACGCGCAGCAGGCCAATACGCTCGCGACGCGCGCGACCGGGATGGCCGATGCCGGCAACGACGCGGTGCAGCACATGGTCGCGACGATCGAGCAGATCAGCGGCAGCTCCAGCCGGGTTTCCGACATCACGGGCGTCATCGAGGGAATTGCATTCCAGACCAACATTCTCGCGCTCAACGCGGCGGTGGAAGCGGCGCGCGCGGGCGAGCAGGGGCGCGGTTTCGCGGTGGTCGCGACCGAGGTGCGCAACCTCGCGCAGCGCTCCGCGAGTGCCGCGAAGGAGATCAAGGAACTGATCGGCACGTCCGTGTCGATGATCCATGACAGCGAGCAGCAGGCCGCGGACGTCGGCGCGACGATGGGGCAGGTGAAGCAGGCGATCAAGCAGGTGTCGGATATCGTCGCCGAAATCGCGGCGGCGTCTAGGGAGCAGAGCCAGGGAATCGAGCAGGTCAATGTGGCGATCGGGCAGATGGAGGGCGTGACGCAGCAGAATGCGGCGCTCGTCGAGCAGGCGGCCGCGGCGTCTCATTCGCTCGAGGAGCAGGCCGGGCATCTGCAGGCGGCGATGTCGGCGTTCAAGCTTGGGCCAATCGTCAGCGACGAGCCAGCCGCGGCGGCGTCCGCGCTGGCGATTTCTCCGCCGGTGCGGGCGAAACCGCCGGTGGCGGCGCGGCTGCCGGACGCCCCGGATGCGCAGGCGCTGCGCAGGTCCGCCGAATGGCACGCTTTTTGAGGGAAGGATCATGACCTATCCGACCCGGGCAGTGCTCACCCTCGAGGCATTGGTCGATGCGTGCGCGCGTTTCGATCCATCGGACGTGGATCAGCGGTTGGTCGTGCGCACGCTGGTCGTGCCGATGCTCTCGCGGCGGCTGAAATGGCTCGGGCTGTTGTTGCGCGCGCGCCCGGACAGCGAAGCGACGCGCACGATGTTCGAGCAGGTCGAAAGCGCACTGGCGTGTGCGTCGGCCCGGCTCGATGCGCGTGCGGCACCCGCGATGGACCGTGTCTGACGCCGGGCCGCCGGGCCGCCGCGCCCGCGGGCGGCGCTTTCGTGACGGGCGGTTCGGCGGTCGTTCGCGGGCGGATGACATGGAACCGAGCGCTGGCCCGTCGACGCGGGCACGCGCCTATCGCTGGCCGTCGAGCGTTTCCGATGGCGACTCGCCGAATTTTTCCCGATACGCGATCGCGAACCGCCCAAGGTGCGTAAACCCGCAATCGAGCGCGATATCGGCAATCCGACGGTGGGATGCCGCGCCGCGCAGCAACTCGCGCGCATGGTCGAGCCGCGTCGCGCGCAGGTATTGCATCGGGCTCATCCCGCGGAACTGCAGGAAGGCGTCGCGCAGCGTCCGTTCCGGCACGTTGGCGGCCTGGACGATATCCGCGAGCTGCAGCGGCTCCGCATAGCGCGCGTTCACGAACTCCTGCGCGCGCCGCACGAAGCCCGGCGCCGGGTCGCGGTGCGACGCGCGCAGCACGGACGGCGGGTGGCCTTCGATCAGCAGGTCGATCAGCAGGTGCTCGAGCTGCGACGCCACGCGCGGATTGGCGTTCGCGCGTTCGAGCAGCTCGGGCGAGCGGGCGACGAGCATCAGCTGCTGGCGCCACGCGGAGAGCGCGGCGTCGCTGATGTGCAGCACGGGGTCGAGCGTCGCGCGCGGGTCGCCGGTGAGCGAGCCGACGGTCGCCGCGTCGATGCGCAGCACGAACTGCTCGCAGTCGGCGGACAGCACCGCGTCGAAGCGCTCGCCGGGCGCGCACAGCACGCCGGTCTGCCCGTCGACGCCGAGCTGGCGTCCCATCGCATGGACTTCCGCCTGCCCGGACAGGCAGAACATCAGCAGGTAATAGCCGTCGACGGCATCGACCTGCACGCGCATTGCATCGCCGAATGCGATGGTGCCCATCCCGAGCCCGCCGAGCCGCACGAAATCCATGTGCGACGCGCGTTGCAAGCGGCTGCTCGGCAGCAGCGCGTGCGGCTGCATCACGCGCGAGATCCGCTCGCGCGTCTCGTCGAGATCGCGGGATTCGAACAGCCGGTGCGCGCGCAGCGCGAGCGGCTCGAACGACGTTGGGGACATGGGCATCAACCTGATTGTGGACCGCGCGCGTCGATCCGACGAATGGGTCTCGATCGGATGCCGCGTCGCGTGTGTCGCCATGCTAGCTCAGAAATCCGCCGAAAGTGGATATTGCGTCGCCGCAATCGCACTTTCCGGATAGACGCCGAATATTAGCCTTTCAAAAATGGACCCCATCTCACTAATGAAACGGAACCACAAGGAGTCCGACATGGAGCAGACAGAATCGCCCGTCGTATTCGCCACGCGTGACGACGCGTCCGATGTGCGTTTTCCGCACGACGACGGCTCGCGCGTGCCGTACAAGGTGTTCAGCTCGCAGGCCGTCTACGAACGCGAGCAGGAACGCATCTTCCGCGGGCCGACGTGGAACTTCGTCGCGCTTGAAGCGGAAATCCCGAACGCCGGCGACTTCAAGAGCACGTTCGTTGGCGACACGCCGGTCGTCGTCACGCGCACCGAGGACGGCACGCTGTCAGCCTGGGTGAACCGCTGCGCGCACCGCGGCGCGCAGGTCTGCCGCAAGTCGCGCGGCAACGCGAGCTCGCACACGTGCGTGTACCACCAGTGGAGCTTCGACAACCAGGGCAACCTGCTCGGCGTGCCGTTCCGGCGCGGCCAGAAGGGAATGACCGGAATGCCGGCCGACTTCGACCCGAAGCAGCACGGGCTGCGCAAGCTGCGCGTCGACAGTTATCGCGGGCTCGTGTTTGCCACCTTCAGCGACGAAGTGATGCCGCTGCCGGATTATCTCGGCGAGCAGATGCGGCCGTGGATCGACCGGATCTTCCACAAGCCGATCGAGTATCTCGGATGCACGAGACAGTATTCGAAGTCGAACTGGAAGCTGTACATGGAGAACGTGAAGGATCCGTATCACGCGAGCATGCTGCACCTGTTCCATACGACCTTCAACATCTTCCGCGTCGGGATGAAGGCGCGTTCGATTCCGGATGCGAATCACGGGCTGCACAGCATCATCACGGTGACGAAGACGGGCGACGACACGTCGGCCGCGTACAAGCAGCAGAACATCCGCTCGTTCGACGAGGGCTTCCATCTGGAAGACGAGTCGATCCTCGATCTCGTGTCGGAATACGACGAGGACTGCACGAACCATATCCAGCCGATCTTCCCGCAGCTCGTGATCCAGCAGATCCACAACACGCTGGTCGCGCGCCAGATCCTGCCGAAGGGGCCGGACAACTTCGAGCTGATCTTCCATTTCTTCGGCTACGCGGACGACACGCCCGAGCTGCGCGCGCTGCGCATCAAGCAGGCGAACCTGGTCGGGCCGGCCGGTTACATCTCGATGGAGGACACCGAGGCGACCGAACTCGTGCAGCGCGGCACAGTGCGCGACGCCGATGCGACGTCGGTGATCGAGATGTCGCGCGGCAATCCGGACCAGCAGGACACGGTGATCACCGAAAGCCTGATCCGCAAGTTCTGGGTCGGCTACCAGAAGCTGATGGGCTATCGAAGCGGGAGCGCGGAATGATGGAAAACCTGACGGAAGACATGAAGACGTGGTTCGAGATTTACATGCTCCAGAACCGCTACATCGGCCACCTCGACAACGACCGGCTCGAACACTGGCCGGAAATGTTCACCGAGGATTGCACGTACGAGATCGTGCCGAAGGAGAACGCGGATCTCGGGCTGCCGGTCGGGATCGTCCACTGCACGAACCAGCGGATGCTGCGCGATCGCGTGGTATCGCTGCGGCACGCGAACATCTATGAAGAGCACACGTACCGGCACATGACGTCGGGTCTCACGATCGTCGCGCAGCGCGACGGCGAGATCGACACCGAGAGCAACTACGTGGTCGTGCAGACGCGCAGCAACGGCGAATCGAACGTGTACCAGGCCGGCAAGTACTACGACACGGTCGTGCGCACGCCCGACGGGCTGCGCTACAAGACCAAGCGCGTGATCTACGACACGTCGCGCGTGCAGACGCTGCTCGCGACGCCGATCTGACAGCCAAGGAACCGACATGACCGAAGCAACGCTCGCCGAATGGCATCCGCTGGGCGCATTCGACGAATTCTCCGAAGACGAACCGGCGGCGCGCATCGCCGGCCAGAAGCCGATCGCGGTGTTCCGGATCGGCGACGAACTGTTCGCGATGCACGACCTCTGTTCCCATGGTCACGCGCGGCTGTCCGAAGGCTATGTGGAGGACGGCTGCGTCGAGTGCCCGCTGCACCAGGGGCTCATCGATATTCGCACGGGTGCGCCGAAATGCGCGCCGATCACCGAGCCGGTGCGGACCTATCCGATCCGGATCGTCGACGGGCAGGTGGAAGTCAATGTCGACTGACCCGTTCGTGATCGTCGGCGCCGGCCATGCGGCGCGGCGCACGGCCGAGGCGCTGCGCGCGCGCAACGCCGATGCGCGCATCGTGATGATCGGCGCGGAGCGCGAGCTGCCGTACGACCGGCCCGCGCTGTCGAAGGACGCGCTGCTGAGCGACGGCGGCGAGCAGCGCGCGTTCATCCGCGATGCCGCGTGGTACGACGCGCAGCGCATCGAGCTGCGGCTCGGCACGCGTGTCGATGAGATCGAACGCGATGCACGGCGTGTGCGGCTCGACGACGGTGCGACGCTGCCGTACGCACGGCTCGTGCTCGCGACGGGTTCGCGGGTGCGTGCGTTCGGCGGTCCGGTCGACGAAGGCGTCGTTCCTCATTACGTGCGCACCGTCGCCGACGCGCGCGCGTTGCGGGCGCAGCTTGCGCCCGGACGCCGCGTGGCGGTGCTCGGCGGCGGCTTCATCGGCCTGGAAGTGGCGGCCGCGGCGCGCCAGCGCGGCTGCGACGTGACGGTGATCGACCCGGCGCCGCGCTTGCTGCAGCGTGCGTTGCCGGAAGTCGTCGGCGCGTATGCGCGGCAACTGCATGACGCGTACGGCGTGAACTTTCAGATGGCGACGCTGCCCCGTGCGATTCGCCGCGGGGCGGGTGGCGGTGCGATCGTCGAGACCGATCGCGGCGACGTGCCGGCCGATATCGTCGTGGTCGGGATCGGCGTGGTGCCGAACGTCGAGCTTGCGCAGGCGGCCGGCCTCGAGGTCGACAACGGGATCCGTGTCGATGCGGGCTGCCGCACGGCCGATCAGGCGATCTTCGCGGCGGGCGAGGTGACGATGCACTTCAATCCGTTGCTCGGGCGTCACGTGCGGATCGAGTCGTGGCAAGTCGCGGAAAACCAGCCGGCAATCGCGGCCGCGAACCTGCTCGGCGCGGACGAAACCTATGCCGAGCTGCCGTGGCTGTGGTCCGATCAGTACGACTGCAACCTGCAGATGCTCGGCTTGTTCGGCAGCGAACGCACGACGGTTGTGCGCGGCGATCCGGCGAGCGGGCCGTTCACGGTGTTCGGACTGGGCGACGATGGCAGGATCGTCGCGGTGGCCGCGGCGAACCTCGGGCGCGACATCGGCGCGTCGCGCCGGCTGATCGCGGCCGGGGCGGTGCCCGACCCGGTGAAGCTTGCCGATCCGGCGGTGAACCTGAAGACGTTCCTCTGACGCGGCGCGCGAACGCGGCCCGCGCGGCCGCGTTCGCGTCGGTGCCCCGCGTCCGCCGGCGGGTGGCCGGAAAGTCGATCGAAGGAATGCCTTCCGGGCAACCTTCCCGGCGCGCGCGATGCGCGCGGGTTTGTCGCGGGCCGGCGATCGGTGCATATTAGCGGCATTGCCGTTTCACCGGTCGCCCATGACGCCAGACAAAGCTCTCGAACTGAAGCGCAGCAAGCGCCGCGCGCTATGGCTGCTGCTGGCCGCCGTCGCGGTGTTCGTCACGACGATCCTGCTGCCGCGCGGCCCGTGGGTCGACGGTATCAAGGCGGTGGCCGAGGCCGCGATGGTCGGCGCGCTGGCCGACTGGTTCGCGGTCGTCGCGCTGTTCCGGCGCGTGCCGATCCCGTTCGTGTCGCGCCACACCGAGATCATTCCGAAGAACAAGGACAAGATCGCCGACAACCTCGCGGTGTTCGTGCGCGAGAAATTCCTCGGCCCCGACGCGCTCGCCGCGCAGATTCGCCAGCACGACCCAGCCAGCAAGCTCGGCGCATGGCTCGGCGAACCGGCGAACACCGACGCGCTCGGCGGCTACGTGACGAAGCTGATGAGCTTCGCGCTCGACATGACCGACGACGCGCGGATCCAGTCATTCGTCCGCGATGCGTTCCGGGCGGTGATCGACCGGATCGACCTGTCGCAATCGGCCGGCGTGATTCTCGACACGCTGACGAAGGACGGCCGGCACCAGGCGCTGCTCGACGACGCGATCGAACAGGTGGTCGACGTGCTCGACAAGGAGGAGAACCGCGAGGTGATCGCGGGCTTCATCGTCGAATGGCTGAAGACGCAATATCCGAAGGTCGAGAAGATCATGCCGACGCAGTGGTTCGGCGAGAACGGCGCGCGCATGCTGGCGAGCGCGGTGAGCCGCGTGCTCGAGGGGGTGGCGGTCGACCCCGAACACGAGCTGCGGCAGCGCTTCGACCGCACGGTCGTGCGGCTGACGGAGCGGCTGAAGCATGATCCCGTGTTCATCGCGAAGGGCGACGAGATCAAGCGCTACATCCGCGACGGCGACGCGTTCAACGACTATGCGCGCGATCTGTGGGATCAGCTGCGCGCGTGGCTGAAGGCCGATCTCGCGCGCCCGGATTCGTCGCTGCACCGGCAGGCCGCGACGCTGGGCGGCTGGCTCGGCGCGCGGCTCGCTGAAAGCCCGGCGTTGCGCGCGTCGCTGAACGAGCATATCGAGAAGGCCGTGCACGAGATCGCACCGGATTTCGCGGATTTCCTGATGCGTCACATCCGCGATACGGTTCGCAACTGGGATGCGCGCGAAATGTCGCGGCAGATCGAGCTGAATATCGGCAAGGACCTGCAGTACATCCGCATCAACGGCACGCTGGTCGGCGGGCTGATCGGGCTCGGGTTGTACGTGGTGTCGCTGGTGCCGCATTGGGCCGGCGGATGGCTGCATTGATGCGGCCATCATGCACCTCGCACGCCCGCGCGCGCCGGCGAATCACGCGTGCGCCTTCGCGCCGTGCAGTTGCAGGCCGAGCGCCTTGATCACTTTCAGGATCGTGCCGAAGCTCGGATTGCCGTCGTGCGACAGCGCCTTGTACAGCCCTTCGCGCGACAGGCCCGCGTCGCGCGCGACCTGCGACATGCCGCGCGCGCGGGCGATCACGCCGAGCGCATGCGCGATGAAGGCCGGGTCGTCGCCGGCTTCCTGCAGACAGGCCTCGAAGTAGTCGGCCATGTCGTCGTCGGTTTTCAGGTGCTCGGCCGAATCCCACGGCCGCGTCTTGATCTTGTCCATCGATCACTCCAGGTCGAGCCGCGCGAGCATCGCGTGCGCGGCGCGGATGTCCGCCTGTTGCGTCGACTTGTCGCCGCCGCAGAGCAGGATCACCCATATCGTTCCGCGCCTGACGTAGTAGACGCGATAGCCGGGCCCGTGATCGACACGCATTTCGACGACGGGGGAGCCGGCGGATTTCCAGTCGCCCGGATTGCCCATCGACAGACGGTCGATGCGCGCCTGGATGCGGCGCTTCGCGACGCGATCCTGCAGGCCGGCAAACCACGCTTCGAAGACGTCGGTGGTCCGGATACTGAATGTTGGTGCACTGTATGGCATGGATCGCGGCATGTCAACCATGGTTCACAGATTCGATGAGTGGAATTCGGTTGCCTCTACAGTAGGGCCGCGCGCGCCGTTTGACGTCGAATTGGCCGTCAGGCCGATCCTCTCGCGAGGCTGCCCCGGCCATTCGGTCGAAGTCGGGATTGCGCGAATCCGTCTACAATCAAAAACGTCCTTGTCGATCGCGCGTGCTTGCCGCGCGCGTGCCGTGTCGTGGTTTGTGTCCAGTAGGTAAAGCGTCCGCGTGCCGTAGGCCGGCGCGCGTTCTGAACGTCGCGCGCCCGTAAGCCGGGCAGGCGGCATAACCGAGAGTCCCCATGAAAGCATCGGATCTGTTCGTGAAGGCGCTGGAAGCCGAAGGCGTCGAGTATGTATTCGGCATTCCCGGCGAGGAAAACCTCGATCTGCTCGAATCGCTGCGGCGCTCGAAGATCAAGCTCGTGCTGACCCGGCACGAGCAGGCGGCCGGCTTCATGGCCGCCACCTACGGCCGCCTGACGGGCCGCACCGGCGTGTGTCTCGCGACGCTCGGGCCGGGCGCGACCAACTTCGTGACGGCCGCCGCGTATGCGCAGCTCGGCGGCATGCCGATGCTGATGATCACCGGGCAGAAGCCGATCAAGTCCAGCAAGCAGGGCCACTTCCAGATCGTCGACGTCGTCGACATGATGCAGCCGCTGACGAAGTTCACGCGGCAGATCGTGTCGATCGGCAACATTCCGTCGGCGGTGCGCGAGGCGTTTCGCCGCGCGGAAGAGGAGCGTCCGGGCGCCGCGCACCTCGAGCTGCCGGAGGACATCGCGCACGAGGAGGGCGACGGCAAGCCGATTCCGCGCAGCTACAGCCGGCGGCCGATCGCCGAGGAAAAGGCGGTCGCGCACGCGATCGACGCGATCCAGGCCGCGCGCCATCCGCTGTTGATGATCGGTGCGGGCGGCAACCGCAAGACGACCTGCAAGATGCTGCTCGAATTCGTCGACAAGACGGGCATCCCGTTCTTCACGACGCAGATGGGCAAGGGCGTGATCGACGAAACGCATCCGCTGTGGCTCGGCAACGCGACGCTGTCGGACGGCGACTTCGTGCATCGCGCGATCGAGCATGCGGACTGCATCATCAATGTCGGCCACGACGTGATCGAGAAGCCGCCGTTCTTCATGCGCGCGGACGACAAGACGGTGATCCACGTGAACTTCCTCGGCGCGCAGGTCGATCCCGTCTATTTCCCGCAGATCGAGGTGGTCGGCGACATCGCGAACGCGGTGTGGCAGATGAAGGAAGCGGTCACGCGCCAGCCGCACTGGGATTTCGAGCGCTTCACGATGATCAAGGAGCATTTCGACGCGCACCTGCAGAAGGGCCAGCACGACCCGCGCTTCCCGATGTATCCGGTGCGGATCGTGAACGACCTGTACAACGCGCTGCCCGTCGACGGGATAGTCTGCCTCGACAACGGGATGTACAAGATCTGGTTCGCGCGCTACTGGCGTGCGCACGAACCGAACTCGCTGCTGCTCGACAACGCGCTCGCATCGATGGGCGCGGGCCTGCCGTCGGCGATCGCGACGAAGATCGTGCACCCGCAGCGCAAGGTGATCGCCGTGTGCGGCGACGGCGGCTTCATGATGAATTCGCAGGAACTCGAAACGGCCGTGCGGCTGAAGCTCGACCTCGTCGTGATGATCCTGCGCGACGATGCGTTCGGGATGATCCGCTGGAAGCAGGAGAACATGAATTTCCCCGATTTCGCGATGACGCTGAAGAATCCCGATTTCGTGTCGTATGCGCAGAGCTACGGCGCGCATGGGCATCGCGTCGAAGCGGCCGATGATCTCGAGCCGCTGTTGCGCGACTGCTTCGCGACGCCGGGCGTGCATGTGATCGACGTGCCGATCGACTATTCGGACAACGAGCGCGTGCTCAACCGCGAAATCAAGCGCCTGTCGGCGCAACTCTGAATCCGCAGTTCACCGGAAGGAGCGTTCCATGTTGAAGGATACCTATCCGTATTACCTGGCCAACGAAGCCGTCTACGCGAATACCGATCTCGACGTGACCGACAAGTTCAGCGGCAAGGTCGCGACGCGCGTCGCGCTTGCCGACGCGAAGGCGATCGATGCGGCCATCGGCGCGGCGGTCGATGCCGCGAAGCCGATGCGCGAGTTGCCGGCCTACAAGCGGCAGGCGGTGCTCGACCACTGCGTCGCGCGCTTTCGCGAGCGTTTCGACGAGCTGGCCGAGGCGCTGTGCATCGAGGCCGGCAAGCCGATCAACGATTCGAAGGGCGAAGTGACGCGGCTGATCGATACGTTCCGCGTCGCGTCGGAGGAGTCGGTGCGCATCGACGGCGAAGTGATCAACCTCGAGATCTCGGCGCGCGCGCAGGGCTACACGGGCTATACGCGGCGCGTGCCGATCGGCCCGTGCTCGTTCATCTCGCCGTTCAACTTCCCGCTGAACCTCGCCGCGCACAAGGTCGCTCCCGCGCTGGCCGCCGGCTGCCCGTTCGTGCTGAAGCCCGCGAGCCGCACGCCGATCGGCGCGCTGATCATCGGCGAGGTGCTCGCGGAAACCGACCTGCCGAAGGGCGCGTTCTCGGTGCTGCCCGCGCATCGTGACGGCGCGGATCTGTTCACGACCGACGAGCGCTTCAAGCTGCTGTCGTTCACGGGCTCGCCGGCCGTCGGCTGGGCGCTGAAGGAGAAGGCCGGCAAGAAGAAAGTCGTGCTCGAACTCGGCGGCAACGCGGCGGCGATCGTCGATTCGGACCAGCACGACCAGCTCGACTACGTGGTCGAGCGGCTCGCGTTCGGCGCGTATTACCAGTCGGGCCAGAGCTGTATCGGCGTGCAGCGGATCCTCGTGCATGCCGATCTATACCACGCGCTGCGCGACAAGCTGATCGCGAAGACGCGCTCGCTGAAGATGGGCGATCCGAAGGATCCGTCGACGTTCGTCGGCCCGATGATCTCCGAATCCGAATCGCGCCGGCTGTCCGGCTGGATGGATGCGGCCGTCGCGGCGGGCGCGAAGATCGTCGCGGGCGGCAAGGTCGACGGCGCGATGTTCGAGGCGACGCTGCTGGAAAACGTCGGCCGCGAGCAGGACCTGTACCGCAAGGAGGCGTTCGGCCCGGTCGCGATACTCGAGAAGTTCGATCGCTTCGACGATGCGCTCGCGCGCGTGAACGACAGCGACTTCGGGCTGCAGGCCGGCGTGTTCACCGATTCGCTCGCGCATGCGCAGCGCGCGTGGGACGAGCTGGAGGTGGGCGGCGTCGTGATCAACGACGTGCCGTCGTTCCGGGTCGACAACATGCCGTATGGCGGCGTGAAGGATTCGGGTCTCGGCCGCGAAGGGATTCGCTACGCGATCGAGGACATGACCGAGCCGCGGCTGATGGTCGTGCGACGCCGCTAGCGCGATCGCAGGCGGCAAGGCGGCACGCGGGCTGGCGATCGCGGGATCGCGCCGGTCCGCGTGCCGTTTTTCATTTCGACACCTGCCGCCGTGCGCGGCGATTCCCCGCCGTGTGGTATCGACGCGGCACCGCGCGCCGCGCCAGCCGAACGCGCTCGACTCCCGGCATCGCATCGTGATGTAATCGCGCGAAATGGCCAACCGGATACGACACCGGTTGGCGTGCGCATTCATTCTTCACAAGGTCGATTCATGTCCCCCGTCTCGGCATTCAAGCTGGTTCTGTTGTCGTTTCTCGCGATCGTCGCGCTCGAATGCATCGCCAAGCGGTTGCGGCTGCCGCCCGCGGCCGCGCTGCTGATCGGCGGCATCGGCATCGCGTTCATTCCCGGCCTGCCGCCGATCAATCTCGATCCGGAACTCGTGCTGCTCGTGTTCCTGCCGCCGCTGCTGATGGACGGCGCGTATTTCTCCGTCTGGGAGGAGTTCAAGCGCAACGTCGGCGGCATCCTGATGCTCGCGATCGGCGCGGTGGTGTTCACGACGTTCGCGGTCGGCTTGGCCGTGCATTGGGTCGTGCCGTCGCTGCCGTGGGCCGCGTGCTTCGCGCTCGGCGCGATCGTGTCGCCGCCCGACGCGGTGGCCGCGAAGGCGGTGCTCGAACGCGTCGCGCTGCCGCGCCGGCTGATGGTGCTGCTCGAAGGGGAAAGCCTGTTGAACGATGCGGCCGGCCTGGTGCTGTTCCGCTTCGCGGTCGCCGCCGCGCTGACGGGTGCGTTCAGTTTCGAGCACGCGGTCGTGCGCTTCGCGGAGCTCGGGCTCGGCGGCGTCGTGGTCGGCTACCTGGTCGGCAAGCTCGTCGTGTGGTTCCTGAAGCTGCTCGACGACGACTATCTGGTGATTACCGTCGCGGTGATCGCCGGCTGGCTCGCATACATCGCGGGCGAGATGGTCGAGGTGTCGGGCGTGATCGCGACGGTGACGGCCGGCATGATCGTCGGCTGGCATCAGCACGAGGTGTTTTCGGCCGCCGTGCGCACGCGCGGCACCGCGTTCTGGCAGGTCATCGTGTTCCTGCTCGAGGCGATGGTGTTCGTGCTGATCGGGCTGTCGCTGCGCGGCGCGATCCACCGGCTCGGCGGTTTCGAGCAGGTGCTCGCCACGATGGTGCCGCCGGTGCTCGCGGTGCTGGCGGCGGTGGTCGTGTCGCGCTTCGTGTGGATCTACGCGGTCGAGGCGTTGAAGCTGCCGGTGCGCGGGGTCATGGGGCGCGGTTTCGCACCCGACTGGAAGGCCGCGGCGATCATGAGCTGGGCCGGGATGCGCGGGGTCGTGACGCTGGCGATCGCGTTGTCGTTGCCGGAGGCGATGCCGGGCCGCGACGTGATCCTGGTCGCGTCGTTCGCGGTGATCCTCGTCACCGTGCTGCTGCAGGGCACGACCATCGGGCCGCTGATCCGGCTGCTGCGCCTGCCTCCGCACGAAGCGCGCGCCGCGCATCACCTGACCGAGCCGATGGCGTGGGCGCATATCGAGGCGGCGCAGCTCGCGGCGATCCAGCCGCTGGTGCGCGACGAGCGCGGCAACGTGATTCACCCGCGCCTGCTGGAGCAATATACGTATCGCGCGCAACTGACCGAGCGGGCGAAGAACGAGCCGGCGTATCCGGCGGAGGTGCGCACCGCGCACTACGACGTCGTGCTGGCCGCGATCAAGGCCGGACGTGCGGAATTGTTGCGCCTGCATCGTTCGGGCCGCATCCACGACGAGATGCTGCACATGCTCGAGCGGGATCTCGATCTGCAGGAAGTGTCCGCGCAACACGCGCGCGGGTAGGCTGCCGGACGGCGCACGGCGCACGGCGCACGGCGCACGGCGCACGGCGCACGGCGCACGGCGCACGCCGTCGGCGTCGCGGTTGCGCTTGCCGGTTCCGGCCGGCCGCCCGGCGACGCCCCGACCGTTCGCGTCGCGGCCGATCCGGTCACGGCGCGCTACTTTTCCCCTCCATTTCCCCCGATTCCGTCGCATCGGAGTCCGGCCCCAATACCTTCCCGACGGGAGGCTTGCAGCGCATGCAAGCCTCGTGGCACCGGCCTCGCAAACGTTATCGTGTTTCGCGTCCGGAAATGATCTGATTTAACTGAATCCCTCACTTTCACCATATTTGGCAAAACTAAACCGGAAGGAGATAGATGCTGTGTTCTAATTTCATTTAGAATCAGCCGGTTATCTTTATTGAGAGAAAGCACGCGGAGGTAATGCGACCGTCGTCGGGGGAAAATCGGCGCTCGGATCCCCGTGAGGCAATGCCGACAGGCCAGGTCGGCAACAACAAGCGGATTTCTCGACCGCTAAATTAAGATGGCGTCCAAGTCGGATAAACAACTCCTATGAAAGAATCAATTGGAGATTTGGCGTTTGAAACGGTATTTATGAAAGAATCGAGCGGTGAAAATGCGCCGGATTGTCTCGAATCGGGGCTATCGGTTCTGCTCGTCGACGATCAGCCGTTCGTCGGCGAGGTGATCCGCCGCGCGCTGCGCGGCGAGCACGATATCGACCTGCATGTGTGCACCGACGCACACCGGGCGATGGCGGTCGCGCGCGATGTGAAGCCGACGGTCATCCTGCAGGATCTCGTGATGCCGGAAATCGACGGCCTCGATCTCGTTCGCGCGTGGCGCGCGGACGCCGACACCGCACGCGTGCCGATCATCGTGCTGTCGGCGAAAGAAGAGCCGATCGTCAAGCGCGAGGCGTTCATCGCCGGCGCGAACGACTATCTCGTGAAGCTCCCGGACGCGATGGAACTGACCGCGCGCATCCGCTATCACTCGAATTCGTACCTGATGTCGCGGCAGCGCGACGAAGCGCTGGATTTCCTGTCGCACGACATGCGCTCGCCGCAGACGTCGATCCTCGCATTGCTGGAGGTTTACCGCACCGAGCACGGCGACATGCCGGCGATCATGGAGCGCATTGCCGGCCATGCACGGCGCGCGCTGGCGCTGGCCGACGGTTTCATCCACCTGACCCGCGCGCAGTCGGAACGCCGCGCGCACGAGGTCCTGAGTCTGAACGAGATCGTGCTCGACGCCGTCGACCAGCTGTGGGAGAGAGCGGCCGGCTTCGGCAGCCGCGTCGTGGCCCACGTGCCCGATACCGAGTGCGTGACGATGGGCGACCGCATGATGCTCACGCGCGCGGTCGCGAACCTGATCGACAACGCGCTGAAATACGGTCCGGCCGGCACGGACGTGCATTGCACGCTGGGCGACGACGACGGTGCATGGCTGATCGGCGTCGAGGACGCCGGCAACGGCATCGCGCCCGAGCAGCGCACGGCCGCGACCGAGTCGTTCGTGCGGCTCGAATCCGTGCATGGCGCCGCGCGCGGCGGCTTCGGCCTCGGGCTCGCATTCGTGCGCGCGACGGCCGCGCGGCATCGCGGCCAGATCCTGATGCGCAATACGCCGCGCGGCTTCATGGTCGCGCTTCGGCTGCCGGCGCAAGCGGACCGGTGATTTCGCGGCGCGGCCCGCCGCAGCCGCGCCGCCCGCAGATCCTGATGCGCTCGTGGCGCGCCGTGTGGCGTGCAAGCGGGCGCGGTTTTTTTCAACGCTGATTTTAGAAAGCCCATAACGAACATGGCCACCGTGACGCCCCGCGCGACCAATGAAAGCCTGCATCCGACGATCGGCGCTGGCCGGCTGACGCTCGGCAACCGCATCCTGCTCAGCTTCGGCGTGCTGTTCGTGCTGATGCTGGTGACCGCCGGCGTGTCCTACGAGCGTCTGCATGCGATCAACACCGAAGCCGTCAGCATCGAACGCGACTCGCTGCCCGGCGTCTATCTCGCGGCGTCGCTGCGCGGCTCGGTCAACGAATCGTTCGCGATGCTGCAGCAGGCGACGTTCGTCGATACCGATCCCGAGCTCGTGCAGCGCGATTTCGCGAAGATCGCCGAGGCGCTCAAGGAGGTCGAGTCGTTGTCGGTCGACTACCAGAACACGACGTTCCGCGATGACGACCGGCAGCGTTTCTCGACGTTCCGCGGTTCCTACGACCGCTACGTACCGCTGCTCAACGATGCGATCCAGAAGAGTCGCGTGTCGCGCGAGGAAGCCGTCGCAGCCTACGCGCGGACGCTGCCCGCATGGACCGAAGTCGTGCGCAACGCGAACATCCTGGTGCAGGAGAACCGCAAGTTCGCCGACAACTCCGCGAAGCTGATTCGCCAGTCCGTGCAGGACACCGAGGTCGTGCTGGCGCTGGCGCTGGGCCTGGTGCTGCTGTCCGCGCTCGCGCTCGGCTACGGGCTGTTCCGCGCGGTCACGGTGCCGATGGCGCGGCTCGTGGAAGTGCACGACGTAATGCGCACCGGCAACCTGACGCGCCGCCTCGACCTGCGCCGCCATGATGAGTTCGGCACGCTCGAGACGGGCTTCAACCGGATGGCCGACGAACTGACCGAGCTCGTCGCGCGCGCGCAGCAGTCGTCGCTGCAGGTGACGACGTCGGTGGCCGAAATCGCGGCGACGTCGCGCGAGCAGCAGGCGACCGCCAACGAAACCGCGGCGACGACGACCGAGATCGGCGCGACGTCGCGCGAGATCTTCGCGACCTCGCGCGACCTGCTGCGCACGATGAACGAGGTGGCCGGCGTGGCCGAGCAGTCGGCGACGCTCGCGGGCGCGAGCCAGAGCGGCCTCACGCGAATGGGCGAGACGATGCGCAGCGTGATGGACGCGGCCGGTTCGGTGAACGCGAAGCTCGCGATCCTCAACGAGAAGGCGCTGAACATCAACCAGGTCGTCGCGACGATCACCAAGGTGGCCGACCAGACCAACCTGCTGTCGCTGAACGCGGCGATCGAGGCCGAGAAGGCAGGCGAGTACGGCCGCGGCTTCGCGGTCGTCGCGACCGAGATCCGCCGACTCGCCGACCAGACGGCGGTCGCGACCTACGACATCGAGCAGACGGTGAAGGAGATCCAGTCGGCGGTGTCGGCGGGCGTGATGGGGATGGACAAGTTCTCCGAGGAAGTGCGCCGCGGGATGCTCGACGTGCAGCAGGTCGGCGGGCAGCTGTCGCAGATCATCGCCGAGGTGCAGACGCTCTCGCCGCGCTTCCAGATGGTCAACGAAGGGATGCAGACGCAGGCGAACGGCGCGGAGCAGATCACGCAGGCGCTGTCGCAGCTGTCGGAAGCCGCGCAGCAGACGGCCGAATCGCTGCGCCAGTCGTCGCAGGCGATCGATGACCTGACGCTGGTCGCGAATCAGTTGCGCACCAGCGTGTCGCGCTTCAAGGTCGACGCGTGACGCGCGCCGAGTCGCACGGCGGCGCGCACGCGCTGTTCCTGATGTTCGAGCTCGACGGCGAGCGCTATGCGCTCGACGCGGCCGACATCGACGAAGTGTTGCCGCTCGCGACCACCAAGGTCGTGCCCGGCGCGCCCGACTGGATCGCCGGGCTGCTGATGCGGGGCGGTCAGCCGGTGCCCGTGATCGACGTGCCGATGCTGGCGCTCGGGCGGCGCGCGCATGCGCTGCGTTCGACGCGGCTGGTGATGGTGCGCTACCGCGTCGAGCCGCTCGACCGCGAGCGCGTGATCGGCCTGATCGTCGAGCGCGCGACGCAGACGCTGCGAATCGATCGCTCGGCGTTCCGCGCGAGCGGAGTGTCGACCGCGCGCACGCGCTGGCTGGGGCACGTCGCGAACACGCCCGACGGAATCGTGCAGCAGGTTTCGGTATCCGACCTGATCGACGATGTTGCGCGCCTGTATCTGTTCGACGGCCTGCCGGGCCACGGAGGGGAGTCCGCATGAAAGAATCCGATTCGCGATTTCGCGGCTGGCTGCTGCGCGAGACCGGCATCGACCCCGATTCGCTCGGCAACGATTTCCTGAGCCGCGCGCTGACCGAGCGCGTGCACGCGCTGCAGGGCGATGGCGAGCGGCTGCCGTCGGCGGCGCGGACGCCCGTGACGCCGGAAGCGCTCGACGCCTACTGGCAGCATCTGAACGCGTCGGCCGACGAACGGCGTGCGCTGATCGAGCTGTTTGTCGTGCCGGAGACGTGGTTCTTCCGCGATCGCGAAGCATTCGCGACGCTCGCGCGGCTTGCGCTCGAGCGGATTGCCGCGGCGCCCGGACGCGTGATTCGCGTGCTGAGCGCGCCGTGCTCGACCGGCGAGGAGCCGTATTCGGCGGCGATGGCGTTGCTCGACGCCGGGCTCGACCCGGCCAGCTTCATGATCGATGCGCTCGACCTGAGCGTGCGCGCGATCGAACAGGCGCGGCTCGGCTGCTACGGGCGCAATGCGTTTCGCGGCACGGCGACGGAGTTTCGCGCCCGCTACTTCACGCCGGCCGCCGACGGCTGGCTGCTCGACGAGCGCGTGCGCGCGCGCGTCCAGTTTCGCCAGGCGAACCTGATCGAACCGGGCGTCGATACGGGCATTCGCTACGATTTCGTGTTCTGCCGCAACGTGCTGATCTACTTCGACCGCGACGCGCAGGACCGCGTGATCGGTTCGCTCGAAAGCTGGCTCGCCGACGACGGGATGTTGTTCGTCGGTCCGGCCGAAACGGGCGTCGCGATGCGGCACGGGATGCGTTCGGCGCGCGTGCCGCTGGCGTTCGCGTTTCATCGCGATCATGGCGGCGCGGCGGTGGCGGCGGACGCGAGCGCGGCGCGGTATGCGGCACCGACGCGCGCGGTTGCGCCGTACCGGCGTGCCGGGCGCTTGACGGTGGCGCCGCCCGCCGCGGCGCGCCCGCTGCTGGCCGTCGTGCCGCCGACGTGGAGCGGTAATGCGGCGTCGTCCGCAGCGCTTGCGCCGGCCGAGCGCCCGACGGCGTTCGAGCCACGGGCCGATATGCGCGCCGGCTCGCGGACCAACGCAGCCACCGCAGGCCACGCAGCCCATGCAGCCCATGCAGCCAGCGCGACCAACGCGACCAACGCAGCCAACGCGACCAACGCGGCCCACGCAGCCACCGCAGCCACCGCAGCCACCGCAGCCAACGCAGCCAACGTGCCCGCCCCGGCACCACCACTCGCCGACGCCGCCACCCCAACGCTCGAGGAAGCGCAGGCGCTGGCCAACGCGGGTGCGTTCGACGAGGCCGAGCGCGTGCTCGCGCGATTCTCCGCGCACGCCGGGCCGCACGCGGACGCGTTCTACCTGAACGGGCTGATCGCGGATGCGTGCGGGCGTGTCGCGGAAGCGGGCGACTTCTACCGGAAGGCGCTGTATCTGCGGCCGACGCACCACGAAGCGCTGACGCATCTGGCGACCTTGCTCGACGTCGGCGGCGATGGCGCCGGCGCGCAATGGCTGCTCGAGCGTGCGCGGCGCGCGGCAGGGTGATGAGAATACGGGTTGGGAGCCGACATCGGGATGACCGAGGAAAGAATGAACCGCGACGCCGTTGCCACTGACGACACGACGATCGGCGTCGACGATTGCTGGAACCGGATCGGCACGCGCGGCGACCGCTCGTGCGAGCGGCTGGCCGACTGCCTGCGCTGCCTGAACTGCCCGGTCTACGCGTATCACGCGGCGAAACTGCTCGAACGCCCGCTCGGCGCGACCGAGATGGCCGACGCCACGCGGCGGATCAGCGCGCTCGACGCGACCGGCGCGCACGGCGGCGACGATACGCGCCAGGCGGCGCTGGCGTTTCGCGTCGCCGACGAATGGCTCGCGCTGCCGATCGGCGTGCTGCGCGAGATCGCCGGCACGCGCCGGATCCATTCGCTGCCGTATCGCCGCCATTCGGCCGTGCGCGGCGTGGTCAACATTCGCGGCACGCTGCGCATCGCGATCTCGATCGGCGCGCTGCTCGGCCTCGAGGCGGGCAACGGCGGGAGCGGCGGCGGCAGCAGCGGCGGCGACGGCCGCTTCACGCGACTGCTGGTCGCCGCGCACCAGGGCGAGCCGGTGGTGTTTCCGGTCGACGAAGTCGAGGGCGTACTGCGCTTCGGCGCATCCGAATGGGTGCCGGTGCCGGCGACGGTCGGGCGCGCGAGCGCCGGCCTGTCGCGCGGCGTGCTGTCGTGGCGCGGCAAGTCGGTGGGCCTGCTCGACGACGACCGGCTGTTCGACGCCGTCACACGGAGCATGCGATGAGCGGCGATGACGATCTGAGCCACCTGTCGCTGCTCGAGCTGTATCGCGAGGAGACGCGCACGCAGACCCAGGCGCTGTCCGAACGCCTGCTCGCGCTCGAATCGGGCGAGCCCGATTCCGTCGCGCTCGAGGCGTGCATGCGCGCCGCGCATTCGCTGAAGGGCGCCGCGCGCATCGTCGGCGTGCCGCTCGGCGTCGAGATCGCGGGGCGGATGGAAGAATGCTTCGTCGCCGCGCAGGCCGGCACCATCGCACTGACGGCCACGCATGTCGACGTGCTGCTCGCCGGCGTCGACCTGCTGGTGCGCGTCGCCGATCCGCAGGCGCCGCCCGTGTCGTCGACGGAGATCGACGCGTTCGCGCTGGCGCTCACGGGCGCCGACGGCACGCACGCGATGCCGTCACCGGCCTTCGCGCCGCCGCCGGCGCCGCCGTCCAGCGTGCCGTTTCGCGATCACGACGGCGCCGCGAACGAGCCCGTGGGGGCCGGCGCCGCGGTGCCGCCGCTCGCCCTGTCGGCGGCCGTGCCCGATCCGGTCCCGGCGGGCCGTGCGGCCGGCGCGGGCGCGATGCGCCGCGTGCGGGCCGATACGCTGAACCGGCTCTTGAGCCTGTCCGGCGAGTCGCTCGTCGAATCGCGCTGGCTCAAGCCGTTCGCGGAATCGATGCTGCGCGTGAAGCGCGCGCAGCGCGACGCGGCCCGCTCGCTCGATCTGTTGTACGAACGGTTCGCCGACGAGCTCGATGCGGGCGTGCTCGCGTCGGTCAACGAAGTGCGGCACATGCTCAACGACGTGCAGCGTTCGCTCGCCGAGCGCATGGAAGAATTCGACCGCTTCGAGCGCCGCAGCACGCACATCGCCGAGCAGCTGTACGACGAGGCCCTCCAGTGCCGGATGCGCCCGTTCGGCGACGCGACGCGCGCGTATCCGCGCATCGTCCGCGATCTCGCGCGCTCGCTCGGCAAGCAGGTGCGCTTCTCGATCGTCGGCGAAGGCACGCAGGTCGACCGCGACATCCTCGACCTGCTCGACGCGCCGCTCGGCCATCTGCTGCGCAACGCGATCGATCACGGCGTCGACTCGCCCGACGCGCGCCGCGCGCGCGGCAAGCCGGCCGAGGCGAGCGTGACGCTCGAAGCGCGCCACAGCGCCGGCTCGCTGCTCGTCAGCGTGATCGACGACGGGCCGGGCGTCGACATGGACGCGCTGCGCGCGGCGGTCGTGCGCCAGCGCCTGACCGACGACGAGACGGCCGCCCGGCTGTCCGATCCGGAACTGCTCGAATTCCTGCTGCTGCCAGGCTTCTCGATGCGCGATGCGGTGACCGACGTGTCGGGGCGCGGCGTCGGCCTCGATGCGGTGCAGGAGATGGTGCGCGGCGTGCGCGGCGCGGTGCGCATCTTCAACGAGCCCGGCGCGGGCATGCGCTTCGTGCTGCAGCTGCCGCTCACGCTGTCGGTGATCCGAAGCCTGCTGGTCGAGGTCGGCGGCGAGCCGTACGCGTTCCCGCTCGCGCACGTGCGCCGCACGCTCGAACTGTCGCACGACGACATCGACGTGCTCGAAGGACAGCCGCATTTTCCGTTCGACGGCCGGCGTGCGGGCCTCGTCGGCGCGCACCAGCTGCTCGATGCGGGCGAGCCCGCCGTCACGCGCACGAGCACGGCGGTCGTGGTCGTCGGCGGCGAGCCCGAGCTGTACGGCGTCGCCGTCGACCGCTTCCTCGGCGAACGGATGCTCGTCGTGCAGCCGCTCGACAGCCGCCTGCAGAAGATCCAGAACATCGCGGCCGGCGCGTTACTCGAGAACGGCGACCCGGTGCTGATCGTCGACGTCGAGGACCTGATCCGCTCCGTCGACAAGCTCGTGCGCGGCGGCCAGCTCGCGAAACTCACGCGCGATCCGCAGCACGCGCGGGCCGACCGGCGCCGCCGTGTGCTCGTCGTCGACGATTCGCTGACGGTGCGCGAGCTCGAACGCAAGCTGCTGGAAAAGCGCGGCTACGACGTGACCGTCGCGGTCGACGGGATGGACGGCTGGAACGCGGTGCGCAGCGACGCGTTCGACCTGGTCGTCACCGACGTCGACATGCCGCGCATGGACGGGATCGAGCTCGTCACGCTGATCAGGAGCGATCCGGCGCTCAAGCGTGTGCCCGTGATGATCGTGTCGTACAAGGATCGCGACGAGGATCGCCGGCGCGGGCTCGATGCCGGCGCCGACTACTATCTCGCGAAGAGCAGTTTCCACGACGAGGCGCTGCTCGATGCGGTGCACGACCTGATCGGCGGGGCACGCGGATGAACATCGGCATCGTCAACGATCTGCCGCTTGCCGTCGAGGCGCTGCGCCGCGTGATCGCGCGGCGCAGCGATCACCGCGTGCTGTGGGTGGCGACCGACGGCGACGAGGCCGTGGATTTCTGCGTCGCGCATCCGCCCGACCTCGTGCTGATGGACCTCGTGATGCCGAAGCTCGACGGCGTGGCCGCGACGCGGCAGATCATGGCGCGTGCGCCATGCGCGATCCTGATCGTGACCGCGAGCGTCAGCGCGAACACGTCGTCGGTCTACGAGGCGATGGGCGCCGGCGCGCTCGACGCGGTCGACACGCCGACGCTCGCGCTTGGCCTGCCGTCGGATGCCGCGCCGCAGCCGCTGCTCGCGAAGATCGACCAGATCGGCCGGCTGCTCGAAAGCCGGACCGCGACGCTCGTGCCGCCCGCGCCGGCGCCCGCGCGCGGCCAGCCGACGCTGATCGCGATCGGCGCGTCGGCGGGCGGGCCGACCGCGCTCACCGCGCTGCTGCGCGCGCTGCCGGCCGATTTTCCGGCCGCGCTCGTGATCGTGCAGCATGTCGACCAGGCGTTCGCGCTCGGCATGGCGGAGTGGCTCGACGGCTATACGCGGCTGCCCGTGCGCGTCGCGCGGCCGGGCAGCGTGCCGCAGGCGGGCGAGGTGCTGCTCGCGGCCTCCAACGACCACCTGTGCCTGTCGCCGCGCGGCGTGCTCGGCTATACGCGGCATCCGGCCGAGACGCCGTACCGGCCGTCGATCGACGTGTTCTTCAACAGCGTCGCCGACGGCTGGCAGGGCGACGCGCTCGGCGTGCTGCTGACCGGGATGGGGCGCGACGGCGCGCTGGGGCTGAAGGCGATGCGCGCGAAGGGCTGCTACACGATCGCGCAGGACGAGGCGACGAGCGCCGTCTACGGGATGCCGAAGGCGGCCGCGGCGATCGGCGCGGCGTCCGCGATCCTGCCGCTCGACCGGATCGCGCCGCAGCTGATCTCGCGCGTGGCGCGCGTGCCGCTCGACTGACGGCGTGCGGCGGCCCCGGCCGGGCCGCATTGCATGCGATGTGTGGCATCGCGTACAATCGCCGCCAGCGGAGATGGCATGCCTCCCTGCGGTCGATCCCGGCGCCTCGCGTGCGGTTCGGCTCTCAACCGCCGGTTCGCCCGGCTGATGATGCCTGCGTGTTCCTGGGTCGTCAGGAGGTCGCAGGCCGTCCATGCGGTATTCTGCCGCCCAGGTTTTGATGTCCTGTCGAATCTGGAAATCATGTTTTTCTCGACTTCTGCCGATTTTTTCGCGACCGTGCGCTACGTGTGCCGCTGGCTCGCGCTCTCGGCCTTGCTCGGCGCGCTGGCCGGCACGGCTTCCGCGTTGTTCCTGCTCGCCCTCGACTGGGCGACCGGCACGCGCGTCGCGCATCCGTGGCTGTTGTGGGGGCTGCCGGCCGCCGGCTTCGCGACCGGCTGGGTCTACCACCGGTTCGGCCAGTCGGTCGCGCGTGGCAACAACCTGCTGATCGACGAGATTCACGACCCGAAGGCGCTCGTGCCGAAGCGGATGGCGCCGCTCGTGCTCGTCGCGACCGTCGTCACGCACCTGTTCGGCGGGTCGGCCGGGCGCGAAGGGACGGCCGTGCAGATGGGCGGCGCGCTCGCCGATCGCGTCACGCACCTGTTCCGGCTCGATCGCGAACATCGGCGCGTGCTGCTGATGGGCGGCATCGCGGCGGGGTTCTCATCGGTGTTCGGTACGCCGCTCGCGGGCGCCGTGTTCGGGCTCGAAGTGCTCGCGATCGGCCGCGTCCGGTACGACGCGCTGCTGACCTGCGTCGCGTCCGCGATCGTCGCGGATGTCGTGTGCCGCGCGTGGGGCGTGCATCACACCGTTTATGCGATTCCGTTCGTGCCGGCTGTCTCGGCGACGGGGCTGGCCGCGACGGTCGTCGCGGGTGTCGCGTTCGGCGTCGTCGGCCGGCTGTTCGCGTTCGCCACGCACGCGCTGACCGCGTGGTTCCGGCGCGTCGTCCGTCATGCGCCGCTGCAGCCGGTGCTCGGCGGCGCGATCGTGGCCGTGGCGGCCACCGTGCTGAACGCGCCGCAGTATCTCGGTCTCGGGATTCCGACGATCGAGGCCGCGTTTCACGGGCCGCTGCCGGCTTACGATTTCGCGGGCAAGTTTGCATTCACCGTCGTCACGCTCGCGTCGGGATTCAAGGGCGGCGAAGTGACGCCGCTGTTCTACATCGGCGCGACGCTCGGCAATGCGCTCGGGCAGGTGCTGGCGCTACCGGTGCCGGTGCTCGCGGGGCTCGGCTTCGTCGCGGTGTTCGCCGGGGCGGCCAACACGCCGATCGCGTCGACGATCATGGCGATCGAACTGTTCGGCGCGGATGTCGGCGTGTATGCGATCGTGGCCTGCGTGGTCGCCTATCTGTTTTCCGGGCACGCGGGGATTTATCGCGCGCAGCGCGTGGCGGTGGGGAAGGGCGCGCAGGTGGAGGTGGAGTGATGCGGGCGCGCGGGGCGGCCGGGCAGCGCGTGTCGACGCAAACCGATATCCGGCGGCCCCGCCCATCACAGGGAACAGGGCGACCCGTTACTGCTTCGGCAGGCGCGCGACATTGCGGGCGAGCAGTTCCTCGATGTCGATGCCCTTCTCCGCGAGCAACGTCGTGACGACGCCGGTCAGCTCGCCGAGCGTTTCCTTGACCGACTCGCGGATCGTATCCACGACGACCTGGGTGCTGCGCTCGATCTCGATATTGACCTTGGCGTCGACGCCCTTCGCATCGAACGTGGTCGCGCGGCGCGTTTCGGGAATCAGCCAGACTTCGAACCAGCCTTCGTCGCGATTGACGTCCGACACGGTGAGGCTGCAGCCGTTGATCGCGATGTACCCCTTCGCGAACACGTAGCGCTTGAACTCGGCCGGCACGCCGATGCGGATCATCCGGTTGTGTTCGGAAGACGCGATGTGCAGGATGGTCCCCATGAAGTCGACGTGACCGGACAGCGGATGTCCGCCGATTTCCGCGCCGTCCTTCGCGGCCCGCTCCACGTTGACCCGGGCGCCGGTCGTCAGGTCGGCCAGCGTGGTGATTCGCAGGCTCGGCAACATCACGTCGAAGTCGATCAGCACCGGCGAATGGATGGTCGTCACCGTCAGGCAGACGCCGTCGACCGACACGCTCGCGCCGATCTCGATATCGTCGGTGAAGCGCTCGGGGAATTCGATGCTGAACGTTCTCAGTTCGCCGTGATCCTTGATGGCGCCGATGGTCGCCACGCCCTGAACAATGCCTGTAAACATGATCGATCCCTTGTCGCAAATTGGCTGGCCGACATGATAAGTGATCCCGGCGGCGAGCACGCCGCGGCGCACGGTTCGGCGCCGGCGGGCACGTGCGGTGGACGCAAAAAGGCCGTGCGCGCGGCACGGCCTCGATCCGGATCTGCGTCGACCCGATCCGGCGGCGATGACCGCGCCGCCGGGCCGGGCCGCGTTGCGTCGCGACGCGCTTGCGTCACACCTTCGCCGGCTCCCCTAGCGGCCCGGCATCGCGATCCGCGAGGCGCCGCGGCGAATCGGCGAGCCCTTTCGCCAGCTCCAGCGCCTGCCGCTCGAACAACCGGCGATACGTGCCGCCGTCGATGCGGATCAACGCATCGTGGCTGCCTTCCTCGATCACCTTGCCGCGATCGAGCACGAGCAGGCGGTCGAGCGAGCGCACCGTCGACAGCCGGTGCGCGACGACGAGCGTCGTGCGGCCGACCATCAGCCGTTCCATCGCCTGCTGGATCAGCAGCTCGCTTTCGCTGTCGAGGCTCGACGTCGCTTCGTCGAGGATCAGGATCGGCGCATCCGCGAGGAACGCACGCGCGATCGCGACACGCTGGCGTTCGCCGCCCGACAGCTTGATCCCGCGCTCGCCGACGAGCGTGTCATAGCCGTCCGGCAGCGCGACGATGAAGTCGTGCGCGCTGGCCAGACGCGCGGCGCGCTCGATCTCCGCGCGGCTCGCGTCGGGGCGTGCATATGCGATGTTCTCCGCAAGCGTGCGGTGGAACAGCACGGGCTCCTGCTGGACGATCGCGATCTGGCTGCGCAGCGAATCCTGCCGCACCTGCGCGATGTCCTGGCCGTCGATCGTGATGCGGCCGCCCGACACGTCGTACAGGCGCTGGATCAGCTTGATGAACGTCGTCTTGCCCGACCCGGAATGACCGACGAGGCCCACGCGCTCGCCGGGCGCGATGCGCATCGAGAAGTCGTCGTACAGCGGTACCGGATGATTGCCGTAGCGGAACGTCACGTGCTCGAAGCGGATCTCGCCTTGCCCGATCCGGATGGCCTGCGCGCCGGGACGATCGTCGATGCCGAGCGGCTGGCGCTCGAGCGCGACGAGCTCTTCCATGTCGTTGACCGAGCGCTGCAGGTTGCGGATATGCATGCCGACGTCGCGCAGGTAGCCCTGCAGCATGAAGAACATCGTCAGCGAGAACGCGATGTCGCCGACGCTCGCTTCGTCGTTCGCCCACAGCCGCAGCGCGACGCCGATCATCGCCGCCTGCATCGCGACGAGCATCGCACCCTGCAGCCCGCCGTTGAGCGTGCCACGCACCCACGTGCGGCGCGTGCGCTGACGCCACTTGCCGATCACGCGCGCGAGCCGCGCTTCCTCGCGCGTTTCCGCGCCGAACGCCTTGACGACCGCGTTGCAGCTCACCGCGTCCGCGAGTGCGCCGCCCATGCGCGTGTCCCACATGTTGCCGAGCCGCGCGGCCGGCGCGACGATGCCGAGCGACACGGCGACCGTCACCGAGATGTACAGCAGCGAACCCGCGCCGACGACGAACCCCATCACCGGCCAGTGCGTGCCGAGCAGTACGGTCGCGCCGACCAGCATCGTGACCGACGGCAGCAGCGCGATCAGCACCGTGTCGTTCAGCAGGTCGAGCGCCCAGATTCCGCGCGTGATCTTGCGCACGGTCGACCCCGCGAAGCTGTTCGCGTGCCAGTCGGTCGAGAAGCGCTGCACGCGATGGAACGACGCGGCCGCGATCTCGCTCATCATCTTCAGCGTGAGCGTGATGATGTTCAGGTAGACGCCTTGCCGCAGCAGCGTCGCGGCGATGCCGAGCGCGGCCAGCGTGCCGAACGCGGCGAGGGCGGAATGCCATGCGGCGGCGCGCTCGGTCAGGCCGGTCGACAGCGCGTCGACGAGGCGCCCGGCGAACAGCGGTGTGAGCACGTCGGCGAGCGCACCGAGCAGCGCGAGTGCGGTGATCGTCGCGATGCGTACCGGCTGCTTGCGCCAGTAGCGGAAAGTGAAGCCGAAGACGGCCTGGAATGCCTGGCCGCCCAGATGGGTGGTTTTTCTGGTCATATATCGTTGCCCGGCGCATCGCGCGACGGGACTTTCCGGTTCGGAGAACGTCGAAAACGCAACAGCCGGGCCGCGCGAACGACGCGGGCGCAATGAAACGGGCTGTCGGGAAAGTGCGCGGGCCGGCGGGTCAGCGGAGAACCCGGGAGCCGGCGCGGACGACGGGCTGGATCAGCCGCGTCGCGGGACCACGTTCGGGAAGGCTGCTGGCATTCGGAACATCTGCACCTCCCTGAAGTGAACGATTGAAAGGGCGTCGAAAAGACGTGTAGGGATTTTATCAGCAGTGCCGGACTCGCCGCAACGTCTGACGAATGCGGCGTTGCAGCGTCGATACGGTCGGCCGGTTAGCGTATTCGGCGTTTCGGCCCTTTTCCCCGCGCGCGTTCCGCGGTGCGGTGCCGCACGGCAAAAAGGCCGGCGCGCCGCATCGATTACACTTTGCGGTTGCGCGCCGGCCGCTGCGGCCCCCGCGGATTCACCCCGATACATTCCTGAGGAAACGATGAGCGACGTTCAGCAAGGCATCCTGGCTCCGATCGACACGGCGGCCCGATACCTCACTTTCACGATTTCGGACAACGCCAATGTGGCAGCGGCGCTGAGGGCATTGCGCGAGTTCGTCGACGGGCGCGGCACGGTCGCCGGCTTCGGGCATGCGGTGGCCGCGCACCTCGGGCGCCCGGTGCCGGGCCTGACCGAATACCCGGCATTCGCGGTGAACGACCGCACGCTGCCGATCACGCCGGCCGACGTATGGATCTGGCTGCGCGGCGACGATCGCGGCGATCTCGTGCTGCGCACGCGGGCGATCGAGCGGGCGCTCGCGCCGGCATTCGCGCTGCAGGACGCTGTCGACGGGTTCCGCTATTCGAACGATCGCGACCTGTCGGGTTACGAGGACGGCACCGAGAACCCGACCGGCGACGACGCGCTCGCCGCGGCGATCGTCACGGGGCAGGGCGCCGGGCTCGACGGCTCGAGCTTCGTCGCGGTTCAGCAATGGCTGCACGACTTCGACCAGATGGAGCGCATTGCGTCGGGCGACATGGATCACATCATCGGGCGCCGCCGCTCGGACAACGAGGAACTCGACGACGCACCCGAGTTCGCGCACGTGAAGCGCACCGCGCAGGAGAGCTTCGAGCCGGAGGCGTTCATGCTGCGCCGTTCGTCGCCGTGGTCCGATGCGCGTCGCGCGGGGCTCTACTTCGTCGCGTTCGGCTGTTCGTTCCGCGCGTTCGACGTGCAGATGCGCCGGATGAGCGGCGCGGACGACGGCATCGTCGACGGCCTGTTCCGCTTCACGCGGCCGCTGACGGGCGCGTATTTCTGGTGCCCGCCGGTGAAGGACGGCAAGCTGGACCTGTCCGCGCTCGGCCTTTAAGCGCCGGACGATATCCGCAAACGGGCGGGCCGCGCATCGTGCGCGGCCCGCCCGTTTTGTTTGTGATGCGTGGATCGCGTGCGGCGCTACGGTGCGAATTCCGTGCGACCCCGCGCTACCGGCACGCCCGGCATGGCGCGTGTCAGTTCAGCGTCGTTTCGATGCGCGTGCCGCGCTTGATGAACAGCGTCACCGGCGTCTTCTCGCAGATTTCCGCAAGACGCTGGCGCTGCGCATCGTCGAGAGGACCTTCGAGCGTGACGGTGCGGCGCACGTATTGCTGGCCTTCGCGATCGGCATGCAGTTCGGTGTGCACGTCGATGCGCACGGCCGGCCACGTCTTGCGCTGCATGTACATGCGCAGCGTCGCGGCCGTGCATTGCGCGAGGCCGGCGAGCACGAACTCGTACGGCGCCCGCCCGAGGCCCTGGCCGCCTTCGCGCGGCGCTTCGTCGCCGGTCAGCGCATGCGTGCCGGCCTGCAGCTGGACGACGTAGTCGGGTGCGTCGGCGGCGAGGGTGGCGGCAGCGTGGATGAGCGGCATGGCAAGTCTCCGGTAAGCGGGAAAGAGGGGCCGCGACGATGCGCGGCGTACGAGCCGTCAGCATACCGTCCCGGCGAAAACCGCGGGCGCTGCGTGCTTCCACGACGCTCGACGGGATCAGCCGGCGACGCCGGCCGTCCCGCGCACGAGCGCGGCGACGCGTTCGCGCACCCACTGATGCGCGCGGTCGGTCTCGCGCGATTCGTGCCAGTACGCGAGCAGCGGAAACGGCTTGAGCCGCAGCGGCAGCGGCTGCACGGCGACCGGCAGCAACGCCGCCATGCGCAGCGCATACGAGCGCGGCAGCGTCAGCAGCAGATCACCCGCCGCCGCGATCTGGCACGCGGCGAAATAATGCTGGCACACGAGCTGGATGTGCCGGAAGCGTCCGTCATTGCCGAGCAGCACGTCGAGCGATTGCGGTTCGCCGAGCGGCGACACCGCGATATGCCGCGCGGCGAAATAATCGGCGCGCCGCAGTGGGCCGCTCGTGAGCGGATGATCGTGCCGCATCGCGACGACGAGCGAATCGTCGAGCAGGTGTTCGGTCGCGATGCGCGGGCCGGTTTGCACGCGTCGATCGACGGCGAGATCGAGATTGCCCGACGCGAGTTCGCGTTCGATGTCGTGCACCGCGACGCGGCGGCTCACGAATCGCAGGCCGGGCGCTTCGTCGGCGAACGCTGCGACGATCTGCGGCAGCGCGATCGATTCGAGCACGTCGCGAATGCCGACCGCGATGCTCAGGTCGAGCGTCGCCGGGTCGAACGCCGACGGGCCGCGCGCGGTGCGCTGCAGTCCGGCGAGGTGAAGCTGCACGTCCGCGATGATCGCGCGCGTGCGCTCGGTCGGCACGACGCGGTTGCCCTGGCGGACGAACAGTGGGTCGTCGAAATGCGCGCGCAGCCGGTTGAGCGCATGCGTGACGGCCGGCTGCGTGAGATGCAGCGCGCGGGCGGCCGCGCCGATGCCGCCGTTCACGTAGACGGCGTCGAGCACGCGGAACAGGTTCAGGTCGAGACGATGATCGACGGGCACGGGCGCGGAACCGAAGTGGGAATGGGTCCGATTCTAGAACGGCCGGGCCGTGTTCGCCGAGCGCGCGGGCACGTGGGCGGCCGAACGTCGCGCGGTCGGTCAGTGTCGATATCTGCCGTTTTGGTGTGCGACAACGTTTGCATTGATCGAATTACGCATTCCGCTGAGTTCCGTGGATTCCGGGAAAATAGGTGGAAGCGACGAAAGATGTTTAGCGATCTATAAAAAACCGAAGCGGGAATGCGCGGTGCGTTTCCAATGCTGCAAAGAGCATTCGATTTTTCGTGTTTTGCGGGACCGATTATCGTGGGTTTGTTATTGACGAATTTCGCATCATTGAGCGCGAGCGAATCGCGAGAGCCGGCATCGAGTTCACGAGCGCGCCGGCGCCGAGTCACCGCCGCGACACGCGAGCGATCGACCCGGCGAGCGCACGATTGAAGAAGAGGGCCGATATTGGAGCGGCGCTGCGATTCGATCGACGTGCGATGACGCGTCGGTGTCTGATATCGCGTGCGTTACGCCACATGTTACGTGGCGCGTAACGTAACGACGAGCTTGCCGCGCGTCACGCGCGTCGCTCACCGCCGCACTCCGATTCCTGAAGAACGTCGCGTAATCCACGGATTTCACGAGGATTTCCATCGGATATGGAACGGACGTCATCCCGATTTTTGGGATTGGCATGCTTTCTGCTTATTTTCGTGCGTGCCGCAGTATTTAACATCAATAACATCAGACCAATCATGAATTCAATTCCGACTTTCGGCGTCGGCGCCGGGGAAATTCCGTCGATGCCATTCATTCGCCCTGCAAGCACCAGGCGGGTAGGCCCGCAGATGCAGCCGCACCGGCGCCCGCATCCCTGATTTAACCGTCGATCGCATCACGGCATACGTCGCTTTATCGCGTAGACGAGGCGACGTACGCGCACGCGGCAATGCGTGCGTCATGCGGTGATTGCCAGTCCGGATCAATAACGTGAAATCGTCGTTTGCCGTCTCACGGAAAACGATGGATAGGAATCCTTATATGACGATCTGCTATCGCGCGGCATCCGGAATGCCGCGACGCGTAGTGGCGGCACTGCGCGTCGCATGGAGTCGGTGCGGGTATGCCGGAGTCGTCGATCACGTCGCGAATACGGGGGCAAGATGAGCGAAACGCCACATGTCGAGTACAGGTCGGTTGCGGCGAGTGTCCCAGGGGCCGCCGCGCGTTCGGTCGATCTGATGCTGATCGTGTTCGGTGCGGTGCTGGCTGCGCACTTCCGGTTCGACACGGTCGTGAATGCCCGGCTCGACGCCTCGGTCGTTGCGTTCTCGTGTGCGTTTTCGTTGATGCTGTTTCCGATGTTCGGCGTGTACGAGTCGTGGCGCGGGCGTTCGCTGTACAGGCTTGCCGGGAGACTGGCACTGGCCTGGCTGATCGCGCAAGGTGGCGCGCTGGTGGTGACGTTCACGCTTCACCAGTCGGAGGCCGTGTCGCGGCTGTGGTTTGCATACTGGACGGGCATGACGGGTACCGCACTCGTCGTGGTGAGGCTCGCCGTACACGCGATGCTGCGCCGGTTGCGGCATGCGGGGATGAACCTTCGATCGGTCGCTATCGTGGGGCGTGGCGAATATTGCCGTCGCGTACTGGGCACGATCGCGCGTTCGCCTGAGAGCGGGTTTCGTGCAGCAGCGGTATTCGACGTCGATCGCGCAGCGTCCGGTCTGGTGTCGGGCATCGCGACTTTCGAGAGCGATGCTGCATTCATTGACTATGTGCGCCGGCAAGGCATGCGTGAACTGTGGCTTGCGCTGCCGTTATCGGAGGAACGCACGATCCTGCGCTTCGTATCCGAATTCCGCGACGAACTCGTGAACATCCGCTTCATGCCGGACGTGAGTGCGCTGTCGTTGTTCGACAGTGCACTCACGGACGTGCTTGGCGTGCCGGCGATCAATCTCGCCGCGTCGCCTCTGCCGCCGCACGCGCTGCTGAGCAAGGAGATTTTCGATCGATGTTTCGCGGCATTCGTGCTCGTGGCGCTGATGCCGGCGATGCTGATCATCGCGATGACCGTCAAGGCGACATCGCGCGGGCCGGTGTTTTTCAGGCAGCGCCGCAAGGGTGCGGACGGCCGCGTGTTCCGCATCTATAAATTTCGCACGATGCGGTTGCACGCGGAGCAGCCCGGCATCGTCAGGCAGGCGACTCGTCACGATGCGCGCATCACACCGCTGGGGCGGTTCCTGCGGCGCACGAGTCTCGACGAACTGCCGCAGTTCATCAACGTGCTGCAGGGCGACATGTCGGTCGTCGGGCCGCGCCCGCACGCGCTGGAGCATGACGAGCTGTATCGCAAGGTCGTCGATCGCTACATCCAGCGCTACCGGATCAAGCCGGGCATTACAGGCTGGGCGCAGGTCAACGGCTATCGCGGTGAAACCGATCGCCTCGAAAAGATGCAGGGGCGGGTCGAGCACGATCTCTATTACCTGCAGAACTGGTCGTTCGGGCTCGACATGCGGATTGTGGGAGCCACGATTCTGAAAGGGTTCGCGGGGAGCAATGCGTATTGATGGCGCGGCGGCGCGAGGGTTCGTGCCGGGTGGAAGTACCGCTGGAGCGACGAGGGACGGCGGGTGTGTACAAGCATGTCGATGAAATCGGAACCATGAACAATCGAGTGAAACAAGCTGTCCATTCCGGCTCGCCTGGCCTGCGCGGTCGCTGGACAACCACGCTCATCGCCGGCGTCTGTCTGGTTCTGTCCGGATGTGCAGTCGCGCCGGGGATGCGCATGACCGGGCCCGCGACGCTCGCGGTCTCCGGCGGAGCCGGGAAGGTGCCTGCAGAGTCGATGCAGATTCCGATCGAAGAGATCAACGCGACGCTGATTCGCCAACTCGGCACGGCTGCGAGCGCCGACGACGGCGCGCGTTTCAAAGCGCTTGTCGGAAAGGCGCAGCCCTATACGCTGGGGGCCGGCGACGTCCTTCAGATCACCGTCTGGGATCATCCGGAACTGACGCAGGCTCAGGGCGCGCCGCAACAGACCAACGGACGCCCGTTCGATCCGCCTCAAGGTTTCGTCGTCGATTACGTTGGCAACGTGCAGGTGCCGTATGCGGGGAACGTGCATGTGGCCGGACTGACGATCGACGACGCACGCAAGGCGATCACCAATGCGATGGCACGCTACTTTGTCACGCCGAAGATCATGGTCCGGGTCGCCTCGTTCAGGGCGAAGCAAGTCTACGTCGACGGCGAGGTTCGTACGCCGGGCAATGTACCGATCAATGATATTCCGATGACATTGTTCGAGGCGGTCAATCGTGCGGGCGGATTCGCACCCACGGCGGATCAGAGCCATCTGGTCCTCGTGCGCGATGGCGTGTCTTACCCGCTCGACCTCCCGGGCATGCTTGCACGCGACGTGAATCCCGCGTCGATTCTGCTGCGCGACGGCGATTCGCTTCGGGTCGTACCGCGCGAGGACAACGGCGTCTACGTGATGGGCGAGGTCACCAAGCCGGTGACGGCATTGCCGCTGCGAACCGGCAAGCTGACCCTGAGCGATGCGCTCTCTCAGGCCGGTAGCCTCAACAGCGCGAGCGCCGACGCCGCGCAGCTCTACGTGATCCGCGGCGCGCAAGGCGAAGCGCCGCAGGTCTATCACCTGGATGCGCGATCGCCGGTATCGATGGTGCTCGCGAACCAGTTCGAGTTGCGACCGAAAGATGTCGTCTATGTCGACGGGAACGGGCTCGTCCGGTTCAGCCGGGTTCTGAGCTTGTTGTTGCCCGCGATCAATGCAGGCCTGACAGCAGCAATCGTCTCGAAATGATCAAGCATCTGCTCGTCGTTTGCCACGGCAACGTGTGTCGCAGCCCGATGGCGCAGGGCTTGTTCCAGCGCTTGCTTCCTGACGTGTCGGTCTCGTCGGCCGGCTTGTCGGCCCGCAACGGTATGGTGATCGACGCCGTTGCCGCGGCGCTGCTGAAGGCACGGGGAATCGACATGTCCGGACATCGCGCGAGGCGCCTCGACGAGCGCATGTGTAGCGCGGCGGACCTGATTCTCGTGATGGAGCTCGAGCAACGCAAGGCGATCGAGCGTTTCCATCCGGCCGCGCGAGGGCGCATCTATCGCGTCGCCGAAGCCTTTCCATCCGATGTGGCGGATCCGTATCGTCGTTCGCAGCGCAGTTACGACTATGCGTTGACGCTGATCGAGCACGGCGTCAACGACTGGGTCGAGCGCATCGGCAACCTGATCGAGCGTGCCCGTTGAGCCGCCTGGCTCGCTAGCCCAAGGATATCGGCAGTCACCATGAACCCTATGAAAGCAACACCCCATTTCTCGCGAGACTCGGACGAAGTCGACATTCGAGGCATCGCCGACATGATGATCAAGAACGCCAGGATCATCGGCATCGTGACGTGCGCGTTCGTCCTGTTCGGCGGCCTCTACGCGCTCGTCGCGAAACCGGTGTACAGCGTCGACATCGTCGTGCAGGTCGAGAGCAACGGTGCCGACATGATGGGCGGTGCGGCGGGCAGTCTCGTCGGCGGCCTCAGCTCGCTGTTCGACGTCAAGTCGACGGATGACGGCGAAATGGAAATCCTGCGATCCAGACTCGTCGCCGAACCGGTCGTTGTCGATCAGCACCTGGCCATTGAAGCGAGGCCGAACCACTTTCCGATCGTCGGTGCGGTGATCGCACGCTTCAACAAGAAGCTCTCGACGCCGGGACTGCTGGGGATGGGCGGGTACGTATGGGGCGGCGAGCGCATTTCGGTTCCGACGTTCGAGGTGCCGCGGGATTTCCTCGAAGACCGCTTCTTCGTGACGTTCATTGGCGACGGCCGCTATCGGCTGTCGGGGGGCGATCTGGACGCCGATGCAGTCGGCCGTGTCGGCGTGCCGTTGCACGTCGGAACGCCGGCCGGTGATGTGACGCTGACGGTGGCGGCGATCGAAGGGCGACCGGGCGCCCGATTCGTCCTCAAGGCATTCTCGAAACAGAAAATGCTGACGAAGCTCCAGAGGGCACTGACGATCACCGAAAAGGGCAAGGATCAGTCCGGCGTCATCGGTGTCACGTATGAGAGCGACGACCCGGTCCTGGGGGCCGGCGTACTGAACGAAATCGCCGACAACTACGTCCGTCAGAATGCCGATCGGAAAGCGGCGACCGCCGAGAAGTCGCTGCGATTTCTGAATGAGCAGGTTCCCGACGTCGAGAAGCAGTTGCGCGCGGTCGAGGATCGCTTGAACGCCTACCAGACCAAGCATGAAGTGATCGACCTGACCGAGCAGGCGAAGGCCATGCTGAATCAGTCGGTCAGCGCTCAGACGTCGTTGTTCGAACTGGAGCAGAAGCGCAAGGCGCTGGCGTCGATGTACACGCCCGAGCACCCGCAACTCGCGTCCCTCGACCAGCAGATTGCCGCGGCCAAGGCCAACGTCGGCACGTTCAACGATGCAATCCAGCGCCTGCCCGACGCGCAACAGAATATCGTCCGGCTGCGACGCGACGTGACCGTTCAGACGGAAATCTACGTCGGGCTCCTCAACAGCATCCAGCAGTTGCGGCTCGCGACAGCCAGCAAGATCGGCAATGTGCGCGTCATTGACCACGCGATCGTGCCGGATCAGCCGGTCTGGCCGAAGCCGGTGCTCGTCGTCGTGCTGGCTGCCGTGGTCGGCCTGGTAGTGGGGGCGTGCGTCGCGATCGCGCGGGCTGTGCTCTTTGGCGGGGTGACGGATCCGTCGGAGATCGAGCGCGACGCCGATCTGAACGTCATCGCGACGATTCCGCTGAGCCCGGTTCAGCGTCAACTGACGCGGGTCGGTGCGGGCGCGAGCCAGGACGCGACGATCCTGGCCTTGGCGCGGCCGCACGAGCCTGCAGTGGAGGCGCTGCGAAGCCTGTGCACGGCGTTGCAGTTTCTACTGCTCGAGAGGCCGAAGAACAACGTGGTGCTGATCACGGGGCCGGCTGCCGGCATCGGCAAGTCGTTCATCTCGGCAAACGTCGCGGCGCTTCTCGGGCAGTCGAACAAGCGAGTGCTGCTGATCGACGGCGACCTGCGGCGTGGGCGTCTCGCAAAGGATTTCGGGATTCAGTCGACGCCCGGCTTGTCCAGCGTCCTGCGCGGCGAAGCCACGGTCGATCAGGCGATCGTGCGCGGCGTGACTCCGCAGGTCGATTTCCTGCCCACCGGGCCGCGCGTGGGGCAACCAGTCGAACTCTTCGCGTCCAGCGACCTCGCCATGGTGCTCGCGGACGTTTCGCATCGCTATGACGTCGTCCTGCTCGATGCGCCGCCGCTGCTGCCGGTCACCGATGCGACGGTGTTTGCGCTGCACGCGGGCACGATTCTGCTTGCCGCACGCTCCGGCATGACGAGTCAGGGCGAGATTCTCGAGTCGGTGAAGCGGATCGAGCGCGTGGGCGCCACGGTAACGGGCGTCGTGTTCAACGGCTTCAGGCCCGGGCTGCGATCCGCGCAGTACGGGAACTACGGCGCGTATGCGTACGAAGGCGCCGAGGTCGAAGCGCGTGTCGAGCGGATGTGAGCCGTTCAGGGAGAAGCCGATGACCGTCCGCCATGAAAACATTCTCGTCACTTTCGGCACGCGCCCGGAAGCCATCAAGATGGCGCCCGTCGTGCGCCGCCTGAAGTCCCGCGTCGGCGTGCGATGCGCGGTATGCGTGACCGCGCAGCATCGGCAGATGCTCGATCAGGTGCTCGGCCTGTTCGGCATCGTGCCCGATTTCGATCTCGACCTGATGCGCAACGGGCAGACGCTCGGCGATCTGACCGGGCAGATCCTGACGTCGCTCGATCCGGTGCTCGAGTCGTTCCGGCCGGATCTCGTGCTGGTGCATGGAGACACCACGACGACGCTGGGTGCTTCGCTTGCGGCCTACTACCGCCGCATTCCGGTTGGACACGTGGAAGCCGGCCTGCGGACGGGGAACCTGTACGCACCCTGGCCGGAGGAGGCCAACCGCAAAATGACCGGCGCGCTCGCTCTGCATCATTTCGCGCCGACCGAGACGTCGAAGGCGAACCTGCTGTCCGAAGGCGTGTGTGCCGACCGGATTCACGTGACGGGCAATACGGTCATCGACGCGTTGCTGACGGTGACCGAACGATTGACGGTCGAGCCGGAACTGCGCGCGCGAATGCGTGCCGCATTTCCGTTCCTGAGCGACGAGCGCCGAATGATTCTCGTCACGGGGCACCGGCGCGAGAATTTCGGCTCGGGCTTCGAACAGATCTGCAATGCACTGGCGACGATCGCGACGCGCTTTCCCGAGTGCCGGATCGTCTATCCGATGCATCCGAATCCGAACGTCCGCGAGCCGGTGACACGCATGCTCGGCGACATTGAAAACATCATCCTGATCGAGCCTCAGGAGTATCTGCAGTTCGTCTATCTGATGAGTCGCGCGTGGCTGATCCTGACCGATTCGGGAGGCATACAGGAGGAAGCGCCGTCGCTCGGCAAGCCGGTCCTCGTGATGCGCGACACGACGGAACGTCCGGAAGCCGTCGCGGCCGGCACGGTCCGTCTGGTCGGCACCGACGCGCACCGGCTGGTCAGCGAGGTCACGCAGCTGTGGGAGTGCCCGGACGTATACCGCTCGATGAGCCGGGCACACAACCCATACGGCGACGGCCACGCAAGCGAGCGCATCGTCGACCTGCTGACGGCCGCCCCGTCCGATTCCCGCACGGCGCAGCCCTGGCCGGCCGGCTCGTGTGAAGCCTAATCACAATACAGCGAGATCCATTCATGTCTTTCGATGTCATTTCCGTAATCGGCCTCGGCTACATCGGCTTGCCGACTGCCGCCGCATTTGCGGCGCGACGTAAATCGGTGGTCGGCGTCGACGTCAACCGCGCGACGGTCGACACGATCAATCGCGGCGAGGTGCATATCGTCGAGCCGGAGCTCGACATGCTCGTGCGCGCGGCGGTGACGCAAGGACACCTGCGGGCGACCGATACGGTCGAGCCGGCCGATGCCTTCCTGATCGCGGTGCCGACGCCGTTCGCCGCAGGACACAAGCCGGATCTGACTTATGTCGAAGCGGCAAGCCGCGCGATCGGACCGGTTCTGAAGAAGGGCGATCTCATCGTGCTGGAATCGACGTCCCCGGTCGGCACGACGGAGAAGATCGCCGCATGGCTTGCCGCGATGCGGCCCGATCTGACGTTCCCACAGCAGGCCGGCGAGCAGTCGGATATCCGGATAGCCCACTGCCCGGAGCGCGTCCTGCCGGGGCACGTGATCCGCGAACTGGTGGAAAACGATCGTGTGATCGGCGGCATGACCCGCCGGTGCAGTGAGCTGGCCGCCGAGCTGTATCGGGTCTTCGTGCGCGGCGAGTGCGTATTGACCGACGCGCGGACAGCGGAGATGTGCAAGCTGACCGAGAACTCGTTCCGCGACGTCAATATCGCGTTCGCCAATGAACTGTCGGTCATCTGCGAGTCGCTCGATATCAACGTGTGGGAACTGATTCGGCTGTCGAACCGGCATCCGCGCGTCGACATCCTGCAACCGGGCCCCGGCGTGGGCGGACACTGCATCGCCGTGGATCCGTGGTTCATCGTCGACTCCGCGCCCGAGCACGCGCGCCTGATCCGCACCGCGCGTACCGTCAACGACGACAAACCGAACTACGTACTGGACCGCATCGAGCATGTTGCGAAACGCTTTCGCGAGCCGGTGATCGCATGCTTGGGGCTCGCGTTCAAGGCCGACATCGACGACCTGCGCGAAAGCCCCGCCGTGGGCATCGTCCGGGAACTGGCGAATCGCGAGGTCGGGCAGGTCATCGCCGTCGAACCGAACATCCGTCAGCTTCCGGCGTCGCTGGAAGGGCGCGTGATGCTCGGCGAAATCGCCGATGCGCTCGCGCGTGCGGATATCGTGGTCATTCTCGTCGATCACCGGCAATTCAAGCGGATCGATCCGATGAAGCTGCACACGAAGATCGTGATCGATACGCGTGGGTTGCTGGCGCGCGAACGGCAGGTGGCCTGATCCGATGATGGCACGCATGTCGAACGCAACCCGCGCGATGACTTCGTCCGGCTCGCGGCCGGGCGCGGCGGGGCTCGGCCGCAATCTTGCCGCGATGCTGCTGTGGCAGATCGGCATGTATGTCGTTCCGCTCGCCACGTTTCCCTATCTGACCCGGGTGCTCGGCCCGGCACAGTTCGGCGTGGTCGGCTATGTGACGGCGCTGACGGTGTATGGAACGATACTGACCGAATGGGGGTTCAACCTGAGCGGCCCGCGAGCGGTCGCGCAATACCGCGGCGATTCGCAGAGATTGAGCGAGCTGGTCTGGTCGATCGTCGGCGCGAAGGCGTGCCTGTGCGTGGCTTCGTGTGCGATTCTGGCCGTCGTGCTGATGGCCGACCGCACGCTCGCCGCCATGTCCACTGCGATCTGGATCGGTTGGCTGGGTGTGATCGCGAACGTCTGGACGCTCAACTGGCTGTTGCAGGGCCTCGAGCGGTTCTCGTCATTCACCGTCGTCGCGCTGGCAAGCCGGTTCGTCGCGCTACCGCTGACATTCTGGCTGGTCCACTCGCCGGCTGACGTCGACATGGCGATCGCGATCCAGTCGCTGACGTCGGTGCTCGCGGCAGGCGGGTCGATGCTGATGGCCCGTCGCCTGGGATTGCTGGGCTACCGGCGTCTTTCCTGGCGCGCGATTCGCGCGCAGTTGATCGCGGGTGCCGACATGTTCGTCTCGACCGCGTCGGTCAGCTTGTTCAGTGCCGCCAATGCGGTGATCGTTGGTGCTATCGCCGGGCCGTATCAGGTGGGACTGTACGCCGCCGCGGACAAGCTGAAGACCGCGGGCAACATGGTGCCTGCCCAGATCAACACCGTTCTCTACTCGCGCATTTCCGCGCTATTCGCGGATCGGCAGCCGGAAGGCGCGCGCGCGGCAGCGCGCCTCACGGTATCCGGCGGCATCGCGATCGTGTTCGTGACGGGTATCGGCATCGCGATTTGCCTGTCGACGTCGGACATGCTGACCCGGCTCGTGCTGGGAGAGAAGTTCGCCGGCGCGTCGTCGGTCGTGAATGTGCTCTGCCTGTCGACATTGTTCGGCAATCTTGCCTATTTCCTCGGCCTGCAGGTGCTGGTGCCGTTCGGAGGCACGCGGCGACGCGCCCGTGTGATGCTCGCGGCGGGATTGCTGAACGTATTGCTCGCACTGCTGCTGGTTCCGCGATTTGGCGCCGTCGGCGCGGCTGTCGCGTACCTGATTGCCGAGATCGCATTGCTCGTGACCTTCGCGATCTGGACCGTCCGCTCGGCGACGCTGCGCGAACACTTCGCGCGACGAGCGAAGGCATGAGGAACGCTCCATGACATTTGCCATTCACGTGATTTCGCTGGCCGATTCTCCGAGACGCGCGACGATTCGGCGAGCCGTTGGCCGTCATGGCGTCGATTTCGACTTCGAGGACGCATTCGATGCACGGGCGCTCGACGCGGACGCGTGTTCCGCCATGACGGATACCGTACGGGTCATCGCGCGCTACGGACGACCGCTGAGCCGCGGTGAAGTCGGCTGCTTCATGAGTCATGTCCGCGTGTGGGAAAAAATCGTCCGGTCGGGGCGCGCGGCGATCGTCCTCGAGGACGACGCGATGCTTGACGACGCGCTGTTCGAACGTTTCCTGTCGACGCCCGGTGAGTTGCTTTCGGACCATGCGGATTTCGTGCTGCTGGGCCGCTCGAAGCTGTCCCGCGACCGCGCGGCGCAGGCCTATCTGTACGAGCCACTGAAGCGGGCCCGGCGGATCGGCGGACTTCAGATCGGCGTGCCGTTCAAGCAATGGACGAGCGGAGCGGTCGGTTACTGGATCAGTGTGCACGGCGCGCGCAAGGCGCTCGAACATGCGCGCGGTCCGGTCGGGGCGGTACTCGACGACTGGCCGTGGCATCGGGATCACGGCGGGTTGCGTATCGCCGAGTTGCGTCCGTATGCCGTATGGGAGGCATTCGAGACGATGCCGAGCGCCATCGAAGCGGGACGCGCCGCGCTGTCGTCGCGGCGTCACGGTACGCTCGAACTGTTGTTCAAACCGCTGCGCGTCGTGCGTGCCGTGTTTCGCTGGCTGATCGTGGCGACGCTGGCCATCACTGCGTCGCGCGACAAACTCTTCGCTCGCCATGGATGACAGCCTTCGCTTCTCGTACGGCGCCCGTTCGCCGCGACGCGTGACCGATCCGGCCACGCGAATCGCCGCGACGCTGGTATGGGCCATCCTCGGGATCGGCCTCGTCCTGTCGCCGCTCGGCGATTTCCTGTCCGTCTACATGACGAATAGCGCGGCATCGCACGGGGACGATGCGCGCATCTCGTTGCTCGTCCGCGGTGTAATGATCACCGGCCTTCTGGCGGTCACGCTGTCGGGGTTGCGCGCGAGGATGTCGGGCGTTCGTGTGACGGTTGCGACGATGCTGGCGGCCTGCGTGACGCTCGGCGCCTATGTGTTCGGCAGGCTGACCGATCGCGAGGTGATCGAGCAGAGCGTGTTCGTGCTGAAGGTGTTTTCGTTCTTCGTCTATCCGGCGGCCATGGCGCTCCTCAGCGACCGGCGCCTGGCACAGATCGAATCCGCGGTATTCGTCGTACTGCTGATCTACGGCGCATCGATCGTGACGGGCGCGGCGATGTCGATCGAAATGTTCCGCAGCTATCAGGCGGAGACGCACATTCGATCGGGATACAAGGGGATCGTCTATGCCCAGAACGAAGCCGCGGCATTGATCGTCGTTGCGCTCGGATTCGGCTACCTGCATGCACTGACACGCGGCTGGAGCACGCGCAGCGTGGCGCTGACGGCATGCATGCTGGTCTCGGCGATGCTGTCCGGGACGAAAGGCGCGGTGATCGGTGCTTTGGGGGTGACCTGCGCCTATTGTTATGCCCGGTTCGACGCCATCAAGGCAACCCGCTATGTCGGCACGACTATCGCGGTGCTGGTGTCGTCCGCGATCCTCGCGTATCTGTTCATTCCCGCGGTGAACGGCGCGGTGGAACTGAGCCTGCGCTATTTCTCGCATCAGGGCGGACGTATCGGCAGCGACAAGGTCCTCACGCTGCTGGTTTCCGGGCGCAACCTGAAATTCGCCAACGTCTGGGACGATCTGGAACAGAGCAATTTCGCCGCATTGCTGACGGGCGGATATCCGGTCGTGCGCTACATGGTCGAGATCGACATTCCCGATTTGATCCTGATGCTGGGATTGCCGCTTTTCAGCGTGTATTTCATCGCGCTCTCGCGTGCATTCGTGCGCCGTGGGCCACGAACCGCATCGCGGAGATTCGGCCGGCTGTTCTTTGCCGTGCTGATCGCCATGGCATCGACGGCCGGGCACGTGTTGGGGTCGGCCGTCATCAGTCCGTTTCTCGCGTTGATCGCGGTCATGATCCGGCGCGACATGCAGCGGGCGGCCCGGGAGAGAGGGCGCATATGACAAGGATTTCGATGAGCGTGCAAGGGCCGGCCGGCACGCGCCGGATACGTGTTTTGCATGTCGGTCCCGGGTACGGCCAGCGAGGCGGAGTCGCGTCGGTTCTGGACGAACTGGTGGCGCAGCGCGATGCATTTGCGGATGCGTCGATTCAGCTGGCGTTCGTCGGAACGCACGGTTTTCGCAAAGTCCGCGACGCGGCGGGTTTCGCGTGGCTGGACGTCGCGCGATTTCTCCGTGTCGTCTGGAGTGTGGACGTGGTGCACTTTCACGTCTCCGAGCGAGGATCGTTCTACCGCAAGCTGCTCCTGTGCCGGATCGCGAAACTCTGTCGGCGGCGTGTCGTCTTCCATCTTCACTCGGGAAATTTCGATCGCTTTACGGATCGGGCGGGGCCGTTGACGCGTATGGCGGTGGCCTGGTTCGTGGGCAGCGCGGATGCCGCGATAGGCGTCTCGGAAGCGAGTGCACGTGTGCTGAACCGGTTCAGAAATGGTGCAGACGATGCCCGCGTCATCTCGAACACGGCAGTCGACGCGCAGAAAGCGCGCCCGTCGCCAGTGGCGGTTCCCGACCGCCCGTACATCGCGTTCGCCGGTCGGTTGTCCGAGCAGAAAGGGCTCGAGGCGTTGATCGAAGCGCTGGCGGCAGTGAATCTGACGAGCGGCCCGCTTGATCTCGTGATGGCGGGCGAAGGCGACACACGGCGGTGGAAGGCTTACGCCGAGCGCTTGGGCGTGGCCGATCGCGTTCGATTTGCCGGCTGGCTCGCCGGTTCGCACAAATCCCGCTTTTATCAAGAGGCAACGCTGTTCTGTCTGCCGAGCCGGTTCGAATCGTTCGGTATTGCCGCGCTGGAGGCGATGTTTTACGGGTTACCGGTCGTGGCGACTCGCGTGGGCGGCCTGGGCGAACTGGTCGATGACGGCGTCACCGGATATCTGGTCGAGCCGGACGATGCGGCGGCACTCGCGCGAGTCATTCGCGACATTGCCCGCGATCCGGCGCTTCGCGAACGAATGGGGCGCGCCGCCCGCGAGCGCGCACACCGTTTGTACACGACCGAGAGAGTCGTCGCTCGGTATGTGGATTGTTATCGACACATAGTCGGATGGAGCTGATATGAATGCAAAGCGAGATTTTCGACGTGCGCTGGTGGCGGTGTGCATCGGCATGGCGGCTGCGGCCGACGCGACGGCGGCTGCGTCCGATTTAACGAAATCGGTGCACGTCGAGTCCTACCGGCCGATCTACACGAACGACTGGCGAAGCGGAATCGGCGACCTCGAATTCCAGGAGGCCCGGCGCTCGGACATCACGTGGGTGGCGGATCCCGCGGATCCCGCACGTCGGTCGATTCGCGTGCAGATTCAAAAGAGCGAGAATTTCGCGGACCTGATCAATGGATTGCCGCGCGCGGAATTCACGTTGCCCCGCGAGATCGTCTTCTCTCCCGGGCACGATTATCTGATTTGGTGGCGCACCTATCTGCCGCGAGATTTTGCGTTCGATCGTCAGCAAATGGAGATCATCACGCAGATTCACCAGAGCGGCTTGACGGGGTCGCCGCCGTTCATGCTGACGCTGCTTGGCAATGAGTACACGTTCTCCGTCCGCGGCGGGACCAATACCGTCCATGGATATGGCGGGAGTCTTTGCTGCGCATCCGACGACCGCGGGAAATGGGCCGACTGGGTACTCCAGTACACGCCCGACGCAAGCGGCGAGCACGCGATCACGCACCTGTGGAAAAACGGCACGAGCGTGTTCGAGGGGAGCGGAAAGCCGAATGCGTATCCCGGCGACGTGAACGCCTATCTGAAATTCGGCGTATATAAACCAGGCTGGCAGACAGACCCGTCGGATATCGACGCCATAACGCTGTACTTCGGCAAGGTCGCGGTGGGCGACAGGAAGGCCAGGCAATGAGCGCACGACCGGATCCCGCCCAGGTGTCGGATGGGGTGCTGGCGCATTGCCGCCGACACGCGCATGCCGGCCACGACCCGTTCGACGGTTTGAACAGCCGCTTGTTCAGATGGACGGGGTTGTCGAAACTGCCGTTTGCCAGCATTGCGTGGTTGCAAGTGCACAAGCGCAGCCCGCTCAATTTCAGGCAGATCCTCGGTGTTCCGCGCATGCGCAATCCGAAGGGCGTCGCCCTCATCGTGCTCGGCCTGCTCGAGCGCGAACAACGGACCGGCGACGGGGCGAATCTCGACGAAGCGTGCGCACTCGGCGACTGGCTGCTGGCGCACCGAGTGGACCGCAAGCGCTGGCGCCATAGCGCGTGGGGCTATCACTTCGACTGGGCGGCGAGGGCGTTCTTCGTGCCGGTCGGCACGCCGAACGCGATCAGCACCTGCTATGTGGCGCGTGCGTTGTACGCGCTCGGCATCGCCACCGGGGACGCGCGATTCACCGATGTGGCGATCGATGCAGGCCATTTTCTTGATTCGCTTTACCTGCCGCATCAAGGATCGGGTTATTTCGCCTACATCCCGGGTGAACCCGCCTTTGTTCACAACGCGAATCTGTGGAGCGCGGCGTTCGTTGCCGAAACGGGTGTGCGCGTCAGGGACACGTCGATGCGTGAACGCGCGATGTCGGCGGCGAGATTGACGGTCTCCATGCAGCGGGAGGACGGCGCGTGGGCGTATGGGCTGCGCGATCATCACGGGTTCGTCGATGGATTCCATACGGGATATAACCTCGAAGCACTGCAGCGGCTTCAACATACGTGCGGCACCCAGGTGTTCGCGAAATCGATCGACCTCGGGCTCGCCTATTATCGCGACACGTTTTTTCTCTCCGACGGCACCGTCAAGTACTACGACGACACGATTTGGCCGCTCGACATGCACTCTGTCGCACAGGCGCTGATCACGTTGCTGACCGTCTCGACGTCGGAAGCGGATTATGCGTTGGCCGTGCGCGTATTCGAGCGCGCGGTCGAAACGCTCTACATGCCGGCAAAGGGGCGCTTCGTCTACCAGCGCGGCGCACGCTTCACGAATCGGATCGACTATTTGCGGTGGACTCAAGCGTGGGCGTTCTACTCCATCGCGTTGCTCGCGAACCGAGCGCGTGCCGCCAATACCGCCGACGCGCGTCTACCTGAACGGGAAATCATATGAACCGCATCGAGTTGTTCGGTTGTCCGATGGATGTCGCGACGATGTCGGAGACCGTCGAACTGATCCGTAATCGCATTGCGCATCGGCAATTCACCCAGCATGTGGTGGTCAACGTCGCAAAGCTGGTCAATATGCAGGCCGACGAGGAACTGGCAAGGTCGGTGCGGGCGTGCGACATCATCAATATCGACGGCATGGGCGTGGTGTGGGGCGCGCGTACGCTCGGCTATCCGGTCGCCGAGCGCGTCGCCGGCATCGACCTGTTCGATCGGTTGTTGCGGATGGCGCAGCAGGAGGCGTTGCCGATCTTCATGCTCGGCGGTACCGATGCCGTTGTAACCGGGGCGGCATGCGCTGTCCAGAAGAAATATCCGCGCTTGAAGATCGCGGGGATGCATCACGGCTATTTCTGGGACGACGAGGAAGCCGTGATTTCCATGATTCGCGCGTCCGGTGCACGGCTGCTTTTCGTCGCGATCACGTCGCCTCGAAAGGAGAATTTCATCAATCGATGGAAGGCCGAAATGGGCGTCGATTTCGTGATGGGCGTGGGTGGCACGTTCGATGTCGTTGCCGGCAAAGTCCGGCGAGCGCCGGGCTGGATGCAGAAGGCCGGTCTCGAATGGTTGTTTCGTGTGCTTCAGGAGCCGCGACGCATGTGGAGGCGTTACTGGACGACGAACAGCCGATTCGCGTGGATGCTGCTGCGCGCCCGTATGACGGCCCGGCCGCGGCGCCTGCCGACGGGGCGCGCCGGGCATTGACGCGTCAGGCGGGGCATGCGCGCCTCCCACGAAGCCTTCATTTCCGTACAATCAGGGCATTATTGATCGCGTCAAGCCCATGCCCTCGCTCCCCACTACCGCCACCGCCCCCTTCTGCCCGTCGGAAGTAAAGGGCAGCATCACGATCGACGCCGGCGCGTCGCGCTGGATGAAGCTCAAGCGCTTCTTCGGCCCGGGCCTGCTGGTCGCGATCGGCTATATGGATCCCGGCAACTGGGCCACCGACATCCAGGCAGGCTCGCAATTCGGCTATTCGCTGCTGTGGGTCGTCGCGTTCTCGAGCCTTGCCGCGATCTTCCTGCAGATGCTCGCCGCGCGGCTCGGCCTCGTCGCGGGCAAGGATCTCGCGCAGGCCAGCTACGATCGTTACGGCCCCTTCGGCCGCGTCGTGCAGTGGGTGACGGCCGAGGTGTCGATCATCGCGTGCGACATCGCCGAAGTGCTCGGCTGCGCGCTTGCATTCAAGCTGCTGCTCGGCGTGCCGCTCGCGTGGGGGATCGTGCTGACCGCGCTCGACACGGTGATCGTGCTCGGGCTGCAGGGCAAGGGCGTCCGGCAGATCGAGGCGATCGTGCTCGGGCTGATCGCGACGATGGCGTTCTGCTTCGTCGCGCAGGTCGCGATCACGCCGCCCGACTGGCATGCGGTCGCGAAGGGGCTCGTGCCGGGCAACCCCGGCCACGACAGCAAGGACGCGATCGTGCTCGCGCTCGGCATCGTCGGCGCGACGATCATGCCGCACAACCTGTATCTGCATTCGTCGGTCGTACAGACGCGCCATGTCGTCGGCGGCGCGCGCGGGCTGATTCGCGACACGCTCGCGCTGGTGCGGATCGATACCTGCGTGTCGCTGTTCGTCGCGATGCTCGTCAATGCGGCGATCCTGATCGTCGCGGGCGCGGCGTTCCACGCGACCGGCCAGCACGACGTCACCGACATCGAACAGGCGTACCGGCTGATCACGCCGATCGCGGGCGGCGCGGCCGCGCTGCTGTTCGGCATCGCGCTGCTCGCGTCCGGGCAGAGTTCGACGCTGACCGGCACGATCGCCGGCCAGGTGATCATGGACGGCTTCCTGCACACGAAAATCCCGTGCTACCAGCGCCGGCTGATCACGCGCGGGCTCGCGCTGGTGCCCGCGCTGATCGGCGTGCTGTGGCTCGGCGAAGGGTCGGTCGGGCAACTGCTCGTGTGGAGCCAGGTGCTGCTGAGCCTGCAACTGCCGTTCGCGATGTGGCCGCTGATCCAGTCGGTCAGCGATCGCAACACGATGGGCGAGCATGCGATCGGCCGCAAGATGCAGGTCGCCGCATGGGCGTTGTTCGTCGTCATCACCGGCACCAACCTGCTGCTGATTTCGGGTGTCGCCGGCTGATACAGCCTGTCACAGGCTGAAACAGGCCCGGCGTGCGCTTGCGTTAAACTGCGGCCTTTCGCTAGCCGTTCGATGTGTGTCATGTGGAGTGAAATCAGTAACCTCGGCGACGCCGCGCTGACCCTGCCGGTCGCGCTGACGTGCGCGGTCTGGCTCGCGCTGTCCAACTGGCGGCTCGCGGTGCGCTGGATCGTGCTGCTCGCGGCCGGCATGAGCCTGGTCGGGGCGACCAAGATTCTCTATGCGGGCTGCGGGGTCGAGATCCCGCAGTTCGATTTCCGCGTGATCAGCGGGCATACGATGCTGTCGACGTCCGTGTGGACCGTCGCGCTGTCGATGCTGTGGCAGGCGTTTCGTCCGGGCAAGGCGCCGGGCGTGGCGGCCGGTCTCGCCGTCGGCGCGGTGACGGCCGCCGCGCGCGTGTTCGACCATTCGCATACGATGCCCGAAGTCGTCGTCGGCTGGCTGCTCGGCGCGCTGGTCGCGCTCGTGTTCCTGCGCGCCTACGCCCACGCGCACAAGCGCTCGTCCTCCCCGCACATCGCGGCCGTCTGCCTGCTGCTCGTGTCCGGCATCGCGTACGGTAATCGCGCACCGTTCCAGCAGATGATCGACACGCATTCCCCGCAGGTCTGCGCGTTCATGCGCGCGTCCGGCGACGGGTTCTGACGGCGGTTGGTTTCGGGGCATCGATGCCCCGGTGCCGGATGCGGTCGTCGCTCCGGCGGGTGCCCGCGCGTTATTTCTTGTTTCATTCGCTCCCTGTCATCGGCAAACGCCCGCGTGGGGCCTTCCTCGCATCGGTATTCGCGGTAATCGGCCGCGCTGCGCCTGCGCCCGCGCGTTGCACCGGCTGCGGTCGCGGCTGCGGTCGCGGCTGCGGTCGCGGCTGCCAAGGCCATCAGCCGCATCTATGACCGGGCATTACGAATATTCATTTCATCGATCGGCGGCAATCGCGTACGCTGGCGTTCGTTTGATCGGGGACTGCAACGGCGGCCTGCCCAATGGGGCCGGCGCGGTGCGACCGGCTCGCTATACTCGCGCAAACCGCGCGGCCGTCGGCCGGCGCACGGCAACCGTCGTCGCGGCACCGGTACGCCACGACGATTCACGATAGGAGCAGGTCCCATGACAGTCGTTTCCTCGCGCCTCGCAGGCAAGTGCGCGTACATCACGGGCGCCGCCGGCGGCCTAGGACGCGCGATCGCGCGCCGGATGGTCGAGCAGGGCGCGCGCGTGTTCCTGACCGACATCGCCGACGCGGCCGTGCTCGACACCTTCGCGCACGAACTCAATGCGGGGCACGCGGCGCCTGTCGCGTTCGCGGCCACGCAGGACGTGCGCGACGAGGGACACTGGCAGGCGCTGCTCGCGCAGGCGAACGAAGCGATGGGCGGCTTGTCGGTGCTCGTCAACAATGCGGGCGTCGGGTCGATCGGCACGCCCGCGCAGATCGAGATCGACGAGTGGCGGCGCGTGATGGCGATCAACGTCGAGAGCATCGTGCTCGGCTGCAAGCATGCGCTGCCGTACCTCGGCGCGAGCCGGCCGGCGTCGATCATCAACATTTCGTCGGTGGCCGCGTTCAAGGTCGAGCCGGAATTCACCGCGTACAACGCGTCGAAGGCCGCGGTCGCGTCGCTGACGAAGTCGGTCGCGATCGATTGCGCGCGCCGCGAGCTCGACGTGCGCTGCAACTCGATTCACCCGGCGTTCATTCGCACGGGGATCGTCGAGCCGCTGTTCCAGTCGCTCGGCGAACGCGACGCGACGCGCAAGCTCGCGCGCGGCATTCCGCTGCGCCGGCTCGGCGATCCGGACGACGTCGCGCATGCGGCCGTCTATCTGGCGTCGGACGAAAGCCGCTTCGTGACGGCCGCCGAACTCGTGATCGACGGCGGCATGTGCGCGGTCTGACGCGCAATCGACAATATCAACCGGAGGAGAACATCGTGTCGACACCCGTGAACCGCCAGCTGCTGCTGAAAACGCGCCCGGAAGGGCGGGTCGGCCGCGAACACTTTTCGCTCGTCGAAACACCCGTGCCGGCGCTCGCCGACGGCGAAGTGCTCGTACGCGTGCTGTATCTGTCGATGGATCCGACCAACCGCGTATGGATGAGCGACGTGCCGCAATACCTGCCGCCGGTCGCGATCGGCGAGGTGATGCGCGCGCTCGGCATCGGGCGCGTGGTTGGGTCGCGCCACGCGGGTTTCGCGGAAGGCGACCTCGTGCAGGGGCTCGTCGGCTGGCAGGACTATGCGGTCGTCGCGGCCGACCAGGCCGCGCAGCTCGTGAAGCTGCCCGCGCAGTCTGGCCTGCCGCTGCCGACGCTGCTCGGCGCGTGCGGGATGAGCGGCCTGACCGCGTACTACGGGCTGACCGACATCGCGCCGGTGCAGCCCGGCGAGACGCTCGTCGTGTCGGCGGCGGCCGGCTCGGTCGGCTCGATCGCCGGCCAGATCGGCAAGATCCACGGCGCGCGGGTGGTCGGCATCGCGGGCGGCGCGGACAAGTGCCGCTACCTGACCGAGACGCTCGGCTTCGACGCGGCCGTCGACTACAAGGCCGACGATTTCCGTGAGCAGTTGAAGGCGGCGACGCCGGACGGCGTGCACGTGAACTTCGAGAACGTCGGCGGCGAAGTGATGCGTGCGGTGCTGTCGCGGATGGTGATCGGCGGGCGTGTCGCGCTGTGCGGCGTGATCTCGAACTACAACAGCGGCCGCGCGGCAGACGACGTCGGCGTGCTGATTTCGAAGCGCATCACGATGCGCGGTTTCCTGATCCTCGACTACCGCAAGAGCCGCGAAGCGGTGCAGACGCTCGCCGGCTGGCTGCGCGACGGCCGCCTCAAGGCCGAGGAAACCGTGGCCGACGGGCTCGAAAACGCCCCCGACGTGCTCAATCGCCTGTTCGACGGCGACCATCGCGGCAAGCTCGTGCTGCGCGTCGATCCCGGCGCGTGAGCGGCAGCAGCGGCGCGCATTGAGTTCGAACCGCCGTGCATCGTTTTAGGACTCGTCCCATCGATCGTTTCGGTCGCTCGCCTTACAGTAATCGCCGGCAAACGGCGGCGTGACATGCGCGTCACGCCGCCGTTTTCATTGGCGCGGCGAGAAGGGAGGCGAAACATGCGAACGAAGGCAACGCACGGTGGCCGGGCCGGAAATGCAAACGGGCGCCGTGGCGCCCGTCGTGATCGGGATTCGTCATCCGTGACGCGCGGAGTCATTCCCCCTGTTCGGAGCGCGCGTAGATGTCCCAGCTTGCCATGAACAGCGCGGCGACGAGCGGTCCGATCACGAAGCCGTTGATCCCGAATAGCGCCATCCCGCCGAGCGTCGAGATCAGCACGACCCAGTCGGGCATCTTCGTGTCCTTGCCGACGAGGATCGGGCGCAGCAGGTTGTCGACGAGGCCGATCACGCCGACGCAGAACGCGACGAGGATCACGCATTTCCAGATCGCGCCGATCGCGAGGAAGTAGAGCGCGGCGGGTATCCACACGAGGCTCGCGCCGATCGCCGGCAGCAGCGACAGGAACGCCATCAGCGCGCCCCACAGCACGACGCCCTCGATGCCGAGGATCCAGAAGATCAGGCCGCCGAGCGCGCCCTGCACGAGCGCGACCGCGATATTGCCTTTCACGGTTGCGCGCACCACCGTCGTGAACTTCGCGAGCAGCAGGTTCTTGTGCTCTTCGTCGAGCGGTATCGAGCGGCGCACGCGGCGGCCGATCTCGCCGCCGTCGCGCAGCAGGAAGAACACCATGTACAGCATCACGCCGAAGCTGACGACGAACTGGAATGTGTTCTGGCCGATGCTGAGCGCCTGGGTGGCCGCGAACTGGCTGATCTGCGCGGCGCCGTCGGTCAGCTTCTTCTGGATGCCGGGGATGTTGGACAGCCCGTATTTCTGCAGCAGGTTCTGGATCGACGTCGGCAGCGCGTGAATGATGTCGTGGAAGTACCGCGAATAATTCGGCTGCGCGTCCTTCAGTTCCTGGTACACATATGCGATTTCCTGCACGAGCGTCGCCGTGACGAACACGAGCGGCAGGATCACGATCAGGATGATCAGCGACATCGACACGAGCGCGGCGAGATTGCGCCGCTTGCCGAAACGCGCGGCGAGCCAGCGCTGCACCGGCTGGAACAGGATCGCGAGAATGGTGCCCCAGAAGACGGCGCCGGAGAACGGCGCGAGTATCCAGCACAGTCCGACGGTGACCGCGAACAGCAGGAAATAGAAGAATTTTTGGTGATCGTGTCCGCTATCCATGGATGGTTCGCGCATTGATGCCTGGTTTGATTGAATCTCGTTGCCTCGGGCGCGATCGGCTCGCGAACGTCACGGGTTCGCGGCGAAGCACGCTGCGGGCTGCCTGACCGGCAGTATGCCCGCAAAGGTGTCGCCATCATAGCCGCTGCGCGCGGCGCACGCGAAAACGCCGCGGGCGAAGCCGCGGCGTTGGCGGGGAGGGGCGCGGCGCCGCCGCGCCGGATCGTCAGATGTGGAGCCGGGTGATCTTGGTGCCGTTCACCGACAGGTCGCCCATCAGGCCGGCGTTGGTCAGCACCAGTACCTGGACCGGTGCGGTGGCCGTGTTGGAATCGACCGCGCCGTTCGCGCCGACCTTCACGACCGCGACGGACGCGTCGGCGCCGGCCGACCAGCCTTCGGACTTGCGGAACGAGTCGAGCGCATCCTGCGTCATGAACAGGAACACGATCGCCTTCGATTGCGCGCCGGCCTGCAGGCCGACCGACAGCGACGACGTGTTGTAGTAGCCGACGGTGTTGCCGCCGACGCGCAGTGCGCCGTTGCCGGACTGGCCGCCGACGATCAGGCCGGCCTGCAGCACGTTCGGGAACACGAGCACGCCGCGCGATTTCGCGACGAGCTCACGCGAGCCCGGCACCGTCGAATAGAGGCGCGACAGCGTCGCGTTCACGCTCGCGTCGATCGACTGGCGTTTCGACGCGCTGGCTGCCGCGTTGTCGGGTTTGTCGGACGTCATGGTGCAACCGGCAAGGGCGAGACTGCCGACCATGACGGCGGTGGCGGCTTTCAGGGCGAGGGATTTCTGCATGGCGATTCTCCTTCGTTGTCGGGTTGAGGACGGACGGTCCGGGTGCGTGCAGCGGGGCGGCCGGCCCCGTTCAACGGCGGGAAGAAAGGAGCAGGCCGGCGACGAACGCGAGGCCCGCGACGACGCCCGCGGTCTGCCACGGGTTGTCGTGCACGGCTTGCGACACGCGTTCGGCGGATTCGCGCAGCCGGGCGGCCGCGGTGCCCGACGCGTAGTCGAGCGTGCTGCGCGCTTCGTCGAGCCGCGCCTGCACCCGCTTGCGCAACGCGGCGATATCGCCGTCGCCATCGTTCTTCAGCAGGTCTTCCAGTTCGTCGACCAGCCCGCGCAGATCGTCGGTCACATCCGCATGCAGGTCGTGGGCAGCCGAGCGCGTCGTGCGTCCGACACGCCGGCCGGTGCGACGGATTTCGGACAGGCCGCGATCCAGCTTGTGTTCGATCGAGTCGGTGAGCGCCATGGTGTTTATCCTCCTTCGATTTGATTTACAGGCCAATTTGAAGATAAGACGAATCCCAGCAACCAGTGTGATTCAAATCAGCCAATTGAGTTTCGAGACAAATTTTCAATTCGTCGGCAAGATCCCTTGGGAGCCCCGCGAGATGGGGCCGGACAGCGGTTGAAAAAATTTCGAGATCGAGCGAAACGACATAAGGACAACCATTGCCGGGCGTGAAAAGCCCGGTAAATATGGCGTCGCCCGGCCTGTCAGGTAAATAGTGCCATTGCATGCGTTCTGTTGATGCAATTGCACTACTCGCCATGTTTTCGTGGAGCAGGGATTGTGCCCGCCCTGCTTCAGGTGGCGCCTTCCTCCAGCGCAAGGTCGATGACGACGGGATCGTGATCCGACGAACGGTATGCATCGGGCGCGTAATAGGCGGCCTGTTGCGCCGGGGTTTTGTAATCGGGCACGGCTTGCAGTGCAATCGGTTCATCGGCGTTGATGTGCCAGGCATGCACGGCTTTCACGCGGGCGACGAGCGGCGGCGTCGCGAGTGCGTGGTCGAGGTTGCCCGCTTCGCCGCGGAATACATACGTGTAGCCGGCATTGCCGGCGAAGCGGGCGACGAGGTTGGCGTAACCGCGAGATTCGAGCGCGCGCAGCGGATCTTCCTTCGCGTAGCTGTTCAGATCGCCGATCAGCAGCACGCCGTCGGCCGCGGCGCCGGTCGGCGACGTCGCAAGCCACGCGGCGACGCGTTCGGCCGCGCGTGTGCGCGTCGCGTTCCAGCAGCCCTGGCCGTCCGACTGGTCGAGATCCGGGCCGGCGGCGTGCGGGCAGTTCTTCGACTTCAGGTGATTGACCGCGACCGTGAACGCGCGGGTGCCGCCGACGCGACGGAACGTCTGAGCGAGCGGCGGGCGATTCCGGCCGTCGAGCGCAACGGTCGCGGCGCGCCCGACGGGCTCGATCGTCCGGCTGTCATACAGCAGCGCGACCGCGATCGCATCGCGCCCGAGCTGTGCGGTGCCGGGGTCGACCGCGCGCCAGCCGCCGCCGAGCCGGGCCGCGAGCCGCTGCACGGCGCTCGCCGGGCCGTGGCCGTTGTTCGCGATTTCCATCAGGCCGATCACGTCGGCGCGCAGCGCACGCAGCGCTGCCACGAGCTTCGCCTCCTGCCGCGCGAAGGCGGCGGGCGTCTTCGCGCCGCGGCCGGACGGATCGCCGAAGCCGCCGCCCGCGCCGTCGCCGTTGAAGTAGTTGAATACGTTGAACGACGCGACCCGCACGTCGGCTTGCGGATGCCGTGCCGGTGCATCGGCACGCGGATTCGACGCGGCATCGAAGGTGGGTGGCGAGGACGATACGGGCTGCAATCGCCACGTGCCGAAGCGCCGCTCGAGCACGCCTTCGATGCCGCGCACCGTATAGCCCGCGCGCAGCGTGTTGGCGGCGCTGAGCGCAGGCGGCGGATAGCGGGCGGTTGCAGGGTTCACGCGGTTCGAACCGTCGTCGAGCACGACGCGGTTGCGTGCATTGGCCGCCGCCTGCGCAGCGGCTTCGGCCGGCGGCACCACGTGCGTCGGTATGTACAGCCGGCCGTGGCTGAGCACGATGCTGCCGTAGCGTCCGAGTTCGTAAGTATCGCTGACCGTCAGCGTTTGCGGAAAGCGCACCCGCATGCCTTCATGCGCGGCGAATACGGATTCGCTGTCGACCGGCAGCATCAGCGCGGCCGGCATGACGCTCTGCCCGCGCGCGCAGACGGCCACGCGGCCCGCCAACGTGAGTTGCGTCCGGCCGTATTTCTGCTCGATCCTGCCGGTGATGTGGACGCGCTCGCCCGGCTGCACATGCGCATGCGGCGCATATACGAACAGGCCTTCCGGCACGCCCGGCCGGTGTCGCCGCTGCGCGTCCGACTGCTGGACGAAGAATCCGCCGAAGCCATCGGGGCCGCCGAACGCCGCGGTGACGACCGCTTCGATCGACGTGGTGCGCCCGGCCAGCGGCGAGCGGCCTGCGGGATGCCGGATGTCGGAGATCGCCGTGGTGGCGCCGCCGCAGCCCGTGCTCACCGGCAGCGCGGCGGTGGCGGGCGGAACGGACAGCACGAGAAAAGCGGCAAGCGCGAGCGGTGACGGCAGGAGTGACATGGCGTGGCACACAGGAAGAAAATTCGAAGGTTCGGGACGCATCTTGACGGCAAAATCGCGTGCCGCGATCGAATTGGCCATCAGGCCGGTGCCGAATGGCCAACGATGACGGCAAGGCCGGCCGGGGCTGTTACGCTTCGCACCTGACGTGTCATTCGGGCCTGCGATCCGGGCGTTTCCGCGCACGGTCCCCAAACAGGAGATTTCCATGTCCTACATGCTGTTGATTGTCGAACCGACCGGCCAGCGCGCCGAACGCACGCTCGAGGAAGGGCAGGCGCTTTACGCGCGGATGGTCGATTTCGCCGAGACGCTGAAAGCGCGCGGCGTGCTGCGCGGCGTCGAGTCGCTGGAGCGCTCGGAACGCGCGACGCGTGTCGAGGTGCGCGACGGCGAGACGCGCCTCGTCGACGGCCCGTTCGCCGAGGCGAAGGAAATGGTCGGCGGCTTCTTCATCGTCGACGTCGACACGCGTGACGAAGCGATCGAGATCGCGCGACAGTGCCCGGCGGCACAATGGTGCACGGTCGAAGTGCGCGCGGTCGGCCCGTGCTTCCTGTGACGGCTGCGCCCTGGTGTTTACCCGAGTTCGTCGCGCGGCACGTCGATCCGGCAGCCTGTCACCCGTCGTCCGTATGAGGCGCCGATGAACGGACGCCGCTTTCCACCGACGACAAGGAGCGAACGATGCGATTCATGATCATGATCCGGGCGAACGCCGTCAGCGAATCCGACGCATTGCCGGACAACCGGCTGGTCGAGGCAATGACGGTCTATCACGAGGAACTGGCCAGGGCCGGCGTGCTGCTCGATGCGAACGGCCTGCGGCCGAGCGCGCGCGGCTGGCGCGTGCGATACACGGGCGGCAAGGGCACGGTGGTCGACGGCCCGTTCGCGGAGACGAAGGAACTGATCGCCGGCTATACGCTGATCCAGGTGCGCTCGCGCGACGAGGCGCTCGAATGGACGCGCCGGTTCCCCGCGCCGTTCGGTGCGGAAATGGACTGCGAGATCGAGGTGCGTCCGCTGTTCGAGCTCGACGACCTGACGCCCAGCGACGCGGTCGAGCGGTTCCGCGACCTCAACGTCGGACGCGGCCAGCCCGTCTGAACCCGTCGTCACCAGGAGCGATCTTCATGCACAGGATGGTGTTCATCAACCTGCCGGTGGCCGACCTGCCGCGCGCGACGGCGTTCTACGTCGCGCTCGGCTTCGAGGTCGTGCCGGCCTACACGACCGAGCAGGGCGCCTGCATCCGGATCAGCGACGCGATCTTCGTGATGCTGCTCGTGCGGCCGTTCTTCCAGACCTTCACCGGCAAGACTCTCGTCGAACCGGCGACGCACGTTCAGGTACTGCCGTGCCTGTCGTGCGACAGCCGTGCCGAGGTCGACGCGGTCGTCGCGAAGGCGCGGGCGGCCGGCGGTGCGGTGCCGCGTGAGCCGCAGACGTATCCAGGCATGTACACCCACGACTTCGCCGACCCGGACGGCCACGAATGGGGGCTGGTCTACGCGGAGCAGGACGCGGCCAGCCAGGAGCCGGCGTCGTGACGCGCGAGCCGACCCATCGTGCGATCGAGGCCGTCTGGCGAATCGAGGCGCCGAAGATCATTGCCCGCGCCGCGCGCGTGGTGCGCGACGTCGGCGTGGCCGAGGAACTCGCGCAGGACACGCTCGTCGCGGCGCTCGAGCACTGGCCCGTCGACGGCGTGCCCGACAACCCGGCCGCATGGCTGATGACGGCCGTGAAGCGGCGCGCGCTCGACCGGGTCCGGCAGGAGTCGCTGCACGCGGCGAAGCGCGACCAGCTCGGCCATGAAATGGACGCGCTCGAAGCGCACGTCGTGCCCGACATCGCGGAGGCGCTGGCCGATGCGAGCGACGACGACATCGGCGACGATCTGCTGCGGCTGATCTTCACGTCGTGCCATCCTGTGCTGTCGACCGATGCGCGCGTCGCGCTGACGTTGCGGCTGCTCGGCGGGCTGACCACGGGTGAGATCGCGCGCGCATTCCTGTCGCCGGAACCGACGATCGCGCAGCGCATCGTGCGCGCGAAGCGCACGCTCGCGGCGGCGCGCGTCCCGTTCGAGGTGCCGGCCGCCGACGCGCGGCCGGCGCGGCTCGCGTCTGTGCTCGAAGTGATCTATCTCGTGTTCAACGAAGGGCATGCGGCAACGGCGGGCGACGACTGGATGCGTCCGGCGCTGTGCGACGAGGCGCTACGGCTCGGTCGCGTGCTGGCCGGGCTCGCGCCGGACGAGAGCGAAGTGCTCGGGCTCGTCGCGCTGATGGAACTGCAGGCGTCGCGCATGCATGCGCGCATCGATGCGCAGGGCCGGCCCGTGCTGCTGCTCGACCAGGATCGCAGCCGCTGGGATCAACTGCTGATCCGGCGCGGTCTCGCGGCGCTCGAACGGGCGACGAAGCTCGGCGGCGTGCGCGGGCCGTATGCGCTGCAGGCCGCGCTGGCTGCCTGCCACGCGCGTGCGCGGCACGCGTCGGAAACGGACTGGGCGCAGATCGTCGCGCTGTACGACGCGCTCGCCGAAGTCGCGCCGTCGCCGGTCGTCGAACTGAACCGCGCAGTGGCCGTCGGGATGGCGTTCGGGCCGGCCGCGGCACTCGAACTCGTCGATGCGCTGCGCGACGATCCCGCGCTCGCGCGTTATCACTGGCTGCCGAGCGTGCGCGGCGATCTGCTCGCGAAGCTCGGTCGCACCGACGAGGCGAAGCTCGAATTCCGCCGCGCCGCGGAGTTGACCCGCAACGAGCGCGAGCGCGAACTGCTGCTCAAGCGTGCGATGGATGCATGAGCGGAAGCTTGCGCCGTCACGCCTTACCGGTTGGCGAAATACATTCCGTCATTCGCGCAATTCATCGCATCGCCCGGTGCGTCTAGCATTCGGTCAAGCTCGCGCGTTGTGGTGAGCTGGCGGCTTGCCACGCCGCGCGAGAATGGGCGGCACGCGACGAGCCGGTGCGCACGAGGCGAGTCGTCTTGACGGAATTGACCAATATTTTTATGAGATAAATGAAATGTCCTATTCGTCCCGTTAAAAAATAATGGGACAAGTACGAATTTAATTTCAAGACGTTGTTTTGAATTGAAATACGATAATTCGATTCCGCATAATCCGCGCTTGATTGATGTATCGCGAGATTGGCGAAATTCGAGTGTTAAGGATAATTAACAAAAGCGGTGGCGATCGAACTCGGGTCGCCGATGTACGGCGCGTAGCCGCATTTCCCGGTCGTGCGCTGTGTGCCGCGAGTCTGCTGGCGTTCGCTGTTGGCGCGGCGGCGCAGACGCACGAGTCCGGCGCGCAGCCGCTGAGTGCGCAGCGCCACCAGGCGCAACAGCTCGACGAGCTCAGGCAGCAGATGCTCGACCGGCCGGACGTGCTGTCGGCGAAGCCGACGAACGAATCCGATACGCTGCGGTTCCCGGCAGAAACGCCGTGTTTCGATATTCACGCGATCGAGTGGCGAGGCACCGATGCCTTCCCGTGGCTGCGTGACGCAGTCCCGATCGACCGCGCGTGCATCGGTCGGAACGGGTTGAGTCTGCTGCGCGAATGGGTCGGACGGCGTCTCATCGCGCGCGGTTACATCACGTCGCTCGTCAGCATTCCGCCGCAGAACTTGTCGACCGGACGCCTGATCATCGAGGTGCTGCCGGGCCGCATTGGCGCGATCGACGATACGCGCGGTCGGATCGGGTGGACGCCCATCGTGTTTCCGCGCGGCGGGCATGTACTGCTGAACGTGCGCGATCTCGATCAGGCGCTCGAGAACGTGCGACGCCTTCCCGGCCAGGCGGCCACCGCGTTCGATCTGGTTCCGGGCGCGTCGCTGGGCGACACCGACATCGTTATCCGGCATCCCGACGATGCGCGTCGCGTTCGTTTCGTCGCGACGGCCGACAACGGCGGGCTGGATGCGACCGGCCGCAACCAGCTTGGCGCGATCGTCTCGATCGATTCGCCGCTGCGGCTCTACGATCAACTGATCGTCACCTACAACACCGACGCCGCGCTGCGCAACAAGTCGCTCGGCTCGCAGGCAAAAAGCGCCGCATGGAACGTGCCGATCGGCTATGCGTCGTTTGCGCTCGGCATCAGCGAGTGGTCGAGCCGGCAGACGCTGGTGGCCGACTTACCCGGTGTGGTCGTGCCGCCGCTCGGTCAGCGGACCCGTCGCTACGAAGCCGGCATCGGCTACGTGCCGTATCGCTCCGGTCACGGCAAGACCACGCTGCGCTTCAAGGTCGCCCGCCGCGAGGACCGGTCGTGGTTCGGGCCGATCCAGCTCGATGTGTTCCGTCATGACATCGTCAGCTACGAAGTGAGCGCGGCGCATCGCGAGAAGTTCGCGCGCGCAACCGTCGACGCCAGCGTTGGCATGCGCTCGAGCCTCGCCGGTCTGAGCGCCTTCCCGGGGCGCGTCAACGGACAGACCACATGGGACGGCCGCTATCGCGTGTACACCGCGACACTTGGCGCCGACGCGCCGTTCCGGATCGGCGCGCGGCCATTCGGCTATCGCGGATTCCTCCAGTTCCAGTACGCGCCCGGCGCGCTGCCGTCGACCGAGTACCTGCAGATCGGCGGCCGCTACACGGTGCGCGGCTTCGACGGTAACCAGACGCTCGCCGGCGATAGCGGCTGGTTCTGGCGCAACGAGCTGGCCACGCCGTGGTTCGGCGCGCACGAGGCCTATGTTGCGCTCGACGCTGGCCTGGTCACGGGTGCGGGCTCGCGCGAAGGCGCGGGCCGGGAAGGGCGCACGCTGATCGGCGCCGCGCTCGGCGTGCGCGGCAGCTACCGGATGCTCGGCTACGACGTCGCGCTCGGCATGCCGCTTCGCAAGCCCGGGGCGCTGCGAACCGCGCAACCCACGTTCGATGTGTTGCTCACGAGCCGTTTCTGATCGCGACGGGCGCGCCCGCGTCCGCCGAACGTCAAGGGGGAATCACCATGTAAGTACGCACGCTCGTTCATCGGCCGATCGACGGACCGGCCCGATCCGGCGTGGCTCGCGCCACGTCCGTCCTTTCATCTTCAGGAAACCGAGAAGACCATGAAACATCAACAACACCATCGCCCGCGTGCGGCGACGCCAGCCGCGCGCACTACGCTCGCCGCAGCGCTGACGCTCGCGATGCCGATCCTCGCGGCGCAGCCCGCGTTTGCGCAACCGGGGCTCGTCGTCGATCCGAACGCGGCGAACCGTCCCGGTATCACGAACGGGCCGAACGGCACGCCGATCGTCGGCATCAACGCACCGGATGCCGCCGGCATTTCGGCCAACCGCTTCACCGAATACAACGTCGGGCCGGCAGGTCTCGTGCTGAACAACAGTGTGAACGGCACGAACACGCAGCTGGCGGGCAGCATCGACGGCAATGCGCGGCTCGGCGGGCGTTCGGCGCAGGTCATCCTGAACCAGGTGACGGGCGGCAACGCATCGGTGCTCGCAGGGGCGACCGAAGTCGCGGGTCAGCAGGCGCGCGTGATCGTCGCGAACCCGAACGGGATCGGCGTGAACGGCGCGAGCTTCATCAACGCGAGCCGCGTGTCGCTCGTCGCGGGCACGACGGAATTCGACGAGGACGGCCGTATCGCACGATTCCGGACCGAGAACGGCCGCATCACGATCGACGGCGCCGGGCTCGACGCGCGCAATCTGGACCAGCTCGATCTCGTGTCGCGCAGCCTGAAGGTGAACGCCGCGTTGCACGCGAAGAAACTGGTCGCGGTCGCGCAACAAGGGACGGCGGCCATCGAGAATCCTCAGGCGATGTCGTTCGATGCGTCGACGAGCGGGGAACTGCCGCGCGTCGCGATCGACGTGTCGCGACTCGGCAGCGTGCATGGAGAGGATTCGATCGTCATGCGCGGCACGTCGGCGGGCGTCGGCATCAATATCTCGGGCAAGGTCGAGGCGCTCACGGGCTCGGTGACGTTGCTGTCGGATGGCAGGGTCCGGATTTCGGGCGGCGGATCGCTGCGCGCGGGGACGCTCTCGGCTCCGTCCGGTCTGCAGTACGGCGGGAACTGGACGGACGATGACGAGGCGGCGAAGCCGCCGGTCGAGCCGGAGCCGCCGGTAGCGGAGACGAAGCCGCCGGTCGAGCCGGAGCCGCCGGTAGCCGAGACGAAGCCGCCGGTCGAGCCGGAACCGCCGGTAGCCGAGACGAAGCCGCCGGTCGAGCCGGAGCCGCCGGTAGCGGAGACGAAGCCGCCGGTCGAGCCGGAACCGCCGGTAGCCGAGACGAAGCCGCCGGTCGAGCCGGAACCGCCGGTAGCGGAGACGAAGCCGCCGGTCGAGCCGGAACCGCCGATCGCCGAAACGAACCCGAAACTCGTCGTCGATCCGAACGCGGCCAACCGTCCCGGTCTCGGCGCCGCGCCGAACGGCACGCCGATCGTCGACATCAATGCGGCGGACGCCTCCGGCATTTCCTCGAACCGCTTTCTCGACTACAACGTCGGCCCGAACGGTCTCGTGCTGAACAACAGCGTGAACCGCACGAACACGCAGCTGGCGGGCAGCATCGACGGCAATGCGCGGCTCGGCGGCCGTTCGGCGCAGGTCATCCTGAACCAGGTGACGGGCGGCAACGCATCGGTGCTGGCCGGGGCGACTGAAGTCGCGGGGCAGCAGGCGCGCGTGATCGTCGCGAACCCGAACGGGATCAGCGTGAATGGCGCGAGCTTCATCAACGCGAGCCGCGCGTCGCTCGTCGCGGGCACGACGGAATTCGACGAGGACGGCCGTATCGCACGATTCCGGACCGAGAACGGCCGCATCGCGATCGACGGCGCCGGGCTCGACGCGCGCAATATGGATCAGCTCGATCTCGTGTCGCGCGGCCTGAAGGTCGATGCGGCGGTGCGCGCTAAGAAGCTGGTCGCGATCGCGCATCAAGGCACGGCGGCAATCGAGCAATCGAACCGGCAGACGCTCTCCGGCTCGGCAAGCGGCAAGGCGCCGGCCGCGGCGATCGACGTGTCCGAATCGGGCAGCCTGCGGGCGGACGAGATCGCGCTGATCGGCGCGTCCGCGAAAACCGGCGTCCGGATCGCCGGCACGGTCGACGCCGATACCGTCGACGTGTCCGGTCGCCTCGACAACGACGGTTCCGTGCGCGGGCGCAGCGTCAGGATTGCCGGCGACGCGACCAATTCCGGCACGCTGCACGCGGAAAAGTTGCTCGCGATGGGGAACGTGACCAACGGCGGCACGATCGAGGCAGGTGACGTTCAGGTCATGGGCAATACGACCAACAACGGGACGCTGCGCGCGGAGAAGTTGCTCGCGATGGGGAACGTGACCAACGGCAGCACGATCGAGGCAGGTGACGTTCAGGTCATGGGCAATACGACCAACAACGGCGCGCTGCGTGCGAAGAAGTTGTTTTCCACGTCGGGCAACATGACCAACCGCGGCACGATCGAGGGCGGCGACGTCAAGGTCATGGGCAACACGACCAACGACGGCACGCTGCGCGCGGAGAAGTTGCTCTCCGCGATGGGCAACGTGACCAACCGCGGCACGATCGAGGCCGGCGCCGTCAAGGTCATGGGCAAAGTGACCAACGACGGCACGTTGCACGGCGACGATTCGGTATCGGTGATGGGCCGCCTGTACAACGGGTTGTCGGGTGTCACGAGCAGCTACGGCAACGTGTTCGGCGCTGGGCGCGTGTCCGGTCCGGGGCGCATCGTCAGCTACATGGTGCGTCCGACGCCTGCCGGCGACGTTCGATAAACGTCCCTTTGCCCGGCCGCATGCACCGGGCCGGGCGAGCGGGGCGTCGCGCAGTCGGCGACGCCTCGTGCAACACGCATCGCGCCGAGGCATGTGTCCAATGCCCCGGCGCGATGCCTTGTCTGCTGACTATCGTGCCGCGCAATATTCGCACGACCGTTCGTCGTCCTCGGACAATCGCTATCGCAAGCATTGAAAAAGCCTATTGGGGCTTGCCTGCCCCAACGCCTAGATTAAACAACACGATGCCAGCGGCCGACGCCGCCCGCGCATCGTTCCCCACAATCGGTGATCCGGTCCGACGCATCGCTGCGCCGGCGCAATGCACGGAGGCGCACATGGCTCAACTCAAGGGCAGCAGAACCGAAGAGAACCTGAAGGCCGCATTCGCGGGCGAATCGCAGGCGAACCGGCGCTATCTGTATTTCGCTTCGAAGGCCGACGTCGAGGGACAGAACGACATCGCCGCGCTGTTCCGCTCGACCGCCGAAGGCGAAACCGGCCATGCGCACGGCCACCTCGAATATCTCGAAGCAGTCGGCGATCCGGCGACGGGTTTGCCGTTCGGCTCGTCGCGGCTGAACCTCGAATCGGCGATCGCCGGCGAGACGCACGAATACACCGACATGTATCCGGGCATGGCGAAGGCGGCGCGCGAAGAGGGCTTCGACGAAATCGCGAACTGGTTCGAGACGCTCGCGAAGGCCGAACGCAGCCACGCGAACCGCTATACGAAGGCGCTGGACGCACTCGTCGACTGACGCGGCCCCCTGCAAGGCCGCACGGCCCGGTCGGAGCATGTCGCCGGCCGGCGGTCGTGCGTCGATCGCCGCACGCGCCGCGCGGGCGGCGCGTTCGCGCGCATGCGCGCCACGCTGGAGCGCCCCATGCCCCACAAGGAAGGTAGCCTCGAAGCCCCGACGCGGCATCCGCTCGACTGGCAGTCCGAAGCGTTCTACGACCAGGCCGCGATCGATGCGGAAATGACGCGCGTGTTCGACATCTGCGCGGGGTGCCGGCGCTGCGTGTCGCTGTGCGGCGCATTCCCCACGTTGTTCGATCTCGTCGACGACACGCCGATGGGCGACATCGACGAAGTGCCGAAGGCGGCGTTCGGCAAGGTCGTCGACCAGTGCTACCTGTGCGATCTCTGCTACATGACGAAATGTCCGTACGTGCCGCCGCACGCATGGAACGTCGACTTCCCGCACCTGATGCTGCGGGGGAAGGCAGCGCGCTACCAGCGCGGCGAAGCGCCGCTGCGCGACAAGGTGCTGTCGAACACCGACGCGCTCGGGCATTTCGCGGGCATTCCGATCGTCACGCAGGCGGTGAACGCGGTGAACCGCACGCCGCCCGCGCGGCACGCGCTCGAAGCGGCGCTCGGCGTCGATCGCGACGCGTGGCTGCCGGAGTTCGCGCCGCGCAAGTTCCGGCGCACCGCGAAGCGCTCGGACGGCCTGCCGGTGCGCGACGGCGAGCGCACGCCCGGCAAGGTCGCGATCTATGCGACGTGCTACGTAAACTTCAACGAGCCGGGCATCGGCCACGACCTGCTCGCGATCCTCGCGCACAACGAGATCCCGTACGAGCTCGTCACGCGCGAAGCCTGCTGCGGCATGCCGTTGCTCGAGCAAGGCAATCTAGCGGGCGTCGCCGCGAAGAAGGCCGTGAACATGCCGGTGCTGGAGCGCTATGCGCGCGAAGGCTATGCGCTGATCGGCGCGATCCCGAGCTGCGTGCTGATGTACAAGAGCGAACTGCCGCTGATGTTCCCCGACGACGAAGCCGTGCGCGCGGTGGCCGACGCATTCTGGGATCCGTTCGAATACGTGATCGCGCGGCATCGCGACGGTTTGCTGAAGACCGATTTCAAGCAGGGCCTCGGCACCGTGTCGTATCACGTGCCGTGCCACGCGCGCGTGCAGAACATCGGCCGCAAGACGGCCGACACGCTGTCGCTCGTGCCCGATACGCGCGTGAACGTGGTCGAGCGCTGTTCGGGGCACGCGGGCACGTTCGGCGTGAAGAAGGGCTTCCATGCCGATGCGATGCGGATCGGCGCGCCCGTGTTCAAGGCAATGGCCGAGCCGAAGCCGGACTTCGTGTCGTCGGACTGCGCGCTCGCCGGCCATCACATCGTGCAGGGCATCGACGAGAAGGGACTGCCGGCCGCGCCGCTCGCGCATCCGCTGACGCTGCTACGCCGCGCGTACGGCATCTGAGGCGCCCGCCCGGCGAACCCATCGACTCCCATCCGAGGACATCCCATGACGCTGACCCGCGACTCGCTGCTCACGCTCGAAGCGTACGCGAAGATCCGCAAGGCCGAACACGCGCGGCTCGTTGCGTACAAGCGTCGCCGTGCGGTGGCGCTCGGCAACCATCTGCGCTTGCTGTTCGAGGACGAGACCACGATCCGCTACCAGATCCAGGAGATGCTGCACATCGAGAAGATCTTCGACGAGGCGGGTATCGAAGGCGAGCTGGAAGCCTACCTGCCGCTCGTGCCCGACGGCACCAACCTGAAGGCGACGCTGCAGATCGAATACGAGCACGAGGCCGAACGGCGGGCGGCGCTCGCGCGGCTGATCGGCGTCGAGGATCGCGTGTACCTGCAGGTCGACGGGCATCCCGCCGTGTATGCGATCGCCGACGAGGATCTCGATCGCGACAACGCGGAGAAGACGTCCGCCGTTCATTTCGTGCGCTTCGAATTGAGCGCGCCGATGCGCGCGGCGCTCAAGGACGGCGCGACGCTGTCGATCGGCTGCGACCACCCGGCCTATGCGTTGCCGCCGCAACCAGTGGACGCGGACGTGGCCGCGTCGCTGGCCGGCGATCTGAGCTGATCTACGGTCGCTCGCGTCGTTTCGACTCTTCCATCCGCTCGATCGGAGCGAGCGACTGCGCTTCAGTCCGAGTATGTAACAAGCCTGTCCGCGCTTGCATGCCGGGAAACAATGTGCATTGCACGTCAGGTCGCTTTCATCACTCGCAGGTAAACAATAAAAAGATTGTGCACGGAGATAATTCGGTTCATCGGCATTTGAACGATTTACCGATCCGTGAATATCTTGTTACGAAATTTTCCCTGATTTACCGATTTTAGGCGGCCCTTTCCGCGATTGTTACGGCGCAGGGTCGGAACAGCGTGGAAGCGCCGCCGGCCGCGCGTCGGCTGCACCCCGCAGAGCCCCGCCAGACGGGGCTTCCCAGCCTCACGCATAAAGATCGCGTAAAAAAATTCAAGCGTAAATGGTTTGCGCATCCATGGCAGGTTGTTTCAGTACGTAACATTAAGTCATTGTCATATTGAGAGAAACCCTGAGGATGGTATGCTTCGTGCACAAAAATTCCCACATTGGAGTGAGACCGTGATTTGTGCGCCATTGCCGGGAATGGCGGCACCGTGAACGTGCGGTGTCGCGCCGGCATGCACAACATTCGGATAACCATAATGTGCAACCGGGCCGCCCCGTCACGCGATGCGTGACGACGGCGCCGACAATCGCAGCCCGGCCTGGCTGCGTGGAGAGATCTACTATGTTCTTCGATGAGCTTAACGATGAAGAGTGGGTTCGTCTTTCAACGCTGATCGCCGATGAACCCATCCGGCTGAACCGTCGAGGCCGCCCACGTGCAGAACCGCGCGTTGTCGCCAACGCGGTCCTGTGGATCCTGACGACCGGTGAAGCATGGTCGAAATTGCCCGGGCGCTATCCGTCCGGGCCGACGTGCCGTCGCCGCTACGAAGAGTGGCTCGCGAACGGCACGCTGCTGCAGATGATCGACGTGCTGACCCAATTCAGCGGGCGCACGTTCGCGTATGTGCCGCCGCCGCCCGTGCCCGCGGCACCCGCGTGCCGTGCGGAGCCGGTGCCCGACAACGATCGTCTGCGCGGCGTGTTCTGGCAGAACCCCGAGTCGTGGCAATTGCCGGTCGCGCAGGCAAACGTTTGGGATGGCGAGGGCGCGACGGTGGCCGCGAGGTCCAGCACCGGCGCGGACCCATCATCGTCCGGCTCGTCGTTCGCGGTGCCCGGCGCGCAGCCTGCCGGGCTGCGCCGCGGGCGGGCGGGCGCGACGAGCTTCGCCGCGGCCGAGCCGCAAGTCGACGAGTATCGCGGCTATACGATCCATGGCAGCGCGCAGCCGGTGCAGAACCTGATGTACCGCGCGTGGGCCGAGATCATGCAGGACGACCGGCGCGTCGAGCGCTCGGGCCTGATCGGCCCGCGCTTTACCGACGCGGAAGCAGCGGAGCAGTACGCGCTCGACTGGGCGCGGCAATGGATCGATCGCCATGGTGCGAGCGACGAACCGGTGCGCGTGCCGCAAAGCGAAGTGCTGGCCGGCCTGTCCGCGCTGGCGCGTGCGGAGTCGGACATCAAGCGCTTCATCGCCGAGCGTCGCGCGGGTGTGCTGTCCGAGGGCCGCAACGATCCGGTGCAGTCGGAGCGCCGCGAGTATGCGTATCGGGTAGGTTGATCGTCATCCGAACGAAAACGCGCGGGTCGTCGTGTGTCACGGCGCCCGCGCATTTTTTTGTCTCCTCCATCCGCGTGATGCGGGGCGCACCGTCGACACGGCGCACCCGGCATCCGCTGCGTCACTGGCGTCCGTAGGTATCGTCGTAGCGGACGATGTCGTCCTCGCCGAGATACGCGCCCGACTGCACTTCGATCAGCTCGAGCGGCATCTTGCCCGGGTTCTCTAGACGGTGCGACACGCCGAGCGGGATGTACGTCGATTCGTTCTCGGACAGCAGGAAGGTTTCCTCGCCGCGCGTGATGCGCGCGGTGCCGCGCACGACGATCCAGTGTTCGGCGCGGTGGTGGTGCATCTGCAGCGACAGTCGCGCGCCCGGCTTCACGACGATGCGTTTCACCTGGAAGCGCTCGCCCATGTCGACCGAGTCGTAATGGCCCCACGGGCGGTGGACCTTGCGGTGATCGGTCGCTTCCGCGCCGCGTGCGGCCTTGATGCGCCCGACGATTTTCTTCACGTCCTGCACGCGGGACTTGTCGGCGACGAGCACGGCGTCGGGTGTTTCGACGACGACGAGATTCTGCGTGCCGACGCACGCGACGAGCCGGCTTTCCGAATGCGCGAAGGTCGACGTGGCGTCTTCGAACAGCACGTGGCCGCGGCCGACGTTCTCGGCATCGTCCTTCGGCAGGATCTGCCAGATCGCGTCCCACGAGCCGACGTCCGACCAGCCCGCGTCGAGCGGCACGACCACGCTTTCGCACAGCTGCGGCAGGTTCGCGAGCGGCTCCATCACCGCATAGTCGATCGAGTTCGACGGCGATGCGGCGAACGCGTCGCGATCGACGCGGAAGAAGTCGCCGTCTTCCTTGCCGTTCGCGACGGCCTGCTCGCAGGCGGCGTAGATCTCGGGTTCGAGCTGGCGGATCGCGTTCAGCCACACCGATGCGCGCACGATGAAGATGCCGCTGTTCCACCAGTATTCGCCGGACGCGACGTACTGCTGCGCGAGTTCGAGATGCGGCTTCTCGACGAAGCGGTCGAGACGGCGCACGTCGAGGTCGCCGGTGCCGGCGTCGCCGAGCGGCGCGCCGACGCGGATGTAGCCGTAGCCCGTTTCGGCGCGGCCCGGCACGATGCCCATCGTCGCGATCTTGCCCTGGGCCGCGCAGTGCACGCCGGCCGCGACCGCCGCATGAAAGCGCGGCTGGTCGGCCACCGCGTGGTCGGCCGGCATCACGGTCATCACGGCATCGCCGCCGCCGGCGACGATGCGCAGCGCCGCGAGCGTCAGCGCGGGCGCGGTGTCGCGGCCGAGCGGCTCGAGCATGATCGATGCGCGCTTGCCGGTCAGGCGCAGTTGTTCGGCGGTCGTGAAGCGGTGATCCTCGCCGCACACGATCAGCACGTCGTCGTTCAGCGGATGACCGGTCGACAGGCCGTCGAGCCTCAGCGCGGTGGATTGCAGCAGCGAATGATCGCCGAGCAGGCCGATCAGCTGCTTCGGATAGTGTTCGCGCGACATCGGCCACAGACGCGTGCCCGAACCGCCGGCGAGAATCACCGGCTGCACCGCGACGCGCGTACCGGCGTCGGTTGCGGCGGAAGAAGATGGGCGCGTATCGGCTACCACGGCCGGAGCATTCATGATGACACTCTCCTCGATTGAAGTCAGTGCCTGTTTGTAGCATGAAGTAAATCGACAATAAAACCGCGCGCCTTGCACGATATTCGTCGCGCACGTTCGTCGCGCACGTATCCGGGAAAATTTTCCGCGATGACATCCGACGCAAAGAAAAAATAAAAAATAATTCCCCGAATCGCGCGCGCATGCTTTGCCGCAAAGGCTCGGCGAGAACCGCAAAGTTTTCAAAAAATGCCCCGATTCGGGCTCGATTCGGGAAAACGTGCCGATTTAATTCACGAATATCGCGGCAAGAATTTCCGATTATTTTTCGAAATACTTGTGCGCTTGAGGATGAATTTTCTTACCGCTTCAATAGCGTCATGCAACGTTTGAATCGAATGTGCGGCACGGGCTGCACGAGGAGCTGTTCGGCAAACGCCTGTTCAAAGAGGAAGCGAACATGTTGAGCGTGCTGGCGAGAGTCATCGATATCGCGATGGTCGTGGTGGGGGCGTTGATCGCCGCCGCGCTGCACGGCGGCAGCATCTGGCTCAACGATCTGCAACGCACGACGGTGTTGTTCGACTGCCTGCTGGTCGTCGTGTTCTTTCCGGCGATCGGCATCTATCAGTCGTGGCGCGGCAAGCGTCTCGTCGGGCTGGTGGGGCGTGTCGCGTTCGCGTGGCTCGTGGTCGAGCTCGCGGGCATCCTGATGAGCTTCAGCTTTCACCAGTCGGGCGATCTGTCGCGGCTGTGGCTCGGCTACTGGGCGCTCGTGACGATGGCGCTGCTGGCCGGTTCGAAGGCCTGCGTGCACGTCGTGCTGCGACAACTGCGGCGCGGCGGCTACAACCTGAAGGCGGTCGCGATCGTCGGCGGTACGCCGGCCGCGCGGCGGCTGATCGCGCAGATGCGGGCGCGGCCGGAAGCGGGCTTCAACCCGGTGTGCGTATACGACGAAAGCGAAGTGCCGGGCGAAGTCGCGCTCGACGACGTGCGCATCGAGCGGCAGTTCGAATCGCTGGTGTGGCTGGTGCGCAGCCGCGCGATCAGCGAGCTGTGGCTCACGCTGCCGATCACGGAGGAGCGGCGGATTCACCAGATCGTGACGGTGTTCCGCCACGACTTCGTGAATATCCGCTTCATTCCGGACGTGCGCACGCTGTCGTTCTTCAACCAGGAAGTGGTCGAGGTGCTCGGCGTGCCGGCGATCAACCTCGCGGCGTCGCCGATCACCGACGTGCGGATCCTGCCGAAGTTCGTGTTCGACCGGCTGTTCGCGCTGGCGGCGCTCACGGCGCTGGCGCCGCTGATGCTGCTGATCGCGTGCCTGATCAAGCTGACGTCGCGCGGGCCGGTGTTCTTCCGCCAGAAACGCAAGGGCATCGACGGGCACGAGTTCGAGATCTACAAGTTTCGCTCGATGAAGGTGCATCAGGAAGTCGCGGGGCAGGTCACGCAGGCGACCAAGAACGATACGCGCGTGACGCCGGTCGGCCGCTTCCTGCGCCGCACGAGCCTCGATGAGCTGCCGCAGTTCATCAACGTGCTGAAGGGCGAGATGTCGGTGGTCGGCCCGCGGCCCCATGCGCTCGCGCACGACGACATCTACAAGGATCTGGTGAAGGGCTACATGTTCCGCTACCGGATCAAGCCGGGCATCACCGGCTGGGCGCAGATCAACGGCTTTCGCGGTGAGACCGATCAGATCGAGAAGATGATGGGACGCGTGAAGCTCGATCTGTACTACATGCAGAACTGGTCGTTCTGGCTCGACATCAAGATCGTCGTGCTGACGCTCTGGAAAGGCTTCACCGGCAGCAACGCTTATTGACGCACGCCCGCTCAGGCGTTCCGGTTTTACGAATTTCGAATCATTGGTCACGAGGTCCGACACATCATGAATCTGACTATCATCGGCAGCGGTTACGTAGGACTTGTCACCGGCGCCTGTCTCGCCGACATCGGGCACGACGTGTTCTGTCTCGACGTCGATCAGGCAAAGATCGACATCCTGAACAACGGCGGCGTGCCGATCCACGAGCCGGGCCTCAAGGAAGTCATCGCGCGCAACCGCGCGGCAGGCCGCCTGCGCTTCTCGACCGACATCGAGGCCGCGGTCGCGCACGGCGACGTGCAGTTCATCGCGGTCGGCACGCCGCCCGACGAGGACGGCTCGGCCGACCTGCAGTACGTGCTCGCGGCGGCGCGCAACATCGGCCGCTACATGAAGGGCTTCAAGGTGATCGTCGACAAGTCGACGGTGCCGGTCGGCACGGCCGAGCGCGTGCGCGCGGCGGTTGCCGAGGAGCTCGCGAAGCGCGGCGACGACCAGATGTTCTCGGTCGTGTCGAATCCGGAATTCCTGAAGGAAGGCGCGGCGGTCGACGATTTCACGCGGCCGGACCGCATCGTGATCGGCTGCGACGACGACGTGCCGGGCGAGCGCGCGCGCGAACTGATGAAGAAGCTCTACGCGCCGTTCAACCGCAACCACGAACGCACGCTGTACATGGACGTGCGCTCGGCCGAATTCACGAAATACGCGGCGAACGCGATGCTCGCGACCCGCATCTCGTTCATGAACGAGCTCGCGAACCTGGCCGACCGCTTCGGCGCGGACATCGAGGCCGTGCGCCGCGGGATCGGTTCCGATCCGCGCATCGGCTACCACTTCCTGTATGCGGGCTGCGGCTACGGCGGCTCGTGCTTCCCGAAGGACGTCGAGGCGCTGATCCGCACGGCCGACGAGCATGGGCAGTCGCTGCAGATCCTGAAGGCCGTGTCGTCGGTCAACGCGACGCAAAAGCGCGTGCTCGCCGACAAGATCGTCGCGCGCTTCGGCGAGGACCTGACCGGCCGCACGTTCGCGATCTGGGGCCTGGCATTCAAGCCGAACACCGACGACATGCGCGAGGCGCCGAGCCGTGAACTGATCGCCGAGCTGCTGTCGCGCGGCGCGCGCATCGCCGCATACGATCCGGTCGCGCAGCAGGAAGCGCGCCGCGTGCTCGCGCTCGATCTCGCCGATCACCCGAGCTGGCTCGAACGCCTGAGCTTCGTCGACGACGAGGCGCAGGCCGCGCGCGATGCCGACGCGCTCGTGATCGTCACCGAATGGAAGGCGTTCAAGAGCCCCGATTTCATCGCGCTCGGCCGGCAGTGGAAGTCGCCGGTGATCTTCGACGGCCGCAATCTGTACGAGCCGGAAGCGATGAGCGAGCAGGGTATCGAATACCACCCGATCGGCCGCCCGGGCTCGCGTCAGGCCGTCGCCGCCCGCGTGGCGGGCGCCGCGCGCGCGAACGCGTAACCCGCGTCACCGTTCCCCGTTACCCGATTCGAGACGCCATGTTCCGCAACATCCTGATCGTCTGTCACGCGAACGTCTGCCGCAGCCCGGCAGCCGAAATGCTGTTCAAGTCGCACACCGCGTCGCGCGGCGGCCCGCGCGTGACGTTCCATTCCGCGGGGGTGCGCGCGAACGACGGCGACGGCATCGATCCGGTGATGCGGCAACTGCTCGCCGAGCGCGGCGTCGATGCGACGACGCACCGGTCGCGTCGGCTGTCGCGCCGGCTCGTGCGCGACGCCGACCTGATTCTCGTCAGCGAGCGAGGACAGATCGCGGCCGTCGAATCGGTCGATCCGTTCGCGCGCGGCAAGGTTCACCTGCTTGGCAAGTGGGAGGACGCCGAGATCGCGGATCCGCATGGCGGCCCCGAGGCCGACTATCGCGAGAGCTACTCATTGATCGAACGTCTGGTTCAAGGATGGCTGCAAAAACTATGCTGAAACGTCCCATGCGCCCGCTGGCGCTCGCCGTCGCGATGACGACATTCCTGTCGGCCTGCGCGACCGCGCCCGGCAACTATCTCGATTCGTCGAACCTGAAGGACGAAGGCCGCCAGGGGCAGGCCGAAACCTATCCGGTTCATTACATCGACGCGAAGCTGGTGATGGATCAGCTGCAGAAGCAGCAGGTCGAGCACCCGCTGCCGCCGGGCCGTTACACCGATCCGTCGCAATACGTCTACCGCGTCGGCCCGCAGGACATCCTCGGCGTCACGGTGTGGGATCACCCCGAGCTGACGACGCCGCAGGGCCAGTCGTTCTCGAGCGGCGGCAACACGACGCAGTCGGTCGCGGGCGCGCTCCAGCAGCCGTATACGACCGCGCTGCCGGGGCAGGCCGATCCGTACGGCCAGACCGTGTCCGCCGACGGCTCGATCTTCTTCCCGTTCGTCGGCCGCATTCACGTGGCGGGCAAGACGGTCGCGCAGATCCGCGAGCAGATGGCCTCCACCCTCGCGCGCTACGTGAAGAATCCGCAGCTCGACGTGCGCGTGCTGTCGTTCCGCAGCCAGAAGATACAGGTGACGGGCGAGGTGAAGCAGCCGGGCCCGCTCGCGGTGAGCGACGTGCCGCTGACGCTGGTCGACGCGATCTCGCGCTCGGGTGGCTCGACCAACGAGGCCGACCTGCAGCGCGTGCGCCTGACGCGCGACGGCAAGCTCTACACGCTCGACGCGAACGGCGTGCTCGATCGCGGCGAAGTGAAGCAGAACGTGATGCTGCAGCCGGGCGACATCGTCAACGTGCCGGACCGCAGCGACAGCCGCGTGTTCATCATGGGCGAGGTCAAGACGCCGGTCACGGTGCCGATGCTCAAGGGCAGGCTGACCATCGCCGACGCGCTCACCGCCGGCGGCGGCATCCTCGACACCGATGCGAACCCGCGCAAGATCTACGTGATGCGCGGGATGCGTGACAACCCGACGAAGCCGGAAGTGTATCGCCTCGACATGACGCAGCCGGATGCGCTGATGCTGTCGAGCCGCTTCCCGCTCCAGCCGCTCGATGTCGTCTACGTCAGCACGGCCGGCTCGGTGCAGTTCAACCGTGTGCTGCAGCAGGTGTTGCCGACGATCCAGACGATCTTCTACATGCGGCAGATCACGCGCTGATAGCCCGCCGGGGCGGCACCTGCCCCCCGGCACCACTCAAGCGGGAACGAATGGTGAACACGCAAGCAAAACACACCTACGCGGGTCCGGCCGCGAAAACCGAGGAAGAGGACGTCGTCCTCGGCCAGTTGCTCCAGGTGATCATGGACGACATCTGGCTGCTGCTCGGCATCGCGGTGACCGTCATCGCGCTCGCCGGCCTGTACTGCTTCGTCGCGAAGCCGGTCTATCAGGCCGACGTGCACGTGCGGGTCGAGGGCAACGACAATACGTCGCAGGCGCTCACGCAGACGCAGACGGGTGCATCGATCAACAGCGGTCCGCAGCAGGCGCCGACCGATGCGGAAATCGAGATCATCAAGAGCCGCGGCGTCGTCGCGCCGGTCGTCGAGGAGTTCAAGCTGAACTTCTCGGTCGTGCCGAAGACGATGCCGCTGATCGGCAGCCTGGCCGCGCGCATCGCGACGCCGGGCGAGCCGTCGCGCGCGTGGTTCGGCCTGCGGTCGTACGCGTGGGGCGGCGAAGTCGCCGATATCGACTCGATCAACGTCGTGCCCGAGCTCGAAGGCAAGAAGATGACGCTGACGGCCGGCCCGAACGGCACCTATACGATCGTCGACCAGAACGGCCGCCGCCTGCTGTCGGGCCGCGTCGGCGAATCGGAGCAGGGCGGCGGCGTCACGCTGCTCGTGCAGAAGCTCGTCGCGCGTCCGGGCACGCAGTTCACGGTGGTCCGCTACAACGATCTCGACGCGATCACCGGCTTCCAGTCGGGCATCCAGGTGAGCGAGCAGGGCAAGCAGACGGGCGTCGTGCAGATCTCGCTCGAAGGCAAGAATCCGGACCAGACGGCCGCGATCGCGAATGCGCTCGCGCGGTCGTACCTGAACCAGCACGTGATCGCGAAGCAGGCCGAAGCGACCAAGATGCTCGACTTCCTGAAGGGCGAGGAACCGCGCCTGAAGGCCGACCTCGAGCGTGCGGAAGCCGCGCTGACGCAGTATCAGCGCACGTCCGGCTCGATCAACGCGAGCGACGAGGCGAAGGTCTACCTGCAGGGCAGCGTGCAGTACGAGCAGCAGATCGCCGCGCAGCGCCTGCAGCTCGCGTCGCTCGCGCAGCGCTTCACCGACTCGCACCCGATGGTGATCGCCGCGAAGCAGCAGCTCGCGGAGCTGCAGGGCGAGAAGGACAAGTTCAGCAACCGGTTCCGCAGCCTGCCGGCGACCGAAGTGAAGGCCGTCCAGCTCCAGCGCGACGCGAAGGTCGCCGAGGACATCTACGTGCTGCTGCTGAACCGCGTGCAGGAACTGTCGGTGCAGAAGGCCGGCACGGGCGGCAACATCCACCTCATCGACTCGGCGTTGCGCCCGGGCGACCCGATCAAGCCGAAGAAGGTGCTGATCCTGTCGGCCGCGGTGTTCCTGGGGCTGATCCTCGGCACCGGCGTCGTGTTCCTGCGCCGCAACCTGTTCCAGGGCATCGAGGATCCGGACCGTGTCGAGCGCACGTTCAACCTGCCGCTGTACGGGCTGGTGCCCCAAAGCGCCGAGCAGGTGAAGCTCGACGCGATGGCCGAGAAGGGCGGCGGCCGTGCGCGGCCGATCCTCGCGAGCCTGCGCCCGAAGGACCTGAGCGTCGAAAGCATGCGCAGCCTGCGCACCGCGATGCAGTTCGCGATGATGGACGCGAAGAACCGCGTGATCGTGCTGACTGGCCCGACGCCGGGGATCGGCAAGAGCTTCCTGACGGTCAATCTCGCGGTGCTGCTCGCGCATTCGGGCAAGCGCGTGCTGCTGATCGACGCCGACATGCGCCGCGGGATGCTCGACCGCTACTTCGGCCTCACCGCGCAGCCGGGCCTGTCCGAGCTGCTGAGCGATCAGTCGGCGCTCGAGGACGCGATCCGCGAGACGCCGGTGCAGGGCCTGTCGTTCATCTCGGCCGGCACGCGCCCGCCGAACCCGTCGGAGCTGCTGATGTCGACGCGTCTGCCGCAATACCTCGAAGGGCTCGGCAAGCGCTACGACATCGTGTTGATCGACTCGCCGCCGGTGCTGGCGGTGACCGACGCGACCATCATCGGCCGCATGGCCGGCGCGACCTTCCTGGTGCTGCGCTCGGGCATGCATACCGAAGGCGAGATCGCCGACGCGATCAAGCGCCTGCGCACCGCGGGCGTCGATCTGGAAGGCGGGATCTTCAACGGCGTGCCGCCGAAGGCGCGCGGCTACGGCCGCGGCTATGCGGCCGTCCACGAATACCTGAGCGCCTGACCGCATTGCACGAAACCGGGCCGGCGCGCATCGCGCCGCCCGGCCGACTGGAGAATCCTCGATGAAAATTTCCGTGCTCGTTCCGACCTTTCGGCGTCCCGCCGACCTCGCGCGCTGCCTGCTGGCGCTGCAGCGCCAGCAGCGGCTGCCCGACGAGGTGATCGTCGTCGCGCGCCCGGAGGACGATGCCACGCACGAGCGCCTCGCCGATCCGTCGGTCGGCGGCGCGTTGCCGCTGCGGATCGTGCCGGTCGACGTGCCCGGGCAGGTCGCCGCGTTGAACAAGGGGCTCGACTCGGCGAACGGCGACATCGTTGCGATCACCGACGACGATGCGGCGCCGCGCGCCGACTGGCTCGCGCGCATCGAAGCCGTGTTCCTGGCCGATCCGCGCGTCGGTGCGGTCGGCGGCCGCGACTGGGTGCACGAGAAGGGCCGCGTGCTCGACGAGTCGCGCGAGCTCGTCGGCCAGCTCACGCTCGCCGGCAAGATCATCGGCAACCATCACCTGGGCGTCGGCGGCGCGCGCGAAGTCGACATGCTGAAAGGCGCGAACATGAGCTACCGCCGCGCCGCGATCGAGCGGCTGCGCTTCGACACGCGGCTGCGCGGCGCCGGTGCGCAGGTGCACAACGACATGGCATTCAGCATGCACGTGCGGCGCGAAGGCTGGAAGCTCGTCTACGACCCGGCGATCGCGGTCGATCATTTCCCGGCCGAGCGTTTCGACGACGACCGGCGCGATGCCGCGTCGCTGAATGCGATCAGCAACGGCGCGTACAACCTGCACCTGATCCTGCGCGAGCATCTGCCGCCGCTGCGGCGCGAGCTCGCGTGGTGGTGGTGGACGCTGGTCGGCACGCGCGTCTATCCGGGCTTCGCGCACGTGCTGCTGTCGCTGCACACCGCGCAGCGCGAGCGCGTGCGCGAGCACTGGCGCGCGGTGCGCCGCGGCGCACGCGATGCGCGCCGCGCCAACCTTGCCCCCCATCGCGCGGCGATGCCGCCGGTGACGTCTTGAACGAGCCGCGCACGACGCATGGCCACCCCCGGAGGGCTTGATATGGTACGACCCGCTCATTTCCATGAAGCCTGCCTGTCGGGGCATCCCACGGCACGGCGGAGGCTGACATGACTGCAACGAAGGTTCACGTCCATCTGTTCTACGGCGCCGATCCGCGTACCTACCGCAAAGGCGAGGACATCGGCTGCCTGTACGGCTATCACCACGCCGAATCCGACGAATTCCGCTTGACCTATTCGCAGGACCGGCGCGAGAACCGCGTCGCGAGCCTCGCGCGCCGTGCGCTGAAGGCGGCGCTCGGCTTCGACGTCGTGCACGCGTGGCGCAATCGCGCCGCGCTGCTGGACACCGACGTGATCTGGACGCACACCGAGCAGGAGCATCTCGCCGCGGCGCTGGTCCTGAAGCTCGCAGGCGCGCGGGGCAAGCGCCCGCTGCTGCTCGCGCAGAGCGTGTGGCTGTTCGACAAGTGGAACACGTTCGGCGGCGCGCGCCGCTGGCTGTATCGCAAGCTGCTCGCGCGTGCCGACGCGCTGACGACACTCGCCCGCGACAACGCCGAGCTGTGCCGCCGCTATCTCGGGCGCGACGCGGAGTTCGTGTACTACGGGCTGAACACGCAGGATTTCCCGCCGGTCGAGCCGCGGCAGTGGCAGCCGAACCGGCCGCTGCGGATCGCCGCGATCGGCAACGATCGCGACCGCGACTGGCGCACGTTCCTCGCCGCGTTCGGCGGCGACGAGCGCTACGACGTGCGGCTCGCGACGCGCCGTCGCGTACCGCGCGAGTGGCATGCGCCGAACGTGAAGATCGGCTCGGCATCGGGCCTCGCGAAGCAGCACGAGCTGTACGCATGGGCCGACGTGATCGTCGTGCCGCTGCGGCCGAATTTCCACGCGTCGGGCATCACCGTGATGCTCGAGGCGGCGGCGGTCGGCAAGCCGATGATCGTGTCCGACGTCGGCGGGCTCAGCGACTACTTCCCGCACGACACGGCTGCCTACGTGCCGGCGTTCGATGCGCAGGCGATGCGCCAGGCCGCCGACCGCTTCGTGGCCGATCCGCTCGCCGCGCTCGACTGCGCGCGCGCCGCGGCCGCGTGCCTGCGCGAGCGCGACCTGACCACGCAGGCGTTCGCCGAACAGCACGTGCGGATCACGCGCGACATGCTGCGCCGGCGTCGCACGCCGGCGGCCGCCGGTCTCGCGATGCCGCTCGCGGATTCGCGTCCGTCGTCGCGGTGAGAGCGGATCGATGAGCACGATTGCCGCCGAACGCGAATCGTCGCGCAACCGCAGCTGGCTGCCCGAGCGCAAGCACTGGGTCGGGCAGGCCGGGCTGTGGACCTTTACCGCCGCGCTGATCGCCATTCACCAGGGCAAGGTGCTGACGCTCGCGTTTCCGGTGCTGGCCATCGCGGTCGGCATCTGGCTGTATTTCAAGAGCCCCGCCCGCTACGTCGGCTTCATGTGGTGGGTGTGGTTCCTGAGCCCCGAGGTGCGGCGTCTGGCCGACTGGTCGAAGGGCGCGTTCACGCCGACCAGCCTGATCCAGGTCGCGCCGCTCGCGGTGACGATGATCGCCGCGTTCGGACTGATCAGGCATTACCGCGTGCTCGCGCAGCGGCGCGGCATTCCCGTGCTGCTGATGCTGTTCGGGCTCGCGTACGCGTATCTGGTCGGCATCGTGTCGAGCGGCGTGATGGCCGCGACCTACGATCTCGCGAACTGGGTGTATCCGGTGCTGATCGGCTTTCACATCATGGTGAACTCGCGTGACTATCCCGAGTACCGCGACGTGCTGCTGTCCACGTTCATGTGGGGCGCGGCCGTGATGGGCGTGTACGGGGTCGTGCAGTACTTCGTGATGCCGCAGTGGGACGTGCTGTGGATGATCGGGTCGAACATGGGTTCGCAGGGCGAGCCGGTGCCGTACGGCGTCCGCGTATTCAGCACGATGAACTCGTCGGGGCCGTTCGCGTTCGCGATCATGGGCGCGCTGGTGTTCGTGTTCGCGGCGCCGCAGAAGGTCCGCTGGTTCGCGGGCGCGGCCGGCTTCGTGTCGTTCGCGCTGTGTCTCGTGCGTTCCACCTGGGGCGGCTGGGTGATCGCGCTCGCGATCCAGCTCCTGCAGTCGAGCAACCGCGTGCGGATGCGGATCCTGATCAGCGGCGTCGTGCTGGTCGGGCTGTGCGTGCCGCTCCTGACCGTCGGGCCGGTGGCCGACCGGCTCGGCGCGCGTCTGCAGTCGATCACGAACCTGAAGGACGACCGCAGCTACGACGACCGCAACAAGTTCTACGCGACCTTCGCGCAGACGGCGTTCACCGACGTCGCCGGCGAAGGGATGGGCGCGACCGGCGCGTCGACCAAGCTGTCGAGCGACAGCGGCGAGCTCGGCAAGTACGGCAGCTTCGACAGCGGCGTGATGAACGTGCCGTTCGTGCTCGGCTGGCCCGGCACGCTGCTGTACCTGGCGGGCGTCGTGATGCTGCTCGGCCGCACGCTGCGCGCGGCGTTCAAGCTGCGCAAGGACAAGTTCGTCGGCGCGTGCCTGAGCCTGTGCCTGTCGGTGTTCGCGATGCTCGTGTTCACGAACTCGCTGATCGGCACGGGCGGCCTGCTGCTGTTCACGGCCATTTTTTCAATACTATCCGCGGCGCACTGGCAGAAGGCGCAGCGCCTGCTGGCCGCCGCGCAATCACGGGGAGGCGACCATTGAGAATCGCGATCGTCACGCACGTCGTGCGACATAACGACGGCCAGGGCCGCGTCAATTACGAAATCGCGCGCGCGGCGCTGGCGGAAAACTACGAGGTCACGCTGGTCGCGTCGCATGTCGCGCCCGAGCTGCTGGCCGACCCGCGCGTGCGCTGGGTGCCGGTGAAGGTCGGTCGCTTCTGGCCGTCGAATCTCGTCAAGCAGCAGGTGTTCGCGCTGAAGAGCGCGTGGTGGCTGCGCGCGCATCGCGCCGAGTACGACGTGCTGCACGTGAACGGCTTCATCTCGTGGATCCGCGCCGACGTGAATACCGCGCACTTCGTGCATGGCGGCTGGTTCAAGAGCCCGTACTACCCGTTCGGGCTGACGAAGGGCATGTGGTCGGCCTACCAGTACGTCTATACGCGCGTGAACACCGCGCTGGAGCGCTGGGCGTACCGGCGTTCGCGCGCGATCACGGCCGTGTCGCAGAAGGTGGCCGACGAGATCGCCGGGCTCGGCATCGACAGCCGCAAGATCAGCGTGATCTACAACGGCGTCGACGGCAGTGCTTTCGCGGGCGCGCAGCCCGATCGCGCGGCGTTCAAGCTGCCGGACGACGCGTTCCTGCTGCTGTTCGTCGGCGACTTGCGCACGCCGCGCAAGAACCTCGGCACCGTGCTGAAGGCGCTGACGAAGCTGCCGGCCAACGTTCATCTCGCGGTGGCCGGCTATCTGCCCGGCAGCCCGTATCCGGACGAGGCGCGCGCGCTCGGCATCGATTCGCGCGTGCATTTCCTCGGCCTCGTGAAGAACATGCCCACGCTGATGAGTTCTGTCGACGCGTACGTGTTTCCGTCGCGCTACGAGGCGATGAGCCTGTCGCTGCTGGAGGCGATGGCGGCCGGGCTGCCGGTCGTCACCGCGCGAACGGCGGGCGGCGCGGAAATCATCACGCGCGAATGCGGGATCGTGCTCGAGGATCCGGACGATCCGGCGGCGCTCGCGCAGGCGATCGGTTCGCTCGCGGCGTCGCGCGACACCTGCCGCGCGATGGGCGACGCGGCCCGCGAATTGATGACCCGTTTCGGCTGGACCCATATGGGCGCCCAGTACGTCGCGCTCTACCGGCGCATCGGCCAACCCACGCAGCCGTCCGCCTTCGAGCGGGTCGAGCATGCGGTGACGCAGGAGCAATCGTGATGTCCCAATCTTCCCGGCCGATCAAATCGTTGCAGATCGGCATGCACTGGTTCCCCGAACGTGCGGGCGGCCTCGACCGGATGTACTACTCGCTCGTCGGCGCGCTGCCCGGTGCGGGCGTCGAGGTGCGCGGGCTCGTCGCCGGCTCGCCGAAGGTCGCCGACGACACGGGCGGTGCGATCCAGGGCTTCGGGCCCGCGTCGCAGCCGCTCGCGCGCCGGATGCTCGCCGCGCGCCGCGCGTTGCGCGACGAGATTCGCAGCGAGCGGCCCGACGTGATTTCGTCGCACTTCGCGCTGTACACGTTCCCGGGCCTCGACGTGACGCGCGGGATTCCGCAGGTGTCGCACTTCCAGGGGCCTTGGGCCGACGAAAGCCAGGTCGAGGGCGCCGCGTCGCTCGGGCAGCGCGCGAAGCGCTATCTCGAACAGGCGGTCTATACGCGCTCGTCGCGGCTGATCGTGCTGTCGCAGGCATTCGGTCAGATCCTGACGAACCGCTACGGGATCGAACCGTCGCGCGTGCGCGTGATTCCCGGCTGTGTCGATACTGCGCAGTTCGACACGCCGCTCACGCCCAGCGAGGCGCGGCACAAGCTGCAACTGCCGCAGGACCGGCCGATCGTGCTGGCCGTGCGCCGGCTCGTTCGGCGCATGGGGCTGGAGGATCTGATCGACGCGATCGGCGTCGTCAAGCAACGGCACCCGGACGTGCTGCTGCTGATCGCCGGCAAGGGCAAGATCGGCGAGGAACTGCAGCAGCGCATCGATGCGGCGGGGCTGCAGGACAACGTGAAGCTGCTCGGCTTCGTGCCCGACAACCATCTCGCGGCGCTGTACCGCGCGGCAACGGTCAGCGTCGTGCCGACGGTCGCGCTCGAGGGCTTCGGGCTGATCACCGTCGAATCGCTCGCGTCCGGCACGCCGGTGCTGGTCACGCCGGTCGGCGGGTTGCCCGAGGCGGTCGCCGGGCTGTCCGACGATCTCGTGCTGCCGTCGACCGGCGCGGATGCGATCGCGGAAGGGCTCGGCGCGGCGCTGTCGGGCGCGATCAAGCTGCCGGACGAAGCCGCGTGCAAGCGCTATGCACGCGAACACTTCGACAACGCGGTGATCGCGCGGCGCGTCGCCGGTGTGTACGAGGAGGCGATTCGGGCGGCGGGGTAAGTGAGCGCGGTGCGTTGCCGGCGGGTTGCGGGCGGCGCACGTGGAGGCGGCCGGATCGCGAGTGGGTCGCCCAAGCCGGACCCAAGCCGGACCCAAGCCGGACCCAAGCCGGACCCAAGCCGGACCCAAGCCGGACCCAAGCCGGACCCAAGCCGGACCCAAGCCGGA